>Ga0209272_10000032_pt1 | contig 245213 bp, 211 predicted proteins | sample tdDd002_FD_187125 | JGI IMG/M metagenome (GOLD analysis project Ga0209272, IMG submission 187125) | Marine sediment microbial communities from the Atlantic coast under amendment with organic carbon and nitrate - tdDd00.2 (SPAdes)... | ecosystem: Environmental > Aquatic > Marine > Coastal >...
TCTTTAGCAGACTTGCTCTTCTCAAAGAGGAATTTACCGTAGTCCATTACACGACATACTGGTGGCTCAGCATTTGGACTGATTTCTACCAGATCCATACCAGCTTCTTCAGCTGCTGCAACTGCTTCTTGAATAGAAACAACACCAACTGATTCACCATCAGCGCCAGTTAAACGAACTTCACGAACGCCACGAATTTCACCGTTTAAACGATGAGCATTTTGTTTGGCCGGTACTTGGCCGCGTCTTCCGCCTTTAATAGTTTATTCCTCCAGATTGAGCTTACGGCTTGAAATCTCGTCTTGGATGTATGAAATAAAGTCATCCACTTTAAACTTGCCGAGATCTTTGCCTTTACGAGTACGTACTGCGATTTCGCCAGCTTCCATTTCTTGGTCGCCACAAACAAGCATAAACGGTACACGCTTCAAAGTGTGTTCGCGGATTTTAAAGCCAATCTTCTCATTTCTCAAGTCCGCTTTAGCTCTAATTCCACATTTTTGTAGTTTTTGTGCCACTTCCTGAACATAATCTGACTGTTTATCAGTAATGTTCATGATTACAGCCTGTTCTGGCGATAACCAAGTTGGGAAGAAGCCGTAGTATTCTTCAATCAAAATACCAATGAAACGCTCTAGTGAACCTAGAATCGCACGGTGAATCATAACTGGCGTTTGACGCTCGTTATTTTCATCAACGTAGGTTGCACCTAGACGGCCTGGTAAGTTGAAATCAAGCTGTACTGTACCACATTGCCATGCACGATCTAAACAGTCGTGAAGAGTAAATTCAATCTTCGGACCGTAGAACGCACCTTCGCCTTCTTGAATTTCGTACGCGATATCCATCGCTTCAAGAGACTGCTTAAGCGCTTCTTCAGATTGATCCCAGATCTCATCTGAACCAACACGCTTTTCAGGACGCGTAGACAGTTTAACAACGATGTTGTCGAAACCGAATGTTTGGTACGTATCGTACACCATCTTGATACAGCTAGTCACTTCTTCTTGAATCTGACTTTCAGTACAGAAGATGTGAGCATCATCTTGAGTGAAACCACGTACACGCATAATGCCGTGTAGTGCACCAGATGGCTCGTTACGGTGACATGAACCAAACTCTGCCATACGAAGTGGTAGATCACGGTAAGATTTTAGACCTTGGTTGAAGATCTGTACGTGACCTGGACAGTTCATTGGCTTAAGCGCGTATTCACGGTTCTCTGAAGAAGTCGTGAACATTGCTTCTGCGTACTTGTCCCAGTGACCAGAACGTTCCCAAAGAACGCGGTCCATAATAAGCGGACCTTTAACTTCTTGGTAGCCGTACTCTGTCAATTTTTCGCGAACAAATACTTCTAGGTCACGGAAAATAGACCAACCATTGTGATGCCAGAACACCATACCTGGTGCTTCTTGCTGCATGTGGAATAGGTCTAGTTGCTTACCAATCTTACGGTGGTCACGCTTCGCCGCTTCTTCTAGGCGAGTTAGGTGTGCTTTAAGCGCTTTTTTGTCGTGGAATGCAGTACCGTAGATACGTTGAAGCATCTTATTGTCACTGTTACCACGCCAGTATGCACCTGCTACGTTCAGTAGCGTAAAGTGCTGACAGAAACCCATATGTGGTACGTGAGGACCACGACACATATCGATGTATTCTTCATGATGGTAAAGACCCGGACGATCATCATGAGAGACGTTTTCGTCCAAGATTTCCATCTTGTATGTTTCACCGCGAGCTTCAAATGCATCGCGTGCTTCCTGCCAGCTTACCTTTTTCTTGATAACTTGGTATTTGGTCTTAGCAAGTTCTTTCATACGCTTTTCGATCTTCTCTAGATCTTCTTGCGTTAAAGAGTACTCAAGATCGATATCGTAGTAGAAACCGTTATCGATAGTTGGACCGATCGCCATTTTTGCTTCAGGGTAAAGCTGCTTGATCGCGTGACCTAGCAGGTGAGCACATGAGTGACGAACGATTTCTAGACCATCTACTTCATCTTTTACTGTGATGATTTCAAGGCTTGCATCTTGTTCAATAAGATCACATGCATCAACACGGTTGCCATCTACACGACCAGCGATGGTTGCTTTCGCAAGACCAGGACCGATAGATAGAGCAACATCAAGAGTAGAAACTGGGTTGTCGAACTGACGCTGACTGCCGTCAGGAAGAGTAATAATAGGCATTAAAATATCCTTTACAGTGGTGTTGCACACCAAGCAACACATGCAATTTATAACGAGTCTTTAATGAGAATTCAAAGATTAAAGACGAGAGTTCGTGTCCTTTTCTGCGCAAATACGGATGCACAATTCAGGAAAGAACGAGCATTGTAACGAAATACTATGAAATAACAATCGAAGTCACAGAAACCAGGTAAAAAAGTTCACTTTTCGATCACATCGCTAATATTGCCCAGTCATGACTTATCGCTCCCTTAATTGTTACGAGAGTTCCCTTTAATTAGGAGGGCATCATCTTTAAATTGAGTATACGAAAAGGTGGAATCGTGAGAAAAAGGGAAGTTGATGCTTCCCTTTTTGAGCTGATGGTTATTCGTCATCTACAAGCTCATTTTCATAACCTACAGGTATCCATTCATATGGTATGAGAGCATGCTCTCCACGCCACTTCGGCTCAATTGTACTTGATTGAAACCAGTCTTCGTCAATATCAGCATGGTCGGTTACTATAATTTGCAAATTCGGGCTTAATTCCATAGCTCTCTCTTTAAGCCACTTAAACATACCTTCTACATTTTCTCGATCTTCATCTCGTTCAATTCGAGATATATCTCCATCGCTGCGACGATCCGATGGGAAGTACACTTGAGAAGGTTGATCAAAGAAAACAAACTGAGGGACAGGCCTGCGCTCTTCAATAAACCATTTCGCCAATGCAATATAAGTGATCAAGTGATAACCAACGTGATTGGAGCCACTGCCCATTTTGTTTAGAGGAGTACTACCATTCCGAGTTTCAGCCACTACCGTTAAACGATTAGGGTCTAAGCGAATTGGATGTTGACTATGTTCAAGCTTTAATTGACGAGCCCACTTAGTCATATCCTCTGATATCATACTCAACTGAGAATCAACTCTACGCTTAACCGCCTCTGGATTGAGGCTTCTTTCAAGTTCTACAATTTTCGGCTCTAAAATGCTAACTTGCTTGCGAACTTGTTCAGAATCATCTTTCCAATCCAAACCTTCTAAATATAATGATATTCTCCCTACAACAAAGACTTTTTTCTTATCTCTATTAACCTTTGCGGCTAATTGGCCTTTCTGTTTGTAAATTGCAGAGATAGCACTTCTAAGTTTTTTAATTTTTTGAGCTAGTTCTTTATCTTTTTCCTTTAATTCGCGTAATACCTTATCTACCTGAGGCTTGGTGTTCTGAAGCCCTTCTAAATCCTCAATTAAACGCTTTGCGTTCACCGATAATCGCGCTTTAGTCGCATAAGAAGAAAAGCTTAAATCAGCGTTCTCAATCCCTTTAAAAAGTTCGACACTCTTCAGTCGTAAGTATTGCTCCTGAATCTCTTGGTCAATTTGATTTAGGTTGTTTTCATAAATAACCATTGAGTCTATTTGAGCCCGAATCTGATCTTTCTTTTCTATCAACTGATCTCTTTCGAATTCCAATTTCAAAAGGGGGTTTGAGTCAAATTCTTGCGAACCAGCTATCTCAGACTTATAAATTTCAGCCGACAAAATCCCTTTTAAAACCGCCAATAACTCCTCATCTGATATATCCCATTTCTTCTCAACCAAGCCAAGGTTCATAGCTTCAAAAAGTAACTCTCTACCTTTAACCAACCCATCCCCTTTGAGTTGCTCTATTTCTCGTAAACGCTTTTTTAACTTCGCTAACTTAGATTTCTGTTTCTTTAGGTGCGCTAACTCTGCTAAACGTCCATCCTCTATTGCCCCTAAAAAAAACGGCAAAGTGTCTTTAATCGACTGAGGAATAAAAGGTTTAGCTTGTCGATAAAATAATACATTCTTAGAGGCAATTTCATCCTGAGCTTGAAATAGGAAAGGCTTGGTATGCTTAAATCCAATTCTAATTGGAGCTCGCGTCTGATACTCAGGTACCTCAGTAACACTTTCTGAAATACCTAATCTGTTTGTTAAAAATGCATGTACCCCATCGGTCGAAGACGAAAAATTAAGTTCCTCAAAATCTAACGGGTAAAGATCTTTTCCTATAAGCACTTGGCATTTCGAGTTAGCTGTTCTTCCCTTTATAGGAGCCTTTCTAGCAATAAAAATATCGTTTCCCTGGATAGTAACCACTAATGAATAGCAACTAACCAGATCCGATATTAACCCACCAGCGACATTACATTCGTCACTACAAAGACAATAATCTATAATGTCGATTAGCTGTGACTTACCTCGCTTTGAGGCACCTGTAAGAACATTGAGGTCACCAACTGTAAGACTTACATCATTTCGTCTACCTTGATGATCATAGACACTTATGTACTTAATTTGCATCTTACGGTGTCACTCCTAACTTTGAATAAATTGCTGTGTCGTTTCCATTATTTGCTAGCCAACGCCCTAGAAATGAGGCTGCGGACAGAGTGCGCTCCATATCAGTACTATCTTTGAAAAAAGTAGGTTTTTTGGGCAATTTTTTACCTTGTAGCGACAGTTCTCCACAATTTCCAATTTCAATTAACCCAAGGTCCGCCATAAACTCAATAGCATCGACAACTGGCCCTCGGTAGCTTTTTACTAGCTCAGGAAACTGGTAAAGTAAGCCCCCTACCTCATTAACCCACTTATCAATAGACGCACTTTTTCTTGTTGGCAAACGTTTAGAAAACAAGTTATTAACTGCTAGAGGTAATGTAAGAAACGCCAGATTTGAACTAAAAGAAACACTCGAGACCGCGTTGTATTCCCTGATCGTCGTGTACAGGAGAAAACCTAGATATGCGGGGTTATACAGAGCTAGTTCATCATCAGCTAAGTTATGATGGTTACTCATTTTTATCTTCCTCGTCGACTAGTGGTGCAAGTTCAAGATAATTTGGGTGCCAACCAATCTTATTTCGGTTCGCTAACAGGTGGTAAGATCCTCTAGCAACATAGTCGCCATTAAACTTAGCTCGAATAGGTTTAACACCATCTATTTGACAGGATTGATAAATAGCTTTACCTATATCAACCTTAGAGTTAGTTTTTGCTTCTTCAAGGCCCGCTCGAAAATCCCACTCATTCCAAAGACGTTGGTCATAAATATTTAGCTCCCCGGGGTTTAGTAAGCCAGCCCTTGACCATGCCATACGCTGCTTGCGAGCCTTAACGCAGTTTGTTATGGCCGTTGTTATCAGTCGTTTACTTGGATCAATCAACTTTAGTTGCGTGATGTAGTGCTTTTTAGTTTCACTTTCAAAGAACGGATCCGTATTTTCAAACTCGTACTGGTCCGGTAAGTTGTCATCATCATACTCTTTCTTAATTTGCTCTATCGTTGTAACAATATCACCTAGAGGAATCGCATTAGGGCCTTGCTTCAGAAGAGCGGCTATAACTTTAACGAACCAATCCCCCTCAACTCGCTCGGTAAATGCACTTAAATACCTTTCGTTAACGTAACCTCGAAGTGCTTTCTTGATATCACCCCCAACCAAAGTTATATCTGGAGCATCCCCAACAAAATATATCGACGATACAAGTAAATCACGCTCGGCTTCAGAAAGCGCTTGAAACGCTTTGTATCCCTCAGAGTTCTCGCGGTTTCCACCTTTTTGGGCTATGGATAGCATCTCATCTTTTGCACTTTCTACATCTCTAAGCTTGAAGTTACCTGAAAGCTTTTCTGCTATAGACCCGCTCTCAATACTATTTGTTGTTAACAAAACAAACGTTGGCTGAGCTGCAATATTGGGAGAGAGTATCTGTTGGCACCATACTCTGATCGTCGACCAAATTTTGGGGCTTCTATCTGTAATATTTCCGGGATTAATTGAATGCTTGACCTGTACTAGCTTTGATGACTCCCCATTGTGGTCACAAGAGATATCCTCCACTGATTCAATAGTAATCGTACAGTCATCTAGATCATCTACCTCTCTGCTGTCCCTAATAGCCATCAGTAACGCATACCTGAGTTGATACAAATATCCTTTAAGCGACGGAGTCGCATCAAAAGCATTGTGCATACTTAATCATGTCCCCTCTGTGTAACTAAAGCCAGTCCAACTTTGATATGCGAGTAGTTATTTATCCGACACATCTAAGTCCAACGAACTAAAAACTTTTATGAATCTGATATAAATAATTTAGGAATGCAAATGAAATTAGTTCAATATGCGTAGAGAAATGTGATTTGACAGATTTTTTTGACTTAAAATAGATAAACCATTGAGCAGGCAGAAATAATACTACACGAGAAGAAGAGTCAGCTTACACAAAAAGGAGAGCTATTCAGCTCAAGGATAGCTAAACGATCAGTCACTTCAATTCAGCCATTGATAAATCACGGCTCTCGCTTCCGGTATGACATCACTCGCGAGCAGGCCTATCTGGCCATATTGGTTTGCGAGCTTATCTGCAGCCACGCTGTGAATCAATGTCCCTACTCTCGCAGCATCAGATAACGACAGCCCTTGGGCAAGCATGGCAGCAATAATCCCTGTCAGTACGTCGCCCATACCGCCAGTAGCCATTCCCGGGTTGCCTGCATTGCAGACGTAAATATCATGACCATCACAGATAAGCGTACCCACACCTTTGAGCACCACTACACCGCCATACTTACTCTGTAGTTCGGTAGTGGCTTGGAAACGGTTTTGCTCTACCTCGGCAACACTGCAACCCAATAACCGTGCGGCTTCACCCGGATGTGGTGTGATTACTCTTTCATGGTCAACACTAGGCTCATTGGCAAGTAAGTTAAGAGCATCAGCATCCAATACTTTAGTTTTCGGTGATTCTGAACATGTCGCAAACAAGGTTTGCGCCCAACTATCGGTCCCTAACCCTGGACCAAGTGCGATTGCATCTGTTGTCTGAAGCGCTTCGTTCAGCAAGTTACTCTCCCCACTCCATGAGCGAGTCATCACTTCTGGGCAACCGACTTGCAGTGGCAATGTGGAACTTTCATGGCACAAGGTTCGAATAAGCCCAGCTCCCGTTCTGGCCGCTGCACTGGCAGATAATCGAATCGCACCAGCATAGCCCTCATTGCCGCCAATACAGAGTAAACGCCCATGCTTACCTTTATGCGCTGTAGGACTCCGTTTAGGTAGCAGTTGCTTTACTGACGCATGACTAAGACAAACAGAGGAATGAGGCACCAACCGTTCAAACTCATCATTCACTCCCAGCCCTGCAAAATGTAGCTCGCCGACGACGCTTCGAGCTTGTCCCGTCATTAGCCCTTGCTTGACTCCGATAAAAGTAACCGTTGAACTCGCTGATATGGCAGCGCCTAATATTGAGCCTGTGTCACTGCATAAACCTGAAGGAATATCTATCGCTACTACTGGGAGGTTAGCCTCGTTGAGCTTTTCAATGATGACCTGCATCGGTTCGCGAACATCGCCACTTAAACCCGTTCCAAGTAATCCATCAACGATAAGTTCTGCATCTGCTGCATTAAAACTTTCGATCGAGCGAATCTCACCACCACCGTTTAACCACTCTTGTTTGGCTTTTTTCGCATCACCCGATATTTTGGCATCATCCCCATAAAGATATAGCCGCACATCTAGGCCATCTTTCTGCGCAAGTTTTGCCACAACAAAGCCGTCTCCGCCATTGTTGCCACAACCGCACAAGATGGAGAGATGTTTGATGTCAGGGTATTTATTTCGAATATGCTGGTAAGCAGCATTTCCTGCACGTTGCATTAGGGCATACATTTCTACGCCTGCTTGCTGCGCAGCCAATTGCTCACCCTGCTTAACTTGCTGAGCGGTATACAAGCGAGTAGGTAGTCGTTCCATCTAGGTACACTTTTGTAGGAGTTGCTTACAGCATATACAACAACGCCAAGGATTACCTTGGCGCTGATTACAATTTATTGTTGTTTGGAAACGAGAGCTTCTGCGGTGGCATCTTGTATCGACAAAAACAACGAGCGAATTTCACCTGTTGGAGTTCGCATCGGATTCAAGGTGATGTTTTGGTACATGAAATCCGCTTGCTGGGTTACTGGGCGCACATTTCGACACTTAAATAGATATGGTCGCTGCTGCCAAGTAATAAAGCTTCGGCATCCTAAGTCATAGACAGGCTTGGTTTTGAGCTTAAACCAGTCTTGCGGGATCTCAGGAAATAACTCAAACAGTGTTTTACCTATCGCATCATGAGACTGAACACCACTGTGGTGAGTCATAAAACCATTCCACACTTGGACCTTATAGTCTCGGTCGACAACAATTAAACCCAGATCGACGTTTTGTACCATATCCACCATCCAGTGGAATTGCTCAAATTCAGCAGGAAGATTCAACATTAAAAGTCCTCCATTAGGTACGACAATTTGTTATCAAGTAACGGCAAAGATTCGTCAACAAACATAAACAACAAATCACATCTGATACTGGTGCCATCTATGTTGTAGCTCACCTCAAATGTCATGGTTTTTTGGAATGACCCACTGGTCGATTGGATAACCGAATCAATTGAGATGTGCTGACCTAGCAACACAGGTGAACTTTGAAAGAATCGAACTTCTGATTGTTCACCGAGGCCATTAAGGAATGAGCCAACAAGGATATTTGACACATCCATAAGTAATTCAAGTTCTTCGAGCTCTTCACTGTCAGCAGGCACTTTCATTAGTTTCTTTAGATCAGAAACGCTTGAGTCGCTTAAAAGAACCAGTGCTTCCCCTGCAATACCCTCACCACTAAAGCCTTGGCACACACCTGAGACTTGATCATTCTCTGCCAGATCTCGCAATGCCATATGAAGCTCACTCACTTCAAAGATATTAACGTTCGGTAGCGGTAAATGAACAAACACATCGAAATGACGTGCTAGGGCATCTGCCGCACGACCAATGGAAACATTCGCCACCTCCATATAAATGTCACGGCGACGAAGAATAGGTAGGTCAATTGAGACAGGTGTGACAATTTGAGGACGACTCGCAGGCTCAACAAGTTCTTTAAGAACCGCATTTAAAGCCTCTTTGTTGATCGGCTTTTGAATGAATGCTTTTGCACCCAACGCCATCACTCGCTCTTTGGCTTTGGGTTGAATATCACCTGATACAACAACAACTGGGATCTCAAGCCCCCTGTTGCCAATTTCTTCAAGCGTACCAAAACCATCCAGCTCGGGCATGGTTAGGTCCAAGAACATCAATTTAAAGTCGTTATTTTCTAGCTGTTCTAATGCATCTAAACCATGAACAGCAAACGTTATATCAGCATTCAGCGAAGCAGGCAGTGAGCGAGCCATTTGCTTTCTCGCTAAAGCGGAGTCATCGCATATAAGTACCGGAAAAGACATGCGTACACCTACTCCTATTTGTCTAGTTTATTGGTTGAGTGTAACAGAACGTTATAACACCAGGTACGGCAATTCACATTTTTCTTTCAATTCATCAGTAGGTAAGACCACTTATTTCAGAGTTGAGCCTTATTCATCTCAGCTGGCTTTCAAGTTAAACGAATCACTATCAAACCCTTCATCACGAAATGTTAACGCAACTTCTCTAAACTTTTGTTCTATTGCAAGAAAAGTATCAACCAATAGGGGTTCAAAATGAGAGCCCGAGCCTTCTTTGATGATGCCAACGGCTCTTTCATGAGAATACGCCGGTTTATAGACCCGCTCCGAGATGAGCGCATCATACACATCAGCAATGGCCATAAGACGAGCACTCAAAGAAATATTATAGCCAGACATACCCTCTGGATAACCGCTGCCATCCCACTTTTCCTGACGACTGAATGCAATCTCAATTGATGTCTTTAGTAAAGTATTGAAGCGAAGATAGTGCTCGTCAAGAAACTCTATCGCACTAGCATCAAATTCATACAACAGCCTGTCTAATTGTAATATCAGGGCAACGCTGTCATCGTCTAAGTTGTTTCGAATTTCTGATGGATATAAGCGTCCAAGCCCTTCACACACTTGCCTAAAAAACGGACCGATATATTGTTCTAGTTCGAGTTTAGTCGCTTCCACCAGCTTTCTTTGACTTGGGTCATTAAGTTCAAGCTCAAGTCGAGACGCAATATCGAATAGGCGCACCATACCCAAGTTACCTGCCGCCCCCTTTAATGTAGGGGTAATTAAACTCGCATGCTCCAATGAAGTTATTGCCTTAGCGTCAGCAACATCAACAAGTTCATCTGGCGTTGTCTCAACTTTCTCCTCATCATCAGAGGAGACGGCTTTAAAACCCGAACAACAGCGCTTAATGGTGCTAAACAAGATTTCAGGATCGATCGGCTTAGACACATGGTCGTTCATCCCACGTTCGCGCTCTTCAATCATTGCATGCGCTGTGATTGCTACTAACGTCATGTCGTCAAGGCGCTGGTCGGCTCGTATGCGTTTACTCGCTTCATAACGGTCCATAACCGGCATTTGCAAATCCATAAATATGATTTCAAACGGTGGGTTTTCTTGCTGATAAACCTCTTCTAGAATATCGAGGGCTTCTTGTCCATTGTTGGCCACCGTCACCTTCAACCCTTTTTCTTCCATCAGCTCAACCGCGATCTGCTGATTAATCTCATTATCCTCCACCAGCAAAACGTTTAAGCCTCTTAAGGAACTGTCTTTTGTAAGTTGTTTTGAGTGGCTCTTGGTATTTTCATTAAACTAAGGCCCAAACATATCCATCAATAAATCAAAAAGACAAGACTGCCCTACGGGTTTTGACAAGAAGCCCCAAAATATCAAGGTCCTCAAGATCGAGAGAGATATCTTCTTTGTCGTACGCGGTAACGATGACAATCTTAGGGTCGATGCTTTCGCTTCTCCAATAAAAGAAAATGGCAAGACCATCGAGTATCAATCTGTTCGTCTAGCCCCTAAACGCGAGCACGTTAAAAATGCGGAAGCACTCTATGCACAATTGAGTCCCGTTAAAACTAAAGTTGCCTCGCACTCGATTATGGCAGCGCTTATCTCTTTCATTCTTCGTAATGGCCATCATCTCAAGCATTATTGCCAGCTTTTCACCCACTATTGCAGTCTGGACATTTTTCTTAGTCAGCACTGTTCTTGCTTTCATTCAAACTCGACGCCTGGAGCAGTTATCAAGCGATGCTCGTAAAGTGTTTGATAATCCACTCATGGAGCTGCTTTACAATGATAGAGTCGATGACATATCCGAAATCCAACTCGCATTTAAGATGCGCCAGTCTGAAATCAATTCTATCGTAGGGCGTATACAAGACTCCAATCAACAAGTCGCTCAGGCCGCCAGCTCTTCAGCACAAAACTGTGAAACAACCGCGGAAAACTTAGCCGGTCAAACATCAGAGACAGAGCAAGTTGCCGCTGCCATCAATGAAATGCACTCGACAGCAAACGAGATTGCTCAAAATGCTCAAAGTGCATCCGATGTTACCGATCAAGCGAACACCGCCGCCAACGAAGGTCGGTCATCGGTTAGCCAAACTATCAGCTCAATTAACGATCTGTCTAAACAGTTAGGCGTTGCCTCTGACGTTATTCAACAGTTGGTTGAACATGGTAGAACCATAGGGGAAGTTCTGATCATCATCCAAGGGGTTACCGAACAAACCAACTTACTCGCACTCAACGCCGCAATAGAAGCTGCTCGCGCTGGTGAGCAAGGACGAGGGTTTGCAGTTGTAGCAGACGAAGTTCGCCAACTTGCTCAGCGAAGCCATGAATCAACAGAAGAAATCCAAAATATCATCAAACAAATACAAAGCAGTACCGAGAAAGCCGTTCAAGCGATGAATGAAGGTACCCAGCTTTCCGATATCTGTGTCGAATGCGCTGAAACATCAGGAGAGAAACTAGATTCGTTACTACACCAAGTGACCGATATCTCGGATAGAAATAACCAAATAGCAACCGCAATTGAAGAGATGGCCAGAGTGACTGACGAGATGAACTCCAGCGTTCAATCGATTAGTGACGTATGCGCCGCAACCAATATATTGGCAGGGGATACTAAGGATGAGTGTGAAGGGCTAGTAAGAGACTTAAGTTCACAAGGAAAACTGGTCACACAATTTAGGAAACTCTAGACAGAGCTATATGGTTAAAACAAAAAGCCGAAATAATAAAAAAGCCTTCCGAAGAAGGCTTTTTTATTGGTCATTACTGAGCCATACGGATGATTGATTTACCAATCAACCACTCAAGCTCTTTCGCACTGCCTTCACCGAACTGGCTTTCTGTCATCTTGTATAGACGATCAATGCCATTGCTAGCAAACTCATGCGTGCTTTGAGACGTCACAATATGGTGGAATAGCAGACGCAGGATTGCTAGGAATTCTTCACTATCTAAAGCCGCAATCCAGCTTGAAGAAAACTCTTCTAGACCTTTATTAAACTCTACGTGCTCTACGAACATCTTGAAGATACGTCCGTCTAATGCAGCGGTAAAATCCGTCTTCTTAGGAAAATGGTGGCTAATACCCGTTCTAGATACACCAGTCTGTTGGCTCAAAGTCGTGTATGACATTTTGTCATAGCCAAGACGCAATAGCTGATCAACTACTGCATCCATGATCTTCTGAATCGTGATTTCGGTATCTTCTTTACTACGCTTTGGCATGTTCAGGCTCTTCTCTCTGTAAATCCGTCTAACTCTTCATGAGTTTATTATCGACGCCTTATTAATTAGCTTCCTTGTCTAGTGACATATTGTTAAACGAGATGAATTATCAATCTCAATGCAAAAGACACTATCACAATTAAACCGTACGCACCATCTAACTGTCGAGTAAACTAAATTTCCATAAGTGCATGCATTTGCATGCTTTATAGAATAATAAGACTTTATCTATTGTTTATATAATAATGAGTCACCGATAATCTTACAAAATGCTAACCCTGACAACTAACTGAATGGCATTCTGGATTAATTATGACATGAATTTTCGTAATTTATTGATCTTCATCACATGCAAATAGGAGCTATTCGCAAAATGGTGGTGAATTATTAATCGAAAGACAACATAGCATACTGAATTGGACATGAAACTATGTGCTCTCGTTTTTATGGATAAGCTTCAAAAATCCCGTTAAAATGACCTCATTATTTGTAAGAGGATATTGAGATGAGCACCGAACAAGAACAAGTATGCGAAGCATGTGGTTGCGCAGGTGAAATGGGCTTTATCATCAAAGAAGGTGATGATGTGGCTGAAGTAACGATTTTTGCAACGGGCAAAGCGCTAATTGAAGCAGAACTTGCGAAGTACGTAGCACTGGCTGAAGAAGTATGTGCTGGCGTTAAGTACGAAGTGACCCCGATTGAAGAGGGTGCGACAGAATTAACGGCACGCTTCCAATTCGAAGTCAGCGCTGAAAAACTCATTTTTGAACTAAAGACGCGTGCACTAACTCGCTAATTCAGTTCTGAATACTTTGCAAAACGGGCACTTGAGCCCGTTTTTTTGTCCCTATCGCATAGAACATTTGACCTTATCTCAGTTAGAACTCATATTAATTACGAACTCTCTAAGTGATTGAACTATGCCTCGCTCCTTTTGTTTACTCTTATTACTCTGCTTCAGTTTTGCTGCGACAGCAGTGCCGCTCGATCAATTTCGAATTCTCAATCACCTCGACAATTATGGCAACCTTGACCTTCGCAATAAGCCGTATACCGAGCTTCCTGACGGGCTCGTCATTAAGGGCAACCTGAACATTGCTAAGACGACCATTAAACGTCTGCCAGAAGGTATGGATATACAAGGTAGCCTTGATGCATCGAATAGCCAACTGGAAAAGATTTCAAAGGGAGTCAATATTAGAGGGTTTGCCAATCTACTTGGCTCGAAGATCAAGAAGTGGCCTAGAGGGATCAAAGTGGGTGGTTACCTCAACTTTACCGATACCCCCTTGCAATCATTACCACCTCGATTAAGAGTAAAAGGTGATCTTAGCGTGATTAGAACCCCTCTTGAGGCCTTACCTGAAGGGATCACTATTGACGGCGACCTCTATATCAGTGGTTCTAAGATCACCGAGTTTCCAGATACCATGACAGTAAAAGGTAATATCTTTCTTGGTGGTAACCGTATTACGAAATGGCCAACAAACCTCAACTTAGGTGGCGCTGTCGCTCCCTAATATAATCGCCAGCCAATAAAAAGCCTCACTGAATGAGTGAGGCTTTTTTTTCAAAATGAATTCGCTATCTATGCTGGCTGATTCTTTACTGGGTTTGCATAACTTGCTACCAAGTAAGGCTGTGCACCTTCAGGGAGTAAATTGAGCTTATCAGCAAACTTAGCTTTAACTTGCTCATCAACTTGTTCATTACCCGCCGCCAATTGGTTAATTGGAAATAGTTTATAATTTGCATGCACTTGGCGGTCGATCTCTTCAGCCAAAGCCTCCGGAGTTTCGAAGTCTTGCTCAATCACATCACCAAATGCTACATGAATGCGGCCTTTATCACCCACGATACCTTGAATGATACTTTCGATATCTTCGAATTCGCCTTTTTCGTAACTACCTACCGACTCTTTCGCATGCAGCTCCAACGCCTTAGCGATATCACATGGATCATTTTCGTAGGAAATCGACACTGGCACAATTCTCAGAGACTTAACGTAGTCCGCAAATGCAACTTTCTGCTTACGACCTTCAACATGGAACATTTTAAGGATTGCTGGATCAGTAAAATCGTTGCCATCTTTAGCACGACCTTCTTTCTGAGCAATCCAAATTGAGTGTCCTGTATCAAGTGAGTGCTTGATATAACCTGACAAGGTTCCCAGCGCCTTCATCATTTCACGCGGACCTTTTGCAGAACGCTTTACAATGAAACTCTTATTCAGCTTCATTAGTTCTGTTGCACATGGTTTCTTCAGTAGGTTATCACCAATAGCAATGCGAACCGTCTTATGTCCATTTTGAAACAGCCCATAGTTTACTAACGCTGGATCCATCGCGATATCACGGTGGTTAGAAACAAACAAATACGCTTGCTCAGGGTCTAGCTTATCAAGTCCGCTAAAAGTCACACCATTGGTTGTTGACTTCAGAGTTTGGTCTAAATACTTCTTCACCTCAGATTGAATCGTTTCAACTGAGTTGAGTTTTGACCATTTCATTTTCAAGTAGACTTTCACAACAGGTGACATTAGGGCTTTAAACCAACCTGCGTGATTAGAAAAACGGTGCTGTAGGATTGCGCTAATGAACTCTTCATCATTAACTAAGCGGTCAATCGCCGCTGGAATCTCTTCGTCATTGTATGGACGAATTTCAATAAATGGGTCTGTGTTTGTCGTCATTATTTTAGTCAGTAAATAGAAAGCGCGACTATTCTACGCATAGAAACGTCTCTTGGCAGCTATAGTTCTCGCAGATTTCACAAGGTCAGACCAGAGCATTTATCGCTTTTTGACGCATTGATTACTCAAAGTTGGCTTTTTCATCAAGAAACGTTAACCTTAGCGCCCCAAAACTGATGAGCGACACCATGCACTACGCGATTTCATACCAAGCTGAGCACAATGATTTTCTTATTTGTACCCCACGCAGAAAATCTCTAAAACACAGGTTGATTTGTGTCAGACAAGGTTTGGTCTTAGTCAAGCTTGGTAAACATGAGTTCGCCGTTGAACCCAATCAGTACTTTTGGCTACCTTTCGATACATTGACGTCGCTTACATACACCCCAAATACGTTAGTAGACAGCGTTGAACTTTCATCCCGCGTATCATTGCCGCTACCAAAGCAAGCTGGGTTTATTAAGTCGAACGAACTGATGACCGCTCTACTAAACCGTTTACGTGATATTCCGGCTGCGCGCGATAAACAAATCGACTTACTCACGGTCCTGCAATACGAACTCGTTGATCTTTGTCCGGCATTAAAAGAGAGTAAACTCAGCCAACAGATTGCTCAGTGGACATACGACGGTGAATCCCCTCTGTCAAGTGAGTTGCAACTGGTACTTCGAGTTCGCGAAGCGACCAAGCAAATGCAATCTGGCAAAAAACGTCCAGTTGTTGTAGAGACATTGTTTGAAGGAAACGATTCCCTCTTTAGTGGATTAGAAAAAGCGATTTTAGGCCGCTAATTCGTAGAAAAGTTGGATGATTTCTGGCCGAACCTTCATTTCATAACTATAGATCTATGAATAGCCACTTAATCTATAGAAAGGACTCTGAGATGAAATTCAGCCATAAGATCGTGGCCGCGTCTTCAGTACTACTCTTGGCGACGGTTACTCTTTTGACCCTTCAGCAATACTATACCGTCCAACGTGAAATCAAGACTCAAGTTACTTCCAGTGTCACTGAAATTGTAGACGGCGTTCGCGACACGACAGCCGCAGAGATCAATAGCCGTAAAGCCATCGCTTCATACGCGACCAGCATGCTTGAGGTAAACCTTTCCCCTGAAGCAATGACAGCAGTTCTCACTCGTCCTGTCGTTAAAGAGACTTTCTTACTGGCTGGGTTGGGCTTTGAAAAAGATGGTTCTAACATCAATAATGATCCATCATGGAACCCCGGTCCGACTTGGGACCCGCGCGTTCGCCCTTGGTACATAGACGCCAAAAACTCAGGCAAACTTGTCATTACGGCTCCTTACGCTGACTCGGCCACTGGCGAAATTTTGGTTTCCATCGCAACCCCAGTGCGCGACAACGGCCAGTTCATTGGCGCAATTTTTTATGATGTGAGCTTGGCAGCCTTGGCAGAAGTGGTAAATAAGGTCCAACTGTTTGACGCCGGCTTCGTATTTATTGTCGCAGGCGACGGCACGACGATTGCCCACCCAACCACCGAGTTTAACGGCAAGCCAATGAAGGAATTCTTAGGCGATGCTCAAATCAATGATGAGCCACAACACGCGATTATCAATGGACAAGAATACACTCTAGATTTTTCTAAAGTTCCTGGGGAAGATTGGTATATCGGGGTCCTGCTTGATGAAGGTATTGCTTATCAATCTCTTGCCGATCTTCGAAATAGCTCAATTATTTACTCAATTATCGCATTGCTCATCAGTATTGTGCTGTTACTTATTCTGATTCGAACTTTGATGAAACCTTTAGATGACCTTAGCAATGCCATTCAAGATGTAGCGACTGGTGAAGGGGATCTAACCCAACGACTAAATACAAATACTGATCAAGAATTTTCAGCGTTAGCTTCCGGCTTTAATGAATTTACTCAATCACTGCAACAACTTATAACCCAATCCAAAGCCATCGGATCGGAAATCTTACGCGGCTCAGAAATGACTTCTCACGGACTTCAAGAATCCGCTTCGGCTATGCAAGAGCAACTGCATGAACTCGAACAGTTGGCAACGGCGATGCATGAGATGGCAACCACATCAGGAGATGTTGCCAACAATGCACAAGGTGCTGCGGCATCAGCCAGAGAAGCCGATGAAGCGACCAGCCTAGGGACATCGGTTGTGAGCGAAACCACTAGCGCAATTGATAACCTGTCCCAGAAAATTGATGAAGCTGTCGAAGAAGTTAAAGTGCTTGAGTCAGCCACTGACAACATCGAAACCATCCTAAAAGTAATCAATGATATTGCCGATCAAACCAACCTACTCGCTCTCAATGCTGCAATTGAGGCTGCCCGTGCAGGTGATTCAGGTCGAGGCTTCGCGGTGGTTGCTGATGAAGTTCGAACACTGGCGCAGCGTACTCAGGAGTCGACAACCGAAATCCGAAATATGATCGAACAGCTCCAAGCGGGTGCGAGTTCCGTTGCCAATGCGATGAACATGAGTAAAGCCACCGCTGGTACTGCTGTCGAACGAGCACAAGAGGCCAACGTGGCTCTCGAAAGTATCCGCGATGCAATTCAACAAATCAGTGATATGAATATCCAGATTGCTTCAGCAGCAGAGGAGCAAAGCCTTGTTGCCGAAGAGATCAACAGCAACACGGTGAAAATCAAAGATCTTTCTACGCAAGTATCCGACGCTGCTGATAACGCTAACATTGCGATGCAAGCTCAAACAGAGAATATCCGTGAACAAGATGCGATACTCAATAAATTCATCGTTTAGGCGATAGAGAAACCCGGATTTCGGGCTACAAATATTGAAAAAGTGATCGGTTTAGTAAAATTCTCGACGCGGCACATTTATACTTTAATCATTGCCGTGCGAGGAACTACAGATGAAAAAAGTGCGTATTGATATTGTTTCTGATGTTGTGTGTCCGTGGTGCATCATTGGCTATAAGCGCCTTGAAGCTGCATTAAAGACACTATCAGACAGCGTGGAGGCTGAGATTCAGTGGCACCCGTTCGAGCTTAATCCAGCAATGGTTTCTGAGGGGCAGAACTTACGTGAGCACCTTAAAGAGAAATACGGTACGACTGATGAAGCCAGCGTTGCTGCCCGTGATACATTGACCACTCTAGGGCAAGAAGTCGGATTCAAGTTTCGCTTTCATGATGAAATGCGCATCTATAACACGCGAAAAGCGCACCAATTGTTAATGTGGGCACAAAGTGAAGGAAAGCAGTTCGATTTAGAACTTCGCCTGTTCCAAGCCTACTTTTCTGAAGGTAAAAACATTGATGATTCAGACATGCTTATTACTTGCGCTGAGTCCGTCGGTCTCGACGCTAAAGTCGTCGAAAGTGTGATTAACGATCAATCGTGGGCAGAAGCGGTTTCTTCCACTGAACAGCAATGGCTTGAAGCGGGAATAAACGCCGTTCCAGCCATTATAATCAACCGAAAGCATCTTATTTCCGGCGCACAAACAACGGATCTTCTTGTTTCAGCCATCACTCAAATTAGCCAATCAGAAGAGTAAGACTGAATGTACTCACTCTAATCTCGATAAATGAGCACATTCCTATAAGTCGCTCAGTTACGCTTTTTTGATTTTAGAGAACAGAGCCCACACTGCGACGACCACTAATCCCGCAACTAATCCTAATAATCCGTTAAGAAGCGAAGGTAATAGTGCCTTAGCGATGGAGATATTTGGGATCTCCATGATGATTGGTTCGATCCAGTGGTGTAGAAGCGGAATGTTGTGCACCACAATACCGCCACCCACTAAAAACATCGCGGCTGTACCCACCACCGCAAGCGCTTTCATTAATTTAGGCGCAAATGCGACCAGAGCTCGACCTAACGCTAACTTAATACCTTTACCTTGAGATTTACGCTCTAAGTAAAAACCAAGATCATCAAGCTTAACAATGCCCGCAACTAAGCCATAAACGCCGATGGTCATTAGAATCGCGATTAAACTAACGACAAGAATCTGAGTGCTCATTACTTGCCCTTGGACCGTACCAAGTGCAATCACAATGATTTCAGCAGAAAGGATAAAGTCAGTACGAATCGCTCCCGCAATCTTGTTTTTTTCGTACTCTTCGATAGACACAGTCGGCTCGGCTGGCTTCTCTTCCGCGTGTTCAGGTTTGTGGAACAGTTTCTCTAGAACTTTTTCTGCCCCTTCAAAACACAAAAACAATCCACCAATTAGGAGTAATGGCATAATCAACCAAGGAGCAATTGAGCTAATAAGCAGTGCGGCAGGAACCAATATCAACTTATTACGAAACGAACCCTTGGCCACGCTCCAAACGACGGGGATCTCCCGTTCAGCCGTCACACCTGAGACTTGCTGCGCGTTCAACGCCAGATCATCACCTAGAACACCGGCTGTTTTCTTTGCAGCGACTTTTGACATTACCGCTACGTCATCTAATACCGTAGCAATATCATCTAACAAGGTTAATAAGCTTGCGCCTGCCATTTTTCGTTTCTCATTCAAGGGAGCAATTAATATTTCTAAATGTAACACCACAACAGGCAAGCGGAAACATACTTGATGTCAATGCACGGTTAATCTTTTTCACTGTGGTCGATAACATTTGCCTGTCGCGGTCGCCCACTCTATGCTGTTTAACGTTTTTCACCATAACTACAAAGGCAAGGTAATGCGCAGTACTTACACTTATCCTATTGGTACCCCAGGTCAAAAATGGGGTGAAGCAGAACGAGTTGCTTGGCGTGAGCAGACGACTATCAAACGTGAATATCAACAAGAAGTCTTACCTAAGATTAAAGCTCTGAGCGATCAATTCGTTGTTGAGCAGTATGGCGCACTCTCTTACGACGAAGCGCGTTACCCTTTATTCTGTATTAAATCCAACAACTGGAATGCCGATAAGCCAATCGTTTTGGTCACTGGTGGTGTGCATGGCTACGAAACCAGTGGTGTTCATGGCGCGCTAAAGTTCGCAGCTTATGAAATGGAACGTTACGCAGAGCATTTCAACATTATCATCGTACCTTGTGTCAGCCCTTGGGGATACGAAACGATCAACCGCTGGAACCCGCTAGCGCTAGATCCAAATCGCTCGTTCTACCAAGACTCTCCTGCTGAAGAGTCAGCAAATCTGATGAAGCTTGTCGCATCATTAGGTAAAGAGGTTCTGGTTCATATTGATTTGCACGAAACAACCGATACCGATGAAACAGAATTCCGCCCTGCTCTAGCAGCACGAGATGGTATTGAGTATATCGAAGGTATGATCCCAGATGGTTTCTACACTGTTGGCGATACGGAAAACCCACAATCTGAGTTCCAAGCAGCAGTTATTGAGTCAGTAAGCAAAGTGACCCATATTGCCCCGGCGGATGATAAAGGTGAGATAATCGGTTCTGCTGTCGTACAGCACGGAGTAATCAACTACCCAATGGTCAAACTAGGGCTTTGTGGCGGCGTAACAACCTGCCAATATGGCACAACAACGGAAGTTTACCCAGATAGCGCGAAAGTGACGGATGAAGAGTGTAATGACGCTCAGGTCGCCGCTATTGTTGGTGGTTTAGACTTCATACTTAAGCGCCTCTAATTATCCTCCACATCGAAAACGCAATGACTCCGACAATGTCGGAGTCATTTTCATAAACACATCAGTTCGCAGGCTTGACAGCGAGTAACCCTACACTTGGTCTACGCGCACCTCTATTCCGTGGCTTTAAATGCACCTGTTTACCGTAAAGAACATTCGAGCTTCTGGTTAGTCCAACTACCCCTTGCTCTATTCCTTCGCGAGAGTTAGCTTGAACCGATTGCATATAATTCTTCTGTACTGACGGGGAGCGTTTAATCGAATCAGCGTAAGCTCCATGAAAGAAATTGGCATCAGACGGTATCCGCCATAACTCTTCTGCCAATCGGCTGTACTCTTTATCAATCATATTCAAAGTGACCAGAGCCATTTCTCCACATCGATTGACTGCAACGGTATTCACTCGGTAATCCAACTTTCTGTCCATACGGTCCTGATAACTTCGTGTCGTAAAATAGTGGGTAAACCCATCCCACAGCATAACCTTCAACACTAACGGGTTGACCATCGTATCGAGTGACACTGTTGTCCCAAGGCCCACTGTAGCCCCCGACATAATGCGGAACTTGATATCTCCAGATTTAAGTAGCGCAGCTTCAATCTCCCCCTTAGCACCAATACCAAGATCTAAGCTACCTGCCACTTTTGCCGATGCTGCGCTAATGCCACGCGCCTGAAATGTCACACAACTAGAGCCTTGTAAACTTAGGCCTGCGAACGCTGAACCTCCCAGCTTTCCGACAATGACCTCATCACTTCCAGCCATCTCAGCACTGCTAATATGGCCAACGCCATAAGCCTTTACTTGAGCACCGACAAACAGTTCCGCTTCGTTAGTCATCGACATGATCTGGCCAACCGTCATCTCATGCTTAACCTTAACTTGCACTCCCACCATCGCGGCTAACTCAACGTTGACGCCAATATCGACCCCAGGAATCAGCTGCGTTGGTTGGCATTGTTTGCGCGACTTCAGTTCTTCCGGCGTAAAGTTGGTTCTTTGTACTTTTGTAAGAGAATCGGGGGTATGTGCCTTTTTAGCGCCCCCCCTGCCGAATTTGGCAAAGATCTTACCTGTTGCCTTTACCTTACCTCCACCAAAAGCCGTCCCCTTGAACTGATGTTGAACTTTAGAAAAATCCCAGCTTTTCTCAACTTCTACTTTTAAGCCAGCAAATAACTCAGCGCTCATATCAATATCGAATGAAGCATTTACTGCGCTGGCAGACCCTGCGCTTTTGGCATTTGCCCCTTTGCCAAAAAGCGGGACTTTTTTGTGTTGGAACGAGTTTAGTGCGCGCCACATTTGCTCGTTAAATTGAGTACGACGACTATAGGTATTATGAAACGCGGCAATTTGCGCTTCTAAGATCTTAATCTTTAAACGTCCGAGCTCACCCTGATTAATGAGATCCATTCTAATCTCTTGAATGATCTGACGTTTTTGAAAGACAAAATTGTAGAATGTGCGGTTAATGCATTTATCACGAATGGCTTCAGCAGGAACCCGCCCAGGCTTTACCACTTTGATGAGTTCAGGGAAGTACTCTTGAAGCGCTTCTGTTAGCTGTAGCCATAACGGTTCTTCGGTAATAGACAAAACATCAAAACCAAAGGTCTGTTTTGCCTCATGATGATGACTCTCTTTTATCGCCTCTAGTTGCGAGTAAACTAGGTTGATACCTCGCTGTAAGCAAGGCCCAGCGTGAGTAGCATTCATCCGGCCATATCTGGCGCTCAGCCCTCTCAGCCAAATATTAAAATTATTGCGACATGCCGGAATGGGCAATAGGTCTCCATAGGCCATAAAGGCGGATACGGGTAACTCTTCAGTGGGATTAAGTTGATACAAATCAGATAGGTTTGTTACTGGCATGCCTTCACTTGGTACATCAATCGATTTGAAGGCTAACTTAGCATAGCCACACCGATGATCTTTGGCTTAGTACGCACAATGGGTGATGCTTACAGCCCCTTACAATCAGCTGCGTAATCAGGGCATTAGATCACCCGACCTGTATCTGTAGATATGGTTGTTATTTGGTCACCAAAGATTAAAGCAGCCGCCCTTTATATTGCTCGGGCGTTTGACCTGAATATTTCTTAAACATGGCGATAAATGGACTGGCCTGATTGTAACCAAGCGTCAAGGCAACCTCTTTTACTGAGTGTCCTTTTCTAAGCAAATCCATTGAGTATAGATAACGTACCCTTAAGCGCCACTCTGTAAAGCTCATACCTAATTCCGCTTGGCAGTGACGTGCTAGAGTCCGCTCGGTGGTGTGCACACGCTCAGCCCATTGGGACAAACTGGTATTATCAATTGGATTCTCTTCTACTGACGCTAAGATCTTGGCGAGATACTTGTTGTCCGTCGATGGTAGAAAGTGATGCTGGGTATCCCGGGTCGCCAATTGGTCTAGCAATACTTGAACTAACCGCTTATCTGATTCACTTTGCGCCACATTGATATCGCGCTGACGAAAATCATCAACAATCGCAGACACAATTGGGGTCACTTTGATCAGGCTGGTACAATCGGGAAAATGCTGAGTTAAATCTTGTGCAACATTGAGCGAACAGTATGAGATCGGTTTACGGTTAAAACTGGTGTGCATAACGCCAGCAGGTACCCAGATCGCTAAGTGAGGAGGCGCAAGAAAACGGGTATCTTCCGCTTCCATTTCCAAGATACCACCGCTAATGAGTTGCACCTGCCCCCATGGGTGGCTATGCATTCTGGTTTCTGTATTGGAAAGAAACGCCTCAAAATTCATAAATACATCTGATGGTGCTTTATCAATTGATAAGGATGGATGAAGATGTTTTACCGATTTTCTCAAACTTGTCTTCCTATGACTCAAAATGTCTTTATAACGATATATATAATTATATCGACCTGTCAGACTATTTTCTACCGATAATATTGCGATGGTGTTCACATGGTCTATCTACTTCCTCTCTTTACCGTTTTCATATGGGGCGGAAATGCAATCGTAAATAAAATGGCTGCAGTGACAATAGAACCCAGCGCAATGAGTTTCTATCGTTGGCTTCTGGCTATCTTACTGCTCTCACCTTTTTGCTTGCCAAAAGTGATCAAGCGCTGGGCAACGATCCGCCCATATTTAGCCAAGCTAGCATTTTTGGCCATGTTAGGCATGGTGCTCAATCAGTCGCTTTCCTATTACGCAGGGCTGACTACAACCGCTTCAAATATGGCAATGATTACCTCGCTAGTGCCACTGATTGCCATTTTCATGAGTGTGCCTCTGTTAGGTAAACCCATTTCTGCACTAAGCATCGTCGGTGCCGTGCTTGCCCTCGCTGGCCTTGCGTTCATGCTAGGTAAAGGTGATGTGCTATTTTTCCTTCATCAGGATGTAACACCCGGTGATGGCATCATGGTCATTGCATCCATCTGTTACGGTGCATACTGTGTGCTTCTTAAACGCTGGAAGATGCCACTGTCTAACTGGACCATGGTTTACATGCAAGGAGCCCTGGCTTTACTCATGCTAACGCCTCTTTGGCTGACGAGTAACGAACTGCTACCAAGTAGAGAAGCGATGCCATTGATTGCTTACGCTGGTCTCGCGGCATCGATTGCCGCACCTTGGATGTGGGTGAAGGCGATTGATCTTATTGGTGCCGATTCAAGCGCGATGTTTATGAACCTAATGCCAGTTGTCGCGATTACGCTAGCCGCATCCATGCTTGGCGAAGCGGTTTACAACTACCATGTAATAGGTGGTTTACTGGTAATTTCTGGGGTGATCCTGTCGCAAATCAAACAGCCGAAGAAACCGCTTACACCGCTTCCTCCTTTGGACAGCGCAGAAAAACCTTAACAGTTCGCCAAAAAACAAAAAGCCCAGTAAAGGGCTTTTTGTTTTTCTAATGCTTACAGTGCTTAACTCGTCACTTCAACGTCCGTGATAGGTGTGCTGCAACATGCCAAAACTACCCCCATATTGCGTTCGTGCTCTTGCAGTGCTAGAACATCCGGCTGATGGACCTTCCCCGACTCTACCGTCACCTTACAGGCGCCACATAAACCAGCACGACAACTATTGGCGATTGGAGCTCCAGCATCTTCAGCCTGCTCTAGCAAGGTCTTTTGATTATCGCCAACAAACACATGTCCATTAACACTCAAAGTTAGCTCTTTCAGTGGTTGAGCTGAAACCTGACTCACGCCAAACGCTTCTTGGTGATAGTGGTCTTCTGGCAAGCCTTTCTTTAGTAGTAAATTTTTCGCTTTTTGCATGAAGCCATCTGGCCCGCACACAAACACTTGACGCTGCTCAGCGTCTTTAACCTGTTTCAAGTGCGACAGAGTTAAACGCCCTTTTAAGCCGAACCAGTCAGCAGGTGCTTGTGACAGTGAGATAAGTACTGTGAGCCCTTCATGTTGACTGCGCAGAGCATCCAATTCAGCTTTACACGGAATATCTTCTACACTTCGGCACTGATGATAGAAAACAACATCACTCATTTGATTATGATCCGCTAGATAACGCAGCATCGATAACATAGGAGTAACGCCGCTGCCCGCTGACAGAAGTAACAGAGGCTGATGGGACTTGCCACCTAAGTGGAAACTGCCATCTGGCTGTTCGCAAGTTAACGTATCACCAATAGCAAGATTGTCCGCCAGCCAGTTTGATACACGGCCACCATCAATACGCTTAACCGAAATTGCCATACGGCCAGGACGTGACGGACTGGATGATAAGGTATAACGACGAGCGACAGTTTCAGCACCAATTCGCAATGAGATAGGCAAGTGCTGTCCCGGTTGATAAACTGGCAGTTCACCATGCTGCGGCTCCAACCAGAAAGTGATGAAGTCTCGCGCGATCTCTTCACGTTCAACGCAAGTCATGTATAACGTTTTAGGAGTATTATCGGGATAGAACTCTTTATCTTTGTATTCCAGCACTTCAATCTTATCGTCCTGATGAATGACACCTTCATTGATAGCGACAAGATTCTGGCCGAAAAAGACCCCACCACGCTCATTAGCTCGGAACTGCGATAAAGTATTGAGAGGCTCTTTGCTACCACGGAGGGATCCTTTATTGACGTCTACTGTGGTTAAAATACAGCGCTCACATGGCTTAACGGATTCAAATTCCACTTCACCAATCCGAATTCGTTTCCAACTATCTTCTGCGAATGGTTCCGTTCCTGACACGACTAAGTTAGTTCGAAACTGCTCCATTGAATGCTTTTCAGGGCTGCGGCGGTTAAGCTCCGCTAATGAAGCTTCGCTAATCACTAACACTGGATAACCATCCGCAAAACTGACGTTATGCCCTAACTTTTCACGCACGCGGTTTGATTGCTCACCAGTAAACAATAACTCAACTCGTTGACCTAGCACTTGGCTAAACCAATCATCCGCTTCGTCCGTGGTGGTATAGGCAACAAAGTTATCTTTCCAAACCTGAGCTGGGGCTTCTTGCATTTTGAACTCGCTGTAACGAATTCTTAATGCTGCATGCCCATCCGCAGTAAAGACTAGACCATCCTGCGTTAAGCAAGACTTCACCGTTACCATCTCCGGATACTTTCTCGCGGTGACCATTGAACCATCAGAAAACGCTAGCATAAAACGTCGATCAAACATCAATCCCTGCTTTTCTACCCAAGAAGTAGAAACAGAAAGGCCACCGACAGATTTAACAGGAAACACGTTGATTTGAGAAAGAACTGGAGCTGACATTGCTTATCCTAAGCTAGGTTTATTGTGCAGTTATTATACCCAACCGCACTGCGCTGTCTTGACTTGAATTTGATACATCGTATTGTAAATGTCAGAGTTCTATCTCAGAAACATGACAAATGTCAGAATTCCGCAAACATCAAAGCTTCAAGCGTTATCGCGTTGGACTTTCGATGTGAGCTCTAGATAATGGACATCACAAAATCGTTGTAATTAGGGAACTAACACAAAGGAGTTCATATGAATAAGTTAGTAATGATCCTGCTATGTATCTTTCTTCCACCATTAGCAGTATTTATCGATAAAGGTTTAAACAAAGACTTTGTTATCAACCTTATTTTGACTTTCTTCTTCTTCCTACCAGGATCAATTCACGCACTTTGGTTGACACTAAAGTAAGTGAAAGATTGCCTATGATTTAGGCAACTAAAGCCTCTCACTGAAAAAGAGGATGAAATACTGAGCAGATTGCTCTATCATCCTGTCGCCTAAGCGTAAGCGTTTGCTTTCACAGTTTTCGCTGCGTTTGGGCTCCAATCAGACAACCTAAAATATGGTGGGAGCAAAAATGACAACACTTACGATCACACGTCCTGACGACTGGCACGTTCACCTACGCGATGGCGAAGTGCTAAAGGATACCGTGCGAGACATTAGCCGCTACAACGGTCGCGCGCTAATCATGCCAAATACCATCCCACCTGTAACCAACACTGAAATGGCTCTTGCTTACCGCGAGCGTATCATGGCAGAAAAGCCAAGCGAGCAATTCGAACCGCTAATGGCGTTATACCTAACAGACAACACCACTCCAGAAGAAATTCGCAAAGCAAAAGAATCTGGCGCTGCGGTTGCCGCTAAGCTATACCCTGCGGGCGCAACAACCAACTCTGATTCAGGTGTAACATCTGCTAAGAACATCTATCACGTTCTTGAAACAATGCAAGAAGTGGGCATGTTGCTCCTGGTGCACGGTGAAGTGACTCACCACGATGTCGATATCTTCGACCGTGAGAAACAATTCTTAGACACAGTGTTAGCACCAATCGTGAATGACTTCCCGAACCTTAAGATTGTTCTTGAGCACATCACGACTGCCGATGCAGCTAACTTTGTGAAGAACGCTAATGAGAACGTGGCAGCAACCATCACTGCTCATCACCTACTTTACAACCGCAACCATATGTTAGTTGGTGGCATCAAGCCGCACTTCTACTGCCTACCTATTCTTAAGCGCAACACCCACCAGCAAGCGCTAATTGAAGCAGCAACAAGCGGTAGTAAGAAGTTCTTCTTAGGCACTGACTCTGCCCCACACGCTAAAGGCATGAAAGAAGCCGCTTGTGGCTGTGCTGGTTCGTACACTGCACACGCAGCTCTAGAGTTATACGCGGAAGTGTTTGACCAAGAAGGTAAATTAGAAAACCTAGAAGCGTTCGCAAGCCATAATGGCCCTGATTTTTATGGTGTACCGCGTAACGCAGATACAGTAACGCTAGTGAAAGAAGAGTGGCCTGTTGCTGAAAGCATGCCATTTGGCAACGACATTGTTGTGCCAATTCGTGCTGGTGAAACTATCGCATGGAAAGTGAAGTAAGCCTCTACCATAGGTAATATACAAGCCCTTAAGTCTCCGCTTAAGGGCTTTTTATTTGTCTATCGATACTGCCAAAAGTAACCGCTCACATTCTTCTTGCTGCATATATTTCGGCACTGGGTAATTCCATCTTGCTTCATGTAGCGACTGCTTGGCGAGTTCAGAAATATGCTCTTGCAGAATATGGTCAAAATAAGACGGTAAATCGAGATTTTTCTGTAGCCGTTTAATGTAATCGATAAAAGCCTGCGCTTTGATAGAGTCTGAAACATGGCTATCCGTTAGCTTTAATGTATCGGCCAATTTCGCCATTCGTTCTTTCGCCTCTGACTTAGAAAACTCCAAAACATGAGGAAGCACTACAGCATTTGCCAGCCCATGCGGCGTTCCATATTTCGCACCCAAGGTATGGGCGATTGCATGAACGTAACCAAGACTCGCTTTGGTAAACGCAAGGCCGGCGTAATAAGAAGCCAAAGCCATATTTTGCCGAGCGGTAACGTTTTGACCGAACTTGACCGCCTTCTCTAAGTTTTCATCGATTAGGCTAAACGCAGCCAACGCATAACGATCTGTCTCTGGAGTAGCATTACCTGACAGATAGGCTTCTATGGCATGAGTAAGTGCATCCATGCCTGTTTGCGCCGTGATATGAGCGGGCAACGCAAGCATTAAACTTGGATCTAATGCCGCTGCAATGGGAACCAATTTAGGATCCATTAACGGAGTCTTTTGATGAGAAGTTGGGTCAGAGACAACGGCAGCAACCGTCACTTCTGAGCCTGTTCCTGCTGTGGTGGGCACAACAAAGATTGGCGCAGGCGCTTTCCACACTTTGAGCAAGCCAACCAAGCGACGAACAGGTTTATCATTGGTCACACAAGCCGCTATCACTTTTGCGCAATCAATTGAGGATCCTCCCCCCAAGGCGACGACGGCTTGGCATCGATGTTTACGGTAAAGAGACAAGCCATCTTCTACATGGCGATATGTTGGATCCGGCTCAACTCCATCATAGATTTCGCAATGTACGCCAACACGTTCAAACTCAAAAGTTAGCTTTTTAACCAACCCAAGCTTAACCAAGCCGCTATCAGTCACGATTAGGACTTTATTAATGTCCATAATGGAGACACTATGGCAAAGCTGCTTAAGCGCTTCTTTACCAAGGAAAAGTGTTGGCTTAGAGATAGGTAATACTTTAGCGGCGACCTTTAAACCCAACATATAAGCTCGGTGCAGCCAGTAATAGAGCTTTTGTTCCATTGTCTATCTCTATGTGATTAGGTTGATATTGTTAGCCTAGTCTTTACAAAGAGTTATCTCTAGTCCCGAGCGCAAACTTTTGAAGATATGTGGTTGAGATAGTTAGAATTGAGCGAGAAGGCGAGTTACCCAAGTTATTTCACCAAATGCGATCAGATCATAAATAGTGAAAAACACCACACAGATAACCGCAAGCTTTATTAGTCGAAAAAGAATAAACATAGTAAGGAATCAAGTTTACAAAATGGCCGTCAGAATGACCTAACTCTCGATTTCAATCAAGTGGTAAGCTTCTCTAGCCCTTAGATAAAGAGGTAAAAGTAAAAAAGCCGCACAAGGCGGCTTTTTAAAATGCAATTTGAGAATCAGTGAATTGGCGTGTCTGTCTTTGCGTAGAACTTGCCAAAATACTGTTCTAGAACTTCCGGTGTTAGCTTACCTTCAGCTTCTAGCTTTTTAAGCTCTGCTGCGATGGCTTGCTGTTCTTCTAAAGATGGCAACGCCACTTCTGGCTCATCACCCATCTCTTGAGACATTTGCTCTAGTTCTTTTTCGAAATCACTCATGATCCCACTTACCTTTAAAATAATAACTGAGGCTAAGTTTACCGATTTAACCTCAGTTATTCCAGTCACGACAGACTATAGCTTAAAGCTGCCTACCATTCGATCTAGACGAACCGACAGTTCCTTAAGCTCTGCACTTGCTTCTGCCAGCTCTTCGGCTGTGCCTGTCGTGACTTCGTTGACCGCATTAATCTCTTCAATGTTCTGATTAATGGTATGTACCACGGTCGACTGCTCTTCCGTTGCGGTAGCGACTTGAGTGTTTCTATCTGAAATGTCGTGGATGCGTTCAGAAATACTGATCAATACTTGCACTGCTTCATCAGATGCAGACACACCCTCGCCCGTTACCGCTTTACCTGCATCCATCGCGGTTACCGCATCTTTAGCATCGCTTTGCAGCTGGTTGATCATCTTCTGGATCTCTTCAGTCGAGTCCGCAGTACGACTTGCTAAGTTACGTACCTCGTCTGCTACCACAGCAAAACCACGCCCTTGTTCACCCGCACGCGCTGCTTCTATTGCCGCGTTGAGCGCCAGCAAGTTAGTCTGCTCTGAGATATCACGAATAACACCAAGGATTGAACCAATATCTTGCGTAGTTGAAGCAAGCTGTCCAACAACCTGACCCGTGCTCTCGATGTCCGCCGCTAAACGGCTAATTGCATCTTTCGCTTGGTTAACAACATCTTGCCCCATTTGGGTGTTGTTTGATGCTTCTGAAGCCGTTTCTGCAGCCGTTGCAGCATTGCTGGCGATTTCACTAATGGTTGCGCCCATTTGGTTAATCGCTGTCACAACTTGAATGGTTTGATCGCGCTGAGCTTGGCTATTGTCATGGGTGATATGCGCTTTATTCGAAACACCGTCAGCCGCAGACTGAAGCGCACTACTTGTTGCTGCCACTTCCTTCATCGATTGGTGGATTTTTTCAATAAAGCCATTAAATCCTTCAGATAGCTGACCAATCTCATCATTACCTTTGACTTCAATACGTTGAGATAAATCACCATCGCCTTTACCTAAGTCAGCAAAGCGAGCTGAAATAGCACGAATTGGACGAGCGATACTATTTGCTAAGAAGATCCCCATGAAAATAAACAGGCCAGCAACAACAACAGTCGTCACCATCATCTGTTTAGCAACGGCATTCAGATCAGCAAAGACTTCGTCAACAGGTACTACACCAACCACAAACCAGTCCATCGTCGGGATATAAGTACTTGCGACAAATACTTCTTTCCCTTCATAGTCGGCTTGGATTAGGTTGAAGCCCGACTTTCCAAGCAGCTGTGACGAATCCGAACCATATAAATTCGACAGTGACGACTTCGCTTTGTTCGATTCGCGGTGAATTTGGATATCACCGTTAGCGTCCGCTAGGAATACAAAACCAGTGTCTTGAATACGGAAACTGTTCAGTAACGAAACCATATCGTCCATCGACTTAGACAAACCTGCCATCGTATGACCATTCAGCTGTTGATAGTTAGTGAACATTTTCACGTCACCATTGGCTTCTTGGAAAATACTCACCGAGGTGTCTTTACCTGATTGAGTAAAACCAAAGAACCAACCGTCTTGCTGTTGATTCAGCTGACGCAAAAAGCCGTTCTGGTTCCAATAGTATGCAGTATCGCGGTTTGCGACTGATGCATCATTCAACTGATATTGGCTACGAACATTGTTAAGCTGCTTGATAAGCAAGCGTTCGGTTTCTGGACTAATTTCTGTTGTATCTACCGCTTGTTTAATAAATTCGTTGTTGGCGAGCTGATGAGCTGCCGATAAAAGTTGGCTAACATCGCGGTCGATTTGGCTATTAATTTGTTCAAGCATAAGTGGAAGCTCGATATCGATGAGACGGTGTTCTAATACCGCTCGTGCTTGTCGTTGAGCCATCACACCAACAATAATCGTTGAAGCCAGTACCGCAAAGGTGATACCTGCAACAACCTTTTGTTTTATGCTAATTGAAGTTAGTTTCATATCTGCTGCCTATCCAAGCATTAGGTTTCGTAAAGGGTAAGTAAGTGGTCAGTGACACATAGGAGCTGTGCCGTCCTTTTGATAGACCTTCCAGCCAATATAGTATATCGGACAAAACAAACATTTCTTTACTAAATAGTTCAATGGCGAATTAATTAATTGAAAAGTAAGATTTCTCCTAGCGGTAAATTTCGTGCTTGATTTTTGGCTCACAATTCATAAACAATTGAATCTATGGAGTTTATCAACAGCCCCCCAGCGAATGACTGTTGATTTTTCCACCAACCAGTTAACCGTTCACTTCAAACGTGGAACTTTTTTCGTTCACCAGATACTAAGTGAAAAATAGGGAGACACACGATCATGAATTCAGACGCTCTAAAACACCTGCGCGAATATTTAAATAGCCAAGTTATTGGCCAGAGCGAACTGGTGAACCAATTGCTCATCGCACTACTTGCCGATGGCCATATTTTGGTTGAAGGGCCTCCGGGGCTCGCCAAAACACGTGCCGTAAAATCACTGGCGGATTGTATTGAGGGTGACTTTCACCGTATCCAATTTACCCCTGACTTATTGCCAGCGGATTTAACCGGCACAGATATATTCCGTCCTGAGACTGGCGAGTTTACCTTCCAGTCTGGTCCTATTTTCAACTCATTGGTGTTAGCTGATGAGATCAACCGTGCCCCAGCCAAGGTTCAAGCGGCCATGCTCGAGGCTATGGCGGAGAAACAGATTACTGCGGGCCGCAACACTTATGCGCTACCTGAACTCTTCTTAGTAATGGCAACGCAAAACCCGATTGAACAGGAAGGGACGTATCCTCTGCCAGAAGCGCAGTTGGACCGATTCTTAATTCATCTAGACGTAAACTACCCAGACGCACTAAGTGAACTTGAAATTCTGCGCCTGAACCGTGGTGAAGCGAAAGGCGATACGGCCCCTACGCCACCAAAACTAACTCAAGCCGATATTTTTGCAGCGCGCCAGTCTGTGCTCAATGTCCACATGGCTGACACTATCGAGCAATACATCATTCGACTTGTCATCGCTACACGTAATCCTAGCAACTATGATGACACACTTGCTCAATGGTTAGAGATGGGGGTAAGTCCTCGTGCGACTATCGCTCTTGACCGCTGTGCTCGCGCTCATGCTTGGTTAAATGGTCGAGACTTTGTTTCACCTGAAGATGTTCAAGCTATGGCATTTCCTGTACTGAGACACCGTTTACTGCTGAGTTACCAGGCGCAAGCTGAAGGTATTCATCCAAATCAAGTCATCAACAAGCTTCTTTCTCTAGTAGGTAGTGCTTAAGGTTAAATGATATGGGACAAACGCTTCCTGCATATAGCGATGGGGTCAATCTGTGCCTAGACGAGCTGCTGTATTACAAGCAGCAATGCGTTAAGTGGTTACCACCAGCCAAAAGTCTGTGGTCACAAATGCTTGGCCAACATCAAAGTCGTCAGCTAGGCCGTGGGATGGATTTTAGTGAGGTGCGCCAATACCAACCCGGTGATGATATTCGGGCGATTGATTGGCGTGTCACCGCTCGCACCGGTAAGCCTCATACCAAACTATTTTCCGAGGAGCGAGAGAAGCCTGTTGTGCTTTATCTCGACTTTTCATCCAGCATGGCGTTTGGCTCTCAATTACTATTGAAGTCTGTACAAATGGCCCATATGGCAAGCTTGATTGCTTGGTTAAGTATCACGCAACAAGATCGTATTGGTGCTGTGATTGATACCGGAAACGAGTTGATTGAGTTAAAGCCAACTTCAAGAAACCGTGGGGCTCTGGCTCTATTACAGACCTTGGTCACTTGTCACCAAAGCTTGATTAACCAGCCATCTCGCAACGACCAAGATATTAGCCATGCGCTTCAGGCTCTGGCGCGTTTATGTCCAAAAGGGAGCGAGATCATTTTATTGAGTGATTTTTCTCGCCTAACAACCCAACATGAGCCTAAACTCAGCCGCCTTTGCCAACACAATCGCGTTCGAATGGTGCAAATCAGCGATCCGCTAGAACGTGGGCAAACAGGTTTTCGTGGCACTGAACAAGTCTCAAATCAAAACGACACTCGTTGGTTAGACTTTTCGTCACGCAAAACACGCCAAGGTATTGAGCGCGCGTTCTCAGAGCAGCAACAGCACCTAATACAACTCACTCAAAAGATGGGCATCAGCTTTTCTTCACTCTCTAGTGAACAGGCTCTTACTCAACAGCTACACGGACTATAAACATGAGTAATGAAACTCAAACATCACCGCTTCCTCTAAACCCAATGCACCTACCTGAGCCTCCGTCATGGTTACCACTATCTTGGGGTTGGTGGGCAGTGATTACGAGTATTTTGCTGGCTAGCCTTATCATCTTTCTGTTTATCCGCTGGCGTAAAAAGCGCTTAGCTCCAAAACGAACCGCACTACGCTTACTTGCTAATGGCAACCGACCTTCTGAAGCCATTGAACTAGTAAGACAAGCGGCGCTGTGCTATTTCCCAAGAGAGCAAATTGCCCAGCTCACAGGTAAAGAGTGGTATTCATTTCTTGATAGCCAACTAGCGACACCTCGCTTTAGCGACAACTACGACCTGTGGCAGCAAGCGCTATACACTAATCAGGCAGTTCCAAATGCAGAGCAACTCATTCAACATTGTAATGAATGGGTTGAGCAGGCTCTGCCTCCCAAAAAAGGAAAAGTTTCTCGTGGCTAATATCAGCTTCGTGTGGTGGTGGATGTGGCTATTACTTCCACTGCCTTTGCTCGTTTACTACTTTGCTCCACCATTAAAACAAGCCGCTCCTGTCCGCCTTCCTTACTTACCTGAATCAGGTACGGCAGTTGCGCCAACCAATACTCTGGCAAGGGTGTTGGTTGCAATAACTTGGATTGCACTCGTCACCGCACTTGCTCGCCCCGTTTGGTATGGCGATCCGGTGACGACTCAACCTAAACACCGCGACTTAATGTTAGTGCTCGACCTCTCCTACTCAATGAGCCAAGAAGATATGCAAGATGGCGATCAATACATCGATCGACTCTCTGCAGTAAAAAACGTCGTGAGTGATTTCGTAAAGCAGCGAGAAGGCGACCGGTTAGGTCTCGTCCTCTTTGCCGATCACGCTTATCTGCAAACACCATTAACTCTCGATCGAGAAACCATCTCTGATCAGGTTAACTCTCTGGTACTGCGCCTTATTGGTGATAAAACCGCCATAGGTGAAGGTATTGGCCTCGCGACGAAAACCTTTATTGATAGTGAGGCTCCTCAAAGAGTGATGGTGCTGCTCAGCGACGGTAGCAATACCTCTGGAGTTTTGGAGCCACTGGAAGCGGCCAAAATCGCTAAAAAGTACAATGCGACGATTTACACCATCGGCGTTGGAGCGGGAGAAATGATGGTCAAAGAGTTTTTTATGACTCGCAAAGTCAACACCGCCAAAGATCTTGATGAAAAGACTCTGAAGGAGATTGCCGATCTTACTGGAGGACAATACTTCCGAGCTCGCAACGCTGATGAACTGGCCACCATTTACGACACCATCAACAGCCTAGAGCCAATTAGCCAAGCAACGCAAACGTGGCGACCTCAAACCGAATGGTTCTCACTGCCGCTTACGCTTTCTCTATTGTGCTTTTCTTTACTACTGATTGTCCGGAGGAACTATGTCTGATTTTGTTTTCCTCTCCCCATACTGGTTACTTGCGAGCTTGCCTTGGTTTGCCTTTATTATCTGGCTATCAAAACGAGCGAGTTCACATACCTTAATCGCCCCGCACCTCGCTAAAGTGATGGGAGTACAAGCCAAAAAAAGTCACTCTGGCTGGCTAACAGTCATGGCATTGAGTGGCTTGGTTGCGATTGTTGCACTTGCTGGTCCAAGCTTTAAGACTCAAGAGCTGCCAAGTTATGCCAACAGCAGTGCCAGAGTGCTGGTGATGGATATGTCGATGTCAATGTACGCCAACGACATCAAGCCTAATCGCCTAACCCAAGCTCGTTACAAAGCGATTGATTTACTGGCAAATTGGAAAGAAGGCTCAACAGGACTGGTCGCCTACGCAGGTGACGCCTACCAAATTAGCCCAATGACGAGCGACAGCCAGACCATTACCAATTTGTTGCCGAATCTCTCCCCGGAACTCATGCCCTACCCCGGCGCAGATGCGAGTAAAGGGATAGAGCTGGCCATCAATATGATGACCAATACTGGCCTTGCAACTGGCGACATTGTCTTAATCACAGATGATATCGACGATATGGAGCGCTTAGCGATTGAGAAGCAACTAAAAGGCACTGACTGGCGACTGTCTATTTTAGGGGTTGGCACCCGTTCAGGCGCACCTATTCAACTCAATGACGGTACCTTAATGACCCACGCAAATGGTCAGCCTGTGGTCGCGAAATCTAACTTCGATAACATGCGTTCGCTTGCATCGACCTTAAATGGTCAGTTTATCCCAGTCCAAGTCACCAACAGCGACGTGGAACGAATCACTCAAATTACCTCTGACCTGGATGGTACCAATGCGCAAGATAGCAGCCATAAGATCGCCGAGCGCGTCAATCAGGGCTTTTGGTTGCTACCTTTGTTGATCATTCCTGCCTCGCTGTTATTCAGACGCGGGTTGTTTTTGAGTGTGTTGTTGCTAGGGCTGCCATTAGTTAACCCTAAACCTGCTATGGCTAGTCCTTGGATAAACAACGATCAACAAGCGAAACAACTGTTTGATCAAGGTAAGTTCGCGGATGCTGCGGAGCAGTTTACTGACCAACAATGGAAAGGGGTTTCTCAGTATCAGAATCAGAACTACTCAGGTGCGATTGAAACGCTTAAGAATGAGCAAAGCCTTGATGGTCGATACAACTTAGCTAATGCTTATGCCCAAAATGGTCAGTTGGATGAAGCGGCCGAAATCTACCAAGAGATCCTCAAACAAGACCCGCAGCATCAAGATGCAAAACACAACTTGGACGTGGTGAAACAAGCCCAACAGCAACAGCAACAGCAACAGCAACAGCAACAGCAAGACGAGTCTAATCAAGAGCAAAGCGATAGCAAGTCTCAGGACTCTCAGGACTCTCAGGACTCTCAGGACTCTCAGGACTCTCAGGACTCTCAGGACTCTCAGGACTCTCAGGACTCTCAGGACTCTCAGGACTCTCAGGACTCTCAAAATGATAAGAGCTCAGAGCAGGAATCAAGCCAGTCACAACAAAATAAACCCTCGCAAAACGAGCAGGAAAGTCAGTCGAAAATTGAAGAAGAGCAGTCCAAAGAGCAACAATCTCAGTCTGATGAACAACCGAGCGCAAATACCGAGCAAGACTCAAGTCGTGAGCAGCAAGATGAAACGGACTCCCAGCAAGAGATGCAACAAGCGCAGCAACAAGATAATCAACAGGCGATCGACCCTGAACTGAGAAAGCTGCAGCAAGTAGAAAATGCCCGAGACCCGAGTCGATTGCTGCAAGCACAGATGATCTTGCAGGCTCAGCAAAAACAACCACCACAAGATACAGGTAAAAAATGGTAATGAAGAAACAAGCTAAACTCTTTTTCGCCAGCCTATGCGCACTACTGTTTGTCTTAATCAGTCCAACTGCCTTCGCGACTAACATTCAGGTGACGGTGAGCAAAAATAAAGTCGTTAAGAACGAAGTTTTCCAACTCAGAGTCGTGGTGGACAAAAAGGTCTCATCGGACGCGATTGATTTTTCAACGCTAAACCAAGACTTTTATGTCGGTCGACCAAGCTTTGGCTCATCGATAAACATCATCAATGGTGACCGCTCAACGCGTAGTGAATGGAATATTTCATTAGCTGCGCAACGATTAGGTGTAACGTCGATCCCAGCATTCACAGTAGATGACGCTTCATCGCAGCCGATTACTATGCAAGTATCTGCCGATACCGACCAACCTAAGGTTACCGACTTGGTCGAGTTACAAAGCGCACTGAGCAAAGATAAGCTGTACCCGAAAGAAAGCGCCACACTTACCACGCGCCTAATCGTAAAAGCAGACCCGCGACGACTGCAAAACCCGAATATCCAGCCACCTGCGATTATTGGTGACAGTCAGTCAGGGCTATCTCTCGAAGCTCTAGGTGAACCTAATCAATACCAAAGTGTGTTAGATGGCGTTGAAGTCACTGTGGTCGACCAAAGCTACCGTGTAACTGCGAATACTGCAGGTGATTACACCCTTAACGGAATTGGCTTCAAAGGCAGCGTCGTTTATGGCGATAACCGTAGCGGTACAACCAAGCTAGTCTCAGCCAATACACCAGCGAAACAATTCAAGATTCACGTATCCCCGATCCCAAGCCAATATCAAGGTGACTGGCTACCCGCAGCTAGCCTGAGTTTAACTCAACACTGGGGCGACTCTGCGGGTAACACTATTTCGACAGATAGCTATCAGACTGCCGTTGGGGAATCACTAACTCGCGAGATTAGCTTAGATATCGAAGGGCTGGCCTCTGAACATATCCCTAATTTAAAAGTGAACTATCCGGAGAGCATTCGCGTTTACCAAGAGAAACCACAATTTCAAGATCTAGGCAATGGCAAAACAAGAATGACGCTCAAGCAAGTGTTGATTGCTCAACAACAAGGAGAGGTACACCTGAGTGATGTATCGCTTAACTGGTGGGACACAAGTAACAGTGTCACTAAGACAGCGACTTTACCAGGGTTAGATATCCAGATCGCAGCTGGCAGCGGGTTAAGTAACGAACCTCTAGCCGCCCCTGCTGCTAACATCAGTAAACCTGAAACGGTAACAGTATACGAGCGAGGAATATGGCCATACCTGACCGCACTGTTTGCGCTGCTATGGCTAGCGACTCTAATCATGTTAATTCTCTCGCGTAGTAAAACGACAAACGTCACCTCGACACCTGCAACGAGTGAAGTCGAACAGATCCTCACTACGCTGAAGCAAGATGACAAAGTCAAAGCGAACTATTTAATCAAACATTGGTTAGACAGTAATAAAGGAATGGATCCAAACTTGGTGTTAGACGTTCGCGCAGAACAAGCGGCCATGAACCAGAGCCAATATGGCAGTGAAGGTAACCATTGGAAGGCGGCAAAGCTTATCAAACTGATTAAGAAAGCGAACAAAAGCCAGAGTTCAACAAAAACACCTGAAGAACCCTTACCTCCTCTATAAATAATAATAAACAGTAAAAAGCCTTGCGATGTTTCATCCCAAGGCTTTTTATTAGGCGTTGACCAACATTAGCGTCGAGCCAACCACACTGTTTCTTCCATCGTTTTTTGCTTGATAGAGAGATTGGTCAGCCGCGCTATACAGTTTGTCGAAGCTAAATTCGCTTTGCTTTAGCTCCATAACCGAATACCCCACCGACACGGTCAATGTCTCTTTCACCGAGCTCTGTTCATGAGGAATCGACTCAAGCTCAATACTATGACGAATACTCTCAGCTAACTGCGCCACTTTTTCAGCATTTTGGGTGGTCATAAGAAGCGCAAACTCTTCTCCGCCAATACGACAAAAGACTTCACTATCCGATTTAGTATGTTGCTGCAAAATACTGCCCACACGCATCAAAGCAATGTCACCCTGCATATGACCATACTGGTTGTTGTAAAGACCGAAGTAGTCAATGTCGACGATAATGAGTCCATAACATTGGGAACCCGAAGTCGTGCTACGGCAAATATCTTCTAACAGTGCCTCAAGCATTCTCCGGTTGCCTAAACGTGTCAGAGGATCGAGCTTTGACATCGTCTCAAGTTGTTCATTGGCACTTTGAAGCTCACGAGTTCGAGTCTTCACTTCTTTCTCAAGGTTATTGTTCAGCTCATGAATCGCCTCTTGAGCTCGCGTTCGAAGAAGGACTTCCGTTAGGTTTGACGCAAACATACGGATCACTTCACGCAGTTGGTGAGTCAAAGGTGAGCGCTTAATTAAGTTGTCGGCCGCGATAAATGCAATTGGTTCGCCACTGTTACTGACCAACATGGTCATGGCAGTCCAGCCAAAACCGACAATATTGAAATCATGGTAAATCGGTACTGACTCTTCAAAAACCACTTCGTTAGGATTTGCGCGCGCAGCATTAACGATGGAGCGATTAATGGTTTCAGAGCGATAGTAGGACTCGTCCACCACATTGCCCTGAATGTCAGTCCCCCAAGTACCTTGCATATAGGTACATGATTCATCAGTAAGGAAGACGGCAAAACGATCAATACCTAAGCGATTAATAGCGAACGTCACTGCAGATTTACACACTTCACTAATGGTCATGCAACGGGATAACTCAACCATGCTTGCATGCAGCATACGGACATTCTGCTCTTGGCGCTTGCGAATATAGATCTGAGATAGCAATGAACCAAACGACTCCAACATTTGACGTTGGTATGAAGTGATAGGAGTACGGTGGATATAATTATCCATCGCTATCCAACCAATGATCTCATCGCCATCACGCAAAATGAGCATGCCATTCCAACCTTGGCCGATAACACTTCCCGCCGTATACAAAGGCGCTTCTTCTACAACGATAAGATTCGCTTTGCCTTCAAACAGCGCATCAATATAGGTTTCTTCTAGTTGATGAAGGTCGTACTGGGTATGATGTTCACTGACAGTGTTGCCCTGCTCATCGGTACCATAGGTACCGCTAAAGCAACGCTTTTTAATATCAAGCAACATGAAAACCGCACGATCAAAGCCCAGCTTTTCACGAATCACCTCAACCGCCATGCGATACAATTCATCGAGGTTTTTGGGATTAGCGATTTCCGCCGAGACCTCTTGGACAAGTTTCATGTTTTCAATAAACAACTCTCGCTGCTTGATCACATCAAGGTACTTAGCTTCTTTTATATCTCGCTGTTTAAACTCTTTTGCTGCTTCGGTCTCTGCCCGAACACATTGCCACCTTGAAGCGATAATTTGTAATGCATCCAATTGATTGAGCTGATTTAACTCACTTACCTTTGCTGCAGAGGCGTTTTCGATCACCAGATAAGCGCGTCGTTTGGGGTGATTATCGAGCATAAATACATAGCTGTCTTCTGCCATGATTTCAGAATAATTCCACTGACACGTATTAAGAACTAAAGGAATAAGACCATCAGAAGAGTCGAACTGTGAAACCCAAGTCCAGAAGGTATTAGGGTATGTAGATAGTGATGCAGGGCTGCCGTGACTAAACAAAAAGTTTAGCTCTGAGCCACTTTTAGGCTCCAGAAAGATACCGATATTCTCTGGCTCCAGCAGCTCATCTAAATACTGAAATAATGAGTTGGCTAGAAAACGATGATTTCTAGCCGAAAGAATATCTTTTAGTAGCACCCGTGGAAACATAGCCCTAGCCCGATTCGAATTATTATTGTGGTTTGATTCAAAAAGTAACAGCTAGATGTATGCAATCAAATGTATTAGCAATCGCTTGTTAAGTGACTCGCAATTCACCACAAGCAATATGTCCAGATATGATACTGGCTACATTTTGTATGATGTTGTTTCCATATTTTGCATCACACGAACTCTCGCTATAATAACTAAGATAAGAATCACTCATTAGTTGAGTCGATACCGCACTCAGATTTAAAGGATATGCAGTTTGACGCGTTGGTTGTGCCTATTTGGTCTCTTTTTCACTCTGCCTACATGGGCAAGTATCGATTTGATCGAAGTCGATAAATCTAAACGCCGTATGTATCTCATTGATAACGATCAAGTGATAAAAGAATTTAGGATCGCACTAGGTAAGCGCCCGAAAGGCCATAAGGTCTATGAAGGCGATCAGCGTACCCCAGAAGGACGCTATTATTTGGATTTCGTTATGGATAGCTCGGATTTTTACCGCTCAATTCATATCAGCTACCCGAATCCAAATGACGTTGCCTATGCAGATAAACTTAACGTCAATCCGGGCGGAAACATCAAGATCCACGGACTTAAAAATGGAGAGACCCGCCCAGCCAAATACATTCAAAGCTTCGACTGGACGGATGGCTGTATTGCAATAACTAACCAAGAGATGGATGAGTTACTCAAACTGGTTAAGATTGGAACACCTATTGAGATTCGTTGGTAGTCAGACTGGCCTTATCACTGGCCTTTTCTCTAGTTACCCACCAGCACATTAATGAACCGATAGTAACCATCACCACCCCTTGAATGAAGCTCTGACTCAGCACTAGACCTAAGATCACCGATGAGATAATCGTCGACAGTACCGGAGTAAAGTAGGACAACGTTGCCAATAGCACCATGTTTCCACCGATGATGGCGTAATTCCACAACGCGTAGCCACTGCCCATTGCGATACCGGCAATCAGCAGTAATCCCCCTGACTCTAGGTTTACGCTCATCCCCGTTTCACTACTTAGCGCATATTTTATCCATAGCGTAATTGCCGTCATGATAAAAAACAGCGTAATCGCATTTTGACCATTGGCGATGCGCTTGGTCAGATTACAGTAGATCGCCCATAAGAATGCGCCGGTAAACGCCATCGCATACGTCACTGGGTTGGTTGCAACGTTGGCTGCAATTTGCGCCACTGATAACCCTTGTTCGCCGGTGATGCTCCAAGCTACGCCAAAAAACGCTAACGCAATACTTGGGTAAACCAACAAACTGGTTTTCTTACCACTGGTTAAGACCGCCAACAATACTGTTAACGCCGGCCATAGATAATTAATCACCAACATTTCTATCGCTTGCTGGCGCGTGTTGGCCATAGCCAAAGCCAGCGCTAGACATATCTCATAGGCAACAAACAAACTGCCACCGAGCAGCACATAGCGAGGTGAGTACGTACGCAGCTTAGGTACCCCCATAACAAGAACTAAGAAGATCGACGCTACGGTATAGATAGCCGCCGCCCCTCCAATAGGTCCGAGCATTTCGGTCACAGCGCGTGCAAGGCCCATGACACTGCTCCACAGGAGAATGGCGGCCACGCCCGCTAAGGTAAATTTATGGCTATTGTTCATGTTATTCCAAACTTAAAACAAAAAAGCCGAGCAGAGTGCTCGGCTCTTAACGGTTATGACGTATTAGATGATTTCCCAACTATGCGTCATCTCAATACCTTTACCTAGCATCAGACATACTGAGCAGTATTTCTCTAGTGAGTCCGCCGCCACTTTTGCCACGATCTCAGGATCTAAGTTATCGCCAGACACTTCAAAGTGAATATTAACCTGAGTAAAGATACGTGGAGCGGTTTCACGACGCTCTGTGGTTAGCTTCGCGTTACAAGATGTCACGGCTTGTCCTGCTTCTTTTAGGCCATCAACCACGTCTACTGAACTACAACCACCTGCAGCCATCAGTACCATTTCCATCGGGCTTGGCGCAGTTGCACCACCGTTGCCATCCATTACGATGGAATGACCTGACTGAGATTGACCTAAAAATTTAAACTCTTCAATCCATTTTACTTCAGCTTGCATCTGCTTCTCTCTTCTACTTATTTGAGCATGTCTTATCGGATGGAAACTTAACACCAGTCTGATGACGAATTTCCTCTAGCAATTTTGCCACAATCAGCGAGCGTTGAGTGCAACTTTCATTGCTCGTTTTGTTATTAAACTGATGAGCAAATTCCAACGCCTCATAATACATAGGGTTAGCATCTTGCTTAACACTCAGATCGACCCCAATATCGCTCCCGCGGGTAAATTTAGTCAACTTTTTAGCGGTTGAGATCATCTCCACCAGCAGAGCCCCTTCTTCACCTTGTATCTCACTCGGCAAATAAGAATCGCTCGTTTTTGAGTGCTGTAACACCACTTCAAAGCCTTGATAGCCAAGAATGACACTTCCGCTACCATCCACGCCCGAATCAAGTAACTGAGCTTGAGCTTTCACCGTCTGAGGCTCACCAAACAGTTCAATGGCAGAGCTTAGACAATAGAAGCCAATATCCATAATCGAACCATTAGCGAATTCTGGATTGAAAGTATTGGGATTTTCGCCAGCAAGATATTTTGGATAACGAGATGAGTACTGACAATAAGTGATCAGAGCTTTACGAATTTGCCCAATCCCTGATAGCTCTTCTTTCAAGCGTTTAAAGTTAGGCAGATGAGGCGACATAAATGCTTCAAACAACAAGACATTGTGCTGTTTTGCAACATCGAACATCTGTTTCGCCAAAGCAAAGCTAGCGGCCATTGGTTTTTCAACAATAACATGCTTGCCCGCTTGCATCATTTGAACCGCCTGAGGGCCGTGCAAACTGTTCGGACTCGCAATGTAAACCACATCAACCAAAGGAGATTCAGCCAACGCTGTTAAGTCATCAAATAAAGCAGGTGATGAGTATTTTTGCCCAAACTGCTCTGCGCTCTCTAGTGAGCGAGAATAGATGGCAGCCAACTGGTACTCGCCCGTTTTTATGGCTGCTTCAATAAACTGATCAGTAATCCAATTGGTACCGATGACAGCAAGTCTTATCATTATTTTTCCTTAAGCTGCGCGAAAGATTAAACAGACATTTACACCGTAAGTACGACGCGTATTGCAAGCAAAATAAGTACTGCGCCGGACAATCTATCAATCAATAGCGCTTTTGAGCGAATCTTGTCAATCAGTCGAGGGCTCGAAAGTAAAAATGTAATCAAGGTATACCACAGACCATCAACAATAAGTGGAGTCATGACGATGACACTCTTAGCCGTCACGCTGTCACCCACCGCCACAAACTGACTAAATAGAGCGATAAAGAATAACGCAATTTTAGGGCTCAACAATGAGATCAAAAAACCTTCTTTCGCAGACTGCCAAACGCTGGTTTGCTTCCCTGATTCAAGCCGTTCAGCGACGCCCCCTTTTGAACGCAGTGCGTTGTAACCTAGATAGACAAGATAAGCCGCACCTGTATAGCTAATGGCTTTAAATAGCAAAGGGGACTGCTGTAGCACAACAGCTAAACCAATTAATGTAATGAAGGCATAAATACCAATACCAACAGCATGAGCCCATGCCGTTGCTAAGCCATTGAGACGCCCGCCAGCTAAGCTATGCTTGGCGACTATAGCTAAGCTTGGTCCTGGCGACATCGCGCCAAGAATACAGATCGTAAAAAGTGATAGCCAAACCGTGAGCGTCATAATGTCAGATCCTTTCGTTGAGATACTAAGCCCTATCGTCTGGCTCAGTGAATGCATCCAACGTTAATTAAGTTAGGGGATGATTTGAAATCAAAGTTAATCATGAGAATCATGACTTTAATTCATACCAATTGAGTATGGCGAGGTTTGCATTGCGTAGAGCACTTTTTCTCGCATCCATTGATGTGCTTTGTCGTTGTCATATTTGGGGTGCCACATCAGCCAATAATGATGAAGCTCGGTATCAAAAGGCAATGAGCAATACTCTAACCCCGACTCTTTTGATAGATTACGAGCTATGTGCTCAGGAACAACCATTAGGTAATCACTATTCTTGAGTGCGTTAATCGCCGCGGAAAAAAATGGCACTTTCAACGCGATACGTCTTTGATAACCAAGCTGGTGCAAAGCGATATCTGCTTTAGAGTCTTTATCCCCTCCCCCTGTCACCTTGAGGTGAGGAAAAGCCACCAAGTCATCACAACTTAACTCATAGCCCATTTGTAGCGGGTGATCTTTTCTCATCAGACAGACCGATTTATCTTGACCAATTTTGACGGTACTTAGACCATCAGGTTGGTTGTCGAGCATAGTCGAAGCAAGGTGAATCCCCTTTTTATCGAACTCCTGAAGAAAATCAGGCTGCCACAAACGAAACGCAAGGTTCACATTTGGCGCTTGTACAACGACCGTTTCAACCACATCAGGCACAATATACTGCGCAACGTAATCACTCGACGACAACACAAATTCTTGTTGCCAAGTATTCGGATCAAAAGGTTTATCGGCCAATAACGCATCAAACTCTTCCAATAAGCTTCTTAGCTTGTCTTGCATCGCCAATGCACGAGGCGTAGGAACCAGTTGGTTGCCATCTCGAACCAACAAAGGATCACCACAAATCTCACGCAATTGTGCGAGCTGACGGCTTACCGCTGACTGCGTGATATGGAGCCGATGTGCTGCGTTACTCACGTGACACTCTTCGAGTAACACGTGAAGGGAGCGAAGTAGATTTAAGTTTAGATTACTTAACATTTTGCATCGTGTTAAAGAATTCGGTTAATACGGTATGAGTCATCAGATGGCGCAGTTCAGGGATTCGCTGCAATTCATCACGAATCTCATTTAAACGTGTCATGGTCTCGACTTCCACATACAACATCATGTCAGTTTCTCCGCTGATAGCATGACACCATTTGACGCCGTCAATCTGATAGATCATCTCAGCGTACGCTTCACAGTAATGAGTCGAGCTCGACATATCAAACTTCAACGCGAGATAGGCTTTGATCAGATCTTTAGGATTAGAAAGTGCAATATCAGCATGATAACCAAGGATAATATTCTCTTGCTCAAGCTTTTGAATCCGAGCCGTAACTGCAGAACGGGATAAGTTAACCTGCCGCGCGATGTCACTGACACTCTCTCGAGCGTTATTTTTTAGTATTGAGACGATTTGAGCGTCGAATTTGTCCATATATGTGCTTCCTTTCCCTCCAACTTATTCCGTTGGTTTTGGCAATGTGACATAAAACTTACTCAGATGAAAGCTGACAAAATGACAGAAATATAAACAGCTTCCGACAATGTGACAGCAATCTGCGACGAAATGACTAATGCACAACTAAGCCGCATACGTTAACCTAATTTGACGCATTCATCTGTCGAATACTACCAGCAAGGAGAGCATGATGAGCCAATTGAAAAAAGAGATCACCTTACTCTCTGGTATCGGCCAGCTATCGACCACCTTACTTGGAACTGGGTTGTTCATGGTTCCGGCTATCGTTGCGGGTATTGCCGGGCAATTTTCTTTGTGGGCATGGATAGTACTGTTTATCGCTATTTGCCCAATCGCTTTAACCTTTGCTCAGCTAGGTAAGCGATTTCCAAGTGCGGGCGGCACCGCCTATTTCGTGCGTAAAGCTTTTAACTCTAAATTAGAAAAAAGCGTCGCTTGGCTGTTTTTAAGTGTCATCCCTGTCGGCGTTCCTGCCGCGATTGCGCTAGCCGCTGGATTTTTACAACAGCTACTGCCAAGTGGATTGAACTCATCAATCTTTGCTCAGATTGTTACTGTTGCTCTGCTCATTGGGGTTAACTTGGCCGGCGCGAAATCCTCAGGCCGACTACAAACCGTTATCGCACTGGCGATTTTTGCTTTGATTGCGGCATTTTGGTGGCAAGGCGATTTCAGCAGTAACGACTTGATATTGCCTGAGCTCACCACTGAAAGTATCTTGCCGATTGGTCTAGCACTCGGCGTTATGTTTTGGTGCTTTGTCGGTATCGAGGCTTTTGCTCATATGGGCGAAGAGTTTAAGAATCCTCAACGAGATTTCCCAATTGCCATCATCATTGGCTGCTTTGTAGCGGGTGCCACATACTGGGTATGCTCAGTGATCATTCTTAAGATGCAAGCCTATGGCACGCCAATGTTTGACAGTGGCTCTATCCCTTGGGTTGCCAATCAGCTGTTTGGCGCTGAATTTAAAACGCTCATCAGTATCATCGGTTTCGCAGCCTGCTTTGCCAGCGTAAACCTGTACACACAAAGCCTATCGCGCATGTTGTGGGCGCAAGCGAGAGAATACAGCCCAAATAGCTCGTTGGCTCGTTTATCCATTCGCGGTGTTCCTGCCAATGCGACTTTAGCTGTCGGTGCGGTCGTACTTGTATCATGCGTTGTTGGTGAATTATCAGGGTTGGACCTCGAGTTCTTTTTGAAGCTCGCCAATGGCATTTTTGTACTTATCTACCTTCTCGCTATGCTTGCTGCCTATAAACTGCTGACAGGAATCAGTCGTCATTTGGCAGCAGTATCGTTAGTACTATGTACTGCCGTGTTTATTTGCCTAGGCTGGTCAATGCTTTACGCCGTAGGTGTCTTTGCACTACTAAACCTGCCTTGGCAAAAGTGGCAAGCTATGAAAGCATCAAATAACGTATGACGTTATCTTGTCTAAGTGGATAGCAAGAATGCTCTGCGGGCTCACTTGCTTCCACTGCGGACTCTTTTCCAACGGTTCTGAAGCCAACACGACATTTGCGCCATCTTGTTTGATAAACACCGTTGGCGCTTCTTGGTCAGAGCTATAACGCACCACCCAAAACTGATTCCCGTCTGAGATGCAGATTGAAGCTTTTAATGGCTCCTCGATCTGTTTACTTTCCATCAACGTTGCAATCATCGACAAAGTCACTTTAATCGCTTCAACTGGATTGTCCTTTAACCCATTTTGCAGCATCAGTAAAAAGATCAATTCGCTGTCTGTCGTTCCCATTCGCTTCAAAAACAGCGACTCACATAATTGGCGTTCAAGCTCAAACTTGACCTGCTCAAACCCGCCGATCTGACCATTATGGAGGAACATCCAGTTTTCACTCATAAAGGGGTGGCAATTAGAACGAGAGACATGCGTACCTGTAGATGAACGCACATGAGCCATAAAACGGTGGGAACGAATATGGTGGGTCAGCGAACGAAGGTTTTCATCCCCCCAAGCGGGAAGTACTTCATGAAATTGACCGGGAGTATCTCGCTCAGTGTACCAACCGAGACCGAAGCCATCGGCATTCACTCGCGTGACCGCCTTACGCGCTTCTAAGCTCTGATGCACCAAAGAGTGCTCCGGTTCATAAACTAACTTATCCAAATAAATGGACTCTCCTTGGTAGGCTAACCATCGGCACATACGATTCCTTTCCTTAGCTAATTACACCTTTATCAATAACATCACGATTTGAACAGTTCAGCAAGTGTACGAATTTTAGGTTCAATCTCACCCATAGGCACATTACCAAACCCCAATACCGCACCAGACCAATCGCGCTGCCCCACTCCATCAAACTGCTCATAGTAATTAAACGGACGAATAACAATGCCACAAGCATTGGCTCGCTGCGCCCATTCCTCTTCTGAAATAGCACCATACCACCTGACCGTTACGTGTAGCCCTGCGGCTTGGCTTATTACCTCGACGGAGTTCGAGAAATAACGTTCAATCATAGTAACCATTAACTGATGCTTTTGTTTGTATAGACGGCGCATCTTTCGGATATGTCGAACCAAATCGCCCTCAGCAATAAAATCCGCCAAAGCTGCTTGAGTATGGGTAGGAGAATCACCACTTAACGCATCCTTAAGCACCAATGCTTCAGCCACCATAGATTGAGGTAGAACCAAATAGCCCATTCGCAAACCATTGAACATCACCTTACTCAGAGAGCCGACATAAATGACATGTTGGTCGTGACCCGTTTTTGCAGCCAACCCCTGCAAACTTGGATAAGGGCGATGAGCAAATTGAAACTCGCTGTCATAATCATCCTCGATGATCCAGCCACCGCGCGTTTTTGCCCATTCGATTAGCCGCAAACGCTGATTAATATCAAGTGTGGTTCCCAAAGGATATTGATTACTTGGCGTCACATAAATTGCCTCGGCGTCACTGCGTTCGACCGCATCTAGATCAAGGCCTTGTATAGGGTGAACCGGGGCAGAATACAGTTCAAAATTGAATAGCTTCAGAACTTTAGCCATTTGCGCATAACCAGGCTGTTCCATTAGCAATCGACGATCTTTTTGCGAAGTAAGCAACGCAGCTATCGCTAACGCTTGTTGAGCACCGGAGGTAACAACTATTCTGTCAGGATCGCAAACAACCGAACGGCTAGTAGCTAAATAACTAGCCAGTGCAGCGCGCAGATTCTGATCGCCTTGAATATCTTGCCCGCCAAGCAAGCTAATACGGCCAGTATGACGCATCAACAAGCGTTGCCATTTTTGGGTTGGGAACTCACTAAGATCAGGCACACCGGGAGAAAATGCGCGGCTATGACCTTTTGCCTTTAGCGGTTTGCTGGGCGTTTCAACTTGGAAGGCAGTCGCAACAAATTGGTCAGGAAGCTCTAGTGTAACGAAATAACCAGATCCTGCTCTACTCTCCAAGTAGCCCTCAGTATGCAGCTGTTCATAGGCATGAATCACCGTATTTCTACTTAAGCCAAGCTCTAGAGCTAACTTGCGGGTCGATGGAAGCTTTAACCCTTTCCCCCATAATTGAGCGACGATTTTGTCTCTAATGGCGTCAAACAACGCATCTTGCTTAGTCCGACTGTCACGACTCAGTTGTAAATCACCAATATCAATCAACGCCATAAGTGGATCCATCCATTATCTAAAACTGGCTCTAAATAAAGAACCAATTTAAGAGTACCTTAGCGATAAATCAAACGGTTAAGAGGGACTCTATATGCTATCTACCACTCAAAGGACAGAAATTAGAAAAGGCGCACATAAGGCGGTCACTGAAACTCAAACACTATACGACATTATTGATAAGTCACTGGTCGCGCACATTGCCATCGGCGACAACGAACAACCGTTTGTTATCCCGATGTTGGCATGGCGTGTCGCGGACAAGGTCTATATACATGGTGCGAATAACAGCCGTTTAATGAGGAATCTAAGAAAAGGAGTCAGCACTTGCCTTACCTTCACACTGTTTGACGGTTGGGTATTGGCGAGAAGCGCTTTCCACCACAGTGCGCACTATCGTAGTGCCGTGGTACTTGGCCATTTTACTGCGATCGAGGAGAGCGCTGAAAAAGACCGATTGCTTAATCACTTTGTTGAACAAATCGCACCAGGCAGAACAAATGAGGTGCGTCTCAGTAACCAAAAAGAACTTGATGCTACCATGCTGCTCGAAATCCCCTTAACGGAAGCATCAGTGAAAGTGAGTAACGGCAAGGTTAAGGATGATTTGGCCGATATGCAGCAGCCTGTTTTTGCCGGCTACTTACCTTACCGTACTATCGTTGGGCCGTTAGTTGCTGCGGAGGATTCGATTCACTCGTCGACGCCTGACTATAGCAGTGCCTACTCCCAACGCTGGAATCACCGCCGCTAACAGCTCAGTGTACTCTTGTTAACGCTCATCCAAACTAAAATGCTGTATGTATTGGGTGGGCGTCATACCTCGGTTCTTCTTAAACATTCGATTAAAACTTGCGGTATTTTGATACCCCAATCGACGTGCGACCTCCTCAATATTGACTCCAGACATAAACATCGACACCGCTATATTGCTCATCACGTAGCCACATACGGTAGAAAAATTCATCCCTAGTTTACGCAGTGCGCGTTGTAATTGCTGGGTAGACATGCCCAATAATTCACTAACATGCTCCAAGGTAGGCAAACCAAAGTAACGGCTATAATTGAGTATCTCGTAAATCACTTTTACTTCATCTTCCGGATCCGGCATATTCAACAGCTCATCCAAATCCGAAAAGTTCATCGCTAAGCGCCCTTTTTTAATACTTCCCTGCTGCTTGGTCGCAAGCCTTAGCTCTGAGTGAAACCAAATTTCGGTACATGAATGGCTCCAGTCGATATCGCAACCAAAAAACGTTCGATACTTTTCGACATTTTTGCGCGAGCCAGATAGTCGTACTCGCAGTGGCGCAAAATCCTTACCCAAATAAAGTCGCATCACTTTGACCAAGGTGACCGCAATTCGGACACTGTCATGCACTTTGCATTCTGCACTAAAGCGAGGGTTTCTATAGGTCCATTTAATGATGGGACCGTTGATGGCAGCCGATAAATAAGCACCATTTTGCAAGCTGTTTAGCCCATAATTTAGCCGGCGTATAGTCGAAGCAAAGTCATGACCCGATAACAGCCAATGGCTGATAGCACCGATACTGGCGACATCTTGATCGATCATAGAATCAAGAATGATGTCTGGATTTTGTGTCTGTTGCTCTAACTTGCTATACCAGTTATTAACTTCGGAAACTGGGACTAACGTCATCGGGTTATTAAACACGGCTTCAGGAATGCCAAGCGCGCCATCAGCCAACTGGTATTGATTACGAACACTTCGGTGGATTTTGTAAATACCAATAGCCCGCATGAATCTAACTTTATTCATTTACAGATCAAGTCAATTTTAAATCTCATATGACTCAATCTGTCACATAAGATTCAACTTTTCAATTCTAGATCACAATCGGCGAGTCTAATTAATCTGGAGATCTGAATGAGCTTATTAAGTGTCCCTTTCGTTGGGACAACTTCCGATACAGTTTTGCACGTTGTCGCTACCGTCGTCCTTGTCGCGACCGTAGCCGCTGCTGTCTATGGTTTCTGGAAGTTCCATGAACTGCCAATCAACAAGGCCCACAGTAAAAACCATCATCAAATAGGGCTAATCACCGCCTTAACTTGGATTGGTTTTATCTGGCATTGGGTATGGGTGGTTGCCGTCATTCTGGCGTTTGTCGATATGGAGAAAGCGATCATCAATCTTCGTGACACATGGCGTCATGCTCCAAAAAGTAGCCAGCAGGCAAATAACGACCAAGTGACGATTCAGGAGGACGCATAATGTTAGAAGGCTTAGCCGTATGGGCGCTTTTCATCTATCTCCTTCGTATGGTCGGGATGCCATGGAACAAAGCAACAAAATCCTTTGCTTACTTAGGTGGTGTATCGTGGTTAATGTTCGTTTGGGTCGGATTGCTTAACTACACGCCAATGGATTTATCCGGTGGCTCAGTCGTTCAGTCTCCGCATATTCAGCTTCGCCCAGATTCACCCAACGTCACCGGTAAAGTTGATAAGATCTACATTGATCCGAACCAAGAAGTGACCAAAGGCCAGCTGATCTATGAGATCGATCCAACTCAATATCAGATTGCGTTCAATCAAGCTCAAGTCACACAAGAAGCCGCTCAAGTAGCATACGATGTCGCACAAGAAGACATTGAAATTGCCAAAGCCGAGCACCAATCCATGCTGCTTGATGTGGAAACTACCAAGAGTCGTCTCGCGACAGCGAAAGCGGACTATGAATTACAAGTCAAAATGTTAAAGCGCTATCAAGAGCAAAACCGTGTGGTCAAAAATACCATTACCGCTAGTGATATAGATAAGCAGCAAACAACCGTAGAAAAAGCGAAGCACAACGTATCAACGATCAAATCAGAGCTAAGCACCAAAGTTGTCGATGCTGATAAAGCAGAGTTAAACATTAGCAAAGCTCAGTTAAGTGTGAAGAGTAAGAGAGCGGATTGGAAAAAGAGCCAAGAGCAACTGGCAAAAGCTCAGTGGGATCTCGATAGTACTAAGGTGTATGCCCCTGCAGATGGCTTTGTGACTAACTTTATTTTGCGTGAAGGCCAGCGAGTTTCTATGATGCCGCGCTTACAGATGTACACCGATGAAAAATATGTGCTAATGCGCGTAAACCATCAAGCAATTCGTAATGTTAAGCCAGGTCACGTAGCAGAGTTTGCTTCATCCGTATACCCAGGCAAAGTCTTTTCAGCGCAAGTCGAAGGCATTGTAGAGGCAACAGGGGAAGCACAAGGTAACTTGCTAGGTTTGGATCCATCAGTAAGAGCGACGACTGGCCAGAACCTACAAAACAAACATCACTTTGTTCGCCTTAAGATAAAAGAGACTGAAGGATATGATATCCCTGTCGGGTCGGTTGGCTTAGCATGGGTAAGTGGTGATAAACCAATCAGCTTTATGGCCTTCTTAGACGTAATCAGAGGGATAATTATTAGAATGAAGTCGCAGTTGTACTACTTCTACTCAATCTAATTAGCTAACAGCCCAGTTTTACTGGGCTTTTTGCCTATTTTTAACCTTCTCCACCCTTCCCTTTCTGATACTATATCGCTCATCTAGATTTAAACCGTAACAATACGGAGCCTTCTTAATGAGCGAATTTCAAGATTTATCTTTCCAAATTGAAAACATCGCCCAAGCTGAGCCAGAGCAGCAGAGCAACATCCTCAATCAACTAATAGAGGAAGGGTTGGAAGCGGGCTCAATCGCCTTGATCCTAGAAGCATTCCCAATTGATGAGCGTGTGCAATTGTGGCGTGGGCTTCCATTAGAACTTCACATCGATGTTCTGACCGAAGCGCGTGCTGAAGTACGCCGCTCAATCATTGATGAACTGTCTGAGATTGAATTAAAGCTCACCCTAGCGAAGCTCGATAACCTATCGCTGATAGAGTGGGCCGACTCTCTACCCGAAGAGATCATTAACGAAGCGCTACAGCTGATCGAGAAAGATGAGTTAGAGCTCTACGACCAAGCCAATGAATATCAAGATGACGAATTAGGCCGCTGGGCTGAAAGAAAAGTGGTGACGCTGCCTTTCAATATCTCTGTAGAGAAAGCAAAAGGATTGATGGAGCGTTATAGCTATGACGCCCCGCAACAAATATATCTAATAAACAAACGTAAGCAGTTCCGTGGTGTCGTCAGCTATATTGATCTATTAAGAGCAGAACCCGCAGAACGACTGCGTCACCTTGCTATCGACAATGTGGTCACGCTGAACGCAACGCTAACTCTGGCGGAAAGTATCGAGGCTCTTGAACACTCCTCTCTTTCGACCATGCCTGTCACCGACGATGAGCAATTATTGATTGGTGAAGTCGATTGGCAATTCGCCCTAAGCACTCAACGTGAGATTTACGAAACGCGCTTAATGGCGGGTACCGGTATGGATGAAGGCGACGACCTTTTTGCCCCGGTGATCAAAAGCTCACAAAAGCGTGGTGTTTGGCTAGGGATCAACCTCATGACGGCGATTCTGGCCTCAGTCACCATCGGATTGTTCGAAGATGTCATTGCTCAAGTCGTCGCGTTAGCTGTGCTAATGCCGATTGTTGCTTCTATGGGTGGTATAGCGGGTAGCCAGACTCTGACCCTAATGATTCGTGCCATGGCATTAAACCAGATCACTTCAGGTAACCGCTGGGCTTTATTGAAAAATGAAATTGGTATTGGCTCGATTAACGGCTTACTTTGGGCACTCATTATCGGTGGTCTTGCAGGCTTATGGTTTCAGTCAGTGGTATTGGGAGGAACGATCGCGTTGGCGATTATTGTCAATATCATTACCGCTGCGCTATTTGGTGTATTGATCCCGATTGCTCTCGATAAACTCAAACTAGATCCAGCACTAGCGGGCTCAGTTATCCTCACAACGGTAACGGATGTTGTTGGCTTCTTCGCCTTCTTGGGTACGGCTAGTTTGGTCATGTTGTAATGCAATTGATATTATTTATGTCATTAGCAAATGTATGGTCATTTGCAATTTGCATTTTCAATATGCAAAAAGATTAGCATAAAAGTACAAAATATGACCAATTTCATAGCAATTCAGTGCTATTAAAGTTGGCACATATACTGCAGATATATAAATGACCCTTCTTAAGCCGAGGGTCACCTAGCCAACTGACGTTGTTAGTGAACTCAAATTTTGTTCACAAGTATAGCGGCCAATCTCCCTTCTTGAGATTGGCCTTTTCTTTATCCTCTCGCCAAGCCCTACTTATTAAGTAAAATTCAAAAAGTCCAAAAGTTGGTTATATAGCATCCACAATGCACAAATATAACAATAAAAAATAAGCATCAAACCAAAATATAAAAGCCAAGCCGCCATAAGTAATACTTTTCCCATTCATCAGAGATTGTATCTGCTGTTAATTCTGACAAACACAAAAAGGTAACGTTTGCATACTCGTAATATCATTGTACAAGTTAGCAACGAACTATATAGAACACAGTTCATAAGCCATAAAACAAATCTAGAGACTAAGCATCAAAAAACAAACACTTTAATATTATAGGCAAAGGTTAAAATAAGATAACAGTGCAGTTCAGTTAAAATTTAAAACCTTAAATTATAATAACTTAAATGCAAAACAAGGAAATATCGAGAACTAGAGATAAAATTATCATTGACACAGTTTTTTATATCATCATAATACGCGCCGTTTACCTAAAACTCACACAATTTGTATTGATAATCTATTTGCGGAGGTTATAAATGGCTGCGGACAATAACTACAGTCTGGGACCCGTGCCGACAACGGCAAGGAAAGGAGTCGCTTCACTTACCATGGTAATGCTTGGACTCACTTTCTTCTCTGCAAGTATGTGGACCGGTGGTTCCCTTGGTACTGGTCTTTCTTTCAATGATTTCTTCCTCGCTGTTCTTATTGGTAACCTCATCCTCGGTATCTACACCTCTTTCCTCGGTTACATTGGCGCTTCTACTGGTCTCTCAACTCACCTTCTCGCTCGATTCTCTTTTGGTACTAAAGGCTCTTGGCTTCCTTCTGCTCTATTAGGCGGTACTCAAGTTGGCTGGTTTGGTGTTGGCGTAGCAATGTTCGCCATCCCAGTTCAGAAAGCGACGGGCATTGATACCAACACACTTATTATCGTTTCTGGCCTGCTAATGACCGCAACGGTTTACTTCGGTATCAAAGCGCTAATGATTCTATCGGCGATTGCTGTACCAGCGATTGCAATCTTAGGTAGTTACTCAGTGTCAATGGCAGTAGATAGCATTGGTGGTTTAGAGCAACTTCAATTGATTCAGCCAGAAACACCAATGGACTTTTCAGTTGCTCTCGCAATGGTCGTAGGTTCGTTCGTTAGCGCAGGTACACTTACTGCTGACTTCGTTCGTTTTGGTAAGAAACCAGCAAGTGCTGTATTAGTGACTATGGTTGCCTTCTTTATTGGTAACTCATTGATGTTCATTTTCGGCGCAGCGGGCGCGGCAGCAACAGGTCAAGCGGATATTTCTGACGTAATGATTGCGCAAGGTCTTCTACTACCTGCTATCATCGTGCTTGGCTTAAACATTTGGACAACCAATGAAAACGCGCTTTACGCTTCGGGTCTTGGTTTCTCAAACATCACTGGGCGTTCAAGCACAGTAATGTCTATCGTCAACGGTATTGTCGGCACAATCTTCGCGCTGTGGTTATACAATAACTTCGTTGCCTGGTTAACCTTCCTTTCGACAGCAATTCCACCAATCGGCGGCGTGATCATTGCTGACTTCCTGATTAACCGTAAGCGCTACCAAAACTTTGACAAAGCTGAATTCCAGACCGTTAACTGGGCGGGTATCCTAGCGGTAGCAATCGGTGTAGCGGCAGGTAAATTCATTCCAGGTGTTGTACCACTAAACGCTGTTCTAGGCGGTGCACTAAGCTATGTTGTACTTAATTCACTACTAAACAAACACGCGCTGAAAACACAAGCAGCGTAAGGAAGCATCATGACAACGCTATTGATCAAAAACGCGACACTTCGCAATCAAGAAGGATTAAAACAAATCTTGATTGAAGACGGTCAATTTAAGCAAATTCTCGATAACGATGCGGATGTTACTTACCAAGGTAACATTCTTGATGCAGAGGGTGGCCTTGCGGTTGCGCCTTTCTGCGAGCCTCATATCCACTTAGATACCACTCAAACGGCCGGAGAACCAAACTGGAACATCTCAGGTACACTATTTGAAGGTATTGAGCGTTGGGCTGAGCGCAAAGAGATGCTTTCTATCGAGGATGTAAAAACTCGCGCAAAGCAAACTTTAAAGTGGCAAATCGCTAACGGTATTCAACACGTTCGTACTCACGTTGACGTTTCTGATCCAACATTGGTCGCACTTAAAGCAATGATCGAAGTGCGCGAAGAGATGAAAGAGTGGGTCGATATCCAGATCGTCGCGTTTCCTCAAGAAGGCATCCTTTCTTACCCGAACGGTAAAGAATTGCTGGAAGAAGCAGTAAAGCTTGGCGCAGATGTTATCGGTGCAATTCCTCACTTTGAGTTCACTCGTGAATATGGCGTCGAATCTCTGCTCTATGTATTCGAACTGGCGCGTAAGTACGATCGCCTAATCGATGTTCACTGTGACGAAATCGACGACGAACAATCTCGCTTCGTTGAGACGCTGGCAGCATTGGCGCATAAATACGAAATGGGTCATAAAGTAACAGCTAGCCACACAACGGCAATGGGCTCTTACAATGGTGCTTACGCATCGCGTCTGTTCCGTCTGTTAAAGATGTCTGGTATTAGCTTCGTTGCTAACCCGCTGGTTAACATCCACCTGCAAGGCCGCTTTGACGACTACCCGAAACGTCGTGGTATGACGCGCGTTAAAGAGATGCTTAACGCGGGTATCAATGTTTGTTTTGGTCACGATGACGTCTTTGACCCTTGGTACCCGTTAGGCACGGCTAACATGCTACAAGTGTTGCACATGGGTTTACACGTTAGCCAAGTGATGGGCTATGACCAAATCAACAATGGCCTAGATCTGATTAGCGATAACTCAGCTCGTACGCTTAATATTCAAGATAAGCATGGTATTGAAGAAGGTAAGCCTGGTAGCTTACTAATTCTTCCTGCTGAAAATGGATTTGATGCCTTGCGCCGCCAAGTGCCAGTGCGCTACTCCGTTCGTCACGGTAAAGTGATTGCTGAAACTCAGCCTGCGACAACGCAGATTCATCTTGGTAACCAAGAAGAAGTAACATTCAAACGCTGATTGAAAACTAAAAGATCAAAAATGGGAAGCTGATGCTTCCCTTTTTTATTGGTGGACTGTTGGTAATTTCAGTTCAGGCAAAAGAAAAACCCCACTAAGCTCTCGCTTAGTGGGGTTCTATTCTTACTCGCAGCAATCCGGCTACTAATAGGTGCTCCCTGCATCTATTCCTTGATAGTACGCTGAATCCTTCAGCACTTTCCTTATCATCGCCATCCTAGCGGTGTCCTTGGCAATCCAGCCCGTTAGCAATCCTCGCTAACTCTCATCACTTAATCCTTAAGCGGTGTCCCTGACTCTATCATCCTGATAGAAATTGCCTTAGTCCGTTAAGAGTCCATTGTCTTTCCTTGTGTAACCATCCTAGTTACTAGCGTCCAGCCAATGTCCTTCGCTTTCCATGCCGACCATTCATCCTGAATAATCGAATCTTCGTCCTGAAGATGACCTATCCTTGGGTCTTTCCTGTTCCGTGTCTGCTCCCTGCTGACAACTTAAGATTATGCGATCGGTGGTTTTTCACAATGGTAAATATCGCTAAACTCCCACTCCACAACAGTTCAAAAATCACACATAGACAATAGCATCAAATACTTAGATAAAACCAAAAGTCATATCCTAACCAATATCACTACGTTAACTCACGAGCTTGTGAGAGATCTCGCACAAAAATCTTAGCTGAAAGCTCAACAACCATTATTTGGCAGCAAATATGCTCTGTGACAACCATCACTCATTATTGAGTAACCTATTTAATCCGTATCTTTATACGCTTTTACTGCTCTATATCGAGTTAAATTAGGGTATTATTAGGAGATCTCTATCACACAACTTATTTGGCTTAGTTCTGACTAGAGCTGGGCGACATTTCCTAGAGGAAAGCTGAATGATTTCAAAATGGGCACAACGCTTTTACCAAATGGCAGAATTAGTTGGATCTTGGAGTAAAGACCCTTCCACTCAGGTTGGTGCTGTCATTACAAAACAAAACCGCATCGTTTCTGTCGGGTTTAATGGTTACCCTCACGGAATTTCGGACAGTGCAATGACCGATGACCGTGAGATGAAGTATTTAAAGACATTGCACGCTGAAGAAAACGCAATACTTTTTGCTAAGCGTGATCTTGATGGATGCGAAATTTGGGTAACACACTTCCCTTGCCCGAATTGCGCTGCAAAAATCATTCAAACGGGTATTTCAGCGGTACATTGCCCTGAGCAAACGCCTGATTTCTTGTCCCGCTGGGGTGACAAAATCAAAGTAAGCCAAGAAATGTTTTTGCAAGCTGGCGTGAAAGTGAACTGGCTACCGCTAGAAGACTTGTCTGACTCATAGAAACTGTTCCGTTAACTAGATGAATAAAGGGGATGACCCCCTTAATTTGAGTTGCCAGCGAAAACCCATATTTTCCACCCGATCTGTCAGAATGGCCTTACAAGCCGTAGGGCGTCTGACTTTATCTTAACAAAACTAACAATTTCGCCATGCATAATGTAAGGAAATGAGAAATTATGTAAGGTGATTAATGACTATTCAGTATCAAACATGGAGATTGGTAAATGGATGGTAAGCGAGTTGTAAAATTTGCTGAAGATGGCTATGCCCCACTGTTAAAAATTCTGGATTTTTTGATCATCAATTTTTCCATACAATCTGTGATTGACGCCAATTACGGGAATGAAACAGCCATAGATTTCGCGGTTGCATTTATTATCGCCACCTGTTTTCTACTATTTTCAGAATATTGTAATGTTTACTCTATCAACGTCAGAAAGCGTATTGGAGCCTCTGTCGCTAGGATCTTAGTCTCGGCATTTTTCACTTTCATTACCGTCGAGATAATTAAGTACTTCTATGGTTCCAATGAAGGCGCAAATATCAATCATCTAAGCAAAGGTTGGTACTATTATCTATTTGCTTTATCGATCGCATCGGTTATTGCTGTTCGCATTTTAATCTTAACTGTTTCTCGTGCCGTTTACCGTCGATACAAAAAAGTAAAAACTGTCGCTATCTTTGGCTACACACCAACAGCCATAGCATTAGAGCAACAGATTCTCGGCCTTCACCACCGACAGTATCTAGAGCTGGAGCTTTATGCTGAGAAAAATGAAGATGAGTTTGGCTACATCACTAAATCTAGCTACAAAGGCAAATTTGAGCAGCTACTAGAAAAAGCTAAGAGAAATGAAGTTGATGAAGTCTACATCACGCTACCAATGGTTGAAAAAGATAAGATTGCTAAATACTTAGCCAAGCTATCTAATACCACTGTCGATACATTTGTCGTACCAGATTTACATAGTTACAATCTGTCTTCTTCTCGTTTTCAGTCTGTAGGCCACATGCAAGCGCTGTCTGTATTTGGCACACCCTTTGACGGATTTGGCGCGTTGGTTAAGCGCATAGAAGATATTGTCATTGGTGGGATCATTACCATTTTGATCTCCCCTATCCTGCTTGTCATTGCGGCTGGGGTAAAACTGAGTTCACCAGGCCCAGTGTTATTCAAGCAGGACAGATACGGATTAGGTGGTAAGAAAATTAAAGTTTGGAAATTCCGCTCTATGAGCGTGATGGAGAACGATGACGAAGTAAAACAAGCCACCAAATCAGATCCGCGTGTGACGAAATTTGGTGCATTTATTCGTCGTACATCACTGGATGAATTGCCACAGTTTTTTAACGTTCTACAAGGTTCAATGTCGATCGTTGGTCCGAGGCCGCATGCTGTCGCCCACAATGAAGAATATCGCGTCATTATTGATAACTACATGATTCGACACAAAATTAAACCGGGAATCACAGGCTGGGCACAAATTAACGGTTATCGCGGTGAAACCGACACTATCTACAAAATGGAAAAGCGGGTCGAATATGATATCGCCTACTTACAACACTGGTCATTGGCTTGGGATTTAAAAATTATCTTTATGACTGTCTTCAAAGGCTTTGTAAGTGAAACCGCATACTAAACTGCTTATTGGTGGTTTAGGGTTGACGTTTGCTAGCTATTCTCAGGCGAACTTAACCCCTAAACCGCATATAGGTATCGCTGGAATAGACTTTCAGTCTCAGCTCTCAATGAAATATGGCCGAGATTCCAACGTAACTTATCAGACTCAATCGAATGACTCGGTCGAGTCTGATTACGTTATGGTAGAACCCTATTTACAGGCCGTTGGTGAACGTGGTGAAGACCGATACTTGTTAGTCTACTCAGGTAAATACTTACAGTATCAAGACCAAACAAGTGCCGAAGACGACTATAGTGACCACTATTTTTTATTCTTGCCTAAATGGCGTTTTGGTGACAAGCACGAGCTCAACTGGTTTATCGAACAGACGTGGGGACACGAAGATAGAGGTACTGGTCTCACCGAAGGTTTTACTGACGAACAGTTTCGTCAATACGGTATTAATCAACCTTTAAGCAGTGAACTATTAAATAGTGAACTCCGATACATCTACGGTAGACCAGAAGGGCGTGGCCACTTTAACTTTGCACTGCAAGTTAAGGATCTTTCCTTTACAGATACAGAGTCTGTAGAGCAAACCAGTGCCGACTTTTATGCCTATGTTGAAGACCAGCAATGGCAAGAGAAAACTGTCACGTTAGAGCTCTTCGATCAGTTTTCTAAAGATACGCGTTTTCGCTACAGCTCGATCAATAACTATCGTCACTATTCGTCATCACCTATTCGTGATTCTGATGAACATTACTTAATGTTTGGCATTAAATCTAAGCGCTCAGGTAAAACCAGCGTAGAAGCTGATATTGCTTGGCTACACAAAGACTTTAAAAATAACCCTCAAGCACAAGCTTTTAACGGCTTTAACTGGCAGGCAGCGCTGAATTGGAAACCCATGAAACATTCTGAGTTTCAGCTATACGGATCACGTAGGGTAGAAGACCCAACCGAAGTTGGTGGCTATATTTTGAAAACTAAATATGGACTTTCATGGAACCACAAATGGTTTGTTGATCGCTTAAATACCAAGTTCGATGTTGGTCAAGAATTTGAAGACTATAAGTCACAAGATAGTGACCGAGAAGATAGCTCAAACATAGCATCATTCTCTTTAGGCTACGATTTTCGGCCATCAGTACGCTTGGAGTTTAATTACCAATATACTAGTAAGACTTCAAACCACGAAACAACCACATTTTATATTGGCGAAAATGCCAATATTCCAGAAATACGACAACTTGGCTACAACAAAAGCCAATTTGATTTGATGCTTAAGGTGCAAATTTAATCATGAAAAAATTTATCTTACACCTCGTTGGGGCATTGTTGATTTTAATCAGCTATACCGCCTTGGCTGATTCTTCAAAATCGGAAGACGATCCGAACGGCAGAACGTCGCAGCAACGCGAATACTTACTTGGCCCTGGTGACAGAGTGAATATAGAAGTTTATGGCGATCAAGACTTAACGATGAAGTTCACCATCGACAAACGTGGCGGTGTGAACTTTCCCTATATTGGTTATGTACAGTTAACAGGCCGTACGACGGAAGAAATTGAACTCGATATGGAAGCACGTCTAAAGGCTGACTACATGTTAGACCCAATGGTTACCGTGCAAATGAATAGCTTTCGTAAGTTCTTCATTACTGGTGAGGTTGAAGACCCTGACGGTTATGAATATGAGCCTCAGCTTACCGTCGAGAAAGCGATCGCACTCGCTGGCGGGTTTACAGACCGAGCAGATCGCGATGATATAAACATTCGTCCTTCGGGCTCTACCGAGCTACTGAAAAATGTCAATTTGACTGATGCCGTATACCCCGGCGATGTCGTCATTGTTGAACAAAGTTTTTTCTAAAAGAGAGCAGTAATGATAGAACGTGGCAAATCGCTAGAAAGCCAAGTTAACTTTGACCCTTTGATCAAAGCGATGAAGAAGCACGCTTTAAAGCTGGTAATGGTTACTGCCATTGTTACCGGCTTAAGTATTCCATTGATTCAAACAATGACTCCTAAGTATGTTTCAACGGCAACGGTACTTATTAAGGCTCAGTCAGATAACGCATCACCGCTCGATCAGGTAGACGGTTATGACTCGACTCGTGGGCCTTATTACGAAACTCAACTCAACCTCATGCAGTCACGAGTGGTGTTAAAAAGCGCCGTACTGAGTATGAAGCTTGAACAAGACGAATCCTTTAATGATGCAGTTCTAGGCAACGAAGGTATGTGGGATCTCCCTGAAGATACTCGCATCACGAACGCAATAAAAAACCTATCTAAGAACCTAAAGTTTACTGCGGTACGCCAGACTCAACTAGTTTATGTATCTTACGAATCTCCTAATGCTGATCGCGCCTCAGAAATCGCTAACGGTGTAGCTAAAGCTTTTATCGATTACACGGTAGAACAGAAAGTAGCAAAAACGCTTCAAGCTCAAAATTGGAACCATCAACAAATGGCGACACTAAAGTCGCAAGTTGAAGATAAAAAACGTGAACTACAACGCTTCCTTGATAAGGAAGGCCTTATTATGTTCCGCGGCATCGATGGGATTGAAACAGAGCAGCTAGGTATTATCACCAACAAATACGCTGATGCAAAAGAACGCCGTCTGGCAGCTCAAGCAACCTATGAACTGGTGGCAAAATACATGCAGGGAGGAGATATTGAAGATCTTTCTTCCATTCCCGAAATTTCTTCTCACCCTCAGCTTCAAGATTTGCGTATTGCCTTAATTCAAGCCACAAGAAAACTGGCCGATTTGAAGCGCGTCTACGGACCAAAACACAATAAGATTCTAGAAGCTAACGCTCAACTCGAAGCCATTCATAAGCAAACCAACAGACTTTTAGAAGAGTTAAAAATAGGTTTGCATAAGAAATATCAAGCAGAACTGATCAAAGAAAATCATTACAAGAAGATGCTTGATAAAGAAAAAGTCAGTTATTCGAAGTTGATCGATAAACGAGATCAGTACGATAGCTTGATGACCGATCTCAACAAAACCGAAGAGCTCTATAAGCAACTATACCAACGCAGCGCGGAGCACGCCGTTAATGCACAATATCGTGAACCCGATGCGTTAATCTACGATCCGGCGACTGTCAGTGATAAACCTGCAAAACCAAACAAACGTTTAATGATAGTCATGATCGCGATGATGACCTTCATTATCGGGGTACTGTTGATTATCGTCCAAGCAGCGCTAAAGCGAACCATTACCAATTTAGAGCAATTGCAGACTCGCTTAGGTTTGACACCTCTTATCGACTTACCAAACTTCGCAGGTAAAAAAGAACAAATTACAACGCTGGAGCTTTGTCGTCGCATTACTCAGAACCCTTACTCAAACGAAATCGCCCATGGCCTATCTACCGCATTGTCATTAAAGGCGCCTGAAAACAAGTCGATTGGTGTAGTAGCTGCTTTTCCTCATGAAGGAGCATCAGCAATAAGCTACATATTAGCGTCCGCTCTAAATAGTAATCATCGAACGTTATTGCTCGACCTAGACTATCGCAGCAAAAATAGCATGACTCGCAATGTAATGGATGCCCTAGCGAAAGAGCATCAGCAGGAAGACAACAGCGCTGGCTTTAGTGAATTCGTAAGCAAAAATGGCTCGCTGAGTGAGGTTAGTGTAAACATTGCTAATAATTTGACCTTTATGCCTTTGGGAGAGCTTACTGAGTCACCATTGAGTTTCTTTGCCAATAGTCACAGTTTAGAAGCGTATCAACGCTTGTGCTCTGAGTTCGACAAAGTCGTGGTTAACTTGCCTGAGCTCAGCGAAAACAAAGACGCTCAAATGATCGTAGCTGCTCTTGATGCGCTCATCGTGACAGTCAAAGCCGACAACTATACTTCTCCCGAAATCGTTCCTCAGTTGAACAAAATTACCGAGCTGGTTGATGGCGACATTTATGGGGTACTTAACATGACCAAGGAAGACATGTTAACCAGTGAAGAAGCAAAGCGCTTTGCCGCACATAGCAGTACCGAACTCTTCGAAAGTGAGGAGCTGCTGTGAGTTTGCTAAAAAAGATCTCAACCATTGCTAGCTCCTCGATGCTGTCTCAAGTGATTGGGGCAGTATCGATATGGTTGATATCTACAAGCTATGGTATGGCTGACGTCGGCTACTATGCGATGACGTACAGTATCGCACTGATAGGCGCACAAGTCTGTACCTTCGCTTCGCAGTTGCTTATCCCGAAACAAGCTGAGGATACATTAGGTCAGAACATTATCTTTTGCTTGCTGTTTAGCTTACTTCTTTCCGTCTTCGTCGCCTTGGCAACCGGATTTTTCTTCGAACGCAGTTACGAGCAACTTTTCTTACTGATTCTTGGCCACTCTTGGATCTTAATTTCCGAGAACTTACTGCTACGCGATTCGAAAATGAAGGTGTTAGCGCTGCAACGTACAACCATATCTGGGCTGGTACTTACGCTAATCTACATCATGCATGATATGGAAACCTTTTACTGGGCATGGGGAGGAGCGCTACTCGCTTATGTTTCAATATTCATCTTGTACTCTGTTCCAGCGAAAGCGTTAAAGTGGAGCCAATTTTCACTGTCATCCAATATTCGCTTTTTCAAAAACAACAGTCAGCACATTACCAAAGTGGGCAGCGCAGAGATTCTCGCCATGCTCAACGGTAATCTGCCTGTTATCTTGATCAATATTTGGTTTACCCCGGTTGTCGCTGGTTACTTTGCCGTTGTTAGCCGCTTTTGTTTGTCTCCGGTCATTATTGTCGGCAACGCGGTTCGCAACTCTATCTTTTCAAACTGGTCGATCGATTTTCGCAACAATCGCTTTAACTACTCGGAATTCGTTAAAGTCCGTAAGCTGCTAATGTCTCTTGGTGTCATCGCAACAGCAGGCGTATTCATCTTCTATCCAATTGTCATGAATCTTGGGTTTAACGACGAGTGGATTGCGTCTATACCCACTTCCCGTTACCTACTACCCTACTTATTTACAGCGTTAGCCATTTGCCCGCTTACCGTGATTGAATTGGTCTACGGCTCACCGAAGTACTTCTTGCGAATTCAAATCGAACAGTTAGCCGTTGTACTTATCGCCTTCGCTCTGATGCCATATATCTCTCCAGATTACGCATACTCGGTTATTACCTTTGCTCTTTTATCAGCGCTTCGATATGCGTTTATCTTCATCAGAGTCAATTCACGTGCCAACGAAGTAAGTCAAAGGTTGGAAACGGTATGAGAATCAACAACAGCTTATACTTACAAGCTTATGTTGTTCTCACCCTAGCGATTTGTGGCTTGGTGCAATACTTACTAGGGATAGGGGCAATCTTATGGCTTCCATTCCTAGCAGCTATGGCGATGGTCATGCTGCTGTTTTTGCAAAATAACTATGAATCACCGGAGTATGATCTCCACGAAACGTGCATTGCGGTGCTTTACATCGGCATGTGTGCATTGGTGCTCGCCTCCACCTTTCTGCAAAGTGGAGCGAAAGTCGTCATCGTCGGATTCAAAAATGAGCTCGCGCTCTCTCTGGTGTTCTTTTGCTTACTGCTTGGGTTTATTCGAGAATCCCAGCTATATAGGACGGTTAAGGTCTTATATTGGGTCTTCTACGCACAGCTACCCGTGATTCTTTACCAAATCCTGATTGTGGTACCAAAACGCGTCGCCGCTCATGGTGAATTCGAAAAATGGGATTCAGTTGTAGGCACCTTTGGTGGTAACCCTATGGGCGGGGGTAATAGTGCAGCTCTCGGGCTATTTTGTCTGCTGATCATGCTGTTAAAACTCTCTGAATTTCGCCACGGCGTGATCGGTAAGCTTAATGCTGGACTACATATTTGTGCCGCCTTTATTTTGTGTGTCCTTGGTGAAATCAAGTTCGTGATTCTCATTTCACCCATCCTGATGATTTTTGTTTGGCTTTCTCCCAGTTACATCCACGGCGTAAGGCAAAACGACATCAAAAAAGTGTTGCTCATATTGGGCTCAATGTCGCTGCTCATTTTCCTCGCGATTCTGGTGTTGGCCGCTTCATATGCCTCAGCTTTCGATTCGGATCCAAACCAAAGTGCGTTTAAGGTTTTCTTCAACTCACTCGACTATATCTTTGATGCACATTACATTCTGCCGACTGGCGAGCTAGGGCGAATGACGACAATTTTCTTCTGGCTAGAAAACAGCGACCTGTATGGCTGGCCAAGTGTGTTATTTGGCTATGGACTCAATGCAACTAACCATGGCAGCTCCGTTGCCCCTGGTTTCCTCAACACGGTGTTCAATGTCTTAATAGACTCCACTTCCCTAAGTATGATGCTATGGGAGATGGGTATCATCGGCTCAGTGTTGTTCTTAGTGGTGATCTTGTACGTGTTAAAAATCGCCATGCCGAAAGAACGCTTATCACTTGAGCAATTATCACCACAGGATGTTCAACTACTTTCTTGGCAACCTGCATTTATCGCGTTTGCTGTCGCCGGGCTACTCAGTCTTCCATACAGTCAGATATTGATGTTAGTGCCCATGCTGCAGTTCCAATTTTACTTATCTTTAGGCGCAAGCTTAGTTCTTCGAAAATCAGTGTTAAATATGGAAGAGGCAAAAGTATGAATACCCTACCAAGCATCACCGTCATCATTAAAACATTTAATGAGCAAGCGGGTATTGCCGCCACAATTCAAAGTATTAAGAAGCAACTATCTGGCTACGAACACAGTGTGATTGTCGCTGACAGTTTATCAACGGATAACACTCAGCAGATTGCCTTAGACAATGGCGCGAAAGTGGCTTCATTGATTGAAGAACAAGACCGCTGCTGCGGCGTTGGTCACCAACTAGGTTACTTACATAGTGATGGTGATTACCTGCTACTAATGGACGGTGATATGACCCTAGGAGAAGGCTTTATCGACAAAGCCGTGGCATTCCTAGACTCCAACCCTAACTATGCTGGAGTCGCTGGCACGGTTGAAATGGATGAAGCGTCGAGCTACGAATTCAAATCTCGTAAACAGCGATTACACAAAATCTACCCGCTTGGTGACTGTAGCCATCTTGGAGGTGGTGGCATGTATCGAAAAAGCGCCATCGATGAAATCGGTTATTTAACTCACCGTACTCTTCACGCCTATGAAGAAGCAGAGTTAGGTATGCGACTAAAACATGCAGGCTATAAGCTACATCGTCTTGATACCCCGTTCTTTTTACACACTTCTTACGATATGCCAACGTTGCAATTACTTAAATATCGCTGGAAAAGCAGATACTTATTCGCTCCAGGGGAGTTATTAAAGAGTGCATTTGGTAAAGCTCACTTCAAAGATGCCTTGTCGACAGTGCGTAACGAACTGATCTTTGCTTGTTACTTACTTGGCGTTATCTCTATGGGCCTTTTTGCACCCACGATTGTTTTTCTACTAAGCCTTGCTCCGTTGGGTGCATTCTTCACCCTTAAAGCAATCAAAAACCGTTCTGTCAAAGATGCTTGCTTAAGTGTTCTTAACCTATCTGTTTTTGCTGCAGGCCTAGTTCGTGGACTTTTCTCGCCGACCAAGAACCCAACAGTACCTCCTAAAAATCGTCTAATTGAATGAGATTCATCAAATGAAAGTACTTGTCGTCAATAAATTCTTCTTTCTCAAAGGCGGTGCTGAGACTGTCTTTTTTCAAGAACGAGAAATGCTGCAAGACATTGGTGTCGACGTTATTGATTTCTCTATGGCGCACGAGAAAAACTTCGTATCCCAATACGAAGCGTTCTTTGTCGACAACATTGACTATCACTCAAAACCCAGCGCACTTGATGCACTGAAGACCGCGTTTCGCTTTATTCATAACAATGAGGCGTGTAAAAAACTTGCGGCTCTTATCTCACAAGAAAAACCAGATATTGTTCATTTCCACAATATCTATCACCAGTTAACACCTTCTATCATCAAGGTGGCTAAAGCAGCCGGGTGTAAAACCGTATTAACCGCGCACGATACAAAAATTGCCTGCCCTAGTTACACCATGTACCGTGATGGCCATACGTGTGAAGACTGCTTGCAGGGTAGCGTTTTCAATGCATTTAAAAACCGCTGTTATGACGACTCACTATTCAAAAGTGGGCTACTGACGGCGGAAGCGATTTATCAATCACTGGCGAAAAACTATCAAGCACTCGACGTGATTGTTTCCCCGAGCCAGTTTTTAGCCAATATCATCAAGCAGAAACTGCCTAATAACCGAATTGACGTCATTGTTAACGGCATCGATGAAAACGTCGATATGACAAACACCAGCGATGAAAGCTACTTCTTATACCTGGGTCGACTGAGCAAAGAAAAAGGTGTTGAAACAATGGCAAAGGCCCACCAGCTTTGTTCGCAATCAATGCCTTTAAAAGTCGCTGGTGTAGGCCCTCTGACTGAAGAGCTCACTGAAAATTACCCGAATGTAGAACTACTAGGTTTTCAAAGCGGTGAAGCACTACACAAATTAATTCGTGAGGCTAGCGCCATTATTGTGCCTTCTGAGTGCTATGAAAACTGCTCAATGTCGGTGCTAGAAGCGATGGCTTATGGCAAACCGATCATTGGCGCCAATATCGGCGGTATTCCAGAGCAGGTTCGAGACAATGTTGAAGGGCGGTTGTTTGAAGCAGGCAACCCAGAGTCATTGGCGCAAGTGATGGATGAGATGGCTCAATCAAGCACCGAAAGAGAGGCGCTAGGTAAATTTGCTCGTAAGCGCTTAGTTGACACCTACTCTTTAACGTCTCACCACCAAAAACTGATTTCACTTTATAAAGAATTACTGGGGTAATAAACATGAAAGTAACCGTTATTGGCACACGAGGTATCCCAGACGTATTAGGTGGCGTAGAGACTCATTGTCAGCACTTATACCCATTGATTGTTGAACAGGGTGTTGATGTTTGTGTCACTGCTCGCTCGCCATATGTTGATTACAAGAAGTCTGAGTACAAAGGTGTGGCTACACGCTCTATTTGGGCACCGAAAAAGAAATCGCTTGAAGCAATCATCCACTCTACCCTAGCTTCTTTTTCGACTCTATTTGATGGCTCTGACATTGTCCATGTCCACGCGATTGGCCCTGGTTTGGTCGCGCCACTGCTGCGCCTACTGGGTAAAAAAGTGGTCTTTACTCATCATGGGCCAGACTATGAGCGTGAAAAATGGGGCAAGCTCGCTAAAACAATCCTCAAGCTAGGTGAGCGTTTCGCGGTTCGCTGGTCTAATGAAGTAATTGTTATCTCTGAAGTGATCAACGATTTGATTAAGGAAAAGTATCAGCGTTACGATGCTAACCTTATCTACAACGGCGTTCTGCCTGCCAATAAATATGATGACTCCACTATCACTCAAACTTTATCTCAACATGGGTTAACCGCAGGTAACTACATCGTCGGTGTCGGCCGCTTTGTTGAGGAGAAAGGCTTTCACGATCTGATTGAAGCATACAAAGCGAGTGATGTAGAGATGCCACTGGTTTTGGTTGGCGATACCGACCATGAAACTCCATACAGCGCAAAGTTGAAAAAGCTTGCTAAAGAGACGCCAAACGTCATTTTGACCGGTTTTGTTAAAGGGGATGAGCTGCAGATTTTATTCTCTCAAGCCAGTTTATTTGTTATGCCTTCTTACCATGAAGGATTACCCATTGCGCTACTTGAGGCCCTTTCCTACAGCCTGCCTGTCGTAGTTAGTGACATTGCTCCAAACAAGGAGGTGCAACTGAATGACGACTGTTATTTCCCGGTCAAAAGTGTTGCCGCTCTTACTAAAGCTATCAATAAGCGTTGTAGACTGGATTCGCAAGATTACAGCGAATATTTAGCGAAGTACGATTGGCATAAAATTGCGTCGCAAACCGTCGACACCTATAATCGAATACTTCGTACCAAATAATAGAAGTCCTCAGTAAAGATGTCTAAGCAGGAAAAACAAAGTAGAGCAGTACAGCAGTTTTATACGTTGCTCGATAAAGATACCCAAGATAACCTTACTCAAGAGCAGAAAGAAGCAATTGAGCAAGCGTTAAATACGGTCAGCCTTGTCAACAGGCAACCTGTTGATATTCGTAAGAGCTTTCCGTTTTTTGGTAAACGTTACTTCTTTGTGTTCCTCGCAGGTAAAGACCGACGTCGCCTACCTAGAGACAAGTTCTCTCTCTCAGAGTACTTAGTGCTTGTTATGGTAGTGCTACTCATATTGTCCATGGCTTCGCTTTCTGTTCTTGCACTCTATTTATTAAAGTCCGCCGTCGGAATTGACATATTCCAAGATTTCTCCTTCGGCATATGGGACTGGTTTAAAAGTTTGTAGGTAAAGAAATTTATGAAGAAAAAGCGCATCAGCACACTCGTGCTGACTTGCCTTGTTAGCGGAGCATCCATCGCTCCGTCTGCAATGGCGAATCAAGACCTTAATGTCCAGTATCCTAAAGAAATTGACTCTCTCATCGTTAACCCCGGTGTCGGCATTGAAGCCTTTCATAATGGCTGGGGCAGTCAGCTCACTTCAGAGCAATACCCAGAGACCGGCATTGACTACTATCGCTTCTATTGGAATGAGATAGAACCGCAAGAAGGTCAGTTCAATTTCGAGATGATTGATTCGCTATTTAAGATGAACCAATCCCTACCAAAACCTCGCCACATCGCCTTACGCTTCATGTCTATGGATGAACCTTATTCTGGCACTAAAATTCCTAATTGGCTGGTTGATAAAGGCATAAAAGGTAAATGGGTTTCAAATGGCAAAACATTCGTCCCTGATCTCGATGATCCAACCTATCTCCATTATGTAAAGACGCTCCTAGACGCACTGGGTCAGCGTTATGACAGCAACAAGCACCTTGCCCATGTTGACATCGGTATGGCTGGTTCTTGGGGTGAGTGGCATAACAGCAACTTCTCAGAACTGCCACCACTCAATGAGCGCTACTCTAATGAGCAGTTAAATTACATCGTCGACTTGCATTTTCAGGCATTCCCTAAAACAAATAAAATCATGCTTGTGAATGCAGGTGAGCCCTTGGCTTACGCGGTAGGGAAAGGGGCTGGCTGGCGAGCAGATTGCCTAGGTGATTGGCATCACTTTTCAACCACGTGGAGTCATATGGATGATGACTACCCATATCGAATCGGTCAAGCTGAGCGAACAACGACAAACTTCGACAACGCTTGGAAACACGCACCCGTAAGCTTTGAAATATGCGGCAATATGCAAGGGTGGTTAAACGATCAAAAATATACACGTGAAGAAGTTAAAGCAACCTTTGACTGGGCGCTCGAGAACCACGCTAGTAGCATTAACTTGAAATCATTAAAAGTTCCTGCTGAGTACCGTGACATCGTTGATAATGCGATGAAAAAGCTTGGTTTCCGCTTCCGAGTTAATAAAATTCAGCACCCATATTCGATCAATCAAAATGAAACCTTGGTGATTGAAAGCGAATTTATTAATGAGGGCGTCTCGCCTACTTATCAACCATATTTTGTGCACTATCGACTCGTCTCTAGCAAAGGCGTAGTCATCCCGCTTGGCAAGGACTCACAAAATACTAAAAAGTGGCTACCAGGTACACATGTTTCTAAGATCAGCAAACTGCTTCCAAGCGAGCTTCAAGCAGATACTTATTCTATTGAAATCTCCTTGCTTAATGATTGTGGCGAGGAAGGCCTAACACTCGCTAATGAAGGGCAGCAGCAAGATGGTTGGTACCGACTATCTGAAATTGAAGTTAGCAGTGCAAACTAATCAAGTCGCGAATTAAGCGCTCTCCCCTATATCTGTTACGCAATTTTATCTGCATAGGTATAGGGGAAATCACTCCACACAGCACCTCATTCCTGTCTACAACCAAAAGAAGATCCTCAAAACGTGATCAAAAATCGATTCATTTCTTAAAATAAAGGTGGATCATTGCCTAATCCGAACTTCTAGCCTCATACCACAGCCTTTATGTTCACTTTTTTAGTAGCTAGGTAGATCACCATCACCTTACCAATGAAATTTAACCAATAAACTTACACAAATAACGTGCTTCAAGTGTTTTTTTGCGCGAATTAAGCTTGATGATTTTCTAAAGTCAATACGATCCTCGCCCAACAAAAACCAGTTTATTACGCCAGAAAGCCTCCCTTTCACAGCAAATTTAGCCCTTATTAATTTTACTAGCAGAATAAGATATTAACCCTTACAATCCTGCCGCATAAAAATTACAAAATTAATACAACCTCTACTCACTCCCTACAAGTAAAGTAGAGTCAGCCCTCAAAAACGTGAAAGGTCCCCGAATACAATGAGCCCAGAGAAACACCTCTTAGATTGGCAAACGAGCCAAACGATTGCGGAAACTATCTCTCCACTTCTTGGTCAACTGTACCGTCATAAAGGCGTCGAAGTATTACTTTTTGGTAAAACGCTGGTCAACGCAGCGACTATCGATATCATCAAAACTCACCGTTTAGCTCGCCGTTACACTGGCACTGCACTGACTCCAGAACAAACTCTTCCTCTGATTAAAGCTCTGGCTGAAATGGAACTTTCTCCATGTCGTATCGACATCGGTCAATTAGCTCACCAGTTCTGGCAAGGTCGCGACGACGACCACGGTGTGAAAGACTTTTTACACACTTCTCTGATGGGTGCGATGAACGGTGAAACCGTCTCTGAGCCACGCGATGTTGTCCTGTATGGCTTTGGTCGTATCGGTCGCCTACTAACTCGCCTTTTAGTCGAAAAATCAGGCCCAGGTTACCCACTACGCTTACGTGCGGTTGTTGTACGCGGAGGCAAAAAAGGTGACTTAGAAAAACGCGCAAGCCTGCTACGTCGTGACTCTGTACATGGCCAATTCAACGGCAGCATCATTGTTGACGAAGAGCGCAAAGCGATCATTGCGAACGGTAACTACATCCAGTTCATTTACGCGAACAAACCAGAAGAAGTGGATTACACAAACTTTGGCATCAACAACGCGCTTGTTGTCGATAACACAGGCGTATGGCGTGATGCCGATGGCCTTGCTCAGCACCTTGAATGTAAAGGCGCAGAGAAAGTACTACTGACTGCACCAGGTAAAGGTGACATTAAGAACGTGGTGTTTGGTGTTAATGACAACGTTATTGAAGCAGAAGACCGTATTGTGTCGGCAGCGAGCTGTACAACCAATGCCATCACTCCAGTACTGAAAGTAATCAATGATAAGTACGGTGTTATCTCTGGTCACATCGAAACGGTTCACTCTTTCACTAACGACCAAAACCTGATTGATAACTTCCATTCAGGCGAGCGTCGCGGCCGCAGTGCATCATTGAACATGGTTCTGACTGAAACGGGTGCAGCGAAAGCCGTAGCGAAAGCACTTCCTGAACTGGCTGGCAAGTTAACAGGTAACGCGATTCGAGTTCCTACTCCTAACGTTTCAATGGCAATTGCCAACTTGAACTTAGATAACGGTACCGACAAAGATGAGCTAAATGCTTACCTACGCGAAATGGCGCTAACGTCAGAGCTGTCTGCACAAATTGATTACACAGAATCGACTGAGATTGTTTCTACTGACTTAGTAGGCTCTCGCTTCGCTGGTGTTGTCGATGGCGCTGCAACTATCGCTCAAGACAATCGCTGTGTTCTTTACATCTGGTATGACAATGAATTTGGTTACAGCTGCCAAGTAGTACATTGTATGGAACAGATGATGGGCGTTCGCTTCAAAACGTACCCAACCAAATAACCGAATATCGCTCCTGACTGCGGTTGGGAGCAAGGCTCCACAACACCTATACTTATTATAATCCCCCTTTATTTGCCACTTTCAGCTTCTGGAAGTGGCTTTTTTGATCCCGTAGCAGTCACCACCCAATAATTTTCTACGGTTTGCTCCCTCGTTCATGTTCGATTCATTTACTCGTTGGTATTCTAGCTACATAACTAAGAGGTATTGATTATGAATAGAGTAATTTCAGGTATTTTCGCCCTTTTCATTGGTATGTTTACCTTGGTCTTTACCCTAATCCTTGCGATTCCATTGACCATCGCAGCACTCATTACGGGTAAGAAGATTGAGAAATCCCTAAAGATGAATCGTTCACCTTTTACAGCTCAGCAGTCATCTAAAGCTTCTGTACTTGAGGGTGAATATGAAGACGTATCAAAATAAGAAGAAAAATCGACTATATAATGCGTAAGAAAACCGCTTTTGCTTTTTATCTCGCTGCCGCAGCCACTGCTTTGATAGTTGTTGGCTGCACAGCACAAACACAAGATCCTGCGTTCGAAAAAGCTCAACAGCTGCCAAGCTATACCCAACAAAGCTTCGAGCAATACTTACAAGAAACCAAGCAATGGCTGAGCGAAAATCGACTCTTCATATCAGATGATAAGGAGTCAGAGCTTGCGCTTGTTATGCCTAAAGAGTACCGACCTGAGAAGCCTAATGGTCAAGGCGTTTTGCTTGTCCATGGCTTAGGGGACTCTCCTTACTCGTTTACCGATGTAGCAACGCACCTATCCCAGCAAGGCTACTTAGTAAGAACCATCTTACTACCAGGCCACGCCAGCAAAGTCGGCGATCTTCAGCTTCCGACTCTAGAAGATTGGCAAGGCGTAGTACATCACCATATTGAGTTACTGAAAAAAGATACTGATTCGGTATGGCTAGGCGGTTATTCAACCGGAGCAAACCTTGTAACCTCAGAGGCTCTAGACGATGATTCGATCAATGGTCTGCTGCTGTTCTATCCAGCAATGCAGCCAAATTCAAGTGCCGTGCAATTCGCTGGCTTAGCGAGCCACTTTGTCACTTGGGCGGATCAAGACCCTGAAGATAACCCGCTACGCTATAACTCATTACCGATGAGTGCTGCCGCGGTTTACTACCAGACATCGGAAGTGGTTCAGCAGCAACTCGAAGGCAAGCAGTATAACAAGCCTGTGTTTATGCTTATGAGCGAAGGAGACAAGGTGATCAATACACAATTTGCGATTGATACCTTCTCAAACCAAATGCTCAACCCAAATAGCCATCTAGTTTGGCAGGGCGAACACGACTTGAGTGACGAACGCTCAACTCGATTCACCATGAAGTTGCCTGAGCAACGCATTTCGAATGGTTCGCACATGGGGCTACTATTTTCACCTGAGAACCCAAATTACGGCATAGGTGGAAGCAACCTAATTTGCAGTAACGGACAAACTGAAAGCGTTGGGGACCAATGTGCTCAAGGTGAAGATATTTGGTATTCAGCATGGGGTTACATCGAACCCGGAAAAACACATGCTCGATTAACTTATAATCCGTATTTTGCGCAGAGCATGGCCTTAATGGATAAAGTCATGGCACCGAACTCTTAATCCAAATCTCTTAAAGACTCCAAATAAAAAAACGCCCAGCATTGCCGGGCGTTTTTTTATTTATCGCTTGGGAATGCTAACTTCTAGCTCTAAAGCTCTTCAGCATACTCTTCAGCAAACTCTCGTACCTTAGCTGAAAGTGCTGTCTTCGAGAGTCGTTCAAGCTGAGGCTTATATTTTAAGTTGCCAGACATGCCGAGAACTCGACAAGACCAAGCATAATAATCGGTCGACTTGCTATTTCTGTGCGAGCTAATGACCGTAGAGTGTTCTAACTCATTACTGACGGCATCGAGTAACGTTTCATTATCTAAATAATTACGATAAATTTCTTTTACAGCTAGCTTCTGTAGATCTACATCATCCACTTCAAAGAAAGTCGCTCTAGTCATGTTATATAACTGATGCTCTTTCCAAGGCAGTTCAATTCCCTCGGGTAAAGGTTGGTGAATAACAAAAGATCTAAGGTGGCGCTCACGAAGATCTTCGGTAGCTTCCGCAGCATATTCACGAATCACTGGAGAAGTTGCGTTGTTTGCTACTTGCTCTATCACAGGTAAGTACTCTTTCAGACCCGCTTCAGAGATCGTTTTAATCTGCTCTTCTAGTTCTTCTAACTCATCTTTACTGAGAGACTTCACGTAGCTGTTTTCAATTTGTTCAGCAATATAATCGAACAGCTTGGGTGAGTTGAGCCACTGTTCTTGAATTTCCTCATATCCATCCATTCTCTCGTCATAGTCTTCACTACTAACCTGAGTCAACAAAGGTTCAATCACACTATCAGGAATATAGTTACGGTCGGTCTCTGGGTTGTAGTTTCGGCTTTTTAGCTCTAGTGCTAAGCTTTTATATTCAGACATTCGCTCTGAACTAAGCACTATTTTTGGTAACTCATTAATACCATTTGGTACTTTCTTAGCTAACTGCTCTGCCATGTAATAACCTAGTTGATAAGCAGTTATAATTTCTTTTGAAAAGTCACTTTCAAATAACATATTCTTCGTTAGGTCATTTTCTTCAGCAATAAAAAGCTCCCCGTTAGGGCTTTCTTCTGTCAGCGTATATCCTAAATTAGGCTGAGCAAGAACATGAGTAGGAATAGGCGTCCCATCACCTACAAAACGTCTCAGGTAGCTGGCTCTTACGTAAAGAGGCTTAGCGTTAGAGTTACTGTCATCTGCATATAATTCAGCTTTATTTAATCCATCTAAGAGACCTTGAAGCGTGATTTTTTTAAGCTCTTCTTGCCTTAAAAGGTCTGGCACGTTGACCTTATAAGCAAGAACGAAATCGAATTTATAAACGGTAAATTTATCTTCACTAGTCAATTCGGCATATTTAACTTCTGGAGTAACTCTTTTAGAAGCACAGCCAGAAACTAATAGTGCCGAAGACATTATTATCAGTGGTAGTGCAACTAGCCTAAGACGTTTCATTGTCATTTTATTTTCCTTATTGATTTTATAAAGCCAATAGACATTTATCATATTTGATACAATCGCATGTATCATAAATAAAACCAATAAGTATGTGTGCGAATTAATTCACAACTTTAATAGTTTTTATTATTGATATCAGAAAGATAGACTTAAAAGAGCCACATAAAACGAACTTTATCACACCGATTATTTAGGCAGATATCATTCATTTCAGGCTATCAGCTATCAAATGGGTGTACAAAAACGCCCAGCATTGCTGGGCGTTTTCGTTTTATTTATCGATTGGGAATAACTTACTTTCAAACACCGTCGCGTAAATCGGAATATCTTTAAGCTGATTCACATCGACTTTGTACGGGTCTTGTTCAAGGATGGTAAAGTTGGCTTTCTTACCTCAATACTACCAAGCGTATCTTCCATACCCCATATTTGATATGCAATTAATGTAGTGCATTGCTCCACCCCCTCTATGTATCAACAATGAGAATACTTACTTTTGCAACGGACTAACGTGACGCGAGCTATAAAGGCTTATTTAAGTAATTAGTGAATATATGTTGCAGACACTTAAACGCTTTGTTATTTAGTTAAATGTAAACATAACACCTATAACAACAAAGGATTGACAGATGAGTAATGGTCAACGAGATATAACCCTTCGCTTTCTAGCTGAGCCCGGAGATGTAAATTTTGGCGGTAAAGTCCACGGCGGTGCCGTAATGAAATGGATCGACTTAGCCGCTTATGCCAATGCCGCTGCGTGGAGTGGTAAATATTGTATTACAGCCTACGCAGGCGGGATTCGTTTCGTACAACCAATTCACGTAGGCAACTTGGTCGAAGTAAGCGCTAAGGTCATCTATACAGGTAAAAGCTCAATGCACATCGCGATTGATGTTCAAGCAAGCGATCCTAAAGAGCTTAAAAACCGCCTAACTACTCACTGTATTGTGATTATGGTTGCGGTCGATGAGAATGGTAAGCCGACTGAAGTCCCTGAATGGGTGCCTGAAACACAAGAAGATATTGAGCTTCGTGATTCGGCTATTCGCCTAATGAACATGCGTAAACAGATTGGCGAAGAGATGGAAGCACATGTGAAATATCTAAAATAGCTTCGCTGCACTAATCTTCCAAAATAGAGGGGCCGTCCCTCTATTTTTGTCAGCATTCTGCAAAGCCACCTCTCTGTCATCATTCTTTCATCTTTGTTTGCTTAAATTCGCCGGCAAAGTCATAAAAATGAAGGAATATTGCTTGAGCCTTGGTGAAACTACCCTCAGTGAATCAACTCTCTCAAACCTGAAAGCCGTCGAATACCAATGGGTAAGAACCATGTATGTCGAAGGGTATGCCGATCAAGAGATCAACCACTATATCCAAACCTGCTTTGGAGGTGACGCCGTGTTTGCCGATCTCTTTCGTAAAGTCGCACTCTCTCAAGAAAGTATCTACGTTTTACTTCGCCACCTAGGTTGTGCTCCATCTAGCCGCGAGCTTTAACTCGCACACCGTGCACAGCACCGCAACTTAGTGCAAAAGATTGCACCATTTCAATGAGTAACCGTATGCGTGTCGCATCAATTTAGACAAACAGTGGTGCTGTTTGTCTCACTTCTTATACTCAAACAACTGGCTACAGACATAAAAAAACCCGGGACAAACCGGGTTTTGGTTACAAAAACTGTTAGTAGTGAAATAGTAAGGAATCTAGCTAACAGCCAGCTATGCGTAACGCCAGAACTGCACTTTTCTTAACTGATCGGCGGCCAAACCAAGAGTGTTAAGCAAAGTGCATGTGGGCGGCCATAAGGTCGCCCTTATTGTTCTTATTAGCCTTTCACACCACCAGCCGTCAATCCTCCAACTAACCAGCGCTGTGCAAGTAAGAATACAATCGTAATAGGCAATGCAGAAAGAACTGCTGCTGCTGCAAAATCACCCCAAAGATAATTCTGAGGGTATAGATACTGCTGCATACCTACTGCTAATGTATATGAGTTTACATCAGAAAGTAGTAAAGATGCCACCGGAACTTCACCCACTACCCCGATGAACGACAGAATGAACACCACCGCTAGGATAGGCACAGACAGAGGTAACAGTACTAATCTAAAGGCTTGCCAAGGGGTTGCGCCATCTAGAGCCGCTGCTTCTTCTAATGAACTATCGATAGTTTCAAAGTAGCCTTTAATTGTCCAAACATGTAGCGCGATGCCCCCTAGGTAAGAGAAGATTAAGCCGCCATGCGTATTCAAACCTAGGAATGGAATGTACTGTCCCAACTTATCAAATAGGGCATAAAGTGCCACTAACGCCAACACTGCTGGGAACATCTGGAAGATCATCATCGCTTTTAGAATGGTGTTCTTACCTTTAAAGCGCATACGAGCAAACGCATAAGCTGAAGTTGTCGACAGAGCAACAATCAAAATCGACGTAATGCCGGCCACTTTGACTGAGTTCCACAACCATGTAAGCACTGGGAACGGTGGTGGCGTTACCGAACCATCCGCATTCGTCACCGAGAAGCCAAGAGCAAGCTTCCAGTGCTCTAGTGACGGATTGTCAGGGATGATGCTACCCGTTGCAAAGTTACCCTCACGGAATGAGATCGCGATAATCATCAATAATGGGAAGATGATTGACGCTAGGAACAACCACATCACAATATGCGTTGCCCATACACGGTATTTAAGTGATTTACCTTGTACCATTGCCATTGGAAACTCTCCTTAATCCTGAGACAACTTAGTGAAACGTAGGTTGATAAGCGCAAGCGCACCAACAAGCAGGAAGATAAGTGTCGCAATCGCACTTGCCAAACCGAAGTCTTGGCCACCAGCACCTTCAAACGCAATGCGGTAGGTATAGCTTACCAATAGGTCGGTGTAACCTGCAGGCTCTGACGTACCAATCATGTTTGGACCACCTTGGGTCAAGAGTTGAATCAGTACAAAGTTGTTGAAGTTAAATGCAAAGGCAGCAATCAATAGTGGCGTTAACGGTTTGATCATCAACGGCATGGTGATCTTGCGGAAGTTATCGACGAAGTTTGCCCCATCAATCGCAGACGCTTCATACAAGTCTTCAGGAATCGCTTTTAGTAAGCCCATACATAGAATCATCATGTAAGGGAAACCAAGCCAAACGTTAACGATAAGCACCATGGTTTTAGCTAAGATAGGCTCAGAGAACCACGCAGGGCTGATGCCAAACAGTGACTCAAGCACCATATTGATCTCACCAAAGCTTTGGTTGAACAAACCTTTAAAAATCAAAATGGAAATGAACGCAGGAACCGCATAAGGCAAAATTAAAAGTACACGGTAGATAGCACGCCCTTTCAGCTCTTCCCACTGCACGACACTTGCGAGCACAAGGCCAATCACAACCGTTAAGCCCACGGTCAGAGCAGAGAAAACCACCGTCCAGATAAAGATACTTACGAACGGCTCTTTAATGCCCTCATCTTTCCACACACGTTCAAAGTTATGGGTGCCGATATCGACAATAAAGCCTGGTGAAACTGTAGAGCCCGTAAACTGACCATTGTCATCAACTGGTTGATAGAAACCCACATCCATATTTGGCTGCAGTAGTTCACCGGTACGGTTGTTATGAAGTGATATGCCATCTTCTTGCAGGGTATACAGTGGAACCACTGCTGCAAATTTACGTAGGCCACTCATACGAATGTCTTCACCCGATGGCAAGTGCAGATCAATAGCACCCAGTGCGACTTTGTTTTTAATGATGGTTTTGATTTTTTCTTTATCACCAGCAACAGAGTCTACTTGGTTCAAGTCCATATCCGTTGCCGTGGTTGACGCAAGATCGAATGCTTGAGTCGCAAACAGTTGGTCGCCTTTTTTAATCGCTAAACGGTGACCATTATCAGTTTTATAAAGGGTAAACGGGTAGCTGTCGCCACTTTGATAAGTGCGATCCATTAAGACGGTTTGCGCGCGCTCATAAGAAAGTTGGTTTTTCGCACTGTAGTTTGTGAAGGCAAGACCAACGGTATACGCCAAAGGGAATAGGATAAACAGGATCATGCCTGCAATACCCGGATAGATATAACGGTGGGCGTAAGTCTTTTTACTACCGAAAATGAATAATGCGAGTGCGGTTAAAATCAGGGTAAGTAGGGCAAATGCCAACTCACCACGAGAATACATTAGAATAGTCGCGTAACCATTAAGAATACCGATAGAGCCTAAAAGCCCCCACTTAATGAACACTTTCTTACTAGATGGCAAGCTCGCTGTTTGAGATGTCATAACATCTGTACCTTGAACTGACTGCATAAAAGAACCTGCTAACGATGATAGTACTTAGAAACGAAGGAGGGGTTGCCCCCTCCTTAAAAGTGAGGAAAAAATTATTTAGTCATCTGTTTTTCAGCGTCAGCTAGAGCAGCATCCACTGTTTGGCGACCATCAACAATATTGATGATTGCGTTTTTCGCGCTACCCCAGAAAGCGTTCATCTGAGGGATGTTTGGCATGATTTCGCCGTTCATTGCGTTGTCCATTGTTGCTGCAATGCGTTTGTCCGCATCTAGCTCACGTTGGAATGAGTTAAGCGCTACCGCCCCTAGTGGCTTGTCGTTGTTTACTTTACGAAGGCCATCGTTAGTCAGTAAGTAGTTCTCGATGAACTCAACCGCTAGATCTTTGTTTGGTGATGCAGTGCTGATACCCGCAGTCAGTACGCCAACGAAAGGCTTAGAAGATTGACCATTAAACTTAGGCAGAGTTGTTACGCCGTAGTTGATGCCAGACTTCTCGATGTTGCCCCATGCCCAAGGACCATTGATCGTCATCGCTGTCTTACCTTGGTTAAACGCAGACTCAGACACTGAGTAGTCCATATCTGAAGAGATTACGCCTTTATCAACCAAACCTTTTACAAAGTTCATTGCGTCTTTAACGCCGTCAGCTGCGATACCAGCGTCTTTTACGTCATAGCCAGCTGAGCCATATTTAAATGCATAACCACCGTCAGCAGCCATTAGAGGCCATGTGAAGTACGGTTCTTTTAGGTTCCACATGATTGCAGACTTGCCATCCGCTTTTAGCTTGGCATCCATCGCTGCGACTTCTTCCCAGCTTTTCGGTGGGTTAGGAACAAGATCTTTGTTGTAGATAAGTGATAGTGATTCAACCGCAATTGGGTAACCAATTGTCTTACCATTGTATTTCACTGCATCCCAAGCAAAATCAACAATGCCTTCTTTTAGCTCTTGTGAAGGGTTAACTTCAGCAAGTAGACCCGCTTCTGCGTAACCACCAAAACGGTCGTGTGCCCAGAAAACAATATCAGGACCATCACCCGTAGCCGCTGTTTGTGGGAATTTGTCTTGAAGCGCATCAGGGTGAGCAACGGTCACTTTAATACCTGTGTCTTCTTCAAACTGTTTACCTACTTCTGCAAGTCCGTTGTAGCCTTTATCGCCATTAATCCAGATCGTAAGTTGACCTTCTTCGATAGCAGCATTTGCACCAAATGAGCCAAGAGCAACAAGTGTTCCGAGCGCGACTGTGCTTAGGGCGTTTTTCATGTTCATATCCTTTTTATATTTGTGTTGTAGGGTTCGACCGGTGGTTTCGCCTTATTTCATCGCTTATTTTCAGCCAAACTGACAAATGACTCATCCTCCTACTCCCTACGCCCTAGCTATTATGTACTATTTTCGTGATCCTCATCGTGACGGGTTAGCGATTGGAGTCACAAAACCGCCCCCGAATGTGATTAACTTCACTTAGATTGCGTGATTTTTTTTGAGCTCAGTCTCTCTACTCTGTCTACTCCTCCGTTCTGCTCCTCCCTAACTACTCCCCCTTTAAATAATTTAGCTAGGAGGATGTAGCGCAACGCCTATTTGAGCAGAATAAAGCTATCCAAGAGTGGATGGTAAGAACCCTTTCCAGTATTACCCGTTTTAAGGTAACTGGTTACAATGCCGCAGGGTTTGCATAGAGACATTGAGCGACGTAGGTAATTAGGTGACTGATTCTTTCGGGGGAGAAGCTCAATGGACACGGGGGAAGCAAACCTGAATTTGGCTTGATGGGTGTTGAAACAGTTCTTCACCCATATTTTCTTACTGTTTGGTAGAATCCAATCTCTTATCAAATTCCTACTATTATTGCCGCCAATACAATTCATATAATGAAGGGCAGTAAAATAACATCGAGGGCGAGCTAGATGGCGAGTGTCACGTTAAAAAATGTATGTAAAGCATATGGCGACGTACTAATTTCTAAAAATGTAGATTTAGATATCCAGGAAGGTGAGTTTGTTGTCTTCGTCGGTCCATCAGGTTGTGGTAAGTCTACGCTGTTGCGCTGTATCGCAGGTTTAGAAGACATTACTTCAGGCGAACTATACATCGGTAATGAGCGCATGAACGATGTAGAGCCTTCTAAACGCGGCGTTGGCATGGTATTCCAATCATACGCGCTATACCCACACCTAAACCTATACGACAACATGTCGTTTGGCCTTAAGCTGGCGAAAGCTGATAAGAAAGAGGTCGATCAACGCGTCGAACATGCCGCTGAAATTCTTCAGTTAAGCCACCTTTTAGAGCGTCAGCCTAAAGCCTTGTCTGGTGGTCAGCGTCAACGTGTTGCGATCGGTCGTACACTGGTATCACAACCAAATGTATTCCTACTCGATGAGCCGCTTTCTAACCTAGATGCCGCGCTTCGTGTACAAATGCGCTCTGAGATCACAAAGTTGCAACGCAAACTTGGCTGCACCATGATCTACGTAACCCACGATCAGGTCGAAGCGATGACCATGGCCGATAAGATTGTGGTTCTAGACGCTGGCTTCGTTTCACAAGTGGGCAAGCCGCTTGAGCTATACCACTACCCACAAAACCGCTTTGTAGCTGGCTTTATTGGTTCGCCAAAGATGAACTTTATGAGCGTGTTCATTGAAGCCGTCGAAAAAGAACGCGTGATGGTTCAACTCGCTAACGGAACAACTTTCTGGATTCCAGTGGATGGTACAACCGTAACGGCGGGAGAGCGTATGTCTCTTGGCGTTCGTCCTGAACATCTTCTACCTGCGAATGAAGGCGATGCTACCATTGAAGGTGAAGTAAATATCGTTGAGAAACTGGGTAACGAAACTCAAGTTTACATGCACATTGATGCTGCTGACGCAGATATGATTTACCGCCAGCCTGATACGCTCGCGGTTGAAGCGGGTGACAAGCTATCTGTTGGCATCCCGGCCCACCGTTGTCACCTATTCCACAGTGACGGTAAAGCATGTCGTAGGCTGTTTAAAGAAGCGGGTCTCAATAGCGAATAACGCCAACTTACAAAATAAAAAGCTCCTTTAATAGGAGCTTTTTTCTTACTTGTCACTGAGTGGCGTGTAACCATATTCTGCAATCAAAGTTTTAGCCTGTTTGCTCTTTAGAAAGCCTAAGAATTCTTTTGAGTCTTGGTCAATCTTCTCTTTGGAGTAGAGCACTAGGAACGGGCGAGATAGCTCATACTCACCACTTGCGATAGTTTTACTATTAGCGCTTACCCCTTCAAACTGGATTGCTTTGATTGAGTGATCAACCGAACCCGTTGAAATAAAACCAATCGCTTGTTTATTGTGATTCACAATCGTTTTCACCATGCTGTTGCTGTTCACCACTAAGTTATCTGGGTTGATATCCGACACTAATCGGCCGTTCACAATCTTAGTTAGCCCCATCAAACTCTCGAAGCTATAACGTGAACCCGATGACGCTTCACGAGTCACGACAGCTATTTTTTGATCCGCTCCGCCTAACTGCTTCCAGTTAGTGATCTTGCCTTTATAGATATCAAACAGCTGTTCACGAGTAACATTATTAACGCTATTAGATTGGTTGACGACAACCGCTAGGCCATCAAACGCAATAGGAGAAACCGATAGTGACTCATCTTGCTCACTGTCAGTGAGATAACGTGAGCTCATACCAATGTCAGCGACGCCCTTTTTTACCAGAGTAATACCCGCCGTCGAACCAATACCTTGAACCGCTACATACGTATCAGAGTGGGTGCTATTAAAGTGTTCAGCCAAGACATCCATTACACGGGCTACCGAAGTAGATCCTGAAACATTCACTTCCTTTGCTAAAGCGGGAGCCACTAGCAATGAAGTAGACAAAAGTGTTGCTAGTGCAACGCGAACCATAATTCTCTCCTAATCGAAAAAGGCATTAAATAATGTGCGTTATGGTATTTCTATTAGATGACAGTTTTGTGAAAACCCATACAGACAATCAAATAACTTACTCCTACTATGCTTAAAGCAAGTGTATTCTGCCAACCGCGCAAGGATGAGGATAATATGGGATTAGTGAGTTTGTTACAGCGGCAACTCGAAAGCCGAGCCCAGCTAATCTGTAAACAACGAAATCAAAGCACGCCAGCCGAACTTGGTAAGGCAAGCTATGAAACCATGAACAATGGAGTGATTTTTATCAAGCAACACTTTCTGCTAGATTCCACCCATTGCGATTACATGAATCCCGTGGCGAAGGTCTCATGGAACGGAGAGTTGAACCTATGGCAGCTCTTCTTACCTCATCACTCAGAGATTGATAGCTGGCTTCCTTATCCCTTCTTAGCGCAAAGCAGCGACTTGACCGCAATCATGAGAGAGATCGACAAAGATCCTAAATCTATGTTTTGGTTAGATTAAATCGAAAAAGGGCGCTCAATGAGCGCCCTTTTTATATTACTATTCTGAGTAGAAAGTGGTGATTACTCTGCCGCTTTTTCTACTTCTTCAACCGTTTTAACATCTTCAAAGATCTGCGTTGGTTTTGCCACCAAGTTACGGTTCTCTTGATTCACTTCCGTCAATACGATTTCAAGTACATCACCAAGTCGGTAAGTCACTTCCTTATCAATAGAAACCGTGCCGTTATCTGCGCTGCACTCAAGACGTTCTTTGTTCGCCAGAATCAGAGAACCAGGAATGAATGCTGCTGCGCCATTTTCAAGTAGACGAACACGCATACCCGCACGGTTAATATCAAAGATTTCACCGTTGAACTTGGTTTCCTTCGCTGGCTCTTCGGCAAGAGTACGAGCGTACAACCAATCTCCAACGTTACGTTCAGCAATCTTATGGTGTTTACGGTGCAGTGCTAGCTCTTCGCCTACTGTCTCATCAGCGGTTTGAACAGGCTCTTTGCCTAAGATGTGCGCTTTCAGCATACGGTGGTTGATCATGTCGCCGTATTTACGAATCGGAGACGTCCACGTTGCGTAAATATCTAGACCCATTGCGTAGTGTGGCAATGGTTGATTACCAATTTCGCTGTACGCTTGGAATTTACGAATACGGTTATCTAGGTAGCTTGACTCTTGCTTACCTAACCAACGACGCAGCTCAGCGAAGCCTTCCAGTGTTGCTACCGATTCAGCGGTGAACGGCAACTCACCTTCAGGGTTAACAAAGCCCAGTACATCAGCAATTTTCTCTGGCTTAAAGCCAAGGTGCGTGTTGAAAACACCTGAGTTAAACGTCGCCTGTAGCGTGCGACCAGCACAGATGTTTGCTGTGATCATCGACTCTTCGACAAGACGGTTTGCACTGCGACGCATGTCTGCGTGAATTGCAATAACATCGTTATCTTCACTCAGCTCAAAACGGTAGTCTGGACGATCTGGGAATACCACAGCATTCTGTTCACGCCAATCAGCACGAGCTAAAGAAAACTCGTAGAGATCACGAACGATTTGTGCGATTTCTTCGTTTGGTTGCCACTCCGTTGATTCGCCATTTTCTAGCCAATCTGATACGTGGTCATAAACAAGGCGAGCGTGTGACTTGATGTTCGCCGCGAAGAACTTGATGTCATCACCAATAACGCCATCTTTACCTACTGTTACCGTGCAACAAAGCGCTGGACGCACTTCATCTTGCATTAGTGAGCACAGCTCATCCGCTAGGTCACGAGGCAGCATCGGGATATTACGGCCTGGTAGGTAAATCGTGAAGCCACGTTCACGAGCAACTTCATCCATTTCGCTATCAGGTGTGATGTAAGCAGTTGGATCGGCAATCGCAATCGTCAGCTCAAAATCACCAGATTCGGTTTTCTTAGCGTAAAGTGCGTCATCCATATCTTTGGTTGATGCGCCATCGATGGTTACGAATGGAACATGCGTCATATCAACACGTTCTAGATCCGCATCATCTTTGATTTCCCAATTATCGATACCTGCCGGTTCGCTGTTTGGTAGATCATTTTGAGCCAGTGTTACCCACCAAGGAGCGATCTTATCATCGGTATCTGTGATCTTTTCGCTAATCTCAACGAAGAAGCCGTTATCACCTTTTAATGGGTGCTGCGTAAGATGAGCAACCACCCAATCGCCTTCTTTTAGATCATCGCTCTTAATACCTTTGCGCGTCTTCGCTTTCAAAGATAGCTTTTTAAGTTGAGGATGATCTGGCGTAACGTTTAACTTGCCTTTAAACAGCTTAACTCGACCGATGAAACGGTTAAAACCTTGTTCCAATAGCTCTTCAGGTTCAGCTTGCTCGCGCTCTTTCTCTGTACGAATGATCGCTTTCACTTTATCGCCATGCATACATTTCTTCATGTACGGAGGCGGAATAAAGTAGCTTGTTTTACTATCGACTTCTAAAAAACCAAAGCCTTTTTCAGTCGCTTTGATCGTGCCTTCTTTTTTAGGAAGGTTTTCTTGAATTTGCTGCTTAAGTTGAGCCAGTAGAGGGTTATCTTGAAACATCTATCTTGTTTTAACCGATTAAGTATCACACCGAAAATTGCGCACACTATATCACCCCACCTATAGCCTAGCTACCTTATCAGCGTGACAATCTATCGTTCAGAGGAGAATTCAATCAGTTAGCGAATTGATTGAATTGGTGTTAATTCATCCGAGGTATGGCTCTAGATGACGAATATGTGAACAAACAATCTCAATTCAGGAAAAAATTGTGATGAAATTCAATTTTTTCTAGCTTTTTTTATGCTTTTCAGGAATAATCCGCCCCCTTATATCGGTGCCTCTAACTCTACGTTTCGGTTTCGATGTGTTTACGTCCCTAGTGGCTTGATGCGATTTACGACTTTTCCGCATCTGAATGGAATCAGCTCTCATCTGGATTTGTATTGGAATTGGTAGAGCTCGTGGGACCTTTTATTGACTTATATATAGTAGGATCCCAATGACAGATTCTGTAATTCAGTTCAGCGATCTAGCGCTTAACGACTCTATCCTTTCAGCTCTTGACGGTATGGGTTTCGTTTCACCAACTCCAATTCAGGCTGCTGCTATCCCGCACCTATTGGCTGGTAAAGACGCACTAGGTAAAGCGCAGACTGGTACTGGTAAAACTGCAGCTTTCTCTCTACCTCTTCTTAACAAGCTAGACCTTGCACAACGTAAGCCTCAAGCAATCGTTCTTGCACCAACTCGCGAACTTGCGATTCAAGTAGCAGCAGAAGTTAAGAACCTAGGTAAAAACATCTCTGGTCTTAAAGTTCTTGAAATCTACGGCGGCGCATCAATCGTTGACCAAATGCGTGCACTTAAAAACGGTGCTCACATTGTTGTAGGTACTCCAGGTCGTGTTCAAGACCTTATCAACCGTGACCGTCTACACCTAGACGAAGTTCATACATTCGTGCTTGATGAAGCTGACGAAATGTTGAACATGGGCTTCGTTGATGACGTAACAGAAATCATGGAGCACGCTCCTTCTTCTGCACAACGTGTACTATTCTCTGCAACTATGCCTCCTATGCTTAAGAGCATCGTTGAGCGCTTCCTACGCGATCCAGAGACGATCGACGTTGCAGGTAAGAACCACACAGTAGACAAAGTAGAACAGCAATTCTGGGTTGTTAAAGGTGTAGAAAAAGACGAAGCAATGTCTCGTCTTCTAGAAACGGAAGAGACTGACGCGTCAATCGTATTCGTACGTACTCGTCAAGACACTGAGCGTCTAGCTGATTGGCTATGTGCACGTGGCTTCAAAGCGTCTGCACTACACGGTGACATTCCTCAGTCTCTACGTGAGCGCACTGTTGATCACATCAAACAAGGTGTTATCGATATCCTAGTTGCAACTGACGTTGTAGCACGTGGTCTTGACGTTCCACGTATCACTCACGTATTCAACTACGACATCCCATTCGATGTTGAGTCTTACATCCACCGTATCGGCCGTACAGGTCGTGCTGGACGTAAAGGTAAAGCGATCCTTCTAGTTCGTACAAACCAACTACGTATGCTTCGCACTATCGAGCGCGTAACTAAGTCATCAATGGAAGAAATCCAACTTCCACACCGTGACAAAGTAGCAGAAGCTCGCCTAGCTAAGCTTGGTGCTGAACTAGAAACTGAAAAAGAACACAAAGCACTAGAGAAATTCTCTGAGCTAGTTGAAAAACTACAAGAGTCTCTAGAGCTAGACGCTGCAACACTAGCAGCAATCCTGCTTAAGCGTCAGCAAGGTAAACGCCCACTATTCTACATTGGCGAAGACCCAATGATTGAAGCGATTGAGCGTGACAAGCAACGTCGTAAAGAGCGTCGTGATCGCGATGGTGGTCGTGACGGTGGTCGTCGTGAAGGCGGTCGTAGCTTCAATACTCAAGATTGGGATACTTACCAACTGCAAGTTGGTCGCGAGCAAGGCGTTCAAGTTAAAGACATCGTTGGTGCACTTGCAAACGAACTTGGCCTAACTAAAGGTTCAATCGGTGCAATCAAACTAGCGCAAGGCGAAACTTACGTTCAGTTGCCGAAAGCAATGTCTTCTGAGACTGCTGGCAAGCTACAAAAACTACGTATTCGTCAGAAGCAAGTTGACGCAGTAGTGTGTGACTTCAATGATTTCCGTGAACCTCGTCGTGGCGGTGGCCGTGATGGTGGTGGTCGTCGTGATGGTGGTTACCGTGGTAACCGTGAAGGCGGTCGCGATGGTAACCGTGGTGGCTACCGCGGTAACCGTGATGGAAACCGTGAAGGTGGCTATCGTGGTAACCGTGAAGGCGGTCGTGATGGAAACCGTGAAGGTGGCCGTCGTGATGGCGAGCGTCGCTTCGACCGTAACCGTGGTGGCGATCACCGTGGTAACTTCCGTGGCGAACGTGGCCATGGTCGTGGTAACAGCAGCGAAGGTTAATCAATCGACTCAAACAAAAAAGGATACGCAATGCGTATCCTTTTTTTATGTCGCTATAAATTAGTAACTAAGCATTAGTACTAAAGATATACTTATCCATCAAGGTGACCATACGGCCAATCTCTGGTTTGGTGATTGTATCATTCGCCCCAAGAGCCAATGCTTTTGCTCTATTATCTTCACTCATTAATGAAGAGAACATCACGATCGGCATATTGGCGTAAGCTTCACTCTCTCGCAGGCGTTTCACCAAATGCATACCATCCATACGTGGCATTTCAACGTCTGTCACAACGCCATCAATAAGCTCGCTGACAGGGAGACCTTCTTCTTTAGCCACTTCAATCAGGTTCATCAGCTTCTCGTGCGCTTCGCCACCGTCTTTACACGCAATGACGTTGTAGCCCGAAGAGGTTAACGTATCTTGGATCATCGAACGGATAAACGCGGAATCATCCACAACCATCACCGTCTTAGCATTTCGCTTAGTGACCATACGTTGGTTCAAATCGACACTTTTATCGAGCGTGACATCATATTTCTCCATGCTCAGCTCTGGGTTGATGTCAGCGATAATCTTTTCAAAGTCGAGGATCATGATTAGGTTGCCATCTTTACGAACTACCGCAACCACACAATCTTGCTCTCCCGCTTCTAGGAACTGACTCGGCGACTCAACGTCGTTCCACGAAATACGATGAATACGGCTAATAGAGTCAATAAGAAAACCATTCGTCATATTATTAAAATCTGTCACAATGACGAACTTACGAGTCAAGTCCTTACTGGTAGGAACCCCTAGCCATCCCGCTAAATCCACCAGCGGCGTTAAAATATCACGTGATGAGAACACCCCCACCATGTGTGGTTGAGCATTCGGGTAATCCGTTGTATCAGGGACCTGAATAACTTCTCGTACCTTGGCAACGTTAATGCCGTAATAGCAGGTTTTTTTGCTACCATCCGGCATCTCTTTCACTAAGTGAAACTCAATGATCTCTAACTCGTTAGTACCACTTTCCGTCAGTATCGTACTACTTGATACACTCATATTTTTTTGGCCTACGCTCAATTTTAAGGGCTAGCGACTTTGTAACCGCTATTAAGCTATTTGTAAATTCCATTTGTGAACATTAGCAAATATTGTGATTCATTCAACATCCAATTCATCTAATCAATGGACTTCCAATGACTTGGAGCCGTCAAACCCCAACGTTCCATGGCCACCGTTGAATAGATAGCATTACCCTTGTTTTCGATCTGAATCGGCATACTGCTGGCCGACTCTCCATTTACAATTCTATTAACCAAAGTGGCCGCCATCTCACCTTGGCTATAGCCATAAAGTACGATGCCTCCTGCCGCTTTATCCTCGCCTACAGCAAAATCCCAGAAAGCAAAGATAGGTAAAGGTGAGTTTTCACTTGTCCAATTGATCACTTGAGTAGCCGGTACATTTTTACCAGCCTCATCGACCAGAGTATGGTACAGGCCAATAATAATCACGCTAACGCCTTCGTCTTTGGCATTCAAAACACTTTCGCGCCACTCTTGCTTGGTGCCAATAGCTAGAATCTCCGCATCAATACCCAAATTTTCCTTAATTAAGCGATATTGATTATCTATGTGATCTTTTGCGATTTGGGAAGTCACCCCTGAATCAAACATCACCCTAACCTTGAAAGGATCATCGGAAAACAGATTCCTTAGCTCACCAAGTGACTTAACAAATAGTGGCCTTTCTAATACGCCAGTGATTTTTGCTTGGCCTTTGTACTGACCAAAGAGATGCCTAGGATTGGAGTTAATACCTAAAAAAACAATCGATATCTCTTCATCATAAAGTTTAGGCAACATGTACGCTAATGCATTGTCATCCCCTAGTATGACTATCTCCGGCTTAAGTTGCTGATACACTTCGAAAGCTTCATTTGCTTTGCGTTCATATTCATTCTTGGGTAAGCGCTTAGTGTCCATTTGAAACGTTTCTAGTGTCACTGAAGGTAGCAATGTTTTTTCTAACCCTTTGACATAGCTAGCGTCCCATGGGTATTCCGCGTGGTAGCTCTCGATGAGCAGCACTTTGGTCGCAAAAGCGTTTGTCGTTACCATCATGAGCAATACAACTAGCAGACGCATAATGACCTCCTCTAAACTCTCTCATAAGTGTAGTTGTGCTCAATGCTCTCTGCAGGATGATTGTCCCACTTACTCTGCGGCAAGCTATACTCAAAAATAAACTATTGATTGAGCGCTATGAGTCGAACAAAACAGATAGAAGAAAGTCAGGCGAGTCCCTTCTATAGCCGCATCGGTAGAAGAATTATATTAATTATGATTTTGCTAAGCGGTGCGATTACGTTACTCACGACACTATTGCAGCTTTCATGGGACTACAGAAAAGAGTTTAATACCGTTCAACAGCGCCAAATCGAAGTACGAGATATCCACGCTCCGTTAATCGCAACCCTACTATGGGACTTCGACCTAATTGCACTTCAACAAGAAATTGATGGCTTAGTCAATTTGCCGAGAGTTGATTATTTAAAAATCACAAGTGGCGACTACTCATTCCAGTCAGGTAAGGAGGTACTTACAAACTCTATATCAAAACAGTACCCGTTGGTCTACCACCACCCTAACACGACTCGATTTGAAGAGATTGGGCAGATACACATTCAATCCGACGCACAAGAGATATACAACTACCTCATATGGCAAGCGATCTATACCTTAAGTTTAAATGCAGCTAAGACCTTTCTAGTCTGTTTTGTCATCTTGATAGTGTTTCACAAAAGTATTAATCGACGCATATTTTCGATTGCTCAGTATCTGCGTAAATACAATCCTAGACACCCAGCCAAACCGATAGAGTTAGAGCACTTCAATTGGATCACTGAAAAGGAAGACGAGATCGACTGGTTGGCCGACGAAACCAATAAGATTACCCACAACGTCACAAAGCTATATGGGAACATCAAAAATGAACAAGAACGTTTGGCAGAGTTTGCCCATATATCATCTGACTGGTTATGGGAAACCGATGCCACTGGCGCACTAGTCTACTGCTCAGAAAGCATGCGGACGGCCTTGAAGATAGAGCTTAATACGAAGCCTATGTTGGATGAAGTCCCTGCATTAGCGCCATGTAACTCTCTCTGTAGCCGCCTAAAAAACCATTACAACATCTCAATGTGTGAGGAAGTCCTCACCATCAATGACAAGCGAGTATTCTTGTTGTTTAAGGCAAAAGCTCGTTTTGAAGAAGGAGAGTTTATTGGTTTCCGTGGCACAGCAATTAACATTACCGAACTTAAGCTGACTCAAATCGAGATCGAGAAGCTCAACCAAAATCTTGAAAAAACCGTTGCGATTCGCACTCAAGATCTTGAGCAAAGTATGCAACAACTCAAGCAAACCCAAGAACAGTTGATCGAATCAGAAAAATTAGCCGCTCTCGGCGGCTTAGTCGCAGGCGTCGCCCATGAAGTAAATACACCGCTTGGTATTGCGGTCACTGCGACCTCTGTGATCAAAGAAGTCACAGATGAAGCTAACCAGTCATTCAACGACCAAACATTAACCACAAACCAATTTCGCACGCTGCTAGAATGCTTAACAGAAAGTAGCACGATGCTTGAACAAAACCTAAATCGAGCCGCTAAACTCATCAAAGACTTTAAACAAACCGCCGTGGACCAAGTGTCTGAGAGTCGTAGTCAATTCAATGTCCAACAAGTTATTGAAGCTTTGGTCGCTAGCCTTCATCCCGAAACACGAAAAGTGCCTGTTACGCCATTACTCGAAGGCGATACCTCATTAGCAATGAACAGTCTTCCAGGGGTTCTGACCCAAGTGATATCAAACCTTATCATGAATAGTATCAATCACGCTTTTGACAACGTAACTGAAGCGAGAATCACCATTCATTTCAAACAAGAGCAAAACAACGTCATTCTAGAGTATCGAGACAATGGAGCTGGTATTGATGCTAGCTTGCACCAGAAGATTTTTGAGCCTTTCTACACCACCAAGCGCGGCAAGGGTGGCTCAGGGTTGGGGTTGAACTTGGTATTTAACCTCGTCAAACAAAAGCTAAAAGGTGAGCTCGCTTTTGAGTCAGAGGTGGGGAGCGGAGTACTGTTTCAATTAATCCTACCGAAAGAACTGCCTTTAGAAATACCTAATCAGTCTGGCAACGACTGACGTACAGCGATAAATTCATCCCAATTATCCAGTAATAAGTCCACCAGCTTAGGTTCGAAGTGTTTGCCCTTTTGGCCAATGATTTCTTGTTTTATTTTCTCATCGCTCCAAGGTTCTTTATAACTTCGCTTAGAGCCCAATGCATCAAATACATCCGCCAGAGCAGCAATCCTACCGCTAATCGGAATCCCTTCACCTGATAACGCATTTGGGTAGCCACTACCATCCCATTTTTCATGGTGGAAAGCCGCGATCTCTTTCGCTTTAACGATTAAGCGGCGCGTAGAGCGGTCTAGGATTTCAACGCCATAATCGACATGCTTTTTCATCTCTTCCCATTCAGTTGCATCTAGCTTTCCTGGTTTATGGAGAATGGAATCGGGCACCGCAACCTTACCCACATCATGAAGTGGTGCGGCATGTTTGATCATATTCGCTTCATCCTCACTAAGACCGTATAGCAAAGCAAGCTTCTCACAAAAAATCGACACCCGTTGCACGTGAGCGCCTGTTTCACGGCTTCGAGCTTCTACTGCATTCGCGAGGCTATAAACCAGCTCTTTGGACGTTTCACGGATATCGAGCATCAAGTTTAAGTTCTCAAATGTAAGTCCAATATTTTGCATGTAAATTTCGAGCAATTGAATGTCTAGCTCAGACAAAACTTGATGAAAGTTGACGTACAGTAAACTATCAACGCCCTGCTCATCATGGGCGTAAAAAACGAACGCATCACCAAAATGCTGTGAGCGGCGCCCCTCTAATACGGTTTGACAGCGACTCGCTACCTCTTCAGGTAGCTTTTCAATTACGCATTCACTGTAGCAGTCAACATAATCTCCTGTTGCCGCTAAGGTAAGAGCGCGAGAAGGCTCGCCATCAGGACGAGGCTTGACCACGCAGTAAAACGCCGACTTTTCCAATTGCAGTAAAGAAGTAAGTTGTTCTAGCACTGAAGAAGCATAAGTTTGAAGCGTGGTGGTATTTTGCACTTTGGCTGACGACTCAATGACTTTTTTCAATCCTGCCTTTTGCGCGTCGATTAGGCATAAATCTCGATAAGCTCTCAACATGGAATAGAGCAATGTTTTTAGCTTTTGGATAGTGAGCTCGGTCTTCTCTTTATAGTCATCAATTTCATACTCACGAATGACAATATCTTCCGGAGCCTGCCCTGCTTGCCCGGTACGCAGCACAACCCGAATTAATTTGTCTTGAACCTCGTCTCGCAAATATTTTACCAATTCAAGCCCTGCATGTTCGCTCTCCATCACAACATCAACCAGTGCAAGGGCAATACCTGTGTGTTGATGGTATACCTGTTTGGCTTCTTGCGCAGAAAAGGCCGAAATGAGCTGCAATGGGCGACCATCAAAAGAAAAGCCTGACAGCGCTAAACGTGTGATTTGATGCACCTGCTCATCATCATCAACAAGTAATACAATCCAAGGTTCAGCTTGCTTGTGCTGACTAGTAGAAGGATCTGTCTCGTTCTTATTGTAGTCCGCGAACAATTCCATTTGCTCATCCAATAAAGATATTAGCCCTATCTTAGGTTTAGCACAGTTCTAGTTATTTATGGGATTAGCCGATTAACGCTTGAGAGCCACTCGTCACTATTTATCGATAGATTAGTTGTTAAGCGTCAGTACTGTTGAACGCTCGACAAGTGTCGGCTCTAACTGAACCACCTGAGCGTCAGTAGAACCACCTTCAACCTTATTAAGCAATGCTTCGACAGCGGCCTTACCAAGACGATATTTTGGTTGATGGACAGTGGTTAGCGAGGGAGTCATGAACTTGGCGATGTGAATATCATCATAGCCAATGATTGAGAGGTCTTGAGGAATATGAATGCCTTTTTCATGGGCGGCGTTAATCACCCCCATCGCCATCATATCGTTACAGACGAAGATAGCGCTTGGTAGTTTGCCTTTGGCATAGATGCGGTTAAAGGCGTCATAGCCGCCTTCACATTCAAAGTCAGACTCGACAATCCAATCGGCATTGAACGTCAGCCTTGCTTCATTAAGGGCGCGCTTGTAGCCTTCATAACGCATCTGGGCTTGATGCTTAACTAAAGGGCCAGTGATACAGCCAATCTGCTTATGGCCGCAATCTATTAAGTGCTTCGCAGCAAGATAACCACCACGTAAAGAGTTATCTTGAATCTTGTCACTGGTGAACAGCATTGGTCCCCAGTCCATCACTACAACAGGGATATCAGGATACTGCTCAAAGACATCGATACGCTCGCCCTCAAGAGAGGAACACATCAATATCAGACCGTCGACACGCTTTTGCAAAAGGGTATCAATCGAGCCTCGCATACGCTCATTATCCCCTTCGGTATTGCATAAGATCAGGTTATAACCTTGTTGATAACAACTACGCTCTACGCCTTTAACCACCTCACCAAAGAATGGGTTGGTTGATGTTGTCACCAACATGCCAATGGTTTTAGTGCGATTGACTTTAAGGCTGCGAGCAAGCGCGGAAGGACGATAGCTGAGCTCTCTAGCAGCGTTGTTGACGCGCTCTGAGATTTCTTCACTGACGTATCGAGATTTGTTAATGACATGGCTAACCGTAGAAGTCGATACTCCGGCTAGTTTGGCAATATCCTTCATTGTCGCCATGTCATTCTCTCCATACGTGGGTCTTGAGTTAGATTCGTTGTTCTAGAAATGCATCCACTTCATCACGTGTCGGAATGGAGGTTTGAGCACCAAATCGAGTCACAGAGATAGCCGCCGCTGCATGAGCAAACTTAATCGCTGATTCTAAAGGCAAATCTTCTAATAGACCAGTGACCAATGCCCCATTAAAAGTATCTCCCGCCGCTGTCGTGTCTGTTGCATCGACTTTGAAGCCAGGAATGAGCTCACCGCGACCATTTTGGCTCAACCACACGCCCTTAGCCCCTAAGGTAATCATCACAATCTCGATACCCTTATGGTGAAGCGCGTTCGCCGCTTCTTGAGCACTGTCGTTATCGGTTACTGTCACGCCCGTTAGCACTTCCGCTTCCGTCTCATTAGGCGTAATTACATCCACACACGCTAGTAGTGAATCAGGTAACTCACGCGCGGGTGCTGGGTTCAAAATAACGTTAGTCCGAGCTTCTTTTGCTACTTGAGCGGCTTTTTCGATACCACACATTGGTGTTTCTAGCTGCATAAGCAAGTAGTTTGCTTGGCTAATGCGTTCAAGATCAGGTTCGATCGCTTCTGCCGTTAATTTGGCGTTTGCTTCTGCTGAAATACAAATACTGTTTTCGCCGCTGTCTGACACGTGGATCATCGCAATCCCTGTCGGGCAGTTTGGCTGCATTTTCACACCCGCGATGTTGATGTTATCCATCTTAAAGTTTTCACGAATATTAATACCAAACGCGTCATCACCCACACAGGCAATAAAACCAGTGTCTGCTTTCAAGCGAGCAGCAGCCACTGCTTGGTTTGCCCCTTTACCACCAGGAATAACTTGATAGTTTCGACCATGCAACGTCTCGCCTGGGCGAGGAAAAGAAGGCACTTGAAGAACATGGTCAGCGTTAACACTACCTAAAACCACTAACTTATTCATACGGTTATCCTCGGTTCTTTGTGAACCTTTTATACAATTTGAACAGGAGTTATAAGTTTGCGCTCTTGGATACAGTTGAAGAACGCAAGCTTATTCGCCCTCCCTCCCATACGACAGAAAAAATGGGAAGGAAGGCAGAATGATTACTTAGCAATAACTTTCAGAGGAACAGGGATGTAGTGCTCAACAGTTGTACCTTTCAACACTTTATCCGCTGTTTCAATACCTAGCGCACCAATCAGATCCGGCTGCTGAGCAATCGTTGCTGATAACTTGCCACGGTTAACCGCTGCGATACCATCATCTGTGCCATCAAAGCCAACGATCATCACGTCTTTACCTGATGCTTGAACAGCACGAAGAGCACCTAGCGCCATTTCGTCATTCTGAGCAAATACCGCTTGCACATCTGGGTTAGCCGCTAGTAAGTTTTCCATTACGTTTAGACCTTTAGTACGGTCGAAGTCAGCAGGTTGGCTCGCCAGTACGTTCATGTCGCTACCTTTAACAGCGTTCATAAAGCCTTCACCACGCTCACGCGCCGCTGATGTACCCGCAATACCTTCTAGCTGGATAACCTTCGCTTTCATACCCACTTTTTCAACAATGTAGTTACCCGCCATCTCGCCGCCAACTACGTTATCAGACGCAATGTGACTGACAACTTCGCCACGGCTTGCACCACGGTCAAGTGTCAACACTGGGATGTTAGAACGGTTAGCCATGCGAATCGCATTCGAAACTGCATCTGAATCTGTAGGGTTGATCAGAATCGCTTTCACACCACGGATAGTAAGATCTTCAATGTTTGATAGCTCTTTACTTGGGTCATTCTGCGAATCAAGAACAATCAGGTCGTAACCAAGCTCTTTTGCTTTCGCTTCCGCACCATCTTTCATGGTGACAAAAAATGGGTTGTTCAGTGTAGACAGTACGATTGCCATCGTGTCTTGTGCCTGCGCTGAAACAGAAACGGTTGATGAAAGAAGTGCAGCAGAAATAAGAGTTGCGAGTTTTTTCATTGTGTTAGTCCTTGTGTAGGGTGGTCCGGAGTCCTTTCCTCCGAACCTGTTATGAATTAGGTATTTATGAGTTACTTATTTTTGTTATCCACCAGTACCGCAAGTAGGATTACCACTGCTTTTGCGATCATTTGGTAGTAAGAAGAAACATCAAGTAGGTTCAGAGCGTTGTTCAAGAAGCCGATGATCAGTGCACCAATCAATGTGCCCATGATGCGGCCTTTACCACCCATCAAACTGGTACCGCCGAGTACAACTGCAGCAATCGCATCGAGCTCGTAGCCCATACCAGCGGTCGGCTGTGCAGAAGAGAGACGAGACGTAACGATAATGCCTGCAAGCGCTGCCAGAAGACCACAGATTGCGTACACACCAATCTTCACTCGGTCAACGTTAATGCCTGATAGGCGAGTCGCCGATTCGTTACCGCCTAGAGCGTAAACATAGCGTCCAAAACGAGTGTGGTTAAGCACATACCAAACAGAAGCAAAGACAATCACCATCAGCCATACAGGGACAGGGATGCCCAGTGCGTAGCCTGTACCAAACCATGCAAATGCATCGGCCGTACCTGTAAAGCCAGTAGAAATTGGTCGACCATCGGTGTAAACCATCGTGACACCACGCAATAGCGTCATCGTCACCAGTGTCGCAATAAAGGCTTGAACTTTACCTTTGGCGATGATCACACCACTAATCGCGCCCAGCGCAGCACCAGCCAATAGAGCCGTCGGTACTGCAATAAGCACCGGCACTTCCATCGCAATCAAGCTTGCGGCAAATGCACCACAAAGAGCTAAGACGGAACCGACACTTAAGTCGATACCAGCGGTTAAGATAACCAACGTCATACCGACGGCAATAATCGCGTTAACCGATGTTTGGCGTAAGATATTTAGAATGTTATCGACGGTGAAAAAGTTAGGGTTTAAAAACGACACCACGACGATTAAAAACAATAGTGCGATCAGAGACTTTTGCTCAATCAGCCATTCTTTGCTCAGCAGCTTTTTGCTGTGTGTATCAGTTGGTTTGCTCATGGTATTAGTACTCATGCTGCTTCCTCATTAATCTTTTTGCCTACGGCACAGGCGAGTAATTTTTCTTGATCGGCGTCTTTAGCATCAAACTCGCCACTAATGCGACCTTCGTGCATCACTAAAATGCGGTCACTCATGCCTAACACTTCTGGCATCTCTGATGAGACTAAGATGATGCTCATACCGTCGGCTTTAAATTTGTTGATCAGTTGGTAGATCTCTTTCTTCGCACCGACATCGACACCGCGGGTTGGCTCGTCAAGGATCAATACTTTAGGCTTGGTCATTAAGCCTTTAGCAATGGCGACTTTTTGTTGGTTACCGCCAGAGAGGTTGCCAATGATTTGATCTCGAGTTGGGGTTTTGATGTTGAAGAGTTTTATGAAGTCTTCAACTGCCACCACTTCGTCGTTATGTTGAATACGACCGCCTTTGGTCAATTTATCTAGCGCGCATAAAGACATATTCTCTTTGACTGAAAGACCCAGTACTAAGCCATCGCCTTTACGATCTTCTGAGATATACGCAATCCCATTGATTAGTCCGTCTTGAGGACTTACCGGGTTGATGGTTTTGTTATCGAGGTTGATAACACCACGCTCACTAGGTAAAGCGCCATAGATCACTTTCATTAGCTCAGTGCGACCAGCGCCCATTAAGCCCGAAACACCTAAGATTTCGCCACGCTTCAGGGTAAAGCTAACATCGTTAACACCAGAGCCAGTGAGGCCGATGACTTCAAGGCAGGTGTCGCCATGAGTCACATCAATACGAGGGTATTGCTCATCCAGCTTACGGCCCACCATCATCTCGATCAGACCATCTTCATCCGTTTCAGAAACTTGGCATTGGCCGATAAACTTACCGTCACGAAGCACGGTAATGTCATCACAGATTTCAAAGATCTCTTTTAATCGGTGAGAGATATATACAATGCCGCAGCCTTGTTCACGCAGCTCATTGATCACTCTAAACAAAGATTCCGTTTCAGTGTCGGTCAATGCATCTGTCGGCTCATCCATAATGATGACTTTGGACTCAAACGATAGCGCTTTGGCAATCTCTACCATTTGCTGCTCGCCCAAACTCAAATCACCGAGCAAGGTTTTTGAACTATGTTTGACGTTGAGGCGTGCAAGTAATTTGTCTGCTTCGTCGTACATCTTGCCCCATTGAATACCACCAAAGGCGCTAGTGAACTCACGACCAAGGAAGATATTCTCTGCAATGGTCAGTTCAGGGATTAAGTTGAGCTCTTGGTGGATGATGCTAATACCCGCTTGTTGCGAGTCTCGTGGACCTTTAAATGCCGCTGGTTCACCTTGATAGTGAATTGACCCAGCATCCATTGAGTAGATGCCCGTTAGCACTTTCATTAAGGTCGATTTACCTGCGCCGTTTTCTCCCATTAGCGCCATCACGCGCCCCGGGTAAACATTTAGGCTAGCCTTATCGAGCGCTTTCACGCCCGGAAAAGCCTTTTCAATCGAACTCAGCTGTAAGATGGCTTGAGTCATAATTATTCCTTTCCGTTACGGGCGTTAAAAAACCACACCAGCTTGAAATATCACGTTCGCATACGGCGTGCATTCACCCGTACGAACCACCGCACGACTCTTCACCGTACGAGATTTAAATTCTTCATGAGAAAGATAAGTCACTGAAATTGACTTTCCGGTCGCTTCGCTTTCTGCTTTGATCTGATCCACAAGCGCGTCATGGTGCTTAGGGCTTACTGTGGCAAACTCTTCTGCAATCACTACGCCCTCGACTTGGGATTCACTCATGATCACTTTGACTGTTTCGAGAAAAGAAGGGACGCCATGCGTAAGCGCTAAATCGATACGCTGAACTTCATCGGGAATAGGCAAGCCAGCATCACAAATGGTGATTTCATCAGTGTGGCCCAACGTAGCCACTAGGTAGGAAAGCTCAGAATTTATTAGGGTACTTTTTTTCATTTCATCGACCTATCGAATACACGTTCAAACCAGCGTGAGTTTCGTCGTTTTTATCGCTCTTGTTATTGAGAGAAAACTCATCGAAACGTTTCGATAGAATATTAATCGCTCATTGCAGAATTACGAGAGTGCAATTTATAGAGTGTGAATTTGATCCTCTTTGACGTCTGAGATCAGCCAAGCAAAGTGACCTACCTCACCCATCGAAACGTTTCGATAAGTCGTTTTTCGCAGTTTTAATCTTTTACTTACACACATTTTTTGCTTTTTAGGTATAGTTGCGCCGAACAGAATTAGGAAAATAGAGATGAAGAAAATCACGTTAGCTTTATTTACGTTATTGGCCCTTAGCGCATGTAAAGATGAAGTCGGTACACAAGCATGGTGCGATAACATGGCTGATACACCAAAAAGTGAATGGAACGCTCAAGGCGCAGTTGATTACGCAAAACACTGTGTATTACAAGACGCTGTCGGTAGCGAAGCTTGGTGTAATGATCTTGAAGAAACACCTAAGGGTGACTGGAGCGCCAATGACGCAGCCAGCTATACCAAGCACTGTGTTTTCTAAATGAAAAAAGGTCTGATAGTAATATCAGACCTTTTTTTGGATCGAAACTTCAATAGTTACCGCTACACGCGCTCTTCCAAAGCAATATTATTGTTGGCCCACAGCAGTGCCTGAAGACGGTTCTTCGCATTAATTTTCTTGAAGATATTATGCAAGTGCGTTTTCACGGTGTTTTCGCTGACAAACAACTCATCAGCAATTTGCACGTTAGATGCACCGTGACCAAGTAGACGCATAATTTCCTTCTCGCGCTTAGTCAGATTGGCATAGGCTTGTGACGTGGTCACCGTATTAGCACAGCGGAAATGCTCGATATAATCTTGAGCAACCTTACGCGATAACCACATTTCGTCATTCATGATCTTATCCATGCCTTTCAATAGCAATGAAACATCATCATCGATATAAAACACACCAACTAAGTTGCGCCACTTGAAGAGCTGACTTGAAGGCGCTTCGGCTGGACAGTTAAACACAATCTCTTTGATCGTCGATTTGCTTTGAGTCTTAGCATTGTTGTAGTACTCGAACTTTTCATCGTCTAAATAATGGAAGTCAATCAAAACCAACTCATCGATTTTTCCACCATTGGAGTCAAAAGTCCTTAACGCATCAGAAGAAACAATATTAACCTGTATAGGAAGGCCTTTCTCTAATGAATCTTTAAGCAGTTTCGACTGCATACTGATATCAGAAATAAGGGTGATTTGGTAAACATCATTGTTCGTCATAGCGGAAACCTCAGCGCATCTCTATCGGTGACTTAAAACTATCGTTTAGACACAAATAGTCAACATGTGGTTTAACTGCAGCTTATATGCAAACCATGAAACATTCATAATATTCATATAGTTGTAGTGCAATTCTTATTTGTGAGAAATATGTTAACTAGATTCATTCCGGACTAATGCGACTGGATGCTTGACTAAAAGTAGTAGTGCAAAAATGAATGAACTCAATAACCCAAACGCTCCACCACTAGACTCACTACCCTGACTTGGTGTCGATTCGGCTTCAACTCTTGAGTTCGAATCATTATTGATCAGCGTTCGCACATCACCGGAGGTGACGACATAAGCCTTTGGTACTTCTTGGCCATTGATCACTCGGCCGACCCACGCTTGATAATCATGTATATCGGTAAATACAGAGGTCACATCCACACTGGTATCACCACAAGTCGCTGGGCCAAAACTAGTGATGCCAATTTGAATGTATTGACCACCGTTATACCAATAGACAGGGCCACCAGAATCACCGTTGCAGGTAGAGTTACGATACCCTCCCTGAATCGGTCCGGTAAAACACAAGTGGCTTGAAGTTAAAGCACTGCCATAGATGGACTGACAAGATTGCGTACTGATGTAGGTGAGGTCAGTCTGAAGTAGCTGAGTACCACCCGCCACATTACCTTCGATATAGCCATGGCCAACCGCCTTGTACTCATCACTGTCAGAGAATGCGTTATTGATCGTAGTGTTTAGTATTGAGGTGTAATCAGACACCGCCAACGCCGTTTCTAACTCGATGATCGCGATATCATCGCGCCACAAAGCACTAGCAGAATCAACGTAGCTATCGAGGTAATAAAAGGCTTTCGCTTTTGCTTGTTGAGAGGAAAGAAAATTGCTTTCATCTTCCAGTTGAGGGGCAACAACAGTATGTAGCATTAGCTCGTCATCACCGTAGATACAGTGGGCTGCCGTCAAAACATACCGAGAATTGATCATGGTCGCGCCGCAATATGACGAAGTGCTGTAGAGACTATCAGAACGATAAAAAAGACTGGCAAATGAGGGATAGTTTACGATGTTCGCATTGGAACCATTGACAATATATGGCTGAATTTCAACAGCATAATTGCAAGAGGAGTATATCAACAACCATAAAGACCAATACAACTTAGGCATAACATCGAATCCCTGATGAACTGATCTTTAGTTTAGTTGATAACTCCTCACCTATAGCACTAAATATGTAACAAATGGCTAATTACGTTTGCGTCTCCAGCTGAGTAAACCTAGAGCAGATAAAACCAATACGCCCACAGAACCTCCTCCTCCGCCGCCACCAGAGCTAGGGTTAAGAGTTGCATTGCGCTGACTGTCAGATACCGTCACTTTAGGTGTTTCATTGCCATTTAAGACTGAGTTGATCCAGTCAGTATGCTTTGCAAGAGCAACTTCAGTGAACACAGAGTTCGCTGCCACAGCTGGGTCTCCACATGTCTCAGGTCCAAAGCTTGTAATCCCTACCTGCTTGCCATTCCAATAAAGTGGGCCACCAGAATCACCTTGACATGTACCATTGTCATAAGTGACCGTCGCAGCACCATCCATACAAAGGTTTTCACTGGTATCTGTAGTGTAAATTGAATTACACGTCGTATTATCAACCCATTTTAGCTGGGTTCGCTGTAACTCTTCCGTTGAATCAACGTTACTTTGGGTATTGCCATGCCCTACCGCATAAAAGACTTCAGACGTCTGACGGTATGTAGAGCGCTCACTATTGTCAGCTAGATCAACATAAGTATTTACAGCAGTGATCGGGCTGGCCAATTTTAAAATCGCGATATCATCATAAAGTGTCGAGTTGTTGTAAGTACTCGGATAGTAATACTCACTAACCATAACACGCTGTAACACTGAATTAGGAAAGTCGCTCTCGTTTTGTAGCTGAGGCACTACAGAGGTAAACAATTGATAGTTTGAATCACCGTAGATACAGTGGGCGGCGGTCAAAATGTAGTTTGCGGAAAGTAGCGTGCCACCACAATACGGTCCTTTGCCATACACCCCGTCATAGTCAATGCGGTCATAAAAAAGGCTTACAAAGCTAGGGTGTGTCGACGCACTGATATCCGTTCCGTTAACGATATATGGGTTTACTTCTGCACTATGAGCACTAAATGCTAATAAAGAAGAAGCTAAAACAGAAATACTTCTCATAATTACTACCTTTTACAAAATCCGTTTTATTGTACGAGAAAATTCATACAAAAAAACCTCTCCTAAGAGAGGTTTTAGCACACAAAGCAATGGTTCGTCACATTTGATTAACCACGATAATATCTCTGAGGTACAAATGGCATTTTCTCTACCGTCATTGCAAGCTTTTTACCACGTACGTCGGCGAATACTTCAGTACCAATTGCCGCTAGATCTGCGCGTACATAAGCCATTGAAACTGGCTTGCCTGCATTCGGGCCCGCAGTACCACTGGTTACCACACCAATTTTGTTGTCATCAGCATCAAATAGCTCAGCACCTTCACGTACTGGCGCTTTAGTTTGGCCGACTAGACCAACACGCTTACGAGAAACATCTTTGGTTTCGATCTGCTTAAGAATGATATCTGCACCAGGGAAGCCGCCTTCACGTTCACCACCAATACGGCGAATCTTTTGAATACCCCATAGTAAGCTCGCTTCAACAGGAGTTGTGGTTGTATCTAGATCGTGACCATATAGACAAAGGCCACACTCTAAGCGCAGTGAATCACGTGCACCTAAGCCAATCCACTCTACTTCCTCTTCTGCAGTTAACTTTTGCGCTAGCTCTTCAGCGTGCGTATTTGGTACAGAGATTTCGTAACCGTCTTCACCAGTGTAACCACTGCGACTAACGATACATTCAACGCCAAGAATATTAAGCTTCTTTACATCCATAAAGACCATGTCCGCCACTTGAGCATTAAAACGCTTAAGCACGTCTACCGCTTTAGGACCTTGCAAGGCTAACAATGCACGATCATCAATGATCTCTAGTTCTACACCTGAAGGTAAGTGCGCTTCAAAATGATTGATGTCTTGCTCTTTACATGCCGCATTGACTACCACGAACAGGTGATCATCAAGGTTTGCTACCATAAGATCGTCCATGATACCGCCCTCTTCATTAGTGAAGAATGCATAACGCTGGTTGCCTTTTGGTAGATCAATAATGTCTACAGGAACTAATGATTCAAGAAACGCAGCCGCACCTTCACCGTGTAGACGAAGCTGACCCATGTGGGAAACGTCAAAAAGGCCCGCCGCACCGCGAGTATGCAAGTGCTCCTTTTTCACGCCGAGTTTGTATTGAACAGGCATATCGTAGCCTGCAAATGGAACCATCTTTGCGCCTGCCTCTACATGAAGAGCATGTAAAGGTGTTTTCAGTAATTCTTGAGTCATCATTGTCTCCGTTTAATCAGGTTCGTTTTCCATACAGGAAACCTTGTTTCCAATAATAAACACGAGTGGAGAGATTTTGCACTATTAACAAGGAGAGAACAGTTCAAAATGTGACATTTAACATCATATTCACATCGGACAGATAAAATAATAGCGCCATCTTGAACAGTTATTCATCAAGATGGCGCTATTGTACTCTTCTAAAAACCAAAAACAAACGTTTGCCTTTACTATAAGAAATTTACATCATCATTACTTATTTGGCTGTAACCCAAAGGATATGAGCATCTTGTTCGCTCGTTGAGATAAGCATATGGCCCATATTGGCATCATAGTAAACGCTATCACCTTCGCTCAATTCAACCGGTTCATAGAACTCAGAATAGAACATCACCGAACCAGAAAGTATCAATAAGAACTCTTCACCGTCATGGCGCACCCAATCTCCGTACTCTTCAAAGTTACGCGCATGAACCTGACTCTTGAACGGCATCATTTTTTTATTGGAAAGCTGAGTTGCTAAAAGCTCATGTTCATAAGTTGGCGTTGGGTGTGGTTTCCCTTGATTAGCCTTGGTGATATCACGACGCCCTGTTGCGACCTTTTTCCTAGGTGGTTCAAATAGTTGTGGCATATCTATTTGAAGACCCATCGCCAATTTTTGCATCGCTTGGAAGGTTGGAGAGATCTGTTCGTTCTCGATTTTACTCAGGGTTGAACGCGCTAAGCCAGTACGCTGACTCGCCTCTTCAAGGGTGATCCCCAGCTTGCCACGAATGGTTTTAATTCGCTCGCCTAGCTTAAGTGGCTCAATATTTTCATCGACTGACTCTTTAGATAATGTCAGTGATGGATACTCATCATAGATATCTTCGGGCATGCTTCCCTCTTAATGCGTTTACTACTTCCTGTGTCATTTTCATTGTGCACGAAGCGTTTAATAGAGGAAAGGTGCGAACAAGAAATAAACCGTGCTCTTGTTAACAAAAACAGAAACCTTGTTTCCAATAGGAAATTTTTGGTTGATTGTTCCTTCGACAACCGCTATGTTACCAACTTGTTAGTTGTAGAGATGTTATTTCCGAATTCAACGATTGATAGATTTAACAATTGAATTCGTTTTTCCCCACTGTTTAGGGGTTGGAAATTCGCCCTGTTCTTACTAAGAGAAGAGCAGTAATAAATTAGAGCTGATGAGAACAAATACCCTACTAAAAATCTCGTCGGCACGAATGGAAGGTCATCTACCATGAACAAACCGTTTCAAAACCACAGCCTAGAGAACTTTTTCTCTACTAACCTTGCTGCTACAGACGATGCCGTATTTGCTGGAATTCAAGCGGAAAACACGCGTCAAAACGAACAAATTGAGCTTATCGCTTCTGAGAACATCGTTTCTAAAGCGGTAATGCAGGCACAAGGCACTTGCCTAACCAACAAATATGCAGAAGGCTATCCAGGTCGCCGTTACTACGGTGGTTGTGAACATGTTGATACAGTAGAGGCGATTGCTATCGAGCGCGCGAAACAATTGTTTAAGTGCGAATACGCAAACGTTCAACCCCATTCTGGCGCTCAGGCTAACGGCGCGGTTAAGCTGGCTCTACTTCAACCGGGTGATACAATTCTTGGTATGTCTCTTGACGCCGGTGGCCACCTAACTCATGGTGCTCGCCCAGCTCTTTCTGGTAAATGGTTCAACGCAGTTCAATACGGCGTCGATCGCGAAACACTCGAAATCAACTACGATGACGTTCGTGAGCTAGCACTTGAACATAAGCCTAAAATGATCATTGCAGGTGGTAGTGCCATTCCACGTACTATCGACTTCGCGAAATTCCGTGAAATTGCTGACGAAGTAGACGCAATCCTAATGGTTGATATGGCACACATTGCTGGCCTTATCGCAACAGGTGCACACCCTAGCCCGCTGCCACACGCACATGTCGTGACAACAACAACACACAAAACACTCCGTGGTCCACGTGGCGGTATGATCCTGACCAACCACGAAGAGATCATCAAAAAGATTAATTCAGCGGTATTCCCTGGCCTACAAGGTGGCCCGCTGATGCACGTCATCGCTGCGAAAGCGGTAGCATTTGGTGAAGCATTAGGCCCAGAATTTTCAACTTATATCGATTCAGTGATCGATAACGCAAAAGTTCTAGCAGAAGTATTGCAAACTCGCGGTTGTGACATTGTGACTGGCGGTACAGATACGCACCTAATGCTGGTTGACCTTCGTCCTAAGGGCTTGAAAGGTAACAAAGCAGAAGAAGCTCTAGAACGTGCCGGCATCACATGTAACAAAAACGGCATCCCATTCGATTCAGAGAAGCCTATGATTACATCGGGCATCCGTTTGGGAACCCCTGCGGGGACAAGCCGCGGCTTTGGCGCAGAAGAATTCAAACTCATCGGTAATTGGATCGGCGATGTACTAGACGGGTTGGTTGATAACCCAGAAGGTAACGCTGAAGTGGAACAACGTGTACGCAAAGAAGTAAAAACACTTTGTGGCCGTTTCCCTCTTTACCAATAAACAATTTTTATCAAATTCATATTTGGAGATTAAGCAATGGACAAGACACTGAAGTTTGCAGAGAGCCACGAGTGGGTACGTGACAACGGTGACGGTACAGTAACTATCGGTATTTCTGACCACGCACAAGGTTTGCTAGGTGACGTAGTATTCGTAGACCTACCAGAAGTAGAAGCTGAAATCGAAGCAGGTGAATCTTTCTCTCTTGTTGAGTCTGTAAAAGCAGCGTCTGATATCTACGCGCCTATCACTGGTGAAATCGTTGAAATCAACGAAGAGCTAGAAGACAGCCCTGAGCTTATCAACGAAGAACCGTACGAAGGCGGTTGGATCGTGAAAGTGAAAATGTCTGACGCGTCAGAGCTAGATAATCTTAAAGATGCAGAAGAGTACGAAAACTCAGTCGAAGACGAGTAATTAGGACACATCAAGAAGCTGCCTCTGACTCAGATGGCAGCTTTTTTTCTAAGTTCGGGCATATAATTAAATGTATCAGTAATGATACCCATTACCCGAACTCCGGAGTAGGTAAAGGACAATGACTGAATTACTTCAAAGCCTCAGCACACAAAATGAGTTCGTTGCACGCCACAACGGCCCAAACAAATCTGACCAACAAAAAATGTTGGATGCGATCAACGTTGCAAACCTTGACGCACTAATCGACGAAACCGTTCCTGCGCAAATTCGCCTAGAACAGCCAATGACACTTACGGAAGCGAAAAGCGAAGCGGATATGTTGGCTGCAATGCGCGAGTTCGCCGACCAAAACCAAGTAAAACGCACGTTCATCGGCCAAGGTTACTACAATACCTTCACGCCAAACGTCATTCTGCGTAACGTGCTTGAAAACCCAGGCTGGTACACAGCGTACACACCTTACCAGCCAGAAATCTCTCAAGGCCGTCTAGAATCGCTACTTAACTATCAACAGATGGTGATGGACCTGACAGCAATGGATATTGCTAACGCGTCCCTACTGGATGAAGCAACCGCTGCTGGCGAAGCAATGACACTTTGTAAGCGTGCTGGTAAGAGCAAGAGCAAGGTCTTCTTTGTGGCTGATGATGTTCACCCACAAACACTAGAAGTGGTTAAGACTCGTGCAAAATACATCGGTTTTGATGTACAAGTTGGCTCTTTAGAATCTCTTCCAGAACAAGACGTATTCGGTGCGCTAGTTCAGTACCCAGGAACAACGGGTGAAGTACGTGACCTAACGGACATTATCGCTAAAGCGCAAGCAAACAAAACACTAGTAACGGTTGCTACAGACCTACTAGCTTCGGCTCTACTTAAACCAGCGGGCGAAATGGGCGCAGACGTTGTAATCGGTTCTGCCCAACGCTTTGGTGTTCCTATGGGCTACGGTGGTCCACATGCAGCATTCATGGCTACGCGTGACAAGCATAAGCGCACTATGCCAGGCCGCGTTATCGGTGTATCTATTGATACCAACGGTAACCAAGCACTGCGTATGGCGATGCAAACTCGTGAGCAACACATCCGCCGCGAGAAAGCGACTTCAAACATTTGTACGGCTCAAGCACTACTAGCTAACATGGCTTCTTTCTATGCTGTTTACCACGGCGCTGAAGGTCTACGCACGATTGCTCGTCGTACTCACCACATGACAGCTATCCTTGCTGCGGGCCTAACTAAATCAGGTTTTGAGTTAGCACACAACAGCTTCTTCGATACCATCACTATCAATACTGCTGGTAACACTGAAGAGCTATACGCAAAAGCACAAGCGGCTGACCTCAACCTACGTAAGCTAGATGGCAAACTAGGTATCAGTTGTGATGAAACAACAACAACTGCAGATATCGAAGCACTATTCGCGGTATTTGGCGTGAAAGATGAAGTGAACGCACTATCATCTGAAATCGCTGGTAACGAATTTGCGGCAATTCCAGAATCACTGCGTCGTACATCTGAATATCTAACTCACCCAGTATTCAACACGCACCACAGCGAAACACAGATGATGCGTTACCTAAAGCAGCTTGAGAACAAAGACTTCTCACTGACTCACGGTATGATCCCATTGGGCAGCTGTACGATGAAACTAAACGCAGCCGCTGAAATGATACCGGTGACATGGCCTGAATTTGGTTCAATTCACCCGTTTGCACCAATGGAGCAAGCAGCAGGTTACTCAGCACTAGCGAAAGATCTAAAAGAGAAGCTGTGTGAAATCACTGGCTACGACGCATTCTCACTGCAACCAAACTCTGGCGCATCAGGTGAGTACGCAGGTCTAATCGCTATTCAACGCTACCACGATAGCCGCGGCGAAGGTCACCGTAACGTATGTTTGATCCCAAGCTCAGCGCACGGTACTAACCCTGCAACAGCGTCAATGGTGTCAATGAAAGTGGTTGTGGTGAAGTGTGATGACGATGGCAACATCGACATGACTGACCTAGCAGCAAAAATTGAAAAGCACGCAGAGAACCTATCAAGCATAATGATCACATACCCTTCTACGCACGGCGTATATGAAGAGCAAGTGAAAGAAGTGTGTGAGATGGTACACGCAGCAGGCGGTCAGGTTTACCTAGACGGGGCAAACATGAATGCTCAGGTTGGTCTAACGTCTCCAGGCTTTATCGGCTCTGACGTTTCTCACCTAAACCTACATAAAACGTTCTGTATTCCACACGGTGGTGGCGGTCCAGGTATGGGTCCTATCGGTGTTAAATCGCACCTAGCCCCTTTCCTACCAGGTCACATTGAAAACGGTGTAGAAGGCGACGATTGCGCTATCTCAGCAGCGGACCTAGGTAGTGCTTCTATCCTGCCAATCTCGTGGGCTTACATCGCGATGATGGGCGAAGCTGGCCTAACAGACGCAACGAAAGTCGCAATCCTAAACGCGAACTACGTGATGGAGCGCCTACGCCCGCACTACTCTGTTCTTTACCGTGGTACTAATGGCCGCGTAGCACACGAATGTATTATCGATATTCGTCCACTGAAAGAAGAGACAGGCATCAGCGAAGAAGATATTGCGAAGCGTCTAATGGACTACGGTTTCCATGCACCAACTATGTCGTTCCCAGTTGCGGGTACATTGATGGTTGAACCAACTGAGTCTGAAGATCTAGAAGAGCTAGACCGCTTCTGTGATGCGATGATCGCAATCCGTGAAGAGATGGCAAAAGTGAAGAACGGTGAATGGCCGCTAGAAAATAACCCTCTAGTCAACGCACCGCACACTCAAGTTGATCTTTCTGCGGCAGAGTGGGATCGCCCATACTCACGTGAGCTAGGCTGCTTCCCATCACCAGCAACTAAGTCTTGGAAATACTGGCCAACAGTAAATCGCGTAGACAACGTATACGGTGACCGTAACCTAATCTGCTCGTGCCCAAGCATCGATAACTACGAAGACTAATCTTTGTAGAATCTAAATAGATAAAGGCGAACCAGTTGGTTCGCCTTTTTTGTTTTTGGGTTAGTTAGACTTGACTCGTTATTGGACAACAATCAGTTTCAGAGAATTGAATATTAACTATTCATGAATAGCTAAAAGTAAGGCAAATGATTGAACTGGACGTCCAACGAGGATAAGGAGAAGCGTTACCTAATACAGCCTATACAAGACAATTAACTCTTTCCTTAATCGAACATCAAACTCTGTAGCTAACACCGCTGACCTTTCTCTTTTATATAATGTCACATAAATGCTAATCACCTCACTGGGCGATAGCTCTGCTGTTTTGGTGGTAGCTCCTCGCTTTTCGATTAGCTGCTACACCAGCATTAATCCGTCTCTTAACTTGTCGATAATCTGAATGAGTTTGCTGCGACAATTTGTGAGTTGTGACCATCTTACCGTTGTATTCAATGAGGTGCTTTTTTGAAATAAGTGGCTGGGGTCTAGTTACCTGTGTCGCAGATATCGCGGCAACTAAACAGGTCTAGTGATTAATCATCCCCTAAGCACTTAAGAGCTATAACAATATCAAAATGGAGCATCAATTAGAGCAAATTGTGATATCCCATACTGCAAGTGTGGGATCTATGTCGCGCTGGCAGAATATTCCTCGTGTTCGATTGCCCCAAAGGTGATTGCAACCAATTGACTATAACGAAAATAGTCGTATATATTCCCGAAATATAACCTATTTGGAGAATAATATGTCGATAGAAAGCGTTGTTGGCTGGGCTAACAAACTAAAGAAGAATCTCTGGTGGCGTCACGCTCTCAGATTAGCAGCAAATAAAGGCGAGCTTGATGACGGCGATTTGCAATTACTGTTTGCTCTTTCTAAAGAAGAAGCTGGTTTGCAACCACAAAGTGATGCTTATGCGGCCAGCATAGCTTTGCTAGATCTAGCAGGCTTTGGCGAAGAAAAGCATCCAGTTAAATTGGCATGTATTAGCAACGTTACTAATGTTTCAGCACTTGCTCCGAACAAATCTATTACATTTGAAAGCGAAGGACTGACCGCAGTTTATGGTGATAATGGTTCAGGTAAATCTAGCTATGCAAAGATTTTAAAGAACGCCTGTCTTACTCGCGGTAGTACTCCAAAAATCCTCTCGAACATCTACGATGCACAAACCGGTGAGCCTGCTGCTGACATTTCTCTTTTGATTGGTGATGAGAAGCACGACATTCCATGGCTTCTCTCTGGAAATTCACATGAAGATTTAAAATCGATTCGAATTTTTGACAACACTTCGGCGGCGCATTACATCTCTGACGAGGACTCGATTGATTACAAGCCTGCTGGAATGAAATTATTGTCTCAGCTAATGAGGGCTTGTGATTATGTAAGAGCCGCAAACGAAGCAGAGAAAAAACCATATAACGTTGCAGTTCCGTTACCTCAATGTAGACCAGGAGGTAAAACAGCAGCGTTTGTATCTGGCTTGTCTGGCGACACAAAATCAGAGGCCGTTGATGCAATCTGTCTGAGCAAAGAAGAAGATGAATCAATCCCAGTACTAAAAGCAGAGCTTGTTAAGCTGCAGACCAGTACACCTGACCAGCTTAGAAAAGGGTTTAGTGACAGTAGAAAAGAGCTAACCCCTCTTAGTACCTACTTTAATCAACTAAGAGCCAAACTCGATCAAAAGCAGTTTGAGACGATAAAACTCAATTACGATGACTATCAAACCAAACAGGCCGCAGCAGAGATAGCTCGCAAACAGGCAATTGAAGGTCACGGACTATCAGGCATTTGCTCACCAGAGTGGAGAGAGATGTGGAATCACGTACAAACATTCGTACTAAAGCATAATGCGGAATTATCGTTCCCATCTGCAGAGGGTGAAGCTTGCCCTACTTGCTTGCAACCTGTCTCTGCAGCATCTGCCGAAAAACTAAAGTTATTTAACGACTATCTACAAGATAAAACTCAGATGGAAGCCAGCAAGGCCAAAGTTAAATTTGATAGTTCAATTGCGGCTCTAAAACTACTGTCGTTCGACCTAAAACCTTATGAATTTATTCTAGGCAAGGTGGCTGAATTTAATCCAGAAATCAGTAAGAGTTTTATCGCACTGGAAGACTCGCTCAAGGCTCTCTGTTCGAATCTTACTAAACAAGTACCGGACTTCTCTATTGTTCCAATTGATTACAAAGCGCTAGATTGGATCAATGGGCAAATTGTCTCTTTAAAGGCCAAAGAAGATGCCGTTAAAACCAATGAGGGGTTAACTAAGCAGATCGTTACTGCGTCACAGGCTATTAACGAACTTGATGACAGAAAGCTGTTTACATTATCTAAGCAAAACGTTCTCCGCGAGATTGAACGCCTAAGGATGATTGATTTATATAACGCTATCACTCAATCTTGCTTATCAACAACCATAACCACTCAAACAAATAACATTGCCAAAATGGGTGCTATTGGCGAGCTTAGCAAAGTGTTTGAGGCTGAGTTAAAGAAACTTGAGTTTAGAAGCTTCGATGTAGGCACTGAAACTCGCGGCTCTCGCGGCAAGCAAATGTTGAAGTTTAGTATGACAGGCAAGCGAAACAACATTTCTGACATCGCCAGTGAAGGCGAGCAAAAGTGCGTTGCTTTGGCTGGATTCATGGCTGAACTAATTGTTGATGACCGAAAATCAGCGATTGTTTTTGATGACCCAATTAACTCTCTCGATCATAAGTGGCGAAGAAAGTTTGCTGCCCGCATCGCAGAGGAAGCACAAAGCCGTCAGGTCATTGTGTTTACCCATGACATGTCATTTTTAGTCATGCTCGGAGAGGCAACTAAGAAGGCCAATTCGAAGTACTCGGCTATTTCTATTGTTAAACGTGGGAAGCTTGCTGGGTTCCCTACATCTGAGCCGCCGTGGGATGTTAAATCAACAGGCGATCGAGTCAAAGATCTAAACAAGATAATGGTTCCTTTGAAGCAGCTTGAAGATGCCGGAGATGTTGACGGCTACGAGGCTATGGCCAAGTTAACGTATAACAAGATGCGTGAAACATGGGAAAGGCTTGTTGAGGAATGGCTATTCAAAAAGGCCGTTGAAAGATTTGGTCGAAGTGTAAAAACACAAAGCCTTAAGGACGTTGTCGAAAAGGGGGGGATCACCCCAGAAGACTATGCTGCCATCGAAGAAGGTATGTCGAAGTGCAGTACTTTTATGTATGGACATGACCAAGCGCCTGAGCTGAATGAAGGCGTGCCTGACTTTGCGGAAGTTGCAGATGATTTCGAGAAGCTAAAGGCTTACTTTACTGCGTTAAAAGCACGCAGAACCAAAAAATAGCGCTTAAATGATTAAAAGCCCACTTTGCGAGTGGTGGGCTTTTTTCATGTTCATCACGGATTAGCGGGAACTAAAAAACAAAAACGGTAGTAAGTGATATGGTTTAGTCGCCAAACAGAAATCATACACAAGCTACCGTTTCTATGCCGAATCATACTTTCCTATATTCATTCTGGGAAAGCTTTCAAATCGACTTCTTGGCCCACACAATAACAATCCGGTGTTTAGCAAGGGTAATATAAATGCATAGCTTATTAATGAGTGATTACTCTGTCTAATAAAGGGGCAGGTCTGAACTAGCTGGCACTTTGAGAGAAAAGTACCACGAGTAAAATTTCAGGTGTCATTACTGAGGGAACATGACGGGATAAGTACCAACCGATTCTGTCATGCTCTTACATTTTAGTCAGGATTAGTGCTTTTCACCTTACACCTCGATGTTCAGGGACTGTGATCTTTTAATCCTAAGTTCTCTGGTGTTGAGTTTTTCTTCCTTCCAGATGTTTTTAATCGTACCGATACTCACAGTGATACTGTGCTCTTTTAATGCCACCATCAGTTGCATCAATGTGAGGTGAGGATTCTGTAATGTCAGCTCGATGATCTTATCTTCTGCGTGCTCTGGTATGCGGTTCTTACTGCGTTTGAGAGGCTTATTGATCCGTTTTAACCCCATCGGCCCTTCCTCTGCCATTATTTTCTGATAGGTGTAGAGGGATTGACGGGAGCAACCAAGGATACGAGCGGCTTTAGTTATACTTCCTAACTGTTCAACAAGCTCTAGTGCTTCTATTTTACGTTGAACCTCTTTGCCGTATTCGCTGCATTTGCGAGGCTCAACGAGTTCTGTGATGTCGAGCCGACGGTGACCAAAGTAGGCAGAGAATGTACCATCGAACTGACAACGGATTTCCACTTGCTGGTTAACGATTGAATAACGAACGGGCGAGTCGATGACATACATTTTATTGTCAAAGCTGAACGTATGGTCTCTGCGTATCTTGCGATACTCTTTCTGCACACAGATAGTATTTAGATCTAAATCATCAGGTACACGCTTAAAGGCCGAGCGCAAGCTTGTAGGTTTAACCATGACGTTTTCCACCCAGTAGTTTGGTATGAACTCTTCTTGTAAATACCGATTCGCATTTTCCATATCGGTGATGTTGTGCAATCGAAGTTCTGGCACCAGTCTATCTTGGAAGGTATCGAAGGAGCGCTCTATCCGCCCCTTACCTTGAGGTGAGTTGGCGAAGATAATTTCGATACCGAGTTCATCACAAGCTCGCTGCATTTGCGAGAAGTTGCTGCGTTTCGGCCCACCAAAGATGCCCGCTCGATCCACGTAGAGAGTTTTGAATATCCCTCGCTTTTCGATATAGGCTCTCATCACTTTCATGCAGCCCTCAGTGGTCTCTGACTGGAAGAACTGCGCATGAATATCACTGGTCGCATCATCAATGATGGCAATCAAGCAAGACTTCTCGTCACCGAACCAACCATGAGGACTGCCATCCATTTGCAGCATAAGCCCAGGCAACGGCATACGCTCTCGATACTTTCTTACTCGACTTCTACGTCGCTTTGAGCGTTTCACATGATGAATGTCATGTGCCCAAGAGCGCAGCGTCTCGCGCTTAATCGAGAGTCCTTCATTCTTTATCAAAAGCTCTGAAAGATGTTAAAGGTTAAAGTCGTAGTACTTGGTTTGAATGAGGCTCTGAACCTCTTTCTTGAGTGACTCAGGGATTTTATTGATGGGAGCACGACCAGTGTTACCATGAATCACGAACCGAATGCCTTCCTTACGATAGCGGCTCAAATACCGCTCAACAGTTCTTCGTGATTTTTGCAGGAGTTGAGTAGCACTATTGATAGTGATTTTGCCATCAATGACTTTGCTAATGATATCGACAGTAAACTGTGATTTTGAATCCATGTAGAACATCCTTAGCACCCTTTAAAGCTTGTTCAATTACTTTAAAAAGTACGCCAATTCAGTCCCGTCATTTTCCCTCGGTAGTTAGTGTAATGACAAAGTCGCTTGGTAATTAAGGTACGACAGAATCGCTTGGTGATCACACGAGTAAAATTTCAGGCCGATGAAGCCTCTGGACAAAAACGTGTCAGTGATTTTGCTAATTTAGCTTATGATGAATTATCAGATGTATGGCAAAACCTTCAAATCGAGTGGCCAAATTATCTTATCCATTACATTAATTACTGACTCCCCACTCAATAATCGGCTTTTAAAATTTGAAGTTCGCGAGCTTTCTATCAAGTTCAGGGTAATAATACACACACTGCTTGAATGGTTAATTTAAGCACTATATATTGTGTTTATGGCTATCTCTGTGCGCATATATAGATTTGCAAACAGCGTACTGGAGATTTACGAAAAGGTTGTATCTGTATCAAAAAAGGAATAACCATATGTCTACGAGAAAGAACCAGCATGTTGTCAAGCACCCAGACGGATGGGCAGTTAAAGGCGCAGGAAACAACAAAGCGACGAAAGTTACTAAAACACAAAAGGAAGCTATTGAGAGAGCGGAAGAAATTGCCCGTAATCAACGCACTGATACCAAGATTCACGGTCGAGATGGAAAGATTAGAGCTGGCAATAGCTATGGAAACGACCCTCATCCACCGAAAGACAAAAAGTAAGGAGAAGATATGGCTATTACAGAGATGTTCCGTGATTTCTTGCAGAATTTGAAGGTCGATAATTCAGATAAGATCAGTAACCGTTACGACGAAATCACAGCCAGCCTCAACAAGAAATTTCGTGATACTGAATCTAAAAAAGCTAATAGCCTCCAAGTAGGTTCATATGGACGCTGGACAGCTATCAAAGGCATTTCTGACCTAGATATGCTGTATATCATGCCCAAAGGAAAATGGGGTCATTATGAAGATGGAAAACAGTCCCAACTCCTCAGTGATGTTCGTAGTGCAATCAAAGCAAGATACCCAACAACTGATGTTCGCGTAGATAGACTCGTTGTTACAGTAACATATACAAACTTTCATATTGAGGTTCAGCCAGTGTTTGAACAGGATGACGGCAGTTTTAAATATCCTGATACCTATAATGGCGGAAGTTGGAAAACCACTAAACCCCGTGAAGAAATCGCAGCTATGACGGAGTTTAGTAGAGAAAAGAACAACAACTTGCGTAATTTATGCAGGATTGCCCGAGCCTGGAAGAATAAGCATGGTGTTGGTATGGGTGGGCTACTTATCGATACGCTTGCTCATAACTTTCTGAAATCTACAGACTACTATGATGACAAAGGCTTTCTTTACTATGACTATATGAGCCGAGACTTCTTTGAATACCTCTCAAAGCTCCCCAAGCAAGATCGCTTCGCTGCATTAGGTAGTGGCCAGCATGTAAAAGTGAAAAAGCAGTTTCAACGTAAGGCCAAAAAAGCTTACAAATTATGCCTTAAAGCCATTGATGCAGGTGATGCTTCTCACGATAAATGGAAGAAAGTTTATGGCCGTCCATTCCCCGCAGCAACAGTCACTAAAGCAGTTGCTGAAGCTTTCGAAAGCCGCTCCACATGGCGAAATACAGAGCAATTTATCGAAGACCTTTTCCCAATTGACATTCGCTACCCACTAAGCCTTGACTGCGAAGTGTCTCAAAGAGGTTATAGGGAGCACTTTTTAACGGACATGCTGGCTCGCAAGCTCCCCCTCCTCGTAAATAAAAAGCTCTTGTTCACTGTTTCTGACATCCAAGTGCCAGAGCCATACCAACTTAAATGGAAAGTTCTAAATCGTGGTGCTGAAGCACAGAAAAAAGACTGTGTTCGTGGTCAAATTTTAGATGACGACGGTTACAAAAGACGCAATGAATCAACCAGTTTCAAAGGTGAGCATATCGTTGAATGCTATGCCATTAAAAATGGTATCGTTGTAGCAAAAGACCGTATTCACGTCCCGATTCAATGAGACATTTATGAACAAAGATGAGCTACTAAAGAATATTGCCACAACAGGCTACAACGTCGGTTTTGGGGCTAAAAAGCACTTCGCCACTTATGACATTGTGAGCAAAACCCCTGGATTGATCAGCTTTTTCTCCATGGCATTTGGTATCTATGCTCTTGTCTTAGATGAGCTATCAACTAAATTTTTATCTGCTACATTCATCATCCTTGGCATTGTCAGCCTGTACATTGCTATGTATGACTCACAAAAAGATAAATACGAAGAAACAGGCGTAAAACTAACTCAATATTACAACAAATTGAGAGACTTATATTTTCGTGTGAAAGCAGATAGTGGCGCTGACACCTCTGCTTTTGAGCAAGAGCTATCTGATATAGAGTCTAGCTACTACAGCGGCAACATTAGTAAGCAGATACTCTTTAGCGATTGGTACGCACACTATAAGTTTTTCTGGCAACACCAGATTGAGTGGGTAGACGAGCAGAAAAATTTCTCACTACTCAGGGACAAACTACCTTTGTCTTTAACTCTTACTATGTGTGCAGCTTTAGTCGGAGGGGGCATTGTTCTGAAAAATTGGCATGCCGATCGCAATATGAGCACAGAGCAAACTCTTCCTGAAACAACCAGTACTTGCTTCTTAGTTACCGTAAAAAGTCTAGACTCGGTCAAGGCTGAGCCTCAAAGCTGTGAGATCCCACAACCAACAGAGCCAGAGCCAGAACCAGAACCAGAGCCAGAGCCAGAGCCAGAGCCAGAGCCAGGAGACTAATCCTGTTGCCAAAGAGTCAACAAAGGGATGAAACATTCATCCCTTTTTCTCCTGTCGTTACTACACTGATATCAATTCTGCTCTAACTGATTTTGGGGCAAAGGCGATTTACCCAATACAGCTCAGGTATACCCTAGCCTTAAATTGGTAAGCGTCAATCGTCCTGTTTTAGAGGGTAGACATTAGCCTTCGGGCTTTATATCAAAACGAGTAAAACAAAGTCTCAGGTTTCCACCACAAACTCAAATCACTTTCTTTGATGGCCGCGCTCGCGATTTTGCTGTGTATCGTAACTGATTTTCTTACCTACGTTCTTCAGTTGGACCCCAACTTTATTAAACGCATTTTGGATAGTTGCTGAGACATGCTGTTGGCCTTCTCCCTCCAAAAAATTTGCTCTATCTTGGTTCGTTTCAAATACACAGACTATTTCTAAGCTTTGTGGAAAAGAGGAATATTTGACCGTATGAGTCACCCAAAGAAAACCATCGTAGCCTTTTAAAGTATCTTCACAAACTTCGGTTAACACGTCTCGAATTTGATTTTCAATCTTCTTGTCTGTTTTACGCATAGAGCGAACTTCCTATTAACACTTTTAAAATGCCCACGGTATAGCCTTAATACCACTCACTAAAGAGTGAGTGGTATTACTCAATTTGAACATTTTGTTTAATAAAAACTTAGTGACTCGCCTATCAGCAAAGTCTTATTGCCAGTAACAGTATTAACTTGCTTTTAAAGCTTCATGACGCTCTACCATAAACGCAATGACTTCTTCATTTAAACAGGATTTGCTGACGTATTGACGCTGTTTACCCAAATGAAGGATTAAGCCTAAATCGGTTTGTTCTAATTGGTCGATATCACTCCAAACGATGCTACGGTCGATTTTACCGCTTTTGTAATTCACACCGTTCGCGTTCACTTGAAACACCACTTTGCTGCCACGACTGGAGCTGATCGTTTGTCGCCATAGCCACCAAGTTCGCTTGCAATAGACACTGAACGCTTCAATAACACTCAATACAATAAAGAACCAACCGACGTAACCATTAGGCAGCAGTTCAAACTCCAATAAAACCACACCAAAAATAAGAAAGAGTATCCCTTTCAAATAAGCTTGAGGAAACTTAGCAGGCTGGCTAGTTTGATCATAACACTCGGCAAAGAAGGGCTTGTCGAGTGTGTATTCTGTGGTGAAGTCGAAATCTTTAGACATGTATGATTACTTTAAGGTTTCTGTGAATGAGTATTTCAGGTTGCGCTCTTACAACGGGAGCATTGTATCGCTTCTTGGGGCTTATCTTTAGCAATTTTGATTCTGTTTTGTAAATCAATAATACCGAGGGTAGCTCTAAGGACCATAAGAGTTGTCTAATTGGATCACACTCGGTTCAAGATCATCCGTTTTTCTTGCCGCAAAGGCAAAATCATTGCTGATGATCTCTTCAACCACAATGCTCTGGAATGTAGCGTATTCCGGCTCACTAACTACTTGTTGCGAGTCGGTGAGTTGCACTTCAATACGAACGGTTTTTCCGAGATCCGATGCTGTGAACTCATGACTGTCCGTGGTACTGACTACCGAATTGTCGATAAGCCATCGGTAGTAGATGGTACCTGGGCAATCCTCACAACTGATCGCAACTTGAGCAGTACTGCCTAACGTCATCAAACCGTTAAGTTGAATGCCATTAAGTTTTGCTTGCGATTCTACGACGATAGATTGAGATTCAGTATTAGAAGTTGAGCAGTTGGATACCACCACCGTCACAGGAGACAAGTCACCGCACGGGTACTCCAATTGACAGGCGGTCATTAATACAGTGATAAACGCGGCAAGCAAAACTCTCATTGGTAAATGTCTCAACACATGAAGCCATGTTCAAGCAAAGCCAACAATTGTATTAATGATTTTTATACCAATAAGGATAGAACATAATCCAAAAGTTTAGTTTCGGATTATGTTTTTGTAATGATGCTTAATAGTTTCTCGAAGTGGCACAGCCGACGACAAAGAATAAAGGGAAGGAGTTACTTTAAAGGATCGTTATCTGGTAACGCTTTATGAATCCATAATGCCAATCGGTGTTTGATGTTTGCTCCATCGAGTTTGCTCTCTGGGAGCGGAGCAATTTGCTTAGCATCGACTAAGAACAGATAGATGGCTTTCACTCTGACTGGCTGGGGAGAGTCCGGTAAATCAAACCCTTGCATTTTGGCCATCTTACCGCCAATTTCTAACGCTTTTTTGACTAACTTATCTTCGTTATGGAGCTTTGCTGTTTTTGACATATCATCACACTCTCTTGTCGATCCTCTTGGTGAGTATACCAAGCTGAACAATTATCTTAGTCACTAGGCTCTCAAATTGAGAAACAGTGTAAAGAAAAAAGCCAGTCAATGGATTTGACTGGCTTTCACTGTTCTAAGTTATTGCTGCTGTTGGCTTTGCAACTTTTGCTTGGCTTCTTCTACTTTCGCAAAATCTAGCCCAAGCTCTTCAACTGCATCTTTGATAAGTGCAGGGTTTTGCATCACCTGTCCCATAAGTAGTTGCAGTTTATCTTGAGGCAAACCAAGCTGGCCGATTGTCGCCATCGCCGCTAGTGGGTTTTGAGTTAACGTTTGAAAAAGCTCGTTGATTTGCTCATCACTGATGTTGTTCTCTTTCAAAAGCGCAAGAATTGGGTTCATTACAATACCTAATTTAAATTAATGGGCTCATTATCGAGCAAGCGGTTACTCTTGATGTGGTGTTAAGACGCGATCATTTCAAGTAGTTCGGCAAAGAAATCACATAGCACATCGTCACTGATCGCTTGTAAATTATCGCCTACATACCATTCCACTTTGCAGTGATTCGGGTGCTCCATACGCTGAGGATTACCAAACCAGATACCCTTTTCCATCGCCATCCGTTTTTGCACTTCTAACGCTTTGTCATAACTGCAAGGCAAAATCAGATGAAACATATTGGCTTGAGGCTGTGCTGGGTTCACCACCAATGACGGAAACGCCTCAAGCAGACGATAAATTTGCTGAGTTCGCTCAAACAAACTCGGTAGATTTGCCAACCTGTCATCAAATTGCATCGCTGCGGAGACAATATAAGGCGTGCGTTGATAAAGGTTACCACCTTGTCGCTTCATCCAAATTGAAGCTTCTTCAATGAATTCTTTTGACCCCAGCAGCATCGAGCCACCTAACCCGCCGACACCTTTATATAAAGAGACGTAAGCAGTATCGAACCCGTGGGCAATTTGTTGATATGTCTTTTGATAGTAAGCCGCACATTCCCATAAACGGGCACCATCCATATGAAGGTGAATACCCTTGCTTGCACAGTAAGACTTTATCTCTTCCAGCTCTTCCCATTTTGGGAGTTGACCGCCGATCTCGCGCATCGGTAACTCATATAAAACCGCGGCAATTTCATCATGCCATGCTTGCAGGTCTTTCAACGTCCACGGCTGAAATGGATTACCAATAGGCAGGATTTTAAATCGATCTTGCAGCTGATAATTTTGCTTTTCATGCAAACAAATATGGCTAGAGGAATGCATCGCCACTATCGGATTTCTTTTCTTACGCGCAACCATGTCTAACACAGTTGGTTGAGTCATGGTGCCCGTTACAACGAATAATCCTGCTTCATAACCCAACAAATCTGCGACTTTTTTCTCAAACGCTTGAATCGTTTCTCCATCACCATATACATCATGGCTGACATTATGCTCGGTGCACCAAGCTGCCATTTGAGTAAAATGTTCGGCAGGAGAATAATCACGGTTACCTGGTAGATGAATATGGCAGTGCTGCTTAAGCTCTACGCTCATTATCCGCTCCTTAGATAGAGGTTTTGATTTCAATCTATCTGCTTAATCCTTTGGAGTAAATAACCTCATTTAGGTAGCGAGAGACTGATGCCTATAACAGAAGAGCAATTGAACCTTAGCAGCGCAAATGACATGATTGTCGTTAAGTCCATTTAAATAAGTCCGCTCATGCCGTTATCTCGCTTTTCTTTCGACCAAGTACCCGTTGGCATACGCTACATGATCCTTTCCGCGCTTGGTTTCGCGTTGATGTCTGCATGCGTTAAATATGTCAGCACTTACGGCATTCCTGTGTTTGAGATTGTCGCCGCTCGTGCGCTTGTCTCTCTGATCATCAGCTACCTAGATGTGAAACGTAAGCGTATTTCCGTTTGGGGTAACAATAAGCCATTACTCATGGTTCGCGGGACAGTAGGTACTCTGGCTCTGATGTGCGTCTATTATTCGGTGACGACGCTTCCCTTAGCTGAAGCCACTATTTTGCAATACGTACACCCTGTCTTTACCGCACTATTGGGTGTGCTGTTTTTAAAAGAGCGTGTTCAGTCATCCACCATGGTTTGTATCGCATTTTGTTTGGCGGGATTAATGGTCATGGTACAACCGAGCATGAGCAGCAGCACCGCATATGACCTACCACTATTTAGTGTCATGACAGCACTGATTGGCGCGATGGGGAGTTCGATTGCTTACGTCATTGTACGCAAGCTGAGCCAAACTGAAGACAGCTCAGTGATCATCTTCTATTTCCCTTTAGTCGCCCTACCTACATCGATATTTTTAATGTGGGATGAGTTTGTCTGGCCAAGCCTATATCTAACACTAGTGCTTGTTCTGGTTGGCGTATTTACGCAAGTTGGCCAATATGGTTTAACCAAAGCAATGCAAACGCAAGCGGCTGGGAAAGCGTCTGCCTATTCCTATATTCAAATCGTCTTTTCAGCGCTACTTGGCGTCTGGCTATTCAATGAAATTCCGTCCTTTTGGACTTATCTAGGCGGAGGTTTGATTGTCACAGGCGCTCTCATCAACGTGTTCGGAAGCAAAATGCTCAAACCATTTAAACGAGCAGCGTGATTTCGCCACATACTTGCTCCCTGTTCCTCACAATGTTGCTTAGCTTAGGTAAAGAGTTGCTCGCCCGTTAAGCAACAAAAATATAAGTGGTTGATTTTTAAGTAAATTTAAATCAGGCATAGCAGTTGCTCTTTAGTAATCGCATTTAATTGTTATTTGAACTTACTAAAGAAGGAAGGAATGCTATGCCAACTCCATGTTATATCTCTATTGATGGTGAAACTCAGGGTCTAATTACTGCAGGCGCTTGTACTGCTGATTCTATCGGTGATTCATTTGTTGAAGGCCATGAAGATGAAATGCTAGTACAAAAGTTTGACCACACTGTGACAGTTCCAACTGATCCACAATCTGGTCAACCTTCAGGTCAACGCGTTCATAAGCCGTTCCAATTCACTGTTTCACTAAACAAAGCAGTACCTCTACTTTACAACGCACTTTCATCTGGTGAGAAGATGAAGACTGTTGAGCTTAAGTGGTACCGTACGTCTATCGAAGGTAAGCAAGAAAACTTCTTTACGACAAAGCTAGAAAACGCTTCTATTGTTGATATCAACTGTGAGATGCCTCACTGTCAAGATCCATCAATGTCTGACTTCACTCAAAACCTTACTGTTTCAATGTCTTACCGTAAGATTACTTGGGATCACGTTAACGCGGGTACGTCTGGTTCTGACGACTGGCGTAAACCTATCGAAGCTTAATCGCTACGAGATCAGTGGCCTACCCTATGGTGGGCCATTTATTGCTCTAATCAAGAGGTGATCCGCATTGTCTCTTGATTAGGGTTTTAGTCATTTTGTAGGACCGCGCCAATGACCACTTTGAACTTTACAATCTCCGTAGACGGACTGAATTCTGATACCTTCGTGGTCAGAGAGTTTCAAGGCACAGAAACACTATCTCACCACCAGTTAGAAAGTGGCGATATCTGCAACGGATACCATTACGATATTGAGTTGGCGAGTCGTCGACCTGATTTATGGGCACCGGACGTTGTCGATAAACCTGTCCAGTTAACCTTGTATCGTAACGGCGAAGTTTCTCGCCGAGTTCATGGTATTGCAAGAAGCTTTAGTAAAGGCGACACCGGTCATCACCACACTTTTTATCGCCTGACCTTAGTTCCTGCATTAGAACGACTATCCCTTAGACATAATTGCCGCATCTTTCAGTTAAAAACGGTTCCTGAAATTATCTCGATCCTACTTCAAGAGATGAAAATCGAAGACTTCGCTTTCTCACTTAAAAAGGACTACATCCAACGAGAATTCTGTGTCCAGTACAGAGAAACCGACCTTGCATTTTTGCAGCGCTTAGCAGCTGAAGAAGGACTGAACTACAGTTTTGCATTTAAAAATGGTCAGCACACTCTGCTATTTAGCGATGACAGTTCGACTCTGCCTAATCTAGCAGTACCATTATCTTTTAACTCCCTTGGCGGCGGTACAAGCGATACGCCTTATGTCTCTGACTTTGAGGTATCAGCGTCAGTTCAATCCAGTCATGTTGAAACACAAGATCGAAGCTTTATAAAGCCTCGCTACTCTTTCCAACAACATGCAAGCACCTCTGACCCTCATCAACAAGACTCAATCTATGAACATTTTGATGCTCCTGGTCGATTTAAAGACGATCAGTCTGGGCAGAAATTTACTCAGACACGGCTGGAATACCTGCGCCGAGATGCGCACCTAGCAAAAGGCGCGAGTAATGTACCAATGCTTCAAGCCGGTTTTCAGTTTGAGCTACAAGACCACTTTGACGACGCTGTAAATCAAAACTGGGTCATTATTTCTGTTCACCACCGTGGCTCACAACCGCAAGCACTCGAAGAAGAGGCCGGCTCAGGCGCTACCACCTACTCGAATACATTCTCCGTTATACCAAGCCAATATAACTGGCAGCCTGAACCAGAACTAAAACCACTGATCCACGGACCTATGATGGCCACTGTTGTTGGCCCAGAGAATGAAGAAATTTATTGTGATGAATACGGGCGAGTAAAGGTTCAATTCCCTTGGGATCGCTACTCGAACGGAGACGAACACAGCTCTTGTTGGGTACGTGTTTCACAAACGTGGGCTGGAAGCCAATATGGCGCAATCGCCATCCCACGCATCGGTCATGAAGTGATTGTTGAGTTTCTTAATGGCGACCCTGATCAACCCATTATTACCGGTCGAACGTATCACTTCACAAATACGCTGCCTTACCCTCTTCCAGAGCATAAGAGCAAAACGGTTATCCGCACTGAAACCCATCAAGGCGAAGGGTTCAATGAGCTGAGTTTTGAAGATCAATCAGGACAAGAGCAAATCTATCTTCACGCTCAAAAAGACTGGGATAGTGAAGTGAACAATGATAACACTTTACACATAAAGCACGAGAAGCATCTCACCATTCAAGGTATTCAACGAACTCAGGTTCTAGGAAATCAGCACCAAACAGTTGAAGGGGATGAAAGAACCAAAGTTTCAAAAGATCAAACACTGGTTGTTGAAGGCAGTCTGCACCTGAAAACCGGCAGTGTATGGGTTAACGATTCCGGTTCTGAAATTCATGTAAAGGCTGGCAATAAAGTCATCATTGAAGCAGGTAGTGAAATCACCCTAAAAGCGGCAGGAAGCTTTGTGAAAGTCGATCCTGCTGGCGTGCACTTAGTCGGTGCTGGAGTCAACCTAAATTCAGGCGGCAGTGCAGGCTCAGGCAGTGGTTACTCAGGAAAGCTAGCAGAACTACCGACTACACATACCAATAATACCGTAGTCAACGAACTTGAAAAAAATACGGTTACCGCAACTAAACAAGCTGCCGATGCGAACGTGGTGACTGAGTTAGGTCAGACAGCGCAGGCAACAACGAAAAGTGCTCAATTAAGTAGTCCGAATACTGGCGAAACAGCTCCACCACCTTCAGAGGTTGCTAGTGAAGACGAGCAAGCTCTGCGGCTTAAGTCCCCACTACTAAAACAATCTTTAACGCTAGATAAGCTCGCGAACCGTGATGCCCCTCCATATAAAAAAGGAGCAAATGGGGAGGAAGTAGCATACATTCAACAAGCTCTGATAAAACTAGGTTTTGATTTGGGTCAGTTTGGCGCAGACGGCGACTATGGTTCAACCACTGAACGTCAAATTAATCTGTTCCAAGAGAACTATAAGCCGACCAATCAAACCCATCTTGCTTATGAAGTGGGAGCCGTTGATGGCATCACTGGACAAGGGACAGTTCTTGGACTAGATGAAGCGCTGGTTGAGGGATGGGAGTATGATAATGATGAAATGGATCTAAAATGGTTAATTGTACCCAAAGGCCAATTAACTTTTGATGCGGAAGGGAATGACATTAGAGGTTCTCTACATTTCTCAAGAACCATACATTGGCCAGGAAACGCGAAGTCTGGAGTCACAATTGGTAGGGGCTATGACTGTGGTAATAGAAGCGAGCAAGAGATTTACTCTGATTTAACTTCTTCCGGTGTAGAAATAGAAACAGCATCAGCCATATCACAAAGTGCTGGTTTAAAAGGGAATGAAGCAAAGCTCTTTGTTGAGCAACATGGGAAGGGAATAAACGATATCACAAGAAAAGATCAATATAATCTCTTTAAATTAGTTTACCCACAGTATGAAAAACGGGCATCTACAAACTATGAGAAATGGACGAGTCAGTACAAAGACACCCGAGTTGCATGGGTAAGTCTAGATAGTAAAATAAGAGATGTTCTCGTTGACTTTGTTTATCAAGGCTTTACTAAAGGCCCTCGACCTATGACTAAAGGTATGAGTAATGATAAGGAAATCCTTATTGAATACATTGAAAAAAGCTCGGTTCTTAGCTCTTATGAACCGGGAAGACAGCGGGCTAACTATTTGAGGAACTAATGAAGATAAAAGTCACAGTAACGATCATTCTAGCTAGTGCTCTTTTGAGTGTGTCGGCTTATGCATGCTCTGAACTAAAAACGTTAAGTGAACGCTTAGCGTGCCAAAAATCGGAAGAGGCAGTATCAAAATCTAAAGTACTCAAAACTTACTCGGAATTACTCGATTATCTAAATGACGTGAAAGAATACCAAAGCCAAATAAAACGCTCACAAGAACAATGGGAAAAGAGTGCTGCTCTAAATTGTGATGTATACGCTTACTTTGTTGAAGAAGGCTCTATTACCCACGAAATTACCGTTAGCGAATGTATGACAAGAGAATATAAACAACGTGAATCATATTTAATGGACACTAGAGCCGTAGTCGAAGAATTTTTTTAACTCGTCTAATCCTATAATATTTCACCGACTCGACCTATGTTCGCTAATTATCTAAACAAAAAGCCCCGCAAACTGCGGGGCTTCGTTTTATCACTAACTCAACTATTTAGTCGGCATCGGTAAGATTTCAAACAGACCATCAAACTTATCGAGTGACCCACCTAGCTGCTTGATAAGAGACGCATCGCCTTTAATACCCGCTTGGCCTGACTTCACTAGCTCATCTAGCGTTGTTTCACCTAGAACGACTCGCGTAAAGTCTGACTTGTGAATGATTAGCTCAACATCAACCGCTGGGATTTTCGCTACCTCAATGTTAGACATGTTGGCGTTCGATACTTCACCGTAGTAGCGCTCTTCAATGTCTGGGTGGTAAACACCAAAGTTAAAGTTCAGCTCTGCTGCTTCTGCTTTCGGTGCATTCAGACTTACCGCGATAAAGTCTAAGAACATACCTGTTGGCGTATTGGCAATAACATCCGCTGAAGCCAACTTAATTGACGGTTGAATATCACCTGTACGTAGCTCTACTGCGCCTTGCAGGTAGCTGTTACGCCATGCCATGGTTTCTGACTGATACCCCTGCTGCTCAAAACTGTCCGCCAATGCAAAACGGTAATCGATGTTGTTAGGGTCACACTGTACTAAGTCATTAAATAACTGAGACGCTTCTTGGTACTCACCTTGTTTAAAGTGATTCATGCCTGCTTTGTACAAGGTGTCTGCACCTGCCGCATTAACATACACACAAGACTGATCTTTGGTCTGTAGTGGGTTAGTGTTCACTGGGTTCATATCATGGTAGCCCAAGTACAAGTTCACGACTGCTCGAGCATTGTGGCTGTACGAACCGTGGTAACCATTGGTATGCCAAGTATCGATTTGTGATTGAGGAACAATTTTCTCAATCTCACGGCCTACATCATGAATCGTTACACCGTGGTTAGCCAAACGCATTGCCTGATTATGGATAAAGCCATAGTTATCACGCTGCAGTGTCATGTATTCTGAGATTTCATTAACGTCTGTATTGGCATCATTCCAAACCGGCGCTGAGTGAGCCGCATGAATATTGTCTACCAAGCCGCTGTCAACATAGCGCATTTTTAGCTCAGTTAAGTACTTAGTCCAAACTAAAGAGTCACGAACTTTTGCACCACGGAAAGTATAGATATTATGCATGCCATCGTACGTCAGCTCTGCTGTGTTCAAAGAACGGTACTCAGGTACATAAAGGACAATCTCTGCTGGCGCTTCTGCTCCTGGCATATTTATCGCGTGGAACTCCAAACCATCAATGGTAACTACTTTTTCACGCTCTTGAATTTCATCTGTAGGTGCAACTAGCGTTACTTCACCACGTGAGGTGCCCAAACCTAGAGCATTATCAACAATACCTTTAGTGTTGTTGTCTAACGTTGTGCCGTATTGGTAGTTGGCGCGTCGACCCATCGCAGTACCTGCGATCACGTTTTCATCTGCTAACTCTTTAATAAAGTCTTTTGGCGCATAGATTTTTGCATCTTCTGCGAAGTCACCTGACTCAACAATGCCGCGAGAACCACCAAAGTGATCAGCATGCATGTGCGAATAGATTAGTCCTGTGATTTTGTGCTCACCGTTAATTGCAGGAAGGTGCTGCTTAGCAAATTCCCATGATGCCGCTGCTGCTTGTTTTGATAGCAGAGGATCATGAACCACATAGCCGTTGTCAGTACGATAGATCGTCATGTTAGATAAGTCTGCACCACGAATTTGGTATACGCCATCAGTGACTTCATACAAGCCACCAGCCGCGTAGTTGAGCATTCCCTGACGCCAGATAGAAGGATTTACCGTTGGTGGTAGATCTTCTACTGACATATCCGTCATGTATTCAAAACGATTTTTAAGTTCGCCAGCTTCATGCGTACCGAACTCAGCAATCAGGCCGCGAGTTGTGCGCTCAAATGCAGAAGTATCTTCCCATGGGAGAATTTTAGTCATCGCTGCATTCGCGTTCACTGTATGCTCAGTTGCAGGTTTACCTTCATAGGTATCGATTGATGCATAATCATTAGCAGATGCGCCAAATGACATAACAACGGCGAGAGAAAGAACTGAAGGAGCAAATCGAGTTTTCATGATGAACCTCTTGGGGTTTGATATCGGGTATGAAGCTAATTTACTCCGTTGACACATAGCAATACATGCATGAAACTGTATTTAAGACATCACAAATCATTATGTGTAGGCCGCTATGCTCAATAACTTAGATCTGAATCTACTCAAAGTCTTTATTGCCGTATATCGACATCAATCTATTACGCTTGCAGCCGAAGAGATGGGGATGACCCAACCTGGGGTCAGCGGCTTGCTCAAAAGGCTACAACATCAAGTCGGCAGTCAATTGTTTGTTCGCTCTGGCAGAGGGATCGCCCCGACTCATCACGCCCAAGAGCTCATTCGTCATGTAGAACCCGCCCTGATTCAAATCAGCAATGCATTGGAAAGTCTCAACGGATTTAACACCGAACGCCCACATAAGTTCGTGATTTATACGTCTGAGCCTGTAATGCTGATGCTACTCCCTAAGATCGAAGCTGATACCACGCTAGGGAATGTCACAATAGAATTGCAACCGACTCATTCCAATGAAGAAAACCTTCTTCATGGTCTAAATCAACACCAAGCGGATCTCGCCATCGAGTTTGCCGATTATTCAACAAGCACATTTTTTTCAGAGCCGCTGTTTGAAGATAAAATATGTATTATTGCAAGAAAAGGCCACCCACGAGTTTCAACTCAGCTGACTAAAGAACTGTTCTATGATGAAAAGCACATCACCCTAAAACTGCGCCGCGAAGACGCTTACCTTGCTGACTATTTTACAGAAGAGAGCTTACATGATCGTCAAGTTGCAGCGGAATGCACCTCATTAGTGTCACAGATGTCTATGGTCTCAACCAGTGATTGTATCGCAACCATGACCGAAAGCATTGCCCAGCTATTTGCAGATAAGTTAGAGATTCAGATACTCCCGACCCCTTTTACTGATATTCCAATTCGCTACCGATTAATGGCGCATAACAGAGAGCGAAAGAGCCCGTCTAATATGTGGTTAAGGGAGAAGTTAAAGTCTTACTTTTCTAATGAATAAGACCACTTAATTGCAAAAAACCTTGCCTCTCTCAATCTACCCCGATAAGAATGGCACGTAATTCAATCGAACTATATGGACAGCTATGGACCTTAACCTGCTTAAGACATTCGATGTAGTGATGAAAACACGCAGCGTAAATGACGCCGCAGAGAGCTTGGGTATTACCGCTCCAGCCGTCAGTCACGCGCTCAATCGCCTGCGTGAACAGTACCAAGATCCCTTATTTATCCGAAAAGGTCGCGGTATTGCGCCGACTAATTTCGCTATTGAACTGCATGAAGAAATTCAAGAACCGCTAAACCTATTATTAAACGGAGCTAAATCGAGACAGAATTTTCATCCCGAAGCCAGTCAGCGTACGTTTCGTATCTCTAGTCACAAAGATCTCGATCTCATGCTTGTTCCACCACTGATTAAGTATCGAGATCAGTACGCTCCAAACGTCAAACTTTCCGCCGACATTGAACATGTCAATGAAAGCAGTCGCCAAGATGACCTACGTATGCGCAAAGTAGACCTTATAATTACTACTACCCCGCTAGATGAGCACGGCTACCATAATGAACTCCTGCTTGATCTGCCACTTGTTGTGGTATGTAAAAAGGATCATCCGCGTATTCAAGGTATATTAGATCATCAGCAGTTTTTTTCAGAGCGCCACTTACTGTGGGGAACGCAACGGCTGAATCAAGATATACTCGACTCACTTGCTTGCGAACCTCAACCTGCCCGCAACATCGTCTATAAAACCGATTCGATCTGTAACGCAGTCATGATGGCTGCGCAAACCGACTGGTTATGTGTAACAAGTCAGTGGCATGCTGACCTGCTTGCCCCAGGCCACCAGCTTCAAGTTTTCCCGCTTCCATTTAAGTCGGTGCCTTTGCCTGTTTATATGACTTGGCATCACTCTCAACAACAAGATACGGGGCACAAATGGCTAAAAGAGTCTCTACTTAACGTGACTAACCAGTTTCGTTAGATACAAATTGGATTAAATAAAACTAAATCCACATTTAAACTTTAGCCTATCGATTGATAAATCCAAGATTCATATTATTTCCTCATCGACGAACGCGTACCCGTTCGCACTTTCAGAGAGAGATGAGTCATGAACTTTCAAAAATCAATCGTATCTTTAGCTATCGTTGCTACTCTTGCGCCGGCCTTCAGTTTCGCTGCGCCAACAACGACTGAACCCAAAGACGCATCAAGCTTCACTGTCGCGAAAAACGAACAACTAAAACAATACTTAAACTTTGATAATCAAAGCGACTTTGACGATGCCTCTCGTGGTTTTATTGCAACTTGGCCAGAGAAGACCATTACAGATGCTGATGGTAAAGTTATTTGGGATTTCAGCAAATACGATTTTATCGAACAAGATAAGAACACAGATACCATTAACCCATCACTTCTGCGCCAAGCAAAACTAAACAACCTTGATGGCCTATTCAAAGTGAAAGATGGCATCTACCAAGTTCGCGGTTTTGACCTTTCAGTCATGTCCTTTATTCGAGGTAATGATGGCTGGGTCGTGGTTGACCCGCTTATCTCTCCAGAAACTGCCGCTGCCGGCTTAAAACTGCTACGCGATAACGTTGAAAACTTACCGGTTACTGGTGTCATTTTTACCCACTCGCATGTTGACCATTTCGGCGGCATCTTAGGCGTAACTAGCCAAAAAGACATTGATGCGGGTAAAGTTGAAATTCTTGCTCCAGAAGGTTTCTTCTCACACTCAATTGCTGAGAACTTAATGGCAGGCAATACCATGTCACGCCGCGCGTCATACATGTACGGTAACTTACTCGATGCGAGCAGCAAGGGCCAAGTCGACGGTGGCCTAGGTAAAACGACCTCTTCTGGTGCTCCGGGCATTGTTAAGCCAACCAACATCGCAAACATCACAGGCCAAGAGATGGAAGTAGATGGTGTTGAGCTAGAAGTAATCATGGCGCAAGAGTCAGAAGCGCCTTCTGAGTTCATGTTCTATTTCCCACAGTACAAGACCATGATGGCAGCAGAAGTGATGACGCACACTATCCATAATATCTCGACGTTGCGTGGTGCTAAAACACGTGATGCCTCTTCTTGGGCTAAGTACATTGATGAAGCACTGCTCACCTACGGCGATAAAGCGGACACCATGATTGCGTCACACCACTGGCCGACATTTGGTAAAGAAAAGATCCAAAATCAACTAGAAAAAACGCGCGACATGTACAAATTTGTCCATGACCAAACACTTCGCCTAGCGAACAAAGGTTACACACCAAATGAGATTTCAGCATCGATTAAGCTGCCAGATTCATTAGGTAAAGAGTGGTATAACCGCGGTTACTACGGCACGGTATCGCACAACGCACGTGCAACGTATGACTACTACTTTGGCGCATGGTGGGATGGCAACCCAGCAAACCTAAATCCGCTAACACCAACTGAACAAGGCACCAAATACGTTGAAGCAATGGGCGGTGAAAACAAGGTTATCGACCTCGCTGAAACAGCGATTGAAAAAGGCGAATACCGCTGGGCGGTGACACTACTGAACAATGTCACCTTCGCTAACCCAGAAAATATGGATGCTCGCTACCTAGAAGCCGATGCAATGGAGCAACTAGGTTACCAAGCAGAATCTGGCCCATGGCGTAACTACTACCTAGGCGGTGCAAAAGAGCTTCGTCAAGGTATCAAACCAGTTGCGACACCAAACACAGCAGCAATCGCGAAAAACATGCCATTTGATCAGTTCATGAACTACCTAGGCGTAACGGTCAAACCTGATGCGGCGAAAGGGTTGGATATTAAAGTTAATATCAATGTAAAAGGTGATGGCGAGTATTCAATGGACTTAAGTAATTCGGTACTTAAATCGTATTCAGACAAGCAGTTTAGCGATGCAGACCTGACGATTACGATGACGCGTCAAGCATTTGAAAGCATGATGACGAAACAAGCCACGCTTCAGGAGGAAATCAAAGCTGGTGACTTTAGAGTCTCGGATCAAGTTGAATTTAACAAACTTATGTCCGTGTTTGATCAATTTGATATGTGGTTTGGTGTCGTCACGCCGTAAAGCATAAAAAACCCAAATAGTTGTTTAACTCAAAGCCCGCCTAGTCCGCGGGCTTTTTTTGATCCCAGCCGATCTGCCAAGCCATTGCCCAACATAGCCCGCAAAGCAATAACGACTTGTTAATAAAAACATTAGAAGTGGGTTTACTCGTTTTACACGCGGTAGTTCAGACCGCTATGATAAGAGCATCAAACACAGAGCACATATGGAAATGATGTTCAAATTATCCCTAGTTACTTTATTGAGTGGATTTCTGATAGGCTGTGGCAACTTGTTGTCGCTACGCTCTGATTTGCGAACTGTCGACAGTATATATCAAGAAATCACCGTCAATGTCCCTACTGACAATAGTCAAAAAAGGCATGTTATTGTCCAGCTTAGTGAGCTCAATATATCGAGCGTGCTCACCGTCAACTCCATGGAAAAAATGGACAAAACGGCTTTCCCCTCTTTTTTCAATCTAACAGACTACATCTTTGTCTTTGAAGATCAGAATCTCGATTTTACCTATCAACTCGGTGAACCTAGTTACCTCTTCGAGCAAAATGCATTGGTCAACAATAGTGTCTCTATCCATTCAGATAACAAAAAAATCGATGGTATATCCACTCTGGATGGGTTAGCTGTCGAGCCCTATTTGGAGCTAAAAATCAGAGAGGATCGCGTTGGGGCTATCGTCACTTTAGATGACCCCGCATTTTCTCGGCGCGCAAAAGAGATGGGAATGTGGCAACCCCTACAATTTGTTGAACAAGACTATGGAGGTATTTTCTTTCTCGAACAATATGACTCAGATAAGATTCCTGTACTATTTATTCATGGTATGGGAGGAAGTGGCCAAGACTTTGAAGAGATGATCTCTTTTATCGATAGAAAAAAGTACCAGCCTTGGCTTGTAAATTACCCTTCATCTTTGTCACTGACGTTCTTAGCTCATTCTGTCGCTAGTTTGATGAAGCAACTAAATGAGCAATATCAATACCGTCCTATTCATATTGTCGCTCATAGCATGGGTGGGGTCTTAACCCAGCGATATTTGAATGTGTGTAGTGTAGGCAACCGCTGCAATTCGATTCAATCGTTCACCTCCATTGCATCACCGTTTGGCGGAGTACCATCCGCTGAGTCCGGAGTGAAATATTCTCCTGTTGCAATGCCATCATGGACAGGTTTAATGCCAAACGGCCACGCAATTAAAAACCTTTTCCCAACAGACAAAAACGGCCTACGCCCACCACACTTATTAATCTTTGGATATAACAAAGGTGCAGGCGATATTGGGGCTAGCAGCGATGGAACAATCTTATTAAGCAGTCAATTGAGGCAAGAAGCGCAACAGCAAGCAGAAGTCATTTATGGGTTTAACTATAGTCATAGCGATATTCTCAAACAGCAGCAGGTCTACTCTAAAATAAGTGAGTTTTGGCAACAGGTCGAAGGGCTGTAATAAAAGCCTATTCAATGGCTAATGAAACTTTCCCAACCAACACTGAGCCTTAAAGCATTACACTTGAACATCAGGATTGTGGTAAAGTCCGCGCCTGCGTTTTACCGCACCTTAATTGTTTCCAACGCCGCTAATAAAAAGGCCTCACAAATGCCATTTTCTATTTTTTCATTCAGCCCTGAGCTTACCCACGCACTGCCACAAGACTTCAAAAAACCAACGGATATTCAAACATTGGCGATCCCTGAACTGATGGCGGGTAAAGATGTGTTGGCATTGGCAAATACTGGCAGCGGTAAAACGCTGGCTTATGGACTGCCATTGCTGGAAAAATTAAGCGCAAACCCTCAACAGCAAGCGCTGATTTTAGTACCAACACGTGAATTGGCGACTCAAGTTAGCGAAGCAATCAACCAAGTGGGAAAAGCGCTGGACTTAAACGCGATTTGTTTATGTGGTGGCGTCGATAAAGAGTTACAACAACAGGCGCTTGCGAACAACCCCAACATTCTCGTTGCAACAACGGGTCGCTTAGTTGATCTTGCCAATAGCGGTTTGGACTTGAGCAATATCCATTATCTGGTCTTGGATGAAGCTGACCGCCTACTCGATATGGGCTTTTGGCCGGATGTACAAACTATTGCCTCGAAAACACCAACTAAACGCCAGACTGCGATGTTCTCGGCAACGTTTTCTGAAGAACTGAAGCAAAAAGCCAAGCTACTTTTGCAAGCTGCGAAAAAAGTTGCGGCACACCAAGAAAACAGCACCAATCAAGATATTGCTGAGATGCTGTATCTAGTCAACAAAGGCAGTAAGACCAAAGCTTTGGTTGAACTGATTAAGCAAAATACGTGGACACAAGTATTGGTATTTATTGGCGCGAAAGAGAACGCTGATGGTTTGGCGAAGAAACTGAATAAAGCGAGTATCACTGCCAATGCACTGCATGGTAATAAGAGCCAAGCAGAGCGAGAAAAAGCGCTAGCGCAGTTTAAGTCCGGGCAAACACAGGTGTTGATCGCTACCGATCTGTTAGCTCGTGGTATTCACATCGAGCAACTACCAGTGGTGATTAACTTTGAATTGCCAATGCACGCCGAGACTTATGTTCATCGCGTCGGACGTACTGCCCGTGCAGGTAAACAAGGCATAGCGATGTCTCTAGTTTGCCATGGCGAAACTGAAGCACTAAATGCTATTCGCCAACTGACTCAGCGTGAATTACCAACACAAGACCTTGAAGGCTTCCCGGTCACCGACAAACCATCGACAGGTGAAAGCAAACGCGTCCCACGTGATAAAAAAGCCAACCGCCGAACCAATGCTAAAAAGAGCATTAAGCAGTTCCAAGGTAAGCCGAAACGCCAAGCTCCGCGATCGAAATAACCTCTCAAGAAGCAACTACGTCTCTGACGCTTTGTAAGTGGCTCAATCCAAATCCGTTCGAATTAAACTTGTACTATGTCACTCACTTCTCGGCGCGGTGACGGGGGAGTCAATTCTGACTTACCCAAACGGAACAACATTTGTACGGTTTGATTCGATGAAATTGAATAATGCTGTTTGAACTCATTTTGTAACGGAAGCATATCTGAATATTCTTGTAGGATCTGGCTCATTGGATGTTGAGCTAAGCCCATCGATGTCGTCACTAAGTTGATTCTTTGATAAATACGCCCACATTTAACTTGCGCTGATCGACTGTTATCCTCGCTCACTAATAAGCCAAAGTGAGGGACATTCTCTGCTGCTTTTTGCGTTGCTTTGATACCTTCTTCACCAAATCGCTTCGGGTCACTCTCGGCATTTTCACGAGTCACAAACAGTTTTTCAGCTAACCAACGTTTCGCACCAGAGACGCCATTTTGTGCCAGACCAAAACCATCTCGGTGCAGAGCAAGCTCTTTGTCATTGAAACGGAACATGGCAATCGTCTCCAAGCTCCTAGCCGCTTGCTGCTCTTCGATCGTCATTGCTTGAGTAAGAAACTGGCTCATGGCCCCATTGTCACTCTTTGCATCAATGAACTTCATCGCGAAACCATCACCACCAGCAATGCTCTTAATACGTTCCAATTGTTCCTCAGCTACTATATCTGGCTGATAAGGTGTCTTTGTCGATTGACGAATTGCGAGGTAGCCAAACAGAGGATCAGCCTGTACCTCTGAGTCGGGAGTTAAGGTAATCGCCGCGACCGGTTTTTCTTTAAGACTCTGATTGTCGTACTCCCCTTGCGGAAAATACTCAACGTCAGCTCGAATACCAAAACGAGTCGCTGCAATAACTAACCCTTCAATAAATGTTCCCTGACCGATATGAATTTGACGATGAATCGGATCAGTCTGAGGTAACAGACGCTCGGGATCTACATAAAGAAGAATCTGTTGTTGGTTGGGTAAAGCTACCTTCCATGGCTGAATATTGTGTGGATTTGCACTTAACATTGCGTAGCTTAACAGTGTCTTTCTTATATCGTCATAGGTATGCGTCGGCCGATAAGTAGCACTATTGGATGTGTTCAACTGATTGACCAAAATTGGACTCGCCGCGATAACAAACCCGCCTGCCCCTAAGACTTTGATAAAGTTTCTTCTGTTCATGTTGCCCTTCACTCTGCTAGAATTATTCCATGGAATAAATATACATTCCACGGAATATAAATCAAGAGTATTCTATATAATGTTGACAGAAAAACAGCAAAATTCATTCAAGCTATTGATATCACTTGGAATAATAAACCAGCTGACTGACGCCTGGTTAAGTAAGGCTTTGACACCTCATGGCATTAACCAATCTCAGTTCAATCTACTCAATCACTTCTCTCGTCACCCAGACAAAGAGCAGACGATCAGTCAGCTAGCAGAAGTGATGCAAATGAATCAGCCCGGCATTACTAAGGTGGTGAACAAGCTGTCTGAGATGGATTTGATAGAGATTCGCAAAGACGCTAACGACGGACGCAAAAAATGGATCAGTATTAATCAACAAGGATTGAACAAGGTTCAAAGTGCTTTTTTTAGCTTTCTGCCCACCGTTGACCAATGCTTTGAGCAATGGGATGACAACCAACTAGAGGAGATGCTTGAGCACTCTCAACGTCTACAGAATTGGTTAGATAACAATCGCGATGCTTAAAATATGGATATAGAAAAGCCACGTCCTTAGCTTTGAAACGTGGCTTATGAATTGGGTACCCTTAGGAGGAAATTACCCAGCAGTAGGACCAACTAGGCGTCGCTGCCACTCTTCAACTTCCCCTGTTTCTAGGCGGCGTTCAATCAGTGCTCCCCAAGATTCGACTAGTGGAAGTTGAGCCAGTTGATTCAGCTCCTGTGTATCTAGGCTGCCTGTAAACACGGCACCCATGATACGAGACAGTGGCCAGTCAGGGTATGGCCTTTCAACCAGAATAATCTCATCACCTGCACCGATATCACCCTGTTCCAAGACTCGGAAATACCAGCCTGTTCGAAGAGTGTCTTGCACTCTTTTCGCCATATCGTTTTGATCAAAGCGCACATTGAGTTTCCAGCAAGGCATACGCCCTTGCGACACTTCCAATAGCGTCGAGCCAATGCGAATCTTATCTTTCAAGCAAATAGAGTCTTCTGTCACACCATTTGAGCTTAGGTTCTCACCAAACGCACCAACAGATTTAAAAATGGCTTTGTCGCCTATCTCTTGCTGCCAGACAGAGTAGTGTTCGCTCGGGTAGATATGCAGGGCTTTTTGAATGCCTCCATGAAAACGCGGGTCGCCTTGCTCGTCATCAGTGAAACCAAGTTCTGTCGCGAGCTGACGGTGCGATAAAACCTGTTTGTTAATCGCACTGTTCGCACCATGTGCGAAAGCAACGGTTTTACCTGCTAATACGCTATTTACAACACCTAACTTCTTCATATCCCTTCCCTATTGCCAACAACCTGATAGCGCATGCTGACTTCATTCACTTTGTTTAGCATGATAGCCTAGTGAGCTCATGTCAGAGTAGGGATATAAGGACAACCAACAATGCTAACCCGCCAAATCAATTCTCACTCCGGTGTGATGACTTCCAATGATATGATGACAGAGAACCCTCACTCGCCAGCGTTGGTTAAAACCATCGACATGCCCAAAGGTTACATCGACTCGATGCATCAACACACCTGGCATCAAGTCATCTTCCCGATTAAAGGGCTACTGCAAACTAAAACAGACCACTACCAGCACCTTGTCCCGCATACCTCCGCGCTGTTTGTGCCTGCGGGTGTTCAGCATGAATCCATAGCGCTAAGCCATACGACGTTTGTCGGCATCTACCTTAACCCTACTTTCGGCACTGAATATGAGCGTCAAGTCCGAACCATCACGTTAACTCCGTTCTTGAATGAGTTGCTACAAGAAATACGCCGCCAATGTGAAGGGCTTGTGAGTGATGAAGAAGTATCGCGCCTACTGGCAGTCCTGCATGATCAAATCATGAAAGATAACGTACAGACGTTTCAGTTGTTGTTACCAGAAGATAGGCGCTTAAAGCTGATATTCGAAGCGCTGACTGAGATGCCAGCATTGGATTGGTCACTCAAAGAGTGGGGAGAGAAGGTGGGTGCATCAGAACGAACATTGTCACGCTTGTTCTCCAAAGAGTTCAATACATCTTTTCAGCTGTGGCGGCAACAAATCAGGCTGATTTACTCACTCTCTCTGTTAGACGAGGATCTGTCAATTCAAAGCATTGCCGATCAAGTGGGATACCAAAACGACTCTTCTTACATCAAAGCGTTTAAAGCGTACTTTGATGTCACTCCACAGCAATTCCGCGTTAATGGCCGCTAATTTCTTAGCAGCCTTTTTACTGAATGTGGGGAAAAGGGATACCTATTCATTCACGCCAGAATAACGAAAGGCCTCACGCGTAAGGTTATCAATTTCAGCATCACTCATTTCATTATGTGCCACGGTAATCCGACCTAAGTAGATTAAAGGTACCTCAACGGCCCGGCCTTCCAAATGAAACTTTATGGCTTCTGCAGTTGCGACACCGAGATCGTCACTCATGCGCATAGGCGTCGCATCGAGTTCTCCTGCTCGGATTTTCTCAATCTCTTTCGCTGTGCCGCCCCAGCCAGTGACATAAATAGGGTCAAGTTTGTCGGCTTCACGCAGCGCATCAACCGCTCCCATTGTCATTGCAGTATTTGCATTGTGGATCATGGTCACTTCAGGGAAATTATCCAGAATGAGTTTCACTCCATCGGCACCACCCAATTTTTGATATTGGCCAAAATGCTCATAAACAGTTAACCAGTCGCCTTCCTCTTCGACGCAATCAATAAATCCTTGTGAACGCTGGGTATCTGTAATACCAGGGATCCCTCGATTCGCAGCAAACTCGATATCTTTACCCAAATGTTCAATCACGTGCCCACAAAGCACTTCTGCGCCCATGCTGCTAGAGAAATCAAACCATGCATCCGGTTGAGACTCCCAGTTTTCATTCGGTGTATGGAAAGCCCAGATGAAAGTTTTGAAATCATTAGAAGCCGATAGTTTTTGAATATTATTGGCTTGCAGATCCAACTCCGACGGTCCAAAAATGACAAAGTCGTACATTTTTTCACCGCCCAACACCTTATCCGTGTACTGAGTTTGAAGAGAATGCTCAATTTGCTTTGATGAAAACTCGGTCACTTCATAAGGGATATTCAATGCCGACAAGCGCTTAGTGAGTGCCGTGTAGTTACGAACCCAGAAATCTGAGATATCCGCACTCGGATAGATAAGTGCAATTTGGATCGTTTGATTAACGATGTCACTTTTGATTGACTTCGGCTCTTCACTCACAGCAGATTGAAAATGATGGAAGATATGACTTTTCTCATCCATATCTGATTCATGGGCTAATGCCGCTATAGGACTAAACAAAAGAACTACTAAGACACACTTATTTACTATTTTATCAACCAAGTAAATCATAAATGTTACCAATTGTTTGATTGTGTAATAACATTATTATAAATATATACACCAAAATTATAAGTTGAATTACACATTATAAATTTATGACGATTTTGATTAGGCGCTTGCTCGTGATCTTTTGTGCAGTATGCATTAGCTCTTATAGTTACGCGAATAGCAGTAGCGAAACGTTTCTTGACTACGCAAAAGCAAAAGTACAAAAAGCAGTCTCCAGTAATACGACTTGGGACGGTCCGACTAATGGGCCGCAGGCGGTTTACGAAAAAAGTATTATCTTCGTTGCCTCTGATCTCAGAAATGGCGGCGTATATGGCGTGGGAAAAGGAATGTCTGAGGCCAATTCGCACCTTGATTGGCACTTGAGGTTTCTCGACGGCGTTGGTTCCGAAGTCCGTCAAGGCGCTGCAATTCGAAAAGCGATCGGTTTTGAGCCTGACGCAATCGTTCTTGGTGGCATTGATGCTGTAAGGCATAGGGATGTCCTAAAATTTGCTCAAAGCCTTGGCATCATCGTTATCGGTTGGCATGCAACAGAGTTAGCAGGTGGTAATGATGACATAGGCCTATACATGAACATCACTACCGATCCCTTAGATGTCGCAGAAATTGCCGCTTTGCTTGCCATCGTAAATTCAGAAGGCAAAGCGAACACGCTTATTTTCACCGACTCAAACTACAAAATTGCCACGATAAAATCAGATACCATGGCGAACACCATCAAGCGTTGCGAAGATTGCGAGCTATTGGAAGTTAACGATCTGCCATTAGATAAGATTTCAGAGCTAATGCCTAAAACAATGGAAAGTCTTTGGAATAAATATGATAGAAAAATCACCCATATATTAGCCATAAACGACCTCTACATTGATTATGCTATTCCCTCTTTAGAGTCACTCGATCACATCCCAAGCAACATATCAGCCGGAGACGGAAGTAAGGCAGCATACAAACGAATTAACAACGATGATTTTCAACTAGCCACCGTTCCTGAGCCATTGTATTTGCAAGGTTGGCAAATCATTGACGAACTTAACCGAGCCTTTAACGGTTTAAAACCCAGTGGCTATTCTGCTCCAGTTCATTTGGTTACACCAGATAACGTCGACGAACTTGTTAGCCAGCAAGCCAGTGGCATTTATGATCCACAAAACGGTTATCGCGAAGCTTATTTAAAGATTTGGAAGCCGAAATGATTATTAAAAACATCAATATCACGCAGCGCCTCATCATTTCCAGCTTGATTTCGTTACTTATCGTAAGTGTCGCCGTGTTAATAGTAATCCGCTCGCTCTATTACGTTGAATCAACATTAAAAACAGAAACCAGTACCCACGTATCTGAGCTGATCGTTAATTCAGAAATCAGTCGCCGCGTGTTTGACCTAACGTCAAAAGTCAAACTACTCGAACAGACGTTTCTGTTCAGTGAAAGTACCTTGTCAGCTCAAGCATTCAATATCGATCTACAACTTCAAAAACTTAGAGACCTCTCAACCAATAAAACATTCTCTAACAAGATTGATGCATTTATCGACAACTTCCATCGATTTCTAGGAAGTTCACTCGCTCTAAACCGAATTTTAAAACAAACCCATAAAATTGATACTCGACTCGCTATTCAAATTAATGAGTTAGAGTTTGTTATTGCTGACAGCAAGATAGCTCAACTAAATAGCCATGGTATCCAGCATTACAATAACGAGATCGATTTAGTGAATATGCTACGGGAAGCCTTCCTCACCACAGGTAAAATGATTGGCGATATCCATAGCCGCATCACGCCTGAAACTGAAAAGGTGTTGCTAATCGAAGTTGAAAAAGAGCTAGACATACTGCTTCTTCACCTTGAAAACGTGGACATACACACGCCTGCGGTCGTTGCTCAGAAGAAAAAAATCCAGAAAACCGTTAAGCGCTATAATGCCGCTCTACGTCGAATCCGCGCTAACCTTGAACAACGTTGGATTGTAATGGAAGCATTAGTTGGCGCTCAAAACGAATTACTGCGTATGGTAGAGGGGACAGAAACGCGCGTACAAACGCAAGCGGTCGAACTAACGCAGCAACTTGAGAAAGAAATAGGTCAATCTCGATTCAATGCCATCGTGATTAGTATATTTGCGATACTGCTTTCTGTACTGTTGATTAATCGAGTGGTTAGCCTCCATATCAGAAAGCCACTTGATGATCTAAAGGACGGTTTTGATAGACTCGTTTCCAACGGTACCAAAAAGCCTATCGACTTGGGGCGTACCGATGAATGGAGCCTCATCGAGAACGCCTATAACAATATGTCATCACGACTATCAGAAGCATATCTAGAGCTCCATGAAGAGAAAAAGAACTTCGACTTTCTTGCTCACCACGATCCACTGACATTGCTTGCGAACCGATTGTTAGCAACCAAAAAGCTTGATGAACAGATTGCCTTTTCACAATCAAACAGCAGCCCTTTCCTGCTTCTTTATTTAGATATTGATGAGTTTAAGACGATTAATGACTCGCTCGGTCACGCCTCTGGAGATAACTTATTGGTGAGTATTTCTGAGATTCTTACCAAGCTCATCGGCGATACTGGGTTCGTAGCGCGTATGGGTGGTGATGAGTTCATGATCGTGCTCTCTGATATGGATTCTGAAGAGGGTGAGCAGGTTGCCGATCAAATTAATAAGGCATTAAGAATGCCATATTATATTGAAGATAGAATGATTTTTGTCTCTGCTAGTATCGGGATCTGTCAATTTCCTATTCATGGAGAGGATGGAGAAACATTGGTGAGAAATGCGGATACTGCCATGTATCATGCAAAGAGAAACGGTAGAGATCAATATCGTATCTATGCCGATCAGATGACACATGAAGTCACTGACCTCATCGAAATCAACATGGGATTACACAACGCCATCAAGAATGATGAATTAGTTGTCCACTTCCAACCAAAAGTGTGCCTAGAAAGCCAACGTATAGTAGGGGCTGAGGCACTCGTCCGATGGCAACACCCGAAACTTGGCTTACTGCCGCCTTTCGACTTTTTAGAAGTTGCAGAGAAAACTGATCTCATTATCGAAATTGATAAATGGGTGTTTAGGAAGGTCGCCACGCTAATTACTGAATGGAAACGCGCCGGTACGAATATCGACAATTTAATCATCTCCGTCAATTTCTCCGCACGAATGTTTTATAAAACAGATCTTGCTGAGCAGTTACAAGAGATTCTTGACGAGACTGAGTGTAATCCTGAACAACTCCTGCTAGAAATAACCGAACGCGATATGATGCGCGATTTTGAAACCTGTTCTCGGACTATCGAAAAACTGCATGCGAAAGGTTACCGAATTGCCATTGATGACTTTGGAACTGGGTATTCTTCCCTTTCTATGCTCAAAAACCTATCTGCAGACTGCATCAAACTTGATCGTACATTTATCCGAGAAGTGAATACATCCAAATTGGATTACGAAATCACCAGTGCCATCCTCAAACTTGCCGAGGTGCTTGAGCTTTCAGTCATTGCCGAAGGTGTAGAGACCGAATCACACGTAGAGACTTTACGCCAAATTGGCTGTTCTTGTGCTCAAGGCTATTACTTCGCTCGCCCTCTCCCCGTTTCTGAATGGCTAGAATTCATCTCCGAAATTGATTCAAACACCCAGCGTCAAATCACATGTTAACCTGAGAACTGGCACATAGAAAGACATACCAGTAGATGATTGTCAGTACTGTAGATACGAAAAAGGCCGCTAATTTCTTAGCGGCCTTTTTTCTAAATGTGGCGGGGTTGCGCTCAACTAGGGATTTGGTAAATCCCTATCAATTCCATTCGTCTGAAACGACGAAAGCTCGCAATAAATGCGAGCTTTCTGAATGTGGCGGAGAGATAGGGATTTGAACCCTAGATACGCTATTAACGTATGCCGGTTTTCAAGACCGGTGCTTTCAACCACTCAGCCATCTCTCCGTTGCGGGACGTATATTAGGTATAAGCCCTAAACTTGTAAAGCATTAATTCGCAACCTATGGTTTAAGTGCTGAGAAACTAAGCAGTAATTGAGAAACCTTAACTCTCTACAACGTGATTTCTGCCTCATTCTCTAAGCTAAAAGCTCTATTGACAGAATTACAATAAAATAGTGTTTTATTTATAAGTTATTAATTTATAAATCAAAAAGCACTTTCGAGTAACACTTGTACGCCCGAAAGTCATTGCACAATAGTGTGAACTGTTTCAAAATTAGTGAATTAACAGAGTCGAATAGTCTTTATCTGAGGTTTTTATGAAAGTCGCTGACTTATTTAAACATCGCGGTTTAACAAATTCTAAGCAGCATTCAGAGTTCATGCACTGGATGACACCTACCGTACGTGAGTACTGGGGAGAGATTGTTAACAAGGCTCATAATCGTCACCTGTTTACTCGCCTGCGTGATTTTCACACTCCAGCAGTCAACGATGAAGTAAAACCAGACCCAGTCGTTCCGCAGCAGCCAAAACCAATCGAAATGAAGCCTGAGGCGCAAGCTTTGTACCTAGAGCTTCAACAACAAATTGGTGCTGTGATACATACTGGCGATTGGCTTGATGTGTCACAAGAGCGTATCAACCAATTTGGTCAAGTAACCGAAGACATGCAGTGGATTCATACTGACCCTGAACGCGCTGAAGCTGAGTCTCCGTTTAAAACAACGATTGCTCATGGATTCTTAACGCTCGCTCTATTACCTAAGTTAACTGACAGCGTTGATCCGGATAAAAACATGTTTCCTACCGCTAAAATGGTGGTAAACATCGGTTTGAATCAGGTTCGTTTCCCTTACCCAGTTAAAGCAGACAATCGCGTACGTGCAGTCAGCACGCTATCTAAAGTGACGCCTATCCGTAAAGGCTTAGAAATTGAGCGCGAAATAAAAGTTGAAATTGAAGGTGTTCGTCGCCCTGGTGCCGTGGTTACTTCAGTTATTCAGCTGCACTTTTAAGTCACAGCGAAACTTCTTTATAAAAAAACGCCCGATGAATATCATCGGGCGTTTTTCTTTTGCTACTGTTTATCCATTGGCGACTGCGAGAAGTCGAGCTTATGTTCAACAGAATCTTCCTGAGACACAGACTCTGTCGACTTATCCTCTAGTAGGGTACCGTTTTCATCAATCGGAATTTTACGCTTATACAGTTTATTCAATGCTTTAATAATTGAATGTTTGCCAACCTTGTTCTCTCGAATCTTTTTCAGCATAGGCTTAGACAAGCTTTGCAGGCCAACTACTGTATCTACACCGATTTGGAGCGCGACTTGATCACGTAGCACTCGTGACGGTTCGTGACCAAGTTGAGCAGCAAGGAACAACCAAATATAACTGAGTGAATTACCGTTAGGTTTTTGCCCCATCCATACTTCGCCCGCTTTATACATCGCCTCTAGGTGGCCTTTTTCAGCCGCTCGCTCTAACCAGTAACAGCCTTGAGCAAAGTTACTCGCTACCCCGACACCATTGATGTAATTCAAACCGAGCTTCATACGACCTTCGTTGCTTTTCAGCTCAGTTGCGCGGCGGTAGTACGAAGTCGACATGTTAGGATCATTGCTGTTTTCAGGTGAAAACCAGTCGCCAAGAAATACAATCGCATCAACATAATTTTCTTTCGCAGCTTGTTCCATCACGGAAATAGCCTTTGGTGTATTGACCTCTGTTCCTCGTCCATGAATCAATGCTTGTGCCATTTCGAACTTATGCGGCAAACTTCCTTCAGAGGCATTAATACACGTCTGCCAGAACTTCGCTTGTTCTTTTAACACGACGTCTTGCTGCATCTTGTTACTAATACGAACGACACCATACATTCCGGTTACACTGTCGAGCTTGGCAGCTTTGGTATACCAATAGATAGCTTCTTTGATGTTTTTACGCTCAGCCTCTTTAGCAAGATAAAGAATCGTCGGGATATCACCGCCTTCAGCTTTCATCACACGCTCTTCTTGTTCTTGACGGCGGTTTCTCTCCACCGCTTTACGAAAAGCGATCGCTTTCTGCTTGCGCTCTTGCTCTAACCGCTTCTTCCTTAGCGAAAGAGCAAGCATCCACATAAACATACCCAGTAAAAGCAACCCTGTTGCTCCTATGGCAATCCCAATTATATTCATTCGTTCTCTTGTCGTTATACGTTACCGTTTACATTTCTGTATCGGCAGCAGGCTCAAATCATTAAGAATTTTCATCATACCCTATATCAGAAATCGACGCACAAATACCAACGCGACTCTTTAATATTGGTGTATAGCCCTCTAAAAATGCAAAAATCCGAGCTAAGCTCGGATTTCTTCTGATTTAAGTAGCATGAACTCGTCCCTAAGACTCAGGGAATTCCCCTTTCGTTGCTTGACTATCCGCACTCGCAACCCAGTGCTCATTCGGATCAAACGCTTCATCGCATAGGTCAATAGAATAACCCATGTCAAGCACTTCTTTTATCGTAAGGTTATCAGCAACTTGTGTTTTCTCACCACGCTCATTTCGTAATTCCATTAAGCGCTCCTTATCAAAATGAGGATTCTCACTAATAAGTTTAGTCGAGATTCCCTTTTAACAGGGCTTAGAAAGGGAACTACAGCGTAAATTTTTGCTGCAATGAACAGAACTGCAAACCATCAATAAGCGACCCAGCACGAGATAAGCTATCGTCATCAAACTGAACACCATATTTATGGTAGTGAGATGTTTTCGATACATTCTTTACGATGGCCGTTAGGACCTTACCATCACTTTCCGCACTATTTGCATCAATCGTCAGCTCTATTACTGAGCCCAAACGGTAGTTCGTTTTGGTACGATCGACCACGATTAAACAACCATGTTGCGAAATATCTCTAATCTGGCATGGATACTTGTACTTGTTAGGCGAGAGAATACCATCGAGACTAATTTCTAACCGAGCACTTGCCCTTAAACCAACAACGACCTGAGTCGATTTTGGCACGCTAATTAGTAGTAATTCCGTGCCTCCACCATTGAGTACGTATTCAATTTTACTCTTAAAATAAACGCGCGCACCCTCTCCTTTTGATGAGATAACACACGCCTTAATGGAATAGCCTCGCTGCATGAACAGCGACATTTCCTTGGCAGTAACGGTTGGCATCTCAAGTAGCAGGACATTATTTGAATGCAGGCCCACATACTTGGTACGGCATTTCAGCACCTTCCCTGTTGGTGTGGTTACGATACAAGCGACTTCACATAAAGGAAGTACATCCTGGAACGCATCTTCACCATAACGGATAGATGTCGATTGATCCGCAGTATGTTGCTCTGGTTGATCCTCTTCGTCGGCGAGGTGGATAACCTTCTGATTTTTGTTTTCAGCTAGCCCTGCCATAATTAACCTTTATGCAAATAATTCAGTATGTGCTTTATAATAGTTGAGAACCCACTCGAAAAGTCCACAGATCACAATTGCCAAAATTAACACTTAAAAAATTGCAATTAGGCTCAGATACTTAAAGCCAAATTTAGAATATTAATCACTCAAGATTAAAAGTAATGAGCTAATCAATAGTTCCTCAATTGCCATGTTTTGATAAAGGTTATCATGAGTCTAACCATCATTACTGGCAATGCGACTTTCGTTTAGCGCTTCCATAGTAAGTCTAGTCAATGAGATAGGATTGGTATCAAAGCAGCCAGTGCTAGGTACAAAGACGGTGTGTAACGGTGAAATTTAAAATGACACAAACAAAAACAGAGCCAATAAAGCTCTGTTTTATATAATAATTTACGCAAGTCCTCTCTTTGAAAAAGAGGATAGTTTCTAGGCGACTTACTCAGCGCTTAAGTACTCGCATAAGTAAGCGGTCGACACTGCAACTTGTAGGTCAAATGACGAATTTGCTTCCACATTGAATGACTCACCTGAGTTGTACGTCACCCACTGCTCTTCACCCGCTTTCTTAACAGTCAAAGCACCTTTTACTACGGTCATGCGCTCTGCAGCCGCCGTACCAAAAGTATATTCACCCGCAGCCATAACACCGACGCTAGAGTCACCATCTTGCTGTGTAAAACCTAACGACTGAACTTGTCCTTCAAAATAGCTGTTCGCTTTGATCATCCTTCTCTCTCCTTGGAGCAAATATTTTTCAACGATCGTTTTATACGAACTGAGGCGATTCAGCAATAGATAATTTTCATATCATTAGAAGGACAACTTTATGATTTATAGACGAATGCACGTTTGCACAACGGAAAATATTATCCAGTTAGCAGAATGGGGGATCATCAACCAGTCGACTGCTCACATGAAAAAGTTCATCTGTTGCACTATGACAGGGTAAATGAGCACTAAACTATAATGAAACGACCGAATTCCTACACCTAAGTTTGGGCTGGGGTTCAATATTCTGTAGGCAAAAATTGCGTTAGTACTCAATATCCTACAGTCTGGCTGGTGTTGGTACTAAATAACCTACAACCTTTACTACTACTGAACATCGTAAATATATTGGATAGTCCCTGCTGTTATGACTAAAAACTCCGCAATAAAAACTGCCGCCACCCTAGTGTTTCTTTTATTGCTGCTGGGATTTTCTAGCCTGCTCTATTTTAGCTACCAAGACTATATTCACCCAAAACATGTTTATGGGCGCTGGATAGAAGTTGGCGCGCCGCCGTATCAAACAGAAGTGCTGACACTCAATTCCCAAGGGGTATTTCGTAATAACCGATTAGTCTCTACACGTTTTGAGTTTGATGGTAAGAGGGTTACCGTACATACTGGTAACGGCAGAGCCATTTATCAAATTGCCGGAACCTTTGACTCACCTCAACTTAGGCGTCTTGAACCTAATAGTCCGACACAAAGATTCGTGAAAGAAGGATATGAAAGTACGGTAGACATGGAAGGGGGAGGTGCTGCTAAGCATCGCCGAGCAGCACTAGCCGATCATTTTGGTAATAAATAATGCGCGATTAACCCGTCAATACGACACCTTCAGGGTGTTTCACTAAGCTCGGTTCAGGTCGAGCAAGCATGTAAGCAAGTGTCAGTGGTCCAATACGACCAATCGTCATCACTACAATCATAATATACTTACCAGGTTCAGAAAGATCTGCTGTTAAACCTGCGGTTAGACCCACGGTCGCGAACGCTGAAATCGTTTCAAACAAAACTTTATCAAAACTCGCTTTTTCGGTGAGCATCAGCAAGAACATCGCGATAGTTAAGATCGCGCCACTGACTACGATAATCGCCAAAGACTTGGTCACCACAGGCCAACCAACGGTTCGTCTAAACATCACCACATGTTTCTTCTGTCTTAAAAAAGCCCATGTTGCGACAAATGCCACCGCAAAGGTAGAAACCTTGATACCACCACCTGTAGAAGTCGATCCTGCGCCAATTAACATCAAGATAATCATAACCAATAAAGCTGGTTGAGTGTACAGAGCTAAATCGACACTGTTAAAGCCCGCGGTACGTGCACTCGCAGATTGGAAGAAGGCAGCTAGCCACTGTCCACCTGGCGTTAAACCTCCCATGGTCGCTTGGTTATCTTGTTCTAGCGCCCAAAACAACAAGGTACCAATAAGCAGTAGCGCAGGTGTCGCGACTAACATGATCTTGGTATGTAACTGCAGAGCTCGAAAGCCACGTCGCCAGTTAGTAGAAACATCACCAACCACCGTAAAGCCTAAACCACCGAAAATGAATAACCCTGCTAACGTCAAGATAACGATTGGATCTTCAACAAAGCTCATCATACTGTCTGAAAACAGAGCGAAACCCGCATTGTTAAACGCAGAGATAGCATGGAAAAGTGCGTAGAATAACCCATCACTCCAGCCCATTTCAGGCACCCAACGGTATGCGAGTACCAAGAAACCAATCGTCTCAGCAAGGCAGGCAAAGATGATAATACGTTTGACTAGGCGACGAAGGTTAACACGTCGATCTTGCCCCAAAGCGTCTTTCGCCAGAGCTTGCTGTTTTAAGCTTAAGCGCACACCGAACATATACAGTAAAACCGCAGACAGCGTCATCTGCCCTAAGCCGCCAATCTGCATTAACAGCATCAGCAGAATTTTACCGGCGATAGTAAAGTGTTCTCCGGTATCAACGACGCCTAAGCCAGTTACACTGATAGCCGAAGTTGCAGTGAACAGCGCATCGGTAATCGATAGCCCAGTGACTGAAAAAACCGGTAGCGTCAGCAAAACTGCAGACGGAAGAAGAACACCCAAAAAGCTGAGTAAAATGACTCTTGGTTCAGAGCCTTTACGCTGCTTTTTGTCCGAATCTAACGCATAAAACGTATCGGTGCGGGAAAACGGATTCATAATGAGCTCAATTTCTTAGCCAAAATATCACGAGGACCAGCAATGATGATCAAATCACCAATTTCGAGTCGCTTCTCGTAATCGGGCGTTTTATTGATCTCTGGGCCCCGTTTAAAACCTAATACTTGCACATCTTGCTCTTTGCATAGTGCAAGGTCGCTTAGGGTTTGGCCCATCAGCTGTGAACCGACGACAATTTCTGTCATCGCTAATCCTGAACCCAGCTCTTGGAATTCGAGAACACGCTTATCCAACATTTTTCTCGCCACCCGAATGCCCATATCTCTTTCAGGCATGATCACGTGGTCAGCACCAATTTTGTGGAGAATTTTTGAGTGGAACTTGTCTTTCGCTTTTACCCAAACGTTTTTCGCTCCGGCTTCTTTAACCACCAAAGTACTTAGGATACTCGCATTTACATCGGCACCGATTGAGACCATAACCATGTCGTAATCGCTTAAACGAAGCTCTGCCACGGTTTCTTCATTGGTACAATTGGCCACTAACGCTTGGCTAACAAAGCTTGCCGCGACTCTTACTCTTTCTTCATCAAGATCGACGGCAAGAACCTCTGCTCCTGCTTGCTGAAGCTCTTTACATACAGAAAGGCCAAATCGACCTAGTCCAATTACAGCAAACTGTTTATCGGTTGGTTTCATCATTGTTCCTATTTTCGATAGGGGGAGAGAAGCGTCAAAGTGTGCGCCTGTCGATCTCGGTTATCAAACCTATTCCAAAATCTTGACACAGTTTTAACCTTGTCCAATATATCAACAATAGCTACTCAATAAAGAGACTAGTGTGGGTATAGGCAAAGACTTATACTTACGCTACAAAATCATGAAATTGAATTGAAAAATGAACGACTTGCTCACCTATTTACCGCCATCAATCGCTGAGATGTTAAACAGCTGGGACACCAATGTTCTGTTTATCACCATTGCCAGTCTACTGGTGTGGATTGCATGGCGCATTATTTATGGCCGCTTAGAAATATTGGTGAGTAAGACTCAGTTCCACTGGGACGACCTCACTTTAGCGGCACTTAAAACGCCCATTAGTACGCTTATCTGGTGTTGGCCTGGCACCATATCCGCGGGCTTTTTACTGCAAGACTATATGGGCTCTAAGCTCAACTGGCTAAGTACCCTTAAACTCATTCTCGTCATAGGGATCTTTGTTTGGATCACTATGCGCTTAATCAACAATATTGAAGAGTACGTACTCGCCAATCAGAACCGAGACGAAACAACGGTTCAAGCCGTAGCTAAGGTTGCAAGACTGTTCTTTATTGTGATTGGTGCTCTGACGGTTATGCAGGCATTTGGTCTAAGCCTGTCAGGCCTGCTTACTTTTGGTGGTGTCGGTGGTTTAATTGTCGGTTTAGCCGCTAAAGACCTACTGTCCAACTTCTTTGGTGGCATGATGATCTACTTCGACCGTCCGTTTAAAGTCGGTGATTGGATCCGCTCCCCTGATCGTCAAATTGAAGGGACCGTTGAAAGAATTGGTTGGCGCATGACCATCATCCGCACATTTGATAAAAGACCAATCTACGTACCAAACTCTGTGTTCAGCAGCATTGTGGTAGAGAATCCTTCTCGTATGCTCAATCGACGTATCAATGAAAATATCGGTATTCGTTATCAAGATGGGGCGAAGGTAGAGCTGATTGTGTCTGAAATTAAAGCGATGCTAGAAAACCATAACGACATTGATACTAAACAAACACTGATCGTTAACTTTAACGGCTTTGCGCCTTCTTCATTGACGCTACTAGTGTACACCTTTACCAAGACGGTTAACTGGATTCGCTACCATGAAGTGAAGCAAGATGTGTTACTAAAAATCTATGAGATCATCCGCTCTCACGGCGCTGATATTGCCTTCCCTACTCAGACTATTCAGCTAGAACCACAAAAAGCTGGTGAAGTTGAAGTTCCACCAGCCTTAAACTAATCAAGCTATCATGCAGTAGCCTACGCTCTGGCTACTGCAGCGCTACTTCCCGCTCAACCGTGTCTTCGACTCTCTCGGCTACGAAATAGAGCCAAATCATGGCAATACATACCGCAAAACACAACCCAAATAACCATGTAGAACCAAGCCATTCAATCATCACGCCGCCGACTAGCGGGCCGATAGCAAATCCTAGAGTGTAAATACCTGTCGCGCCAAAATAGGAACCACGTAAATGAGAAGGCGCTAAACGGTCAATTTGTACGTTGATGGTTGGGAAGGTAATCACTTCACCGACACTAATAATGAAACACGCGATTGCCCAACCAATGGCTGAATCATTTGGTGACACAATGAAGGCTAGCTGACCAATAGCAATCGCCACCATACCAATACGTGTGCGAGTAAACAAAGGGAAAGATTCCATCAATTTCAGCAGTGGAAACTGGAGTGTGACGATGGTGGCAGTGTTAACGAACATCAGCATCGCAATCAACGTTGCAGCATCAGTAATACCGCTACGCACGATAACTTGTGGTACCGATGACTCAAGCTGAGCGTAAACAAACATTAGCAGTAAGTTAGCAATCAGCAACAAAATGAAGATCTTATCTTGACTGATGACTTTAAGCGTTTGGCGAAAGTTGGGCAGTACCGACGATTCCTTGATCTTGTCTCGCAAAGATTGTTTCCGCTCAATCCCAAAGATAATCCAAAGAGCGTACGCAAGGTGGGTAAGGCCAGTAACTAAGAACAAACCTTGTGGATTGGCGAGTGCCAGTGTGACACCCAGCAATGGACCGATAGCGCCACCGATATTTAAGACGAAGTAACGAATGTTGAGGGCAAGTTCTCGGTCTTTATGATCAGCGAGGGAGTCACCTAATACCGCCTTCGCAGGACCATCAATCAATGGGTGCATTAACCCTGTCATCAGGACAAGAATGTAAAACTGCCACATTTGATCAGCAAGTCCGATACCTGTGTATGCGAAGACAGCGATCACACAACCCGTAACCATTAGCCATTTTCGGCCAAACTTGTCTGACAAATAACCGGAATAAAGCCCCACGCCAGATCCCAATAACGAAGCTGCGGCAAGCATGGATCCTACTTCAATCGCACTGGCTCCGTAATCTTGATATAAGAAAACCACTAAGAAAGGCCAAGCCATAAAAAAGCTTGTTCGAGCGATAAGCACACCGACTAGCACAGTCCAAACTGGCAAATTAAATCTTTGTACCCGTTCCCACTGGAATAAGCTTTGCTCCTTATTCATAAAATTACCTTCCCTAGCCATATTGTTATCTATTTGTTATGCAACAGTATACTTTTGGTAGGTATGAATGAAAGTAATTATCAAAAAAAGCCCGCCAAAAGCGGGCAAATAATGAAAAGGCATTAAGTTATTAAAAAATAAACTAGTTTTGCGGTGTCATTGATAGGTTTGCTAGCTGAAAATCCTGTTCTTGCCACCAATAGCTAGTTCGAAGACCATCGGTAATTGCCAAAGTTTCTCCAACCATAGGTGTGACTAAGTTAGCACCTGATATTTCTGCTTCACCAATCAAATCTGTCATGGGTTCATCCCATTTGTGGGCGAAGAGTTCGTAAGTTGACCAGTGGACTGGGAACAAGTTCTCAGCATTCAAATCTTTGAACGCTTGCATAGTGTGTTTGGCTTGCATGTGACCCCAATTTTCCACCGGGAAACCTTTACCCTCTTTCACATTGGCGGCAACTTCAATAAATGCCAAATCAAATGGACCATACTTGTCACCAATCTGCTTAAAATGACTGTCGTACGCGGTATCACCACTGTAAAAGAAAGAGCCATTACGACCTTTGACTACCCAAGACGCCCACAATGTACTGTTCGAGTCAAACCCAGTTCGGCCAGAGTTATGGTTTGCAGGTGTGGCAATTAACTCCACACCATTAATCATCGCTGATTCCCACCAATCAAACTCTGAAATCTGGCTAGGCGGTACACCCCAAGCTTCTAGGTGCTTACCCACGGCTAGAGGCACGAAGAACTTTACATTGCTATTGGCGTAGTAGCGAATGGTTGATTCTTCGAGATGATCATAGTGGTCGTGAGAGATCACAATAACGTCTGGCATTGGCAAATGTTCACGAGTCATAGGCGCTTCGACATTTCGGCCAAATAACTTCTTCGCAACCCACGGAGACGCGTACTCAAAAACCGGATCAATCAGCACACGTGTTTGGTCGATATCAATGAACAAACTTGAGTGTCCAAGCCATGTCACGCGCATCGCATCACTTCTCTCTGTTAACAATGCAATATCTGCGGACTGGTGAGGTAAAGTATGACTCGGTTTCAATGCACCGCGGTCGAAGAAAAACTTCCACATAATTGACGAGGTACTTTCCTCTGAAGGCACGCTAGGCAAACGAGAGATAACTTTACCGTCTTTGAACTGCGCAGACTGCGCAACCTTCTCTGCGCGTTGGTGGGCACTTTGGCTACGCTCTTGTGCGTTATCCGTAGCTTGATACTGGTTGTAACCAACCAATCCCAATGCAGAAATTACTGATGCTTTTAAGACACTGCTCATTTTCATGATCTCTTCGCTATCCAATAAAGTAAACGATGGTGTATACTTTAGTTACTCTGAATTAAAAAGTAAACAACACCGTTTACTTTATCTATTCTGGAAAATGAGCAATGATAAAAAGAAGTGATATAAAACAAGAAGATATCATCAAATCCGCCATCGAAGTTTTTTCTAAAAAAGGCTTTGAGCAAGCCAGTATGGAAGGTATTTCCAAGCATGCAGGAGTCTCAAAACGCACGCTTTACAAATACTATCCAAACAAAGATGCTCTCTTTGAGGTGATTGTAGATAAGCTCATGTGTCGTTTTGATGACCATTATGAGGTCGAGTTCGACCCTTCTGTGTCGATAGAGCAGCAATTAACTGAATTAACGCTCAAACAGATGTGTTACATCAATAATGAAGATTTTCAAATCACCGCACGCTTGGTGATGGCAGAGTGTATTCGCTGTCATGAAACCTCGAAAGTAATGGTGTCCAAGTTCGAATCAATTGAAGACTCTTACGGCCTACAAAAATGGGCTCAGCAAGGCATTGATGCAGGCGCACTTGAAATAGCCAATATTCCATTGGCAATTGAACAGTATATTGGCAGCATTAAAGCGATCATTTTCTGGCCGCAATTAATTACTCATACTCCCCCTCCAAGCTGTGAGCAAGTTAAAGCGACGATTGATCACGCTGTGATGAGCTTTGCTGCAACGTACAAAACTCGCTAGATTGGGATTGGCTACGCTGGAATAAAAAAACGCCCCTTATGGGGCGTTTTTGTTTTAGTTATTGTCGTGAATCATCACGTGTTCAAGTAACGATGACACCATGTCCTCGTGAGACATACCACTAAATCCACTATCAAGTTGGTGAACAAGGTTCTCAACCAAGATACCTTGATCGTCGGTCCCTTCTCCTTGAGGGTGAACACGCAGCTCAACATGATCGCCATCTACCTGCACATCAAGATGCTGCAACAGTTCATCCATATTCACTGAACCGGATTTAAGCTCAGGTAAGACTTCACGTAGATCGATCTTATCTCCTTCGCTGACGTTGAAATCTTTAATGGTATCAAGAGAGCCGTCATCAATTTCATTCCAGACAAAGGTATCCATACCAGTACCACCGACAAGAATGTCAGAGCCTAGTCCACCTTCCAGAATATCATCGCCGTCACCGCCCATTAGCGTATCGTTTCCAGCGCCGGCAATTAGGTGATCATTACCATCACCACCAACCAATAGATCATCACCACTGCCAGACGTTAAGGTACTGTGTTCTCCGTCGCCATGCAGTTGAATGTCATTAGTCTCCGTAGCTTTATCAATAGTCGTTGCATCAGACACAACAGAAAAATTGACCGTAACCGGGTCAGACTTAGCTTCATCACCATTAGACTCCGTAGACGTCGCTCGTAAGGATAAGTTGTGCTCGCCGACACTCGCCCCTTCAATTTTCAGGTCTGAAATAGAAGCCGCAGGTACCAGCCATACATCCTCAGCGGCATCGTAACTGATTCCACTGACTGAACTTGTTAACGTACTGCCAGCAGGTACACCGTGAACTTCAAGCGCCAGCACTTCCGTTGAGTCAGTTAACGCCGCCATTACCCCTACCAATGCAATTCCACTGTTACTCGCAGCCAAGCTTGCAGTGATGTTACGAACGTGATTTACACTCGGATCAATCGCTAGCGTCGGTACATTAGCTACAGGCGTAACCGCTATAACATGGCTTTGTGGCTCGGCTTCTAGTGCTAAACCTGAAGGGTTGTAGCTATCTTTAGCCGTCACATCCAACTGAATCTCATCGGTTGGTGCTAAGCTCGCATCTAAGTACAGTCCATTTGGTGCAGTTGGCGTATCAAGCAAGGCATTCAATTCACTTAGTGTGCCCGTTAAGGTTAAGCTACCACTGCCCTCACCCGTAACTAATACTGAAGAACCAGCAGGTTTCTGGAGCGAAAGAACACCGTAATCGACCGTAATCGTCACTGTCATTGGGTCATCGGCATGGCTACCAACGTAGTCCACATCCGATACGTTAATTCCGCTGATCAGTTGATCCGCCGACTCTGCGATACCTGTGGTGATATCATCAATATCGATAATTGGCTTATCATTGACATCAAGTACATCAAAGGTGATCTCACCGCTATCGGTCAGGAAGTCGTCAGCACCATTGGTGGTGCCATCATCTTCGATCACGTAGGTAATGGTTACTTTGCCATGGAAGTTTGGCGCAGCGTTAAATGTCCAAGATTGACCGTCTGGATTGAGAGTCAACGTACCTTGCTCTGCAGGCACCGAAATAGAATCAACCGTTAACGTATCGCCATCAATATCCGAGCTTGCCGCAATAATCTGAGCCATTGTGATTTGGGTTGAACCGTCCTCATCAATATCATTGAGAGTAAGGTCCCCTGCAACAGGCTGATCATTCACTTCACTCACATTAATCACAAATGTCGTTTGATTGGTGGATGACGTACTTGGATCCGCTGGGTCTACAGCGCCATTATTGCCACCATCATCGACCGTAGCTGTCACCGTAACTGGACCGCCAGAATTGAGATCATTGCTGTTGGCATCCGGCCTGAAGATAACATTCCCTGCAGTAAGCGCACTGTTGATATCTGCTAACTTGCCAATTAGAACCAAGCTACCATCAGGCTGCAACTCGAAGTTCACACCTGTGAAGTCACTGAACTCTAACGAACCTTTATCGGCTTGCAATGTTAAGGTGTATTGAGCGTTAGGGTCATCGTATTCGACATCGATATCAGCAATGGTGAAATTGTTGATTGCAATGCCATCAACAACATCTTCGCTGGTATCAAGGTCAGGTACATCTTCGATAGGACCAAGGTCGGAAACGCCAACAAAAGTTGGTTGGTCGTTAACCGGGTCGATGACTAACTCAACATCAAACTCGCTCTTAGGTCCTAAGTACTCCGCACCGCTTGCGTCTTTATCAACACTTTGCACTGCAATATGAATCGGACCATCAATACCCTTGATGTTGCCATCATCAGTGTTGTGTTCACCCGAATTAAAAATAATCTTATCAAGACTATTTTTGTCGATATCGAGGGTCCAAGTCTTGGTCGCTTCATTGTAGTTAGCTAACGTCACGCCATCTGGATAGTAAATAAGGGCATCAGCCGGAACATTCGTCACTTCAACACGTAACGTTTCTGGCGCATTCTCACTATAGGTTCCACTACCAGACGCAGATAAAGCATCATCAACCACTGACGCGTTAATATCGATGTCGACATTTTGTCCTTCAGTGCCCGTTGCTTTGTCAGTTGGGTCCACATCAATAGCATCACCGACAGGCGTAACAGTCAGCTTAAAATTCGGCAGATTAGCCGCTTCTGTCGGCACGCCCAATAGATCTTCTTGGGTATACACCGTAATGCCGAACTCTGCAGTACCGCTGAAGTGTTTAGGCGGCTGAACAAAAATATCGCTTAAGCTCAAGGACGTATCAGAGCCAGAAGGCAGCTTAACGCTCCACTCGCCATTACCATTGTTTTTAACCACGTATCCACTACCTGGCTCTGCACCAAGTAAAAATCCGTCAGGTACATTGGTAAATTTAATCGATACGAATGTCTCTGAGCCGTCGTTATCTGCTAACTCGATCGAAATTGGGTCAGCAGTACTGCCCAATGAAATTTCGGTATCTTCTAGGCCCACGACTTCAATTGTGTCATCACTTGCACCAGGTCCAGAAACAATCACATTGTCGACCACAGGCTCAACCTCAAAGCTGACGGTATCTTCAAATGGTTTAGAATGCGAAGTAGAAGTCTCCGTGCCGGAAGCATCGAATACAGCAGTGTCTGTGATAGTCCCTGAGACTTTAATATTAATGGTGTTGCCACTGTCTTTGGTTGGATAGTTGGTATCCGGTCTAAACAAAATATTGTCTAGCGCACCATTTTCGATCTCGGTTTGATTGAAGGTCAGTTGTGTACCTAGAGGTTGACCTGCTGAGTTATAAAACTGTCCCGGAGTCCCATCTTCAATCGTCAATGTGATCGACGATATCACTTCTGTACCACCCTCATTGTGGGTATCAGAGCTCGAGACCGTGTCACCCAATGTGTAGTCTAGGTTGAGTTTGATAAAGCTATCTTCAAAGCCCTTAACATCACCACCCGTTTGATCAATTGGATTCATTGAATCGTCAAGCGACTCGACAATATCGAGTGACAACTTAGGCTTATTCGCAGATACATCAGCAATCGGATTAACCTCTATGATGACCGATTCATCATTCGAGACACTGTGCCCCGATGTCGTATCCGTTGTGATGATAGTAATCGGTAGTTTGAAGTCGCCCGAATAGTCTTTTGGTAACGTCAATTTGAGGCCGTCAAGGCCAACAATATTTCCTGCAGCATCTAGTGTTGCCGAAAAAACATAGGTGCCGTTAGTGAAGTCAACATCGGCACCAGAAACACCGATATTAAAGGTCTGCCCATTTTCGGTGAACGTGTCATCGATAATTATCGTAATAACGTCAGGGTTGGTATCTCCACCACTCACCGTGAGTAACGGTTTTAGTTGGCTACTCAAATCAACCTGAGTATCTTCAACCGCCGAGATAACACTGTTGTCAGGAATATCAATTTCAGCAGCTATGTTACCCACTTCTTTGATATGTTCGGGGAATGACAGAATCACTGAGGTTTCTCGCTCCGCAATAACGCCAGGAGACTTATTCGGGTCAGTATCATCACCTTGATCGACAACTTGGGCGTAAATCGTTAAACCGATATCATTGAAACGGCTGTCATCGTCATCATTGCTGTTGCCAGGTGTTAAATCTAATCCTGCCGGCGCTGTGATGGTGAAATTCTGTTCATCAATAATGACCCAACGTCCATTACCCTCATAAACAGCGCCAGTAACTATTAACTGGTCCATTATGTCAGGGTGATCGTTATCAAACTGAATCACTAGTTGGGTAACATTCTCTGTTGACTCGAACTGGGTATCTGTTGCATCCGTTTCTTCATAACGGATCACGAACTCATTATCTAACGCATCTTTCGCACTATTAATAGTAAAAAGAATGCTGCCAGTATCTGCATCCGCAACAATCTTGTTGTTTACATCACCAACAATGTCACTGTTTTCATTTTCAACCACCAGCTTGTTATTGTCATCAACGGCTTCAACGACAGGAGTCACATTTACATTGACAGTGCCGTTAATTGTTGCTGTCACTCGGCCACCTTCACCGACGATATCGTCACTGGTGTATTCATGGTCACGCTCTTCAATTTCAACGACTGTCGTCAACTGGAAGTTAGTGCTCGAATCTTTTGGCGGCGTGATCTGGATAAAGTTATCCTGTAGCGCAATTTGCGTAAAGTCTGCCGGCAACTGACCATCCAACGGTGTCACTGTCAGTGTCCCTGTCGCACTGTCAAAGCCCCACTCTACGTTACCATTGACGTCAACTGTCGCTCCTTCTGGCACTCCACTAATGACAATCGAAGTGAAGTGCTCATCAGAGTCCGGATAATCACTTTGGCCTTTTGGATGCCAATCAATGTTAATCGCGCTATCTTCGTAACCTGTAGAGGCGTTGGTGTAGTTTGCTGAAGTATCAATCACTGGCTCAACTTCAATGCGAATCTCACGTTTAAATGTACGTGAGTGGCCGTCATCTTCAGTCACAATCAGAGTTTCTTTGATATGAATATTTTCTGTTGAAGACGCGACAGGGCGAATGATGATGCCCGACGACATATCGACATCAGTCATATTCGCTTCGTAGATCGGATTACCCTGTGCGTCGTAGCCAGCAAAGTTGAGGTTGACGACAGTTCCATTGCCATCTTCTATCACCACACCTTCCGGAATGTTAGACAGTAGAACGGTAATTGATTCCGAGCTATCCGTTGGACGTTGATCGTACTCACCCGATACGACAGAGAAATTGAGAACGGCGTGGCCATCTTCCTGAATTTTTGTCTCTACGCCCGAAATGTCGCCATCCTCAAACGGAGACCAATCACCCGTATTACCCGTATTGTTCTGCGGTGTATCGGCTACACCCGTAACCTCAACGTTGACAGTTTTAGTCCCTAAGACCTCCTCGTCAACATGAGTTACGCCACCAGACAACTGCGCGGTATCTTTAACCACACCAGTGACATCAAAGGTAAAGTCTTTATTGCTGTGCAGATCAGGAATGACTTCAACATTGCTCAACTGATCGTACGGGATTTCTTGGTAAGTAATGCCATTGACCGTAACGGTAGAGATCTGGCTGTCGCCATCACCCACCCATTTTAGTGTCGCCCCGTCAGTAATATCCGATATACGCACATGCAGTGTTTCCGAACCATCGCTATCCAACGAAGGCTGCATTTGAATCACTTCATCGAGCGTAAAAGGGTCGTAGTTAGACTCAGATGGGTCAACATCAGGGTCAGCAATATTGTCTTCATTGATCTTAATTCGGCTGACACTAAAGCTGCCAGTGTCGGCATCCGCTTTAACATCAATAACAATCTCTTTGACTTCAGATTGAGCACTGCTCTTATCTATAGTTCCATCTTTATGCGGATTACGTGTCTCTGTTGTAATGGCAGTCGCCTCAAGGCGAATCTCACCTGAGAAGTGGTCGTTTGGATTGACTTCCACTCTGTTTATATCGCTGGCGCTAATCTCATACACGCCGTTCACTGGCGTTAACACACGATTACCGATCATCAACTCAAATTGTCCTTCACCTTCAGCGATCTTAAGCTCATAAGTGATGGTTTCTGGACGGCTGCTATCTTGGGTCTCGGCCTGAAGTTCCAGTCGAACGTTGCCTTGGTCTTCAACTGTTTCGTAATGATAGGTGCTGTTGTCATCACTCCATGTAGCGATATCAGCGACACTTTCAATCTCAATATTAAAACTAGAATCGAGGGTATGATCTATGGTGCCATGATTATCAATTTGTAGCTGATAGTTGATTTCAACACCTTTACCACCCGTCGAGAAGTTACGATCTGGAACAAAGTAAAGGTTATCAATCGTCGCAATGGTATTGTTGCCATTTTGCGTAAAGCTTTGCTGTAGAACAGAACCATCAAAGATGATATCTCCAGAAGCATTAGGTTCTAGCTTGTAGAACACGCCGTTATCTTCGTAGTAGAAGGTTCCTCGGTGATTACCCGCTTCGATGGTCAACTGACCAATATCTTCTGCGTTATCTCTATCAAACAGGTCAACAGATAGCTCAACCTTAGCTGGTGAGTCCGCTAAGTCGTCTTGATTATCTTGCGCATTTTCCCATTCTGGCGCATCGCCCGGAGCATAGTTGATTTGCGAATCACGACCAGCATCTTCAAAGGTCGTAACTTTAAGGGCAATTGGTTCTGCTTCATGGTCAGTAATGGAGATATCTAACGGCACCACTGAGGTATCTTTATCGCCGTCCGTCGCAGTGATATTGAGCGTGAAGTTGATTTCTTCACCGCTGTGCTCAAGATCTTTAACAGCGGCGAAGGTCACTTGGCCATCAGAGTCAACAACCAACCAACCCATATGGCGCTGGGTAACCTGACCATCTGAACCTGTAGTCTGCTCGAAAACGAACAGGTCTTGAGTGCCTGGGTTCAAGTCTACAACGCTAGTGTAGCCACCATTACCATCACCAAAGACGATTTGCGCACCATGGCTGTCTTGGGTACCTTCAATCTGGGTCAGAGAAGCATTGTCGGCGCCTTTATCTGTCTGGTTGGCGAACATATTGACCGTACTGCTCCAGCCTTCTCCCTCTTCAACTGTTAGCGACTGCTCCGTTAAGGTCGGGATATCGTCAACCACCCGAATAGGCAAAGTGATCACATTACTCTCATCACCATCAAAGTCAGTCGCTTTGATAGTAAAATCGATCTGAAGGCTGTTTTCTCCGTCGCCAGCAAGGTGATCCAGAGAGTTAAGCAGTTCGAAACGGTAGCTATTATCAGCCGTATCAAAAATGATGCTAAACACCGCATCACCGCTTGCGGTTTCAGCAGTGTAACTAAACTCGGTACCATTTTGCGCAACTGGTCGCCATGAAAGATCTTCACCGCCATTGGTTAAATCTTCGAGAATTTTATCCGCATCAGCGAGTTCATATTTAACGACGCTATCCGCCCCTTCGGTTACGGTAAACGACCCGGAAACGTGAGTGCTCTGACTCTGGTCTGAACCCACTCCAGACAAATCATCTTCATCGACTTGTGTATCACCTGTGGTACCAGTCAAAGTTGGTTTGTCATCATTAACTTCAATCGGTAAGCGGATAGGCTGGGAAGCATCACCGTCGCGGTCAATTGCGACGACATCAAATGGGATAGTTAAGCTATCTTCACCTTGCGCGTGATCGAGCGCTTTAATTTGGCTGTAGATATAACTACCATCGCTAAACAACTCAAGAGTAAAGACCACAATGCCATTCGCCACACCGTGATAAACGGTCGGCCCAGTCGCATCACTAACATCTTTGATCTCTACATCCACACCACCCGATTTCAGACCACTTTCAGGGGTATTGATATTGGTTAGCTCATACTTCACGACGGTATCAGCGCCTTGATTGGTATCGAAGGTGCCTGAAGCAAACGCCTGCCCCGGTGAAGAGCCGTTGATGGTATCGTCTTCGTTGACGATAAACGTGCTGCCACCACCAAAGCCATCAATGTTAGCCATATCATCGCCAACGTTAACCACTAGGTCACTGTTTGGCGACTTGTCGTTATCGCTGTCTACTGCATACACCGGAAGGTGCACTTCTAGGTTGTCTTGGCCTTGAACGCTGTGGTCAAGCTCTTGCAGCAAGGTAACTGAGTAGTTACCAAGGTTCGATTGATCTAGCGTGACACTCAGTACATCAACTTGGCTGGTGACACCATTTTCTGTCACCGTGATATACCCGCGGTATATGCCATCCGAGCTCTCTTCTAAGATCACTCGTTGCCCACCAGAGAAAATGCCTTCTGCAGCCGCTCGGCCATTAAACTCGGCCACATCAATCTTCAGTGCCGTGACGGCATCACTGCCTGTTTCAAAGGTGATGGTACCGCTCGCACTTGTCTCTGTTGAGCCTACACCTGAGCCATCACCCAAGCCTGCTTCATAGACGTTAGCTTCGGTAATTTGCGTGATCACCGGATCCTTACCGTCGGTAATGGTCAGCTCTACCTGACTGGTTAAGCTGTCGCCGTCGTTATCCGTCACAGTCACCACAATGGTGTGCTTCACCTCGTCACTCAACGAGTGATTTACATTGCTGTTTGGAATAAATGAGAGCGTACCGTCTGGTGTAATAACCACTTTACCGTCGGCCACTGGGTATTCGGTTTTGCCTGATTCAAGAGTGTAAGGCGTGCCATCAAAAGTAAATGAGGTCACTTTACCTTGGTCTGCGCCCGCTTCAGTCAACACATCAATAACGTTACTTTGCGCCGAGCTATCAGTGTCAGGTTCGACAACACTGAGCGTGCCATCCGTCACCACTTGAATATCATCACCCACGTTAACCACAAGGTCACTGTTTGGTGACTTGTCGTTATCGCTGTCTACCGCATACACCGGAAGGTGCACTTCTAGGTTGTCTTGGCCCTGCACACTGTGGTCAAGCTCTTGCTGCAAGGTAACTGAGTAGTTACCAAGGTTCGATTGATCTAGCGTGACACTCAATACATCGATTTGGCTGGTGACACCATTTTCTGTCACCGTGATATACCCGCGGTATACACTATCCGAGCTCTCTTCTAAGATCACTCGTTGCCCACCAGAGAAGATGCCATCAGCGTCTGCTCGGCCATTAAACTCGGCCACATCAATCTTCAGTGCCGTGACGGTATCACTGCCTGTTTCAAAGGTGATGGTACCGCTCGCACTTGTCTCTGTTGAGCCTACACCTGAGCCATCACCCAAGCCTGCTTCATAGACGTTAGCTTCGGTAATTTGCGTGATCACCGGATCCTTACCGTCGGTAATGGTCAGCTCTACCTGACTGGTTAAGCTGTCGCCGTCGTTATCCGTCACAGTCACCACAATGGTGTGCTTCACCTCGTCACTCAACGAGTGATTTACATTGCTGTTTGGAATAAATGAGAGCGTACCGTCTGGTGTAATAACCACTTTACCGTCGGCCACTGGGTATTCGGTTTTGCCTGATTCAAGAGTGTAAGGCGTGCCATCAAAAGTAAATGAGGTCACTTTACCTTGGTCTGCGCCCGCTTCAGTCAACACATCAATAACGTTACTTTGCGCCGAGCTATCAGTGTCAGGTTCGACAACACTGAGCGTGCCATCCGTCACCACTTGAATATCATCACCCACGTTAACCACAAGGTCACTGTTTGGTGACTTGTCGTTATCGCTGTCTACCGCATACACCGGAAGGTGCACTTCTAGGTTGTCTTGGCCCTGCACACTGTGGTCAAGCTCTTGCTGCAAGGTAACTGAGTAGTTACCAAGGTTCGATTGATCTAGCGTGACACTCAATACATCGATTTGGCTGGTGACACCATTTTCTGTCACCGTGATATACCCGCGGTATACACTATCCGAGCTCTCTTCTAAGATCACTCGTTGCCCACCAGAGAAGATGCCATCAGCGTCTGCTCGGCCATTAAACTCGGCCACATCAATCTTCAGTGCTGTAACAGTATCACTGCCTGTTTCAAATGTGATGGTGCCCGTCGCACTTGTTTCTGTTGAGCCGACGCCTGAGCCATCACCCAAGCCTGCTTCATAGACGTTAGCTTCGGTAATTTGCGTGATCACTGGATCCTTACCGTCGGTAATGGTCAACTCTACCTGACTGGTTAAGCTGTCACCGTCGTTATCCGTCACAGTCACCACAATGATGTGCTTCACTTCATCACTTGAAGAGTGATCAACATTGCTGTTTGGAATAAATGAGAGCTTACCGTCTGGTGTAATAACCACTTTACCGTCGGTCACTGGATATTCAGTTTTGCCTTGTTCGAGAGTGTATTCATCACCATCAAAGGTGAATGAGGTCACTTGGCCTTGGTCTGCACCCGCTTCGGTAATAACGTTAATGCTATTACTCTCAGTAGAATCACCAACTGTAGGCTCTACAACACTTAAACTGCCATCGGTAACAATTTGAATATCATCGCCAACGTTGACGATTAGATCTGAACGTGCCGACTGATCGTTGTCAGCATCGATAGCGAACACTGGCAGCGGAATAGAAACAATGTCTCCTTGAACAGCACTGCCTTGCGCAGATTGGTCAATTTCTTCAAGTAGTTCAACTTGATAGTTTGCGCTAAATGAGGTGTCTGTAGTTTCTACACCTCCAATAGCGATTTTAAGTACGTCAACGCGAACGCCTTCTAGGGTGATATAACCTACATAGCTACCAGGTTGGCCTGCCACTGCTTCAAGAACAATAGTTTGACCTTGAGAAGTAATTGGTGAAGATTGCTGGGAGGTATTGAACGCATCAACATCAATTTGCAGTTCGGTAACCGTGTCACTGCCAAGTTCGCCAGTCAAAGTACCCGAACTAACGGTATCTGTTAGGCCAACTTTCGAGCCATCATCTAAGCCCGCTTCATAAACATCAGCGGCATCAATTGAGGTAAACTCAGGCGCAGAACCATCATTAATCGATACTTGGGCATCAATAGGCGCCTCAATCGGGTTACCACCCACATCGGTGCCCGTGATTTCAAACGAGACGGTAATTTGGTCATCAGAGAAGGCAACTTGCCCCCCTCCAACTGAAGGTACATGGTCAATAGGCTGAGAGATGGTCGTAGTCAGTTCTATACTTACATCTTTGCCAACGCTGATGACATCGATATCAATACGAAGTACTTCTTCGCCGTTTAATACGCCGACAATTGCGTTATCTGCAGCATTGTATGTAAAAGAAACCGCTTCACCGTTTGAGGTAATATCTGAGTTTAGTTCATTGAGGAGAGAGGAAAGAGAAAGTGTGTCAGGTACAAATGAACTAGGGTCGAGAGCCAAACCACCAGCAAAAATAGTCGCAGAGATTGTTGTTGAAACTGGATAGGTAGAGTCGGATAAGTCACCTTCGGTTAACTGAGCAGTTAAGCTCTCCCCGCCATCAGCAAGAATTAGCGGCGCTATACCGTCATCTTGGGTAATGGTGTCATCGTCATTGGCAAAGCCCGACGTTTCAAAGAACGTGCTCGCAAGCACCTCAGCACCGTTATAGTCGATGGTAACAAAACCAGCATTTGCGGAACCTACGCCTCCGCCAGCGGCAGTTGCTTCAAGCAATTCAGTTGGGTCGGCACCTTCTAAAATCGCTTGTTGAATCGCGGCTAAATCTTCAGCTCCAAAGGATGCTGAGTCGAGCTGCGGGATGTCAAAGCTAACTTCAGCAGCAATAGGGGCATCCCCCCAAACATCCGGTTCTTGCTCACATGCGACACAGTTTTCCCCAAACTGAAAATCAGAGTGTGCAGTTTCAATCACGAGAGTCGAGCGATTAGATGTAATGACAATTTCGCCGACATTTATCTGATCACCGACGCTCAATTTATGCGCTTTACCATCAGGGTTAACCCCAATAACATCCCCGGAAACTTCTTTTACAATCGCAGCTTGGCGAACAACTTCCACGTCCATAAGGTCTCCTCAAACACTTAGAACCTTTAAACTGATTTATTTTTATAAATTTTGTAACCAAGAGTAACACAATAAAGCACATACTTCTTATTTTTCAGTCAATTACACCGATTATGCACTCAGTATCCGACAATTATAAGTATAGGTAATATAAGGAAATTTTTGAAATATTTAGTGATCTGCACATATATACCGATGAAAAATGTGCGGATTGTTTCAAAAGTGAGAACGCAAAGAATAAATGAAATAGGGTGAATATAATTAAGCTTCAGAAGATAAAAAAACGGGCATACATGCCCGGTTGATATGTCAACTAACACAAAGCCTGAAATGCGCTATCCATTACGATAAAAAGTACATCGCACCACAAGCAATTTACAGAATTAAATACCAATTAATTGCGTAATTAGCCGACATTTCTATTGAGCAGGTAGGGTTAGTTACGGTTCGTAGTTCGGATTCATAAGTTGATAGCGATACTCTTGATCGGCTTTAGATTCAACGACCATTTGCAGTAAAAATAGCCCCGTATTGCTTAAGCCACATTTAACACCACATGGCTCAGAGTAATCTAAATCGAGTTCGCTGGTATGCTCTGCGTCCATTGATAATTTCGAATTCGGACCAAGTGGATCTTCTAACGCTGGAATATCATCAGTCTGGGGAAGTGAGTATAAGAAAAGCTCATCCGATGCAGCTGTAACGTTACTTCCCGCAATAAAGCTTAATAAGGCTAAAGAAAGTTTTCGCCACATAACATCACCACGAATAATACCAATGCGCTGATTATATAGTTGCGTACAACAAGTACAACGAAAAAAGCTCCCGAAGGAGCTTTTAATGTTCATAACTAGGATTTTATTTAAAAGCGCAATTATTTGTTGTTACGACGCTCAGCAACTGCATCCGCTAGCTGACGAAGTACTTTCTCGGTGTCATCCCAACCAATACATGCATCAGTGATAGACTGACCGTAGGTAAGTGTTTCACCTGCAACTAGGTCCTGACGACCTTCAACAAGATGCGATTCAATCATGACACCGAAGATCGACTCCTCGCCACCTGAGATTTGACCTGCTACATCCTCTGCAACAACCATCTGACGTTGATATTGCTTAGAGCTATTCGCATGGCTAAAGTCAATCATCACCTTTTGTGGTAAACCAGATGCTTCAAGTTCTTGCTTAATGGCACCAACATGATCTGCACTGTAATTAGGCTCTTTACCACCACGAAGGATGATATGACAATCTGGGTTGCCTGCTGTTTCAATAATTGCAGAGTGACCGTACTTAGTTACCGACAAGAAATGGTGTGAAGCGCTTGCAGAACGAATCGCGTCAGATGCAATCTTGATATTGCCGTCTGTACCATTTTTAAAACCAACAGGGCACGAGATACCTGATGCTAGTTCACGGTGTACTTGCGATTCAGTCGTACGCGCACCAATTGCACCCCAGCTGATAAGATCCGCTACGTACTGAGGCGTGATCATATCGAGGAATTCACTTGCCGTTGGCATGCCCATATCTGTCAGATCAAGCAGCAGCTTACGACCCATGCGAAGACCGTCATTAATCTTAAACGTATCGTTTAGGTAAGGGTCATTGATCAGACCTTTCCAACCAACGGTTGTACGCGGCTTTTCAAAGTAAACACGCATCACAACTTCAAGGCGATCACCAAGCTCATCACGAAGAACTTTTAAGCGCTTACCATATTCAATCGCAGCTTCTGGATCATGGATTGAGCACGGACCAATGATAACCAGCAGGCGGTCGTCATCACCTTTTAAAATATTTGAGATAGCTTCTCTTGAACGAAATGTTGTTGAAGAAGCAGATTCAGTTGCTGGAAACTTCTCTAAAACCGCAACTGGTGGTAATAATTCTTTTGATTTATTAATTCGTACATCATCAGTTTGAAACATCGCTTACTTCTTCCTATTTCTCTCGACTTGAGCGCTACACCGAAATGAGGTGGTGAAAAAACGCTCATGCTTTATTGTTCCTGTTCTGTGTAACTTATCTAGCAAAAACTTAGCTTGCAAGCACTATTTTGAATAAAAGGCAATATTTCCTATATTTTTACGATTTACACAATGTGTAAAAAATAAATTACACACAAGTTAATTGATCTATTCCTAATAGGATTTACGTACAATGCCAGCACGCAAGATGCAATATCTTGCTGATATTGCTAATGTATGCATATAACTAAAATCAAAATAAGATTGGGCATGAACGCCATTGAATTTAATAATGTCGACAAATGGTTCGGCACATTCCAAGCGCTAAAAGGAATTAACCTAAGTGTATCGAAAGGAGAGATACTCGTAGTCTGTGGTCCATCAGGGTCTGGAAAATCCACCTTAATACGTACAGTTAATCGGCTGGAGTCAATCTCTAACGGTAACATTTCCGTACTTGGCAGTAGTGAAATTGCCCCAAAGGCAGGCAAAGTAGGGATGGTTTTTCAACACTTTAACTTGTTCCCGCACCTCACTGTTATCGAGAACTTAACTCTCGCACCTATTCGCACTCTCGGATTATCTAAGACGGAAGCAACCGAGCGCGCGATGCATTTCCTTCGCCGCGTTAACATCGAAGAGCAGGCCAATAAGTATCCGATACAACTCTCAGGGGGCCAGCAACAACGAGTCGCCATAGCGCGTTCTCTTTGTATGCAGCCAGAGATTTTACTGTTCGATGAGCCAACCTCTGCGTTAGACCCAGAGACCATCCAAGAAGTCTTAGACGTTATGGTTGATTTGGCTAATGACGGCATCACTATGATGTGTGTGACTCACGAAATGGGATTTGCACGCAAAGTAGCCGATAGAGTCATCTTTATGGATCAAGGAGAGATCCTCGAAATCAACTCACCACAACAATTGTTCTCTAATCCGAGTCATCCAAGAACTCAGCAGTTTCTGCAACAGATTTTGAGCCATTAATGCATGATGAACGTATTTAAGCCTGTTTTATCTGCGCTACTGCAAATCGCCCTTTTAGCGATGGGTATAGTGTGGCTGTTAGATTCCGGTGCAAGGAGCATGGGCTACCAATGGCAATGGGATCGCGTACCAGATTACATCCTATTTTTTGAAGATGGTGAGTGGTGGCCAGCTGAACTGTTAGATGGTCTTATTGTGACTATTAAGATCTCAGCTTTAAGCCTCTGCTTTACGCTATTGATTGGCCTAACAACCGCCGCACTCAAACTATCTGATTCGAGGGTGGGTAGAGGTATCGCGAACGTCTACGTGGAGCTAATTCGCAACACACCACTGCTAGTGCAAATTTATCTGCTCTATTTCGTCTTTGGTCCGGTGATTGGTCTTGACCGCTTTTCGACCGCTGTATTAGCTCTTTCTCTTTTCCAAGGCGCGTACACCGCTGAGATATTCCGTGGCGGCCTAAATAGTATTCCTAAAGGGCAATTTGAGGCCGCAAAGTCACTTGGACTCAACCCGTTTTATACTTTCTATGATGTTATCCTCCCGCAGCTGTTGCAGCGAACTTTACCGCCGCTCACCAACGAAGTGGTTTCACTGATAAAAAACTCTTCAATAGTGAGTGTGATGGCCATTTTTGATTTAACAACTGAGGGACGTAACATCGTCTCAGAAACCGCGATGCCTTTTGAAATTTGGTTCACTGTGGCCGCTATTTATCTTTCTCTGACGCTGATGTTGTCAGGACTTTCTGCTTGGATGGAACATAAACTTGGCGCTAGTTGGCGCTCACAATAAAGGAAATAACTATGCAAAACTTAGGAAGAGCTTTGTTAAAGGGTAAAGGTTTTAAAGCCGCAATTACCGCATTGCTAGGCTTGGCGATCAGCTTACCGAGCATCGCCTCTGAAACCCCTAACCTCGATAAAATTAATGATCGTGGAACATTAAGAGTAGGAATGTCGACCTTCGTCCCTTGGGCGATGAGAGACAAGCAAGGTGACTTAATCGGCTTTGAGATTGATGTTGCGAAAAGGCTCGCTAAAGACTCTGGCTGGAAAGTAGAATTTGTTCCAACCGCTTGGGATGGCATTATTCCAGCGCTACTGGCTCAAAAATTCGATGTAATTATCGGTGGTATGAGTATTACCCCTGAGCGCGCTAAGAGCGTGCTATTTACCTCTCCATACTCTCATTCAGGAGTTCAAATTGCTGCAAATAAAGAACTAGCGAGCGGTTTCTCCGAATTTAGTGATTTTGATTCACGCCGTGTAAAGATAGCGGCTCGCCGTGGTGCTCATACTGTTCAAGTGGCTCGTGAAACCTTCCCGAAAGCTAAGATCCTTCAATTTGATGACGATGCTCAAGCTTTCCAAGAAGTGTTGAATGGTAACGCTCATGCGGTTATCGCCTCTAGCCCTAAACCTGAACACGAAACAGTGAAAAATAGCGATAAACTGTTTATTCCTTTCACGGAACGTCTGTCAAAAGGTAACGAAGCGTTTGCGGTACGCTTAGGCGAAGCTGATAAAGAAGCCTTCTTCAACGCTTGGATTCAAGCCCGTACCAACGATGGCTGGTTGAAAGAGCGCTACGAATACTGGTTCTCTACCCTTGATTGGCAAAATCAAATCGCCTCTGGTCAATAATTGCGGCCGCCCTACCCTGTAAAATGGGTAGGGCCCTGCTGCTAAGAAATCACGCTAGGAAATCACTCAACGTGTCAAAAGCTAAATTACTTCCTCATCCAACGTCAAATGAATCCAAACGTACATTCAATAAACTCGATGTTGTGCTCATTCTGATTCTGTTAGCCGTGGCATATTGGTTATATGGCCGCTCTGCTGTGGGAGTAAACTATAACTGGCGCTGGCAAGAGGCACTGACATTAATTTTTACGCCTCGTTCTGATGGCTCACTGCCCTACTTTATCCAAGGGTTGATTGCGACACTGCGCATCAGCATTTGGGGGATGTTACTCGCACTCAGCTTGGGTACAGCGCTTGGGGTTGCAAGGCAGTCGAATATTGCGATCTTGCGCCTTCCGGCCAATGCGTTCGTCCAGCTAATTCGCAATATACCGCCGTTGGTATTTGTATTTATCTTCTATTTTTTCATTTCCAACCAGCTCATCCCCCTGCTTGGTCTCAACGATTTACTGCGCAATCACAATGGTGAGATTAACGGCATTCAAGGCGTTCTGTTTGGTCCCGCTAACCTTTGGGAAAATCTACTCTCAGGGATCTTATGTGTCGGGTTACTCTCTTCTGCCTACGTTGCAGAAGTCGTACGTTCTGGATTAACGAGTATCCCAAAAGGCCAGTGGGAAGCGGCTGACTCGTTAGGTTTATCTGCTTGGGTGAAATACCGCTATGTCATTGCCCCTCAAGTATTGGCGGCAATCACTCCGGCCCTCGCAGGACAAGCGATATCGCTGATAAAAGACACCTCAATTGTGTCACTGATTTCGATACAAGAAATGACGTTTGTTGGCACTGAAATGGCGAACTCTTCTGGGTTGATTTTTGAAATTTGGCTCATCGTCGGCCTCGCATATCTACTTTTATGTCTAACGCTTTCTTTTATCTTTAAGCGCATCGAAAAACGTAGCCTTAAGCACCTACAACGATAAGGTGCTTAAGCGGGTAAGTGCTGGCTACATAATGTAGTGATCGATGAGTAAAGCAACAAAAAGCAACATCAAATGGTAGATAGAGAAGACAAATGTCTTAATCGCTCGACTCTCATCATTGGTGTACTTCAATTTCCATGCATGCCAGACAAACAACGAACATAGTACCGTCGATGCAGTAAGATAGAAGATCCCGGTCATTCCGACTAAAGCGGGTAACAGACAGATTAGATACAAGAGTACCGTATAAAGCAAAATAGACGTTTTGGTGTATTCAACGCCATGCGTCACTGGCAACATCGGAATGTCTGCTTTAGCGTAATCATCTTTACGGTGAATCGCTAACGCCCAAAAATGTGGTGGCGTCCAAATGAAAATGATCATCACCAATAACCACGCATGGGCATGAAGCTCGCCTGTCACGGCAGTCCAACCCAATAACGGCGGCATCGCCCCAGCAATCCCCGCTATGACAATATTTTGTGGCGTTGCGCGCTTCAAATAGAGCGTGTAGACCACGGCATAACCGAGCAAACTAGCGAACGTAAGCCAAGCAGTTAAAGCGTTCACTCCCGCATAAAGAACAACAAACCCAACCACCCCGATCGCCAGAGCAAAACCAAACACATGGCTTGATTTGATCTCACCGGAAGGCAGTGGACGCTTATAAGTTCGCGCCATAATCGCATCGATTCTTTGATCAATCAGATGATTGAACGCAGCCGCTGAACCTGCCATTAAACCAATCCCTAACAAACCAAGAACGGTACCTTGAATCGGCAGTGCTCCCGGAACCGCTAAACACATACCAACCAGTGCGGTAAGCAACATCAAGGCGACCACTTTCGGCTTCGTTAGTGATAAATAGCTTCGCCATAAGGCTTTGTGGGGGATAGAAGTAACACTTATCGATTTGCTCATGAGTATTCTCCTTGTTGTTCCACAGGTCGTGTCGAGTAAACATTTGAAAGTTGCCAGATTAGGTAGTTCGCCCTCAACACTGAAAGTAGCAACATCGCGGCACCTAGGTTATGCGCCACGGCAATGGCCAGCGGTAAGCTCAATACCACGTTGCCAACCCCTAGTGCGATTTGTAACGTTAACAGCGCTAAGATGATTTGACCGTTACGACGAACCACATTGCTCCCATTTCGAATCAACTGTATCGCTAGTGCTACGGTGAAAAATGTCACCACCACGGCCCAAATACGATGGGTAACATGAATAGTCATCCTCGCCCCGTAATCGAGAGTACCGAATTCGTAACTCTCTTTTTCTGGTTGAATCAACTCAAAGGCATGTTTGAAATCTAAGTGGGACACCCAATCTCCCTGACAAATCGGTAAGCTCGTACACATCAACGCGGCGTAGTTTGATGACGTCCAACCGCCTAATGCCACTTGGCCAATCACCACAATGAGAGTCACCATCGCAAGTGGTTTTACCCAGCCTAGGTTCTGCAAGGTATGGCGTTCAAGCTCTTTACTAGATTTAGCCGACCAGTAAGCAAGTGCTAACAAACCAAATAAGGTAAATCCACCCAGTAAATGCCCCATCACCACCAAGGGCATCAATTTCATAGTCACTGTCCACATACCGAGTAAGGCTTGGAATACCACCACAATTGACAGCGAAGTCGCGAGCAGCGTTGAAAGCATCTGAGTACGGATCCCGACTAAGGTGATGGCAAAGACGATAAGCCCGAGTGTGCCGGCAAAATAGCGGTGAATCATTTCAAGCCAAGCTTTGTCAGCTTCAACAACCAAAGCCGGATAAAGCGATTTGGCCAGAGCTATCTCATGTTGCTCACTCGGTACGGTAAGTTGTCCGTAACAACCAGGCCAGTCAGGGCAACCCAACCCGGCATCTGCAAGTCTTGTGTATGCTCCAAGCATCACTACAACAAAAGTGAGAAACAGGCTAAAACGAATAAGATTAATCAGTTTCATACCTAAGCTCCTCCCTTACCCAACTCGCGATAGTTTTAATAGCTTACGTAAATCAGCCAGTAAGCCTTTGCTCTGAGGGACCAATTCTGATTGCGAGTCGACTTTCGGGTAACGCATAACCAACTGCCCCAACGGATCGACAATCACAAACTCAAACTGACCGACAACTTGAGCAAACTCTTTATTGACTTCCAATCGCTGGTAGCTGCCTTGAGGTGTCTCAATTGAGTCGCTATTTGGGGTAACAATAAGCACAGGTTGAACACGTTGCTGGTATTTACCCAGCGCAATATGACTTTGCCCAAGCAGATAAATCTGCTGCTGACAAAACTCATCGCATTTATCAGGAATAACGTAGCCCAGTTGCCACTGCTGTTGCTGATATGGATTAGTTAACCCGAAAGAGTCGAGTGTTGAGAGTGGTTCAATCAGCTCACCTTTATTGGTCACTCCAGAGTTATACCAATGCTGGCTAAGGACTGTTTTCGCCATAATGGCAGGTAGCGCGAACATCACGACAAGACTGATGAAAATGATGCGGCCACGATAGACTGGGTTATTAATCATCTTTGCGCTCCTTGCTTAAACAGGCGAATCAAAATAATGCTACTTAGCAGTAATAGGGCGGTAGCCATTGAGAACCATTGCACCGCATATCCATGGTGTTTTTCCGACTTCATCGCAACAGGTTGCCAAGGTTGCGGGTAAGGCCAGTTATCGGCTTGCGGCTGTACAACATATCTTGCTAATTCGATGCCCCAACTCTTCTCCAGCTCGGCATAGTTTAAGTTCTGAATCCGACTTGGGACGCCTGACTCTAGGTACAAATCCTGACTAAGTGGATTCGGCGACTTTCGATATAAACGTCCTTGCACCGTCATAGGTTCCACCAGCCAATCCACCTCAGGTAATTGAGTTCTTAACTTAGGTGCACGAATGAAACCTCTTTCAAGTAACACGCTCTCTCCACTTTCCGCTGTGACCAATTGCAAGGCGATATAACCGACCTCACCTTGATAGTTCTGATTGTCGAGCAACAAATATCTATCTTTCACAGGCAACGCTTGAAACTTGACCTTTACGCCAGTTGGTATCGCTAGCTGCTCTGCCGATATTTGCCCTAACGAAATCCATTGTCGCGAATCCCTTTGACTAACCCGCTGTTCTATCGCTCTTTTTTCTTCAGCTCTCGAAAGCTGCCACAACCCCAAGTTGACCAATATTGAAAAGGCAACCACAGTTAAAAGAACAACAACCCAAACACGTCTGGTATTGAGCTGAGCAAAAAAGGAGCTCCTCATGGTATTCATTTTTAAACTGGTATTAGTGCTGCTACTGCTTTTCATCCTAATCAACCTTGGCCGAGCAATGTTTGAAATGGTCAAAGGCCCCAACTCAAACGACGAAGAAGAGTCCGACGACTCGCTAGAAGATGACAAACCAATGAGCTTCTATTTAGGTCGTCGAGTATTTCTTTCAGCCCTCGCTGTCGTATTAATGGTTGTTGCTCTACTTTCCGGTTTTATCGAGCCTAATGTCCGACCATACTGAGCGGCTTATCTAAGCATTAAATTACATAAACAAAAACGAATAAACACAGCCATACCACATCAACAAAGTGCCAGTACCAGCTACCCGCTTGAAAGGCGAAGTGGTCTTTTGGCGTAAAATGGTCTTTAGCAACCCTAGCCAGCAAGACAATCAAAATGGTCGTGCCCAGAAATACGTGCATGCCATGGAAACCCGTCAATAAAAAGAAGGTGTTGCCATAGACGCCGGATTGCAATGTCAGCCCTAAATCTTGATAAGCATGAGCGTACTCAACCCCTTGGTAATACAAGAAGAAACACGCGAGAACGATGGTAATTTCCAGCCAGACGATGAGCGCCATTCGCTTGTTCTTTTCAAGGCTGACGTGAGAAAAGTGCAATGTGACTGACGACGCCAGTAGTAACAGCGTATTGATCAGCGGAATCCCCTTCCAAGACATAGCCGTGGTTGTATCGCCTCCGGGAGTCAACGTCAGTGGCCACAATGCTTCAAAGGCAGGCCATAACACCTCATGCGTCATCTCATTATTACCTGCGCCTCCGAGCCAGGGCACCGAAATGATTCGCGCGTAAAATAGAGCACCAAAGAATGCGCCAAAGAACATAATCTCGGAGAAAATGAACCAACTCATTCCTTGGCGAAATGAGCGTGATATCTGAGCAGAATATTTGCCACTCATCGACTCGGTAATCACGTTACTAAACCAACCTGCGAACATATACAGCAAGAACAGAAAGCCTGATAACAAAATCAGCTTACCGAAGACGCTGCCATCGCCTCCTTCTGCCATGTTCTGTACCGTCAGTCCGGCGCCGACTGCGATAAGGAATAAAGATACCGCGCCAACAATTGGCCAACTACTTTGAGCGGGAACGTAATAAGGCTGATGTTTAGAACTCATTGTGTTGCTCCTTGCATCACTTCACTTGTGACTGCCGGTAAAGTGTTCGCTATCTCTTGCGGAGCTGTCTTATCGGTAATGTCGTAAAGGGTGTAAGACAGCGTTAGCGTATGAATGGATTCGGGAATATCAGGTTCGATATAAAAAATCAGAGGCATTTCAGCATTTGCTTTCGCTTGCAACGGTTGTTGGTTGAAGCAAAAGCACTCGATTTTATTAAAATAGCTCGCCCCCAAACCGGGTGAAACCGAAGGTACTGCTTGTCCAACAATCTCTTGGCTAGAAAGGTTTTTTGCCAAGTAAGCCGTTTGGATAACTTGGCCGGGATGAACGTCCATTGAGGTCTGTGCTGGCGTGAATGACCAAGGAATGCCTTGATTATTGTGGGCCATGAATTCAACGCGAATCAGCCGAGACGTATCGGGTACCATACCTTGCGGCTGTATAACAGATTCACTATTAGTTTTGCCATTGATGCCAAGCGCATCGCACATCACATCGTAAAGCGGCACAAGGGCGAAACCAAAACCAAACATCGCCAGTACCGCAACGCACAGTTTTAAGGTCAATTTATGGTTTGATTTCGCTTGTCCATCCATGGTTACCACCTAGTCCACTTTTGGTGGCGTAGAGAATGTATGATGGGGAGCTGGGCTTGGCACTGTCCATTCTAAGCCTTCTGCTCTTTCCCAAGGTTTAGCAGACACTTTCTCACCGCCCTTGATGCACTTGATGACCAGCCACAGGAAGATCAGCTGTGACAACCCAAAGGCAAAACCACCGATCGACACAATCTGGTTCACATCGGCAAACTGAATCGCATAATCAGGTATTCGTCTTGGCATACCCGCTAGCCCTAAGAAATGCATTGGGAAAAACAACACATTGACTGAAATCACCGAGCACCAGAAATGCCATAGACTCAGCTTGTGGTCATACATATTTCCGGTCCATTTCGGTAGCCAATAGTAAGCCGCCGCCATAATCGAGAACACCGCGCCCGACACCAGTACATAGTGGAAATGCGCTACGACAAAATAAGTATCATGGTATTGGAAGTCAGCCGGAACAATCGCCAGCATCAAGCCTGAGAAACCACCGATGGTGAACAGAATAATAAAGGCAATGGAAAATAGCATTGGCGTTTCAAACGTCATCGCCCCGCGCCACATGGTCGCCACCCAGTTAAACACTTTAACCCCAGTGGGCACGGCGATCAGCATGGTACAGTACATGAAGAAGAGTTCAGCAAACACTGGCATCCCAGTAGTGAACATATGGTGAGCCCAGACTAAAAATGACAGCAATGCGATACTACAGGTCGCGTAAACCATCGAGTGATAGCCAAACAGTTTTTTGCCACTAAATGCAGGGATAATCGCTGAAATGATACCAAATGATGGCAAGATCATGATGTACACTTCTGGGTGACCGAAGAACCAGAATATATGCTGGAACATTACCGGATCACCGCCACCTGCGGCATCGAAGAATGAAGTCCCAAAGTATTTGTCGGTTAACACCATAGTGACGGCCCCGGCGAGTACCGGCATTACGGCAATGAGTAAGAAAGCGGTGATCAGCCATGTCCAAACAAACATTGGCATTTTGAACCAAGTCATTCCCGGTGCGCGCATATTAACGATGGTCACTATCACGTTAATTGCCCCCATGATCGAGCTGATCCCCATGATATGCACTGAAAATACAAACAAGGCGGTACTGTCAGGTCCATAGGTAGTGGAAAGCGGTGCGTAGAAAGTCCAGCCGAAATCTGGGCCACCGCCTTCGGTAAATAGAGAAGCGAGTAGAATTGCAAATGCAAACGGCAGAATCCAGAAGCTAAGATTGTTCATCCGCGGCAACGCCATATCTGGAGCACCAATCATCATTGGAATCATCCAGTTTGCAAGTCCGGTAAAGGCCGGCATCACCGCACCAAATACCATGATCAAGCCATGAACCGTAGTCATCTGGTTAAAAAACTGTGGCTCGACAAGTTGTAAACCGGGCTGAAATAGTTCAGCGCGAATGATCATTGCCATCGCGCCACCAGTTAAGAACATGATAAAGCTAAACCATAAGTAAAGGGTTCCAATATCTTTATGGTTAGTGGAATAGAGCCAGCGCGTGATACCTTTTGGCGGCTCATGGTGATCATGCTCATCCACATCAACAGCGATTGAGCTGTTAGCGCGGGTAATATCAGCGTCGGTTACTGGTGCTGATTTGGTTTTATCTTCAACTACAGAATCAGGTTTGGACGTTTTCATTGTCCCTCCTTAGACGCCTTAAATTGGTTCACATCCGATGCTTGAACCATATCTCCGACACTATTTCCTAGACCGTTACGTTGGTAAGTCACTACCGCAGCAATCTCTTTTTCCGTCAATTGATTTGCAAAGGCTTGCATCGCGGTGCCGGCTCGTCCATTCACCACTATATCGATATGGCCATCAATACTGCCTGTCGCGACGCTACTCCCTGTAATCGCAGGGAAAGCCCCCGGAATCCCCGCACCACTCGCTTGGTGACAAACGGCGCATCGGTCGACATAGACTTTCTCACCTATTGCCATCAACTCATCCATCGACAAAGAAGCAGTCAAAGATGCGGCAGCCTCTTGCTTAGCTTGTTCTAGCTCGGCTTTCTTCGCCGATAACCACTCGTCATATTCGTTTTCTTCCATAGCGTGAACCACTATCGGCATAAAGCCATGAGCACGGCCACACAGCTCAGCACACTGCCCTCTGTACACGCCTGGCTTATCAATCCGTGTCCAAGCTTCGTTGATAAATCCAGGGATAGTATCTTTCTTAACCGCGAAATCTGGTATCCACCATGAGTGGATAACATCATCAGACGTCATCAAGAAACGAACCTTACGATTGATTGGCAAGACAAGTGGGTTATCAACTTCGAGCAGGTAATGAGCGCCTTTTTCTTCAATACCGTCGATGGCTTTTTGACTGGTCGCAAGCAGACTAAAGAATTCAACATCTTCACCAAAGTAGCTGTAGTGCCACTTCCATTGAGAGCCCGTGATTTTGACCGTTAGATCAGATTGGGAGGTATCTTCCATCGCCACCAAGGTTTTGGTCGCAGGAATGGCCATCAAAACTAAGATAATGATCGGGATGACCGTCCAGATGACTTCGACCTTGGTGCTTTCATGGAAGTGAGCAGCGACCGCACCTTTCGATTTACGATGGTGGTACATGGAATAGAACATCGCACCAAATACGATGACCGCAATGGCGCAACAAATGTAAAAGATCAGCATGTGTAGGTCGTAGACCTTTTCGCTGATGTCGGTCACACCTTGCGTCATGTTGTAGGCATTCTCTTCTGCGTCAACAGAAGCGGCAACACCAACTAACAGGATACTACTCAATCGCCACAGTGAAACGGGTGAACTTTTCAAAAGACTTCTCCTATGCCAGAGTCATCAACCGTGATGCTAGTACTCATTCCCGCTCGGAGTGCCAAAATACGCAAGAAAGTACCAATCAGCCTTTGGACTTATTTATTTCCTTTCAAACAGCAAATTCAATGTAATTTGTTATATTTATGTTAATAAAAGCTAGTTGGAGTTTTTAAATTGTGCAAGAAAGTCCAATTAGAAATGACGACTCACTTAACCAAGTAAATTTTAACGATTGCGCTCTCGCAAATGATAATCAATATCAATTAAAATCTAACAACTTTCTGTAATTAACATAGACTTAAGTTATAAGCTGACTTGAGGCATGAAAAGGTAAAAACATCATGATGGAAAAAGTGACCTACTGGTTAGAAAAAGATCCCGACCCGCATACAAGAGAAGAGCTACAACACCTTATTGATGAACAAGCATTTACTGAACTTGAAGATAGATTTAGCCAACGACTTGAGTTCGGTACTGCTGGGCTACGAGGTAAAGTAGGCTGTGGCCCAAATCGAATGAACCGATTGGTAATTCAAGAAACCGCAACAGGGCTTGGGCACTACCTGATTGAGCAAGTGAATGACGCTCAATCACGTGGCGTTGTGATTGGCTACGATGGCCGTACTGATTCAAAACAATTTGCTCATGACACCGCCTCAGTCCTCACTGCACTAGGTATCAAAGTATATTTAACTCACGCAGTTGCAGCGACACCGATCGTGGCATTTGGTGTTAACCACTTTAACGCGGCAGCAGCGGTTGTGGTGACAGCCAGCCACAACCCACCTGAATATAATGGCTTTAAGGTTTATTGGGAAAACGGCGCGCAGATTATCCCGCCACATGATTCAGGCATTGCCGCTAAGATCGATACCGCAGCTACCAAGCCTATCCCATTAATGGCGCTGGATGACGCAGAAAAACACGGCTTACTTGTTTGGCTCAAAGATGACTACTATCAAACCTATCGTCAGGCTATGAACGGAAACGCGTTGCTCACCAACCACACTCAACCAGAGTCAGTTGGGCTCGCCTACACGGCAATGCATGGTGTAGGGGCCGATATGGCTGAAACTCTCCTTGCTGACGCTGGGTTTACCCAAGTATATAGCGTCAAAGAGCAAAGAGAGCCTGATGGCACCTTCCCAACCGTTAACTTCCCCAACCCAGAAGAAGCGGGCGCAATGGACATGGTGATGGCACTTGCTAAACAACACGGCGCAGAGCTAGCATGTGCGAACGATCCGGACGCAGACCGCTTTGCTGTAGCAGTCCGTAAACCGGATGGTGACTATCAAATGCTCACTGGTGATCAAGTCGGCTCTCTGTTTGGCCATTACTTATTATCGAAATCTGACGCGGCTAAGTCGCTGGTTGGTAATACAATTGTTTCATCAACTCTGCTTAAGAAAATTGCGCAATCCCAAGGCGCAGAGTACTACCAAACTTTGACCGGCTTTAAATGGCTGACCAACATTGCGATGCAAAAGCAAACTGAGGACCGCGAGTTCTTATTCGCTTATGAAGAAGCGCTTGGTTATACCGTTGGTAATAAAGTCTGGGACAAAGATGGCTTGTCTGCCCTAGTCGCGTTTGCACAGTTGACCGCAGAACTAAAGAGCCAAGGAAAAACCATCTGGGACCAACTTGAAGCACTCTATCGCCAGCATGGCATGTATCTTAATGCTCAGCGTAGTATTGCTCTAGATCCTAAAGCGCCACCCGTAGGTGACAAGCTTCGTGCCGCCCCTCCAAGTATGATTGCAGGCAGCAAAGTTGTGGTCACCGAAGATCTCAAATCACTCACTCGTCAGTTCGCCGATGGCCGTAGTGAAAGCATCGATTTACCTGCCAGTGATGTGCTGATCTACCATCTTTCTTGTGGTGCTCGCGTTATTGTTCGACCTTCTGGGACAGAGCCTAAGCTCAAGTGCTATTACGAAGTTATTGAGTCATTCGATGAATCAGACAGTTTTGAACATGTTCAAGATAAAGCGTCTGAGTCAATGGGAATGCTGATTTCTGAACATCAACATAGCTTGATCTAACCCTTCATTAACGAATGCCCCTACCACTTGGGGCATTCAGCCAAATCCTACATTTACCAGCCCAATAAATGCAATGCGTATCCAAAATAGTCATTTTATTGCTGCATATATGACCAACATATGAGACTTTACAGGAAAATAACAATTCACCGACGTAGAATTCATAAAACTGACCTTTACTAATTAGACATTGCTGATAACTATCAGTTTTTATTGTTTTTTATTTTGGTTAGGAACGATTATGAACAAATATATCGCAGAGTGTTTCGGCACCTTTTGGCTGGTTCTCGGTGGCTGTGGTAGCGCTGTGCTGGCTGCTGCATTTCCAGATGTCGGTATTGGTCTACTCGGTGTGTCACTTGCGTTCGGTTTAACCGTTCTCACAATGGCATACGCAATTGGCCATATCTCAGGCTGTCACTTAAACCCAGCAGTCAGTATCGGTCTCTGGGCTGGCGGTCGCTTCGAAGCGAAAGAGTTAGCTCCGTACATCATCGCTCAAGTGCTTGGCGGTATTATTGCGGGTGGCGTCCTATACGTTATTGCTAGCGGTCAAATGGGCTTCGACGCTGCTGCTTCTGGTTTCGCATCAAATGGTTATGGCGCTCATTCTCCGGGTCAATACTCTATGACTGCAGCATTGGTGACTGAAATTGTCATGACAATGGCGTTCTTAGTAATCATCTTAGGTGCAACAGATAAACGCGCACCACAAGGTTTTGCACCTATTGCTATCGGTCTAGGTCTAACGCTTATTCACCTAATTAGTATTCCGGTAACAAATACTTCTGTTAACCCTGCTCGTAGTACAGGTGTTGCACTATTTGTCGGTGATTGGGCGGTATCTCAGCTATGGCTATTCTGGGTAGCGCCAATTGTCGGCGCTCTACTTGGCGCGGTTGTTTATAAAGCAATGGCGGGTTCTGCTGAAGATTAATCACTAATAAATCTTTGTAAAACAAAAAATCCCTACTTATTTAAGTAGGGATTTTTTTGCTCCGTTTACTGAGTAACGAACCGCAACTTCATACGATTACAGCTCTTCTTTCAGTCTTTCTTCCAGCTGTTGGTAAGGTAAATAACCCGGGATAACTTGATCACCATAGATTAAAGCTGGCGTACCGCGAAGACCTAACGCATTAAACATCGTGTAGTTGTTCTCAAGTTGCTTCTTAACATCATCACTGACGTTAAGCTGATCTGTTGTTTCGGTTTTTTGCGCAATTTTCATCAGTGATGTCATATTGTGTACACCCGGTTTAGCAACTAATAGTTGATTAACTTGCTCAAACTTCTCACGGTCGTTTTTCCATACATTGAGCGCATAAGCCGCGGAACTTAAAGAGTCAGTCCCTTCCTTCAATGGAACATAGAGGTTAATCACCTTAATTTGAGGATAGTTGGACACCAACTTCTCTAACTCCGCATCCAGCTTCTTACAGTATGGGCAGCTAAAATCAGTGACGTTAATCAAGGTAAACTCACCGTTCTCAGCCCCCATATAAGTATGACTAGGATCGTTAAGGTACTTGCCACTACTTTCCAATAACTGACTAAACTGCTGTTGCTGCTTGATATACATACCTAGGCTTTCGTGCAATGCATCGACTACCTGAGGGTTGCCTTCTAACATCTCAACTATTTCAGCAATCTTTTTGTCTTGTGGAGCCGCAAACGCCGGCAGTGAAATAAGCGAGCTAATAGCTAAGGCTAACGTAAGTTGTTTTAACATGAATTCTTTTCCTATTGATTTAACCAAAGACGAGCCAACAACCCAGGCGGGGTCGTAATGCCTGTCGTAACAGATTGGATTGATCCATCTTTGACTATGAATATGGTTGGTGTGACAGTAATACCCCACTGCCTAAACAGCGATGAGTCTTCATCATTGATATTGGTAAATTGATATCCCTTTGCGGCCTTGAAAGCGTCTACCCTAGCAGTCGAGCCGGAAGCTCCTGATACCGCTATCACTGGGTAATATTGGCTAACCCAATCGACGGTCGGGCTGACAAAGCGACAAACAGAGCACCACGTTGCCCAGAAGTAGACCACCACGGGTGATTCGTAGCTCATCTCAACCACATCAACCATTTCCCCGTTTTGGTCATAACCGACAAGCTCTGGCGTGTTATCCATAGGCACATTTTGACTGCGATAAATATCAACCGCAGTCGTAATAACAATCGCTAGCAACAAATAGAGACCAAGCTCTCTTGCCCAACGTAGTGCTTTGGTTTTCATGAGCTTCCCTCACCACTCGCCGCTTTCAACGCCGAGGTCACAGCATCTGATGTTAAGATAACAGGCAATGGAATGCCTTCAGGAGCATTAGGGCCATAGACAATGTTGAATGGCACACCAAAACGGCCATTGGCTCTTAGATAATCCGTCACCTTGCCATCAGGGTGGGTCCAATCGCCTTGAATCAGAACTACATTCGAATGTTGCAGAGCGCTATAGACCGGGTCTTGTAAGATGACACCAATCTTGTTGGCTTTACAGGTTACGCACCAATCCGCCGTCACATCAACAAACACTGTTTTCCCTTGCTTAACCGCAGTATCAATCGCTTGATTTGATAAAGGTTGCCAAGCAAGGTCTTGTGGCAATGGCGTAGACCAATGCTCTGCAGTCACACTACCTAGAATTAACCCACCAGCCAAAAGCCCTAAAGAGACCGAGCCAGAAATCGCTAACGCCTTATTGCCATATACCTGTTTAATTCGCGCCAAGATCCATACGAATGCGATGACCACAATCATCACTATCCAGAAGATAGGCAAGTGATTGGCAAGAAGGTAAACCAACCAGCCACTGGTGATAAGCATCATCACGCCAAACAGTAACTTGACCTTATTCATCCAGGCACCTGGCTTAGGCAGGTAAGAAGCTAGGCCAGGGAACAGCGCAACCACGATCCAAGGCAATGCCATCCCAATGGCTAACGCAGTAAAAATGGCGATCATATCTAGTGCACTGGCCGCTAGAGCAAAAGCGACTGCCGTGCCTAAGAACGGGGCCGAGCATGGTGTTGCCAATAATGTCGCAAACATACCCTGTAAGTAATGACCACCGTAAGAGTTATCACCTTTTGATGCCAGCCAAGTGTTGGTGCCGGAAGAGAGTCGAATCTCAAACAAGCCGAGCATATTCGCGCCAAACAGCGCGGTCACCATCACCATAAAGCCGATAAACCACGGGCTTTGGAATTGAATTCCCCAACCTATCGCACTTCCGGTTAGTTTTAGGATCAGTAGGAACGCAGCCAGTAGCCAGAACGAAGTTAAAATACCCGCGGATGAGGCTAAGAACTGCAAACGAATCTTACGACGCTCAAGACCTTGTGCCGAAATGACTCCACTGAGCTTCATACCTAAAACCGGTAGCACACAAGGCATCACGTTAAGGATTAAGCCGCCTAGCACAGCAAATCCGATCATTTCAATAAGGCTAAGGTCTGCCGACACATTAGAAATGACACCGATAGAGACTGGCGCTGTTTGTTCAGCAATAAAATCGGTATCTTTGATCGTGATGTTAACCGACTGCTCGGTAAGGTCGATATCACCCAACCAAGTCGATACTTCGAAAATAACGGTCAGCGTATCGCCTTCAATATCTACCTTCTTCAGTTTATAGCTGTAGTCGCTGATAGCTTCTGCGCTGCTATCAATGATCACATCTGGCTTTTGCCAACCTAGTGATTTGGTCAACGTCACTTCAAGCTGATTGGTACGTTTATCCCACTTTGCTTGCTGATCACTAATCAGCGGTGATGGTTTAGGTACCATGCTAATCGCTTGAGCATGGATATACATCGCTTGCTCAGAAACCGTTAACTCATTGGGTGCAAATGATAGTGAAAGAGGATAGTCGGTCAATACACAAATCGTCGTGCACGATGACAGTGTCAACTTGGCATCAATAAATACAGGCTGATTAAAGTCGTCGACATGCAGCGTCATTGGAATAACAACATCGCCTTTGTAACCAAGAGTGTTAATACCCAGCAGGCTATAATGCTCTGGGTGAGGCCAGTGCCAATCAACGTTGTTGAGGTTAGTGGATTTATCCCAATTAATACTTGGGGCAATGCCACCCTCTCCCGGCGATCGCCAGTACGTCTTCCAGTCTCCTGAAAGATCGACTTCTAAAAAGCCTTCAACGGTTTTATCGGCAGGGTTCATTTGCCCGGTTAACACAAACCGTGTTTTCACCGGTGGATGATTAGGGTTGGTTAGCCAGCCCGTTTCCGTCTGAGCGAAAGACGCCACAGAAAACAGTAGTGCACTCATCAGCAGCAACATACGCTGAGCGGCACGAAGTAAAGAATTCGTTCGATTGTTCATTTATGTGTCCAATTACATCACCCAAAGCGGGTGAAAAAATAACAGATAGAGCAGTGCCCTAACAAAAAGTTAGTTGGAACTATCGTTATTCTCTAAACACACAAAAAGTTAAATGTAACCGTCGCCGAGGAACAATCGGCTCGGTAAATTGAGGTGTGGCGCTTTGTGTTAAGACAAACCATGCGACGACAATCAGAGCGACAACAAACATCGAAATGACGACATGCTCTAAGTTCACTTGTGCGCTGCTCAACAACTTTTCAGTCAAATCGCATTGTTCACCAATATCAGAAGGAGATTTAGAGATATGGGCCAGATCAGCGAGAGCGGAATATTTAAACTCGCATACGGATTGCCAGCCTGCATTTTGCGACAAACAGATAGCAAAAACCCATCCGATAAGAATCAGAGTGATTTTCGCCGATTTAGTCGTAGCAAAGTGTTTGAGCAAAGTAATCAATCGCCAGTTAATAATGCTTGCGGATTATGACAAGCTAATAAGAAACATTGTTAGTGTATTGCAAGAATCGACCTACACAATTTTCTTTTGTAAGAAAACCTTATCGATATCTGACGTCGGAAAGTTGGTGTATCTACCCACTTCAACAAAACCAAGCTTCTTATAAAAATCAGGGGCTTGGAAGCTATACGTATCAAGATAAAGATCCGTTACGCCGAATTTGACCGCTTCTTTTTCTAATCGTTCCATAAGCATCGAGCCGACCCCCTTATGACGCTTGCGATCATCCACCCATAGAAACTCAACAAACAAGGTATTGGTAAATATCTCACCGGTTAATCCGCCGACAAAATCCCCTGCGTCATCTTCGATATAGCAAGCAAGACTCGTCACATCTTCATCTGGAAAATGCTTTAAGTTGAATGCTTTAAGCCCATTGTAGATGACATCTTTGATATTCTTTGGCGGGTTGAGGGTAAACTGCACATTCATAATTACTTCCTTTACTTCCTATCCCTTAGACACAAAAAAGCCAGCGAACGCTGGCTCAATTTAACTGTATCAGGCTGAGTTAGCTCGCAAATGAGCTTAGCATCCAAAGGGCTAGAACGACAAATACCGCCCCCATAAATTTATGCTGATAAGTACGAAACTTTGCGTTCTCTAACAAAGGTTTACCTAATGTTCCAACTAACGCAACCAACAAGAAGTTGAACAGTAAGCCTAACACATTAAGCAACAAACCGAGCGCCAGCATCTGCTCACCCGAGCTTGCGGCAATATTGCTCGATACAAATTGAGGCAAGAACATGACAAAGAAGACCAGTGCTTTCGGGTTCAGTAGATTACTCACCAAAGCGCGCTGATAAAAGGTAGCCGCAACTTTACTGCTTCCGTCCATTTCAGGCGCATCGGCGGCACTTGCACGTAAACAGTCCCACCCCATCTTCAACAGGTATGCACCACCGAGTAAATGCAGAGCTTTTAGCGCAAGAGGGCTCATTGCGATAAGAGCAGAGACACCTAATGCAGCGAGTAAGGTTAAGATGATGCCCGACGTTGCGTTACCTAAACTGGCAAAAATACCCACTTTACGACCGTAGCTCATACTTGAGCTAGCAATCAACAACATATCAGGCCCCGGCAGCAAAAGGAGCGCGACGACTGCGGTGAGGTAGACCGGCAGCACAGAAAAATCAATCATCGTTATAATTTCACAGGAACAGGAAGGGGCAGAATTTTAGTTCAACAAAAATACAAAATCCATGATAAACAATAAAAACAACATCAATAACTTGGTATATAAATCGATGCGCATAATTAAAATCACTTCAGTAATACTGAGCAATTTTGTACAAAAATAACGGTTCGCTTTAAGCTAGACTGAACAGTCCACCGAGTAATGTGAAAAGTGCAAGGAGAGCTCATGACAAATCACGGTAAGAAAGAGTCGGCCAGCTTCCAGTTAGCTAATGAGCTAGGTGGGCTTGAATTGCTTGATGCCAAATACACCAATCAGAACTTTTCTCGCCACAGTCACGAAGGCTATACCATTGGGGTAATAGAAAAAGGGGCTCAGCGCTTTTATCGAACTGGTGGTAACCATATTGCCCCGCAAGACAGCATTATTCTGGTCAATGCAGACGAAGTACATAATGGACAAACGGCAAGCGAAGGGGGCTGGGAATACAAAGCCATGTACCCTTTACCCGAGCAGTTTGAAAAAATCACTGAAGGGCTTACTCCTGGGTCATCTATTCCTTACTTTCCGGAACCTGTTGTCTATGATCCAGAACTTGCTCAGCAGCTTCGACTGGTCTTCGATACGCTTGCGCAATCTGACAACAAATTGCTTAGAGAGACGCTAATCTATGGCACGCTTGTCAAACTCGTTTCTCGCCATAGTAAAACCAAGCTTGATTGGCAGCCAAAGACTCGCAGTCAAAAGCAGTTGCTATTGGTTAAAGAGTTTATTGATGACTTCCCTCAAGCTGATGTCAGCCTAGATGACCTGTCAAAGCTCGCAGGGCTGAGCCCGTATTATCTCACTCGAAGCTTTCAGCAAGCCTTTGGGTTACCTCCCCACGCTTATCAGATCCAAGCGAGGTTAAGAGTCGCCAAGCAGCTCCTCCGCAAAGGATTGACGATTTCAGATGTCGCGCAAGAATGTGGCTTTCATGACCAAAGCCATTTTCATCGACACTTCAAACGCGCTATGGGGGTGACCCCTAAACAGTTCATCGGAACTTAAATTCCACTGGCGAAGGTTTGTAATGGGTGAGCAATAATGTACAAGCCCGATAATCGCTTCCATGAGTAAATATCCTGACCACTCACCAACTCTGAAAACAATTATGAGCACCATGACTATTGAATCCAATCTATCCTTAAGCCGCTCACAGCTCTTCTGGCAAGGTACTCTCGCGATGGTGCCGTTAAGTGTCGCAGTCATTCCGTGGGGATTACTGGCGGGTTCTTTTGCCATTGAGTCAGGGCTAACCATAGTCGAGAGCCAAGCACTATCGGCGATTCTCTTCGCTGGCTCTGCACAATTAGTCGCCACGGGAATGTTCAAAGCGGGAGCTTCGCTTGCCACCATGTTGCTTGCGATACTGTTTATTACTTCGCGTCATCTCCTTTATAGCGTTTCCATGCGAGATCGCATCGCCCCATTACCGTTAAAATGGCGATTGGGCCTGGGCTTTCTACTGACAGACGAACTGTTTGCCATATGCGGCCAGCAATCAGAAAAACAGTTTAATCGCTGGTATGCATTAGGTGCGGGGTTGAGTTTTTATATTTGCTGGAACATCGCAACCTTTGCCGGGATCGTTGCCGGCAGTTATATCCCAGCCCTCAATGAGCTAGGGCTAGAATTTGCAGTCGCGGCGACCTTTATTGCGATTGTCGTACCCAATGTAAAAACATCCCCGACACTAATAGCCGTCGCCGTTTCATTGGTCACGTCTGTTGCCTGTTACGCTCAGGGGGTCGAGTCAGGATTAATGATAGCAAGTGTAGCTGGCATGTTGGCTGGCTACTGCGCAGAACAATTAAAAGGAGGTCAGTCATGATCATGTGGTCGATTCTCGCCATGACAGTGTTGGTATTTTTAAGCCGTTACCTGTTTCTTGAGCCAAAACTGCCTTTACGCTTAAATCCAGCAGCTCAAAGATTGCTGGCATACTCTAGCCCAGCGGTACTCACGGCTATTTGGGCGCCGATCGTATTTATGCCAGAAAAAGAGCTATGGCTGGCGCCATCAAACCCCTACCTAATTGGCGCAATAGCGGCTGCGCTGCTGGCTTGGAAAACCAAGAACGTTTTGCTCACTACAATTGTCAGCATGGTACTTTTTCTGTGCTTAAAACTGTTCTAGCCAAAGAGCGCAGCCAATAAGAAAAGTATCGCGGCCAACACTGCGATACTTTTAATCAACAAACCAAGATTAGTACTTCCACCTTTAGGTGCTTGATTACAACATCCCATCTCCGGCTTCCTATAATTAATGCTTTATTTAAAGATAAAGCTTAACCATAGGGGAAGGTAAAGCGGGATTTACTGTGCGACCCACTCAATTTCAATCAGCGTGGTCTCAGCTAACTTTAAACGCGCTAAGAAAACATCATCTGCATGTACTTCACCGACCCCTTGCGGTGTGCCAGTCATGATGATGTCACCATCACAAAGGGTGGTATAGGTTTTTAACTCATCTAAGATCGCTTGCGGTGAGTACATCATCTGTTTCACCGAGCCTTTTTGTACTCGAACGCAGTTAATGAATAGTTCGATTTCGAGTGACTCAATATCAATCCCATCGAGCGGGACAAAACGGCTAAATACCGCAGAGCCATCGAATGCTTTTGCTCGCTCCCACGGTAACCCTTTCGATTTCAAGCTCGACTGAAGTTCACGTTTGGTCAGATCTAGCCCTAAGCCGACGGCTGCGAGTTCACCTTGTTCAACAATAAAACAGATCTCGCCTTCATAGTGTAAGCGTTCATGATGAAAGGCATTTAACTGAGAGGAAATAGATGTCGGTGGTTTAGAAAACACCACCATTTGCTCAGGAATGGCATTGTTCAGCTCTTGGATATGCTCTAGGTAGTTGCGGCCAACACAAAGTATCTTTGTCGGCGTAACATGGGTATTTCCAAGTTTTACTGAAGTCATCTCACCATCCTTGAGGTCATTGTTAAAGTGCTCGTATTCTAATCGAACTAAACGTTAAAGTGTTGCTTTAAGAAACAAAATTAAGAGCTATGCCAACAATATTGATAGTTATCACGACAAGATGAGCTTTACCCTTTAGATAGAAAAACGCCTACCCAAATGTGGATAGGCGTCAACACGATTATTGTGTTAAGGCAGTAGAATCGTTGTTATAGGAAGTAACGTGCACCAATCGTCCACTTGTCATCGTCTTCGGTCGCAGGGTCGTCATCACCTAGATCGATTTGGTAACCGGCAAAGCCAACCAGCTTCGGTGTGAAGTTATATTCAGCCTGAAGCGCGCTTTGACTAAATTGCGTTTGACTGCTTGAAGCAGAGGTTGCTTTGCCGTCAACAGCTTCATAGTTCACACTCAGATTCAGGCCGTTACCTAAACCATACGCGAATAAGGCTTCATATTGATCGGACTCGTATAGGCCATCATAGAACCGGTCGTTCATCGCGTAGACTAGAGCAGCGTAGATACCATCACCATAACTACCATACTTGAGTGAGACTGCATTAGACTCAGCATCAACGTTGTTCACTTCACCGCCGTTATAAACGTAACCTAGAGATGCTCCCATCATAGAAAACGAAACCGCGATTTGGCCACGAGCGTCATAAACGCCAGCGTTGGTGCCCGTCTCAGTATGCTTACCTTGCCAACCCAGACCAAAGTCCAGTGACATATCTTCACCAAATGCAAAGCCTTTACGGTAAGTCACCATTTTGTCACCACGACCTGTTGCTAGATTACCGTGGTTGTCATAAAGAAAGTCATTGGCGAATGCGATTGGCATGTCCGCTACACCAGCGATGTCATAGTAAGGAGCCCATTGCGTACCTAACGCCAGACGACCCGCCTGATCATGCGTCATGCCAATGTAACCAAGACGAGTTGTGAATGAGGTATCGCCACCATCTAAGTAGTTCAGTGCCCATTCACCTTTTGCATCGACCGTGATGCCATTACCAACATCTTGTGTACCAGACACATTCAGTCGAGGTGACACTTGGTGGACTTCAACTTCGTCGCTGCTACCGTATTCACCGATACCAACATCGACATAACCACCAAGAGAAATTGTTGAACCTTCGCTGTTGTAGATTTCGGCTGCGAAAGCGTTTGTACCACATGCTGTTGCCGCGATGGTTGCGGCTAATAATTTAATATTCATTTTTAATGTCCGTATTTGGTTTAACCACGTTCGAATCAGTCGCTAACGACCGAAAACTGCACGAACAACTAAAACGTAGTACGGAAACAAGAAAAATGAAGTGCAACCAAGTGCTTATTGATGATTATTTATCAAAATAACCCAATCAGTAAAAATATCAGTACATTTTAACCATATGAATTATCTATATTTTTATGACGCACATTTACACAAAAAATAAAGAGTGACAAACATCACAATTTAATTAATTGATGGGAACTTTATTAGAATATGAGTCGCAATAAATCGACATCACGACTCAATACTCTACTTTTTTCATACGTTATTGAGCGTTCACCGCTTTAATAAAGACTTGTTGGGCATCAGTAATTTTTAATGCTTTTGCTTCTTCAAGTAACGCCAAAGCTTTGTCTAAATCATTAGATTTCACTGCGGCAGTGATCGCGTTGTGATAATAGGTTTGTGTTTGTTGCGTTACCGTTATTTTCGGCTGAGTAGTTACCTTTTTATCTTCAGCGACACTTTCAACCAATGATTTTTGATTGTACCCACTAAGGGTGAGCGTTTCGATTTGTAGAGAAAAGTCGCCATTATTGGACGATAAATAAATTGGATCGGTGACAATTGGCATTGGCTCGCCTGACTCTTCAGCTCGAACCTTTGCTGGGTGAGGTACTACTATTTTTTCGCCCAGTTGTGAGGTATCAACATAGACAAGCATATAGGGAGTCTGAAGCGTATCGACCTTAGTTGAAATTTCGTAGCGATTTTTTGCGAACGCATCTGAGTATTTGATATCAAAATCTTGCTCACTAAGCGTTTTGGCAACATTAAAATCTTGGTCCAAAAGCTCAACATGAGGAATTGCGACTTCGCCATTTAACATCAAGCTCCTCAGCTTCATTTCTATCAAACCAGACTGTTGTGCAAAAGCAAACGCTGAGAAGTAACTTTTATAGTCGGATCTTTTCGCAATAGGTGAAGATGCATTTAGCTCAAAATCAATATCTGTATTTTGCTCTAAACGAACCCAAGGGTAACTCTGAACAGATTCACAGCAAACTTCAGCTTGTAGAGGCAAGATATTTTGCTTAAGAGACAAATCATCACTAGAAGCACAACCAATTAAACTAATGCTGGATAATAGTAGGGTAAGGTGTTTTTTCATCTCTCTGTCCACTTCTTGTTATATGAGGAAAGGCAGCCAAACGACTGCCTTTAATTTACTAAATTATATTACGTCAGCGTGACCTAATTAGAACCAGATTTCAGCTTCGATACCAAAGCGTGTCTCATCACCTTTCGCATCTTTGCCCCAAGCGTAATTATCATCACTTGAAGTCATGTAAGTTACGTAAGGTTTAATTTGAGGGCGGCCCCAGTAGTCAGCATTAACTGTAAATACTGGTGCTAATGTCGCAGTTACAAACGACGTATCATCTTTCTCGCGTCCCCATGCTGAACCGCTTGCTAGCATTTCGTTAGCATAAGTTAGAACAGCTTCCATACGGAAATTATCATTGATTTTGTACGATGGCGTCACACCAACAAATAGGCGCTGTACATCATCTTGACCCCATACTTGACGATCGTCTTTGTTATCAAGAGCCCAGTAAACAAGCTCAGTACCTAGCTGCAGATTGTCAGTAATGTTCGCTACACCGTATGACGTCAAGAAGATTGAACGGTCGCTTTCATCCCAATCGCCGTTCCAAGAACCAAAGTTAACACCTTTAGTACCTGCAAGGCCTTCACCATAGGTTAGAGCAGTTAGAGACCAACCATCAAAACCGTAGTAGCTTGTTGAATAAGTGACAGAAAGACCTAAACCATCATCTGCAGCTGTTGTTGATGAATCAACGTTAGTGCGTGTCATGTACTTGATATCGAAATCAAATTTACCGCCAAGCCCTTCAACACCGTACATGTAAAGGTCAACAGAAGTCATTGTCTTGCTGCTTCCGTTCGCATCTAATTTATCGTGCTTACAGTTAACTGTATTACCATCAACATCACAGTAACCGTCACCTGCATCAGCGGAAACAACCGCTAAACCCATGTTGTCATGCTGAACACCGCCACCAAGACCAGAAGACTGCTTCCAGTACTCTTTAGTAATGATACCCGCTTGACGATTCAGATAACGCTGACCAGCCCAGATGCTTGTACCTTCTGAGAAAAATGACAGATCGCCTAGCTCTACATAAGCTTCTTTAAATTCCAATTGACCAGATTGAAGGTGGCCTTCATTACCGCCTGATGAAGTGTAGAAACCGCGGCCATTCCCGCCTTCATTGTTACCGTACTCAGTTTTAAGCACGTATTTCGACCAAGCGCCATTTTCGTAGTTGTCACCACGCGTTACCGTAAATTCCACTTGATTTGGGTTACCAGAAAAAGCGGCACCCGCTGCACGATAGTCGCGACGATGGGCCCAAGTTTCCCCGGTATCTAAAGATTCTCCAACATTGTAAAGAAGGTGGCCATATCCATTAACTTGCCAACCTTGATTTACTTTGTCCTCTGCTAGCGCAGAACCAGCAGCTAAAGAGGCAACCACTGCAGCAGCTATTACACTTACTTTTTTCATTATTAACTCCATTTAGAGATTTTTATTTTTTGCTCTCTTTTCGGTCCATTCTGTAAGGCAGTAACAGAGTGTTGCTAAAGAGAGGTAAGGCGGGACTATGGCTCATGACTTAGTCCCTCTCTGTTTCAACTGCAGCAAGATTAACTGGGGAGTAGAAAAACCAACTCATCCAGATGAGAAATAATTTAGGGGGATGAGAAGGGATGAGAAAATTTACAGAACGATATTTTTACGCACTAAATCACAATAATAGGGGTGAGTTCGAACGCCAGCGGAAAATTAGTTAGCTCAAAATGCCAAGCAGCTCACTATTTATATAAATAACATCAAATTAGTGAAACAAAATTACAGTTATTCTTTTTTAGAATGGTGCTTGACCTACTGTTAGCAAACCTATTAACTAAAGCTAAAGTAATAAATTTAATTATTAGTAAGCCATAATGATGCAGTGCTCTCGTCCGTACCCTTTGGGTGCCACACCAGATAGTCATGGGTGTAACTTTTCCATATTCGCTCCGAAGGCTAACAACATCCAACTCGCTATTTTTGACGACAATGGAGAATTCAAAGCCTTCCCATTAGAGCAAGAATATGCAGGTGTTCGATTTACCTATTTACCAGATATAAAAGCTGGGCAAAAATACGCTTATGTTGTTAAGGAAAACGGCAAGCCACTCCTTATTGCCGACCCTTATACCAAAGCACTAGAAAGCCCCCTTCACTACACTCTCCCTTTTGACAATGAAACCAGCTTTACCTTGGCAAAATGCGTCGTGGTAGATGATCGTTTTGATTGGCAAGGAGTAGAAAAACCGAACCGTCCTCGTGAAGAGATGGTCTTATTTGAGACTCACGTAAAAGGCGTTTCAAAACGCAACCCAGAAGTCCCGGCACAAGAACAAGGGCGCTACCTTGGCCTGGTCAGCCCTGCAATGCTTGAGTTCTACAAACAGCAGAACATCAATACACTACAGTTGTTACCTGTTGCAGCGTGTATGCATGAACCTCATCTACTTAAAATGGACAAGGTAAACTACTGGGGCTACAACCCTTATCTGTTTATGGTGCCAGACCCAAGGTACGCCGAAAAAGATGCAGTCAGCGAGCTAAAAACAGCAATTCGCGAGCTCCACCGCCACGGCATCGAAGTTATTTTCGACGTCGTCTACAACCACACTGCGGAGGGAGGGACTGATGGACCAACCTTCAACTTAAAAGCACTAGACGATCATTACTACATCAAACATGGTGAGCATTACGCTAACTATACTGGCTGTGGTAATACGGTTGATCTTTCGTACCAACCTTCTCTAAACCTCGTGATGGATACACTTCGTTACTGGGTCAACGAATATAAAGTCGACGGCTTTCGTTTTGACTTAGCCGCTACTCTAGGTCGACATGGCGAGCACTTTAGTCCTGAGTCCGCATTCTTTAAAGCGGTGGCGCAAGATCCGGTACTACGTGAAGTGAAATTAATTGCCGAGCCTTGGGATATCGGCCCAAATGGGTATCAAGTGGGTAACTTCCCGTTTGGCTGGAACGAGTGTAATGACCGTTTACGCGATATAACACGGAGTTTCTGGCGTGGCGATCAAGGCTTTCTAAAAGAGTTTGCGACTCGAATAATGGGATCACGCGATCTCTATAGCGCAGCAAATTGGCCTTATAAGCTTACCGTCAATTACATCACTTACCATGATGGCTTCTGCATGCAAGATTTGGTTTCTTACAAGCACAAACATAACGAAGCAAACGGTGAACAAAACCGCGATGGCCATGGTGACAATCGCTCAGATAACTATGGTGTTGAAGGTGTAACAGAAAACCCAACTGTTTTGGAAAAGCGTGAAAAGCAAAAACGCAATTTTATGGCGAGTCTACTTTTTGCTTTTGGTATTCCACATATCTTGACTGCAGATGTTCTTTCTCACAGTCAGCAAGGCAATAATAACGCCTACTGCCAAGACAATGAACTCAGCTGGTTAGACTGGTCTAATTCAGAATCAAAAGATACGTTTAAAGCTTGGTTGGCCGAAATGGTCAAAGCCCGACAAGAGTTTATGGTGCCATTTATTCGCGCGTTCAGTGGCGAAAGTCGTAATAACAACCGTATCTTCTGGCGCAGAATTGATGGCAGCTTCATGGAGCATGACGACTGGAATCGATTAAGCTCTGTCGCACTGCACTTAGGGATTGGCAAGCAAGGTAATGAACTGTTTTACTGCATCAACCAAACCAATGCTCCCGCGCGCTTTACTCTACCTACCTCAGAAGGTAAAGAGTGGACAATGATCTGTAATACAGATGATCACGAACTACATAAAACCATCGACAACAAACAAGTTCTTGTTGCTCCATCTTCATTAGCGATCTTTTTCGCCAACGCCTAACTTCACAAAATTGAGTGATATGGTGACATATCACTCAATTTATAAATAAAGAAAGCCCATTCGCTAGATTAATATGCATTGATGTGCTTGCAATATCCGTTTACTATACGGCGCATAATTACAATACTTTCTAATCAATCAGTTGGCACACAATGGCTTTACCCAAGTTTCTTATTCGCACGCTCAGGCCGTATATCATACTGCTCGTGATAGGAATGATTTACGCAGCCTATCAACAGCTCAATAAATCAGAACACATCGCTTATCAGCAATCCTATTCCAATCTAAAAACCGGTTCTGAGCTTATCTTTTCCCAAGTTGAAGCAGCTTCTAGTAAACTCTACTTATTGGACGACACGTCTTCAGTCTCTGAATTCGACTCCATCGCCAAACGGATACTGAAACACACACCCACATACAGTGACATTATCTATGTCAATCGTGAAACTAACCAATATCGTTCTGCACTGCTCAACTCTACTGATGCTGAAAAAAATCCTGATATTACTTGGCGTCCTCTTGACGGTATCGCTGAACATTTAGCCGTCTCATCTATCTATCAAAAAACACCCGAAGAGTGGGTATTCGCGGTCAAATACACCCAAAACAACGCCAACGAAATTTGGTTAGAGTTCGACCTAAAATACACCACACAAAGTTTACGTGGACTACGTACATTGAATGAGGGTTACGTTTTCGTCGTGGATAGCACCACCGGCAGACTCGCCTTCCATCCAGATCCTAACCGAATAGGTACTCCTTCAGTGAGTTACCACGCCGGGATCAGTGAACAAATCAACCACGGCCTGTTATTTGGCAAGTATGAGTACTACTACAAAGGTCAGTTCAAAATGTCTGTCTACGACGGTGACAATCCATACAAGTGGGTGTTCATCTCCGGCACAGATCGCTCAGATATTCTCTCTTCTTCTTACCAGTTCTCATTGACGGCCATCGTGATTGCTTCACTGCTGTTTTTGGCGATTGTCATCAACTATTTAACCTATCAGCTAAACACCAGTTTGGCGGAGCTTAATAACAAAGAAGAGCTGGTCGACTTTAAGCACAACTTAAGAGAGATCTTAGATCGCTTCTGTCACCATAACGGTGTTCAGCTCTGCTTCTACGATGCTGATTACGGACACTTCACAACCGTCGACTATCATGGCAACACCAATATCATTCTCAGAGATCGAGACCTCGCTAAGCACTTTTCGCCAAGCTCTTTAAGCTACACGAGCAAGCGGTATGCTGATCCCCTCGCGAAGAAGCTGCAAATTAACTCGCGTCACTACACCATTCCACTGTTCGATAAAGAGAGTCTGATTGGGGTTATCTACATGAAAGCCACCTTCCCGACCTATCGCAGCATTTTACGCATGATCCGCGATTACTCGGAAGTGGCGCTAACCAATTTACTGCTGCACAAAAAACTGCGTAGTAAAGACGTCATGACCCACCTAGACAATAAACTCACGCTGAGAGAAAAGCTTGATAAGCACATCAATAAAGAAGACGTTTACTTAGCCATCGTCGATATTGATCACTTCAAACGTGTGAACGATAGCTTAGGTCATTTGGTTGGCGATCAGGTGATCATCCACACTGCTGACTTAATGAAGAAATGCTTTCCAAAACCCAACTCATTAAGTGTGGCACGTTTTGGTGGAGAAGAGTTCTGTGTGCTGTTTAGAGCCAATGATGAAAATGATGCGTATGAGCAATGCGAAATGTTTAGGCACTTAGTCGAGCAATCTAAGCTTGTTTGTGATGATGTTCCTGTGCAATACACCGTCAGTATTGGTATCACACTCAACCGAGACAGCCAACACATCTCGATTGGTAGAGCGGATAAAGCGCTTTATCAAGCTAAGGGGTTAGGTCGAAATCAGGTGGTGTTAAATACCTTCCAAGCGTAAAAACAAAGGGAAGTGCAGTGAGCACTTCCCTTTTTTGGTTTAATTCACACTGTCGATATCAATCACCATAAAACGAATCTCGGTGCTAGATGTCGCCTCATAAATCACACCAATATCTTCGTTTCCTGAAGCCCCTTTATCTTGAAGCTGAATGAGATCGGAATAGGCACTATAGCCATCTCTAAACTGAGTTCTCTGAGTAAAATTATAGTTACCTGCACCATCATCTACCGCACTCCAAATCGCGAGGTCATTTCGGTCTGAACTCACGGCTGAATTTCCTTGAGGGCCTGACATTAAGACACGATTATCTCCGTAGCGTAGTAAACCAATATCCACTTGATCTAACTTGAAGAACAACGCACCATTTGTCGAGTGACGCTCTTCTTCAATCATCGTCCAGTTAACGCCTCGGTCTGAACTCACAAAGTGATAACGGTTAAAATTACCAGTGCCCGTTACTCCATCATTGCGCGCAGACATCAAAAGTCGACCGTCATTAAGCTCAACCATATCGGCTTCACTTGGCTCAAGCGCATAGGTTGGAGTTTGATTCCCAGCGTGCCAAGTCACGCCATGATCATCACTGTAAATGGACGCAACCGACAGCTGAGTAAACGCATCCAATATAATTGCAGGGAAAATCAGTCGACCATTAGTTAACTGAATACCCTGACCTGGGCCAGCATTGATACTCTTCCACCCCGGATCACCGCGACCATTTCGTGCACTGGTTTTCGTCCAGCCTTGTTCAGCAGGGTGTTTAATAATGGTTCCATTGACTCGCTCCATTAAGCTCGCATCAAAATAGAACTGCTGATTGTCTGCAATGGAAAAATCAATTGTGTGATAAGCAGAGGAACCTTTGGTCGATGAACATCCATTCCCCCACGTCACTGTTTTACTAGAATGACTTTGCCCAGACCAATTCGTCGCAACGAGCGTTCCATCAACATAGAAGCTAGCCGTGCTACCTTGACCGACAATTTTATAATCATGGTAGGCGGAGATATCGAAGTTCATTGGAAACTCAAGGTTAGCACCGTCAGAGTACAACACGGCTTTTACTGATTTATCAGCATTGACTTGAAGGTCGGCTAAGAAACGTTTACTACCGTTACCGTAGTACTGCACGTTACAAGAACCATCTGCGACTCGGGAATTCCAACTTAAACTCCAACCATCACTATTCGCTTTATCGATCTGGGCTTGTGACGGTGTCGCAGACCAAGTTGCACGTCCATCAATACTGTTGGTCCCATTCGCCATCCAATTAACGTCTTTCACTTGATCTAACACATCAATCGCTGCGGACCATGTCTGTCCGTTGTCATCACTGGTTCGATAAAACAACTTGTGTTTAGGATCATCAAACGGAACACAATTTCCGTTTTGGGCACAGTTGTTATCCCACTTAGTGTAGAAAACAAACATTCTCCCAGTCGTCTTATCAACAAATGGGCGAGGATCCGAATAGGCTTCATTAGCCACTTCATGGATAACGGTATAATCACTCCAAGTCACGCCATTGTCAGTGGAGCGTCGACTTTTGATGCTCGTCGGATAGCCACTACCGGGATCTTTATTTGAAGCACGCCCCTCTGCAAAAGCGACTAAAGACCCATCTTGAGCAACAACGATTGATGGTATGCGATAGTGGCTACTTCCACCTTCTCCACCTTTGAATACCACTACATCTCGCAAATTAGGTGCAACGGCATGGGCACTCATTGGGGCGATAGTCATCCCAAGAGTTAGTAGTCCCATTGCCAAAAGTCCCTTCTTTTGAAATTGTTCCATTACTGAATGTCCTCTTACTATTTGGTGTTCGACCTGCTAGCCAAAGACAAATAAAGGGTGTAAAAAGCCTCTACACCATTGGAATATGGTGCAGAGGAGAATCGTTTGGTCTTTGACTATTCTTTGTGGCGAGAGCGTTATCTATAGGGGGAGGTAACTTATCGCCAAGTTAGTGCGTAACAACTTGATAGAGCTTCTCCTTTACTTCCTTCACCTCCTAACATGTACATTTTATTGCTGGTTGATATCGACACACCATAAGCAACACCTTCAGGTATTGAGGCCGCTTGGTGCCACTTGTTGCCATCGAATCGCCATACTTGATTGTTGTAGTGTTTGGTCAATCCTTGATGGCTGTACCACTGCCCTTTCAGGAAATTTCGTTGACTGCCGATGAAGAACGCTCCACCGGCTGCAATAATCTGGTTATTCACCGTGCCGCAGAAGTGACCTGCTAAACCTTCGTGATTGTTAGCGGCTTGCTGTATTGAAGGCAATTTTGTAGAGCTGAGGCTATGTGGTGATTGAAACTCAAATCGCTTGGTCTCTAAGCTTCTAAGCCCTGGTTTAACTTCACCTTCAACCAGAGTAATGCAGTTACCCTGACGCACAATCCCTGCACCACAGTTAGCTGGAAATATATTATCCGCGACGATCGACCACTTCTGCGTAGTCGTTTCAAACTTCCGGATATCTTGATTCCACCCGTAGGCTTCAATCGGGCGAGACATAAATTCCGTTAGCATAGCGCGATGCTTTTCTTGTTCAGTCTTAGGATCAACCTGTGAAATTGCCGCGAGAAACGTATCAAATGTCTCTTTACAGTAACCACCGAAAAACACCAACCGCCCCGGCTCTAACTCGCATACTGAAGCGCCTAACAAACCCACTGGTGTTTGGGTGTTCAGTTTGTCCCATTTATCGATTTTCGGGTCATAGACATAACCATCATCAAGCACCACAGGCGTCTGTTCTGCACTTAAACATCCCGCTCCAGAGAAAACATACAGTCTGTCATTACTCACTGTGTAAGCCGCGTCATTTCGAGCCACTCCAGGAAACTCTGCAGCACTTTGCCAACCATGTTCAGGGCAATCTAAATCATAGAAAAATAGGCGCTTCCCTGCGCTCCCTAAACCAGCATAGAGTGTGTTGCCGATAACACCTCCTACCCCGTTTTTCACCCCAAATGGCAAGGGTGGAAAATCTTCAATGAGTAACGACATTTTATGAGCTCCTTAATCGTTAATGTCTACTGATGAGCCATTCCACGACAGCATATAGACCTTATTGCTTGCACTGCGATCGCTCTTTTCACCACCTGCAATCAATACCCCTTTCGACGCATTAAATGACGCGCCATAGGCAAGGCCCTCTGGCAGGTTATTCACTTGTGTCCACAAACCTTCTTTTTGCACATAAATCTCTGGGTTGAATGCTTTGCTGAATCCGTCATGAGCGAACATTTTGCCGCTCTCAAAAGCAGATTTAGCGCCATGGAAGTTGGCTCCACCAGCAACAATCACTACACCATTACTCTCACCTGCGAACGCCCCTGCGACCCCTTCTTGCACATCTAAAGACTTAGGTGCAGGCATCGCGTGTAAGCTTTGCCACGGTTGCTGTTGGCCAAATTGATAAGTTTTAACCTCTGCAGTTCTGAGACCCGGTTTTATTTCCCCGCTAATCAAAAGTGCTTGCTCACCCTTAGCGACTAGCGCACTACCACAATTTGGTAGGTAGGGTGACTGGCCTAGATCACTCCACTTACCTGTAGCAGGTTGGTAGCTTAAAACTTGGCGATTCCATTTATAGTCTGTCGGTTTCATCCCCATGTAGTCATCGACGATTTTCTGCCAAGCTTCTGGCTCCACTTTTTTGTCCGTCGTCAGTACGTCATGAAGGTATTGGTCAAAGTAAGCTTTGTTGTATCCACCGAAAAAGACCACTTGTTTGCCATCCGGCGAGTAGGACGCGGCGCCTAGTAGACCCACGGGAGAAGTCGTATTCGCTTGCGCCCAAGAGTCTGAATCAACGTCATATCGATATACGCTATCAAACAAGATTGGCGCGGCATCGGACGCGTTGGTTTTGCCCGAGCCACCAAAGACATAAATTTCGTTGCCAATCACAGATGCCGTTGCCCCATTGCGGGCAGGACCACTAAAGTCAGCTCTTTTTTGCCAACCTTGAGATAGGTTATTTAAATCAAGCATGTAAAAGTCTTGTCCCGCTGAGCCAAGTCCAACGAAGACTTTATCGCCCGCTTGGGCGCTCACGCCACTTTTAATGCCTACAGGAAGATCAGGCCACTCATTAGCAGCCAGTGCGTTAACACTCAACACCAGAGAAGCAGCAAGCAAAGGTGTATGAAGTATTGAGTTTTTGATAGTCATTATTGTTATTTCCTTATTGGGTGACCCTACCACTCATTCGGTCATGGATTGGCGCAGTCATTTCCTGTTACGCCTTTGTACAAAATTCATACTAATTATCGATCAATGAAAAAATATTTCTTTGATCAACTTAACAATAAAAAATATTTTCACCATAAAATAAAATAAAAGCCCATCATTTCGATGAGCTTTAAATAATGACTTTTAAATCAATAAAATAGAGTTACTTCATTAATGGCAGAACCACTTCCGCCGTCTCCATTACTGATTCAGTATATTCTGGGTAGTTGTCTAATAAGGTATTAATCAGAGCATCAACCAATAATAACGCGCCGACTTTGGAAGCAAATGCACCGCCAGTCAGTGGACCTTCTGGTCTTGCTGCAACCAGCAGTTCATCGGAAATGGCCGATAGCGGGCTGTGACTAATATTCGTCAATGAGACAACCGGAACACCGCGTCGATGGGCTTGTGTCGCTGCGTGGATAACCTCTTTAGTCGAACCTGAACTCGACACAGAAAACCACATATCACCACTGTCACTGCGGCCTGCACTCATTGCAGCCAAGTGCGTGTCCTCGTACATAATGGCTTTTTTGCCAATACGCACTAAACGGTAAGCTAAGTAGCGCCCGACAATACTTGACGCACCAACACCGACGCAGCCGATGAAACGAGCGTTATGAACCAGCTCGCAGATACGTACCAATGACTTACGATCAATCAGCTTCGCCGTATCTTGCAGGCTATCTACGGCGCTTTGGGCAGAGATATCGCAGATATCGCCTTCAACTGGGGTTTGGTTCTGCGAGGCCGTCTGACTTAAATCAACCGCCAGTGCCATTCTGAAATCAGAATAACCTTTGTAGCCCATATCGCGACATAAACGCACCACCGTTGCTTCACTCGTTTGAGTATTACGAGCAAGATCGGTAATGGTTTGGAACTGAACGTCATGAGCATTTTCTAGCACGTAGTCCGCAACTAGTCTTAGTTTTTTGCTCAACGGCTCAATATTAGAACGCAATCGAACTAATAGATTTTTAGGCGAATTCACTAGGGCCTCATAGGGTTTGTTTGGCTAAAGTAAAAGTATCAAAGACCTTCAGACATTTACACTAAATCTAGAAGATTTCATCCGAAAACCTTGAAATCAGAGGAGAACAAGCTCCTCTGCTCTTTTAGATTGACATAAATCCGGCATCACGCAGCTTCGCCAATACATCGGCTTTTTGGTTTGCGCTTAGTGCACGGATTGGTTGGCGAGGGTCACCAGCGTCAATACCGTGCAGCTGCATCGCCACTTTACCTGCAGCAACACCGCCATACTCAACCAACACACGAATAATCGCGATGACTTTGTCCATCAATGCAGCCACTTCATCATGCTTACCTTGATTAAACGCTTCAATGATCTTCAAGTAAAGCGGCGCGGCATAGTTATAAGTACTACCGACTGCACCGACCGCGCCTACCGCAAGGCCTGCAGGTAGAAACTCATCGACACCGAAAGGAATATCAAACTTGCCACCAGAGACACGGACGCATCGTTGGTACTCATACAGATCGGCGTTATTGAACTTAGCACCAGAAAGATTTGGAATACGCTGCTCACCTTTGATCAAAAACTGTTCTAGATCGAGATTTACCCCAGACATTCCAGAGTGATAGTAGTAGAAACCTTTCGATGGCGCGGCGGCGGCAACCTGCGCGCAATATTCGACAAGATCATCTACGCTGCCTGGCTTAAAGAAACATGGCCCGATTGCTGACGTCGCTAAAATATCGAGAGTTTCCGCGTGCTCAGTTAAGTTCAGCGTATCAACAATACTCAGAGCGCCAGTGTGCAGGATCAAATCAAGTTTACCATCTGCCGCTTTCACCCAGCGCTCGGCTATCGCTTTACGTTCTTCTACCGAGCAGTGGATCCCTTCTCCGGTTGTGCCACATACATATGCCCCCTTTACGCCTTGCTCAATCAGTAGTTCGGCAATTTGGTCGATTGCCGCAAAGTTGACTTTGTTGTTTGCGTCAAACGGGGTGTGGGGAGCGGCAATTAGGCCAGTTAACTTATTCATTTTTAATACCTTTAATAATTATGTTTCTACTGTCCGTAGCCCAAGAAGATTTCAGGAAGCAACAGAGTGAATTGAGGGAAAACGGCAACGAGTGCAAGCACGATAAATAGCGGCACAAGCAATGGAATCACGCCGCGCGTCAACACGTGGAATGGAATGTCACCCACACGTGATACAACGTATAACGCCATGCCCATCGGCGGAGTTAAGATACCGATCATCAGGTTCAAAATAGCCATTACACCAAAGTGAACTGGGTCGATGCCCACCGCACCGGCTACAGGAACTAGGAAAGGAACCAACAACAACAATAGTGCCAATGATTCAATAAAGGTTCCCAAGAACAGTAGCAATAAGTTGATAAGCAGCAGTAGAACGAGTGGGTTCTCACTGATGGTTAGGAAGTAATCAGCAAGCATTTGTGGCAGCTGTTCACGTGCAACAATCCAACCAAATACCGTTACACCCATCACCATTAGCGCAACCACAGCCGTGGTGTTAACCGTTTCTCTTAAAATTTCAACAAAGCCGCTTAGCGTAAGTTGCTTGTACACGACTGTACCTAAGAACAAAGCGTATAAAGAAGAAACGACAGCCGCTTCCGTTGGAGTGAACTTACCTGAGAAGATACCGCCAATAATGATCACTGGCGTCAGCAAAGATAGGAAAGCTTCTTTAAAGGATTTCAACTGCGCTTTACGTGATGCACGCGGCAATGTCATATAACCACGCTTTTTACAAATAAAGTAGCTCATCGTCATCAGAGCGGCACAACACAATAGCCCAGGGATCGCACCCGCTAGGAATAAAGCACCGATGGACGTATTAGAGACCACACCATAGATGACCAAAGGAATTGAAGGGGGAACCAATGGACCAATAATACAAGAAGCCGCAGTCAAACCACCGGCGAAATCATCGTCATACTTTGCATCACGCATCGATTTAATTTCGAGTTGTCCTAAACCACCAGCATCAGCCAGTGCCGAACCCGACATACCAGAAAATAGTAAGCTCGCCATAATGTTTACGTGGCCTAAACTGCCCGTAATATGGCCAACCATAGATTTAGCAAAGTTAAAGATTCGCTCTGTGATGCCTGCACTATTCATCAAGTGACCAGTCAACACAAAAAACGGAACCGCTAACAACGTGAAGTTGTCGATACCACCCAGCATTTGTTGAGCAGCAAAGTTAATACCTGTGCTATTGGTAACAAGCAAGAACACCAATGCAACGAAAATCAGTGAAAAGCCTACTGGCATACCTGCAAACAGCAGCCCTAGCCAGCCAAAAATTGAACCTGCCATAAGGATTCCTTACCTCTGTGCCATTTGCGAGTTAGATGCCTGAGCATCTTTACTGCAACCAAAAAGTTGCTTTGAAAGTCCAAACATTTTCTCAAGCTGTCTGAACACCATAAACAATCCACCTAAAGGCAAGCTATAGTTCATCCAACTGCTTGATACCCCTAAAGTAATCAGTTCGAAGAACGCAGTCCGCTGAACGTGTTGGTAGCCTAAATAGATGATGGCAATGATAGAAAACAACACCGCAACCTCTAGTGACAGCACTAATGCCAAGCGGGCTTTTTCAGGCAATTTATCTGAGAAAAAAGTAATGTTGACGTGAGTATTGCGCTTAATCGCAATCGCACAGCCAATTAACGACATGTACATAAACAGAACTCGGGCGAGCTCTTCACTCCAAAGAGAAGGATCATTTAACAACCAGCGAGTACCGATTTGCCATGTCAGCACCACCAACAGTGCCACCATTAAAGGTACCGTTAAGATCTCTTCAATATTTTCAATTATCTTCTTAAACATCTTGAGCTCCATGGCTGGCCAAGTGCGGCCAGCCTGAATAATCGAAATAAACTGTTCCGTTTATTTCCTTACATAGCTGCGAGTTTCTTAACGACAGGCTCGCCGATCTTATCTTCAAATTCAGCGTACAGCGGCTGCATTGCTTCACGGAATGGAGCTAAGTCTGGGTAAGTAACGTTCACGCCTTCTTTTTCAAAGAATGAAATCAGATCCGCTTCTTGCTGCTTCACAGATGAAGTGTGTGCAGCGCCCGCTTTAGCAACGGCTTTGCTCACAATCTCTTTTTCTTCTGCTGAAAGCTTTTGCCACGTCGGCTCAGAAATGATCACCATCTGGTCATTAACAATATGATTGGTCATCGCCAAGTTGCCTTGAACTTCATAGAACTTCATGGTTTTGATGGTAGGTAACGGGTTCTCTTGGCCGTCAACAGCGTTAGTTTGCAGTGCTAGGTAAACTTCAGAGAAAGCCATCGGTGTTGGAGATGCACCTGACAGTTTTGCGTAGTTCAGATTTGGCTTAGCGTTTGGAACACGTAATTTAAGACCTTTAAAGTCTTCAATGTTATTTAGAGGGCGGTTAGAAGTGGTTTCACGCGTACCATTGTACCAAGTATCTAGTGCACGCCAGTTAAACTTAGTCAGCATTTCTTCACGAACACCTTGACCAAATTCCGAGTCGAACATACGACGCAAGTGATCATAATCGCGGGCAACATAAGGCAGTGTTACCGCTTCGGCACGTGGGATCCAAAGACCCATTCGACCAAACTCGGCGTAAGTGATATCCAAATCCCCCATACTAAGTTGCTGAAGCATCGCTCTGTCATCACCCAATTGTGCACTTGGGTACAGCGCTAGCTTCAATTCGCCATTACTCATCTCTTCGATTGTGTCCGCTAGAAGCTTCGCCGAAGTGTACTCCACAGAACCAACAGAGGCTTGCATGCCCATTTTTAGTGTCGTTTCAGCGTTAACGGAAACGGCACAACCAAGAGCCAGCATAGCGATAGTAAGTTTGTTGATGGCTTTCATATTATTCCCTTTTATTCGATTTTTACCTTGTTTCACCAATTTCAAAAAAAACTTTTATTTTGTTTGAAAAAAATCTTCGTTATGGATTATTATTGCCGTGAAGATTATTTTCAAACCAACTTTTTGCAAAATGTGATCGCGGACAAAAATTCGCCAGAGTTATCAATTGGCAGACTGATTAGACGAATTGTGATGGATCGTTTTATTTCCATCACTCCGCAATTCAACGCTTAATTTATGAGGCCCGTCGTGAGAACAAAAAATCTAAATATCAATGAGTTAAAGTCATCTTTGCTAGGTCAAACAGTGGTTTCTATCCAACCTGTTGTTGGTAGTCCATTAGAAAAAACAGAATTTATCGTCGCGATGGCGCTGGCTGCAGAACATGCAGGAGCGAAAGCCCTTCGTATCGAGGGTGTCGAAAATGTCGCCGCTGTGGCTGCAGCGGTCAGTGTACCAATTATTGGAATCGTGAAACGTGACTTGCAGGACAGTCCTGTTCGCATCACACCTTTTGCCCGCGATGTTGATAACCTTGCTAATGCAGGAGCCACCATCATTGCCTTTGATGCCACTGATCGCGTTCGTCCAGAAAGCCGCGAACACATTGCTCAAGCAATTAAAAACTCTGGGTGCTTTGCGATGGCAGACAGTTCTTGTTTTGAAGATGGGGAATGGGCTAACTCACAGGGTGTTGAAATCATTGGCTCAACGCTATCTGGCTATGTTGGCGATGTAGAGCCTACCGAACCAGATTTGCAATTGGTGAAACAGTTTTCCCAAGCGGGATTCTTTACAATGGCAGAAGGTCGCTACAACACTCCAGAGCTAGCGGCTCAAGCGATAGAAGCAGGCGCAGTGGCCGTCACTGTTGGTTCAGCGATTACTCGCCTAGAAGTGGTTACCAACTGGTTTAATGCCGCGACACAAGCGGTAGGGGAAAAGCAATGCACACACTAGCCATCGACATTGGCGGCACCAAGATAGCCTTAGGCTTAGTCAAAAATGGTGAGCTAATCGAACGCGCCCAGATCCCGACACCTAAAGCGCAAAGTGCAGAGCAGTTTGCCCAAGTGATTCGCGCGCGCGCCGATAAGTGGCTGCCAAAGATAAACAATATCGGGGTATCGACAACGGGCTTAGTCACCAAAGACGGTATCTCAGCCATCAACCCAGATACCTTAGCTTTTCCAAGCCCTTTTCCACTTGCCCAAGCGCTGGAGTCATTGACGAATAAGCCAGTCGCGATGCTCAACGACGCCCAAGCTGCGGCATGGTACGAGTTTATTAAACTTGATACGCCGGTGAAAAATATGGCGTTCATTACTGTCTCTACCGGGGTTGGTGGCGGTATTATCATTGATGGTAAGTTACATAAAGGCGTGGCAGGCTTAGCGGGTCATGTCGGTCATATCTCTATTGATAGTCAAGGCCCGCAATGCGGTTGTGGCCAGACAGGATGTGTGGAAGCTATCGCTTCTGGTACCGCGATTAAAAAAGCCAGCGATGCTGAGTTTAATCCACCCATTAGCAATATTGACCTCTTTGAGCGAGCAGACAACAACCCTATCGCCGAAGCGATCATATCTCACAGTGCCCAAGCCATTGCTACACTATGCTGTAACTTAAAAGCGACGCTGGATCTAGATGTGATTGTTCTAGGCGGTGGTGTTGGACTCGCCAAAGGCTATCTAGAGCGTGTAAGAAAAGCGATTCAAACACGACCGAATGCCTTTCAAATCCCAGTGACTGAAGCAGTCGGCAACTACGATGCTTGTCTGCTTGGCGCAGCCTATCAATTTAAGGAGTAAAGAATGGGACTCAAAGCCATCTCGGCCCCACGTATTTTTGACGGTAATCAATACCATACTGATGCTGCGTTAGTTTGGGATGAGGAACATATTCACACCATCATCCCAATATCTAAGCTGGCCGATGATATTGAGCACCAACACTTCGCTGATGCACTTATCGCCCCTGGTTTTATCGATATTCAAGTTAATGGCGGCGGAGGGGTAATGTTCAATAATACCATTACCCCACAAGGCATCGACACCATCTGCTCTGCTCACCGTAAACACGGCACTGCCTATTTACTACCGACTTTGATCAGCTCTACACCTGAAAACATTCAATTGGCACTCAATGCAACAGAGCAAGGGATGAGCGATCAGATTGCCGGCCTATTGGGTGTCCACCTTGAAGGGCCTTGGCTAAACAAGGATAAGAAAGGGGCCCACGATCCCAATTTATTTTATGCCCCGAGCGTTGAAGACCTTAACCAGTTTACTTGGCCAAGTCAGGGGAAGGTTTTAGTTACCGCTGCTGTAGAGAACATCGAACCAAGTGCCTTAAGTTGGATGAAAGCACAAAACTTCGCCTTATCTTGTGGTCATAGTAACGCCAAAGCATCACAATTAACCGAAGAAAAACTCAGCTATGTCGACGGGTTTACCCATCTATTTAACGCCATGTCGCCTTTTGAAGGCAGAGAACCCGGCGTGGTAGGAACCGCGCTAAATACGGATAGCGCTTGGTGTTCAATCATCACGGATAATATTCACGTCCACCCTCAAAGTTTCTTACTTGCCCACAAAGCCAAACCGCAGGGTAAAATGTTGATTGTCACTGATGCAATGGCAACGGTTGGCAGCGAAAAAGATTATTTCGAGCTAGATGGCGAAGTAATCCGTGTTGTAGACAATAAGCTGGTCAACAGTAGAGGTAGCCTCGCTGGTGCGCATATTGGTATGGATGAGTCAGTCGCAAACGTCATTGAATGGGGTATTTCAGAGGATGAAGCGCTCAAGATGGCCTCAACCTACCCCGCACAAGCATTGCAATGCGACAAGCTTGGTGAACTGAAAAACGGCTTCCGCGCCTCCGCGACCGTATTAGACCAAGATTACCGAAGTCAAGCGGTGCTCGTAGATGGCAAACTGTACTAAAAAAGGAGGCCAATGCCTCCTTTTTTGTTTATCGAGCCAGTTTCGCCACCAGCAGCACGGCGCCAAACACGCTAAGCGCTATACCTAGGTTTTGCATTGCCCCAACAGCTGACAAACCAAGTCCTATCATCAAATAGTACATCAATCCAAACAGCGCACCTGCACTGCCAGCTTGAGCTTTGTAGTTGGTTAGCGCACCGCTTAATAGATTAGGGATGCCGACGCCAAACGAGGCGACAATCACTAACATAGGAACCAACAACCATAAGCTTGATTGCAGTGCCCACACACCGAGCGCACCGATTAATGCACCACTGACCGCTAGCATGACCAACAAGCCAGATCGCCATTCACGCTTCAATAATGTCTTATTGATGATGCTGCCGATAAAAGTGCCTAAGGCTAATACCACTCCACTGTAGCCAAACTGCTGACTGCTAAACCCCATTGACTCAAACACAAATGGGCCTTGAAGGTAGTAGCTAAACAATAATATGTTAAGCGCAGCCACCATAATCGCATCTATCCAAATATGCTTGTCAGACAGCATCTGCTTTATTAGGCGCAAGATGTCTGGTCGGCTAACCTGCTCTGGCTTTGTTTCAGGTAACCGAAAGCTACACGCCAACACAAGTGCAACAGCAAGGAGTGACAGTGCCGCAAATACGCCTTGATCGCCACCAATGTCAGCCAGTACACCACCTGACATTAAGCCAATAACAGGGCTTATCGATATACCCATTCCCATGTAACCGAACACTTTAGCAAGTCCGGGCCCATCATAGCTATCACGCAGCATGGTTTGTGTCACCACAGAGCCAACAGCCGCACCAAAGGCACTTAACGCCCTGAAGCTGATTAGCTGCTCAAAGTTGCTCGCAAACATGGCACCAATTGCCGCTATACCGTAGATCGTTAACCCAAGTAGCATCGAACGTCTGCGACCCAAGTAATCTGCAGCAATCCCCCAGAAAACCACACCGACTGCGAATGCACTAAAGTAAACAGACAAGGTTTGACTGGCCACGATATTCGTCACATCAAACACCTGAGCAATGTTAGGCAACACTGGGCTATAGATCGTTTCAATGATCTGCGGAAACATCATCAATGTCACCATCAGCCAAATTGAAGGAACCTTCTTCATTTCTTTCACCTGTTCTCAAATAAGTAGGCGTAGTTTAGGCAAACTGCTAAAGTCCATATAACGACATAAAAACAATAAACTTCAAAATAAGGACAACATGGCGCTAATTGATGAAACCACCCGTTTCAATGCAGATAGCATAAACAGCCCAGTCATTGGTATTGCAGCACGAGTCGGCAAACATGACTCAGGTATGCACTCTCATGCCAAAGCACAGTTACTCTATGCCCCTCAAGGGTGTATGAGCATTAAGCTCCAAGGACGAAAGAGTGTCTTGCCCCCGACTCGGGCGGCATGGATCCCTGCAGGTGTTAAGCATTGTGCCATCATGAACAATGTCGTTGAGTATCGTTCGCTTTACTTCGACCTCGCTGTAGCACCCCAAATTGATCAGATCAAAATTGTTGAAGTGACTCCCTTGCTACAAGCCCTTATTGAACGCATGGCGTTTTGGGAATGGGACAAACCAGAGTCTGAAATGACCAACACACTTGCCCTGTTTATAGAAGAATTAAACCAATCAACAGAGCAGTTACTTTCCTTACCGATTCCTAGCGATCCTCGATTGTTAGGTTGGATTGACTCCCTAAACCAGCCCACAGCTATCGCTCCAGCACTCAATCAACTTGCAAACAAAATTGGCGCAAGCAGTAAAACCATCAGCCGAATATTCACTCGAGAAACCGGCATGCCCTACCAATCTTGGCGACAACAATGGCGACTATTGAGATCGATTGAACTGTTATCACAAGGTCTGCAAGTCAATGACGTCGCCTATCAACTTGAATTTTCCAGTGACAGCGCCTTCATTACTTTTTTCAAGCAACAGACAGGGACTACCCCTCTCCAATATTTGAATTCATCTGCTTGATTAAATTGGCCTTTACTCCAACAATATCGATATTGAACCGGAGGGACTCATGTCTGAAAAAATCTCAACCACTGCGTTAGCAAAACTGCGTGACTTAGACGCAAAAGATCTATTTAGCGAGCTTAAGAACGCCGGCTATATTAACCGTGGTGAAGATGGTTGGGTGCTGACCGAACTCGGCAGAAAATTTGGCGGTGAATACGTGAATCACACCAAGTTTGGCCAGTTCATTGTCTGGCCTGAGAATCTTCTGATCGATTCCGATGCCACTAGCGGAAAAACACTCACCGCCACTCAAATAGGTCAACGCTTCTCTCTAAATGCAAAGAAAATCAATCAGCTACTGCAAGAGCTTGGTTGGATAGAAAAGTCTGATGATGGGTGGTCAGTCACCGCATCAGGACTGACCGCAGCAGGCTATCAACGAGAAGATAAAGAGAGCGGACAAAAGTTTGTCGTTTGGCATGACAGCATTGTGCGCAATAAACGACTGAGACAATCCGTGGTCGAGTTTTCGGGCCAAGACGCCGAGGCCCATGCTACCGACAAATCCCTATCGAGCTTTAGACAAAAATTCGAAGCCAAACATCGCACCTTAGACGGCCATTATGTTCGCTCCAAAGGTGAACTGATCATCGACAACTGGCTATATATGAATGGCATCATTCATGCCTATGATCGCCAATTGCCCATAGAAGAAGACGTATTGAGTGACTTCTACCTGCCGAGTGGGAAAGTCTATTTGCAATACTGGGGAACCGATGCAGGTCATGTTGATGAAAATGAACAATCGTCCATTAGAGCAATATACGAGTCACACCAATTTCCGCTGATTGAAATTTACCCTGACCAGATAGATCAACTTGATAGCGTGCTGCCACCAAAGCTCAAAGCCTTTGGTATCAAGGCATATTGATTATTTCTGATTGATACGTATGGAATATTTATTGGTGAAATGATCTCAAGATCGATATCATCAATTGATTAGCAAGGAGGCTAACCATGGCAAAAGATTTATTCGCAAACCTCGACCTCAACTTACTTCGTACTTTCATCATTCTTCACCAAGAACGAAATATGCGAAAAGCCGCAGAAAGGCTATTTGTCTCTCAGCCGGCAGTCAGTAAAGCGCTGCAAAGACTACGCGATCACTTCGATGATGAACTGTTTGTAAAAACCCATCATGGTCTGCGAGCAACGGAGTATGCGAATACCTTAGCGGACAATATCTCTCCCTTGTTGGATCAACTGTCTAACTCCATTAATGCGAGTTCTCACTTCAACCCGGAAGAGCTGACAGGCACAATCAAAATCGCCCTGGCCCCTTTTATTCTCAGTTCTTTTGCCAGCGACATCTTTTGGGCCATCCGCTCACACGCTCCCAATGTGCAGGTTCAGCTGCTTAATTGGTCAAAAAACACCATGCAAGAGTTAATCACTGATGAAGTCGTGTTAGGTGTTAACTACGAAATTGGCCATGCTCCTAAAGAACTGATCAGCAAGAAAGTAGCGCAAGATAGCTTCCACATTTACGTACGCAAAGACCATCCTTATAGCGGTAAAACCTTGTCATTCGAACAAGCCACCGAATTTGAGTTTGCCACCATCATCGCCGCGGACTGGAACTCGACACTGTCGTTCACTGAGAAAATGCTCAAACTGAGGAACATTGAACCCAACATCGCCTTTCGTTCAGAGCTGCCTTCTGCTGTGATATCGGTTGTTGAAAGTTCGGATATTGCTTTCCCTGCTTCTAAGCTCACGAACGCCGATAAATCCAAAGCATTAAGACGAATTCCTATTGTTATGGATAACGAAGAGTTTGGGCCGGAAGTTTTTGTCTACTATCACCATAAGAATCGTCAAAACAAAACTACTCTGTGGATTAAGCAGATTATTGAAGAGCTTTTGAATGATGACGGTTGATAGTAGACCGCAATTTAAACCTGTTGTTCCCCCGAAGCCAACCACTCAACCAACTGAGTGATATGCTGATTCTCTGCACGACTTGGCGTCATCAAATAGTAGCCATTACCTGATAACACGCTTTCGTTAAAAGGCTGGACGAGATGTTTTAGTTTGAGATCTCGTTCTGCCAACGTTAGATCACCGATCGCAATCCCATAGCCAAGCTGAGCAGCGCCCATGGCTTGATCGAGCGTGGCGAAGGTCTGGTTGCGCTTTGCCTTCTTCGCTCCAGAGGTAAACTCACTCAGCCAAAGATGCCAATCAGACTGCTCCGCGTTGGCATGTAGCCAAGTAAAATCCGTTAGTTTGGCTAGACTCTCCTCTAGCGAGCAATCTTCAGTAGACCATAAGTCTGGAGAACAAATTGGCGACAACCGCTCACTAAATATTAGGGTTTGGCTGATGGTTTTGGTCTTTAACGGCTTTCCGTACAAGATGGCCAAATCAAAACTATCGAAGTTTGGTGTGGCTTGATGCTTAGTCGTGGAAGTCAATTCCACATTGATATCCGGATAATACTGCTGAAACTCAGCCAAACGACCGAGCAACCATGAAGTAATACAAGTAGGTGCATTGAGTTTGATTCGATTTGCCCCTTCGGCCACTTCTCTCACTGCTTTTTTCAGCTGACCAACAACCTCTTCGGCCAAGCTAACAAAACGCTCGCCCTCCGGCGTTAAGGAAAGGCCTCTTGCTTGACGATAGAAAAGGGCCACTCCCACGACTTCTTCTAGAGACTGAATCTGCCGACTGATTGCGCCTTGCGTCATATTCATCGCCTCACCCGCATGAGTGAAATTGAGATGCTGTGCGGTAGCCAAGAAAATTTGTAGCTGTTTTGTCGAGGGGAGTCTGTGTGCCATTCGCTTTAGCCATGATAAAAATGCATGGCTAGTATGTCTTATTTTCGTTTCATAGTTAACCAACTTTTGACTAAATTACCAATTAAAGAGCATTTATATGAATTTATTTTCAATAATAGCGACTACAAACTCAAAAGAGATTCGTTAAACCATGTCTTCGATTGCTGAAAAACTGGCTCCTGAGAGCATAAAAAAGTTAATACCTTATCAATCTGCTCGCCGTATTGGAGGTTCTGGTCGTTTATGGCTCAATGCGAATGAACTAGAAGAATCCATCCAATTTTCTGATCATCAAGCGGATTACAGTCGTTACCCAGATTTCCTTCCACACGACATCGCTGCAGCTTACCAAAAGTACTGCCAAACAGAGCAACCTGTTCTTGCGGTTCGCGGAGCGGATGAGGCTATCGATCTGTTAATTAGAACTTTCTGTCAGCCAGGTAATGATAAGATTGCGATCTGCTCACCGACATACGCCATGTATGAATTTTGTGCTGAATCCCTGGCGATTGAAGTCATTGATACACCTTTGCTTACCCCTGACTTCTCATTAGACGTTGCAGGTGTGATTAGCGCGGCTCAGCAGGCCAATCTGATTTTCTTATGCTCACCAAACAACCCAACGGGTCAACTTCTTAGTAAAGAGAAGATTGTTTCTGTGCTAGAGCAGACTCAACATGATGCGATTATCGTCGTCGATGAAGCATACATTGAGTTTGAAATTGGCGAGACTGTCGTTGATCTGATTGATCAATACCCAAACCTAGTGGTAATAAGAACTCTATCGAAAGCGTTTGGCCTTGCTGCTGTTAGATGTGGATTTATTGTCGCATCCTCAAGCGTGATGGAGTTTGTACAAAAGCTTGTGCCTCCTTACCCAATGCCAGATTGCTCAGCACAAATCGTGTTAGATGCCCTAAGCGAAAGCGGCCTAAGTAAAGTTCACCAAGTCACAACAGCACTTATCAATACTCGTGAAGCGTTTGTAGAACGTATTCAGTCGCTCCCTTGGGTTGAAACGGTTTATCCATCGTCAACCAACTTTGTTTTGATTCGTACCAAGTCAGATATCCCACTGTTCCAATACTTACTTGAGCAGGGCATCGTGACACGCAATCAATCCCATGAGCCTAGCTTAAAAGACTGCGTTCGCATCACTATCGGTTCTCAAATGAGCATGAACGAAGTCGCAGACACCATCTGCCAATACCCATACAATGAATCGAAATAGAGGACTAAATCATGAAGAAATTACTGACTGTTATCGCTTGTACCTCGGCACTGCTTGCTTCTCCTGCGTTCGCAAACAAGCCTGTCCGCCTTGCTTCTGATTTTACCTACCCTCCTTTTAACTACATGGGTACAGATGGCAAACCAGCCGGTTTTGACATCGAAATTGCTGATGCTCTATGTGAAGAAGCCAAATTAGAGTGTACTTGGGTTTCACAAAGTTGGGATTCTCTTATCCCAGGCCTGATGTCTCGTAAGTCAGACGTCATTATGGCATCCATGCGTATCACTGAAGAACGTAAGCAACGTGTTCTGTTCACTGACAAGTATTACCAGACTCCAGCGCGCTTTGTGGCAGCAACATCAGACGCGATCACGATTTCAAAGCAAGGCTTAGAAGACAAAGTTATTGGCGTTCAAACTGGCACCATTCATGACCGCTACGTTACTGATATGTTCGGCGATGTGGCAGAAATCAAACGTTATAACGGCCAAGACGAAGTGTACATTGATATGCAAAATGGTCGTCTAGATGCCACCTTTGGTAACTCCGATCAACTTTCACTGGCTTTCTTAGACAAAGAGATTGGTCAAGGCTTTGAGTTCGTGGGTGAAGCAGTCACAGATAAAGCCTACATTGGCGAAGGCACAGCACTAGCACTGCGCAAGAACGAAAAAGCGCTGGCTAACAAGTTTAACCAAGCGATTAAGACGATTCGTGAGAATGGCACTTACGACAAGATCGCCGCAAAATACTTCTCGTTCGATATCTATGGTGAAGAACTAACAAAGTAACGTCACCTTAAACGTAAAAAGCCCCAAGATTGGGGCTTTTTCTATTTCTATCAGTTTACTTTGAGTAACGAGCCATTGCCGCTTCTTCTTTCGGTACCACGGTTTTGCCAATTGGTGCCAATGAAATGTACGCTAGCTTCAAGTGCTGTAGTGCAAATGGAATACCGATGATGGTAATAAAACACGCCACTGCTGACATGATGTGGCCGATCGCAAGCCAAATACCGGCGAGCAAGAACCAAATAATGTTACCTATCACACCCAATGGGCTGGTACCAATATCCATCTCTTTGGTCAATTCATCTCTCGAAACCACTTCTTGGCCAAATGGGAAAAACGAGAAATTGCCCATCACAAAACATGCTCGGCCCCATGGAATACCGACAATACTGATAAAACAGATCAAGCCGACTAACCACCAAGCTAGGCCCATAAAAACACCACCACACAAGAACCAAATAATATTACCAAGTGTTCTTAACACGTTATTTCTCCTTCTTTAGAAAACCTTAACCATAGACCTTTTCAAAGTGCTCTACGGTTGGGAATGGGTCATAAAAATGATGTAAAAGTGCCTTCCATTCCTGATATTCAGCAGACTGCCTAAAACCCTGCTCGTGATCTTCTAATGTTTCCCAGTTTACCAACAAAATGTAGCGACTAGGATTTTCAATACAGCGTTGTAGCTGATGCGACACATAGCCTTTCATACTCGAAATAATCGCCTGTGCCTTTGCAAAATTATGTTCAAACTCTGCCTCTAGGTTTGGCTTTACATCTAAGATTGCGACTTCCAGTATCATGATCTTTCCTTAACGTAAGATGAATATATCCAAATTTATTGCAGACCTTGCCACACTGCGGTTGCTCCGCTTATAGAACAAAGCAGCAACGCGCCAATACGGATCTTCTCTTTAGGTAATGTTTGTGTAGTAAGCCTTGCCAGTTTATACCCTAACCAAGCCGCTGGAATCAAAGGGACGGTAATCCAGACATGGTGCATAGTTAGAAAGCCAGCTGGCATCTGAATGATCAACGAGATCATCGAACTAAAAACAAAGAATGCGGATAAATTACCACGCAACTGATTCGCTTCTTGATGCTGCAAGAGTAGCGCCATCGGCGGGCCGCCAATACCGGAACTGGTCCCAAAGAAACCAGAGAAAAATCCGGCTATAGTCATGCGCGCTGGTGTCGGTTCAATACGAAACGGCAGTAAGCTTACGATAACAGCAAACAGCACCAATGCGCCCAGCCATAGAGCCAGCAAGTCTGTTGAGACCATCACTAGCAGTACACCACCAGCAATCGAGCCAGGAACTCGACCGATGAGCGCCATTTTTAAACCACCAATTTCAACGCTATCACGATGCTTAAGTGCATTGAGTATTGAGATAAACAACGCGACAAGGCAGATCGGTGCAGGCACGTAGTCGGGTGAAATCAAAAACAATAACGGGGCAGCGACAATCGCTAAACCAAAGCCAATCGCAGTCTGTACAAAAGAGCCTAAGAAAATGAGCAAGGCCGCGATCAATGCTTCCGGAGTCATCCATTCAGCAAGCATATTAATTTTCATTTGGTAACAAAGTAGGCGTTCATCATAATGTAAATGCCTATCTTTTAAAGAAAATAATCGTGCAATTGCGCAGCTATTTTTGCTGACGTCAGCTAAAGCTCATCAAGATTGTTCAAATAAAATTGCGCTGTATCTAACACCGCTCGCTGACCATCGACATCCAGAGCATCCCAAGAGCGATAAATCACTCCGACTCTTGGGTTCTGAGCCAGGCAATTTCGGTGTTTGACCATAAATCGCCAGTAAAGGCTGTTCAACGGGCATGAACCGTGGCCACTTTTAAGCTTTTGGTCATAGCGACAACTTTTACAATAATCGCTCATTCGGTGAACGTAAGCACCACTGGCCGCATACGGTTTAGTGCCAACTATACCTCCATCAGCAAACAGCGCCATCCCTCGGGTATTTGGCATCTCGACCCACTCTATTGCATCGACATAAACACCTAAATACCACTCGTCGACTTGATCTGGCTCTACCTCCGCTATTAAGCAGAAGTTGCCAGTAATCATTAAGCGTTGTATGTGATGAGCATATCCATACTCTAGCGACTGACCGATAGCTCGCTGCATGCAGTTCATCTGGGTGTCACCTGACCAGAAAAACTGTGGTAGTTCATTACTTGCCGAAAGGTGATTATTTTGAGCGTATTCCGGCATGTTGGTCCAGTAAACCGCTCGGATGTACTCTCGCCAGCCGAGGATTTGCCTGATGAACCCTTCGACCTGAGAAATATCGATGTCAGGATTATTTTCATAAGCAGACAGCGCTGCATTAATCACCTCTAATGGGCTCAGCATTTTGCTATTGAGCGAAAAAGCCAAACGACTGTGGTAAAGGCTCCATTGCGATGGGTGCTGATCCGTCATCGCATCTTGAAAACGACCAAAATTAGGCAAACATACTCGGCAAAAGTGAGCCAATAACGACAAACTCTGATTGCGATTTATCGGCCAAAGTAAACGGTCACTGACATTGCCAATCGTCTGAACATTGTTTCTGTTTAGCCTAGCGATAATCTCGCTAATGTTGTTCTCGAACATCAACGGAATGGGCAACTCATCGACATCGGCGGGTTTCAGTTTATTGCGATTATTAGCGTCGTAGTTCCACTTTCCTCCAAGCGGCTTGTTACCCTCCATCAATATATTAAAACGCTTACGCATGCGGCGATAAAAATGCTCCATCATCACATGCTTTCCTTTTGAAAAATGTTCACTGAACTGATCACGAGGTAACAAGAAATGTTCGCTATCAGTGGTCGATATCTGACATGCTGTCAGCGTCAATGAGCTGAGCTGTTGTTGGAGTCGATATTCATCTGGGAGTTGGTATTCGAAAGAGTCAACATTGTATTGCGTGACTAGGCTCAATAGCAGCTCATTCAGGTTTTCAAACTCTGCTGTGTCATCGAGGGTCAAGTGCAGCACGTGGTGGCCATTTTCTCGAAGCTCGCAGGCGAAACTCTGCATGGCAGCAAAAAAAGCGCAAACCTTTTGAACATGGTGGCGTACATATTCAGCCTCTTGAGGCAGCTCGGCGATCACATACAACACCGACTCATCAGCGTTAGAGAACCAAGAATGGTTGTGATTAAGCTGATCGCCAAGGATTAGACGAAGCGTTTTATAGTTCATCGTTTGTCCTCGCCATCATGCTGAGTCCATTTTTGGATGAACCGACCATCAGGGTCATAAATCTCGGTTTGCTTCTGCAAATTGAATTGGCGTGATGAACGTGGGTCAGCCCCGACACCAGCGAGATATTGCCAATTGCCCCAGTTCGAGCCAACATCGTAATCGATCAGTTGGCTTTCAAAATAAGCAGCACCGTAACGCCAATCTAGAGCCAATTCATGAATCAAGCAGCTTGCGACTAACTGCCTTCCTCGATTCGACATATATCCGGTTCGTCTTAGTTGCTTCATACAAGCATTCACAATCGGGTAAGGTGTCTCGCCGTGTACCCACGCTGCAAAACAATCTTCATTGAATGAGCCACTTGATGTTTGCCCAACCAGGCCGTCACGACAAAACAATCGGCGTTGATGCTGTCTTCCGTACCAATAAAAATACTCTCGCCAAAGCAATTCGAAAAAGATCCAATAGGTAGAGTCATTGGCCCCTTGTTGACTCTCATAAATGGTCAGTCTCTGCAGGATATAATGAGGAGACAAACAGCCTAGCGCGAGCCAAGGAGAGAATTTGGTTGAGTAGTCCATTCCATCTAAACCGTTGCGAGTTTGTTTATATTCACTGGGTAGTCGAGTCGAGAAGTAATGCTCACAGTGGCTTTGGCCAGCACTCTCCCCTCCTAAAAAATCGTCGTCATATGAAGTATTGAGTAAAGCAATCGTCAGCGAAGAGAGCGATAACTCACGCTTTCTCGGCAATGAATATGCGGTTTTGGGTTTAGCGAAAGAAAGGGATTCAACTTTTTTCCGGAATTGGGTGAAGGTCTTGGGCAAGTCGACCAAATCAAACGGTAATTCTGCTAACTGAAACAGTGAACCGACACTACGCTGGACCATATTGATATTAGGAAACTGCGCTTCGATATGTGATACCACTTGTTGCTCGTCACTCCTGGCACTGTGAGAGCAATAAAAGTGAGTCACATTGTGCTGTTGAATCACTTTTTCAAGAAGCGGTGCGGGCTCTGAATCAAACAGCCATAATTGTTGGCCAAAGTGCTCAAGACGAGCGTTCAAATCATAAACTGATTGCGCGGTAAATCTTTGCTTAGGTAGGCCCAAGCGATGCTGTAATGAAAAATGTCGAAGAAAAGGTGTGGCAGTGGGAAAGCAATATAAACAAATCAGTTCATCGACCTCAAGGCTTGCTTGATGCAGTAGGTCATTCTCTGTAATTCTTAAATCATTAGTGAACCAATAAAGTCCGACGCGTGTTGGCAAAATCTGCTCCTATCACAGGTATCGTAATTAACATTGTTTGATTATTAATACGATGTGATAGGAGCAAATCGCTCATCAAGATGACAAAGATTATGCCGTTGCTAAACGTCGAACAGGCTGATCGTTAATCGGTAGATGGATCAGCGCAGCCGCAAATGCAAGCACAACCGTCGACCACCAGATTGGATCGTATGAGCCGTAGTAATCATAAATACGACCACCAGCCCATGCACCCAAGAAGCTGCCAACTTGGTGAGTAAAGAATACTAAGCCGTACAAGGTCGATAGGTATTTAGCACCGAAGATCTGTCGAACTAAGCCTGACGTTAACGGCACTGTACCTAGCCAGCAGAAACCAATCGCACCACCAAAGATAGCGGCGGTGTGCTCCGTTACCGGTAGCGTCACAAAGGCACCAATCACGACTGTGCGCATCAGATATAAGGCAGACATTACGTGGCGTTTGCTGTACTTATCACCCATCACGCCCCAAAAGTACGAGCCGAAAATATTAAAAATACCGACATACGCAAGCGCCATTGCCGCCGTTTGAGCCGATAAGTTTTTATCCGCTAAGTAACTTGGTAGGTGCGTAGCAATAAACATTACATGGAAGCCACAGACAAAGAAGCCTGCGTGGATCAACCAATAGCCTTTGTGAGCAAACGCCTCTTTCAACGCCTGCTTAAGCGTTTGTTGCGGCTCTTCTGTTTGCGCAGCATTATCTGACGGCTTAGGCGAACGCATGAAAAGAGCAAAGGCAATCATGGTCGAACATAGAATCGCAAAACCTTGTAACGCACCTTGCCAACCAAACTCAGATAACATGGTTTGCGCACCCGGGATCATCGCGAACATACCAAATGAGCCAGCCGCAGTAGTTAGGCCGAATGCTTTCGCTGCATGTTCAGCAGGGACGACTTTCGCTACCGCACCCAAAACAATCACATAGCTAGTCGCACTTAGACCAAGGCCTACTAACACACCTAGTGATAGGTATAGCATGCTTGGTTCAACCGCAATAGAGGTTAAGTACAAGCCCAAACCATAAGAGATTGCACCTAAAATAATGATGCGTTTTGCGCCAAATCGGTCAGCAGCCATACCAACAAATGGCTGAAACACACCAAACAAAAGGTTCTGTAATGCAATCGCAAAGCTAAAGAACTCACGCCCCGTTTGGAAGTGCTCCGAAATCGGCATCATAAAAATGCCAAAAGATTGTCTGATACCCAGACAGGTAATTAAGATGGCGATCCCTAGCCAAACAATGATTGGAAATCGAAAAATGCTCATCAGGTAACCTTAGTGATGATGGTGGTGAGAATGATCGTGTCCATCACCTGTTGTCTGGTGACAGCCGCTATTAATCGCTTGTTGTGCCAATAAATCCAACAACTTAGGTGAGTTGTGAACCGCAACAAGTGATAGCACGAGCAGTAAGGTCATTCTCATCAGCTGAGCAAAAAGTGATTGAGAAAACATGATTCTAAATCTCAGCATGGGTTAAAAAAGAGCGCGAAGTGTAGAGATCTCCGCGCAATGACTCAAATGATCTTTAATCAATTATGCTATGCGTTTTTTGCATACATCGAGTTCTGAATTCAATTCGAACCCTTCATCTAGCCAGCCCGTTACCCCACCAATCATCTTCTTCACTGGTCGACCTAACTTTGCCAGTCGAATAGCCGCCTTTTCCGTACCGTTGCAATGTGGACCTGCGCAATAGACAACAAACAACGTATCTTGAGGAAATTCAGCCAAGCGCTTTTCGTTAAGCCTTGGGTGAGGAATATTGATCGCACCGTCCACATGGCCTTGCTCAAAAAGACTTTCGCCACGCACATCTACCAGAACAAAGTCTTGCAGACCATTGTTTAAGGCGTGGTGAACATCCCAACAATCAGTCTCGAATTTCAGCAATGACTCAAAATGCGCGAGGGCTTCTTGGCTATTAGCGGCTACGACTCTTGATACTGCACTTCCCATGTTCTATCTCCTTGTCTTAGTGAACAAATTCATTATGCGAACAAAACTTGACCACAGAAATTGGCTTAATAGACAAGGTTCGTTAATATTAAGCCAATCTATTCATTCACCAAGGATCGGAAAATGAAACGTGTCGCTATTCTTGCTCACTCGCACGTTACGCTGTTTGAGATGTCGTGTGCCGTCGAACTGTTTGCTCTGCCAAGGCCTGAATTTGAAGACTGGTATCAAACCGATGTGATTAATATGGAAAATGAAACGATCACCACAACTGGTGGCATTGTCATGTCGACTCAATTCACCGAGTGCCTTAAAAGCTATGACACGCTGATCATTCCCGGTTGGCCAACATGGGACTATCCGATTCCGCCTGCGATTGAACGTGAAGTGGTGAAGTTTGCGTCCGCCGGGAAGCGTATGCTTACATTGTGTTCAGGAGCATTCTTGCTAGCAAAGTTAGGTGTGCTCGATGGTAAAACCGCCACCACCCACTGGATGTATGAGCAAACATTTCAAGAGCAATTCCCCCAAGTCCGGTATCAATCGGACGTGCTCTACGTGTTTGATGGCAATATTGGCTGCTCTGCGGGCAGTGCTTCTGCACTCGATCTTGGTTTGGCTGTCATTCGACAAGACTACGGCTATAGCATCGCTAACCAAGTGGCAAAGCGCCTAGTCGTCTCTGCTCATAGACAGGGTGGGCAAGCTCAGTTTGTTGAAACGCCAATATTGGAAGTGCCTAACCAGTTTTCAAACGCTTTGGATTGGGCCAACCAAAACTTAGACAAAAACATCAGTGTCGATTCTCTCGCTGACAAAGCCAATATGTCTCGCCGAACCTTTGATCGTAAATTTCGTGCCAGTTTTGACCTATCGCCAAAAGAATGGTTAATTCGACAACGCATTGAGCGCGCTAAAGGGCTTCTGGAGCAAGAACCAACTCCCATTGAGCAGCTTGCCTATCGTGCGGGCTTTGAAAATGCCACGACCATGAGGCATCATTTTCGGCGAGTTGTTGGTGTCTCCCCAAATCAGTATCGCCTGCAATTTAAAACAGATTGATACCCAAACGAAAAAGCCACTCCGAAGAGTGGCTTAACAAAAGAAAATAAATCTTAGTTGATTCGTGACTGCACTTTGCTGCGAACCTTGTCAAAACGAGGCTGTTTAGCAATCGACTTGATGGTTTCTTTCGCTTGGTCGTTGGCGAACACATCTCGATTTGCATGGTCAACAATCACAACACCATCGTTATTACCCGAAATGATTGTCATATTGGTACGACCGTCTTCTGATGTTTCTTTCTTTACATTACCCATTACTGCGTCATCACGGTAGATAGTGTAAGAACCGTCAGTGTTTTGGTTCTTAGACCACTCTGGGTTGTCGTGAATTGGATTATCAACATCCGGCGTAGGTAGTTCAGGTGCTGGTTTGGTTACTTCAAAACCGTTATCGATGTCTGAGTTACCCCAATCTACATTGATGCCGTTAGCGTCTTTCCAAATCTTATAGGTATTACCTGATGCATGGTCAGTTACCGTTCCCGTGATATAACCATCACGCTCAACCGACGCAACCACCACACCATCTTTAGTAATTAAGCCTGTTGTCGTATCAAGCACAAAGTCGATACCGTTGTGAGTGAATGGTACCATTGGGTTTTCCCCGATACCCGGAGGCAGGTTATCCCAGCCACCATCACTGGTATCATCTTGCGGTAAATGGCCAGGGGTTCTTTCAATCGGCAGTTCAGGAACAAGATTGTCATCTGAGCTAGAGCTTGAACTTGAAGAGCTCAAGATTCCTGCGACAAGAGCAGCAGAAGTCGCGCCCACAGCCGCCCAAGTGCCATCAGATTGTTTTTCATAAACCGTGTCATCTACGACAGCGATGTCTTGAGTTTGGCTGTCTAGCGCAGACTGTACAGAAGCGTCGATGCCCGTCATTTGGCTAGTGATAAGATGTTCTGTGTTTTGGTTTGCTAGCGCAAGGTCAACCTGAGCTGGAGCCGCAAAAGCTGGAAGAGAGAATGAAGTTGCGATAGTCAGTGCTAAAAGTTTCGTTTTCATAATGGTTCTCTATTAATAAAATAAGTTATCGGCTTCCATGCTCCCGAGTACAATTTCATTATATTCAGCCCAAATAATATTGATAATGAATGAGGGATATAGTTCTGATAACCGCTGGTAATCAGCAAATTACGGACACAAAAAAGCCCTCTATGAGAGGGCTAATAACATATAAATTAGAAGTTAAACGTTAGACCAAATTCAATATAGTCCCGTCCATCCTCCATATATGTATAGGTAATTGAAGGTCGAACATATTTAACGTTTAAATAGACAATAAATTCGTGGTAATGAAAATTTGTTCGAGAAGCGGTAATATCTAAGCGATCGTTTCCAGAATAAAAATAGTTTTTATCGATACCAACCTCATGATTAAATTTATACATAAGGTCGGTTACGTCGAATGGGCTCCACATCATCCCCACACTGTAGTCAACACTTGATGCTGGCTGATAGCTCAACTCAAGAGGGTTACCATTACAACTCTCAAACCATTTACATGCTGGGTCATCGGTCTCTAAATTGTAGTTATAGTTGACATCACCAACGGCAAGCCAGTTTTCATTAATGGCTTTAGCAACGAAGATACCTGTCGAATATTTTCTATCGCTGACCTTAATGGTATTTTCAGTATAATAACTTTCACCAGACCATATCGAATAGCCAAATCCAGCTTCCCAGTTCGAATCTGTATCTATATCACCAAATATGCGAAATTGATCATTAATTTCATAATTAGCATCTAACGTATAAACCGTCTCACCGTCACTATTTGATACACTAACACCAAATATGTCGGTATATTTTTCTATGGTTTCGACAATATCAGCGTGTGCTGTCGTAGTACAAATTGCTGCTAGTAATAGGTATTTTCTCATTGATTGATCATATTATGAGTGCTTTCCATTTCGAGAATTTAGTCGCCCAACACTATTGACCTTTAACTGTCTGTACAGAGTACGCATTTCAGCGTCTTAAGGATAATGAAGCAAAGACATAGCAGTGATAACCAAATGGAATGAGGGGCTTTGGCTTGCGATCTCTTGACCCAAGTCAAGCGTATGGCGTTTATACCCTTTGGTACGATGTACTAATGACATCGTATTGGTAGGATGCCTGCAAACATCGATCGCAAGGCTTCTTCAATGCACCAAAACATGAACAAAGTGCTGCTTGATATCGCACTGAACTTAAGCTCGAATCTAACCAGCGAAAAACAATATCAACATCTGATTGATGGCATTGATCAGGTCTTTCCCTGTGATGCGAGTGCGTTATTTATTTTTGATGAAGACGGATTCTTAACCCCTGTTGCGGTGAAAGGGCTATCAAGTAGTGTACTTGGGCGACGTTTTTTCCCTAAAACTCACCCTCGCCTTGAAGCCATAATGCAAAATAAGCAGCCAGTGCGGTTTGACGCTAACTGTGAACTGCCGGATCCATTTAGTGGCGTCCTACTCAGTGAAGAAGCCGAATTGGATGTCCATGACTGTTTAGGTTGTAGCCTACATGTCGATGGTCAGTTGGTTGGGATACTGACGCTCGATTCAATGACCGTCGGAGCCTTTGACGCCATTGAGTCGGTCACCATTGAAACTTTTGCTGCTCTTGCGGCCGCTACCTTGCGTAATATCGGCCAAATCAAAGCGCTGAAAGCACAAAACAAAAAGCAGAAGCATGTAACCGAAACGCTTATCCAGCAGGCCCGCTCTAAAGAAGGCGAGATGGTTGGACTCAGTCCGCAAATTAACCAGCTGCGCAACAACATCGCCACCGTTGCACAGTCTGACTATGCGGTACTGATCACGGGTGAAACGGGGGTTGGTAAGGAGTTGGTTGCTCACAGCGTCCACGCTCAATCACATCGCAGCACCAAACCGATGATCTACGTAAACTGCGCAGCGCTACCTGAAGGACTAGCAGAAAGCGAGCTGTTTGGTCACGTCAAAGGGGCCTTTACTGGCGCAAATAACTCTCGCGCTGGTAAATTTGAGCTCGCCGATGGCGGGACAATTTTCTTAGATGAACTAGGCGAACTTCCACTTTTACTGCAAGCCAAGCTGCTACGGGTGATTCAGCAAGGTGAGTTGCAACGAGTCGGTAGTGATAAACACCTATTGGTTAACGTACGAATCGTTGCCGCGACAAACCGTAACTTAGAAAAAGAGGTCGAAGAAGGGACATTCCGCGCCGATCTTTACCATCGCCTGAATGTGTTCCCAATTGCCGTTCCACCACTGCGCAAGCGTGAAGGTGACATTCCGGTTCTTGCTGGTTATTTACTAGAAAAAGTTCGCAGCCAGTTCAATATTCCAAACCTACACCTGCATCCTAAAGCACTAGCTCAGCTAGAGTCACAACAATGGCCAGGTAATGTCCGCGAGCTTGAGCATACGCTAACACGAGCCGCATTAAGAGCAATTCAAGAACAACAACACATCATTAAAACCGACCATTTTGATGGGCTATCGACCAGCCAGGATGTGAAAAATACATCAAAGTATTTTCCAGAACAAAGCACCGGAATGCGTTCATTGGTCGAAGAGTACCAAAAAGATTTGATTCGTCACTCACTTGAAAAATCGGACAAAACTTGGTCAAAAGCCGCAGAGTTTTTGCAGATGGATCGTGGCAATCTGTATCGCATGGGAAAGAAACTCAACATCCATAACTAACTCACATCAAGCTCCATTGTAAAAAACACATCACCAACGATGTGTTTTTTACAACCACCCATTGAATTAAAATTCAATAAATCAAATAAAATCAACAGGTTAATAGTTGGCACATTACCTGCTCTTACAGTGACATATAAAAGTAAGCGAACTCAATCGCTCAAAACAAACAACTGTTACTGGAGACTCGCAATGTTCTGTATTCAATGTGAACAGACTATTCAAACCCCGACTGTTAAGGGCTGCTCATTCGCACAAGGTATGTGTGGTAAAACTTCTGAAGTTTCCGATCTACAAGATGTGCTTGTTTACACGCTGCAAGGTGTTTCTTACTGGGCAGAACAAGCGAAAAAGTTCGATATTATCGATGATCAAATCAATCAGTGGGCACCGCGTGCATTCTTCTCGACATTGACCAACGTTAACTTCGACCCTGAGCGTATTCTTGAGCTATCTGCGCAAGCGGCACAATTTAAAGCACGTCTAAAAGAGCAAACACTTGCAGCTGCAAAACTGGGTAATGTTGAACTGGAACAAGCACCAAGCGTCGCTGACTTCGATCTTCCAGCAACAGCAGAGGCAATCTTAGCTTACGCCCCACAAGTTGCGGTAAACCGTGGCTACGAAACGATCAGTGAAGATGTGATTGGTTTGCGTCTACTTTGCCTTTACGGCCTAAAAGGCGCAGCGGCATATATGGAGCATGCACGAGTACTTGAACAAACTAACAATGATATTTTTGCTGAGTATCACCAAATCATGGCGTGGCTAGGCACTGACCCTGAAGATCTTAACGCATTGCTTGAATGTTCAATGCAAATCGGCCTAATGAACTACAAAGTGATGGAGATGCTTGATCACGGCGAAACTGCGACGTTTGGTCACCCTGAACCAACGGCGGTTAACGTCAAGACAGTCAAAGGTAAAGCAATATTAGTGTCAGGCCATGACCTGCACGACCTAGAAAAGATCCTTCAACAAACGGAAGGCAAAGGCATCAACGTTTACACTAACGGTGAAATGCTACCTGCACACGGCTACCCAGAACTTAAGAAGTACCCTCACTTAGTGGGTAACTATGGTAGCGCTTGGCAAAACCAGCAAAAAGAATTCGCTAACTTCCCTGGCGCAATCGTGATGACGTCAAACTGTCTGCTCAACCCTAACGTGGGTCAATACGCCGATCGCCTGTTCACTCGCAGTATTGTTGGCTGGCCTGGTGTGGCACACATCGAAGGTGACGATTTCAGCCAAGTTATCGAGTGTGCACTTGCACAAGACGGTTTCCAGCACGATGAAATTGAACAAATGATCACGGTAGGCTTTGGTCGCAACGCACTCATGCAAGCGGCTCCTGCAGTGGTTGAACAAGTCAAAGCAGGCAACATCAAACACTTCTTCCTAGTGGGTGGTTGTGACGGTGACAAATCTGAGCGTAGCTACTACACCGACTTCACAGCGCAGGCACCTGAAGATAGCGTCATCCTAACACTTGCATGCGGTAAGTTCCGTTTCAACAAGAATCAGTTTGGCGACATCAACGGTATTCCGCGTCTTCTTGATGTTGGCCAATGTAACGATGCGTATTCAGCAATTCAGCTTGCACTCGCACTATCTAAAGAGTTCGACTGCGACATCAACGAACTACCGCTAACCTTGGTTCTATCTTGGTTTGAGCAAAAAGCGATCGTGATTCTACTGACTCTGTTTGCTCTAGGCGTAAAAGGCATTTACACCGGTCCAACGGCTCCTGCGTTCTTAACTGATAACCTAATTAAGGTAATTCAAGATAAGTTCGATATGCGCAGCATCGGCAGCGTAGAAGAAGACCTAAAAACTATCCTAGCGGCTTAATCCCTTCACTGCTCACGCCCAGTACTTAGAGTGTTTCGCTCTTGGTATTGGGCGCTTTTGTACGAGAGAAACGATGTTTATTGAATGGCAAAATAATCAACCTGCAAAAATGCGTTGCGTCGATAAATGGAACGAAACGGATGATACGGTTAGCATCAAACTAGAGGCGGCCGATGGCAGTCACCTTCACTTTAGTGGTTTTAAACCTGGACAGTTTGTATCACTCGGCTTCGAGTTGAATGGGAAAACGGAATACCGCGCTTATTCCCTCTCTTCAATGCCCGGCGATGACCATCTTAAACTTACGATAAAACGAGTTGAGGGTGGTCTGGTGTCGAATCACGTCGTCGACCAATTTAATATTGGCGATTCTGTCGATGTATTGGCACCAACAGGACCATTTAACAGTGTCGATTGCCCGCCAAATAAAAAGGTCGCTTTGCTTAGTGCAGGCTGTGGTATTACCCCTGTAATGTCGATGGCTTCAACTTGGCTACGTGATAAAGAGAATATCGACATTACCTTTATCCATATGGCCAAAAGCGCAGACAAAACCATCTACTTTGATCAGCTAGAGTCGATGGATGCCGCCAATGACAACTTCGACTTTAAGTTACTACTTAAAGACAATAGTGGTACGCGTCATCCACAAGGACGGCTCGACAAAGAGTGGCTAAATACACTTTGCCCAGATATTGCTGAGCGCACTGTCTACCTTTGTGGCCCAACTCAGTTTATGCAAGATATGGAAAGCAATGCCTTAGCGCTTGGTGTTTCTCTTGAGCAGTTCCACCAAGAGAGCTTCACCCCCATCGAAGCTCATTCAGAAAACGAATCAAGTGGTGTGGTTCAATTTGAAGTGCCTGCATTTGGCGTCGCAACCCAAGTCGCTCAAGGCTCTACCCTTGCGGACGTATTGGAAGATAACGGTGTGCCAATCATCATCGCTTGTCGCAGCGGTATGTGTGGTTCGTGCAAGTGTAAGGTGACCAAAGGCGAGGTCTCACGCACCAGCACTGAAACCTTGAGCGAAGAAGATATTGCCAACGGCTATACTTTGGCTTGTTCAAGCCAGATAGAGACAGACGTCGAAGTCGAGCTTATGTAGCAACCGTCAACAAACCGGGTCAGTTATAAGCTGACCCGGTTTCGAACGTTTATCTTGCCGTTTTAATCAAGGCATCCCTCTCAGCGATGATCGGCTGCTCAACCTTAGCTTTTTTCTGCGCAGTTCGATGGAACAAAATAGCGAAGTTAAGCTCTGAGCAGCTACATCAATTACTCAAAGTAGCCTTATACCGAGACTCTTTACGAAACACCTAACTTGAAACGGTGCAGCAAAGTCCTAATCAATCGTGATTCACTCACTTACAGTGATTGATGAATAAATCATTAGCTAACAGAACAAGCGTGACAGATGAACTCTCAGAGTTAACTACTTGGCAATAAACGCCGTACTGATGGTGAAACGAGTCACCTCAATGAGTTTTCACTTAAGACCAAAACGAGAGGTGCAATACTGCTCTTAGCCATTGATGCTAAATGCCTAAAGGTTTATATCGAAGGTGAATGGAAGGTCAAGAGGTATCATACCGACGACAAGCGTAGAGTTTGGAGAAAGATGCATTCCGCTGTCGGCACCAGCACTCACAAAATAGTCGCCACAGAACTGAATGCAACTACTGTTACCGATGCAGAAATCCTTGCCAACTTGCTGAAGCCTACACGCCGTAGAATCATCGAGATATCTGGTAATGAAGCTTATGATAAAAGTAATTGTGACATTGCAATGCAGATTAAACCAGCTGTTCCGCTATTTGTTCCAAAATAGAGCCGCGCTCTAGGAAAATGCTACCCTTGGAATTTAGCAGTAGCTAGCCAATAGTGCTAAGGATCGAGCAAAAAGTGACAAAAAGATACGGCTATCATAACCTTTCAATATCAGAGACAGCTATGTATCGCGTGAAGCAATTACTTGATTGGAAGTTAGGTTTGACCAAATAAAAATGCTCAGGCAGCTAAAACTTGAGCCGTGGTTAACGCACTGGTCAATCTTTCAGGCCTGAGTATACCAGGAAGTCCATATATTGTGTAAGAATCATCTAATTTCAGACGTCTAGTTTTCAGTCCGAATTACGCGGAATGGCCACTAACAATGGGTTAGTCAGTACTGTAGGATCATAAATAGTTATTTAGTGTTCACTCTTTTAAATATAACACTTTTAAACAGGCTAAAAGAGCGCTTTCAAAAATTTTCCATGAAACGAAAGGCAACCTCAGAATTTTCAGGGAACAGTTGCTATTTTAATGGTGAAAGCGCTAAAAAAATTCGACGTTTGCTTATAATTATGATCGTCTTTATACGAGGTTAGTAGCGAAATTTAACGATCAATTTATCAAAGCTAAAACTACAGCTTCATAATTTGGTTCGCTAGTGATTTCGGAGACCAGTTCACTGTGAATTACAGTACCTTTCTCATCAATTACGACAGTGGCACGCGCAGAAAGGCCTTTTAATGGACCTTCAGAGATATACACTCCGTAATCGTGAGCAAACAGAGAGCGATAAAACGATAAAAAGCAACTTGAGTCGATACCATTACTACTACCGAAGCGTTGGGATGCGAAAGGTAAATCCGCCGATACATTGAAGAGTTCAGCGTTTAAATCTTTCAACTTTTCTCTGAACGTTAAAACACTCATCGCACACACCTCAGTCTCAACACTGGGAAATATGTTTAAAACGATTTTCTTTCCGATTAAAGAATTCGAACTCAACTCTTTTAAATCATGGGAACAAAGTGAAAATTCGGGAGCTTTCTCACCAACTAAGGGGAAATTACCACTTAAAGAGGTTGGTAAACCTTGAAACTTAACCATCTTATTTATCCTTTTTGTTAAGACGGAGGGCAATGTACCAAAATTTTAGACAAATGATAAAGTAAGAAAAAGTAAACCAAACACAGCAAAAATTTTCAGGTACTAGCAACTTCATAAATATTAGCTACAACTTTCCAAGTGAGAGATATCAAACCAAAAAAACTTACCTAAACTTAATATTTTTTTGTACTTTACATCGATCCAAAATGGCAGAATGAGAAATATAAAAATAATAATGTAGAACGTATGTTAGCAATCTTGATCAGTCAATACGAACCAGTAAGATCAGCTTTAAAGAATGGGATAAAAATGGGAAACTTCAATGTTGAATTAGTGGAAAAGTTTAATAAAAGTGACATCCAGCCAAAAAAAATTGTTGAAATGCTATCGCGCCATAAGAAGATATATTTAATCATAGACTTAGACACTAAATCAAGAGCTGGGCTAGAAGTTTCATACTTCTCAAAGTCTTTACTTGACATAGCAATTGAACTAAGCTCCATTAAAGGTTTGTCCATCCTGCCAATTATTAGTGACACAAGCCATAATAGATATAAGCCATTCTTAGATGAAACCAAAATCCCATATCACCACTTACTATTCAAGCCTTTTAACGCGTTTCAATTGAACAGGTTCCTATTATCAAATTTACCAAACAAAATATAAAGACCTGCTTGTTCAAGCAATATCAGTACACCATAAATACTTAAAGAATATAAAGGCCGGTAAGGTATTATTTTGGGGTAAATCTCGTAAGCCTTTCTTAAATTTAAGAAGAGAGCCACTCTCCCACAAAGCGCCTTCTACCTTCTAGTAGTGAAATCGTCAGGAAAAAATCGCCCACCTTATTTATCGTCAGAATATTTACTCACGCAACCATCACCACACCAATTACTCGACATGTTTCTGATTAAGTAAACAAGAAATAGTTTAAGCATACCGGGAGTGGCTCTACTCAACTGCAACTATTTAAAGTTGACTGTTATCAAAAAGCATGCAGCTTACCCTAGGATCTGAGCCTTCAATGGATCCATTAATATTGACCCTCCTGCCACCAACGCGACAAAACATAGTCGCCGACCAAGCTTGAATTGTTTCTAATCTGATATGAATTACCCGTCAATCCGGAACTTTGAGAAGCGAGATTTATTGGGATTTTTATACTGTTTCAGTGTTTTTAAAACTTTTGAGGGCATGAAGCTATAGCAGTGACGGGTAGTTCCAATTCGTAAATTATGGATTTTAGCGACTAAAACGACATTGAGCAAGATGCCTAATAAGGAAACCAAGGAGAAAGTGGATAATATCGACCTGTGATTTTCATGACCTTATATTATCTGGCTAATCGTCACTCGGCGCATCATTGCCTAAGATATTCTTGGGGAAGTGATAACCGGTCCGAAAAACTGCAGTAAAATTTATCGGAAGATAGTGTACTTAGTAGTAAAAGATAATATTTAACAAGATATCCGGACTTGTGCATTTAATTAAAACTGACTCTTTACTTCCTTAATGAAACTCCATTTTATAATCAATCATCGTAGAATAAATACTGCATTTTAAAACATCGTACAACTTTATAATAATGATAAATTAATTTGTGACAATTAATACAATAAACAACAAAACATTTAAAGGTAAGTCGTTCATATTTTAACTGGGAATAGAGGAAAATATCGAGGATTTTGATGACATAAACACGTCCATCCCCCGCCCCGATATTACTCTAGATTTCTAAAGATAAGAAAAGTCTTTAGTCTTCCCATTTTCTATGAAGTTTACTAAAAACCTGAACAGAAGCTGCCGATACTCCTATAAATGCCCGGTCTTTGAATATCTTACAATCCATTACGTCGTTTGATTTACCCCTTACATCAACTTGCAACCCTAGCGCTAACGCGGCTTTCAAAAGGTTGTAAGACATTTTACCAGCGAATGTATCAAGTCCTAGCTTATCATTGAGGATAATAATTCCATCTCTAGCATCCAAGTCCGAATCCTTAATCAGACCGAGTTCGTTGTTCCTAGTATAATCAACTCTTAAACAATTATTATCACACCATCCAAAGGTGCCGTCGGAGATTGCTATCGAAGTGATTCTTGCGCCTTGGACACAAAGAGCATTGGCAAAAACATTAGTGGACAAGACAAGTGCAATGACACTAATGAACGAAGTTATTTTTCTCATTTTTTTTTCCTTTAATGACTTAACTGAGAATTTAAAGTATTAAACAAGATTTAGATTGACTTTAACCTATGAAGTTAGTTATTCAATAAAACCTTGTAAAATTTACGCCTGAATATTGGAGTGCTCGACTGCACTAGAACTACACTCGCAAAAACAGCAATGATGGGTGTAGAAACACTCTATACAATTTGAGCGTATTTCGTATTTTTCCCGTTTGGTCGAATGTTGATACGTTATATTAGATTTGCTTGTCTCGCTGAAGATAAGGTCACGCCTACCATTTAGAGTAGTGGTATCTTCTCGTAGCGAAAGCGAATCATTTATCGCGCGATTAGCGACATTTACATATGCCCTATCGAAACAAAATATGTCTGGAAATCGTCCTTACAGTCACTTGGCCCGAGGGCGGACACCTTAGAACCAATCACTAGTGACGTAAGTAAGTTGTCAAAGAGGGCGTAGAACTTCTTGTTGCTACGATTAAGCAGCCAGGCGGTGGCAAGGTATGACGAGCCCTCTGCGTTTTTAAACGTCGCGTCAGGGGAGTTGTCTATAAAATCATACCTAACACAATCATAATTATCGCAAAAATCGCGACCAATACTACCTACCTCTATAGACCTAAGGTGAGCATCAATGACGCAGTCAGAAAGCTCAGCATGAGCACTTTGGTGTGCTAGCAAAGAAGCGGCTAAGAAAAGCACTTTTAGGATTTTCATCAGGACCTCAATTTATATATCGATGAAAAATACGTTTCGAACCGGCATGACTTGGTAAAGTGACATCACCTATATTATGCCTGGTTAAATGATGAATATATCTTATAAAATCGAGATATATTGAATATATTATTTTGAACGTTACAGCTAAAACGGTTAATAATTCGTTTTGCGAAACTCTTTTATCGCCGAACAATCGTTTTTATGATTTGGAATAAGATCCAAAACGTCGCGATTAAACATCGCCTCTACCAGAGAATTATAGAAACGTGCACCATCATTATCGTTCAAGTTATATCTATACCATACATAACTATGGCTTATATCATCACCTTCTTTAGTACTGTATCCAAACTTTATACAGGCGCCATGGTCGGGGCATTCTTTGTGACTCTTTTTCCCTTGACCAACACCAACGTATTCAATTGTTACGCCTTTCGCACATGGGTCATGACTTGCGTTTGATATGTTGGATAAGAAAAGCATCGATAAAGCTAAACACTGCAGACAATTAGTTCTATTCGTCTTATCCTTCAAATATTTTATGGTTCTACAACTCATCTTTATCTCCACTTTTACCAATATAGAAGTCTATAAAGGATGTAAGTTCTAAAAGCTCACTTTTTTTATACAAATAATCACCATACCGGGTATAATTTCCGAATCCTTCATCTACGGGTGAGTCGTCACAGTTAACACTTCGCTTGTGACTTGAAGCCGAGCATAGCAAAAATCCTACAGTTGACCTTTGTCCCGGAACATATTGCGGAAATGAGCTTCCATCACTCAATGTTAAAGGTTGGTCGGGATAAATTTCACCACGAGTTATTGCTCGAGTGTACGATCGCCAGCTTAAGGTCAACCGTATGTCAGAATGACTCATTACATACCCTGATTGACCGAACATTCGCGCGATAATGCCGCTACATATTTGTGGAAAGCGAAGCGCTTCAGAGATAATAGTCGCTAGCGAAATAATCGCTCGACTTGATTCTCTGGACAAATTCATGGCCCCCCGCGCATTGATCATCGATGTATGTAAGTTGCTTAAATTGCTTTCCAGCGAGTGTGGATTGATGGAGAGATTTTCCCTCGGAGCACCGGCTACTTGCGTAAGCTCATTGTAATTCGAAGTATTTCTCAGACTACCACGTAGAGGACTGAAGTTTGTGAATGCAATATTCTCAAGACGCGTATCATTGAAAAAGAAAATCCTATGCGACTGGAAAGTTTCATCATAATAGCCAACTGCATCGATGTAGAGGTTACTTGTATTCAGATATACCGCTATTCTTTCATTGTTAGATCCGGTCACAAAAATCCGTATATAATCCGCCATATTTTCGTTTACGACTCGTGCTCCCCTTACTTCATTTCCGTTAACATCCCAAAAACGTTGTCCCATTAAATTAATTAAAGCCGCCATTGAATCCTGATAACCAGAAGCGGTTGAGATACTGAGTTCCAGATCAGTGTCGTGTAGTGTTTTTTGTTCGGCTGTAGCGTAACTTATGTTTACGACGAGCAACACCATGCCGAAAAAAAACCTTGTTAATAATGTTTTCATTTTTCCTCCTTAGGCCTCCATTCTACAATTAGAGAAAACAACGGGTAAATTAAGGCTAGCATAGCCATATTAAGCTTATTGATACTTATGTACTTTACACGTATATACTTAAAGCTTGCGAAAGCGACTTTAAATTTAAAGTAGTGACTTAATTTTATCTAACATAATAAAATCAGTTTGGACAAGAAATCTAACCATCGATGCTTCAGAAATTTCCAATCTCATTACGTAGGGGAAATATAAAGTATAAATCTTTAACAAAAAACGCAGACTAAATATCGTAATAGGTAACGTTTCATAACTAAAAAATATCGATTTGACGAGCTCGTTCAGCCTCCGCTTTCATAGGATTATCATATACACTAACTATTTCAAATAACGTTTTGAAACGATTATCGACCGACTTAAAGGTACAAAGGTCAACTATTACTTGCTGAAGTCGGTGGCGTGAATGTTGGCTAGAAAGGCTGATTTGAGATTCGTGAGGGCTTTGTTGTACTGTTTCCAATGGTTTGTTTTGTAATGAGGCTTGGCTTTGTTGCTTAATTCGGTGAGAAGACATGGTAGCCCCATGTTGTTCAGTTCTTAAACAACATACTGAGTTTCAGGCATACCAAGCCCTGTAAGCTTGTTCAGCGCTTTGATCATAGCGTAAG
>Ga0209272_10000036_pt1 | contig 227843 bp, 148 predicted proteins | sample tdDd002_FD_187125 | JGI IMG/M metagenome (GOLD analysis project Ga0209272, IMG submission 187125) | Marine sediment microbial communities from the Atlantic coast under amendment with organic carbon and nitrate - tdDd00.2 (SPAdes)... | ecosystem: Environmental > Aquatic > Marine > Coastal >...
CACACCTTTACGCTCTGACATGAACTTAGGCATAGATTTGTGCATTGCCACGTCAGTCGCTTTAGGATAAGCTGCAGTATGACAGAAAGATTGCATGAACATTGGCGCTTCGAACTTCAAACATGCCAACTCTTTAATCTCATCACGAGTCATAGGACCAGTCGTATCCTGAGATCCAACAGTTGTCATTTTTGGAGCACATGATGTTCCTGGCAATACACCTTCAACACCACAAGCTTTACCAACCATTTTTTGAGCCATTGTATAACCCTGATTAGCCTTTGGCTGTGGGTTATTAGCAACAGTAAAGATATCAGCAGCAGGCATTCCTAATGCAGCACGAGACTTTTCAGTTAATGCTTTACCGATAATCAATGGAATACGACCACCAGCACGATACTCGTCAGTTAATGTATCAGGAGCTAAAGAATAAGTACAAACCACTTCGCCATTGCGAGTAATTTCACCTTTTACATTGTTGATGATTATTTCATCACCTGTATTTAATACAGAAACATCAGTTGTGATTGGTAATCCACCTGAATCCTGTGTTGTATTATAGAAAATTGGAGCGATAGCACCACCAATTACCACACCAGCAGTACGCTTGTTTGGTACACATGGAATATCCTCACCAATGTGCCATAGTAATGAGTTAGCAGCAGACTTACGAGAAGAACCAGTACCTACAACGTCACCTACGAAAGCAACTTTGTGACCTTCTTTTCTCCATCCAGCGATAGTTTCGATACCATCTTCGAAACGACCAGCACCCATAGCTAAAGCGTGCAATGGAATATCAGGACGAGTAAACGCCTGAGATGCAGGAGAGAAATCATCTGTATTGATTTCACCTTCTACCTTATAAACTTTAAGCTTGATTTCTTCTGGCAATTCTGCACGAGTTGTAAACCACTCAGCATTTGCCCAGGACTCAAGCACACTTTTAGCAGCAGCATTGTTCTTAGCAAGATCTGCAACAGTTTGGAAAGCATCATAAACTAGGATAATGCCTTTAAGAGCTTCTGCAGCCTCTTCAGCTAAAGTTTCATCTTGTAAAGCCTCAACCAATACGGTTACATTGTAACCACCCATCATAGTTCCCAAAACCTTAATTGCTTCAGATTTTGTGATGATTGGTGAACTCAATTCGCCTTTTAAAAGCTTTCCTAAAAATTCAGCTTTTACTTTTGTTGAATCATCAACTCCGGGAGCGATTCTTTCTTTGAATAAATGCAATAGAAAATCCTCTTTCCCCTGGATAGGATTTTGCAATAACTCGCAAAGTTCTGCAGTCTGTTCTGCATTCAATGGCAAAGCCGGGATACCTTTGGTAGCGCGGGCTGCTTCGTGTTTTAAATATGCGTCAATCATGAGTTTGTTGATACGATTATGTTCTAAAAGTAACTTACGTATTTTGAATAAAGAATTATTCCTTTATTCGTAACAAACATAGAGCTTTTCTATTTACACGATTCAGAAAAACATGTGTTTTATATCATATTTTAGGGGATGAATAAGGAGAGTAAACCCTACCCTAAATCCAAGGAAATGCTATATTTAGACCCTCTTAAAAAAGTCCTTTCAGAGGACTCAATAAGGTCTTTCTGACCATGAATTACGGGATAAAAAAAGACATTACTGAACAAAATCTAGATAGACTAAGCAATTTTAAAGCTCTCCAGAACGTACAACTCAAATCTAAATTCATCTAGAAAACGCCCAGACCATTAAAAAAGACAATTGCGATTGCACCTGGGGCAATAAATTTGAGTACAAAAATAAAGGCTGAAATTAATCCTCGAGAAAGTTTAGAGCCTTTGGCCAACTCTTCTTCTACTCTTTTACGTCCCCAATACCAACCAATAAATAATGAAATAAAAAGACCTCCTAAAGGCAAAAGCATATTTGCAGAGATCCAATCGAGCAAATCGAAGAAATTCAAACCGAATAAGGTCTGCTCTTTAAACAAGCCCATTGATAAGGAACAAAAGATACCAACAATAGAAATCATGACTGTTGCCAAAATAGTCGCTAGGTTCCTTTTAATTTTCAACTCTTCTCTAAAGTATGCAACGACAACCTCGAGAATTGAAATTGATGATGTAAGGGCTGCCACAGTTAATAAGAGAAAGAATAGGATTGAAAAGAAGAAACCACCTGGCATTTGCTGAAATACATTAGGCAAAGTGATAAAGACTAAGCCAGCTCCTTTATCTGGTTCAATTCCAAAAGCAAACACGGCAGGAAAAATAGCAATACCAGCTAGAATAGCAATTAGAGTGTCAGCTACTGTTACCTGTAGTGCAGTTTTGGCTAAATTATTCTGGTTACCTATGTAGGAGCCGTACGTTATCAAAGTTCCCATTCCCAAACTTAAAGAGAAGAAAGCATGTCCCAATGCACTTAAAACACCATCAGCTGTCAACTTTGAGAAATCAGGATGAAAGAGAAAATTCAATCCCTCTTTTGCTCCGTCTAATGTAACCGCTCTAATATCCAGAACAATAATAATAACGATCAATAAGGGCATTAAAATTTTTGCGTACTTTTCTATTCCATCTTTTATACCGACAATCACAATTGCCATAGTCATCAACATAAAGAAAAGTTGATAAAAAACAGGTAAAATAGGTCTTTCAATAAACTGAAAGAACATAGATTCTAATTCCCCTGGGCTCTTTGCTGCAAAACTATCTGTTATTGATTTCACAATGTAATCGATGCTCCATCCAGCAATTACCCCATAAAAAGAAAGTATCATAACTGCTGCAGCAACTCCCAAAAGCCCCACATATTTCCAAGGTGAATTTGGAGCTAAATTCTTAAATGCGCCAAAAACATTAGATCGTGATTTTCTCCCAATCATAAATTCTGACAACATGATGGGCAGACCGATGAGAGCAATGAAACCAAGGTATACAAATAGAAAAGCTGCTCCACCATAAACACCTGTGATATAAGGAAATTTCCATATATTCCCCAGACCAACTGCAGAACCTGCAGCAGCGGCTATGACGCCAATTTTACTCGAAAATACATCTCTGATTGGGGGTATTTTATCTGATTTCATATAGAATTGGGGCTTTTATCAATTTAGGATTAGCTGATGATTCTGATTAGAATAATCAGTCTATAAAGAAACTAAATTCTCAAAAACTCACAAGTAATATGTATAATGATTATCACACAGATACAAAAAAAACCCGGACAATGCCCGGGTTTTAAATATCTATAATAGGAAGTTATTAGTTACGTCCTACAGCATTTAGGTCGTTGAAAGCAACAACTAAACGATCTTTCATTGAAATCTCACCTTCACGTAACCATTTACGTGGATCGTAATATTTCTTGTTAGGCTTTTCTTCGCCATCAGGGTTACCAATTTGTCCTTGTAGGTAATCGTGGTTAGCAGCTTCGAACTTGCGAACGCCATCCCAACATGCCCACTGAGTATCAGTATCGATGTTCATTTTAACCACACCATAAGAAATTGCTTCACGAATTTCTTCTAAAGAAGAACCTGATCCACCGTGGAATACGAAATCAACTGTGTTTTCAGCTACACCGTATTTCTCTGAAATAAATGACTGAGAATTAAGAAGAATCTTAGGTGTTAGAACAACGTTACCTGGCTTGTAAACACCATGTACGTTACCAAAAGAAGCAGCAATGGTGAAACGAGGAGATACCTTTAACAAAGTTTCGTAAGCTAAAGCAACATCTTCAGGTTGAGTATACAATAAAGAATTATCCATATCTGTATTATCAACACCATCTTCTTCCCCACCAGTACAACCTAACTCAATTTCGATAGTCATACCCATTTTGTTCATGCGCTCAAAATATTTAGCACAAGTACCGATATTTTCATCTAAAGGCTCTTCAGATAAATCCAACATATGAGAGCTAAATAATGGTTTTCCTGTTTGAGCAAAGAATTCTTCACCTGCAGTCAAAAGACCGTCAATCCAAGGCAATAATTTTTTTGCAGCATGGTCAGTATGCAAAATAACCGGAATACCATAGTGCTCAGCTACAGCATGAACATACTTAGCACCAGCAACAGCACCAATAATTGCAGCATCATGCCCATTGGCACCAATACCTTTTCCTGCAAAAAACGATGCTCCACCATTCGAAAACTGAATAATAATAGGAGAGTTAGCTTCGCGTCCAGCTTCAAGAGCCGCATTGATCGAATTTGTATTTACTACATTTACTGCAGGAATAGCGAATCCTTCTTGTTTCGCAACCTGAAATAATTTTTGAACATCGTCACCAGTAATAACACCCGGCTTAACTACTTCTAATACTTTTTTCATCTGTTATAGTTTTTGATAAGATTAACCCAACAAGTCCTGAGAAGAACACTCCCTGACTTCTTGATTGAAACAAGGTACGTTCAAGATAATCTATTTTATTAAATGGTCCAAATTGCGTGAAGATCAAGCAATTCCCTTTAAATAGCTACTTAATTCGACTACGAAGTTAAAAAGAAATAATAAAACTTACACCCTTTTATTGACAAGAAAATTCCGCAAACGAGTGCAATTTAAAATGGATAGCCGATTCCGATATTATAGGTCAGCTGAGAGAATTTAAAGGGTCGGTTTTTTATAATCCAACGATCGTTTTCAGGTAAAGAAGGATCTCTTAATTTCACTCCTAAATCTAATCTGAAAAGGATAAAGTTCAGATCGACACGTGCTCCAAATCCGGTTCCTAAAGCAATTTCCTTATAAAAGCGATTCAGTTCAAATTTGGCTCCTGGTCGATTATCTTTAGATGATACCGCCCAAATATTACCAGCATCAAGAAAAAGTGCGCCTTCTAATGCCCAAATCAATTTAAATCGGTATTCCAGATTACCTTCTAATTTTAAGTCAGCAGTATTATTGGGATAAGTTACCTCATCATTTGAATATGACCCAGGTCCCAAAGATCGAACCTGCCAGGCACGAATCCCATTGGCTCCTCCTGAAAAATAACTCTTCTCAAAAGGAAGGACTTCAAGGTTGCCATAAGCATAACCCAAGCCCATAAACAGTCGTCCGACAAGCGTATTGGCTTTATTCATATGCCAATTGTATCGGTAATCAATATCCATTTTTACATACTGGGCATAACGAACGCCAAAAAACTCATAATAAGTCCCTTCCAGCACTCCTTCATCATTGTAATCTTCCTTCTCTTTTTGACCTAAAAGTTTGTCAACTGTATTTAAGGTGTTACCAGCAAACTCAAAACCAAAACGCAGATAATTATAATTACTGGGTTTGTTGAGATTCTGATTATTATAAACGAAGGAATAACGCGTAGTAGATATCACATGATCGGTAAATGAATTTTCGATATATAAATTATCAATTGAATTAATAAAATCCTGACTTAAATTCTTCACATCAACAAAACTCAACTCAACCAGATTGAAACTATGAGAGAAATAACGTGATGATTTCCAATTGTAACCAAAGCTTACATCAGCCTGTTTCCTAGTGTAATCGGGACGTTTTTGGAAACTATAAGCAAGCGATAAACGGGTTTTAGGATTGTATTTTCTTCTGAATTGATTGGCATTCAGAAAAGGCAGCAAAAACTTGGGTGTACTCAATCCAATTTCTCCACCATACTCTTTTGAGAAAAAATTCCCTTGTTCATTCGACTTTACAGTCTCAGTTGCACTTGTCAAACGGATATCTACAACTTCAGCCCCTCTTAGTAAATTTCGGTGCTGATAGTTCAGTTTACCCGCAAATCCAATATTTCCAGATGAATTCGTTCCTTCAACTTCTACCGTATAGGATTGTTTTTTGTGAGGTGTCAGCTGAATAAAACAGTTTAAACTTCCTTCTGCCTCATTTTCTGATTCGGTATCGATTTCAAATCTGATATTTATAAATTTATACTGATTTAAAGCCTGTAATTTGCGATACGATTGTTCTACCTCAGATAAATTATAAAGACTCCCGATCTGAAAACCTAAAGAGTTTAAGATCACATCAGGTTTAATTTTCAACTTGTTCTCATAAACAAAACGACAGGCATCATGACTTAAGGTATCAAGCTTACTCAAATAAACAGAATCATTCATCAATAGTGGCTTGGGATCGTATTCTGTATTGACCACAATAGTTCTGATTCGATATTTCTTCTCTACATTTAAGGCTAGAGGTTTCTTAACACCCACAAAAACATCCATTTGATGGTCCTTCCCCACACTGTCCATCATAAAATGAATGTACTCCTTAGAAAAGTTAAAGAAGCCTTTATTTTTCATCAATTTAGAAATTCGATTGCGTTCTTTCCCCAAATTATCTGAGTCTACATTTTGCCAAGGCTTGATTTCTCTGTTCAATGAATCAGCTACAATGTACTGCCTTATCATAGACGTGTCACTGATCTCTTTAAGCTTTTGATAATGGGATAAGAAATTTCGAGGCAGGTCTGATTGTTCATCATAAACGTGACGATACCGATAAGGATCACCGGATTTAATATTAAATTGAAGCTTGGCCTTTTTTCTTCTATAAATGACAGTATCCTCAATTACAGCGTTGTAATATCCTTTTTTCTTCAAATATATTTCAAGCTGTTCCTTAGATCTTTGAGTTTGAAATTTTTCATAAATAGTGGGTTCTTCACCTATTCGTTGTAACCATCTATTGATTCCTTTCTTTTTATTCCTTCCAGAAAGATTATACAATCCCAGATGAAATTTCCAGACACCCAGAATTTTAATATTGGGCTGTTGTTTAATATTTTGCTTTAATTCGCTTGAGGAAATATTCTTATCATCAACTTTAACACTCACTTTACTTAAAAGATATTCCTTTTCTCCTACATACTTAGTGGTAGAACAAGAAACAATCCCCATAAGCAAAAACAAGGGAAGGATAAGGGATAGAAAAAAATAACTATTTTTGTATTTCTGATTAGGTTTCAAGTAGAGTATCGTGTTATTGGTTATGAATTTGACAAAGATACTTATCTTCAAGAACTTTTTAGCCTGATTAGCCTTATCAAAGATAAAAATTCAATTCAATTATCGTGCTTTCAAAAAATCAGATCAAACTCATTAGCAGTTTACAGAAAAAAAAATATAGAGATCAACACCAACTTTTTATAGCCGAAGGTTATAAATTGGTTGCTGATTTATTAAACTCGAAGCTTGAAGCCAAACAAATCATCCACACTAAACAAGCAGAAACAAGTGATTTTTTAAAATACAGGGGCAAGGTCGAACTTATTGAATGTGATTCTTCAGAGATAAAAAAAATCAGTAACCTGAAAACACCTTCTGATGTAATCGGGATTTTTAGAATCCCGGGTTCTGAATACACAAATCAAGACATCAGCAATTCTTTATCAATCTTGCTCGATGACGTTCAGGATCCCGGCAATTTGGGCACGATTGTGCGTATTGCCGATTGGTTTGGAATTCAATATATTTTCTGTTCAAAAAACACAGTAGATTTATACAATCCAAAAGTAATACAGGCTACCATGGGTGCTATTGCCCGTGTAAAAGTGATTTACACCGAGCTGCCTCAGCTTGTAGATGAATTCGCTACGCCCAATTTCCCTGTATATGGAACATTTCTAGAGGGAGAAACCCTTTACAAGAGTGAACTCAGCACAAAAGGTTTTATTATAATGGGTAACGAAGGTAAAGGCATTTCGTCTGAACTCAAACCAAGGGTCAGCAAGAAGCTCTTCATTCCCAACTTTCCAAGTGATCAGCCTACATCAGAATCGTTAAATGTATCGGTAGCATGCTCTATTGTTTGCTCCGAATTCAGAAGACGTCAGTTGTAAGATCATATTAGAAAAGCTTATTCAAAAAAAAATGCAGCCCTTGAGGCTGCATTTTTTTTTCTAATATCATTTAGTGTTTCCAAAACGATGGAGAGAACAAGACCAAAACTGTAAAAAGTTCCAATCGCCCTAACAACATCAGAAAAGAAAGAAACCACTTGGCAAAATCAGGTAATTTTGAGAAGTTCTCCATGGGGCCAATTTCACTAAAACCGGGTCCAATATTCCCAAGTGTAGTTGCCACTGAACTTAGAGCTGAAAAAATATCAGCACTCCAGAAAGACATCATTACAGTTGAAAACATAAAAATGATGATGTAGAAAACAAAAAAGGCCAGAATGTTCGTCACGGTACGCTGATCGACAACATGCCTATTGTAACGAATTGGAATGACTGCATTGGGATGAATCAGACGTTTTAATTCATAAAAGCTATTCTTAAACAGGAGCAAAATTCTCACAACTTTAACGCCACCACCAGTAGAACCTGCCGAGCCTCCCACAAACATCAACACAAATATCAGCATACCTAAAAATGGTATCCATAAGAGGTAATCAGCTGTTGCATATCCGGTTGTAGTTATAATAGAAACAACCGTAAAAAGGGCATCACGAAAAGCTTGCTCGAAGCCCATTTGAGAGGTCAAAATAATTCCGGCAGTGATCACTGCAGTGGAAAATAATACCACATAGGAATAGAAACGAAATTCTTCATCTTTAAACACCTTGTTGATCCGCCCAGTAACCACGGCATAGGATAAGGTGAAATTGGTTCCGGCAATAAACATGAAAGCAATAATAACATATTGCAAATAGGCTGAGTCAAAGTAACCCACACTGGCTTGCTTAGTGGAATATCCTCCCGTAGCCATTGTTGTTAAGGAATGATTAATAGCATCAAAAAAGGTCATGCCTCCAAGCATTAACAAAATGCATTCAACTGCAGTAAAAGAAGCATAAAGTCCCCACAAGTTACGAGCAGTTTCTTTAATTCGTGGCGTCAATTTATCGGGTGCCGGCCCGGGAACTTCGGCAATAAAAAGCTCTCTACCACCAATACCTAAAGTCGGGAGAATGGCCAAAAACATAACAATAATCCCCATACCTCCCATCCACTGGGTCAGTGATCGCCAAAACAGAATGCCGTGAGGCAATTCCTCAATATTATTCAAAATAGAGGAACCCGTTGTGGTAAAACCAGACATCGTTTCAAAAAACGCATCGGTTACCGAAGGAATTGCACCACTAAACAAGTAAGGCAGACATCCAAAAATAGAAAATACCACCCAGACGAGACTCACAATGATGTAACCTTCACGCTTGCCCATATCTTTCTTTACCCCTTTGGACGAAAGATAGCTAAAGCCACCTACCGCAAAAGTGATCAGACCTGAATATAAAAAAGCTAAAGAATCGGATTCTTGATAAAAAAGAGATACCAAAAGGGATAGAAAAAGAAAGACACTCTCTCCGACCAGTAGTTTCCCAAGGATATTGAATATTATTTTTCTCCTAATCACAGCTAAATTGTGAGTTTAGTCACTTCATTCCTGAAGCAGGTTAATTTTTGCGTGAGTTGCATATTTTGATGTAAACCTGGAAAGAGGCATCAACAATATAACAACTTAGATATTGATTCAAGCTTTAAGCAATCTACTTAAAAAATTTCTCAACTTTTTTTATGGCTGAAGGCATCGTAAACACAACCACATTATCGCCTTCTTGTATTTGAGTATCCCCCATGGCAATTATGCCCTGATCTCCTCTAATGATTCCACCAATATTGGCATCAGTTGGAAAATCAATGTCTTTCAACTTGCCTTTTGTTATCTTCGAGTCGGCATGAGCAACCAACTCAATCACCTCAGCATCTGATACGGTCAGCCATTTACAGTGTTGTACATCGGCATCCATGGTAAAACGGTAGATGTAACTAGCAGCCAGTAGTTTTTTATTAATCATGGCCCCCACTCCAATACTATCAGCCAAATCGATGTAATCGATATTCTCTACTTCAGCAATAGTGCGTTTCACGCCCATTTTGCTTGCCAACAAGCAGGCAAGAATATTGGTTTCAGAGTTTCCGGTTACCGCAACAAAAGCATCCATCTTGTGAATCCCTTCTTCCTTCAAAAGATCCATATCGCGTCCATCCCCACTTATAACCAAGGCTTTACTGAAAGCATCTGCAAGCTTTATACTCTTATTTTTATCAATCTCAATCAACTTGAGATCCAGGGTGTTTTCCAATTCAGCGCAGGTTTTTTGCCCGATACGACTACCACCCAGAATCATGGCTTTTTTAATGTTGTATTTCTGCTTTCCTGCAAGCGTCATGACTCTATCGATACTTTCTGCTTTGCTGATTACAAAAACCAGGTCACCTCTCATGAACCTGTTGTGGCCACGAGGTATAATTGTATCACCATTACGTTTAATAGCTACAGCTCTGTAGTCGTTATCTCCGGTCATTTGAGAAACTTCGGCAAGGGTTTTATCCATAATCACCGATTTGCTGCTTATTTTAATTCCATACAGCAATAATTTCCCTCCGGAAAACTCATACATCTGGCGGGTACCTGAGCGAGACAAGTAGCTGATAACTTCCTTAGCAGCCAAACGTTCAGGGAATACAAATTCATCGATTCCCAGGCTCTTTAAAAATTCTTTATTTTCCGGAACCAGATATTCCTGATTGTTGATACGTGCAATGGTACGCTTGGCTCCCAGATTCTTTGCGAGCAAACTGGATGTAATATTGATTTCCTCCGATTGTGTTACGGCGATAAATAGATCCGCTTTTTTCACATTGGCCTCTTTCAGGTCATTAATCGATGAACTCGATCCAACAATGGTTAATAGATCCAGATGTGAATCGATTAATTTCAGTTTTTCCTCATCACTATCAATCAAAATAATATCATGATCCTGATGACTTAGCATTTTCGCCAAGTGAGTCCCTACTGCACCTGCTCCAGCAATTACAATCTTCATAACGGTTTTTAATTTGAACTTGCTTTGGTCAATCTGCATTTTCCTGCAAATCACGACCTAAAACGAAACGGCAAAATAAAACAATCTCGTTTAAATATACAGCATATCTGCTAAAATAATATCATTCTAAATTCATCAAGGATTAAAACAGACTTTAAAAATGGAATAAAAACACAAATAAGCTGACTACCTGCCCCTTAAACAAAAGGATATTCCTGTTTTTTTGTTTCATTCCACATTAAATTGAATCACACAGGCACCTAATATCCGGGTATCCCAGGTATTCCGGTTCAAAACAGGTACTAAAACATCCGGTTTCTGTCGATAATTACTCGCATCACGAATAAGAACTTTTGATTTATATTCTGTTAAATCACTCGTGTTTCTAAAAGCATTATCACGCAAAATGAGATAATCCGGATTAAGCTCATCCAGAACCTTTTTATGAGCCCCTTTACCTGCTATAGCAATAACCTTATCTCCTATGACACGAACCTCGTTATCTCTCAACACTTCGTAATGATAGTTCTTCACTCTTTTTGCAATACCATAGGGAAATACCAAACGTCTTTTCATTTTCTCATCAAGAACCGTATCACTCAGAACCAAAACATTTTGCTGATCTCTAAAACAAACCACAGAATGCTTATTGGAATTAAACACAATCATCTCTGCTTGTTGATTGGAATACAGATTTGAAACAGAAACGAGTTTAAAGGCAATCAAAAAGATTAAACTCAACAGGAAAGCCTTTTTTCGGTTCCACCAGAGACTGACCGTCATACCTGTAATAATTGCATAAATTAAGACGACTTGCAATGGGGAGAAAGTAATGTGCTCGATTAAAGCTCCGGGCAAAACTTGAATCTGATAGATCAGCCAATGAATGAGTTCTATAAAATGCTGCAAGAGATAGGTAAATGCTTTAGCTAGAAAACTTATCTCCGAAAATATCAAGAGTAAAGCTGAGCCATAAATCAACAGTCCTGCCACAGGGATAATAACGAAATTCGAAAGAAAAAAGTAAGAAGGAAACTGATGGAAATAATAAATGGCCAGTGGAAAAGTTCCCACTTGTGCAGCCAACGAAACGGTGAATAATTTCCACGACCATCGTAAAAACGTCTGATGCACTTCAATCAGCTTTTCAAATCGGGGCTGGAAGAATACAATGCTTACTACTGCCAGATACGAAAATTGAAACCCCACTTCAAACAAGACAAAAGGATCTATTAAAAGCAGTAAAAAAGCTGAAATAGCCAGGGAATTGTAAATGGTCCCTCTACGGTTAATCATGAGACCAATAGCTAAAAAAGAAAACATGCAAGCAGCCCTCATCACCGATGGCGACATACCTGTAAGCAAAGCGTAGAGCCATAAACTGGCGATTAGTATCAAGCCCCGAAAAAAACGTCCCAATTTCGATCCTGCCAGAAAACTGAGTATAAATTGCATGATCCCGAATATAATGCCCACATGCAAACCCGAAACAGCTAAGACATGGGTGGCACCTGCAGCTGTCCATACTGTTTTTACATCTGATGAAACTTCCTCGCGAGCCCCCAAAGTCAGAGCCGCTAAAATCTCATAGGCTTCATTCCTTAAGCCTGTTTTCTTATAGATGTTTAGAAGTTTTTGCCGCCAGGCAACAGCCATACTTTTCAGACTTGAGCCTTTATTCTTTTCAAGCAATCGCCATGACTTATTTCTCACATAAGCTGAGTATAAGATATAGCGATGCTGTAAATATTTCGCATAATCGAATTCGTAGGGATTGCCATTGTTCTTTACCCGATCGAGCTTTGAGGAGATCACCAAAACATCACCAACGCACAGTGATTTCGATAATGAATCCTTTGCCAGATACAGAAGGACCCGGGCATTGCTTTTTTGCCAAACCTGATTCCAACAAATGGCATTCAGCTCGAAAACGCAAGCCATTGAATTTGGCTTTTCGTCAGGGCTTCGCTTTAAGCTTCCTTTAAAAGCTGTGATGGAATCGGATGAAGGCAATTGCATGGAGGCATTGCTCTGATTTAGTCTAAGAAAACCTGCATTAAGACACAGAATGAAGACAAAAAAACCGAAGACGACTGAATAAGAGTAGGATTTTCGAAGTAAGGGAATCAGTTGAAACAGGACCAAAACACTAAATGCCAATGCAATTGAGATGATGACGATGCTTTCTTTCACATAGAAATATTCAGCCAAAATTATCCCCAGAATAAAAGGCAGAAGCAAGCGTAAAAAAGGCACACGATGAAGAAATTCCCTGAAAAGCATGTCACTATCGTTAGGTAAGCGCACCAACAAATTAGTGAAACATTAGGAATCAATCAAAAAAAAATCCCCTAACTCAATGAGCTAGAGGATGTTTTTATTATATCATAAACATCTGAACTTTAAAAATTAAAGACAAATGTAGTTGTAATCTTGCGGACTTATTTAGGCAAAGTAAATCGATATTTAGCATCGAATTTGCCCTTGGTAATACCCATCAATTTCGACTTTAAAAGACGTTTACGTAAAGGCGAACAATGATCTGTAAACATGATCCCTTCTAAATGATCATATTCATGCTGGATAACGCGAGCAGCAAATCCAGAGTATTCTTCTTCATGAAACTCAAAGTTTTCATCGTAATACTCGATCTTAATGCTTTCGGGGCGCACCACATCTTCATTCAGTCCGGGGATACTCAAGCAGCCTTCTGACATACTCCACTCATCACCAGTTCGTTCAGTAATTTGTGCGTTGATAAACATCTTCTTGAAACCTTCTAATTCAGGCTCTTCATCTGCAAAATTAGAACAATCGATAACAAACATACGAATTGATCGTCCTACCTGAGGGGCAGCCAAACCAACTCCGTCAGCAAAATACATGGTCTGCCACATATCTGCCTTAAATTTTTCCAAATCCGGATAATCCTTATCAATATCCTTTGCTACTTTTCTTAATACAGGATGCCCGTAAATTGTAATGGGTTTAATCATTATTTATTGCTTAAAATCAATTAATCCAAATCAATCAATTGGTAATTTATTAAAACATATTTCTCTTCGCTTCCATATACGATTGCAATATAATGGTCGCACTAATTTTATCGATAACGGCCTTGTTTTGCCTTTGTTTCTTAGTCATTCCTCCATCTATCATAGACTGGAAAGCCAGTTTAGAAGTAAAACGCTCATCAACCATTTCAATAGGCATATCAGGGAATCGCTTCTTCAACTGCCCAAGAAAAGGTTTTAAATATTTCATTGATTCGCTGTCCTCGTTATTCAGTTGTTTGGGATGGCCAACCACAATACATTCAACCTCTTCGGTCTCCATATATTTTTGAATGTAATCCAAAACATCTTTAGCATGGACCGTATCCAAACCGTTGGCAATAATTTGCATCGGATCGCTTACTGCCAAACCTACTCGTTTTCTACCGTAATCTATAGCTAAAAGTCGTGCCAAGGGTCGTGTTTTTTTTATTTGATGGGCAAAGATAGAAAAACTTAATGGAAGCGTAAGCCCAAAGTCTTTATAATCGTACCATTAAGCAGTCTTCATGAGAAAAAAAGCACCTAACAGATATGAGCTAATCTCTAAAATTGCATATCAGTTCACCTCTCGAAATAGACACTTGAACTCTAAACATTTCCATCTCAGAGTTATTTTTAGCTCAGACACACCCTTTTTAAATAAACTTCACCTAAAATTATTATTCGATCACTCATGCTAGTGTGAAAAGATCTGCTTTAAATCTTTTAAATAAGTCCAATCAAAAAAAAAACAATTATTTTAGATGTACATCTCTAATATTCTACATCACTTGAAAAATTTAATCAGACCTTCAATAAAAGAGAGGACTCTCATACTGGTAGCCTTTGTTGTATCCTTTCTTATAGGCCTAAAAAGGACCATCACCCTAATGGGTATTATTCCTACGGACATAAACGCCTATTATCCAGTCACGATAAAAGATTGGTTATTTCGTCTATTAATGGTTTTCGTTTTCACATGGCTGATTATCGACCTCAATCTCAGACGAAAAGAAAAACTCTTTCCTAAAATATCAGAGCTTCGCTCATTCCTTATTTTGCTTATTGGCAACATTCTAATTTACAGTGCTAGCATTAGCCTCTTTATTATTGGTATTGAAATTATTAATTCCATTTCCATTTCGAGAGATGAAATGTATTCCATTTGTTTTGGCTGGTTCATTATTCTTGTCGTCTCATTACTCATCGTTGAAGTCATTAAACTTCAACAAAAGAGCAAGCACAATAATATCGATAAAGAAATTCTGAAAAGAGAAAAAATACAGAGTGAATTAAATGAGATCAAAAACCAATTGAACCCTCACTTTCTGTTCAATTCATTAAATTCACTTCACTCGCTGATTCGAAGCAATCCGGAAAAAGCGAGTCTTTTTGTCACCAACCTTTCTAAATTGTATCGATACGTTTTGCAGAGTAAAGAAAAGGATTTGGTAAGCATAGAAGAAGAATTGGCTTTTTTAAAGAATTATACGGACCTGATTCACATTCGATATCGGGATAAATTTCAAATTAACATTGAGCTCAAAGCGAAGGATTATAGATTATACCTTCCCGTATTATCGATTCAATTATTGGTTGAAAATGCCATAAAACACAACGAAATATCGGAAGAAAACCCTTTAAAAGTGTTTGTAAAAATTGCTGATGGGTATTTAGTTGTCACGCACAGGTTAAGACCTCGTAAAACGCTCATACAAAGCACAGGCAATGGAATCATCAACCTTTCAAGAAGATGTCAATTCCTTATGGGGCGTGATATCGAGATACAGAAAGACGAGAATTTCACAGTTCGTATTCCAATAAAAAACAGTTAAAATATGCGTATTGTTATAGTAGAAGATGAATGGGAAGCTTGCGAGCATCTGACCTCCTTATTAAACGAGATTGATCCTTCAATTCATATCGTAAAGAAGATTGATACCGTTCATCAAGCCATCACTTTTTTTAAGCAGAATCAGGATTTCGATCTCATATTTATGGACATCCATTTAGCCGATGGGATTTCCTTCGAAATATTCAAGGAGGTTGAACTGAACATTCCTGTAATTTTCACAACGGCTTACGATCAATATGCCATTAAGGCTTTTAAGGTGAACAGCATCGATTACATTCTAAAACCTCTTGTAAAAGAAGAGATTGAACAAGCTATCATCAAGTTCAAAACTCAAAAAGAACAAGCGAATCCTCAGGATTTGTTCCACAGTCTGTACCAGGAGTTTACACAAGCAGCAAAAACCTATAAATCGACCTTTCTTGTTCAATATAAGGAGGCCTTATATCCGGTAGCAACATCAGAACTGGCAGGCTTCTTTATTGATCAGGGCATGGTGAAGGGGCTCTCTTTTGAAGGCAAAGCCTATGTGATTACGCATACCATGGAGCAACTCGAAGAAGATTTAAATCCCAGGGATTTTTATCGCATCAATCGTCAATTTATTCTGCAGCGTAACAGCATTAAACGAATCGATTACTATTTCAATGGTAAACTGAAAATTAAAACAGAACCTCACTTCGAGGGCGATTTAATTGTGAGCAAAGCAAAGGCATCTGATTTTAAGAAATGGCTGAACCAATAAATTCACCCTCATAAAAATCCGTTTCACCCTCATTTCTTCCTGCCTCAGCTTCTTCTTTTTTTTCACTATATTAGATATCAATATTTTTGATACGCTTTATAGAGCTCCACGAATAAAGAAACGTGGCATTTCGAATAAATACTTTTATTTCAGTAAACCAATTCATATTTCTAAATGTATATCAACATGAAGAATACTATCATCCTATTAATACTAATATTTACATCTAGTATTGGTTTTGGGCAGCAAAAAGAAAATTATAATATCGCGATTCTTGGCGATAAACTCATACCGGAAACCGACCAAATACTCATACAACTTAAAGAGGAAATCAAATCGGTTGTGGGTCAATCTGCAAATATTGTTTTTGAAGATTCTTTTGTTCTTTTAAACGATTTGAGTCTTGAAAAAGCAAGGGCCAATTACGAAAGCATGCTTGAATCGAAAGACGTCGATCTGATCCTTTCTTTCGGATCGGTCAATAATTTTGTGATTGCAAAAAACAAAAACTTCCCAAAACCTGTTATTCTTTTTGGTGTGATTAACGATGATTTCATCACATTCCCCGAAGGACAAGTGGGTTCAAATACACCTAACCTGACTTACATCCTGACACCACAATCATATAAAAGAGATCTGTTACAATTCAAGGAAATATTCCCCTTTCGAAAAATTGGAATTGTTCTGGATGAATACCTTACAGATATCTATCCTGTAAAAAATACCCTGGATGATATTTTTAAAGGTATTGAGGCTGAATATGTTCTTATTCCTATCAATAAAGTGTCTGATATTGATGGTAAACTGGAATCCTTAGATGCTGTTTATTTGTCGGGAGGCATATTCTTCAGCAAGGCTGAACAGATTGCTTTGGTTGAGAAATTCAATGAACTTAAGCTTCCTACTTTCACTTCACTCAATGAGCATTTTTCTGATTATGGTGTTTTACTGACATCGCAACCCGTAAATAATCTGGATCAATTTTTCAGACGTATTGCCTTGAATATTGAAGCGGCTGTAAATGGAGATGATTTATCACAATTACCCATTTACATGGATATCGATGCAAAACTATCCTTAAATATTGAAACGGCTTTTAAGATCAATTTCCCTCTAAAATACAGCTTTTTATTGCGTACAAATATTGTAGGGAATGCCAACAAGCTATCGTATAAAAAGAGATATACCCTTCCCGATGTGATGAACCAGGTATTGGATCGAAATCTATCTTTAAAAGCAGAACAAAAAAACATTGAATTGTCTTCACAGGAGGTGAAACTTTCCAAAAGTGAATATCTCCCTGATCTTTCAACTTCGGTAAGCGGAACGCATATTGATCCCGATCTGGCAGAAGTTTCGAATGGATCCAACCCTGAATACAGCACATCCGGGAATATAAAAATGGAACAGCTTTTATTTTCGGAACAGGCAAGTGCAAATATTAAGATTCAGAAAGAGCTTAAAAAAGCAAGCAAAGAATCCTATAATTCCAGCGAAAAGAATGCGATTCTGGATGCCGGAATAGCATACTACAGCGCACTGATTGCCAAGGCGAACTTCTTAATAAACGATGAGAATCTGAGAGTTACACGTAAGAACTATGAAATCGCTCAACAGAAATTTGATGCCGGACAAACAGGAAAGTCAGATGTTTTAAGATGGAAAAGTGAATTGGCTCGAGCAACACAAAGCATTGTAAACGGATACACTTCATTGAACCAATCCTTCAATGAATTAAATCAAATCCTAAACAATCCGATGAGTTTAAAAATTGATGTACTCGATACTGATGTGAATGTAGTTGGTAAAACCAACAAAGAACATTGGAAATTTTTCAACCTTTTGGATGATCCCTTCCTAAGAGAAAAATTCACGCTTTTTGTAGAAGAACTAGCCATCGAGAATGCGCATGAATTGAAATCATTGCAACACAATATCAGTGCAACAAAACGACTTGAATATTTATATCAGCGAAGCAAGTTTTTACCAACAGTGGGCTTACAAGGTCAGTACAATCACACCTTCTCCCGAGATGGCAAAGGCACAACTTATCCAACAGGTTTTACAGGCGCTCCTGATGGCTATTACAATGTGGGTGTACAGGTGAGTCTTCCCATCTTTCAGAAAAATCAGAGAAATATAAACAGACAAAAATCCTTTATTCAAAGAGAACAATTGAATATTCAGAAAGAAGAAACGGTTGTGTCAATCAAGAGAAGTGTGAACGATATCATATTGTCCATCGTGAGTCAGTATTCCAATATCGAACTTTCACAAGTCTCAACTGAAGCAGCAAAAGAGAGTCTTGAATTGATGCAGGTAGCCTACTCCAACGGAGCCATAGGCATTACGTCCTTAATTGATTCTCAGCAAGCCTATTTTCAGGCTCAACAACAACAGGCCAATGCGAATTATAATTTCCGATTAAGCATTTTGCAACTTGAAAGAATCATGTCCTACTTCTTCCTACTACATACAGAGGAAGAAAATCAGGCTTTTATCAATCGTGTAAAAGAAAAAATAGTTCAATCCAACTAAGGACTATCACTTTGAAAAACTTAAAATTATTAGCAGATGAAAACAATATATTCAATTTTAATCTTATCCATTTTGATCCTTAGCTCAGCTTGTTCCAACAAAAAAGAGCCTGTTCAAAAAGAGAAATTACGTCCTGTAAAATATGCCGAAGTGAGCTATTCAGGCATAGGCCAAACCAGATCTTTCAACGGGACAGCCCGATCAGACAAAGAAATTAACCTGAGTTTCAGAACCAGTGGTATTCTGACCACATTAAATATTGCAGCGGGGCAAAAAGTAAGCAAGGGAGAATTGCTGGCTCAAATAGATAATTCTGAAGCCCGTCTGTCTTTGGAGCAGGCAATTTCATCATTAAACAGTGCTAAAACCAATCTAAATACAAGCACTTCTACCCTGGAAAGAACCAAGACCCTATTTGAAAAAGGAAGTGCTTCGCTAAGTGACTACGAGAATGCAAAATCGTCGTTTGCTTCGGCTGAAGCTAACTTCGAATCGGGCAAACGAAGCGTTGAGATACAACAAAAACAAGTTGGCTATGGTATTATATATGCTCCTGCTGATGGTGTTATTGCTTCAAAAAATGTTGAAAACAACGAAAATGTGAGTGCAGGTCAGGTAATTGCAGTTTTAAATGCCGGCAGCTTTATGGAAATCAGTCTTGGGATGCCTGAAAATGTGATTAACCGGGTACATAAAGGCATGAAGATCATAGCTAAATTTCCTGCGCTTCAGGGCAAAACTTTTGACGGTATTGTCAATGAAATTTCACCTTCTGTTGAGAGCGGCACAGCCACCTACCCTGTACGCGTCAAGCTTTTAGGTGAAACATCGGAAGTGAAATCAGGCATGGCGGCTAACATCACATTTAGCTTTCCCAAGACAGATAACCAGGAAGTTTTAATCGTGCCTATTTCTGCTGTAGGTGAAGATAGCAAAGGGAATTTTGTCTATATCATCGAAAAACAAAATGAATCGATAGGTGTGATTAAAAAGCAACACTTTACAATTGGAGAACTCTCACCTGTTGGATTCCAGGTTGTAAGTGGATTAAAAGCCGGACAAACTGTTGCCACTGCAGGCTTGCAAACCTTGCTCGATGGACAAAAAGTTAGTCTTAAATAGTATCAACACTTTAAATCAGCACATATGAATCTTACGAAATTCGCAATTGAAAAAAGCCGAATTACTTTCACGCTGCTTGCTGTAGTGGTGATCATGGGATTAACGATATACAAATCATTACCCAGAGACAGTATGCCGCCTTACACGGTTAGGGTCGCAACAATTGTCTCCTCATTTCCGGGTGCAAGTCCCGAGCGTGTGGAACTTCTGGTTACGGATAAAATAGAGAAAAAAGCACAGGAAATTCCTGAGGTCAAAGATATTAAAAGCACCTCCAGAACGGGATTATCCATTGTTTCGGTAACACTTAAAGATGAAGTTGGGCCAGATCAACTTCAAAGCATTTGGGATAAATTGAGACGTAAACTCGATGGCATTCGTGACTTACCTAAGGGTGTCAATCCTGATCTGGACGATGATGACGTCGGCGTTGTTTACGGCATTATTGTAGGCTTAATAAGCGATGGCTATTCCTATAAGGAAATGAAGGATATTGCTGACGACCTGCGCGACGATTTGATCAAACTGGATGACGCAGCAAAAGTTGAATTTGGTGGTGCCCAGGCCGAAAGAGTGTTTATCGAATTTGATGAGTCACAGCTAAAGGAATATGGATTAACCTCTACCAGTCTTCAAAATACCATTGCTGCCACCAATATATTGGATTCAGGTGGTGAAGTCAATCTCGAAGATGAAAAAATTATACTGGAACCAACGGGGAATTATAACTCTCTGGAAGATATTCAGAATACTTTAATCCCTATTGGTGATGGCAAACAGGTGGTTCAGCTTCGTGATATCACCAGCATTAGAAAAGCCTATATCGAACCGGCGACCTCTATTGTACATGTGAATGGGCAACCTGCCATCTCACTATCAATTTCATTAATTGAAGGAGCCAATATCATTAAACTTGGAGAAGAGGTTGACAAAGTGGTGAGCAAATGGAACAGGGAACTTCCCATTGGATTAAAAGTTCAACGTCTTTCATCTCTGGATACCTTTGTCGATAAGAGCATTGGAAATTTCATCGGCAATTTAGTTCAATCTATTGTGATTGTATTGGTCGTGATGCTCATCTTCCTTGGTTTAAGAACCGGACTCATTGTGGCAAGTTTGATACCTCTTGTTACCATTATGACGCTCATGTTGATGGGGCTCATTGATATGGGATTGAACCAGGTAACCCTGGCGGCTCTGATTATGGCCCTGGGAATGATGGTGGATAATGCCATTGTGGTTTCCGAATCTATCATGGTTAAAATGGAAAAGGGCGTCGGGGTGAAAGAGGCTGCCATTTCTTCCTGCTCGGAACTCATAATTCCTTTACTAATATCAACATTAACAACCTCGGTTGCTTTCCTATCGTTCTTCCTAGCCGACTCGGTTATGGGTGACATCATGGGACCTATTTTTGTCGTGATCACCTTGGCCTTACTTTCCTCATGGATCGTATCCTTAACCATTGTTACCATGTTGTGCTACTTTTTCTTAAAAGTAAAACCAAAAGGAGAAGCGAAACCTGCTTTGATGGATCGCATGTTCGATACCTTAAAGGTGTATTATAAATCCCTGATTTTGGTCGCTTTGGATTTCAAACGCAGCGTTATTTTGGGCATATTCGCCCTATTCTTCTTGTCTCTTTTCGGATTTGGGTTAGTTCCATTCGACTTCTTTCCTGATAGCGATCGTAATATGATCACCGTTGATATCAATTTACCATTAGGGACTAAGATTGAAAAAACAGAACATGTTGTTGAGAAAATAGAAGCCTTTATTACTGATGAGCTATTGGTGAACGATTCCCGTTCAGAAGGCATAGTCGATTGGTCTTCTTTTATGGGACAGGGACCAAACTCATACGATTTGGGTTATTCTCAAGATGAAGCCAATTCAAGCTATGCCCATATCCTTGTCAACACCAGCACATTTGAAGTCAACAATCAGATGATTTCCAGCCTTGACGACTACTGTTTTTCACAATTTCCCAATGCGGATATTAAAGTGGGACCACTTGGTGCCGGTGGTGGAGGTACGCCAATTGAAATTAAGGTTTCAGGTAAAGATCCTGATGTGCTGTCTGTATTATCGGAACAAATCAAATCAAAACTCTCCGGAATCTATGGAACAAAAAATGTAAAGGATGACTGGGGACCTAAGACCAAAAAGTTTATCATTGATATCAATCAGAATAATGCCCAGTTAGCAGGAATCACAAATCAGGATATTGCCACCTCTCTAAAAACAGTATTGGATGGATTCAAAACCGGAGAATACCGGGAGGATGACCAAAACATTCCGATTCTACTGAGAGGATTCGACAGTCAGGAACAGACTTATGAGTCAATTGAAACCATGAATGTCTTCTCTCAACACTCGGGTAAATCGGTCCCTCTGTCGCAGGTTGCATCGATTATCCCTCAGTGGCAATACGCTAAAATCAAGCGTTTGAACCTGATTCGAAGCATCAATGTTTCAAGCGAACTCAACGAAAACGGGAATGCTAAGGAAGTTATGGGGGCACTACAACCATGGCTTGACGAACAAACAGAAAACTGGCCTGATGGTTATGTGTACGAATTAGGTGGCGATAGCAAGAGTACCTCCGAAAATATGGGAGCCGTTATTGACTATTTACCTCTGTCAGCCTTTATTATTCTTCTTCTCCTGGTCATTCAGTTCAATTCGTTCCGAAAAACATTAATGGTGGTCAGTACCATTCCATTGGGTGTCATAGGGGTTGTTATTGGCTTGATTGTTCTTCGATCGTACTTTGGATTTATGGCTTTCCTTGGGGTGATTTCACTCGCGGGTATTGTCATCAACAATGCCATTGTCCTCATCGACAGGATAGAAATTGAAATCAATGAATTAAAACGAACACCACAGGATGCAGTCATAGCAGCCTGTTTGCAGCGCTTCCGTCCTATTCTTTTGACCACCTTCACCACTTCCTTAGGCTTAATTCCTTTGTATCTGGGTGGTGGATTAATGTGGGAACCCATGGCAGCATCCATTATGATTGGGCTGTTGTTCGGAACCATTATCACGCTGGTATTTATTCCTTCTTTTTATAGCATCCTTTATAAAGTCAGCTACAAAGACTATGTTTTCAAAAGCGATTTATTAGCAGACTAGACAGATGAATAAGGCTATAAATAATTCACTTATACGCATTAAGCATGATATAACAGAGTATTCTTTATTTCAGTTCAAAGATGTGGATTTGTCTTAATTCGAGTTTATAAGTTGAACCACCTTCGGGGTTCTTCTTTCATACTGTAGATACCACGGGTTCTTCCGCCTCAGGCGGATATTCAACTTACACCACTTCGTGGTTTTTGAATAGAAATTAATCCTGAAGGGATTTAATTTGAATAACCCCGCATGAAATGCGGGGTGAGTTTGGCTTAAATTATAGAACCCCGAAGGTGGTTCAACTATGAAGAACACATTAATAAGCAAGATAAGAACCAGACGTTATTTCACACAGCAAACAAAAAATCACATTTTAAACAAGTATTGAGACAGCTGAGCAGTTCAGCAGTCTCATCATGAATAACACATACAAATGAAAATAATCACTCTTAAAACGACACTTACTTGCCTCCTGTTAACATTTGCAATTTCAGGCACTCACGCACAAATGCAAAAGGAAGACCTGACTCTGGACTACACCTATATTGGAAGTGGAAACGCCGGAGAAGACAATAAAATAGCCTTTAATAAATTTGTTGCCAAAGGCACTTTGTATCGCAAAGTGACAAAAAACAGATCGATGTTTTTCCATACAGCCTCTTATGCTAATATCAACATCAATTACTCCAATAAATTGAGTATTCCAACCGAATTGGAACACTTCAATTCCTTCAGTTATTCTATTGGCGCAAGCATTCCACTTAAAAATAAATGGCGACTAACAGGTGTATTCTCTCCTACACTGGCTTCAAACTTCGAAGGGGATGTGCAATTTAATGATATACAATTCTTAGGAATCGTTTTCTTCGGTAAGCCCATTAACAAAACAAGGAGCCTTTATCTGAATATTGGAGCCATGTATTCAAACACCTTTGGTAGCCCAGCTCCTCTGCCCTATTTCAGTTTGGTTTGGAATGCCAATAAAAAATTCAAATACGAGCTCGGATTTCCCAACACAGGTGTCACTTATAAAGCATCCGAGAAATTATCATTCGGTAGCCGCTTGTTTATTGCGGGTGAGAACCTGAGATTAGGTGACAATTTGGTTTATCAAAACGAATCGACCAATATCGACAATATCAGATTATCTAATTTCGGTTGGGGACTCAATATGAATAAGAAATTCAACAAGCACATAAGCCTTAAAGTTGCCGGGGGTTACACTTTCTCTCGTAAATTTGAATTTAATGACGGAAGCACTAAGATACGGGATTTCAAGCTGGACAATAACTTTTACACCAACATTGGGCTTTCAATTTCATTTTAAGAAGCTATTCATATATGTAATTTTAATTTCACGCAAAGCACGCAGAGAAAAATTGTAAGAACGCAAAGACATAGTAATCGAGCCTTATACCTTTGCGTCCCGATGCTTCGGGATTGCATAAATCTTAGCGTCCTTTGCGTGAAATTTTGTTTTTATACAGCCCATTATTTCAATCATAAAATGTAAGTTTGTCTTTATTTTGGTTTATACGGCAGTTTATTAAACTGAATAGAATTATTGTTGCCTACACGTTTCACATAGTCCTCTATAGTATTCCAAAAGAAAAGAATGATTAGAATTGGTTCACAGAATAAGAAAGTCATCAAGGATCTTATCCTCATCAACCTGGTGTGGATACTGGCCTTCTATTTTTTTAATTTCATTCAACTCACCGATATAGGTGAAAGTAACCAATTTCCCAAAGAACTTCTCCTACGTAAAACTAAAGGTTTTAGCCAGGTCTTGAGCAGTTTAATTCTTGGCACTCTCTTTGGTTTTATCAACCTTTACGTTCAGCGACACGCCGACAGGCTCCGAACAAAATCCTATGGTTATATCATTTTCACTTACTCAGTAGTGCATATTATCCTGGTATTTGCTGTTATTTCTATTGTTGCCACACTATCCATTTTCGTCTTTTCAGGATCAGTCAACAGGGAAAATTTTGAAAAACTGGCCCAATTCTTTCTGTCGAAAAACCTGGTTCGCATTCTGGTTTACACCTACTTCCTAAGTGTATGTATTTTCTTAGTTAAAATCATCAATAAAAAACTGGGCGAAGGGGTTTTGTGGAATCTGATTATGGGCAAGTACCGCCAGCCCAAAGAGGATAGACTACTCTTCCTTTTTATGGATTTAAAATCGTCGACCACCTATGCCGAGTTGTTGGGACACCGAAAATTCAGCGAGTTGATACAGGACTGTTTTTCGGATCTGACCCCTGCCGTATCGGCTTGCCATGCCAAAATTTACCAATACGTTGGTGACGAAGCGGTACTCTCCTGGAAATACGACAAGGGCATTCAACAGGCAGATTGCATTCGCCTGTTTTTCCATTTCAAATCTATACTTAAGACACGTTCTGATTATTATCTCGACAAATATGGCTTTGTGCCCGAGTTTAAGGCAGGCATACATGGCGGCGAGGTTATGGTGGCCGAAGTGGGCTATATTAAACGATCGATAGCCTACCACGGCGATGCCATCAACACCGCTGCCCGCATACAAGGCCGGTGTAATAGCTTTGAACGTGACATTCTGCTTTCTGAAAAAGTGGCGAAGGATATCCTTAAAACCAATCAAGCCGACTTTATCGAAATTGAAAACATCCAACTCAAAGGCAAAAAGGAAAAAGTGAAACTGTTTAGCATTGATCAGTTTAAACATTAAATATCCCTCCTCTACTTTAGGTGATATCTTTGACTTTAAGAAATGGGCATGCCTAAATTGCTGAGACTAAAACTGATCAATTTGATCATAGTGAAAATCCTGGCATTTTAAAAAGCAAACGATGTTAAATGAAGGTGCAGCGCACCGAACTGTTTGTAGCTACAATGAGCCTAAGATTATAGATCCGCGCCCGTAAAAATTCTCTCGAATTTTTACGGGTGCGGATCATTTTAATGTAAATATGATTTAGCTACAAACAGTTCGCTTCAGAAGTATCGGAACTGCTGCATAATAAACAATCACAATCCTCATGTCTGGCTTACTCTAGTATTCAAACTCAATGCCAGACTGATAACAAATCAAACTTCTTATGAAAAATAATAATTGTGCATTAAAAAATAAAGTCTTAACTTAATGTTTGCTCATAAAAATTGAAAACCAATTACTGATAATACAGAACAAGAGCTGACTGAGAATAAGGTGATAGTAGCGATAGGCTAATTGAAGAATTCAAGTGAAATTTTCAAACGCCCTACCAAAGGGGCAATTATTAACCATAAATTTTAAAAGTCATGGCAAAGATGCTAAGTAATCGAATGTCGAGTGAAAAGCTACTAAACAATGCAATCAGACACCAGCGATTGTGCAATCAGGTAGTAGGTGCCGAAAAGCTGGGCGCAGCGATTCAAATCCCTATCAACAATCTAAAGGAAAAGTACCAACTGAGTCAAGATCGCATGCAGGATAAAACGGCTGACTACGATAATGTGGTTTTAAGAGATACCATATTGGATGACGTGATCAGAGACATTTCGGATGCTGCCAAACAATACGATCGCAAGAATGTGGGACGTGGAATTTATACCCTTCTGTTTCCTGATGGCAAAACTCAAAGCATTATTAAGGCCTCTATGACTAAGGAACCCGATAAGGCTGAGCAACTACTACTTCGCTTCAACAATTTTGAAGAAGATGATGCCATGTTAGTACACAAAGAGCCCTTAAGCAAGACTATTGCTGATGCTAGAACAGCGATAAGTGTCTACGAGCAGGCGATTACCAATGAAAAGAAAGCTTTGGCCGAAGAAGCCATGGCTAAAGACGATTTGGTTAGGCAGTACGAATTTAATTTCCACGATGCAGCCAAACTCTTTGGTAAAAAGTTTGCCAACCGACTGTTCCCCAAAACGCCCAGAACTAAAAAAGAGGTCCCTACAGAAGTGGTTGTTACGGAATAGACCCTAAAAAGTAAAAACGTATGCCCATCGGGCAAGAAAAGAAGACGACACCCGCCTGTCGTACCTTACGCCATCAAGAAAAGCAGTCTACCCCAGCAGGCAGACTGCTTTTCTTTGTGGTATTCTCTTCTGCACGCTAATTACCTATAGATTTCCAAATGGGAATGCGGACAAAATTCAGGCTGCTAGATGCACACCATGTGGAAGTGCACCCGTCACCACAATTACATGATGATTTCCATTTGGAAAAGCACCCCTTACCAAAATGACGAGCACATTTCCAGCTGGAAAAGCAGGCGAAATCATTTTTTAATTGAAAAATACCCCTGCCGGGAAAACATTTACCATTAGGGAACTGGGAATTGATGTGACTATTGGAAGAGAAATTTTTCTATGCTTAAGGAAACCAGACAGGGAAACGTTTAAAGAAAAAAAGCCACAACAATCAACTTTAAATCAGAGAGTTACTTGGCTCGCACAGAAAATCTGCGTATCTTAGGGTATACAAAATTTAGGATCATGACAGTAATAGTAAAAGGCGATGTGGTTTCATCAATGGGTAATAAAATGACTGTGAGACGGTTCACTTCAAAAGGTCAGGTTATTACGAATTGGTTCGATGGTGAGATCATCACAGAAGGCATCTTTACAAATGCTGAATTGGATGTGAAGCCTTCAAAAAAGTCTGATTGTGAATTTGAAATTGGAGATTGTGTCCATTTAAGATCAGAAAAAGCTTTAGATCTTATCATCCTGGACGTTATCGAACATATGGATGATATCCTTATTGAGTGCCGGTATTGGTTTAAAAGAAAAACCCATATTATAAAACTCTATAAGGAACAATTAGAAAAAGAAGAAACTCCAAGATCACGCAGATGATCTGCCGAAAATGATTTTACAAGCTACAGCCAAAATACACGAGACTGCATGAGCGGTACAAATCTACACATGCAGCCTTCACCATTTTTTTATTGAGAAAGCCCAGGTCTGATGGACTTGGGCTTTTAATTTTAGCTCGAAAGAGAGCTGTTTGGGTGGAGCTGCATGAGAACACTGCGGCTCTACAAGCCTCACAGCCTCAGGCTTATTTTTCCTTTCTATTTTTCTACGCGGAAATGGCGGTTTATATTTTTCAATAATTAACTCAATAATGACTACTTACTTTTTAAGTATAAATACAATGGCTATAGTTAGATTGATGACAAAAACACTCGCTGCTCCGTAATATAAGCGCTTTAGAATTGTTGCAAATTTTAAAAGCTTTCTATCCTGTGATCTATAATATTCAATTCTCTTCTCATTCCCTTCACACAAAAATTCACCATCTCTAAAAGCATTAATAAAAGTCACACAGAAATTATGCTCTTTCTTCATCCGAGATTTTACATTAAACAAATCAGATTTTAACTCTATATATTGAGTATCTAAAAAATCGATGCTCACCTTTTTTATTAAATCGTACCGATTAAACAGAAACTTATAAATAACTAAAAGAACAATTAAGGATATAATGCTCAATTTATAAGTGAGTATCAGTTCATCTTTATAGTTGAAATCTGCAATTTCAGGATCAACCATAAACCCAAAGAATAGCGTAGCAAATACAATTATCCAATTAAGGGTATTCGACATTTCCACTGCCATTTTAGAATCAATTTCTTCAGATCGCCTTAGTTTATCTACTGAATCAAATAGCAATTCTTTAATTTGTTCATCGGTCATTTGTTTGTCTTGCATACAAGCTGTTCTTAAAATTCTTATCCATTCATAACATCTTTCAAATCTTTTAAGAAAACTGAAAGGGTATTGATTGAGCTATTTATATTATCAAGAAATTCTTGGGTTGAAATAATTTTCCCTCCACCAATTCTTAAACATTTTTTTCCTTCAATTTCAGAGATCGTAGATCTATTATCTCTAAGTGTTGGTGTAAATCTATGGGCAAATGCATTTCGATATTGAGAAGCATTTTTCGTCGTTTCAATAAAACTTTTGATGAGATTCTTAATTTCTGAATTCTCAATTTTATTAATAAAGGCTTGATTAAAAAAAAGCCTATCCTCCGCTATATCAACCCTATAATACAATCTTATAATTTGTGCAATTATATCACGAGTCGAAAAAAAATGGTAGTAATATATCTCAGCATAATAATCAAACATCACCCCATTTACAACTCGATTTTTGTCAGTATCCTCACGGTAATCCCCTTCAGAAAATCCCCTATTATAATTGGTTAATGCATATATGAATGTTTCGTTAAGCTTCCCTATGCGATTAATCAAACAATTATCCCACCAATAGAGATTGCTATTCCTCGAAGCATCAGCAAACGACATTTTTTTTACAATAATTGACTCTGCCTCACTATTAAACTTAAAATCAAAACAACATAACTTGGGAGTTATTTTTTGTATTTCCGAACGCTCTTCTTTAGTCGGAAATTTTAATTGATCGGATTCAATATTAATTTCTGTCATCTGAATCTTATATTATTGGTTTAGGTGCTTAATACTATTCATTTAAAATTTACGCTCCAGTGGAAAAAATAAATTAAACAGCACAACCAGATAAAGCCTGATCAACCGATACCAATAAGGGCGTTTCTTCTTTTCCTCAGGAATTATTATATACTTTCTAGAGCTCCTTTAATCCATTGCACTCCCCCACTAAGTGCTTGTTTAATAAGCTCATTCTTTGCAGCAACATAGAATGCTTTTAAAATGTCTAATCCTTCTTTTCTTGCTAAAGCAAAAAAGTGACTTAACCTTTTAACAGTGGCTTGTTTTGTTAGGTTAGGAAGATCTTCTTTGATCACTACAGCTTCTGTTATGAGATCTTCTTTGATAATTTCTTGATTTTTCAAAGCAACAACAGCAGAATCTAGAAATTCAGTTAGCATCAACTGTTTTTCAAGGCTAAAAGGCTTTTCATTGGCGTCTTCATCAACAAGTTTAAAGTTATCAAAGAACTCATCTTCATAAGCTTTTAAGATGCTATCTTCTGGAGATATCTGGACATTATTATATTGCCTAATTAGACCTATCCATGCTTGAAGATGTCTTGTTATCTGATCAGCAAACATCTGACCTTTCTGTGGTTCAAGATTAGTGGTATTATGCGGTATCCTCCTTAAAAGAAAAAGAACTTTGTTCTGCTTATATTCGGGTTTTGAAATACAAAACTCGAAAGTAGATGCAGGATCCATATCTACAATTTTCATTTCAAAATCATGATCTTTTTCAATTTTAATAAGGCTACTATGTTTTTCAACAATGCTTCTTATCTGGGTGAAAACAGATTGAATTGTTTGCAAGTAAGCTAATGGGTATTCTTTTGGGTTAATCATTTCAAGTTTTGGATTAAATAAATTCGTTATTATTTTGTTTCAACGTCTCCCCCACATTCAACCCCTCAGTTTTAACATTATTTTGCTTCAGCCGCTTGAGCATTAGCAGAACTCATAATTCCTTTCTCCACTTTACTAGGCAGTACGAAAAGGAATTCCGCTAAGGCCAGAGTAAAATCAATAACTCTTTGAGCTTCTTGTTCGGTAGGCAGACCATGATCTTCATCTGCGTGACGTTGCCCATTGGCTTCCAAGCGTACCTGGTGTGCCCATTTTGCCATCTCTTCGGTGATAAGATGATCTTCAGTTGCTTTATTTATTCTTGGATACATTCCTCCCTCTGTATATCCTTTAGCTTTAAGCATGGCATCAACTGAAGATGCAGAAAGCATTATAGATCCAGCAGGAGCATGTAAACTATCGATAGCTTGTTTTAGGTATTCTTTTGCAGGGTTTGGGATAATTGAATCTACAATTTTTGCTTCAGGATACATTGAAGTAATAGAAGCATTACTTGCATTTGCAGAAGCCAAAATCATGCCCCCACATTTTGAGCACAGATATGTTTTCCAAGCTCTTTTATTCTGTCCTAAATGATTAATTGTTTCTTGAAAAAACTGTGTAACCAGTAAAGGTTGTGCAATTTTGCAATGCGGACATCTATCAAGAATTAATTGGTTAGCTAAATTGGGCATATTATTAGATTTTGTTTACGTTATATTTCAACTCCCCCTCATTCTCACAACTCAATTACCACATCAAATATTAAGCATAACAATATTACTGAAATCATCACGAATTAGCAAGACATAATATAAATGATAATAGTGCTGTATTCAATTTTCCCCGCTAGCGCGAGCTTGTAGCTCGTGCTCTGCGAATGCAGTCCCGCTGCCGCACGAAACGAAGTTCGACGAAGTCAATCTATCGTGTGGTTTCTACATCCAACGTACCCTTTTTAAAATATTTAATTCTCTTAAATCTCTCTTATTAATATTTATAATTCGTTTTCTACAGCAATTCTTTTAATTACCACACGATACAACCGAAACGCAGTGGAGCTCAGCGAAGCTAATCATGCGGCAGCAGCATTAGAACTTTACAAGCAACAAACGCTGTCAGCTGCAAGCAGGCTGACAGGTTTTATATGGCAACAGACCTGACAGGTTTCAAAAACCTGTCAGGTCTCTTTTATTTAATACGTTTGGAAAAAGATCGACAAAAACCCTACAGCGTCGGAGACCTGTTGGCGTTTGAACTTTAAAATCAACGAACAAAAAAAAAAGGAACCCTTCGAGGTTACTTTCTGTATTTTATTGTGGATTCTTACTTCTTTACAGATATCAAATGAATATCGAAAATCAAGACAGAACCACCTGGAATTCCTCTTGTATCATAAGGTCCATAACCTAAGTGAGAGGGAACCAAAAGCGTTCCTTTTCCGCCTTCTTTAAAATAAGTGATGCCTTCGGTCCATCCTTTTATTACTCTTTTCAATGGAAATGAAATACCTCTCTCACTACTCTCGTCGAAAACTTCTCCATTTAAATAATGCCCTCTATAGGCTACCTGAACGGTTGATGCACTTGTAGGTTTAGCACCTTCTCCTGCCACATCAACTACATAATATAAACCAGATTCACACTTTGTTGCATTCAGTTTATTTGTCTTTATATACTCGGTAATTTGCTTTTCATTTATAGTCGCGAAATCTTTCTCAGGCCCACTTGAACAAGAAACTAAAAAGGCAAATACGATGGCTAATAAGCTATACTTCATTTTTATCAATTTTATTAAAAAAACAAATATAGTAAAATGTGGGCATCCTGGCTATTACAAAAAACAAATCACAAACACCCGGATAAAAGACTAAACCTATGACACTTGGTGGCTTCCAAACAATCACTATACTATATCTATAGTAACTATTACTATATTTGTAGTAATAATTACTACAAATATAGTAGAGTTAAAAAAAAACGATTATATTTGTTGTATAAATTAATATTCAGAAACCCTATGGACTTAAAATCATTGACAAAAGCAGAAGAACAAATCATGCAAATTATCTGGAAGTTGCGCGAAGCTATTGTTAAGGATATACTTGCAGAATTTGAAGGATCAAAACCTGCCTATACGACCATTGCAACCGTTTTAACTGTATTAGAGAAAAAAGGTTTTGTTTCGCATCGCAAAATTGGAAACTCAAAACTATTTACACCTGCTATAAGCAAAGCTGAGTATACCAAATTCCAAGTCACCTCTTTATTGGGAAACTACTTTGGCGGATCGTTCCCTAAATTGGCCAGTTTTTTTGCTAAAGAAAACGATATGGACATTTCCGATTTGGAAAAAGTTCTGAAAGAAGCAGAGAAGGAAATGATGAAAGATCAAGAAAAAAATTAGAAAGATGGAAGTATTATTAGAAATATTAATTCGCGCTTCAATCGGTATAGCTCTATTCTATGCGCTGTACTGGCTGCTTTTAAGGCAATCTACTCATTTCAAAGCGAATCGTCTTTTTCTACTCATAAGCCTAATGGTTTCAGTCGTATTAGCATTAGTTCCCATTCAATATCAAGTGTTGATACAGGCTCCTTCATCACCTGCTTTAAGTGACTATAGCGGCATTTTTAATCGTGAGGTTGCGAACACAAGCACCAACGAACAAGATTCAAATGGTATAGGCTTATGGGGTATTTTGTTTTTAATTTATAGCATTGGATCTGCAATTGTACTGCTACGTTTACTAGTACAATGCGGAAAACCCTTGCTGATTATTTCCAAATCGAAGCCTAAAAAAATTTACGATTGTTTGATTCACGAAAACAAGGTATTCAGTTCACCATTTTCGTTTTTCAATCGAATATTAATCAATCCTGAATATTTTCAACAGGACGAAATAGATGACATACTAACTCATGAAAAAGTGCACATTCAGGAGCGTCATTGGATCGATCTGTTCATTATAGAGCTGTTAACAGTTGTTTTCTGGTTCAATCCATTTATATGGTTCTTTGAACGAGCAATTAAACAAAACCATGAATACCTGGCCGACGAAGGTGTATTATCCCGGGGCCACTCACCTGTCAGGTATCAGGCATTATTAATTAACCGGCTAATGGGGACACAAGTAATTGGTTTGGCCAATCACTTTAATTCGTCTCTCGGCCTAACCCGATTTAAGATGATGACAAAAGAAAAAACAGCGAAACGTAAATTGTTTCGAATGATATGGGGAATCCCTGTATTGGCAATTCTATTAATGGCTTTTGCTAAGCCCGAATACAAGGTTCAAGCTAATAAAGAAGTGCAAACAAACACAATGGAAAACAATATTAAGCTATCTGATAAAGATGTTCCTGTCACGATTAAAGGTATTGTAAAAGACAAGGATGGAAACCCAATGACGGGAGCATCAGTTATTCTTCAGGGCACCACAACAGGTACTGTTGCTGATAGAAATGGAGCTTATGAAATTGAGCTACCTAATGAAGGAGAATTTGGTCTATTTGTTTCCTTTGTTGGTTATCAAACCATTTCGAATACCCTTACAGTAGAATCATCAACCGATACTGAATGGAAACATGATTTTATAATGGAACGAGAAGTCATAAAAATTGATTCAAAAGACCTAATGAATGCCGGAGATGTTCCACCACCACCACCACCACCAGCACCTGAATTTGACAAAAACTCAGACAAACCTGTTTTTATAATTGTTGAGGATATGCCACAATACAAGCAAGGTTTTTACGGCTTATCTCAATATGTAAAAAAACAAAAAAGCAAGCTTCAGAATAAATTTGGTAAAAAACTAAATGGGAATGCAACGGTAGGCTTCACTATAACTAAAAAAGGAGAAGTCAGTAACATTCAAATCCTAAACAAAAGCAATGATATAGCTGCAAAAGCTGCTACAAAAATTGCAAGTGAGATGGAAAATTGGAAACCAGGTTCACAAAGAGGGAAAAAGGTTTCGGTTGATTTTGCAATGGAACTAGAATTTTAAGAAGATTAATTTCGATATTATTATAAAATAAAGTGCTGTTATTACTCCTTGGGGAGATATGACAGCACTTGTTTATTTAACAAGGTCTTGCCAAGCAGGTCTAAATTAAACGATCCAATTTTTCTTTTAATAGAGCTTATGGAACTACACCCCTCCACTGCAAGTCTGCGACTTATGGAAGAAGCAAGAAGATAACAGCCCTCTGCATCTCCACTGAAAATAGAGTATTTTGCAAAACTTAAGATGGCGTCAGAACTTTTATTAAATTTACCCTTCAAGGCATTAACTCACCGAAACCTAAGTTAGATTAGACATGAAAAAAACGCTACTCATTTTAAGCTTGCTTGTATTATTTAATCCCCTATTTGCACAAATTGATACAGTGCCCAATTTCCCGGATTTAAAGGGGCCCTATTTGGGACAAAAAGCACCCGGGGCCACACCTGAACTATTTGCACCCGGCATCATATCCAATGGACTGGGAAACCGCGATGTAACCATATCCCCTGACGGGCAGGAGATGTATTTTACGACTCACACGGCTAAATTCCAATATGCAAGCATCATCTTCTCAAAACAGGTTAATGGTAGCTGGATCCAGCCCGAACTAGCTCCCTTTGCTACTGATTCACGTTATAAATACCTGGAGCCCGCTTTTAGCTGCGATGGTAAGAAACTGTTTTTCGTATCAGACAGGCCAAAGGATGGCATTGGTGAACCCGGAGCCGAGGACATCTGGGTTGTTGACCGGGTAAACGACACATGGGGTGAACCCTATAACCTGGGTGAACCTGTTAATTTCGAAGGAGGCGATTTTTTCCCTTCACTCACAGAGGATGGTACCCTGTACTTCACAAGAAACGAACTGGAAGGCAGGATTAGTAATATTTACAGGTCGAGGCTTGTAGATGGCCAATATACCACACCGGAGAAATTACCCGAACAAATTAATTGCGGAACCAATCGATTTAATGCCTATGTGGCTCCCGACGAGAGCTTTGTTGTTGTTCCTGCTGTAGGTGTTGAGGATGGCTATAATGGGGTACATTACTATATCGTTTTTAGAAATGAAGACGATACCTGGCTGGAACCACTTGCACTGGGCTCAGAAATAAATACACCAAGGGGAACCGGATGGTCTTTCTACATCTCACCTGATAAGAAATATGTGTTCTATATGGCTACAAAGCCACTTCCTGCGGATAAACTGCCAAAATCTTTAAGCCTGGAGTTCTTTCAAAATTTTGCAGAAATGCCTCAAAACGGCAACCCGGATATATATTGGATGGAAGCCTCAAGTATTGAGGACATAAAAGCTGATCATATAAAGAAGTAGCATTAAAGAGAATTGACATAAGTACTCTCACTTTGATATATAAATCATGGTTTTATAAGTCTCAACTTGATTTATAGATCAAGTACATGTCCGTAGGGTTCTCCACCTTTCAGGGGAGATGTCCGACAGGAAAGAGGGGTGTAAATTTTTCTCATCAGCATTTTTTTAATAACAGTCAGTATTATTTCGCACCCTATCGCCTATCGGCACTTTCCCTACCGTGTCCGCCGAACAAGTTCTTTGGCAGGTGCGAAAAGGAAAAGATTCATTTGTATAGCTATCATACAGAATGAAACATTTATATTTTATTTTTTCAAGATATGCATAGAGATGCAAAACAAGTACAGATGATTTCTCTTCTTGAAAACAAAAGCTGATAAACAAAGGTGCAGCGCACCGAACTGTTTGTAGCTACAATGAACCTACGATTATAGAACCGCGCCCTTAAAAATTCTTCCGAATTTTTAAGGGCGCGGTTCATTTTAATGTAAATATGATTTGGCTACAAACAGTTCGCAGCTCCGCTGCTTGATAGCAATCGGGAGAATTTTTATTCACAATACCACACTCAATCACTTCGGTCCTAAGGATTGATTTCTCAGGTAATCAAGCTTAGTTCCAATGCGTCAAAGAGGGAACATGTGACATAAAATTTATTTATTTTTTGAAAAAAAGTGAAATAAAAATGTAACTATCCTAATTTTACATGACTAAATAGACAACAATAAAAACTTATACATTGAAAAAAGAAGATCAGTTTAATCAGATACTCTCGGAAAATAGTGATCGCATACAGAGGATATGCCGCTACTACAATTCGAATGCCGAAGATCAGAAAGATATGTACCAGGAGGTGCTGGTTAATATTTGGAAAAGCCTTGACAATTTCAGAGGGGATTCGGCTATCAGCACCTGGGTTTACCGTGTGGCTGTGAATACCTCTCTAAGTTTTACAGGCAAGACTTATAAGCAAATGAAGCTGATGGTAAACGGCAACACCCAAAACCTGAGTTCCATTTTAGATGATGAAAGCCTTGAAGCCAAACATAAAGAGGAAAGTCAATTGAATCAGCTTCAAAACGAACTCAACCTCTTATCGGTAATCGACAAGGCTTTAATATCCCTGATGCTTGAGGGGCTATCGATGAAAGAAATAGCCGATGTGATTGGTATAACCGAACCGAATGTAAAGGTTAAAATCCATAGAATTAAAGCGCATCTTAAAACCAAACTTACAGGAGGGACTCATGAACTTAAATAAAAACAACAGCGAAAAAGTCAATCTGGATCAATTGCTAGGCAAACTACAGAAAGAGGATAACAATTACTCCAACCTGTGTAAAGCTCTTAAGCTCATTTATTGGATTTTGATACCTCTTTACACGCTAATGGCGATACTAACATATTTCGAAACTAAAGAGATAAATGACCTGATTGGAGGCCTCTTATTTGTTGTCTCTTTTCTAATCTTTGCACTTGTAATGGGAAACTTCCAGAAAGAATACAAGAATGCAGATTATTCATTACCAACCCTAAGCATGTTAAAAAAGGCAGTACAAAGATACCAACCATTCAGAGCTAAAAGCATATGGGCCTTTGTCGCATTTTTCGTTATGGATGCTGGTTTTTGTATGAGCTCAAATTTTAGCTCACGTGCTATTGAATTTCAGGTTTATATTATCGGTCTGTTTTTCGCAGCGGTTGCAGTTGGTTTAATCATCTGGTACTTCAAGTACAAGCCATTACGGGATAATGCCTTAGCCATTATTGCAGAAATTGAGGGAGAATAAAATTGAAATTATTGAGCTTTAAACATTATAAACATATGAAAAACATACTCCACTATACACTATTGTTAAGCTTTGTATTGGGAAATATAATCCTATTACTAAGCAGACAATTCAGAGATAAAATATCAGATTTTGAATTAGGCTTTTTTGAAGGTGTTGGAATTGTCTTAACACTGGCTGGAACTGGATATTTAGTGTACTACGCTATAGATAAAAAGTTTATTACCAAGGACACAAAAAAATAATGAATTGAGCCTTATCTCTCAGGTACATCAGTTCGCCTGAACGAGTTAATCCAGTAGGCTCCTATGAGTCATTAATAAATGAAATAACAACACGATGAGAAATGAATTAAAAATTGGAATTTTGAGCTTAGTCCTGTATATTATTCTGGAGCGTTTCACATCAACTCCCGATTTTGTATTAGGTATGCTTATCGGATTGTCAATAGCTTATAATCTGCTAGCCTTATTGCCGGATTCTGCCTACAATAAAGTTAAAGCGTGGAAAAAATAAAAACGGTCTTCGGCTAAATAAATTGCTCTATAAAACTAAAACAAGTTTGAGATGGAAAAGTTTTTATTGTTAGCTCTTTTTGGTATCAGTATGGCGCATTTAGAAGGCGTCACTGTGGTCTATCTTCGCCGTGCTCTTGGTATTCTTGATACCCAAACAAATAAAGAATTGCTCCAAAAGATTCCCAAAGACTATATTTTCATTGAAAAAACCAGGGAAGTCGCTACTATCGTGATGCTTGTATGCATCGCTCTTCTGGTTGGGGAAACATGGCTTGATATGATCGTCGTCTTTCTATGGACCTTCGCCTTTTGGGATCTATTCTATTATCTCTCTCTTTATCTTGTGATTAAATGGCCGCCAAAGTTCACCACGATTGATGTCCTTTTCCTGATTCCACGTCCCTGGATAGCACCTGTCTGGTTTCCCATTGGTATATCCTCAATCACCATCATCGTTATTACGATCCTGCTTCTGACTTCGTGCGTGTAGTATAGCACCTATTTTGGTGCTCAACAGACAGTGAAATAATAATTATCCCTTAAACTGATTTCTGGATTCCAGAATAGCCAACATATTTTCTTCTGCCCAACTTGTAAGATTATGAATGTGTGGCATTAAGGACTTGCCTCTCTCAGTCATTTCATATTCAACCCGTGGTGGGATCTCAGGGTAAATCGTACGTTTTACGATACCATCGGCTTCGAGAGTACGCAATGTAACGGTCAGCATTTTTGCTGATATTTCACCTGTAATCTTATGTAACTCATTGAATCGCATCTTTTCTACCTTATCCAAAGACAGGAGTACCAGTACCGACCACTTATCACCAAACCTGTCCAATACGATTCTAACAGGACATTTCCCGACTGTAGAATCTTTTTTCAAATTATTTTCCATCCTATTTAATTGAATACCAACACTAGTTTCTTCAAAGTAAGTATCGCACTAAAAAGTACCTTCTTGTTTGAACTATTGTGCCTGTATACCTTTGACTCACCAAAAGTAAGTTAGTTTTATTTGGTGAGCAATAGTGAGTAACAATTAAATATGAAGTGATATGAGTAAAATTTTAATTACAGGTGCTTCAGGTAATTTAGGGAGATCTGTTATCAAGCATTTGTTGAAAGAGATTAAAGCAGAACTACTGTGAAGGATTACTTAAAAGCAGTATATTCTTAATTCACTATAGAAAACTTTCAAAGACGTTTCTTAAATACAAGAGCCCTATTCCTGAATCGGGAAAGGCACAAACAAATCAAAATTTACAATTCAAAACAATAACAACTATGGATTTAATTTCAATTGAAAAAGCCATTGAAACAAACGTGTATCATATGCATCCGGACAAAAAAGTACCCCTGCATTTACATGAAGGCTTGGATGAAATATTTTATTGCATAAAGGGCACAGGCTTTGGTGTTCTGGAAAATAAGGAAATAGAGATGAATGTAGGGGATTCCTTTATTGTCCCAGCAGGAACAATGCATACGCTCAGAAGCGATGGCGATCTTTACGTGACTGCTTTTCTTGTTCCTGTAATTGACTAAAGTGACAAAAAACAAAGATCTAATCCCCTACACATCGGTAGGGGATTTTTTCACATCAGCATATCCTTCAGAATTCTTTCTTAAGTCCTGGTTTCTTTCGTAATCAGATTTGCCTCGCGCAACAACTGCTCACTGACCTCGGCAATATTGTATAACAAGACCAATTTCTGACGCTCCACACCCTTTTCGCATAAAGTGAGCTTTAAAGCCAGGTCATCCAGGAAACTGTGCAAGCCGATAGCCGGATCGCAGGGCTCATTTTCGTGCAGAGAAGTCACCGCCCTTGCCAGAACCTTTTCAATTGTCAGGAACATCACATGCTGCTCTTTATTAATGTAATTCTTTGTGTATTTATGTGCACCCAAAGCCGAAAGATAAGACAGCAGTGCGTGATTGAGATAGGTTAAGGAGAAAGCATGCTTCTGAAATTTCTGTTGCTTTTTGGGTTCCAGTTTCATACTTTTCCAGGCCAAAACCAAGGCATTATCAGCCTGATGAGCCCGATGTCTGGCAATTCGGTAATTCAAATCATCATCCTTATGCTCACGGTATTCGTCTAAAATGGCACTGAAGTAAACCTTATTTTTTTCCAGAGCTGTGGTCAACAAATTCGGCAGGTGCTTGTGTTGCCAATCGGGCCATAAAAAACGCACCACAGCAATTGCCAATACCGCACCAATAATGGTGTCCATAATTCGAGGTCCCATAACAACAAGCCCCTTGCCCGCAATCAGGTTAAAAGCAGCAATTACAAATATGGTTACAAAGACCACCGAAATGGCATAGTTTTTTCGAAGCCAAACGAAAAAGGCATAGGCTGCCGTCAACATCAACAGGGTCTGGCCCGCTGTTGTTGGAAGGATCTGAACAATCAGGACACCTGCAACCACTCCACTTAGGGTACCTAATATCCTTTGAAACAAACGCCTTCGCGTTTCGCTGTAGCTGGGTTGGCAAACAAATAAACTGGTCAGCAAAATCCAATCCCCTTTCTCAATACTGAACCATTTCATAAGAATATAACCGATCAAAAAACAGGTACTTAATCGGATGGCATAGCGGAGACGTGGATGATTCCAATTCAGTTGTTCGGTAAATCGTTCCCAAAGCGAGCGGGAATCCCGGTCCACTCGGGGTAGCAGTCCTGTCTCCACATTATAGTTCAAGTTCTGTAAAGAAATATGCGACTGTGTGAGGTTTTTCAGCAAAAGAGACAAGTTGTTTGTCTCATGATTCGATAATTGCTTTTTAATTTGATCATTTAAAGCTGCTATCGTCCACTTTAATGATACCGGGTGTTGGTAGCTGGTTCCGGTAAGCAGGCTTTTTGAAAGCTGATGGCAGGCCTGCGACAATTGCAGCATGAGTTGTCCTAATCCTTCCAACATCTCATGATTATCAGAATCCTTGCTCAATAAATCGTAACGCTCATGGCTCGAAGCGGCTCTTTCGTGAAGACTTTGCAGTAATAAGAACTTGTGCAAATATGGGCGAAGCATATTCTGATCTTCAAGAGCATCAGCATAGGAGTTCAAAACATTTTTGCAGCGTTCCAGGGAATTAATCACCTGTATGTTTTGCATTGACAGTCGGTTAATCAACTTCTCCTGAACCTTGGCTTCACTGGGAAAAAGTCTCGACTTTTCTTTCATGTAAAGCGATAGATCTTCAAAACCCTGAGCCAATTGTTCTTCAAGTAAACGCCAGGGATTTGAAACAAGCAATAACAAAGAAAGGACACCATAGCATAATGCGCCGGCAGGCAGTAAAAGGGGTTGCCAGTACCACTCGGGGCTAATATCTGATCCCAGCATGGTGTAAATAGCCACAAGCAAAGCCCCGAAAGTGACACCCCGGTAGCGTTCGCCCAGCCCGCCAAGAATAATGAAGGTAAGTGTAGACCCCACTAAACCGATACCAAACAGAATGGGAAACGGTCGCAACAACTCAACGGATGCACTTGATATGGCAAAACTAATCAGTGTAAGCATCAAGGCTTTTACTCTCCCCTTGGGATGGTCATCTGTTTCGGAAAGCGCACCCGCCAAGGCCCCTAATCCAAGTGTTACGCCAATAAATGAAAGATTCAGAGCGACAAATGGAATCACTAAAACAGCCATAGCTATTGCCGCCTTTAATGCAAACAAACGGTTTGGGTAACGCCAAAAAGTGGTCACCCAAAACTCCTGCCATCCCCCGGCTTTCAACTTTCTTTTTTTGCCTGCACTCATCTTCTCTTTATTAAGTCTTGATTAACCGACAAAGGTAGCAGAACAATTTAAATTCTCAGAGAATGGAATCCCCAATTATCGACATAAGCCTGTGCCAAAACAAATGCCCAAGTTCCAAAGACCCGGGCATTTTTATTAATTAAAATGCTAGTCGATTAGATGTATGAGACATTAAGCAAGGCTGCGCTTAGTTTCTGTTAATTGATTTTGTAACCCTCTCTTTTCTTTCTCATCGCTAATCGCTTTTCGCATCTGAGTTATAAAACCAGAGAACAAAGCTTCTGCTTCCGGTTTAAACTTACCAAGTGTATCACTGATATTATCATACAGCTGCCATACTTTTTGTTGAACTGAGGTGATATATGCATCGTCACCTTCAATAGGTATTCTTCGAAACTCCCGATATGATAAGATACCGTAACAGAAATCGAGCTTGTTATCTTTATAAAAATCGTGACTCAATACTTTGAACAGCAAACAGCAACCTTTAACGGGAACATTAATTTCGATATAAGGCATTTTTTGTCCAAATATGAAAGAACCGCCATCGGGTACGTTGTGGAAACCGACAATCTCTTCGTCAATTCGGATTTCTTCATTGGCTTTGTCTAATTCGGGAAATTGCAGCTCGAATTTAGTCAGGATTTCAGATTCAAAATCATCCGAAATGAGATCACAATCGGGGGCTTTGATTATTGCGCTGTGAACCTTTTTATTAAGCTGATCGAATACAAGTTTCATGATTTTTTTTCTTTAGCTTATTTATACACCTATCAAAAAATCGCCACGCCCCTAAAACGCTGGCTATATCAATAATACAAAAATTCCAACAGATTTACAAGACATAATTGACATTAAAACAGAATGATATGAGATTAACTCTTAGAACATTTAGTTATAAAAATCTCTCCAAACTATCCGTTTTAGGCATTCGTCTCTTTGATGTAAAAGCCCTATTTACGTAGAGCAGGAAGAAATAAAAACACGAAATAATACCACCTAACAATCAGCCGATTACAGGCCTTTTATTTTTAAAACAAGCGAACTATTTAGATTTTATATTTTTAGACTAAAGAAAAGCTTGTGTTATAATATCCTGAATATTATGCTTTAGAAGCATCCATTTCCATGATTCTGTTATTCGTTCAATCCGGGCACTATTTAGTCTGTTTTTTAGAACGGTTTCTATATCACTTTTTTGTTTAAACCAATGCATTAGCGGGATTGTAAGTATAAACCGCAGATTCATTTCCAGGGGCATTATCTGCTCTTGATAACTAATAGATATCATTAGATGCAGAGGATTGAACCCATTTTGAACCTCAACGAATCGCTATTATACCCCTTCCTCTTTAGCTTTCTCTAGCTTTGATCTTTAATAAACCGGACAAACAATAAACTCAACTATGAAAAAAATTCAAGTACTCCTGATACTTGCCAGCTTAAGTTTAAGCTGGGGATGCAGCCCTAAGCAGGAAAAGCAAGTTAGCTATTGGAATGCTCAGCTTCCCGTTGAAGAACGAGTAGATGATCTTCTAAACCGAATGACACTGGAAGAAAAAATAGCCCAAATGTGTCAATATGTAGGCCTGGAACACATCAGGGAAGCCGAAAAAGTGATGACTGAAAAAGACTTGACCGATAATGATGCCATGGGCTACTATCCGGGACTTTCATCGAAGGCTCTGGAGGGAATGACACAAAAAGGATTGGTTGGCTCTTTTCTACATGTCAAAGATCCGGAAGAAGCTAATGCATTACAAAAATTGGCTCAAGAGAGTCGATTGAAAATTCCTTTGCTGATTGGCATTGATGCCATTCATGGCAATGGCCTGAATGAGGGGGCAACAATCTATCCGACACCAATTGGAATGGCAAGTACCTGGGAACCTGCTCTTATTGAACGAAGTGCCCGGGAAACAGCCTTGGAAATGCGTGCCATGGGTGCTCAATGGGCATTTACCCCCAATGTGGACATTGCTCGCGATGCCCGTTGGGGAAGAGTCGGGGAAACTTTTGGGGAGGATCCTCATTTGGTATCGGCCATGGGTATTGCCATGATTCGTGGTATGCAAGGTAAAGATTTTACAGGTGAGGATAAGGTCATTGCCTGTGCCAAGCACCTGATTGCCGGCAGCGAACCCGTAAATGGTTTGAATGCGGCTCCTATGGATATCTCTGAGAGAACTTTACGTGAAATTTATCTACCATCATACCAGGCAGCTATTGATGCGGGCGTATTTTCAATGATGGCAGCCCATAATGAGTTAAATGGCGTCCCTTGCCATTCCAACAAATACATCATGACCGATATTCTTAGAAACGAAATGGACTTCGAAGGTTTTTACGTGAGCGATTGGATGGATATTGAGCGTTTAGTTGATCAGCATTTTGTGGCTGAGAATGAGAAAGAGGCCTGCTTTCTATCGGTTGATGCCGGGATGGATATGCACATGCACGGCCCTCGCTTTCAACAACCTGTAACAGAACTGGTAGAAGAAGGAAGATTATCTGATGAGCGAATCAACCAATCGGTTCGAAAGATTCTGGAAGCCAAATTCCGACTTGGCTTGTTTGAGAATCCTTTTGTTGATATTAAAAAAGGTGAAGCAACTATTTTTGCAAAGGACCACCAGGGAACCGCTCTTGATATGGCTCGAAAATCTGTGGTATTGCTTAAGAACGATGGTGTTTTGCCTCTAAATCCTAAAAAGTACCGCAAAATACTGGTTACAGGACCTAATGCCAACAATCAAACCATTATGGGAGATTGGTCAGTCAAGCAGCCGGAAGATAAGGTGATTAGCATTTACGAAGGCTTAAAAAATGAAGCGCCTGAAAATTGCCAGGTGAACTTCTTTGATTGTGGTGAAGTCCTTTTAAAAATGGAGGATAAAAAGATTGCCAAAGCTGCACGTATGGCTAAATCTCACGATTTGACCATAGTGGTTGTGGGTGAAAATTCCATGCGATACAATTGGGATGAGAAAACTTGTGGAGAAAATACTGATCGTTCCAATATTCAGTTACCTGGTAAACAACAGAAACTGGTAGAAGCCTTGTACAAAAGCGGGAAACCTGTAGTCGTGGTTTTGGTGAACGGTCGTCCACTGGGGGTAGAATGGATTGCAGATTATGTTCCGGCATTACTGGAGGCATGGGAACCCGGAAGTTTTGGAGGAAAGGCCATTGCTGAAATTCTATTTGGCAAAGTGAATCCTAGTGGAAAGCTTCCTATCTCTATTCCAAGAAATGTGGGACAGATACAAACCGTTTACAATCATAAACCTTCGCAATATTTTCATAAATACAAAAACGATAAAAGCAGTGCCTTATTTGATTTTGGATATGGTTTGAGCTACACTAACTTCGAGTACAGCAATCTAAGTTTGGAAAATGCCGAGATAGCCAAGAACGGTTCCACAAAACTATCAGTAAAAGTGAGCAATACAGGTGCCAGACCTGGTGATGAAATTATTCAACTGTATATTCGCGATGAATACAGTTCGGTGACACGACCGGTGAAAGAACTTAAAGCCTTTAAAAAAGTAAATCTTGATCCGGGTGAATCTCAAACTATAGAGTTCATAATTACTCCGGGAATGTTGGAATTCTACAATATTCAAATGAAGAAGGTAGTAGAACCAGGTAACTTCAAGATCATGATCGGTGGTTCTTCACGAGATCAAGATCTTAAAGTAGTACGACTAAAGGTTACTGAATAGTCTTTCATAACCATACTATAATAGTCAATATCTTGTTTTAATTCAGTCGGTAGCCCTTAACGAGACTATCGACTGAAATAAAAGGTAAAGCATTACCAAATATGATCTTATAAGAGCGACTCTAAAAATAAAATACCTCTTTAATCTCTACTGAAACAAGAAAGCGGCTGTCCCATCAGGAACAGCCGCTTTTAATATTTAAGGTCTAAAATAATCTATCAAACAAAATTCAGAACTTACTGATGAGTTCCTTCATCCACCACGCAACGAAAACCAGTATGACTGAGACCTGTATCGGCGCTGGTCTTCATACGGGCTGCTACGCGGTAGCCCGAGCAGTAGCTGTCGTTGCAGAGAAAAGATCCCCCACGCACCACTTTCTTAGGTACAGTGGGCTCCTGCGGATCGTAACTTTTTGCAGGACCTATCGGATTTAGCTCACCATCCTTCACGGTTTTGTAGTAATCAGCATGATACCAGTCGGCACACCACTCCCACACATTGCCAGCCATATCGTACAAGCCAAAAGCATTGGGCTGAAATGATTTTACAGGAGAAGAGGCATAGAAACCATCTCTTCCGGTATTCTGATTGGGAAACTGTCCCTGCCAGGAATTGGCCTTCACACTGCCCTCATCCACATTCTGGTTTCCCCAGGGATAAATCTCATTGGACAAACCTCCTCGGGCAGCATACTCCCACTCCGCTTCGGTAGGTAGTCGTTTTCCTGCCCATTTACAATAGGCCATGGCATCCTCCCAGGCGACATGTACCACAGGATGATTCTCTTTATTCTTCAAATCTGAGCCAGGTCCGTCAGGCTTTCTCCAGCTGGCATCCTGTACCCAGCTCCACCATACAGGCCCCCCATTTACATTCACAGGATGGCTTGGAGGATTAAAAACAAGTGAGGCTGGCACCAAAAGACTCTCGTCTGGTTTTGGTGTGCCGGCAGGCAATTGCTTTTTCATCTCCTCCCAATCGGGCTTGCGTTCAGCTACGGTTACATAAGCCGTGGCCTCGACAAATTTTCGGAATTGGGCATTAGTCACCTCCTGAATATCCATCCAAAATCCGGACACTTCTACCTTGTGTTTGGGAAACTCATCGGCCCTGGCCTGATCGTTGTCTCCTCCCATCATAAAAGTTCCACCTGAAATGTGTACCATCCCTTCATATTCTACTTTTTCAGCTGAAGCAAAGCGGGAAGGTACATTTTGACAACAGCTTGGTACTGTTTCATTTTCGGTCGCTTTTTTAGCTGAGGACTTTCCGGAACAGGCACCCAAAATCAGGGCAACTGACAACAGTATTCCAAAACCTATATTTTGATTCATTTCACATCTCATGATATATCCCTTCGCCTCTTTACTTTATAAAATCATTAAAGGCATTATAAGTGCCTCCGTTTTGTTGAGCTTCTGCCTGCTCTTGCATCCGCATTTGCTGTGCGATCCAGTTTTTCCCCATTTCCTGCAATTGGGTATGAGCATGGGCAAAGAACATTTTATAAGATTCACAAAAGCGCGGCATGCCATTGAATTTGGGATCTTTGACACGATCTTTGGTACAACCCCCAAAACAATGCTTCAGGTAAGGGCAAATTTTGCATTTACGTGGCAAATTGGCTTTTATGCAACCAAACTGATGTTGCTTTTTGGAGTTCAGCATATTAATGATCTTTCCCTCCTTAATATTGCCCAACTTCCATTTGGGATCAACAAAGAAATCACAGGAATACACATCCCCATTGTGCTCAATAACCGTATAAACACCACACTCTTTTTGAAGTGTACACTCAGGAGCAGGGATTCCCACATAGGTATGAAAAACAGAATCGAAGTGGCGAACCGAAGTGGTTGGGATACCTTCCTTGAAGTCATTAATCCAAAGGTCCCATAGCTTACAGAGCACCTCACCATATTTTTCAGGTGAAAGCGAAAAGGATGCCGCCTGTCTTGGATTTTCCTTATCCGTTTCCACAATAGGGATAAACTGCATAAAATCAAATCCAAGGTCCTTATGGTAGTTGTAAATCTCCTCAATATGATCGGCCGAATGATCGGTCAAACAGGTCAGTACATTGGTGGCCACGCCTCTATCCAACAACATTTTTGCATTGCGGGACACAATTTCCCAGGTAGGTTTGCCAGCCTGAGTTAAGCGGTAATGGTCGTGAATGTGCTGAGGTCCGTCCAAAGACAAGCCCACCAGCCAGTTGTATTCTTTCAGAAAATCAGCCCACTCCTCATTCAAAAGCAACCCGTTGGTCTGCAGACCGTTTCCAACGTTTTTTCCATTTCCATATTTCTGTTGTAGTTCAATCACTTTTTTGAAGAAATCCAAGCCCATTAAAGTGGGTTCTCCCCCTTGCCAGCCAAAGGACACATCAGGTCCCGATTGTTCCATGACCTGGCGTATCAGTATTTCCAGAGTTTCCTCATCCATACGGTGTACCTTTTTTTGCTGGTACAATCCGGCCTTTTCAAGATAAAAGCAGTATGTACAGTCCAAATTACAATCCGGTCCTGAAGGTTTCACCAAGACTGAATTTAATGGTTTTTTAATCATATCATCTTCTCCTTTTCCACAGCCTGAAAACACATTTCAAACTATGCTCTCCCCTCCAATACGATCGGAAGCAGTTTGTGTTTTTTAATATAATAATTCAAGGAATCTAATAATCAGGATTCCTTCCCGAATAACAATTTGTCACGGTAAATATAGTTACAAACCTGTTAGTGTAGTGTGGTCTTAGCGTTCAAAATAGGATTAAAATAAGTTCATTCTTGCATTTTTAAAGGCATACAACAGGTAATAGGGCAAAAAAAAGCTTGCCACCTATTGGGAGCAAGCTTTTTATTTTTGTTGAAAAGACTCAACTTTTAGCCTAATCGTATGTTTTCATATCGATCACCTTCAAGGAAGAAATCGTATTCTCCATATCAGCTACGAGGCTGGGATTAGTTTTGAAATAAACTTTTTCTGTTCCTGAAAATTCGGGCTCAGAATAGGCAATTAGCTTAAAGCCCCAGGGAACCATCAGTGATGAGATATCATTAGAAAAACCAAGGGTACTCAATTCCGCTTCGTCATATTCCCCTGGTGCCAGGCGAACAGATTCTCCCTGATATCCGGGTTCTTTATACAATGCAATTGTTTCTGTATCCAGAATCACATCACGAACAGGAATTCCCCCGTACTCTCCTTCCGGATACCAGTTCAGATTCAAATAATCGTAAAACTTATCATCGGTATTGATACACCAGGGAACGCCTATTTTAGCCAACTCCCGAACAAAGAAAGTGGCAAACTGAACCTGGGCAGGAATATCATATTCATTCCCCTTATTGTAGTTCCCGGACATCCAGGCCCCCAGCCAGGTGGAACGACCGGTTTGGTTCATATAATCGGCCGCTGCATTAAAATGATTCAATACCAGTTGTCTTTCCTCCGGCGTACCAACAGTCCATTGTTTGTTCCCACTTAAAGCAGGCCCAGCTGCATAACAGTGCCATTCCATCATAATAAAGGGATCAGACTCATCTGGCAGTTGAATATACTGCAGATTGGCTGGTTTCGACAAACCAACCGGGGGTACAATCAGAATCCTGTAGGGATTTGATTCACGAATGGCAGGAATAATGTCAGCATAAAATTCATTCAATAACTGATGATCTTTTTTTAGGTTACCATTCAGCTCCACAAACAAATTGAAAACAAGTCTGTCGGAATAATCCTTGTATCGTTCGGCAACTGTTCGCCACCATTCGGCTGATTGTGCTTTGGCCTCATCCATATCAGCACCCTCTTCGGCATCATGTCCATGAAAAGCCAAAATTGGAATCAAGTCATGTTGCAGGCATTGGTTGATATGTTCATCCAAATGAGAAAACAGATCCTCCTCTGCCGGTTTGTTAACACGGATTCTTACAGATGAAAAACCTGCTTCGGCAATATCGATCACTTTCTTCTCATCATGATTACTAATGTACTTAGAAAATTCTGACCAGGCCACATCGAAACCTTTACCAAGAAGTGGAACTAATTCATCCGGGTAAAGTACGCCCTCGATTCTCTCTTCCTCTTGATTGTCCTCATTACTACCATCATCTCCTCCGGTATTGTCTTCAATCACTTCCTCTACTTCTTCAGCAAGTCCTGAAGAACCTCCACATCCATAGAGAGAGAAAACGGAGATTAATAAAAAGAAAAAATATCTGTTCATATATTTTATTTAGTTGATTAAAGAATAATTTGAAAAAAGGGAATCTACATCCATTTGAATGTAGCTCCCCTTCATTTTATCATGCGTATACACGAGTAATACTCATAGCATTCTTCCTATTTTAACTGCTTTAAAAAAAACGCCTGACTCAAGGCCTGCATTTCCTCACGGACTTTTTTGTATCCCTTATCATCTAGAACATTGCGAGTTTCCAACTCATCCTTTTGGTAATCGTAAAGCTCTTCAGCTACCACCAATTCTTTTTGGAACGGTTTCGTAGTTCTGTAGTGATTGCCCATCCATACCACATAACGGTATCTTTCGGTACGGAAAGCGTAACCCATGGCCTTTCCTCTTCGGAATTGACTCACGGCATATTTTTTCACACTCTTCTTTTTGCCTGTAAGAATTGGTACCAAACTCGTTCCTGCCAAATTCTCCGGTGTATCAATTCCTGAAAGTTCACAAAGGGTTGGGAAGATATCGACAAACTCTGTCGGTTTATCAATGCTAATCCCTTCTTTGGTTCTTGGCGCAGAGAAAATCAATGGAGAACGGGTAGCCTGCTCAAAATTGGTATGCTTAGCCCATAAACCATGGTCACCCAGATGCCAGCCATGATCACCCCAAAGAACAATCACGGTATTCTCTCTAAGTCCCAACGAATCCAATGCATTCAACACTTTACCTAATTGGGCATCCATATAGGAAACAGCAGCATAGTAGCCATGAATCAACTCTCTTTGCTTAGCCTCGGGTAAAAGATCCGGACCGATATCGGTATAATTTTTCAATTTTGGAATATCGCTGTAGCTCTGAATTTCTCCTGATTTGTGATAAGCAAGTTTAGGTCCGTTTTCAGAAAACTTCTGGTAGGGAGCTAAGGGAAGTTTCTCCCGATCGTATAAATCCCAATATTTTTTTGGTGCAACAAAAGGCAAATGGGGCTTCTTGAAACCTACAGCCAAAAAGAAGGGTTGATCTTGTCCTGCCAATCGTTCCATTCGCTTGATGGCCGACTTGGCTAAAACCCCATCACCATAAGCATTGTCCGGCACATCGGCACATTCGGTCGCAGGTTTAATGTGCTTCATTACGTATTTACTGACAGCTCCCCCTTTTTTATTCTTACGTTCGGCCTCAGCAGTATAATAGGCTACCTTCTCCTTGGTTTCTTTTAGCTGGTAGTGCCCCAAGACCGGTTCGTCCAGCTTTTGATCCATAAATTCCTCATCCCCCTTAAAGGCAAAAGATTCGCTCCAGGAAACTCGATCATGCTTAGCATCAACACTTCTGCGGTCATAGATCTTTCCTACACCTGTGGTTATGTAGCCCTTATTCTTAAAATGCTGTGGCAAAGTCAGGATGTCGGGATTTTTAGCTCTAATCTTGGTCTTTAAATCCCACACCTTTGTACTGTCGGGGCGTACTCCGGTAAGTAAACTGGCTCGGGAAGGAGCACAAACAGCCTGCTGGCAGTGGTTATTGGTAAACACCACACCCATCCTTGCCAAACGATCAATATTTGGGGTTTGAATTTGCTCGGTACCATAACAGCCCAATACGGGTTTAAGGTCATCTATAGCAATAAAAAGCACATTTTTCTTTTCCTGAGCCTGCCCCAACAAAGGAGCCGCTGCCATGGCTAAGGCAAAGCCTTTTTTTATGATGTTGTTATTCATTTCTAGTTTTTTTTTCACGCAAAGGCCGCAAAAGAAGGGCAAAGAACGCAGAGATATAATTATCAATAAGATAAACTTAGCGTACTTTGCGAAAAATCTTAGCGTTCTCTGCGTGGCATATGATTTAATACCAACTCACGAAAGTCAACTACTTTCTCTTCCCGAATTGCTGCTTCACCCACTTGCCTGTAGGAGTCAGATTGTTCCATTCCTGACGTACACCACTACCGGGCACAAAGACTGATGAAGCTTCGGGCTTATCGCTCAAATTCCAGTTCATCCAACTAATTTTCAACTTTTCGGGATTATTTCCAGCCAGTATATCCAACCAAATTTTTGAGCTCTCAAAATCGTTACCATCATCTCCATTATAGCTACTGGTACCCCATTCCGACACAAACACCGGAATTTGCTGAATAGCCTCGATGAAGGCTTTGTAGTTCTTGTGACTCTTCGCATAAAAATGGAAGGTGTACATGATATTGTCAAAATTCAATGGATCTTTAACAGCTGCATTTAAGTTCGAGCTCCAGTCGGGAGTTCCTACAAGAATCACTGTTTCCTTATCGTTTTCACGGATCAAAGGAATAATCACATTGGCATATTTCTTCACCTCTTCCCAAGGGGTTTTGTTAGGTTCGTTGCAAATCTCGTAAATCACGTGGTCTTTGCCAGCATGCTTCTTCGACATATGCTCCCAAAATACCTTGGAATCATCCAATACTTCATTGGGATTACCAGGCTCCATCACATGCCAATCGATAATACAGTATAGGCCTAACTCCTCAGCCAAATCAACCAGCTCATCAACCTGATTGGTATAATAAGCAGGATTATCTTTATAGTTTTTCGTGTACAAAGCGAAACGCACTGCATCCACTTTCCAGTTATCAGCAAGCTCTGTCATGGAGCTACGATTCATGCAATGTGCAAACCAGTACAATCCGTGGGAACTCATCCCTTTTAGCTGAACAGGTTCTCCTTCCTCACTACACAATTGACGATCAACTAATTTTAATTTCCCATACTTCTTAATGGGAGTCTTTGAGAATGCCGCCCCCGAAATCATCAGGGCTAGCATAAAAACGAATATTTTTTGTTTCATTTCTTTCAAAATAAATTATCCTAAAATCACTTCAACCTGATACACTTTTCCAGGCTCTCCTACAGGAATCACATTTCCAACTATGGCTTTACCATCTACCATTAGAGATGCCACACCCTTCATTACTTTATTAGGGTTTGATACCTTAATTTGATATTCGGCACCTCGGAATTGACGAGTCACTTTAAAACCATCCCACGATTGTGGAATACAAGGATCAACTAACAATCCATTCATGGCAGGACGAATTCCTAACAGGTAACGGGTAGCTGAATAATAAGCCCAAGTGGCTGTACCGCTCAACCATGGCAGGCGAGACGAACCAAATCGCTTGCTGTACACAGAATGTGTCGATTGAGCATACACATAAGGCTCAATTTCACGCACTTCAGCTGATTCATTGTAAGTTGCTGGCAAATAACTCTTGTAATATTTATAAGCACGATCACCATTCCCCAACATAGCTTCGGCCATGATAGCCCAGCCCTGAGTATGGTTGAAAATACCGGCATTCTCTTTCATTCCCGGGTTGAACAGAACGGCACGCACAATATCGAAATCAGATTTTACAAATGGAGGTGCACACAACATGATACCATAATCGGTATAAAGATCTTCGTGTACCACATTCATAGCTTTTTCGGCTTTTTCACGATTAGCATGACCACTAATAACTGACCACACCTGAGGATTCATAAAGATGTTACCCTCCTCATTTTCTTTAGCTCCAAAACTGAAACCCTTATCGCTAAAGGCACGCACATAACGGTCATCATCCCAACAATGTTTGTCGATATTTTGATCCAATATTTCAAGCTCTGCTTTTGCCCACGTCACTTCATCAGTTAATAAGAATTTCTCAGCAATTTCAATGTAAGTGGCTAAACCGTAACGCAACTGGAAAGCCACAAATACCGACTCTCCTTTATAACCTAAAACCAAACAATCGTTCCAATCGGCAGCCAAACCACAAGGAATACCATGCTCGCCAGAACGCTCTAAATTGAACTCGATAGCACGTCTTAAATGCCCAAGTACAGTATCTTTTCCCTGATCTGCATAAGGCAGTTCCTTCATATAAAAATCGAACTTACCCGTTTCGTTCACGTACTCTGGAATAGCATTGAATAACCAAAGGCAATCATCAGAGCGATACTCGTTCGCATCTGGTGCTTTTTCCTGACCTGGTTTGTGAGCAAAAGGTTTTACAACTGGCATGGCTCCTCCTGTTGCGGCCTGACCTGTGATCAAAAGTTCTAATCGCTCGCCAGCCTCTTCTGGTACCGAGTGCATCACACCCAACATATCCTGAACTGAATCGCGATAACCTAAACCATCGCGAACACCAGCATAAACCAAGCTAGCCGCTCTCGACCAAGCGTAAGTAATCTGGCAATTGTAAGGACTCCATACATTCAGCATGCTGTTGATATCGGCATCAGGCGTTTCTACTTGCATGACCTCCAGGCGGCTGTGCCAGTACGCTTTCAACTCTTCCAATTCAGATTTCAATACATTAAGATCAGCGTATCTGGCTTTCACTTCGGCACCCTCTTTTTCAGCGTGACCAATTCCCATTACGATAGCAAACTCTACTGTTTCACCTGCTTGCAATGTGATATCAGACTGTAAGACCCCACAAGGATTTCCGCCTTCAGCCAAAGAACCTTTACATTCTCCATCTTTCACAACACCAGGATTGCCGTAGCCATTATATGCGCCAATAAACTCATCACGATCGGTATCGTATCCTGATACGGGAGTACCAATTAAGGCAAAGAAAGTATGACGCTGCTGATCCTTCTGTTGAAAATCCTCAGGCATCTCAGGCATGTTCACATTCGAAGCATGATCGATCATCCCATCGACAAAAGACATTTTAGCAATGTATTGTGTGTACTGCAGGTTGCCCAAATCATCATTAGCATTCCAGTTACAAGCGTACTCCACAAATGGGAAGGCACGCAAATTGCGAACTTGCTCACTATTGTTGGTTAATTTCACCATCCAGGTTTCATAAGCTCTCCCTCTAGGAACAAAGTAAGTGACCTCTGAAGCGATGGCATTGTACTCCGAACTGATTTTGGTATAAGCCATACCATGACGACATTCGGTTCTGAATTGCTCCATGGGCTTGCCCACTGGTTGCCAGGAAGCCGACCAAAAATCTTTAGAATCTCTGTCGTGAAAATAGATATAGCGTCCAGCCTGATCCATAGGAACAGAATTGAATCTTAATCGCGTAAAACGTCCCTGCGCTGCAGATTTATAAAAGCTATAGCCTCCTGCATTATTGGTAATGATGGCTCCATAGTTGGTATCTCCCAGGTAATTGGTCCAGGATGCCGGAGTATCCGGTCGTTCAACTACGTATTCTTTATTTTTATCGTCAAAATATCCGTACTTCATGGTGCTTCTTGTTCAGGTTATTCTTTGGTTTTAGTTGTCTTCTTTTTCAATTCTTTGGAAAGCAGTTCTCCAAAGCTTTTGGCGCCTTTCACATTAAAGTGAACCGCGTCTTTCAGATCCTCTGCTTTTGATATCTCTTCACCTCTAATCAGAAACAGATTTTTATCGCCTTGTCCCTGAAATTCAGTTACAACTTGAGTCATCCTGTTTCGGAATTCAGTTATCGCCACGCCACTCTTCTTAGAGATCTTTGTTTTAGTAAAAGTTGGTGTGATGCAGTAGATCTTTGTTTTCTGATGTTTCTCACGAATGGTTTTAAGGAATGCTTGTAATCGCGTCCCATATTCCTGAGCCGTAAGTCCCTCGCCATTATAATCGTTATATCCGATGAGAATGGTCATATAATCTATCTTTTCGAAATCGTCGCGAATCATTTTAGCCATTGGTACAGATGTCTTACCTCCGCCCACAGCCAGATTGTACAATTCCCAATCCATTTCTCGCGACACCAAAAATGGGTAGGTTTGGAAAGTTCCTTGCTGACCGGTACCATGAGTGATGGAATTACCATAAGCCACATACACCGGCTTAGTTTCAGGTTTCATCTTACTTAGACTGAATCCTTGCTCAAGCTCCAAGCTTTCAAAAGCCACATTGGACCAGTTAGGCAGTGTTATTTCATACAAAACTTCCTCGCCCGGCTTCGATGATTCAAGTTCAAAAACCAATTCCGGGCCGTCTTGTCTACCAAATTTTGCCACCTTCACAAAAGCCTTATCCTGGAAAATACCAAATACAGGACCTCTGTTATCGCCTTCTAATACTTTAAAACTCAACTTTACTTTAGGACTAGCTGTTTTAAAGGACAACATCACGCCTGTGTTGGTTTGAGCTTTCTTCGGATTGAATTTACTTTTCCTCTTAGCCATGGCTAACAATTCGCTTGAATGTCTTGGAAAAATCATGGCATTGCCTTCCATGCGAGTATACTTGGTACCAGTCACCTTAATCAATGGATGATTAGCAGATATATTAGCTTCACCATTGACACGGGCTAATAATTCCGAGACAGTAACAAATTCATAGCCCTGCTTTGTCAGTTTTGGAAGAAGTGTTTTTAAGGTCTCAACAGTATGATTTCGTTCATGACATAAGATGATGGCGCCTGGGTGTATCCCCTCCATGATCCTCTTATAAATATCTTTTACAGGGACATTTTTTTTGGCATCTTTTGCATACACCGAAGCATTTATGGCCTGTAATTCTAATTTCGAAAGCACTTGCTCAACGACAGAACCATACTTCAAAAATGGAGCTCGAAATAAAGTCGGCTGGTAACTCAACTCGTTCTGATACAGTTCCTGGAAATCATTGATTTCATTCCATACCTGGATAGAATCAGACAATGCAGGCAAGCGTTTGTGATTCATTGTATGGTTGCCAATCTCATGATTTCTCTTCAATACCTCAGCAGCTATCTTCTTATTCGAAGACAATTTTTTGCCCACATTAAAAAATGTGGCTTTCCCATCTGCTTCTTCAAACAAATCCAAAATTTGCCTGGTAATTTTCGCATTAGGTCCATCGTCAAAAGTAAAGGCCACAATTTTCAATTCTGTCTTTGCAGATTGGATTGGGCTAATGGATTGACCAAACAGTCCAAAACCTGTGGCAAAAATTAAATTTAGAGCAATTATTATTTGTTTAAACATGACATTTTACGATTAACACGATTCATGATATCTTTCATCGAACTACTATAAAAAAAAGGGCTGCCTTACCAGACACATACTACACTCCAGATATGCTTTAAATTACCAAACAAAAAACACTAAACTGACAGCCCTCTTAAATTTCTCATTTTTTAATTACGCTGCTTTTGATTCAAGTCTTCGCTCTTTCAAATCCTTTTCCACCTGACTCAGGAACTTTTCATCTAATCTATAAAACACCATAAATATGGCTGCTAAAATGCTGCCTCCTGCGGGAATTAAACTCATCATCAATTGAATACCTGTTAGTGCACCATCGGCTTGTTCCACATTGGCTTTAAAACCAAAGGCGGCTAATAACCAACCTGCCAATGCACCCCCAATAGTCCATCCAAATTTCTGAGCCATGGTAGATGCCGACATTACCAAACCTGTGGCTCTTCGTCCCGTTTTCCACTCTGAATAGTCTGCAGCATCGGTATACATCGCAAATACTAAAGGTGCAGTAGGACCAAATACAAAGCTGATTAACACTTGCAGTACAAACATCATTACGATATCATCTTTACCTAAAAAGTAAAAAGCAATTGTTAAGATAGTGGTCAGAATCATGCTGTAGATATAAGCTCTTTTCTTTCCAAAAGTTCGGGCTAGCCATTCTGTTAACATGATTGATGCAATGGTTGCAACAGTTCCAGCAATCATAAAGCCGGAAGCCAAAGCATCGTTGCCCACGTAGTACTTAAAATAATACATGATGGCTCCGTTTCTTACCGAAACATAGGATAAAGTAAAGACCCCCAATACAAAAAGAATCCACCAGGGTTTATTCGCAACTAAATCTTTGACATCTTCACGAAGACTACTCTTCTGTTCTTTTGTTGGTTGCACTCTTTCTTTAGTGGTTGCAAAAGTGATCAGGAACATGATAACAGCTAGTGTTGCCATAACTATCATAGCCCACATAAAACCTTTACGCTCATTTACCACCTTGATATTCAATTCTGACTGAGTTAAATCCACTCCTTCAAAATAATCATTGAGTGGAACTGAAATTTGACCAAAACCTTTCTCCAGAGTTAAAACAGCACTTGTCGTATCTGCTTCAGCAAACATTTCTGCTGTCAGAACACAAACCGCTTGCTTTTCCACAAGGGCATCCTCTCCTTCAACAAGAGCCTCAATTTCAATTTTAGATGTACCGGTTCCCTGTTCCGAAATGATGATCTCATTCTGAACCTGTTCCACTGTGATAACGGAATCATCATTTCCACCAAACTGCTCCACCATTGGCAGGGTGATTCCCTGCACGATAAAGGCTCCCAAAAAAGCAAAAATGAAACGATACTGTGAAAAACTAGCTCGCTGTGTTGGATTGGATGAAACCACACCCATTAATGCAGAATAGGGTATATTAATGGCCGTATACATCATCATCATCAAAGTATAAGTGATGTAGGCGTACACAATTTTATTTGCTACTGTCCAATCAGGGGTGGTAAAGGTTAGTACGCCGATTATTCCAAATGGGATGGCCAACCACATAAGGTAGGGACGAAATTTTCCCCATTTTGTAATAGTTCGATCGGAAAGAATCCCCATAAGCGGGTCATTCACCGAATCCCAAATACGAGTTACCAAAAACATGGTACCTGCAGCTGCGGCAGGAATACCAAAAACATCGGTATAGAAATATAACAGGAACAGCATAAAAGACTGAAAAAACAGATTGGAGGCTGTATCGCCCAATCCGTAGCCTATTTTTTCCTTTATATGAATTTTCTCTTCACTCATCTCTTTGATTTTGTTAGGGTTTCTTTACACACATAAACCCGAACCTGCAAAAGACATTTATATCTCAGCAGGCCGGGTTTCTTCTTATTTATCTATAATTTGAAGTATGATATTTTATCATGATAATCAGTTATTGGAGTTTATCCCATAATCACTTTCACCTTATGATTTGAACCATTTTCCTGAACCGGAATGACATTGTTCTCCAGTTTTTGGTCGTTCAACCAGATTTCTTTCACGCCTTTCGATACATGATTAGGGTTAAGTATCTCAATTTGGTAGTTAGCGCCACGGAACTTACGATTCACAGTGTATGATGTCCATTCTTCAGGGATACAAGGATCAATTTTTATCCCATTATAATCTGGCTTTATGCCTAAAATATATTGAATAACAGTATAGAAATTCCAAGCAGCTGTACCCGACAACCAACTATTTTTACCTTCACCAGGCTTATAAGCATCCTTACCTGCAATCATTTGACAATACACATAAGGCTCCACTTTATGAAGCTCCTGAACTTCCTCCAAATATGACGGACAGATCTGCTTAAAATAATCCCATGCTTCCTTACCACGTCCTATCTTAGTTTCTCCAATAATAATCCATGGATTATTGTGACAGAAAATACCGGCATTCTCCTTATAACCTGCCGGATAAGTCGAAATTTCGCCATACTCTATCATATACTTAGTAAAGGCAGGATTATTCAATACAATACCGTAAGGTGTATCCAATCTCTCTTTTACACTATTCAGTGATTTCTCAACCATGCCTTCTTCTATTCCGATTTCAGCCATGGAACACCATCCTTGAGATTCAATAAAGATTTTTCCTTCTTCATTCTCGTTAGATCCCACTTTATTTCCATGGAAATCGTAAGCACGAAGGAACCATTCCCCATCCCATCCTTTAGTTTTAACAGCGTTCTTCATAGCATCCACAGCTTTCTGTGCACGCTCAGCTTCTTCAGTTTTTCCTAATTGCTTACATAAAGCGATATAATCGTTTCCATAAACAACAAACAAACCTGCGATCATTAATGATTCAGCTTTCGAACCTTCTGTATTATTCTCAGTGGTTTGGAAGGACTCATTCGGATTGGTTGAGAAACAGTTTAAGTTCAAACAGTCGTTCCAGTCGGCTCGTCCTATTAAGGGCAGTCCATTCGGTCCTAAATTATTGATGACATGATCGAAAGAAACGGTTAAATGGTTAAATAAAGGCTGAGCCAAGCTTTCATCGTTATCAAATGGTACCATTTCGTCAAGTATAGAGAAATCACCACTCTCTTTGATATAACTCACTGTACCGAGTATTAACCACATTGGATCATCGTTAAATCCTCCACCAACAGCATCATTACCTCTTTTAGTCAATGGCTGATACTGATGATAGCAGCCACCATCAGGAAACTGAGTAGAAGCGATATCAATGATTCTCTCACGAGCACGCTCAGGTACCTGATGTACGAATCCAATTAAATCCTGGTTCGAATCACGGAATCCCATACCACGACCGATACCAACCTCGAAGAATGAAGCAGAACGAGACATGTTAAAAGTCACCATACACTGGTATTGATTCCAGATGTTAACCATTCGGTTTAACTTATCATCCTCGTGATCGAGTGTGATAATACTTAATAGATTCTCCCAATAGGCAGCTAATTCAGCTAAAGCAGCATCTACTTTTTCAACGGTATCAAATTTAGCGATCTGTGCTTTTGCTTTAGTTTTATTAATGATGCCTTTGCTCTCCCACTTATCATCATCAGCATTTTCAACATAACCCAATACGAAAATCAAATCTTTACTTTCACCTGGCTTAAGCTCGATCTCGAAATAATGAGATGCAATTGGTGACCACCCATGAGCTTCAGAATTACGAGGAGCACCATCTAATACCGCTTGAGGCCCTGAAGCTTCATTATACAATCCCATGAATGATTCACGATCGGTATCAAAACCATCTATATCAGCATTTACATGATAATAGGCAAAATGGTTTCTACGTTCTTTATATTCTGTTTTATGGTAATGCGTAGAGCCTTCAATCTCTACTTCTCCTGTAGAAAGATTACGCTGAAGATTATTTTGATCATCTTCGGCATTCCATAAACACCACTCATTATAAGAGAAGAGTTTAAACTTTTTAACTTCATCACTTTTGTTGGTCAATATCATTTTTTGAATCTCGCACCAATTACCAAGTGGAACGAAAAGAGTGATTTCTGACTCAAGACCATTTTTTTCACCTTTAATCTTGGTATAGCTCAATCCGTGACGACACTCATACTTATCAAGCTCAGTCTTAACAGGTTTCCACCCTGGCGACCAAATGGTATCATTGTCGTTGATATAGAAATAACGACCACCGTTATCCATGGGTACGTTATTATAACGGTACCTGTTTAAGCGACGAAACTTTGCATCCTTATAAAAACTGTAACCACCAGCTGTATTTGAAACTAACGAGAAAAAATCTTCGTTACCTAAATAGTTAATCCATGGAAATGGCGTGTTGGGCTGAGTAATCACATACTCTCTTCTCTCATCATCAAAAAATCCGTACTTCATATGTGTAAACAATTAATGCTTTGTGGTTCTTGTTATCCCCTATTTATTATTTTTCGGCTTATCAGGCCGGATTTCGCTTTTCAGCTCCGACCCGATAATTCCTATCTTTATTACTTCTTAAATTCTCCAAAAATGCCAGGCAGATCGTTTAAATACTTCTTGAGCTCCTTTTTCAGCTTCTTTACTTTGTCAGCGTATTTTTTATCGGTATAAACATTGTCCTGCTCTTTAGAATCCTTGTTCAAATCATAGAACTGATCCGCATCGTAATAATGCTTATATCTCTTAGTCGATGGGAATTCAGCATCTCCACCACCGGGAATCAACATCAGGTGGGAGAAAGGCAGGCTTGCATCTGTAAAATGATACTTCAGCTTGTTTTCAATTCTGAAATTATTCCATTTATCCAACTTCTCCTGGCGCTGATCCATAGTCCAATTCATAGCATAATCTGGGTAACGCAAAGCGATATATTTGTGGTTATCCATTAAAACACCACGCGAGAACCCCATTTCGAAATACAATGACTTACGAATCTCCTTTTTTTCACCATTAAGAATTGGCAACATACTTTTACCATCGAAAGCTTTTAAATCTTCAACATTACCACCAGCCATTTCGTAAATAGTTGGTGCAAAATCGATATTAGAAACCAAAGCTTCGCTTGAGCTACCACATTTAAAACCACCTTTTTTCCAAATCACAGATGGGCTACTCACACCACCTTCGTAAATAGAACCTTTAGCATACTGACCATGATCATTAAAGAAATAAATAATGGTATTATCCAGTTTGCCATCCTTTTCCAGCTTCTTAATCAAAGCACCCAAAGCGTCATCAATCCACAATACATTTGCTTTGTTCTCAGGAATATTCCCTTTCTTAGCCAAACCTGCATCGATCAAACGCTGACCAATGGTTTCTTTTGCTGGCTGAACGTCTGGCGCTTTATCCAAAATTCCTTCTGAGGTTATACGACGATCAGCATCCCATGCCTGTTCTTGAGCTGTTGGGCCATGAGGCACAGTTGTAGCATAATAAAGGAAGAAAGGCTGATCCTCGGCCTTGTTCATAAAATCCAAACTCTTTTCGGTAATCCAGTCCAGATTGTGATATCTCAACTTTTCAGGTCCCAAATAACTGGGATTATCGTAATAATTGGCTCCAGCATCATCGAATCCACATTCTTTCATGGCATCTGCAATCAGCTTGGCGTTACGCTTCAGCACTCTCACAGCATCTGGTGAAGTAGGATCAGTATCCAAGGGTAATTTCTTCCAACCCTCAGCTTCGATCACATGATCTTTTCCGAAAAAACCAGTTGTGTATCCTTGTTCCTTAAGCAACTTGGCTATAGAATTTGATTTTGGAGTCATAAATGAATTCCACTGCACCACAGTTTCCCCATCCATTCTTTTAGTATCTTTCAAGAAGCCCTCGTTTTGAGCACGGCTGGCGTACTGACCGGTCAAACATGAAAAACGACTTGGCGTACAAACTGCAGAACTCACATGCTGTCCGAACATTACAGTTCCTTCCTTGGCCAGACGATCCAGATTTGGAGTCAGATTTTTCCCTTTCCCTTCGGGTAAACAGTTGAACATGTAACGCTCCATATCATCCGCAATAAAAAAGATGATATTGGGCTTCTCCTGCTGAGACACAACAGTTTTTGCCTTCGGGTAAAAAGGTTTCGTTACAGGTTCTGATGCCTGGGCCATATTTTGGCCAGCAAGCAAGCATAAGGGCATCATGGCCATTCCAAGATTCTTTGCAGATCTCGAAAAAAGGCTATTGCTTGGGGTAGATTTTATATTTTCCACGTCTATTAAGATTTAAAAAATTGTGATCTTAGTCTGAATTTTTACTTGTCCATTCCTTTGTTTCACACAAACGATAGAATACTGCCAACAGCCGGCTACATCTCCAAAAGGAACATCAGCAAAAGTAAAAGGGAAGAAGGCAAAGGGGGTTTGTTTATTATTCTGAAAGGTGGGTTTTACGATCTAATGGCGGTTGAATCATGCCCTAACATGGACAAACCACAATCGTAATCAGTGCGTTAGAAGAACACCACATTCATTTACCCCAAAAAAGGCTGCGGGTACCAAGGGGGTAGTTTCGGATTAATCGAAGGCCGAAACTTGGTGAAGCTAATACCAAAATTCGATGTAAATACGCTTTGCATTATTCGCTGGGAGCTCCGCTTTTTGCAGGTGCTTTTATTAAAAAAAAGAACGGGATTACAAATCCCTAAACTCTCAACCTGTAGATTGCAAAACATGTTCATGAGCTTGTGAATAATCTACTGGAGCCAATGCAAACCTCTTCAGCAAAGGTTTTTTGTAACTGATTTCACAAAATAAAAAAGACACACTGCTGCCCCAGATTTGAAATCTGGGGTTAATGAGTTGGCAATTTGCAATTCAGGTTTGCAATGTCCTAATATTTCAAATTATCTGTTTTGATAATGCCTTCCCAAACTTTTCGGGACTGCTCGCCTGATTGTTGGAAGTTTCCCGATTGGGGTAAGCTGCTTCCGATTCATAGCTTTTGCTAATCATCCAAAAACTAACTTCCCCCTATTTTCACCCGGGAACAGGCCTTCGAAGGAAGTTGATGATGACTGTCCCTTATTTAATTTTCTGGTATTGGTCATTAAGAAAGCTTATACTCTTTTGCTCCCATTCCTTACGAATGGCCTGGTACTCCTTTTGATCCACCACATTTACTGTTTCCATCGGATCCTTCTGGTAATCGTAGAGCTCACGGGCTACGACCCGATCCTCATTAAAAGGCCCTATTTCATCCTTCTTGAATTTACTCTTTAGCCAGACGATGTAGCGGTAGCGCTCGTTTCGGAAGGCGTAGCCCATCAAATTGCCATTACGGTGGAATTGACTGACGGCGTAGTCTTTCACTTTTTCTTGCTCTCCTGTCATAACGGGAACTAGGCTTGTGCCATCCAAATCATTAGGAGCTGATACACCTGCCAAATCACAAATACTTGGAAACACATCCACAAACTCTGTTGGTGCATGACTGATGCCTTTGTATTTATCGCCAAAAGATATGATGAGAGGTGAACGGGTCGCCTGCTCATAATTACTGTGCTTGCACCACATATCATGATCACCCAAATGCCAACCATGGTCACCCCATAGTACAATAATGGTATTTTCTCTCAATCCCAGCTCATCCAATTGCTTTAACAACAATCCAATTTGCTGATCGATAAAGGAAACACAGGCATAGTAGCCATGAATCAGCTCCAATTGTTTGGCTTCAGGAATTTTTTCAGTTTTGGGAACATCCTCGTAGATGCTTCGGATCTCCCAGCCGGGTTGGTAGGCAAAATCGGGTGCTCCCTTCGCATGTTCCTGGAATGGGTGAACCTTAAAATCGGATCGCTTGTACATATCCCAGTATTTTTTTGGGGCCACGAAGGGCAAATGAGGTTTGTGGAAGCCCACCGCCAAAAAGAAGGGAGCATCCTTACCCGCCATATCCCTGAGAAGGCTTGCGCTTCGTTGCACAACTCTTCCGTCTAGGGTGAGGCTATCAACCACATCCGGAGCCTCGGTGCTAACCCTCCGGGTTTCATATACGTAACCACCCCCCCTTGAATTTGCACCCTTCACAGGTTCATATGGAATGGTCCACGAAACAGAATCATGTTGACTGTCAACCGATCTCACATCAAACACCTTTCCCACTGCAGCTGTGGTATAACCATTCTCCTTAAAATACTGGGGTAATGTCTTAATTTGAGGATTCTTATCCCGAATCAAGGTTTTAAGATCATAGATCTTGGTATAATCCGGACGCTTTCCCGTTAGAATACTTGCTCTTGAAGGTGCACAAACCGCCTGCTGACAATGGGCATTGGTAAAAACAACTCCCATTTTCGCCAGCTGATCCAAATTAGGGGTTTTAATCAGGCTATCCCCATAGCAGCCCATCATGGGTTTGAGGTCGTCAACAGCAATGAACAGAACATTGGGATTTGATTTGTCATGTTTCTCCGTTTTGCTAGAACAGGAAACTGTTAAAAGAGGCAAAAGTGCCAGAGCACTCATCCCAATTCGGTTATAGAAAAAGGGTTTCATTAAGTATCGTCTTTTGATTTTTAATTATCACAGGGAGGTAAAGGGCCTAATGAATATGAAAGCAAAAAGTTTTGAAAAAGATAATAGCCATTAATTACATTGTAAATCCACTTAGAGCTCCTTCTGAATTAAAGTGGACTAAGAAGCTTTTACAAGTTTCACACTCTTCTTGTTCCCATTCGAAATGAACTGAATAATGTAGATGCCATCTTTAAAACCACTCCCGACATTCATTCGCTTTGTATCTGAATTTAAGGTATCTGCAAGCACTTTTCGTCCGGTAAGATCGGTCACTGTAAAGAATATTTGATTTCCATTTAAGAGTTTGGTATGGATAACCGTATGGTCAGAAAAAACAGTAGGATAAACATTTATGAGCCCGTCAAGAGATCCTGTCGGTTCATTTATCCCGGTTGGGATGTCTACAACGGCTTTTTCTGCAGGATAAAGCAAATCGTGGTACTCTCCCATTGAAATACACAGATAGTCGATGGCAAGGTTTTGATTCCCTTGACTACTGATTATCTTAATGATGGATTGAGGATCTCCTGCAAATTCCATTTCTAAAACAAGTTTAGTCCAGCCTCTTTCCTGTTTGGATGCAGGAAAAGCAACATCTTTTTTTTCTGAAATCAGATTCATGTTGCTATCGAATATTGAAATATCTACAAGAGCATCCTCCTGACTGGAATTACGGTACCTGAAGGTAACATCGTAAGTATCGGTTCTGGGGATGTAAATACTATTCAGCGACACATAATCTCCTTTCATAGCGTTAGAATAATCAACATAACCTTCTCCCGAAAAACCGTCAATCGTTTCAGCGACTCCTATTCCTCCTGTATATTCTCCTGCCTCCATTTCATAGCGAGTCATCAGCGCTTCCACCATGTCCTCTTCGAAGTAACGTGTGGAAGGATCATTTTTCTGCTCACTGGTCCATGGCCCTATTCCTTTACTTGTTAGGCTATACATATTCCACAAAGCAGTAGAAAATCCACGCTTTTCAGCCTGCATGCGAATCCAGCACAACCAGCGTTTCCTATCGGCCCTCGGCGCCTCGTTATCTACACCATATTCGCCCAGATAAATTGGTAAAGGAGGCGTTTGATTCCTCTCAGCCCAATTTTTATTGGCAGCTACCACCTCATCAAAAACAGTTTCAACATGCGACCATGCCGGATCATTCGTTCCGCTTTCGCCCCATTGGGTAGTCACTCCAAAGGTTCCCTGCTTAGTGAAACTCTTTGGATCGTAGTAGTGGAAAGTTCCAATCAGGTAATTGTCATCAGCAGGAAAAGTATGATTATCGAAAGCATTAATTAAAGCCTGACGAGTGGTAAACCCTTGTCCCGAAACAATAACGATTCTTTTCTCATTGCCTTTCACTTTTCTAATCTCCGATAAAGAGCCATGAATCATAGCTCGCAGGTCATTACCATTGTGCGGTTCATTCATAATCTCAAAAGCCAGCTGATCTACTGAATAGTCAGCAAAAGCAGTAGCTACTTGCTTCCAAATTTTCTTAATGGCTGGCAATTCATCATCCGAATAGAATTCGTTATACAAATGAAGAGGATCGATAATGGCAATCAAACCATTTGCAATACACATGTCTGCCGCCTCTTTTAAATCATCAATTCGATTTGCATCAATCACAAAATCAGGAGTAGCCCCCATGTGTAAATTCAATTTTCCTCCAATACGGCAATGGGTAAAATGATGATCTGCCAAAAGTTTAAAATCATGAATGGAATGAAATCGCCCTTCTATCTTAGCAGCCATAAAATTGGCCCCCCGCCCCATTTTCCGGGAAAACTCAAAAGCAGAAAAACGCTCCCCCTCTTTCTCAATTTCTTGTGCCCTGAGGGGAGATTGATGGCAAAAAAACAAGATTAAAAGGGGGAATATGTATAACAAAGTTAATAAGGTAGATTTATTCATGCTTAAAATTTTATTGATCGTATATAATTCCTGAGATGAGAAAAACAAGTGGAGCATTCCAGTTGATCGCCACCTCATTGGTCACATAGCAACTGTATTCATCCAAATAACGTTTGGCTGGTTTTTCCGATGGGAAAGTAAAGTTGGGCAGAGACATGCTACAGGCACCTCCCACCAACAGTCCGGGAACAGGAGCTTCTACTCCATCGGCAGCAGAAATTCGATGATGGGGATTTAGTGGATTCTTATGACCAATCCCGGTAACAAAACAGAAACCGGTGGCATTTCTTCCCAGAATGTAATCCAGATTGGACTGGGCACCTTCATAATAAATTTGTTTGCCGGTTAATTCCCAAGCATGCAAAAGTAGCATTCCCTGATTAGCGGCTATTGCATTAGAGCCCCATTTATAGTCTGACGCCTTATTTCCAAAGGCGGTTAGATTTGGTGATTTCACATAGGAATTCGATAAAGCATCGGCTTCCTTCAAAAGCTGTTTTTTTAAGATTTGAATATCATCGGGAGAAAGATCCGCTAAAGATTTTCTGTTTCGTAGAATGGTATAAACACCCAACATAGCCGTATTACCCCAACTTGGAACTCCTACATGATGAGCTGTTCCATAGTAGGAACGCCAATGATTCAAATATTTTTTCTTTTGGTTAGCCACATACAACTCACTTGCTGCCCAGGCAAATTCATCCTTCAGCTTTTGATTATTGTATGCCCCGGTATTTATGTCCGGATCAAATTTCTTGTTCAATTCCTCCTGTTTGTAGAAAGCACTAGGGTTTTCCCTGGCCCACACCCAGGCTCTTTCTGAAGCCTCAAGACACTGATTGGCAAACTCAGGGTAATACTTTTTCAGAATCCTTGAACCTGCAGCCATTACAGCGGCAAAATTCAGAGTCGCACCGGTAGTTTTCTGTACGACATATCTTTTGGCAGGTCTCACTTCATGAGGCATGCTCTCACCACCAAAATTAGCAGTCGTTAGTTTATGATATACGCCTCCGTCATGGGGGGCCTGCATACTCAACATCCACTTGAGGTTGTAGTACACCTCATTCAACAAATCAGGAATAAGATCTTCGGACTCAGGAATATCCCATTTTAAGGAATCAAAAAGCTCAGAGTTAAACTCATAAGCAGCCATCAAAGTATAGGTCGAAATTCCCGAATTGACAATATACTTATTGTAATCTCCTGCATCATACCAACCTCCTGGCGAACTAATAACAGCATCAGATGGCCGTGTAACTGAAGCTGCAGATGGATGTACAAAAACGCTGGTATCAGGATGACCGGCAGGTCGATGCCATTTCCCTCCAAACTCTTCTTTTATAGGATAGGACGAGCGCCAGTAATAATAAGCCTTAGCTGAAGCATCAATCACTTCGGTATAAGATTGATTTGAAATGGTAAAAATGGAGGAAGAGCCTATACCAGGTATATCAAGGAAAAACTCTCCTTCAGTCTGAAATTTTGAAAAATCGACTATCGAAAGATCCTCTCCTGAACTTTTCCAATGACCTGATTTTTTCAGGTAGCCAGTATAAACGGTTTGATCATTATCGACCCGACGCACATAAAATTCGCCTTCCTTTTCCCCTTGAATGCAAGCAATTTTTTTCCCCGTTAGTAGATAACCAACCTGATTCAGATAGATTCTGGAGGCCGCCTCCGATTCCTGAGCCCATGAGGAACCAGTAAAAAGAAGGAATCCCATAAATACCAATCCTGCAATCCAATTATAACATCTTGCCATTTCTTTCCCTTTCTTAAACCTGTCAGGTTTATTCCCATAATACAATAGAAACCTGACAGGTCTAAACAATTATTAGTTGGAATGATTTTTAAAATACTCCAAACTCAACTTTTCCAATTCTTTTCTCACCTTTCGGTATTTCTTCTCTCCCGCTACATTATGCGTTTCCAATGGATCTTTCTTGTAATCGTAAAGTTCCCTTTCGAAAATCATACTCTCATCGAAATTTTTCGGGTTACGGAACATATCCTTTACCCAAACCACATAGCGGTAACGCTCGGTACGGAATGCATAACCTTCAGCTTTCCCTCTCTGAAACTGACTCACGGCAAAATCCTTTACACTTGCTTTGCCTTTTTCAAGAACAGGCAACAGGCTTTCGCCATCCAAATTTTCAGGCTTCTCAATCCCCGTTAAATCACATAAAGTTGGGAAAATGTCCACAAATTCGGTAGGTGAGTTGGTTTTGCCAACAAATTTTCCGCCATCAGAGATAATCATTGGAGAACGGGTTGCCTGCTCAAAATTGGTATGCTTGCACCAAATGCCATGATCGCCCAAATGCCAGCCATGATCGCCCCATAAAATGATGACAGTATTTTCTGTCAAACCAAGAGAATCCAGAGTATTTAAAACTTTCCCAACCTGGGCATCCACATACGAAATAGCCGCATAGTAACCATGAATCAGTTCCTTTTGTTTTTCAACCGGGAGTAAATCCTTTTCTATATCCGAAAACGAATTCAGGGGAGGAATGTCGGTATAAGAACGCAACTCTCCGGAATTGTGATAGGCCATAAGAGGACCATTTTCCGAAGCTTTTTGATAGGGTGCCAATGGCATCTCATCTCGCTCATACAAATCCCAATACTTTTTAGGCGCTACAAAAGGAAGGTGAGGACGCTTAAAGCCCACGCCCAGGAAAAATGGTTTGTCCTGATCAGCCATTTTTTCCAATCTATCGATGGCTGATAAAGCAAGTACGCCGTCCACATAGGCATTATCCGGCACATCAGCACTCTCAGTTGTTGGCTTTACACGCGAAATGGCATATTTGGTCACCGCATAGCCTTTCTTACCCATGGCCTCGGCTTCTTTCCAATATTTCTCTACGGCCTTTTTGGTTTCCGGCAACTGGTAGTAGCCCAGGGCCGGATGACCGTATTGTGGATCATAGTACTTGTCATCCCCTTCAAAAGCATATGCTTCACTCCAGGATAGCTTGTCGTGATCCTTATCCACACTCCGCTTGTCGAATATCTTTCCAACTCCCGTGGTAAAATATCCGTTTTGCTTAAAATGTTGTGGGAGGGTCAGAATATCAGGATTCATATCTCGGATCAGGGTTTTCAAATCCCAAACTTTCGTCTGATCCGGACGTAAGCCGCTAAGCAAACTGGCACGCGAAGGGGCACATACCGCCTGCTGACAATGGTTATTCTTGAAAACCACACCCTGCTTTGCCAAACGATCAATGTTTGGTGTTTTCACCAACTTATCGCCATAACACCCCAATATGGGCTTCATGTCGTCTACGGCTATAAACAGCACGTTTTTCTTTTCCTGTGCCTGTCCCAGCAATGGCAGTGTTGCCAATGCCAAAGACATATATTTCTTTAAACTTTGCATATTTTTTTATTTATCTCAACCGTTTTATTACTCCTTACAACTTATTATAAAAGTGTATTTTAAGTCTATTATACTTTATTTAAGCCCCAAAGGGGTGTAATACATCATCTAGGATATTATTACTACTACATTTTTTATCACGCCGACTTTGCGGCTCTATTTTTTCAAACTCGATTAACTCAGGGCTTTACCCTGAGTTTCTTAATTACACCATGTTGTGGCTAAAATATCCAATTCCAAATTCCCAAAAACTACCTAAATACAACAGGCATATTTATAATCGAATAACGACTTCTTCACTCTGTTTGTAGCCTATTCGGATGGCTACTGCGTGTAAAAACTGACCCGGTTTTAATGCTATTGGTCCATCATAAACCGACCAGTGTTTCCATTCCGATTGACTTTTTCCGTTCTCAGTAATCTGCCAGGCAATAGATGCGCCTTTGCTATCACAAGTTAAAGACACTTGTCCTTTTCTGATCTTAGCCTTTGGCTTTATGGTTTGAGGTTGTTCCAAATCAGGCCACATTCCTCTTAGCATTTCTCCCTCTGGCACAAAGCCTTTATCTCCAATATCCTTTTGCCATTTCTCCAACTTGGTTCCCATATCTTTCAACAAGTTAGCATAGTTTGGATCAGCAGCCAGGTTATTTAACTGAAAAGGATCAGATTCAACATCGTAAAGCTCTTCAACAGGTTTGCTTTGTCGAAACCACAATTCCTGCTCCTTGTTCAACTGATTTGTTTCGTGCATTTCCACCAATCGGTTCATCATATCCAATTGTCGTCGGTATTGAATATCCTGATAGTAGGCCCATTCGGGATGAAAATTCCTGACATACATAAATTTCTTATTCCGCACACAGCGCACCATATCATAGAATTCATCCATACGATCGCGCGATCCATAAATCTCGGTTCTGGACTTGGTTTTATATTTACCTAAAAATGCTTGTCCCTGCATGTATTTGGGAGCTTTCACTCCAGCTAAAGAAAGCATGCTAGGTGCCAAATCCACAAAGGAAATCATATCATCGTAAGTGGTTCCGGCCTTTTCCTGATTGGGATAACGAATAATCATCGGCACCTTAAGTCCCGAATCGTAAATGGCTCTTTTCCCTCTTGGTAATGGTCCCCCATGATCACTAAAAAATACGACTATAGTCTTCTCTAGCAGACCATCGGCTTTTAGTTCTTGCAGAATCTCTCCTACCTGAGTATCCATCTCAGCAATATTGGAATACTTTCGAGCCAAATCCTGTCTAATAATTGAGTCCTCAGGAAAATAGGGAGGCAACTGAGGTGCATCAGGATTTATAAGCAATGGATCCTTTTTCTTCTTCCAAATCTGAGATTCGTGCGACACATTCAGATTAAATACCGAAAAAAATGGCTTGTCCTTTGGTCTGTTTCTCCAATGAGCCTGACTATCATTTTCGTCCCAGGCTGTTATGGGAGCGGCAAACTGATAATCGGTTTTATTGTTGTTGGTACAGTAGTAGCCTGCTTTGCGCAGATATTCCGTAAAACATTTCACATCGGCAGGAATCACGGCTGAATATTGAGACACAGAATTACCAGCAGGATCAACAATACCAGTCTCAGTTTTATATTCTCCCTTTGAGATGCCGGTAATATCTTTCCCTGTGCGCATATTGTGAGTCCCTATACTTGCAGGATACATCCCGGTAATAATAGAAGAACGGCTCGGAGCACAAACCCCAACAGTTGTAAAGGCATTTGTAAAACGGACCCCTTCAGCCGCCAGTTGATCTAAAACCGGAGTTTTTGATGCAGCATCTCCGTAACAGCCCAAGTTGGGGCTGATATCCTCGCAGCTGATCCAAAGAATATTGGGCTGGGTACTGCTTTCTTTTGTGGTCTGCCCTTGGGCTTGGATGCCTTGAGCACCCAGACCTGCAAGCAGCAACATATACCTATTGAATTTCTTCATCATAAACACCTGTAAATGTATTTTTTACTGAATCTAGGGAATATTAATGAGCCTGAATGTATTCGTTCAAAAGTTGTTTCATTTCATTCACTACTTTTTTCATCTCAGGGCTATCAACTACATTCAGGTTTTCTTCCGGATCAGTTTTATGATCAAAAAGCATACGATCTTTCACCTGATTATTTTTATCTAACCACTCGGTGTAGATGTATCGCTGAGAAATAGCTGACCAGCCATTGCCCATTTTACAATAGACAATTTTCTTTCCATTCTTAGATGGATTTTCTAAAAGAGGAACGAAACTTTTACCCTCTAAATATTTAGGAGTATCAAGTCCTGACAATTCACATAAACTTGGGTAAACATCAACTAATTCGGTTAATTCTTCTACTTTTTTGTTGGCTTTAAAACCAGGAGCCTTCACAATCATCGGTGTATTCATTGCCAATTTAAAATTGCTATGTTTAGCCCACAAAGAGTGCTCGCCCAATAGCCAGCCATGGTCACCAATCAATACCACAATGGTGTTCTCATCCAAATCTAATTCCTTAAGCGTCTTCAATACTTTACCAACCAATGCATCAGAATAAGTAGCACTCGCACAGTAACCACGAATCAGCTTTTTAGCCAAAGAATCAGGCATGAGGCCTTTCTTAGGCATGCCAACATACTTTCTCAATTCTGGCCAGTTGGTGAAGGCCGACTGAGGTGCGTTCTCTGCCATGTTAGGATTCTTAGCCAATTGTATATTATCCAATGGATAGAGATCGAAATATTTTTTAGGTGCTGTAAAAGGCAAATGAGGCTTGGTAAATCCTACTGCCATAAAAAATGGCTCCCCATCTTTCTTAAATTGCTTTAGTTTTTCGATAGCCTTGCTTGCAGTTTTCCCATCGTAATAATCCTCATCGGCAACATCACCTATTTCCCAGGCTTTACCTACTTTGCCATGTTTTTTGCACAGCTCAATATTTTCTTTCGAAAGATAGTTTCGCCATCCTGTAATCGCCTTGTTCTTATCACCATCGCCCGGTCCCCAAGGACGTTCACTCCAATCCTCAAGACAATCTAAACGGTGATGTAAAACCTTACCCAAACTCACTGTATGGTAGCCATTATTCTTAAACGTCCCAGGTAGAGATTCATAATTAGGAAAATCCTTTTCCACAGTGCAGTGATTATTCACCAAAAAATTCTTGTGAGGACGCATTCCACTCATAAAACTTGCTCGTGATGGCCCACAAACTGGGTAATTACAAAAGTTGCTTTCGAATGTTACTCCAGCCTTAGCAAAGGCATCGATATTTGGAGTTTGTACTGTGGTATTCCCATAACATCCCAACTGAGGACGCAAATCGTCCACAATCAAAAACAAGACATTTGGTTTTTCTGCTTCTGTTGCTTTCTTATTTGCCAGAATACTACCAGGATTGATAGCTGCAGCGCCTAGCAGACTTAGATATAATAGTTCTTTTTTCATTATAGATTGAGATTATCGATTTTCAAAAAAGCAAAGTTCGGCTATATTTAACTGTATAATATGAAGTTATCCCAACAAAGGCTTCGAAATGAAAAAATTTCTTATTGCTAGCCAAGCTTTAGCCTGTTGGGACAACATTCGATTAATATTGATCTTGGTGACGATAATCGCCCCATCGGTATTTCACAGTTCTCTTTAATGGAATTTGCATGCCATCCGTATTCTCTAACCAATTATACAGTTGATTCGCCATATCCTTCACCAATTCCTGATGTTCAGGCTTGTCAATTAAATTGTACATTTCATCGGGATCGTTCTTAATATCATATAATTCATTCCTGTCCCACACTCCCTGATAGCGAATGTATTTGTATTGATCGGTTCGAACCCCAAAGACAGTTGGTGTCATCGGAAAATCGTATTCCCAATAGTACTCATAGAAAATTCTGTCGCGCCAATTTTTCTCATCCCCTTTTAGGAGCTGTGAAAAGGAGTGACCTGGCATATATTCCGGTTTCTTCAAACCTGCCATTTCCAAAACAGAAGGAGCTACATCGATGTTCTGCACCATCTTTTCAATGGTTTTTCCACCTTCGAACAGTTCAGGACAACGAACAAGGAAGGGCACTTTCACCGACTCCTCGTAAAAATGACGCTTGTCTATCAATCCATGTTCACCCCAGCTGAAACCATTATCCCCCATATAAACCACAAGAGTAGATTCATCCAATCCATGCTTCTTCAGGTAATCCATAACAGCTCCAACACTCTCATCTACACCTAGCAATGTTTCGCAGTAGGCTTGCACCATCTCGTTAAAATCGGCATTACCATGATACATATAATCTACTCCGTGCCAACTGATGCGCTGCTGTTTCACCCATTCAGGCCATTTCAAGTCACGATATTCTCCAGTTTTAGTTTGTTCGAAAGTAGCCGGAAGATCAATTTTCTTTCCATCGTATCTGCCTTTGTGTCTTTTAGCCGGTTGAAATTCCGCATGAACAGCCTTATGAGACAAATACATAAAGAAAGGCTTCTTTTTATCGCGATGATCCAACCAGTCGATGGCATGATCGGTTAACAGATCGGTTATATAAGTCGAGTCTTTGTACTGAATCCTGTCACCATTGATATTCAACTCCGGATTATAGTACACACCTTGTCCCTTAAAACTTTCCCAGTGATCGAATCCTGGTTTAGGATCATCCCCATGGTCGCCCATATGCCATTTACCCAAAAAGGCGGTTTGATAGCCTGCCTTTTGCAGGTATTCCGGGAAGTAGGTCAGGTTGCCAGGATCCGGAGCCACATTATCCACAATGGTATGACGGTGAGAATACATTCCCGTAAGAATGGAAGCCCGACTGGGTGAACACAGTGAGGTGGTTACAAAGGCATTCTTAAAATAGGCGCCTTCTTTCGCCATCTTATCCATATTTGGGGTTTCCAACCAGGGCACCTTGCCTGTGAAACCCATAAAATCATAACGATGATCATCCGTTAGGATAAAGATCACATTGCGGGGTTTCTGTTTTTTAATTTTTTCAAGCTTGGGTAATTGCTGAGCCTGTGTTGCCATATTACAACACAAACCTAGGCCCAAACCTGCAATCGCATATTTTATTCCGTTCATTGTTTTCATTTTAATAAAGGCTCATTGGAAACATTGCATCTTAATTATTCCAGCATAGTTTTATATTGAACCCCTTCGGGGCTCTATTCCCACGTTTTCATAACCACGGGTTCCACCCATGGTTATTCACATTTAATCCCTTAGGGATTATTTCACGGCAAGGTAAAGCCTACTTAAAAAATTTATTATCACACTATTAATGCTGCATTTTGGCTTTTTTTCCTTTACCCTTTTTGCCTTGCCCCTTCTTTTTACTCTTGTCCTTCTTCACTTTGATATAGGCATTAATCTCCTTTTTCCAGTCTTTTAGAGTTTTCAAAAGCTCTTCAGATTTTCCGGGCATCTCCTTACTCAAATTATGAGTTTCGGAAATGTCATTTTTTAAGTCGTACAATTCCACTTTTCCCTGATCGTAGAACTCAATCAGTTTGTAATCACCTACTCTTACAGCACTTGAGTTTAAATCACCGGTTTTACTCGGCCTGCCCAAAGGTGAGTGCCAGAAAAATGGACGTTCAGGATTTGGATTGGGCTTGTTTTTCAATGCCCACACAAAACTCTCGCCATCCATATGCGCTTCAGGATGCAATGGCAAACCTGCCATTTCAAGCATAGTAGGAAAGAAATCTGCTCCAATCACAACAGCATCCGATTCGGTATTGGCTTTACTTACTCCAGGCCATCTCACAATCATCGGCTCGCGAATCCCTCCTTCGTAGAGGTGTCCTTTACCCCCTCGTAATGGCAGATTGGAAGTGGCCAATTGTCGTGAATTTCCTCTGTTGGACAAACCTCCGTTGTCGGAAAACAGAATGATGATTGTATTCTCGTACTCCCCTATTGCCTTCAGTTCTTTAATAATCCGTCCCAAACTCTCATCCATGCTATAAATCATGGCTGCATAAACGGCATTGTCCTGATTCAATTTACATTCTCCATGCCCTTCGGCCTTAAACTCAGGCCCATTGTATGGCATGATTTTTAGCTTGTCCTTAAACTTTTTAATGTATTCCGCTTTGGCCTGGAATGGGGTATGAACCGCATAATGAGAAACATAGGCCATAAATGGTTTATCAGGAGCCTCTTCCTTTTGTTTTTTCAGGAATTTGATGGTCTCATCGGTCAAACGATCCGTTAGATATTCCCCATCAACTCCCTCATCCAAACCATGAATTGGACGTTCTTTCCCCTTTTTTCCACTTCTCGAAACATTGTAAGGATAGAAGTAAGAGGTTGGTGCACCAGCGTGTCCTCCTGCAATATTTATTTCAAAACCCTGATCGTCGGGATTGCTGTCGTGAGCAGCCAGATGCCATTTTCCTGTAAAGAAGGTGGAGTAACCCGCCTCCTTAAATGGAACAGCAAGTGTGGTTTCACCTCCTTTTAATTGCTTATCCGGTGGTCCCGGAACACAGTCTCGTGCAGGATATTTCCCTGTAATAATTGAGTAGCGCGATGGCAAACAACGAGGATGACTCACATAGGCATTCGTAAAGCGAACCCCTTCCTTGGCCAGAATATCAATATTAGGTGTTTCATAAAATTTAGATCCGTTATAGCCAGTATCCTTCCAACCCATATCATCAACCAGAAAATAAAGAATATTTGGCTTTTCCTTTTTCTCAGCTATTGTAGCAGTTGCCCCCAATAGTCCCAATCCTAAACAGGATAATGATCTTAAATTCAAATTCATTATTTATATATTTTTGTACTTACTACAACTCGTATTTTATCATCTTAAAATTATTCCTTTATATACGCATTCACTTCTTTTTTCCAGTCATTTAGTTCGACTAAGAGTTCTTTAACTAACTTTGGTTCTTGCTCGGCAATATTTTCTTTCTCAGCGACATCCCTCTCTATAGCATAGAGTTCTACACGGTTTTCATCATACCATTGTATCAATTTATATTTCCCCTTGCGCATAGCAGAACAATTCTTATCTCCTGTTGCATGTGGACGAGATATTGGAGAATGCCAGAAAATAGCCCGTTCCGTATTGGGGTCATTTTGACCTGTAAGAGACCATGCAAAGCTCTCCCCATCAAGGTGGGCTTCCGGTTTTAATGGAAGTTTGGCCATCTCAAGAATGGTGGGAAAGAAATCAGTTCCTGTTACTATGGCATCCGAAACGGTGCCGGCATTTGTTACCCCGGGCCATTTCACAATCATGGGCTCACGAACACCACCTTCATAAAGATGTCCCTTTCCGGCCCGGAGAGGATAGTTAGAAGTAGCTACCGTTCGAGGTCGAAAGCCTCGGTTGGAAAGCCCTCCATTATCGGAAAAGAAAATGATAATGGTATTGTCCAACTCACCCAGTTGATCTAATGTTTGGGTGATGCGTCCCAGGCTCTCATCCATGCTGTAAATCATGGCTGCATATACCGGATTGTCCTGATGCATTTTTGTAGTCCCGGTTCCTTCATCAATAAATTCAGGTCCCTCATATTTCATCTTTTTCAGCTTCTCTTTGAATTTCTGCACATATTCTTCTTTAGCCTGCAGGGGCTCATGAATGGCATAGTGTGACACGTAAGCCAGAAAAGGCTGATCCGGATTTTCACTGTGATGATTTTCCAAATATTTTATGGTCTCATTGGTAATCCTGTCGGTCAGGTATTCTCCCTTTGAACCATTTTCCAAACCTTCAATAGGCTTTTTCTTACCCGTAGCTTTCCCAACATTGTAAGGATAAAAATAGGAAATGGGCGAACCGGCATGTCCCCCGGCAATATTCACATCAAAACCCACATCCTCAGGAAAGGTCCCTGAAGTTGCCAGATGCCACTTCCCTGCAAAAAAAGTTGAGTAGCCTCCCTCTTTCATGGCATCTGCCAGGGTCACCTCCTCTGGTTTTAGTTTCCCTTCATCACCGGGGCGTAATTTTCCCTCTCCGGGACCAGGCATTTGTGCTCGCGCAGGGTATTTCCCGGTAATAAGTGAATAGCGCGAAGGCACACAGCGAGGGTGACTGGCATAGGCATTGGTGAATTTCACCCCCTGACTGGCCAGCTAATCAATATTAGGAGTCTCATAGAATTTAGAGCCCTGGTAGCCGGCATCCATCCAGCCCATGTCATCTACCAGAAAAAACAAGACATTAGGTTTTGACTCTTTGGTCTCTGCAACACAAGACTGGTGTAAGCCCAATCCGACAATTCCGCTTAATAATATGTTTCTATAATTCATGAATAATGCTATTTCACTTTGACTGCAAAAACAGTCTTTCGTTTAATTTTAATTCTTCTTTTAAGACAAAATATTTTTAAAATCTACTCTCGATTTTGAAAATACTAATGCCCATATTTTTTCACCGTACTTTTGCTTGCTTTTTGTTTCATATTGGCATTTACATCCTTCCGCCATTGGTAAATCAGATCAAGCATTTCTTTTTTCTTTTCAGGCATTTGATCAGCAAGATTCACCTCCTCTTTTATGTCTAGCTCTAAATTGTAGAGTACTACAGTATCCCTATGGTAGAAATCAATTAGTTTGAATTTTCCTTTTCTTACTGCTGTACAGTTATAGTCACCGGTTCGTAAAGGTCTGGCTAAAGAATTGTGCCAATAAATGGCCCGCTCCTCATTGGGATTATCTTTCCCCTGGATGGCCCATAGGAAACTTTCACCATCCAGATGATCATTAGGGCGCAAGTCTGCTCCGGCAACTTCAAGAAGTGTTGGGAAAAAGTCGGTGCCGGTAATAATAGCATCTGAAGCAGAACCCGCTTTTGTTATCCCATCCCAACGAACAATCAATGGAACTCTTACCCCGCCTTCATACAAATGGCCCTTTCCGGCCCGTAATGGGTAGTTTGAAGTAGCAAGAGGCCTTTTTTCAGTCCCAGTATTGGAAAGCCCTCCATTATCAGAATAGAAAATGATTAGGGTATTCTCTAATTGATCCAGGTCTTCCAGAGTTTTAATGATTCGGCCAAGGCTTTCATCTACACTATACAACATGGCAGCATATTTTGCATTATCCTGCCTCATTTTTGTGTAGCCATGACTTTCCTTGATGTATTCCGGAGTGTCGAAATGGATGCTATCAATTTTCTTTGAGAATTTCTCAACGAATTCCTTTTTGGCGTGGAAGGGCTCATGCACACCATAGTGCGAGAGAAATGCAAAAAAGGGTTGAGTGTGGTGTTTACGAGTATGCTCTCTTAAATATTTTATGGTTTCATCCGTTAAACGATCTGTAAGGTATTCACCTTCCAGCCCATCCTCTAGCCCCAGAATGGGAATTTTAAACTGATGGTGAGGTGGTGAATTATAGGGATAATGATAGGAAATAGGAGCCCCTGCGTGTCCTCCGGCAATATTATAATCAAATCCCTGATTCTTCGGCATGCTTTTGCCTCCCATGGACAAATGCCACTTTCCGGCAAAAAATGTGGAATAACCAGCTTCCTTCAAACCTTCTGCAAGTGTTACTTCCTCAAGCTTCATTTTACCCGGGCCGGGACGGTTTATGCGGGCAGGATATTTTCCGGTCATTATGGAATATCGGGAGGGTACACAACGGGGATGACTCACATAGGCATTTGTAAATTTCACACCCTTACTGGCTAGCTTATCCATATTGGGTGTTTCGTATACTTGGGAGCCCTGGTATCCGGCATCCATCCACCCCATATCATCCACTAAAAAATAGAGTATATTGGGCTGCTTTTCATCCTCTTTATTGGCACAGGAATCAGCAAAGGCTAATCCAAGTAAACTGGCTAAAATCATCGAGGAATTTCTTACTCCGTTTATCTTCATATCGATACGCTCTTATATTCAAAAATCTTTGATTTCAGGCATCCCAAAACTTCACTATATAGACGTAAAGGAGAGAAAAATGGGGATTCCCATATATAACTCTCCTTTACAATTGGTCTATACCTACAATTAATTCCTAAGGAATTAATTGGGAAGCTTTATTCGAATTTCATATTATTGAAAAATAGGTGTAGTCTTCTTCATCACCTGAATTTTGACAGCATTTAAACTGCAACGTGTAAAACCAGTTGATGGTTGTGTGGAAGTAATTCTCCATTGCAGGTAAAGATTTTCCTGAGCGGGATCATCTACAACAAACTCCGTCTCAATAGTCTTAAAATCGGTTTTGTAGTTGTTTACAGCCCACTGCTCACTGTCCTCAGCAATCAACATGTTCCATTCAGAATCCACAAAGTTGGCATTGTCGATTAACTCAGTGCGACTGTAACCGAAATAGAAACGTCTCTTTACAGCATCTGCCTGAATTTTTCCTACTGAAGTTTCACCAAAAGACACCTTCATTTTTCGAAAAGTACCATCCATAGTCACTTCACGAAGCAATGGGCTATCCATTTCCAGGTTTTTTCCCAAATTGACTGAGAAGCCATAAGCCAAAAATCCTGTTCCTGCATCCTGTGCGTGCTTGTAAGAGATGAACTCCACTGCTGAAGCATTCAGCTTACTTGTTTCATAGTATGAATACTGATCATTTACTGCTCTGGACTCCTTATTTGCATATCCTGATACGTCAATATCATCCAAAGCAATTTGTTCCCAAGCATTAACAACCTCAATGCTAAAGATCTCCATATAATCGATCACTTTACCAGCATCATTGACTACACTAATATTAACAGTATAACTCCCCTCGGCAAGATTACTATCTTCTGCAAGAGTAATTGCCCCTGTGCTTGAATCAATACTCAATCCTGAGATATCAGTGTCTTTTAATGAGAACACTAAGCCGGTTCCTATGTTTTCTATTTCTCCATCAAGATTAATTCCAAAACCCGACCATGAAGAAATACTGACATCTTTGATTTGATTGTTAGCTTGTGAGTAAAACAACAATGGTTTAGGATTAGCAACCTTAATATTAAACAGGTCCATATAATCCACCTCTAAACCAGCAGCATTCACAACACTAATACTCACAAGATAGTTCCCTTCTGCAAGATCACTATTTTCAGCAAGTGTAATTGCTCCTGTACTTGCATCAATACTCAATCCTTCAATATCTGTATCTTTAAGCGAATAAACCAGTCCGGAACCCAAATCTTCGGTTTTCCCAGCCACTTCAACTACAAAGCCCAAATCTGAAGAGATGTTAACAACAGAAATCTGAGTATCTTCCTGTGTGTAATACAATTGAGGTTGTTCTCCAACATTGATTTGCACCAGTTTGGAAAAATCTTTAAAGCCTTTATTGGTATGAATCCTGAATGACAATTCATGTTCTCCGGGATCTACACTCGTGCTTTCCTTGCTTAAGGCACCGCTTGTTTCATCAATCGAGATTCCTTCAGGAGCAGCAGTCAATTTATAGGCCATCACCTGTATACCTTCATCTTCTGAATTAAAGGTAGCAGTAGCGAATTTCCCAAGCTTACCGAAAGACAAGTCATACATCTTGTTTTCGTAGGCAATATTAAAGGGTAAATCAATGATCTCAATGGAAGCAATACTATCATAAACAGCAACCCCTCCCATGTGATTCAGGCCAACGCTAAAATAGTATCTCCCTAAACCAAGCTCCGAAGCTTTTTTGGCATTTGTTGAGATAATGGATATCTGTCCTGATTGCTCATCAATGCTAAACAGTCCAAGAGTAGATTCATTTGAAAGATCCTCTTCATTGTCAGCATAAATTCCAGCCAACTTAAACTTATGTGAACCTAATGCCACCTTAAAATCTGCTACTGCTGTTTGAAGGGTATCACTTGGGCCCAACACCACAGGCTCATAGGTTGAAAGACTTGGAGCAGAGATCTCCTGCTGTATGGTATTTAATTCTTCAGAATCATCGCAAGCCACGAAAATGAGGGCTGACAATAATGCTAACAAACTATATGTTATTAAATGTTTTTTCATTTTTATTTAGTTTATGGCTAACAGCCACTAATCAAGTCCGGGAAACCGGATGAATGATTTATGCCAATAGCTAATTATTACTAATTAAGCATGAAACTCGCCCACTGATCTTCCCGCACAAAATTGAATTCCGGAAGTCTTTAGAATTCTCCTGGCTCGTTACAAGCATCTCCCTCTTTATGGGTTATGAAACGTACATAGTTGAATCACAATTCTCATTTTAGATTGCATTCGACTATCATGTACGTTCCTTAACTCATCTTAATATCACCTTTTGTATTAATATCCAGGATTCTGCTCAGATGCAGAAACGTTAGGATTAGAAGTAATTTCGGTGGCTGGAATCGGGAACAATATAGTTCTCTCATTGTCCGGATACTCCACATCGCGAGACTTGGAGAAATCATAACTGGCGGTATTGTTGTGAGCATCTATTATATGCATTTTGAAATATGCATAACCACGTCTTCTCACATTGAACCAATCGTGTCCTTCACCTAAGAGCTCAAAATTGTATTCAGCCATAATGGCCTCACGGAAATGTTCCTGACTTAAACCACTCCAATCGGCTGGTTCAGCAGAAGGCGTATCAGCAGATTGTCTGGCACGATCCAAAACTTCGTTCACATACTGGTAAGCATTAGCAGGTCCGTTTAGCTCATTTTCAATTTCAGCCAACATCAACAAGAGATCACTGTATCGATAAGCCACCAAATTCATATTGGTATTATAACTCAGGGCCAAAGTATTCTTCATGGAATATTTTGCCAGGAATGGGTAACTCTTGTCTTTATTCTGACGCGGCTTAAAGACTGGATAAGTTTTTTGAACGACTGCTTTTCCTGCAGAATTGTATTTCAACCATTCGGTCTGGAAAGTAGCTTCCAATCTGGGATCGGCTGCATATGCAGCAGCGTGCTGATCGTACATTTCAATATTAGGCTTAATTCGTCCCCAAACACTACGCCCCAGGTTTCCGTTACTTGGTGTAAACAGTTGAAGCTGACGCAATGTATTCTCCACATTTCCGGCAATTTCAAGAATCGATTCAGAAGAATAATTACTGCTTTCCTCTAACCACAATGTGCGGTAGTCTGACACCAAACTAAAGTTTCCGTACACTTCTATAGCTTCATCGTAAGCTTTTTGCCAATACTCTGTTTCTGTAGCTGTTTGATTACCGGCTAAAGCCATATATACTTTAGCCAAAAGCATGTTGGCCGCGTAGCTTGTTGGTCTGCCATCGGCACGAGTTGCATACAGACTCTCTTTAGCTTTCTGAGCGTCGGCAATAATCAATTCATAAATTTGATCAGCAGAATTCAGAGGTGAGTTAACGTTCACACTGCTTGCCGGTTCTGTTCGCAAAGGTGCTTTTCCATACAAACGAACCAAATTGAAATAAGAGAATGATCTCAGGAAGTAAGCCTGCCCCAACATATCAGCTTTTATTTCTTCAGGGAAGTCGGCACTTGATACACCATCGATCACATCGTTACTTCTTTCAATTACTGAAAAGCAAGCCTTCCAGACATTCTCCACATAATTTTGAGAAGCATAAGGATTTAAAGCCGCAATATCCTTCAAATTGGCATCTTTATTGGTATTATACATCCCGGATCCTAAATCGGTGAGATGATGAAAATCAGCTCCCCAGTATCCGAAAGAAGCCAAACCGGAATAGCAACCGTTTAGCACCGTCTGTGCTCCCTCCACATCAGAAAAAAGAATCTCTGAAGAAGGAAATGTTGGGTCTTCATCGAGGCTACATGCTCCAAGCATAGCACCCATCATAACGAAGGAAAGTATATTTTTTATTTTAAAGTTCATGATTTAGAATTTTAATGGTCCTTAGAAAGTTACGTTTACACCCATCAGGAAAGTTCTTGCATTTGGAGTTCCTGTCCAATCCACTCCCATAATAGTACCATCATACATAAAGCTGGTCACCTGAGGATCGTAGCCACTGTAATCAGTAAGGGTGAATAAGTTTTTACCTGTAACATATAGGTTAATATTATCAAAACCAGTTCCTTTCACAGGTAAGTCATAAGACAGAGTAATGTTACTCATCTTTAGATAGCTTCCATCTTCCACAATACGATCGGTGAAAACTTCATTTAGGTCATAACCAACTCTTGCGTGCGTATTAGACGGTGCACCAGGACGCCAGGCATTGTAATAAGAATTTTCCAACACATTCTTACTATTTCCCTCAGCATAACCCAGTTCCATCAGATTCCCATTGGCAATTTCGTTTCCATAAACACCTTCAAACAGGGCACTCAATGTGAGACGCTTGTAGTTGAAGCTGAAATTTAAACCAAATGTAAAGTCAGGATTAGGATTCCCGATAAAGGTTCTGTCCAGTTCATTGATATTGCCATCTCCATTTTGATCTACAAAAACAACATCACCTGCCACATTTGCATTTCCCTGATAGGTTGAACCTGCAGCAGCTGCAGCATCATCCTGGTAGATACCATTGGTTTTATATCCCCAAAGCATTCCAACAGCTTGTCCTTCCATGAAAACATTGGCTGGTGCCTTAAAATAGGTTCCGGTAGATACGTTGTTACCCAGGTAGAACACCTCCTGCGATTCAACGCCATTATTCCATACAGAAGAAGAGGCCAATCCAAGATCCAACACTTTGTTTCTGTTGAAAGAAATGTGACCGCCAACATTCAATGCGATATCCTTTTTATTGATGATGACACCATCCAAAGAAAACTCAATACCCTTATTCTCAATCTCTCCTCTATTGATAGGCATACTTGTGAAACCATTAGATGTTCCAATTTGGATTTGCTGAAGAAGATCTTCCGTTCTTTTATAATATACATCAGTAACCAAACTCAATTTCCCCCCGAAAAAGGACATATCCAAACCACCATTGTATTGGCTGGTTGTTTCCCATGTTAAATCCGGATTAGAGATATTAGAACCTGCATTACCAATAACCGTATTACCATCGGCATCCACATAATAAACCGTGTTGTAATTCTTCAGGGTACTATAAGCATCAATCGCCTGATTACCGGTTTTCCCCCAACCCATACGGAATTTCAGATTCTCAAACACATTCAAATCTTTCACAAAATCTTCCTCGATCAAACGCCAGGCAAAGGCCGCAGCAGGGAAATAGCCATACTTGTTACCATCAGCAAATTTTGAAGAACCATCGGCACGGAAACTCACTGTAAAGACATATTTGTCCATCAGGCTGTAGTTCACACGTCCCAAAAAGGAAAGAATGGATTCCTCAGTAGAAATCAAATCGTAAGGTTGTGAGATAATCTGACCCAATTCAGGCGCTTTAATCCCCAGTGATTTAATAGGGAAATCAGATACTTCATAAATTGAAGCTTCTGCATGACTCCCATCGTAGGTTACTCCGACAGTGGTATTGATACGATGGTTATCGTTAATCTTCTTATTATACATCAACAGGTTATCCATGGTATAGGAATAACGATCAAGCGTAGACATAGCCAATACACCATTCTGCATTTGACCTTTAAATACACCCGTATTCCAGAATCTGGATCTGTCCTTATTTCTGTAATCCAAACCACCCTGGATTTTATATTTTAATCCCTTAGCCAGTTCGTAGGTCAAGGCAGTTGAAGCATTAATTCTCAATTCCTTGGTTTCATCCTCGTAATCGGTTAACCAAGCATAAGGGTTGGAAATATCCAGATCAAGGTCACTACTATCTTCCGATTCATATCCGACAAGAGGCGTATATGACAATACCTGCTTGGTAAAACTTCGGTTTCCTCCCGATTTACTTCCTGACTGTGCGAAACTACCGTCCTGAAACATCATCGAAATACGAGTATCCAGTTCCACTTTTTCAGACAAGTGGTTGGTCATGTTTAAACGAATATCTCCTCTTTGAATGCGAGACGTTTCCACAATACCTTTCTGATCAGCAAAACCTGCAGAGAAATAGTAATTAGATTTTTCACCTTTACCACTCACGGTCACACCCTCATTATGAGTTATTCCCATCTCGTAGACATCATCCTGCCAATTCTTCTGCTCGTAAGGAACATCTGAAATGGTAGGGAGCTCCAAACCCGTTTCCGGATCTGCTTTATAAGAAATAGAATATACATTATCACCTTCGATGTGATAGTTAATTTTATTTCCTTCCTGCAAAGCAACCTCATTACGGTATTTTGCAAATCCAACGCCATCCAATACATCCAGCTTCTTTGAAATCAATGAGAATTCGACAGAACCGTAAGCATTAATCTTGGCCTTACCATCACCCTTCTGGCCTTGCTTGGTGGTAACCAATACGACACCATTGGCGCCTCGTGAACCATAAATAGCAGTCGCCGATGCATCCTTCAGAATCTCGATACTTTCGATATCGCGAGGATTCAGTCCGGTTAAACCATTTTGAGGGGCTTGAATTTCATTCGCATCGGTAGAAGCATCCAAAACATCTTCGCCTGCTGAGCTGATGATCACACCATCTACAACATACAAAGGTTCATTGTTTCCACGCAAACTATTCGTTCCACGAATTCTAACACTTACAGCCCCACCAGGTGAACCCGGGTTGGAAATCACCTGTACTCCTGACGAACGTCCCTGAAGCAAGGCATCCACACTGGAATACTGTCTTGATACATTTTCAGATTCTTTTACTTTTGATATCGATCCGGTTACATCACGCTTTCGAACCTCTCCATACCCAATCACCACTACCTCGTCCAAAGATTCAGCTGATAATTTCAATACTACATTGATAACTTTTTGGGATCCTACAACAACCTCCTGGGTCTCGAATCCGATAAAAGAAAACAGTAACACATCTTCAGGCCCCGTTACTGAAAGAGAATACTTCCCATCAATATCGGTTGTTGTTCCTGTTAACGTTCCTTTTATTAATACATTTACTCCGGGTACGCTCATACCGTCAGCTCCCGTCACAATTCCCGAAACCTGGTTCTGCGCAAAGGATTGCAGACCAAATAACAAAAACAGCATAATCGTTGTTAGTCGTTTCATTTGAATTTCAGTTTTAAATTAGCGTCAGCAAGTAATGTATACTTCCACCAAAGGAGGTTTACTCATAGTTCGAAAACCTCAAATAACCGTTCATACACTAATTAAAAAATAAACAACCCCTGGTATACAGCTACATACAGAAACAACTAAGACTTTGCATACAAAAGCAACAAGACATTTGTCAGTAATTTGATTTAGTAAAATACATACTCCATTTCCGGAGCTGATCAGCCTGAAAGGCCCGTATACTGGGGAGAGAAATTATTTCAAGAGCACTAATATATACAAGAATACCCTTCTTTTCAAAAAAAAAAGGACTTCTATTTAAAACCAGATCTGTAATACCAGGGGGAATTCGTTCTATGGTCCAATAAGATTAGTTCTGCAATCAATGACACACACATTTCAAAGTGAAATTATAATCTCAATGGTACAACTTAACTATAGAGGCCAGGAAAGTTAATCCAATTAACACATAAGGAATGAGTTTGCTAATCGTTCACAATAGGTCTATTTTCCGTTCTTTTAATAAGCTTTTCTCTGGCTTTTAAGGAACTACACTTATATTTGTTTCTAAACTTACTTTGAAGTAATAAATTCAATTTCATGAAATATTTCAATCGATTCATATTCATCTTAGCAGGCTTGCTTCTTCTAAACAGTTGTTGCAGCCAGGAAGATTTATTTGTTCCTTACTCAGATCCACAAATTAAGTATTCAGGCAGAATTGACTCAAGCCAAACCAAGGCGGCTAATCTGTATTGGTCGGGCACATCGGTTAAAATTAATTTTGAGGGGCAGTCCATTGAAGCTCTACTAAAAGACGAGAAAGGGGATAATTATTATAATGTGATCATTGACCATGATAGCATACTCATTTTAAGACCTGATACAATTCAGAAGTATCATCAATTGGCGTCAGGTTTAAAAAAAGGCAAGCATAGCCTCGAAATATTCAGACGAACTGAATGGAGCAAAGGCAAGACCTCCTTTTATGGTTTTCGCATTAAAGGGGAAGCTAAAATCTTAGCAAAGTCGCCTCCTAAAAAAAGAAAAATTGAATTTTACGGCAATTCAATAACTGCAGGTTATGCTGTTGAAGACTTATCAGGGAAAGATTCTCCGGACAGTACTTTCACAAATAACTACCTCTCCTATGCAGCTATGACTGCAAGGCATTTCGATGCTGAATATACTTGCATTTGTAAAGGAGGTATTGGCATCATGATCAGCTGGTTTCCATACATCATGCCTGACATTTACGACAGGTTAAACCCCACTGATTCCACCAGCAAATGGGACTTTTCAAATTACACCCCTGATATTGTTGTCATCAACCTCTTTCAAAACGACTCATGGCTGGTACATAAGCCAGAAAGAAAGGAATTTAAAAGCAAATTCGGAACTCAAGCACCTAATGACGAATACATTATAAACGCATACAAAGAATTTGTAAGCTTAATTAGAAAGCAATATCCTGAATCAGATATCATATGTGCACTTGGGAATATGGATGCCACCAGAGAAGGATCCCAATGGCCAGGCTACATCAAACAGGCTGTTAGTGCTTTAAATGACAAAAAGATTCATACTCTTTTTGTACCTTATAAAAACACTTCAGGTCATCCCGGTATAAAGGAACAGGAAGAAATAGCGAATAAGCTCATTCAATATATTAACCAAAATATAAGCTGGTAAGGTTAACACCATGCTTAACACATAAGATCTGTTTAAAGACAAAAAACTGAACCTCCAGACCATGATTAAAAAGATATTTATAATAAGCGTATTTCTAATTGCCTTATGCACTTCCCTTCAGGCAATGGAGCTACGCCACCTGACTATCCACAAAGGCCTCAGCAATAATATCGTATATTCCATAGCCAAGGATTCCAAAGGTTTACTTTGGTTTGGAACCCGAAATGGAGTCAATCGATACGACGGCTACCAATTCAAACATTACAAGCTGATAACTGAAGACCAGTTAAATTCAGAAACTAACGTAGCTAAAAGTTTGCGCATTGACCAGGATGGACAATTGTGGGTAGGTACACTAAACGGCCTTTTCATGTACGATGAGACAAGGGATCGTTTTAAGAGAGTCCAGGGAAAAAACAAGGAAGAACTTTCTTCAATACGTATCAATGTCATCGAAAAAGACGCCAAAGGCAACCTTCTGATTGGAGCTGATAATACGGCCTATATATTTAACACAAAGGAAGATTCTTTGATCAAAATACAGGAGATCAACACACCTGTTCTATCCATACTAACCTACGATAATGAAAACTTCCTGGCTGGAACAAGTCATGGTATTTTTAAGATTAACACCCAAAATTATCGTATTGGCCCCCTCTCCGAATTAATTAAATCGAAAGAAGAATTCTCCAATTCCTATTGTAACTACATGTTCAGGGATCCTTTGGGAAGAATTTGGTTCTGCACCGTGGATAAAGGCGTTTACCTCTGGAATCCAAAAACGAAAAGTGTTATCGTGTGTGAGAGCTTGAGTAATGAAATCCCCAAAGGCGTCTGGATCAAAAAAATCATTCCTCTGGACAATGATAAATACGTCGCTGGAGTTGACGGCAAAGGGGTATATGTCTTAAATAAAGATCTTCAAATCACCCACAACTTCAACCACCAGGAGGACATCCCTAATTCACTAAGTAACAATGGCGTTTACGACCTACATAAAGATGATGAGAACCGATTCTGGATTGCAACTTATGGGGGGGGTATAAATGTATACGATCCCAACTTTTTACCATTCGAACCCATTCAACACGTACTGAACAATCCCAATTCTCTGGGCAACAACACGGGAAGGGCCGTTTTGGAAGACCCCAAAGGAAATATCTGGTATGGCACAAAAAAGGGGGTTAGCATCTATAACCCAAACACCAGTAAATGGAAACATCTGTATAACAACTCCAAACAGAACAAGTTACTTGGAAGCAACACCATCCTCTCACTGGCCCAGATAAGTAATAATGAAATTTGGCTGGGAAGCTACGGGGGTGGTATTGATCGGGTCAACCTTAAAACAGGCAAGGTAAGCCAGGCCTTTCAGAATAATGAACTTGAAAAAAATGAGGGGACCATCTACGTCTATAAAATTTTAAAGGATAGAAATCAAGATATATGGATTGGCTCTATCAGGGGCAAACTGTTAAAATATACACCTTCCACAAATAAAATAACGTCCTATCCCATCTACAGCGTACAAAACATCTACGAAGGAAAAAACAATTACCTCTTTCTTGGATGCAGGGAAGGTTTCTACCTGTTCAATAAAATAACCGGGGAGTACAAACTCTTTCTTCCACAAAAGGGAGATCCCAATTCCATTAGCAGTAACGCCTGTTTCTGCTTTTTTGAGGATCCTACGGGGAAAGTATATATTGGAACCGAAGGAGGAGGTCTAAATATTTTTGATCCAAAAACCGAAAAATTCACTCATTTTACTGAGAAAGATGGTCTCCCATCCAATACCATTTACGGCATTCTGCCTGATTCAAAAAAGAACTTATGGCTGAGCACCACCAACGGATTATCACACTACAATCCCCAAACCAACAAATTCATTAACTACGATATTTCTGATGGTCTGACCATCAAGGAATTCAATTATGGTGCCTCATGCATTACATCACGAGGAAAAATGATATTTGGTGGAGAGAGTGGTTTTATCACTTTCAATCCACTACAAATTCAAAAAATAACCCTGGCCCCAAAACTATTCTTTACAGATTTTAAAATTTCGAACAAATCCTATCCCATTGGAGATCCCAATACACCATTGCAGAAACATATCAACCTGACCAACACGATTGAACTGGACTACCACCAGAACTCCTTTTCCCTGGATTTTGTGGGTATCAACTACACCAATCCGGTTAAGAACCGCTATTCCTGGAAACTGGAAGGATTCGAAGACGAATGGACTCCTGCCTCCTCTTCTCATACAGCCACCTATACCAATATCCACCCGGGCACATATACCTTTCGAGTTCGGGCCACCAGCCTTCAAGACAGCTGGAATGGTAAGGAAAGAAGCATCAGTATAGAAGTGAAACCGCCATTCTGGCAAACCTACTGGGCTTATGGCTTTTATCTGATCCTGTTTTTGGGGATTGCCAATTTCATTCTGAAATTCCAACGCATCCGCCTTCAGGAGAAAAACTCTAATGAGAAAATCCAGTTTTTCATCAACGTTGCACATGACTTAAAAACCCCTTTAACCCTTATTAAATCACCACTAACGAGTTTATCCTCCAAAGGAGATCTATCTGAGCAGGATTCCGGTCTGATTAATATGGCACTGAAGAATGTGGATAAGCTCACGACCCACTTTACCCAACTTTTGGATTTCCAGAAGGCAGAGATGAAGAAGATGCAACTCCAGGTAGACAAATACAACCTTGTGGAACACCTTTCGGAGGTATCAGCATCCTTTAAACCCTTGCTGGAAAAGAAAAGGATGCAATTTCAATTGCTTTCCAATCAGGAAATGATTGAACTTTGGTACGATAAATTGAAATTCGACAAGATCTTTTACAACCTGATCTCCAATGCCATTAAATATACACCTGAGGAAGGAAAAATCACCATCCATCTTGATTCTCAACGCAATCAATGCCTCATTAAGATTAAAGATAGTGGCATTGGTATCCCTGAAGATCAGCAGGAAAACATATTCAAACGATACTACCGTGCAACCAATGCCATCAACTCCGAAGAAACCGGAAGTGGTGTCGGTTTGCTGTTGGTAAAACAACTGGTAAATATTCACTCCGGGACAATTTCATTCTCCAGCAAAGTTGGTGATGGCACTTGTTTTACCTTAAAATTTAAACTGGATAACAAGCATTTTAAAGTGACCGATTTTATCTCGGATAAGCCAACAGAGAAATATATCCCGGTATTCAAAACCACCGTGAAACCAGAAGATAAATCCTTAGAAACTGAGGAAATGGAAGAGGAAATCATAAATAAGGATCTTCCAAAACTAATGATTGTTGAAGACAGTCGTGAGCTAAACACTTTCCTTTCCAACGAACTTAAACCAAGCTATCAAATACTGCAAGCATCCAATGGTAAAGAAGCTCTGGAATTGCTAAAAGATAACGAACCAGATATTATTGTTTCAGATATTATGATGCCGGAAATGGACGGTAGGGTATTCTGTTCCCACCTGAAGAACAATATCGAAACCTGTCATATCCCTATCATCCTGGTAACCGCATTAACCTCATCGGATTATAAGATTGAGGGCTACGAATTGGGAGCCGATGGTTACATTGAGAAACCTTTCGATTTAAGGATTCTGAAATCGAAAATTTCCAATCTTCTGAACTCACACAAGGTTCTGAAAGAGAAATTCATAAAACAAGAAGATACGAGTGAGCAGATCAATTATAAAAATGAGCTGGACCAGGAATTCATTCAGAAATGTATGGATATCATCAATCAGAATATGGACAACCCAAGTTTCTCTGTGGAGGAATTCAGTAAACAACTGTTTATGAGCCGACCTGTTCTTTACCGAAAATTAAAGGCCCTTACCGACCAGTCACCTCAGGATTTTGTGAAGATCGTTCGCCTGAAAAAATCCGTTGAGCTTATTAAAGAGGGCAAACACAGCATCAGTGAAATAGCCTATCAAACAGGCTTCTCTGATCCCAAATACTTTAGCACCTCCTTTAAAAAGTTCTACGGAGTAAGCCCAAGTAAATACGGACAAAACTAAAAAGCACAATACTGAAAAACAAAAATGCCCAAATCCATAGGATCTGGGCATTTCATTTTAGCTGGTAAAAACCATGTTCTGGTGGAGCTGCAGGGGATCAAAGACACACAAAACACAACTAACAATCAACACCTTAACAACTAAAGGTATCCGAATAGGTATCTATAATTATTTTTTTAAATTTTATCCAAAGCAAATGCTTTCAGCTTAAATTCTTACTCATTCCCTGTAATATTGTTCCTCTCCCACTCTCTTACTTTATAAAATCTTTGAATGCATTATAGGTTCCACCACTTTTTTGTGCTTCAGCCTGTTCTTGCATCTGAATTTGTTGTGCTATCCAGTTTCTTCCCATCTCCTGCAATTGGGTATGAGCATGAGCAAAAAACATTTTATAGGATTCACAAAAGCGGGGCATGCCATTAAATTTTGGATCCTTAACGCGATCTTTAGTGCAACCACCAAAACAATGTTTCAGGTAAGGGCAGGTTTTGCATTTACGAGGTAAATTAGCCTTAATACATCCAAACTGATCTTGCTTTTTAGAGTTTAGCATATTAATCAGTTTGCCTTCCTTGATATTACCCAATTTCCATTTGGGGTCCACAAAGAAATCGCATGAATAGACATCGCCATTGTGCTCAATAACCGTATACACACCACATTCTTTATGTAGTGTACACTCAGGAGCAGGTATGCCTACATAGGTATGAAAAACGGAATCGAAATGTCGAACCGAAGTTGTCGGTATCCCATCTTTAAAATCAGCAGTCCAAAGATCCCAAAGTTTGCAAAGCACTTCGCCATATTTTTCAGGTGAAAGTGAAAAGGAAGCGGCTTGCCTTGGGTTTTCTTTATCTGTTTCCACAATAGGGATAAACTGCATAAAATCAAATCCCAGGTTCTTGTGGTAGTTGTAAATCTCTTCGATATGATCAGCTGAGTGATCAGTCAAACAGCTAAGAACATTGGTTGCAACTCCTTTATCTAATAACATTTTAGCATTGCGAGACACAATTTCCCAGCTTGGTTTCCCAGACTGAGTTAATCTGTAGTGGTCATGAATATGTTGAGGTCCGTCCAATGATATACCCACCAACCAGTTATATTCCTTCAAAAAATCAGCCCACTCTTCATTCAAAAGCAGCCCGTTGGTTTGCAAACCGTTTCCTACCGATTTCCCATTACCATACTTCTGTTGCAATTCAATCACTTTCTTAAAGAAATCCAATCCCATCAGAGTAGGTTCGCCACCTTGCCAACCAAAAGACACTTCAGATCCCGATTGATCCATGACCTGACGAATCAAAACCTCCAATGTTTTTTCGTCCATACGATGCACTTTATTCTGATGATACATACCTGCTTTTTCAAGGTAAAAACAGTAAGTACAATCCAAATTACAATCTGGTCCTGAAGGTTTAATCAATACTGAATTCAATCGTTTTTTAATCATATCATATTTTCCTTTTTCACAATCAAGAAAATTCATCCCATATTGCATTTAACAGCCAATTTTACACACAAGCGTTATACCCTTGCAAATCTTCAGTTTCCCTATAATTAAAGAGAATATTTTATCACTTTAATGAGTCTGTCGGCTATTTTAATAATGTTTGACAAACGCGAAAAACAATCCGCCCTTAAAAAAAATCGAGACATTATGCCACGAAAGTAAAAGAATTATAAAAGTAATGCAACAAATCAAAAAGAGCATCCTTGGTGCATAAAAGAACAAGAAAATTGAACTGATCAAAATTCTATATTTCTTCCAAAGCGACGCATATTTCTTAGAAATAGAATTTATATCGGGTTTGATGTTCGTACACTTCGCCTGGATGAATAAAACCATGTGAGAAATTCTCATGATTAGGGGCATCAGGAAAGCCCTGAGTTTCGAGAGCTATACCTGAAAAAGATCCAAACTTATTATCTCCTTCAACATTTATATATTTACCCGTATAAACCTGTAAGCCTGGGAAATCTGTAAAAATCTCCATTCTGATATTCGAAGTTTCTTCGAAAAGCTCTGCTACATTTTCGACTTTTTCACCTTCTGTTTTTAATACAAAGCAGTCGTCGTAGTTTTCAACAGATTTGATATTGTTACTGATCTTTTTTCTATGTCTGAAATCAAAAGGCGTATTTTCTACACTTTTATATCTTCCAGTTGGAATCAAATCCTTGTCAAATTCCAATATATTATCAGCTTCAATTTGTAATTCGTGATTCATAATATTCTCTTGCCCACCAGTAAAATTGAAATAACTGTGCGATGTGAGATTAATTGGACTTACTTTATCACATGTAGCAGAATAATAAATTGACAGTTCATTATCCTCACTAAGTTCATAAATGACTGTGAGTTTAAAATTGCCAGGGAAATTTTGATCTCCATCTTCGCTCAGTAAGCTTAATTGAAGTTTTGACTCACCTATGATTTTGGCGTTCCATATTTTTTTATCGAAACCGGTATGACCTCCATGTAATATATGTACACCATGGTTTGTAGGTAATTGAATTTCTTCACCTTCAATTTTTACTTTACCTTGGTTGATTCTGTTGGCAAATCGACCAATGATACCACCGAAGTAGGGGTCGTGATTTAAGTAGGCAGTACTCTTATAAGCTTCAAATGAATCAAAGCCCAAAACAACTTCTCTCAATTCATTTTGCAAGGGTAGTTTTAAGGATGTTAGGATAGCTCCGTAGTTCGAAATTTTTGCGCAAACGCCATTTTTATTTGAAATTGCGAATAGTTTTATCGTATTGTCCCAAGACTCAGGACTAAATGCAAGGTTTTGAATCATCTTTAAAGCAGCTTTACATTTGACTTATAAAAGGATAACATTAAAATTAGTTTTGCAAAAAACTCTAGACACAGGAATCAAGTGAAGAGATTTTCTAAATGATCAAAAATTACTTTTAAAAAAAAAGCCATCCCAATATTGAGACGGCATTCTCTAAGTTTCATTTATTAGCCATTCAATTTGTTATAATCGGCCAAGAAGGTTTCCAGTCCACTATCGGTTAAAGGATGTTTCAGCAAACCAGTAATAGCACTGAGCGGACAGGTTACAACATCAGCACCTGCATTAACACATTGTATAATATGCATTGTGTGGCGAACAGACGCAGCCAAAACTTGAGTTTCAAATTCATACTGATTGAACATGTCAGCAATCTGACGAATTAGCTCAATACCATCTGTACAAATATCATCAAGACGGCCAACAAATGGCGATACATAGGTTGCTCCAGCTTTAGCAGCTAGTAAAGCTTGCCCTACTGAAAAGATTAAAGTACAGTTGGTTCTTATTCCTTTTGTACTCAAATATTTTACGGCCTTAATACCATTTTGGGTACAAGGAACTTTCACAACTATCTGGGAATGGAGGGCAGCTAACTCTTCACCTTCTTTAATCATTCCCTCATAATCGGTAGCAATTACTTCTGCACTTACATCTCCATCTACAATATCGCAAATATCAACATAGTGTTGGTTGATGTTTTTTGCTCCTTTAATATCCTCCTTAGCCATAAGGGATGGGTTTGTTGTTACGCCATCTAAAACACCTAAATCCTGAGCACCTTTAATCTGGTCAAGATTGGCTGTGTCGATAAAAAATTTCATATGATTATAATTTTATGTTTTTGCCATATGGTAGTCACCAAACAATAATCATGCTCTTGCTTAAGAAAGATTAGCGCATGGCTAGTTTCATATGATTATAATTTTAAATTTTGGACATATGGAAGTCTCCAATAATCATCCTTCTGTGCTTACGCTAAAGCTTCAGCGACACGCGTATGTTAGAAAGTATTGCTTATGGCTAGTTTTATATTACTATACATAAATAATCGATTTATAAATAGTCAGAATAAAATGAGGATCGGTTTGTAACCGATCCTCGCTATTCCATTATTTAAATGAATAAAACCAAACCAGATTCAAAAATTTATTTAAATACAATAATAAAACTTTAAATCCTCTATATTTTTTTCCACAATTTCCCCATATCTTCCAATGATCTTCCTTTAGTTTCAGGAATCATTTTCCTTACGAACCATGCTGCAAGTATTCATATGAAACCGTAAACCCAATACAAAATCCGTTTTTAAACTGACTATCATTTTAGATGTACCAGTTAATTAACTGTTCTAACATTTCTTGTTTTCCACTTAATTGTGCTGGCTCGCCAACTTCTTGAGCAATCTTTCTAAGATCTTCAAGACTAAGATCACCATTCGCAAACGCTTTTCCATTTCCCGATTCGAAAGAAGCATAACGATCTTTCTTCATTTGCAAATATGGAGATTCAGTTCTGACTTTATCAGCGATCACCAATGCACGAGCAAAAACATCCATTCCACCAATGTGCGATACAAAAATATCTTCCAAATCAGTTGAGTTACGACGAGTTTTCGCATCGAAGTTGATACCACCGTGAGTAAATCCACCATTCTCCAGAATAGGCAACATTGCCTGAACCGTTTCATAAATGCTGGTTGGGAATTCATCAGTATCCCATCCATTTTGGTAATCACCTTTGTTTGCATCTATACTTCCCAACATGTTGTTGTCAACAGCAGTTTGTAATTCGTGTTCAAATGTGTGACCTGCAAGAGTAGCATGATTTACTTCAATATTAATTTTAAAATCATCAGCCAAACCATATTTGTTCAAGAATCCCATTACTGTAGCCGAATCGAAATCGTACTGATGTTTCATTGGCTCCATTGGCTTAGGCTCGATAAGGAAAGTTCCTTCGAAACCATTCTTACGACCGTAATCACGAGCCATAGTCAGGAATCTTGCCATATGATCCAATTCTTGTTTCATATCGGTATTGAAAAGAGACATATAACCTTCACGACCTCCCCAGAATACATAACCAGTACCACCCAAAGCGATAGTAGCATCCAATGCATTTTTAACCTGAGTACCCGCGTTTGCGATTACATTAAAATCAGGGTTGGTTGAAGCCCCATTCATATAACGAGCATTCGAAAATACATTTGCTGTACCCCACAATAATTTAACTCCTGAGTCAGCTTGCTTTTGCTTAGCATAGTCAACCATAGTAGCCATTCTCTTTTCTATCTCGAAAACACTTCCGTCACCAACAACGTCAGTATCATGAAAACAATAATAGGGTACACCTAATTTTGTCATAAATTCAAAAGCAGCATCCATTTTAGATTTAGCAGCGCTAATTGGATCAGCTTGATTTCCCCAAGGAAATTTTTGAGTTCCTGGACCGAATGGATCTCCACCGTCGCCACAGAAAGTATGCCAGTAAGCCACTGCAAAACGCAAATGATCTTTCATTGTTTTACCTGCAACAACGCGGTTTTCATCGTACCACTTATATGCCATAGGATTTTTTGATTCTGGTCCTTCGTAAGCAATCTTACCAATTCCTGGAAAATACTCTTTGTCTCCTTTTAGAATAGTCATGATGTTCTTTCTTATTAAATTATCAATCTGTTTTTAGCTATCTACTATTATAAATTCTTTTGTAATTCTTTGTTCCAGCGAGCGTAAGCTAACAGCATTTCTTCCCGAAGATTTTCATCTGGCTGAATCGTACTGATTTTTTCTAATCCTGAAAATGTTTCTTCCAATGACGAATAGATCCCCGCACCAAATCCTGCTCCTCTTGCTGCTCCCAATGAACCATCGGTATCGTACAATTCGATTGTTGCGCCCGATACAGTTGCTAAGGTTTCTCTAAACAAGGGGCTCAAAAACATGTTTGCATGTCCGGCACGAATTACATTTGGCTGTACACCGATTTCTTTCATTACTTCCATTCCGTAATAAAATGAAAAAGCAATTCCTTCCTGTGCCGCTCTGTATATATGAGCATCACTATGTCGATTTAAGTTCAGATTTAAGATTTGAGCACCTATTTCACGGTTGTTTAAAACACGTTCTGCACCATTGCCAAATGGAAGTATTGTAATTCCATCAGATCCAACTGGAACCTCCATGGCTTTTTCATTCATTTCTGAATAGCTTAATCCCTTTGCTACATTATGGTTTAACCATGAATTCATAATTCCGGTTCCATTAATACATAGCAAAATTCCAAGACGATTGTTCTCTTCAGTGTGGTTTACATGAGCAAATGAATTCACTCTTGAGTAAGGATCAAACTTTACTTCATTACTTACGCCATAAACAACACCCGAAGTTCCTGCTGTTGTTGCTACCTCGCCTGGCTTCAATACATTTAAAGACAATGCATTGTTTGGCTGATCTCCTGCACGATATGAAACAACCGCACTGCTTGAAAAACCTAAGTCTTCAGCAATTTCAGGAAGAACTTGTCCTTGATTTGAGAAAGTATCAACAATTCTTGGCAATAGATCTGCCGACAAACCATAGGCATTCAGCACATCTTCCGAAACTGAATTATTTTTGAAATCCCAGAAAATCCCTTCTGACAAACCAGAAACTGTAGTACAGGTTTCTCTGGTTAGTTGCATGGCAATAAAATCTCCGGGTAACATTATTTTGTGAATTTTCGCAAAGGTTTCTGGCTCATTCTCTTTTACCCAAGCCAATTTGCTGGCAGTAAAGTTTCCTGGAGAATTCATCAAGTGCGAGAGACATTTCTCTTTTCCAATACTTGCAAAAGCCTTATCGCCTATTTCAACGGCTCTACTATCGCACCAGATAATGGAAGAACGAACTGGCTTCAAATCTTTATCAACACAAACCAAACCATGCATCTGATATGAGATACCAATGGCTTTCACCATTTCTTTATCCACATTAGCTGTTTGCATTACACTTTTGATTGCTTTCTTTAGATTAATCCACCACATTTCAGGATCTTGCTCTGCCCAACCAATTTCGTGTGCAGTAATTTGCATTTCCTTTTTTGGAAAAAAATCAGTAGCCAAACATTTGCTACTCTCTGCATCAAGTAATGATGCTTTTACCGATGAACTTCCTATATCTAATCCGAGTAAATACATTTTATATCTTTTATTCCGTTCTGCCCTGTTCTGTTCTGTTGCGAATTTATAAATGTTTTTTTAATAAAAAAAACATCATTCAATAAACTATAGTGATTTTCTTAATATAAGTCTGGTAGGAACACAATAATCAACTTGCTCATAGCCCGTTATAAAACCAGCAACTTTTTCACCCATCAAGTTAAAATCAGTAGATATTACGGTAATACCTTTGTCGATGTATTTTTTCATAGGTGTCTCGTTATAGGAGACTAGCCCAATGTCCTTGCCGAATTCAAGGTTTTTAGCTCTTGCTTTATCCAGAATTTTAACCAAAGCTCTATCACTAACAGACAAATAAGCAGTTCCTTTCTTTACTTCAATAGAGTCAGGATCGGTGAAAATAGAATGTTTAATGTCATTCTGCTTACAAAAGCGAAGGAAAAACTCAACCGAATCGTATGGATGGTAGGTATAGTCAGGATATATCAAACAAAAATTTTTGTATTTTTTTATCTGCTCCAAACCAGATTGTAGAGAACTTAGAACAGACTCCCCAAAATCCTGAAAGATTTTTGAATGCTTCACATCTGCATTAATATTCCAATCGATAATCATCACATTTTTAGGGTCGAGTTGTTTAAGGCTTTGTGCCACCTCAGGATGATCAAAGTTCATGATAATGTACTTGCTATACTTTCCCACACTTTCTCTAATTTGAGATTTAAATACATCAATATTATAATGATGAAAGTGTAGATCAACAATCACATTATCTGCCAGATTTCTCCTAAAACTATCATACAGAACCTCTTTGTAGGCTTTAAACGTATCTAAAAACAAAAAGACACGGGTGATTTCACCAGCCACAAAATAGCCTTTGTTAGGAACAGATTCTATAACATTCCTTTTCTTTAGTTCGGCATAGGCTTTGAATACTGTGTCACGTGAAAGAGAACACTCCTTACACATCTGGTTTACCGAAGGTAACAAATCACCTGTTTGTAATTTCTTTTGACTAATGGCATCCTGAAATGCCTGAATCAATTGCTGGAATTTCGGTATTGAAGAATTACTATCCGGTGTAAAATGAAATGCTTTCATGTAAAATATCTATTATGTGTCCTGTTCTGTTATGCTCCAAATATAGGCAATTGTATAGTTTCACAACGTTGTTAATGCTTTTTCATCGTTCTCATATCTAAATAAAGATTAATTTACCAGAATAAAGAGAATGAAAAAAGCGTCCAAAGGATACTTGTTTTATTAATTTTGTTTTCGACAAGAAATGCAAAGAAATATGAAACAAGGATACCATTCGAACGCCGTTACAAATCTACACATTCGTAGTCAAATAAAAGATAGCAATTCAACTAATCTTGAGTTAACTAATAGACATAATACTTCAGAGATTGCCATTAGTAAATGGAAGTTTATCAATACTTCCGACTTTCTAAGAGTAAAACCAAAGAAATAATATCAGAAGTAAAAGTGACTGTTGAGCCATGTAGAAGTATCGCAACAAAGTACACTATTCCAAGAAATGAACAAGAATTAATAACAAAAGCAATCGTAAAACACATAACTGCAAGCACACTAACATCATTCAGCGATTCCCTGCAGTTACATTTAAAGCGGTGTATCTCATTTGAATTAATGAGATACACCGCTTAGATTTCTGTTAATATTGCAAATAGAATAAACAGCTTGATTTTTTTACTGAGTTCCCTCCATTATACAATCTAAAATTTAAATTACACAAACAATTAGTCTTTTACACATCTGATAGAATAGCCATTACTAAAAGTCTTTTTATTACGCTTAATACCGTTGCTTGTCATAATTCGATATATAAGGTTAGTTTCATCTTCCAAGGTCTTAGACCATAAAAATGCTTTTACATCCAAAGCTGAGAAAGTATTGTTATACAAACGGCCACTTTGAAGAACATTGAAACCAAAATCATCAGTTCCTCCTCCCCAAGATGTACTAAGTAATTTCGCTATCGATTCAGCACCGTAGTTAACTCCCAAATCTCCAATGTCATCGGCACTGATTCCTACAGCCATTTCAAGCTCTTTCCATTCATCATCTGTTGGCACATGCCAACCTGAAGGACACACGTCTTCGTTTACAACAACATACCCATTGTAAATAACTCCGTGAGTAGCATAATTATCTTCTGCCTTTGCTGCATCAACATCGTTCCCCTCATAACCATACACGCCATAATGACTAGCATCTGCTGCAAATTCAGCAGCACTACTTACTGCAGGTAAATAGGCTAAATTTTCCGCCATCCAAACCTGATTTCCAATGGTCGTAATTTTATATTCTTTATTATCTCGACTATCTGTCATGGTGGTTGCCACAGCAGCATCAGCTATTGTAAGCTCACAGTTCTGAGTATAATCACCATCTACAGTTTTAACAGTAATGGTAGCTGCACCCACTGCAACAGGAGTTACAACACCATTTGCAACAGTAGCAATAGATTCATCACTCGATGTCCAAACTACAGTTTTATCACTTGCGTTGGCAGGAGCGACAGTAGCGGTAAGGGTTAATGATTCACCTATTGTAAGGGAAGCAGTGTTTTCAGAAAGACTAACACCTGTTACTGAAATAATATCAGAAGAAACAGTAAGCTCACAGTTCTGAGTAAAATCACCATCTACAGTTTTAACTGTTATAGTAGCAGTACCTAATGCAACAGGAGTTACAACACCATTTACAACAGTAGCAATAGCTTCATCACTCGATGTCCAGATTACAGTTTTATCACTTGCATCGGCAGGAGCTACGGTAGCGGTAAGTGTTAATGATCCACCCATTATTACAGAAGCAGTATTTTCAGAAAGGCTAACACCTGTTACCGAAATAATATCAGCAGAAACAGTAAGCTCACAGTTCTGAGTAAAATCACCATCTACTGTTTTAACACTTATAGTAGCAGTACCTACTGCAACAGGAGTTACAACACCATTTGCAACAGTAGCAATAGATTCATCACTCGATGTCCAAACTACAGTTTTATCACTTGCATTGGCAGGAGCTACGCTAGCGGTTAGTGTTAATGATCCACCCATTATCACAGAAGCAATATTTTCAGAAAGGCTAACACCTGTTACCGAAATAATATTAGCAGAAACAGTAAGCTCACAGCTCTGAGTAAAATCACCATCTTCAGTTTTAACACTTATAGTAGCGGTTCCTATAGCAACAGGAGTTACAACACCATTAGCAACAGTAGCAATAGCTTCATCACTTGATGTCCAGCTTAATGTTTTATCTGTAGCATCCTCTGGAGCAACAGTAGCAGTAAGTGTTACAGTACTTCCCATAACTACACTCATTGAGGTCTCCGAAAGCGATATACCGGTAACTGCAACAATGGGGTCTGAAACAGTAAGGATACAAACTGCAGACTTAGCACCATCATTAGTAGTAACAGTAATGTTAGCATTACCTTCAGCAATAGCTGAAACAACACCTTTCTCTGCAGTAGCAATATTCTCATCACTTGACTCCCATATAACTTCCTTATTATCTGCATTGCCCGGTAAAATCAATGTCGTAAAAGTAAATGATTCGCCCGTATTTAAAGAAAGTTCCGATTTATTAATTAAGACACTACTAACCTCTACAGTTGAATCTTCTTCACACTGGATTCCTAAAACGGAAATCAATATCAGCGATATCGCTAATACAATGAATTGTTTTGTTGTTTTCATAGATCTATAATTTGGTTATACATTCACACACATCCTAAGCCGATATTCATAAAAATCACATAACAATTATCAGCTTTCTAATATTTTATCTGTGAACAATTATTTATTATCAATTTTAATCCTGATAAAATTCTTAGACTGCCTCTTCTCCAATTAATTCCCTACTCGCATGTTCCAGTTTTATTTCTGAGTCATTTTTATTAAGCTCCTCTTTACTGGTATGCTTTATAATTAATTTGGCTACCGGTATTGATATCAATTGTAAAACTGCGATAATCAGCAACGAATACTTAAGGGCAAATACCCCTGACACATAATGCGTTAACAACAAAAACAACACAAGCCCAAATACTCTACCTACGAAAAGTCCAAATTCGTGATTAAAAATATAAGCGAATTCGTTTCGATTTTCTTTTTTGGATAACACATCAATAACTCTCATTTGAATAGGAAAGTATGCGATATCGTGTAGAGGTCTGAATAAGACCATAGCCAACACAAAGACAATGACACCAGTTGCCGAAAACATGATGGCATTTGCTAATGTACCTGCAACAAAAAGTATTAAACCTACAGTAAAAATGTAGATGCGATGCTGCGGTTTAGAAAATCGTCCTAACAGATACAAAACCACAGCTGTAACAAGACCACTGATTGCCTGGATTGTCCCCAAGGAACCTTCGTCGCCAATTAAATACATAATTAAAATGGCAGGAGCTGTTACCAGATAACCTTGTGCAAGTCCTTTTAACACAGCCAGTAACTGCATTTTATGCCATAACTTATCAAAGCGAAAATGTATAAATTTCTTTTGCTTAGGATTTCTAAATTTTTCTTTATGTATAGCAATTGATGAAATAATAGTGAGAATAAATACGCCAAGGGTTATCAACTGATAAGCTCTGTTTTCACCAAACCATCCCATCGTTTTAGAAGATATAATGAACCACCCAACTAGTAAGGGGATTATAATGGATGTAATTGTAAAGAAAAAAGTTTCCAGTCCGTAATAATAATTTCGATTCTTATCGTTTGTAGTATCTAAAGCAAGAAAATCTCTGTTAGCCCAGAAAAAACCAAAGGATGCTCCCATTATGAATCCCGCCAAAACAACACCAACAAAATCAAGATTATCAAGGGTCATCATAAACAACATGGATAAACCACTTAATAACATCCCAAAACTATACAGATTCGTTATTTTAAATTTATTCAACAGAAAGCCATTTAATAAAAAAGTAATTGGTATTCCTGTATATATTGCTAACTGATAATAGGCTACTAATGTAAAATCGTTATTTGTGAAACGCATGATGTAAGCACTCACAAAGATATCAACCACCGGAAGCACGAAGGCATAAATCATATTAGTAATTAATAGCACCCTCATATCGCGTGGGTTGCTTAGAAAAAACTGATATTCAGAAAGTGATTTCTTTAATATTTTGGTAAGATTACCCATAAATTAATTATTTATAAACTGTTTAAATTTTGTAATTATATTCTATTAAGCATTAGTTTAATCATTGTAAGCCTTATGATAGTTTCTCACAATGTCATTCAAATCATCATTCACTTAATTTTGTATAGGTAAACTGGTGCGCATTTTCTGTAGCAGAAGGCTCATCTTATCAACGGTTTTCCCATAGTTCTCATTCTCCGAAACATTTTGGTTTTCTTTGGGATCCTTTTTCAGATCGTACAGCATCCTTGCATCAACCTTCCCTTTTTTATAATTATACCATTCGGTATAAGTATAATTTTCGGAAATCACAGATTCTCCCTTTCCAAATCTTGAGTAGGCGTATTTCTTAACCGATTTCGAAGGATTCTTTAGCACGGGAACAAAACTGTCTCCATCCAAATGTTCAGGAAGCGGCAATTCACAAAGTTCGCACAGCGTTGGATAAATGTCTATAAATTCTGTAATAGAGGAAGTCTTCTCCCCTTTGGTACAACCTGGTCCACTCACCATTAGAGGAGCATTCATTACTCGATCGAAATTACAATGCTTACACCAAAGAGTGTGCTCTCCCAAATGCCAGCCATGGTCACCCCACAGAACAATAATTGTATTCTCTCGGAGCCCCAATTCGTCCAGTTTATCAAGGATCTTTCCAATCTGAGCATCCACATAAGTTACACTGGCATAATAACCATGAATCAGTTTTTTAGAAGTTTCATCATCCAGAGATCCCTCTTTGGGAATTCCATAATAACGATTTCGTAGCTCACTCCATTTGTGCATGGCCTGATCTGGGGCATCAATTGGCTTGTAAGGATTATCCGCTAGTTTAATGTCTTCTGGTGAGTACATGTCCCAATATTTTTTGGGCGCATTAAAGGGCAAGTGAGGATCCCAAAAACCGACTCCCAAAAAGAAGGGCTTATCCTGTTGACTCAGCTTACTCAAATCCCCAATTACTTTGTCGGCCAATAAGCCATCAGGATATCCATTATCAGGGACGTCAGCATCTTCATAAGCAGGCCCCTTTTTATGTTTTTTAATCAAGGCTATACTTTCTGATTTTTGATACTTTCCCCATTGTTCACCATTATTGTTTCTGGAAGGATGGAATGGCGCTTCACTCCAGGCCTCTAGGTCATCGTTGGCGTGATGATAAATCTTTCCGTTTGAATAGGTTAGATAGCCATGATCCTTGAACCACTTGGGCAAACTGGACACCTCTGGCATATCAATCTCTTTTTTCGTTTTAAAATTACGAAAACGTGTAGGGGTTGGACGTGCACCACTCAATAAACTAGCCCTCGAGGCTCCACAAACAGGAACATTACAATAAGCTCTATTAAAAACAACTCCCTCCTTTCCCAAGCGGTCAAGAGCAGGAGTTTTCATCATTGATTGTCCGAATACACCTGCTTGCAGACGTAAATCATCCACTGAGATGAATAGAACATTTTTTTGTTTCTTTTTCACGACTTTGGCACTGCAAATGGTAGTAAAGGAAACACCCAATAAAGCAACAGCTGCTTTTATCATTATACGATTCTTCATAATGGCAATAATTAATAGTGGAGGATGAGATAATCCTTTTTTGTCAATGTATTTTCCAAGTCTGGAGACACTTTCTTAAACTTAGAAGTGCGATCAAGATGATTGGAGGTTGGTTTCAGAAGAGGCATATAGTTTTCTTTAACTAAAAAATCACCCTGCTCTTTCATCCAATTATACATCTCCTTAACCAATTCTTTTTTTATCTTATTGTATTTCGATTTCTTTGCAAGATTAACTTGTTCATAAGGGTCATTCTCAATATCGTACAACTCCTCAAAGGGTATATCTTTGAATTTTTCGGCGCCCATTTTAAGAAAAGCATTAACATGTTCATTGGACACAAAATTATTTTCAACCACTTCTGATGAATTAAAATTTCGGATGTATTTGTACTTTCTACTGCGCACCATTCTGGATGGGAAAACAGAAGTTTGCTGAATATTTTGATTGGTACTCACACCATACACATAATCATGCACCTCATTATTGTCACCCTCTAAAACAGATAAAAAGCTACTGCCATCCATTTCTTTAGGAGCTTTACCACCTGCAATTTCCATAAATGTAGGAAGTACGTCGGTATAGTGAACCATCACATCGGAACGACTATTTTCTTTGATAACTCCTGGCCAACGCACAACAAAAGGTACATTCAGCCCACGATCATATACGGTATATTTTCCTGATGTACCATGATCAGCACTATAGATAAACAAGGTATTATCATCCAGATAGTCATCCACCAATTGAAGCACATTTTCAAGCTGCAAGTTATCCTCTTCAACATTTCGGTAATATCCTGCAACTCTTTTCATATTCTTTTTTTCACCCTTATCGTGTACATCTTTATAAGGATGAGATTTGTAGTTATCCTTGGAACGAACATCAACATCAAAATAAGGACCATGCGGATAAGCTGATGTAATGAACATGCAGAAAGGTTTTTCCGCACTTTCGAAGTAGGATTTAATACTATCTAAAGGGATGCTTTTGCGAGGTGCTCCTTTCTTTTTTTCCGGACTCCATTCCTGGTCCCAAACATAAACAGAATTGGGCTTAACGTGACTTTTTCCAGCAAGGATTACTTCATATCCCAGTTCACGCATATACTTCGTAACGCTTTTTTGTCCGTCTTTGCTTTTCACATGATTAAGGAAACATCCATTTTTTAAAGGGTAGTTTCCGGTATACAATTGCGACCGGCTTGGCGCACAAATGGCCTGTCCGGTAAAAGCATTGTTGAATACCACACCTTCTTTTGCCAATCGATCCACCCCAGGGGTATGAATTTTCTCGTTCCCATAACAGCCATAATCCAATTTATCCTGATCATCGGAAAGGTAGAAGATGATATTCGGCTTTTGGGGGGTTTCTCTAGATTGAGTCTGTCCATCACTATTCGCCAACACACTGGTCCCCACGGAACTCAAGCCTACCACGCCTGTCAATAACAGAGAATATTTTGTTTTCATTGATATATTTTGTTTAGTATAATTCTAAAAGTAAGAAAAGAAAACCGACAGGAAACGCTAGAGTTTTTCCTGCCGATTTACAATTTTTAATATCCCAAATTCTGATCGTTAGCTGAAATATTAGGATTCGCTGTTATCTCTGATGCGGGAATAGGCATCAACATGATCCTGTCATTATCAGGGTACTCAACATCCCTCAAAATTGTAAAATCATATTTGGGATGATTATTATGGACATCTATCACATTTGTCTTATAGTATTCATACCCCCTTCTTCTGAGGGTAAACCAATCCTGTCCTTCGGTCAACAATTCGAATTGGTATTCATGCATGATTGCCACCCGGAACTCTTCCTGTGTCATACCACTCCAGTCCTGAGGCTCCACAGAAGGGATATCGGCCGACTGTCTTGCTCTTGCCAATACCTCATTCACATACTGGTATGCATTCTCTGGTCCGTTCAATTCATTTTCGATTTCTGCTAGCATCAACAGCAGATCAGCATAGCGATAAACGACCAAATTCATGTTGGAATTGAAATTGATGATGGTATGATCCTTTGCATAGTATTTATAAGACCATGGGTAGCTATTATCCTTATTATTCCTCTTCTTAAATTTTGGATAAGTTTTTTGGATGGAAGTACTACCATTTGCTTTATACTTTGTCCACTCGGTATGGAAAGTTGCATGAAAGCGAGGATCCTCCGGATAAGTGACATCATGTAGATCATACACCTCCAGATTGGGCTTCAAGCGTCCCCAGGTTGTTCTCCCCTTCACCCCAGATGAAGCTGTGAAGATCTGAATAAGATTGAGTGTATTCTCGATGTTTGCCTGCACTTCAAAAATGGATTCACCCGTATTATTTGAAGTTTCTTCGAACCATAATGTTCTGTAATCTGGCACCAGATTGAATTCTCCGTATACCTGAATAGCCTCATCGTAGGCCTTTTGCCAGTATTCGGTTTCCCCTGCGGTACCGTTACCCGCCAATGTCATGTAAACCTTGGTAAGCAACATCTTGGCAGCAAACTGATTGGGACGGCCCTCCATATCAAAACCACTAGAGGACAATAATTCATAGGCCTTCTCTGCATCGGCAATAACCTGAGCATAGATTTCCTCACTAGTACTCATTGGATAATTGATGGTACTACTGGTAATCTTCTCCGTAATCAAAGGCCCTTTCCCGTACAAACGTACCAGATTAAAATAGGTAAAACTTCTTAAGAAATATGCCTGTCCCAAAATATCATTTATTTCACTTTCATCCGCTAGTGCCGACCCGGCAACACCACTAATTAAATCATTACTTCGAGCAATGGTAATGTAGAAAGCCTTCCATACATTCTCCACGAAATTCAGCGAAGCAGGGGGATTAAGAGCCGCAATATCCTTCAAACTTCCATCCCTGTTTGTATTGTATAAACCGGAAGACATGTCGGTTAAATAATGGAAATCCGCACCATAATAGTTATAGTTAGCAACGGAAGAATAACACCCATTCAATACTGTTTCCAGACCTTCTCGATTATTGAAAAGGGTTTCTTCGGATGGGAAAGAGGGATTCTCTTCCAAACTACATGCTCCCATAAAAAGGATCAGTAGCATATAAATTAAGCTGTATTTTATTTTTTTTAATTTCATCTCTTAAAATCTTTATAGTTGGTTAGAAAGTTAGATTAACACCACACATTACTGAGGTTGCATTGGGGGTTCCAGTCCAGTCTACGCCCATGATTGTACCATCGAACATGAAACTAGTAACCTGAGGATCGTACCCACTATAATTTGTCAAAGTAAAAAGATTTTTACCGGTTAGGTACAAGTTCACCTTTTCCAATCCATTCTTCCACTTGATTGGCAATTCATAACCTATTGTTAAATTACTTAATCGAAGGTAACTTCCATCCTCAACAATTCTGTCGGTGAAGTACTCATTATCATCATACCCTAACCTTGGATAGTCATAGCCATCAGGAGAAGTAGAATCAGAAGGTCGCCAGGCTTTTTCATAAGCATCCTTGAGAATATTCTTACTGTTACCTTCAGCAAACCCAAGTTCCATTAAATAGCCATTAGCAACCTCATTTCCATAAACTCCTTCAAACAGCATGCTAATAGATAAGTTCTTGTATCTGAAAGCCATATTAAAGCCATAGGTAAAATCCGGATTTGGGTTACCAATAAAGGTTTTATCCAAATCATTAATATTACCATCGTTATTTTGATCTATAAATGCCACATCACCAGCAACTGCAGGATTACCAAGGAAAGAAGAACCTGCTGTAGCTTCTTCGTCATTCTGATAGATTCCCTTGGTTTTATATCCCCAGAACATTCCAATAGGCTGTCCTTCCATATATACATTGGCAGGCGCCTTAAAATAACCTCCGGTGGAAACATTGTTCCCTAAATAGAACACCTCCTGAGATTCCACACCATCACTCCAAACTGATGAAGGATTCAAACCTAGCTTTTGCACCTTGTTCCTATTGAAGGAGATGTGTCCGCCAAATTCCAGACTTACATCTTTCTTCTCAATTACAATTCCATTAACCGCCAGCTCAATCCCTTTGTTTTCAATTTCACCAAGGTTTGTGGTCATATAGGAATAACCATTGGATTTACCGACTGCAATATTCTGAAGGAGATCAACTGTTTCCTTGTAGTACATGTCCAGAGTAGAATTTAACCTGCCATTAAAAAACGACAAATCAAGACCTGTGTTATACTGATTCGTTGTCTCCCAAGTTAAATTCGGATTTGCAATATTTGATGAACTGTTAGCAATGATGGGATTTCCATTCGCATCTACATAGAATCCGGAAGAAAAGTTTGAGATCGTTTGATAAGGACTAATCCCTTGGTTTCCTGTTTTCCCCCATCCCAGTCTCAACTTAAAGTTATCAAACACATTTAAACCTTTAATGAAATTCTCTTCACTCAAACGCCATGCAAATGCAGCAGCTGGAAAGTATCCAAAACGATTCCCCTTTGCAAATTTTGATGAACCATCGGCACGGAAACTGGCTGTAAAAACGTATCTGTTCCTGTAAGAGTAATTTACACGTCCCAAATAGGATTGCATCGTCTCCTCAGCCGGATTAATTGTAAGAGGAGTCAGTATTGTTTGCCCCAATTCGGGCGCCTCAGCACGAAGTGTTTTCACAGGAAAGTCTTTCACTTCATATATTTTATTGGTTATGTGGCTCCCATCGTAAGTAATACCCAATGTTGTATTGATACTATGATCCTCATTAAACGTTCGCTTAAACATCAACAGATTATCGATCACATAAGAGTATCTATCCAAATAGGACAGTGCCAAACTGCCATTGTCTTTCTGACCTTTATAAATACCTATTCCATGCCACTTGGAACGATCTTTATTACGATAATCCAAACCAGCATTAAATTTATATTTCAAGCCTTTGACCAATTTGTACTCCAAAGAAGTGGCAGCATTAATTCTTAACTCTTTGGATTTATCCTCAAAATCAGTCAGCCACGCATACGGATTTGAAATCTCCAATTCCAAGTCATCATTTTCTTCATCTGTAAATCCCACAAGCGGTCGGTAAGACATTACCTGCTTGGTGAAACTCCTATTTCCTCCCATCTTACTCCCCGACTGGGCAAAATTTCCACTTTGGTACATCATTGAAAGACGGGTGTTAAGTTTCAATTTAGAACTAACATTCTGAGAAAGATTCAGTCGCAAATCCCCTCTTTTAATATCTGAGCTTTCCACAATTCCCTTTTGATTGGTAAATCCTGCAGAAAAATAGTACTTTGTTTTCTTGCTTACACCACTTACCGTCAGCCCTTCATTGTGACTAATCCCCATCTCATAGATTTCATCCTGCCAGTTGATCTGCTGATAGGGAGTGGCACCTATTGTAGGAACACCATTGGCATCATAGGTAATTGGGTAAATTTCACCATGGTCTGTATGATATATCGGTTGATTCCCTATTTGCATTCCGTACTCATTCTGATAGTCAGCATATCCCTGCGCCCCCAACAGGTCCACGTCCTTTGCCATCCACGAAAGTTCTACACTTCCATAAGCTGAAATATTCGCTTTTCCACTTTTTGAGGTTTTCCCCTGTTTGGTAGTGATAAGAACAACTCCATTTGCACCTCGCGAACCATAAATGGCAGTAGCTGAAGCATCCTTAAGAATTTCGATACTTTCAATATCGCGAGGATTGATACCCGTAAGACCATTTTGAGGTGACTGTAGCTCATTGGCTTCAGAAACAGCGTCAACTACGTCTTCACCCGCCGAATTGATGATGATTCCATCAACAACATACAAGGGCTCATTATTCCCCCTAAGGCTATTTATTCCACGAATACGTACACTGATTGCACTTCCTGGAGAACCAGCATTGGAAGATACACTAACTCCGGAAACACGCCCCTGCAACAATGCATCAACACTGCCATATTGTCTGGCCTCTTCATCAGATGCTTTCACTTTAGCAATAGAACCTGTAACATCACTCTTCCGCATCTCACCATAGCCCACAATCACTACTTCATCGATTTCGGTAACATTTTCGACTAAAACCACATCGATATTAGTTCGTCCATTAATTGTTATTTCCTGGGTTTCAAATCCGATAAATGAAAAGGAGAGAACTGCATCTTTAGAACTAACTTCAATAAAATATTCTCCATTAAAATTAGTAATCGCACCATTTAAAGTCCCTTTTTCCGTCACGGAAACTCCAGGAACACCACCGCCTCCATCATCGGTAACCTTACCTGTAATCCGTTCTTGCCCTTGCCCGTATACCAGACATGAGGTAAATAATAATAGTAACAGAAAAACTCTTTTCATAATTGTTAATTTATAGGTTAGTAACAAAACAATCTACTTCGGCTCCCTGAATTCATGTTATGCCTTTCATCAATCCTTCCATCTAATACTAATTTAGAATCAGCGTTATCCCCTCATTTTTTTTCTTCGAAATGGCTCATACAGAAATGCAGTTCGTAGTTCTATCAGGTTCTATTACCAAAAATAGAATTGAATATATCTTTAGCATCCCAAAATTGTCCTTTTCACCCCCACAATCATCCAAACAACTATTCCTCAGATATATAAATCACTTCCTCAAAGATTAAAAATCAGATAAATTCAGATAAAGATCGAACTAAAAAGTGTTTATCTCCTAGGGTGAAAGTATGGCATACTGAATTGAATAGCGTGTTAAAATAGCTCACTTTGCTAGGCATGAAAAAATTGGTTCTGGAATTGTGAAGGCTAAGATAAAGAGAACCGAAGTTCGATTAAGACTCCCACAAAGACTAATCCATAAACAATACCGATTGGATAAATTAGTGGGCTATATTTCGCCACCCTCGAACTTTCGGAGCAATATAGCGTCCTATTTATTCCATCGGCATATCTTGTCTCGATCTTCGGGGAGACCGAATTTATTTCGTTCGCTAATGCTCACTAATTATTCAAAATGGTATAACATGAACAACTAGCAGATTGCCAGTGAATGTTCGGAATCATTTCCAAAGCCGATTCGGACGTTTGATTAAAAAGAATCCGGGTTAAAAAGACAATGACTTTTAACCCGGATTTGTCAACCCATGACATTAGGTAAACCTGCTCGCTAACTTACTTATCTATTTATACTATAATCTTGCCTCTTCCATTAAATCATGTAAGGGTAAACTTGAAACTATATCTACTTTCTTCTTACGGTTTTTCTTGCGTTTGCCAAACTTTCCTTTAAACCTACGCCAAGGTACTGCATCAGGTGCAACAGGATTATCTGATACATTTATAACGCCATCAGGAAGCGCCTTTTTCCATCCCATTTTAAGCTGTTGTGACAAACTCTGAACAAGCACTTCATTATCGGTTACAATATTTACCGTCTCATTAGAATCATTGAAATGATCGTAAAGCTCCCTGGCAACTATTCTGCCCTCCTTATTGCGCCACTCAGTATATCGATACCTTTCAGTTCGAATGGAATAACCTTCATTGTTTCCCCTAGGGTATTGGCTGAATGCAGCTTTCTTCCACAACCTTTCTGGATCCTTCAGTAATGGACTAAAACTGGTTCCCTCAATGTACTCTGGAATCTCAATGCCTGCAAAATCTACAAGAGATGGAAATAAATCAACATATTCCACTAATCTGTCACACTTTACTCCATTCTGTTCTGAATTTGGAAATCGAACAATCAAAGGTGCACGAGTTGCCCGTTCAAAATTGGTGGCTTTCCCCCACATTCCGTGATCTCCAAGGTGCCATCCATGATCGGAAACAAAAACAATAATGGTATTCTCATACAGTTTCTGCTCCTTTAGTTCAGTAATGATCTTCCCCAATTGGGTGTCGACGTAACTGACACATGCAAAATAGGCATGCTTCAACAGTCGGGATCTTTCCTCCGAAACAATATGCCCCTTGGCGTCCGATTCTCCATTCCATTTTTTCAGAGCCTGGTCGGTTGTGGCGTATTTTGGGGAACCGGTTGCAGGTTCAGGATTTTGGGAAAGTGGTATACTATCACGATCATAGAGATCCCAATACTTTTTAGGAGCACAAAAGGGCAAATGAGGTTTATAAAATCCCACAGTCAAGAAAAACGGCTGATCTTCATTCTGCCCTACTTTTCGTATCGTTTTTATGACCTCATTGGCGACAACTCCATCGGCATATTTATCATCGGGGACATCTGCGCATTCAAAGGGAGGAGCTACAGAACGATCATGTGCAATATCTATATTTTTTTGTGTGGCATAAAGTTTATGTACACTTTTTGCCAAAAAGTGGTGTTCTGAATAATCTTCGTATAGTCCATGATGAACTTTTCCGAAATTTCGAACATAATACCCGCTTTTATGCATATGGGCCTGTATATTGGGATGCTCAGGCATAAATTCGTTAACGAAGTACTCACTGTAGGGGTAATCAACTCCCGTAACATCTGGCCGGCATCCGGTTAGAAAGCTAGCCCTTGAGGCAGAACAAATTGCCTGTTGAACAAAGGCATTGGTAAAAGTCACTCCTTCTTGCGCAAGAGCATCAAGTACAGGAGTTTTCATGTGCGATTGCCCGTAACAGTTAAGTTCTGGACGCAAATCATCAGAAATTACAAATATAATATTAGGCTTTTCATTCTTTTGTGCGTATGTCCCGTTTATACAGGACACCCCAACAAAACCAGCTAAAAGCAACTGTTTCATTCCAATATCATTTTTTAACTTATTCGAAAACATCTATCTCTTTTGTTTTAGGGTTATTCATTTTATTCAACTCTAGATAGCTCAATGCTAACCAGTCCCATGGGACTAGCAACAGCCTCCAGCAATTCTATTCTCAGACATTTATCCTCCGGAAACAGTTCAATAGTAAGCGGATCACTTTTTTTGATCAGGGTTTTATGGTAAACCCGCTCATGGCCCACCGACAAATTTATTTTTGCCATTTTGCCCCCTTCGCCTTTGGTTTTGAGAACCAGTTCATACTTACCGGGGGTCTGCACTTCAATTGTATATTCTGCAAAGTCTCCTTTATACCTCCAGTTGGTTAGGCAATACTCAGTATTGATAAGCCCATTACTGCATTCATGGGGTCCATAACATAGTATTTTAGAGGCCTTTTTTCCCTCATGACCAATCAGAAAAGTAGGCATATTGTAGGAGTCAGCCTCCAGTACACTTTCGTACCAAGTTTTTAACTCTTTTAACAACTTCTTCTTCAATTGGGGTTTCCTGTCCGAAAAATCCTCCTGCTCACGAGGATCGGTTTCCAGATCCTTCAGAACCAGATAAGGTTCGTCCTTTTGATTTAGAAGCAACTTATACCTGCCTTGGTGCACTCCCAACACCTGATTTTCAAAGCGTATATTTTCTCTCAACTCAGGAGAAAGGGGAATAAACTTCCTATTCTTGCACTCTTCTCCCAGTGCAGGATCCCATCTGGCAATAAAGAGGCTTCTCTTTTCAAGCTTTTGGCTAGAATCCTCCAAAGTCGGTAGAATACTCATACCATCCATTCTCTTGCTATTTTCAGGAATGGGTACATCGGCAATATCAACCATGGTTGGAAATATATCGCATATGGACACCAGATTATTATTTATACCTGGCTGAAACCTACCTTTCCACTTTATAAAAAGAGGTGAACGAATACCGTTTTCCCAATTTTGGGCTTTACTTCCCTTCATTTGACTCGGATTTCTCAACTCCCACTCCTCATTGGTGAGAGCCATTTTCTTCTTCAATTTTTGAACAGGCCCATTATCACTCATGAATAAAATAATGGTATTCTCTTCCAATCCCAATTCGGAAACAGCAGCCAAAATTCGGCCAATTTGAAAATCCAAATGTTCAATCATTCCTGAAAGGGTAGAAAAGTTTTTCGACAAACCTTTCCTTTCATATTTCTCAACGTACGACTTTGGAGCATCCCAGATTCCATGCGGAGCCAGATAAGGCAAATACATCAAAAATGGTTGGTCTTTGTTCTTTTTCATGAACTCAATGGCGTAATCGGAACAAACCTCATCCGCCCATTTTTTATGTGAAACCCTTTTACCATTATACAGACCATAACTATTCTCATATCGATACAAGTGTGCCATATAAGCTTCGTCAAATCCTCTGTCCCATGGATAGTAACCATCTGCTTTACCTGTGTGCCATTTCCCCCACATACCAGTCCGGTAGCCCTCTTTTTTAAACGCTTCAGCAATTGTCACTTCATCCAGATTCATAAAATCACGTCCCCCATGATACCCACTAACTCCCGTCTTTAAAAAATGCCTTCCGGTTAGCAGTGATGCTCTGGAAGGAGCACATACCGAATGCACATAAAAATGCTGAAAGCTAACCGATTCCGTTGCTAGTTTATCCAGGTTTCTTGTCTCTATAATTTGATTCCCATGGCTACTTAGATCATCGTACCCCAAATCATCTGCCTGTAGGATGATAACATTTGGACGATTTACATTCTGTGCACTCACATATGCAGTGCTGCTCACCACAGAACACGAAAGCAACAATGCTTTTTTTATATTCATAACTAATCTGGTTTCTAAACAAAATACATTGGGCAGTTCCCCTAATATGCTGAGCACTTCCCCAAAAAAACAGAAATATTCACTCTTTACGATTCAATATTAGCAAAGAAATGAGAACATGTGTCCTAGAATATTCTTTTCTCACCCTAAAATCATCCACACTCCTCATATACAAGCCTTACACAAGTATCAATTCATCCTTAAAAAACAAAAAGCTTGGATATTTTAGCTTCTTAGAGCAGCGATCCAGGGCAAACCCTTTTCCCCGAGAGACGGACATTCAAATCTTAGGCTTCGTCACAACCACATTGTCGAGATAGTATTTAGCACCTTCAATCAGAAAAAAGAATTCGATATTCCAGTTCCCATTTTTAGGAACTTTAAATTTCACAGAGTAGGGAGACCACTTATCAGTAATGAATACATTTTTGGACAACACTTCCCCCTTGTCGGATCGGATACGAATCTTCATGGGAATATTCTCGACCGTAACTCTTGAAAAGAAGTTGATGCATAAAACATCCCCTTGACTTAAACTCATCGGTTGATCAAGGATTAAACCTGCATCATCATACTTATCTCCTGTTTTTAAAACCCTTGCACTAAACACTCTATTCCCAAAACAATTGTTTTCTTTCAGTTGCTCATAAGTAATATTGGCATCTTTATTACAATACGTTTTCCAACCCTTTTGAATGGAATCCTCAAAACTACTATTCTGAATAGTAAGCTTATCTGTGGTCGAAAACATATTGTTGGATTTCAATTTTATCTCTCCATTAAACTGAACCATTCTTTTACTAAGGCTATCCACTATCTCCCTATAGGCTTGCTGATCCACGATATTATTGTTTTCATCCGGATCATTCTTACGGTCATACAACATGCTGGCATACTTCTCCCCTTTTAAATCCCGCCACTCGGTATAAGTGTAACGTTGGTTTACCACCGATTCTCCTTCAATATACCGACAATAAACAGCATCCTTTACACTGGAAGTGGGATCCTTTAGAACCGGAGCAAAACTCGTTCCATCCAAGTGATCCGGCACAGGAATGTCAGACAGCTCACACAATGTTGGATACAAATCAATTAATTCTGTCATTGCCTCTGTATATTCGCCTTTTGAAAAACCAGGCGCACATACAATAAGTGGCGTTCTGAGTGTTTTGTGGAAATTAGAGTGTTTGCACCACAAACTGTGTTCTCCAAGGTGCCAGCCATGGTCTCCCCAAAGTACTATTATAGTATTTTTATCCAGTTCTAATTCTTCCAGCTTATCTAAAATTTTTCCAATTTGAGCATCTACATAGCTCACACAAGCATAGTACCCGTGTATCAATTTTCGAGCCTTTTCATCAGATAGAGTCCCTTGCGTAGGGATATCGTCATACATATCCCTCAATTCCAACCACTCGTTCATTGCAGCATCGGGAGCATTGTGTGGTTTAAATGAATTTTCAGGAAGTTGAATATCCTCAGCCTTGTAGAGATCCCAGTATTTTTTAGGTGCATTAAATGGTAAATGAGGTTTACGAAATCCCACCCCTAAAAAAAATGGTTCTCCGGCATTCTTAAGCCGCTCAAGATCGTGAATTGCTTTTTTAGCAAGTAGGCCGTCGGGATATTCTGTATCGGCAACATCAGCAGCTTCATATGCCGGCCCCTTTATTAATCCCGGGTAACTCGATAGTTTGTTTTTTTCGATAATTTTTCTGGAATCCTCCGTCAGGTAACATCTCAGTCCAATCCCCTTCCCAATTGGTTCCCATGGAGTTTCAGACCAAGCCTCCAAATCATCATTTCGATGGTGAAAAATCTTTCCATTCGAAACCGTCCTATATCCTTGTTCTTTAAACCACTTCGGAAGACTAGCATAATCAGGCAGATCAGAGTCTTTCCTGCAATAGTAATTTACAAATCTTGTTCGAGTAGGCCTTACCCCAGATAGGAGGCTGGCACGAGAAGCCCCACACACCGGGATATTACAATAAGAATTCGTAAAGCTAACACCACTTTTTGCCAATCTTTCAAGATTAGGTGTTACCATACCGTCTTGACCATATATCGAGGCTTGGGGTCTAAGATCATCAACTCCAATAAAAAGAATATTGGGTTTTTGAGTATGTTTTTCCAACTGACTACAAGAAACCGCAAATAGCGATCCGAGTGCAATTATCGACATTTTTTTTACATTCATATGTTTTTCATTAAAGTGTTAGATCCACTTTTAAGAATCATCAATTGAGTTCTTCCAGCAATTGTTCTTGTAATCTTGGTAAGCATTCCGAATTCACTACTTGTTTTAGTACATTTGATGCCCCCAACTTTTCACTTCTTTCACCAGGCAATGATCCACCAACAAAAATTGAGAAATCCCCTTTTGGCAAATACTTTTTCCCCTGATCATTAACCTGTAGAAAATTATCTCGGCTTAGGGTAAAAGTGACCTTTTTCGATACTCCTGACTGTAAATGAACTCGTTTAAAGGCTTGTAAGGAATAGATTGGATCTTTTTTACCGGCTAATGGAGATGATATATATAACTGGACCACCTCTTCAAGCTCATATTGACCTTGATTTTGAATTTGAGCGACAACGAGAACCTTATCTCCAATGACTTGGGAAGAAATATCAGAATATTCCAAAGTTGAGTAACTTAAACCGAAACCAAATGGAAAAAGAGGTTCTTTCTCCATATACCTATAGGTACGTCCCTTCATCGAATAATCTTCAAATGGTGGTAAATCATCAACCGCATAGGGAATGGTAAAAGGCAGCCTGCCTGATGGGGAAACATTACCAAAAATCACATCAGCAACGGCATTTCCTCCCTGTTCACCTGAGTAAAAAGCATAAATAATCGCATCTGCTATTTCATATATTTCAGGAATAATTATGGGTGAACCACCAGTTAAAACAACAATTAGTGGTTTTGAATTTCCTTTTTTCAATTTTTTAAGAAAATCGATTTGAGCCTTAGGCAATCGACAATCTTTTAGATCACCTCTATTAGGAGATGAGAGAGATTCTCCTTCCTCTCCTTCCCAAAGATTATTGTACCCCATTACAGCAATACATGCATCCGTTTTTTTTGCAACTCCCGTTGTCCAGTCGAGAGAATTTATATTTTTACTATAGGGTAATTGACCATAGCTGTAAACGATTTTTGTACTAACTCCTACCTCGGCTGAGATCCCTTCAAGAATTGTCACCATATTTCCTGACAAGCCATAATAATTTCCAATCAGGGCATCTACATTGGATGCCTGCGGACCTGTAACATATAGGGATTGAATATTCTTTTTCAGAGGTAAAACATTATTATTTTTCACTAGAACCAAAGATTTCAGACCTGCTTCCAATGCCAGTTTTTGATGTTTTTCTGATCCAACTACCTCTGGATTAATATTGCTAAAGGGGCAATCCTCCTGAGGATCAAACATTCCTAATCGGAAACGTGTTTTCAGAAGTTGTGAGAGGACACCGTCAATCTCCTTCTCAGTTACTAGCCCCTGCTTTACTGCATTTTTAAGATTTTTAAATGTAGTACCGCAATTCAGATTTAATCCAACTTTAACAGCCAATGCTGCAGCCTGTTCTGGGGTTTCTACCAATTTATGATTTTTCCAAACATCCTTTACGGCACTACAATCTGACACAATGTAGCCATCGAATTTCCATTGATCAACTAAAACATCTTTCAATAAGTATTTGCTGGCACTGCATGATTCTCCATTTGTCCGATTGTAGGCCCCCATTACTCCCTCAACTTTTGCTTCCTTAACCAATGCTTTAAATGCCGGCATGTAAGTTTCCCATAAATCTTTTTGAGAAACAAGGGCATTAAATTTATGCCTTAAGACTTCAGGCCCAGAATGAACCACAAAATGTTTAGCACAGGCAGCTACCTTCAGATATTTTGGATGATTGCCTTGCAAACCTGTAACACTTGCAACTCCAATTCGTGATGTCAGGTATGGATCTTCACCATAAGTTTCCTGTCCTCGTCCCCATCTTGGATCCCGAAAAATATTAACATTAGGTGACCAAACTGTTAATCCCATATTCTTTTCACGAAAGTTATTCTTAACAGCTTCATGATATTTTGCTCTGGCTTCATCAGAACAGGCGGAGAAAACCCTATAAACAAGATCCTCATCAAAGCTTGCCCCCAATCCAATGGCCTGAGGAAATACAGTTGCACGCCCTGCACGTGCAACCCCATGCAAACATTCGTTCCACCAATGATATTTTGGAACATGTAAACGGGGTATCGCCTGGCTATTATCAATTAACTGACTAACTTTTTCATCTAATGTCATTTCATTAACCAATGCTTCAATTCTCTCTTCCATTGGAAGCGAATAGTCCAACCATAAGTTCTTTTTATCACACTGTTGACCATAAGAAAAAATTAAACAATTAAATAAAACGATAACACTTATTATTTTTTTCATATTTAATTTGTTCTACCGCAACTTATGTCCTGCCCTATAGGATATACTCGCTTAATTTTTATTTACTTTATAAATATCAATTCCCGAAGCTCTCAACAAGAGAACTAATGGAAAGTTTACTCACTAAACTATCTTTTGAAATCGGCGTATCCAACCTAATTATTACAGGCTCATGAGCTAGCAAATCAAAAAAATTATCACTAAAAAAACCATCAGCTTCATCCAGTGTCAGAAATACATTTTTAGCCAATTTATCTGATTCCAATCTCAACTCAAATCCATTTTCAATTTGATCAACGGTATACCGGATATCAGTTTTTTGTAAAGACAATTCCTTCGTTGGTAGAAAATATATCCTATTCTTAGCAATAACCTGATCTTTTTCAACCAGTTCAAAATCCAACAACAGTTTCGTCTCATCAAAATTTTTCACCAATTCAGACTTATTCACATGAAAATATGAAGAACTTGAATTAGCCGGAATCTCTACGTTTAATAGCTTTGACCAAACTATTTTGCCATCAAAATCCATCATTCTGATCTTTAGTTTCCCAGCTATTTTTTGTAGTTTGTCACTTACAACATAAACCTCCAACAAATCCTTATTCCAGAAAGGTGAAACCAATATTGGAGCATAAGCCTTTTTTACAAAATACTGTAGTGCCTTCCACCGTTGATAATAATCGGTTGAACTCCATGATGCAACAGGCCAGCAATCATTTATTTGCCAATATAAAGTTCCCATGCAATAAGGCATAGCCCTCCGGTGAGCCTCCATGGCAATATTAACTCCCTCGGCTTGTAATACTTGATTTACATACAAAAACGATTTAAAATCTTTAGGTTTTTTATATTCTCCCAACAGGTAATAATCTATAGTTTCATTACCAATTGATGAGCGCTGATGCGACATCATTACATCTGAATAGATATCAAAATCTTCGGGCTTGGCATACTGCCTGATGCTTTTAAACTCGGGGAATGACTGAAAACCGTATTCACTCATAAATCTGGCAATTTTATTTTTATATTCAGTAAAAGGATGTTTTTGCCACCACACTCCCCAATAGTGCTCATCACCATCACTTTGATTCGCCTTGATTCCTTCCCCTGCAGAAGGGCTCGAAGACCAATAACTTCTGCTATTATCGAACTTTTCAACGAGCTTGGGCAGCAGTCTATGAAAAATATCTTCATAGGCTTTCCAAATCTTTTTAGCGTTTTCAGGATTCTTTTGCTCCTCTTTCTTTTTCCAGCCCCAGCCTAACCAAGCATCAATAATTTCATTATTTCCACACCACAATGCAATGCAAGGGTGGTTACGCAAGCGTTTTATATTATCAATAGCCTCATGCCTGACATTTTCAAGGAAATTCTCGTCTCCAGGATACATGGCACAGGCAAACATAAAATCCTGCCAAACTAAAACACCTGCTTCATCACACAAATCATAAAACAGGTCATTCTCATATATTCCACCTCCCCATACACGCAACATATTCATGTTAGAGATTTTAGCAGTATTTACCACATTCTTATATTTCTCGTTCGATACCCTTGCAGGAAATATATCGTTGGGGATATAGTTTGCTCCCTTAATAAAAACCGGGACGCCATTCAATTTAAAATAAAATGAAGTTCCATATTCATCTTTTTCACGAACAAACTCTAGTTCTCGTATCCCAATCCGTTCAGTAAGTGAAATGCTATACTCCCCCACAGCTATTTCACCTTTTATATCATACAGGTATTGTTCACCTAAGCCATTTGTCCACCATAATTTGGGCTGCTCAATACTAAATTCAACAGGATAGGTTTGCACTCCTTTTTTCAACTCAAGCTCTACATTCGCTAGTTGCGCCTCCCCATTTTCAATCAATAAATTGACAACTTTTTCTTCTAAGGCTTCGATTTCAAAAACAGCAGTCATTTCAGCTTTTTTATCTGAAACAGAATTTTGTATAATCTGAAGCTTATTTATTTTTAATTCATCCCAAGCCTTAAGAAATACAGGGCGCCAAATACCACTTGTAACTATGCGAGGCCCCCAATCCCAGCCAAAATGATAGCCGGCTTTGCGAGTATAAATCGAAACTTTCTTAGCTCCCTCAACCTTTCCTAATTCAGCTAAATCATTATCTGATACCGGAATAACATACCCCTGGTTGTCATATTTTTTAATCCCTTCTACTATTGGCGAAAAAAAGTGAATAAGTAACTCATTATTTCCATTCTTAATAAGCTGATTCTTAACATCCATTTCCCACTCCCGAAACATATTATCAGCAGAACCTATTTTAATCCCATTAACAAATACATCTGCATAGGTATCCAGACCTTTAAAAGACAAGACAACTTTATCCTTATTGAATATTTGTTCCCCAACATAAAAGCTTGTTTTATATTCCCAATCCTCTTTATCTATCCATTGTACATTGCGCTCATTAAGCCTGTAAAATGGATCTTGAATAATACCATTCAACATTAAATCGGTATGAATACAACCGGGTATTTTAGCAGGATACCAGTCTTCGCTACCAGATTCTGTAAAGAACCATTCTGTTGTTAATTCTTTTTGAATCAGCAATTGTTTTTCACTTTGGGGACAAGCCCATGATAGTTTCAAAACACTTATAAAAAACAAACAATAAATAAAACGCATCATGCTTTAAATTTTACGAACTACATTAACTTTTCCTCATTTCATGTCGGGCATTAATGTAATAATAAAATTCTTTTCAATTTTTAATTTCCTACACTTCGATAACAGCAATTATCTATTCACTGGCTATTGCTTATCTGTTCAAAATCAAAGCAACTTCCTATTTGATATTCTTTAATACAATAGCTTTTACTTCCGCAACTTCGTTACCATTTACCTTAGGGGCAGTCAGCACAATCCTTTGTTTCCCTTTCTTCAAATTAATCTTTCCAAGCTTCAAGCTAGCCCAGGATTTCTCATTCACCCCAAGTCTGGGGTATCGTTCCCCGCTATCGATTTGTGGAGGATCAAATTCTTTTCTAATCGAGTTGATGGCAAATGTTTTTCCAGATGCCACTTTGATCTCAGACCCGACACTTGCTTTGGTACACGTATATTTTATATCAACATTATAGCTGACATCCTGAACAACATCCACTTCCCAGTAAATGGAATCCGATGTAGATGTCCAGTTGGTAATCCAGTCATGTGCAAAACCATTTTCTCCGTAAAATCTGGGGTGGCCCGAGAACTTACTTTCATGGGCATTCAATACAACCAAAGGCCATTGCTCGTATCCAATAGAAATTACATCGGCGGGTATGTAAGCCCTCTTGGCTTCATTAAACCAGTCCATATAATCTCTTACCATGGCCTCAAATATTTCTGGTTTTTCCTTACTCAAATCATGTATTTGTTCTGGATCGGCAATAATGTCGTACAACTCAATTCTATTTTTATCGTGAAAACCGATGCGATATTGATTGTTTCTAAATCCCCCTTTATAAGGCATCAATTGTTTTCGGGAGTTTTGCACATAGATATTCCTTTCGGGTAAGTATTTTGATTTGCCAATAATTAAACCCGAAAGATCCACGCCATCAATATTTAAATCTTCAGAAACAGGGATATTACAAAGAGTTGCCAGTGTGGGCAAAACATCAATATGTGCAGTAGGTTGATTTACAACTTGTCCCCCGCCAATTTTTTCGGGCCATTTGATGTAAAAGGGGACTCGCACCCCTCCTTCATAAACTGAATTTTTCTTTCCTCTCAAATCCCCATTGTAACGCACACCATTGGGGCCATTATCAGACATGTAAATGATGATTGTATTATTGGCAAGATTATTATCCTCAAGTTCACGAAATAACCGATTTAGGTTATCATCCAGGTTCTCCATCATTGCATAAACACAGGCATCTTTGTTTCGCTCCTTTTTCCCTTCCATGTGGGTTAAACGAGCGTAAGTTTTATCGTAATACTCATCGGGAACAACAAAAGGGGAATGGGGCACATTATAAGGGAGGAAGCAAAAGAACTGATTCTCTTTGTTTCTTTTTATAAAATCAATCGCTTCATCGGTTAAAACATCAGTGATATAACCTTTTGTTTGATATTCCTGGCCATTCTTCTCCAATGTGGGACTATTATATTCCCCAATGTGTCCGGCGCAAAATCCAACAAACTCATCAAAGCCTTTGGCATTGGGGTGGTTCGGCCAATGAGCGCCATTGTGCCATTTCCCAAAACAGCCAGTTGCATATCCCGCTTGTTGAAACATATCGCCAAGGGTAAATGCATTAGGATGAAAATTCTCCAGGCCATTAGAAACCCATCGAGTTCCCACCTTCAAATGATATTTTCCGGTGAGCAAACTGGCTCTCGTTGGCGCACAAAGCGGAGAAACATAAAACTGGTTTAGCGTTACGCCCTCCTCTGCAAGATGATCTATTGTAGGTGTATGAACCAAGGAATTGCCATTGACGCTAAGGTCTCCCCACCCCTGATCGTCGGTTAAGATAACGATCACATTGGGTGGATTTTCTCCCATTGCAAAATCTAATAGAAAAAAACATTGAAGCAATAATCCTGTAATAAGCTTTTTCATCACCAATATAATTTACCGAATTTAATATCTACTTGGCCATTTCCATGCCACCTTCTTTGGAATTAAAAACATCCTCTTCAGGAACCCTATAATCTTCCCTTAACTTTTGAAGTTGCTCTCTTAAACTTAATTCTATTTCCTCGTACAAAGGATCATCTATAAGGTTGTTTAGCTCATTTTTATCCTTTTCAAGGTCATAAAGCTCCCAAGTATCGATATCATTATAGAAATGAATTAATTTATAGCGATCTGTTCTGATCCCATAATGTCTTCTTACCTGATGAAAGGCAGGGAAGCCATAATAGTGATAGTAAACAGCATCTCTCACGTTGGGCTGTTTGTCCTCAAAAATCCCACGCAAGGAGATCCCCTGAATACTATCCGGTATAGAAATCCCAGCATAATCCAAGAATGTTGGAGCATAATCAATATTTTGCACCAAAGCCTCACTCACCCTATTGGGCTTAATTTTTTTAGGATAACGAACCAGCAAAGGAGTTCGAAAGGATTCTTCATACATAAATCGCTTATCGAACCAACCATGCTCACCGAGATAGAATCCCTGATCAGACGTGTAAACAACGATGGTATTTTCCGTTAATCCATTTTGATCCAGATAGTCTAACACGCGGCCAACATTTTCATCAACCGATGCTATGCACCTTAAATAGTCAATCATATACCGCTGATATTTCCATATTGCCATTTCAGGGGAAACCTCATCCAAATCTTTAAATTTATTTTGAAAATCCACACTAACCTGATGATATTCCTTATCCCAAGCCTCTTTTTGGGCTTTTGTCATTCGCGAAATGGCAAGTTGATATTGATCTCGTCCAAAAGCATAATCGGTTGGATGATCTTTTGCAACAATAGGTTCAACTTTATTATCCCCGGTAAGGTTCATATGTGTCGCTATGGTCATCTCTTGAAGTTGAGCAGCCTTTCGCCCTTTATAATCGTCAAAAAAGGTTTCAGGAAGTTCAAATTTTGTTGAATCGAATAACTCAAAATGTCTGGGTGCAGGCAACCATTCACGATGCGGAGCTTTATGATGGTAAAACAAGCAAAAGGGCTTTTCTTTATCCCTTTTCTTTTGTAGCCACTCAAGGGTAAAGTCACCTATAAGATCAGTAACATAGCCTGGATAGCGTACTGTATCCCCACTCATTTCAATAAAATCGGGATTATAATAATCTCCTTGTTCCGGTAAAATACGCCAAAAATCAAAGCCTTGTGGATAAGAACTCAAATGAAGTTTTCCTATCATGGCTGTCTGGTATCCAGACTTCTGAAGTAATTTAGGGAACGTCATCTGGTCCGCATCAAAACAATCCCCATTTCCATAGAATCCGTTATAATGGCTTAGTTTTCCAGTTAACATGCAGGCCCTACTGGGCCCGCATATTGAATTGGAAACAAAACTCTGATTAAACATAACCCCTTCTTGAGCTAGCCGATCAATATTGGGCGTTTGAATCAGATTACTTCCATAAGCACTAATAGCCTGATATGCGTGATCATCAGACATGATAAAAAGAATATTTGGTCTCTCATCTTTTTCTTCAGCCATAAGCCCATTACACCCCAAAAGAAGGAGTTGTGCCGTTAAAGATGCATATGAAAATCTCATAGGATTAAAAATTATTTTTGATTAATGCAATTCGTTGTTTTACACATTCCGATGAACGGATACCATCCTGAGGAGTATTTTTTGCGTAGTCCAACAATTGCTCAACGGTGGTAGTAGCAACATGCATTCTGGTATCGGAAGATCCGTAATAAATGAATACCTCTCCATTTTCCCTTGCAACCCATCCATTGGAAAAAAGAACATTGGAAACGTCACCCACTCTCTCCTGTCCTCGAGCAGCCATAAAATATCCTCCAGGAGCATAAATGATCTTTGTAGGATCTTCCAAACTGGTTACGAACAAATAAAGCACATAGCGCATACCTGCTGCCGTTCCACGAACACCATGAGCTAAATGCACCCAGCCATCTTTGGTTTTGATTGGAGTAGGTCCTTGTCCGTTTTTACCCTCTTTTATAGTATGGTAAGTTCGCCCATCGATTAACACCTCTTGATCAATAACGGCATTTGTTATATCATCACATAATCCCCAACAAAGTCCTTCACCGGCTCCCAGATCCATGAAAGCTGCCAACGGTCTGGTATAGAAAGCATATTTCCCATCAACAAATTCGGGGTGCAATACGCAGTTGCGCTGCTGCAAAGCACTAGTCTTCAGATTGGGAAGACGCTCCCAGTTCTTCATGTCTTTTGTCCGAATGATCCCACATTGGGCCACTGCCGCCGAAAGATCATGAGGATGTTCAGAATCATGGCTTTCAGAACAGAAAACCCCGTAAATCCATCCGTCTTCATGCTTTGTCAAACGCATGTCATAAACGTTGGTTTCTTCCTCATAAAGATCAGGCAGTTCCAAAGGAAATTTACCAAATTTAAATCCATCTACCCCAGTTTCACTCTCGGCAATGGCAAAAAAGGATTTCCTATCCCAGCCTTCAATACGCACAACTAAGTATATTTTGCCGTTAAACTCAATAGCAGCAGAATTTAAGGTGGCATTGATCCCCATTCGTTCCATCAAATAAGGATTGCTTTCATAGTTTAGATCATATCGCCATTCTAGAGGAACATGCTGATCGGTAACCACAGGATTCACATACCGTTGGTAAATACCATTTTCAAGCCTGTCATCAAAGCTATTCTCCTGTTTAATATATTGATTGTGCTTTTCTTGCAATTTATTTAGCTTCTCACCAAATTCTTTCTCTGTCATTTTCATGTGTAACTCTTTTTTTTGTTCTAATTGCATTCCTCTTACCATTCTTGAATGATCCTGTTTGTTAGGATTCAAACATGGAGGACACAACAGTTATATGTTTAAAATCTCTTTTTTCTCCATACCTGTACCAGAATTCATATTTCTGGTTCATTCAGCTATCCAGACAGGGAGGAATTAACATTCTATCTATATTATATATACAAGGCTTTCATACGCCGATCCCTGAGAAGACAAATATTTATTTCATAGCATCCAGTAAACCGAAATACATCGATTTTGGCTTATAGTCATCATTAAAGAGCAGTGGCCATTCCAATCTCTTTTGGTGAGTTCTTGCCCAGGTGTATTTATCGGAGATCCCCCAAACAGTAATACCGTATCTCAAATGTTCCGGTACAATATCCATGTATATCTTCACCACATCATAAGCCATCTGGCGCTGTTTCTCTTCTTGATCTTTAGATAGAATTGGATACTTCGTTTCAGTTTTCAGGTTAATATTTATATCCAGTTCGGAGATATGAACCCTATAATTCCGCTTTACCAACTCTTTCAACAAATTGGCAAATCGTTCCAATTTAAAGGTCTCCATATAAATGTGCGATTGAAGTCCAACTCCATCAACTGGGGTTCCCTTCTTTTTCAGCTCATCAAGCATTTTCAGGGTTCCCTCCATTTTCAGACTATCAATAACAAGACCATACTCATTATAGAAAGTCAACACATTGGGATCAACCTCTTTGGTTAATCGAAAAGCCTTATCAATAGCCGAAAGTCCCATGGTCTTATACCAGGCATTTTCTCGTAATTTACCGCTTCCATCATTGATGGCCTCATTAACCACATCCCAACTTGCTACCCGGCCTTTATATCTGGAAACAACCGTACGAATATGATCTTCCATTAACTGACCCATTTTCAGTGAATCCTCTTCATACTTCTTCATCCATTCAGGCTCAGAAACATGCCATACCAAACAGTGACCATGCAAACGCAGATTATGCTTAGTGGCAAAATCTACTGCCAAATCCGATTTCTCAAATGAATAAATGTCCTCTTTGGGACGCATCATTCTCATTTTCATTGCATTTTGAACAGTAATGGCATTAAAATGCTTTGCTATAAACGAAGGATACCATTGAGAATCCATCAAACCGTCGCACTCAAAACCATCAACCTTATTACCAGCCACAATGGCCGCTCCAACAGGAAAAGGAGCACTATCCCTTAAAAGATCATAATTCTTTTCGCTCTGACACCCCTGTAGAGCAAATACCACAATTACGAATATTACAGCAATTTTCTTCATCCTTTTTTTAATTTATATTTTTTATCCTTCTTATTTTTGGCCTACTTACTCATTTCGTAGTTCAATATTAATAAAGGAGGAATAATATGAATACCATTTTTTTCCACCTTTACACCAACATCTTCCAGCTACCTCATTAACAATCTAATACATTTATCACAAACCCAAAAAAAAGGAAGTTATTTTCCCAAAAAGCAACTAATCCATGCTCTCTTATCAATGGTTTTCCTGTCGACTCTTAGTATTACAATCCACATCACAGAAACCTGTCATTTCTTTGCAGGGTGAAGAATTTCCCTAATGGCAAACCAAGGAACAGCTCCCTGCAGAAGATCTTTCAATACTTATACAAGTATCGAAAAAGCCAGCCTGAACTAGCTATTTTTAATAACTTTCAAAGTTTTTACATTATCACCAATTCTTATATAAACGAAATAGACTCCCTCACAAAATGCTCTCAAATCAATATCTTCCACTTGACTCATCGCCCTTTTCGAAACGATTTGCCGTCCCAATTGATCAAAGACCTGAATTTCGGTATTGCCTACACCAAGATTGCTTACTTTAATCAGCCCGGAAGTAGGATTTGGATAAACTAATACTTCCATCTTTTTAATTGGTTCTACATTTCCAAGCACTGTCCCAGAGTTTGTGAAAATGTGAGTTACTGAAAAGCCGGGAATCGTGATTTTCTCAATTACATCGCCTTCTGATTTTGTCAACCCATCAATCTCAGACACATTAACTTCCCAGGGGCTCTCCGAAGAATACTGTATATACTCTTTCGAATTATCAGGAGAACCAAACACTTTGGTAATATCGATATCACTAAATTTTGTCTCGCCACAATTTATAATGACAATACTCTCCTCGCCCCCTTTGCAAAATTTCCATCCATGAAGCGATTTATATTGGCCATAGAAAACGGGATTGTTAGTAAAATCTAACTTTTGTGCATTCGTTTTGTTTTTTGCTGCCGACAGTAACAAGGTCATCGAAACGCCAATACCATTCAAGGAATAGTTTTTCAAATCGATTGTCTCCTCATGGGTAAGATGCTGAATCGTAAACATTTTTATTTTCTCACCCATATCCATAAAACCAAATGTCATTGCGACAGCGCGAATAGAGCTGGCCCAGGTAGATAAGGTATTGGTTTTTGTAGCACCGTATTCTGTAATCCACAATTCAAAAGCAGCGGGAACATCATCGTAGGAAGATTGTTCGTTGGCAGTATAGTCAAAAGCATCTGAGATTGTTTGTTTGGCAGTTTCCAAACCAGATAGATCAATTCCTAAACCAAAAGAATCACTGATGTAATGATGTTGGGTAACTGCCGAAATACAATCAGCCAGTTCCTCATCCGTTTCAAGAGCATTAAAGATGGCATCGTTCCATTTATTTCTGTAATTCGCTCCACCTTTGGTAGCAATCAAACAAATTTTTATATCGTGATACAGGTTCTTTATGGCAATCGCCAATTGCTTGGCATGGTCAAGATATAAGCTTGGATTTCCCCCATAAACAGATGCATGCTCGTTAGTAAAGTAGAATTCGCTTCCCAGTTCTATGTACTCGGGTAGATGTCCCTGTTTTTCAAATTCAGCGATTGCCTCCAATATATCTTCCTGCTTGAGCTCGAATGTTTCCTGGCTTGCCAAAACTTCGGCACTTGCATCCATGCTTACTCCTGTGGCAGGAGTTGGTCTTGCCATATTAACCATATAGATAATGGAGGTTACATCTGGGATTCCCCCTACAAATTCACTAATTGTATAAGGCACTTTATTCAAGCCCTTAGAGCCCATGGCCAAACCTGTACGCCAGTTAAAATAGTTCCCATAAGTTCCTGCCGGATATCGGATAATTCCAGGTTTCATTCGCTCCAGAAGATCCTGAAAATTACTATCGCTGTAGCTTGGACCTTTACTTGTCTTTCCATTGTATCCAAACATATCAGCAGGAATTCTCCTTGTTTCGCCTGTCAAAAATGCTTTATTTACGGAAGATGATTGAGCGCTAGCTTCAAAATCACTAATCCCAACACTTACTATTATTAAAAATAATAAAATTGAATATCTCATATTCAAGAAGTTTATTTACTCGTTAATAAAAATGCGAAGTAGTGTAAATGCACTTCGGTCGCAAATTATACTTTGCGATATAATTTTAATAGAGAATGAACAAATTGAATACTAATATTATCCTTTCTTTCTCCTCATTCATCCACTCACCTCTCACTCAGTTAATTCAAACATCAAATACTTCAAAACAAAAAAACGCCTCCACCTATGATTATCATAGATAAGGTTAGAGGACATCCCCCTTTTTTCAGCACCATCAACCACTCACGAAAACATTAATATTTTATAACACACATCGAAAGAATAGTGTTTTAAAGCTTACGAAGAATCAAAAAGAATATATTTCTTATATTGGCCGATCATTAGTTCGATTTTTCCCTTATAATTTCCCTGTACATGAAAAGAATTCTGTTTTCACTATTCACAATTCTAACTATTAATATAGTGCCGCTTTGCGCTCAGCAATTCAGACATATTAATCTTGAAAAGGGATTAAGTAGCCGTCAAGTATATAATGTCAGGCAAGACTCAAAAGGATTCATCTGGATCGCAACGAGATTGGGAATTGACAGATATGATGGAAAGACTGTAAAAAACTATACTTTCGAGGAAGAGCTTGAAGAAAAGTATCCCATCGGAATTCGAAAGATCGAGCAGGACAATGATTTATCCCTGTGGATCTACACCGACAGATCCTCCATCTATGCGTACAACTACAGTTCCGATAAATTTGAATTAAAACATAAGTTAGAGGAATTTAATAAGGGGAATGCCTTCCCCATCAATGAAATCTGCTTTGATATTGACAACAGAATGTGGGTAGCCTCAAAAAAGGGACTTTTCTTAATTCACGGGAAAAAAATAACTCAGTTTGAAAATGACCTGCTTTTGAATCAGGAGATAAAAGCCCTTGAATTTATCGATCAGGAAAAACTCATCATTGCTACTTCACAGAAGTTGCTATTAATGAATACCACAAACCATGAGCTGAGTTCCCTTTTAGAAAATGACACTTCTACGATTCCTCAAAACACCATATTTCAAACCCTATACTATCAGAAAGAGAGTAAACAAATTTGGATTGGAACTTTTGGAGACGGAGTACTCTGTTTTGATACCACCAAGAATCAAATTCACTCCATAAAAGTTAAGGTCCCCAATGGTAATGCTCCGATAAGAGATTTTCTCCCACTGAATTCTACAACCATGCTAGTTGGAACTGATGGTTTGGGCATCTGGCTAGTGGATCAAAACAAGTATGAGATTAAAAGTGTCATCAATGAAGATGAAGATGGTATCAGGTCTTTAAACGGAAATGGTGTTTATGACATTTTCAGGGATAAAGACAAAAGATTATGGATATCCACTTATACAGGAGGGGTTAGTATACTGGACACATCCCTACTGAAATTCAATACATTAAAACATGAAATTCACAATAAAAATTCCCTCATCAATAACATCGTAAACTCCATTCTCGAAGATTCATCGGGAAATATATGGTTTGCAACAAATAATGGTGTCAGTTGCTGGAATAAGGCCAATAACCGGTGGAAGCACTTTCTGGCTAACAATAAAAACCGAAAATATGTTATTTTGGCAATGTGTGAGGACGCCAACCGAAACATTTGGTTAGGAACCTTCTCATCGGGGGCTTTTGTCATCGATAAAGACAAAGGGCTTATTGCCCACCACACCCACGAAGCGGGAAAATCCAACTGTATTGGCACCAATTATATTTTTAGTTTGTTTAAGGATTCCAACAATAACATCTGGATTGGAGGCAAAAATGGCCTACTCAGCAAGTACGATCATGTGAAGAAGTCATTTACCTTAATTCCATTGACACAGGTAAATTCCATCATTCAGAAAAATAAAGAGGAGATTCTGTGTGGCTCCAACAAGGGACTTTACTCCATCAATATCAAAACTAATGACACAACAGCTATAGAAGTAACCAAAATCAAAGAAATCAGAAGTAACTTTATCCATGACATGCTAATGGAGAACGATAGTATTCTTTGGTTGAGCACCTATGGGAAAGGCCTCAACAGATACTCTTTTGTAAGCCAAAAGCTGAAGACCTTCTCAACCAGTGAGGGACTGCCATCCAACCATGTTTATTCGATCCAAAAGGACAAAATGGGCCAGTTTTGGCTGAGTACAGAAAATGGCATCAGCTGCATGGATCCAAAAAAACAAAGCTTCACCAATTACCAGTCAAGTCATGGATTACTAGAAGAGCGGTTCAATCAAATTGCCTGTTACAGAACCCAGTCTGATGAACTGTATTTCGGATCCTACAAGGGCATTCTATACACAAACCCAAGAAAAACCACTGTACCAACTCCCAATGCAAAACTGGTCTTTCTGGATTTCAAGCTGTTCAATAAAAGGATGCTCCCTGTTATAGAGGATTCTCCTCTGCAGAACCAGATAGACGATACGAAAGCTATTCGTCTGTCCCATAATCAACATTCCTTCTCCTTTCATTTTACATCCGTGAATTTCTTTAATTCAGGCGATATTAACTATATGTGGAAGCTAGAGGGATTTGACAAGGAATGGACGGAGCCATCCAAGGTGAAAACAGCAAATTACACCAATCTGCCTCCCGGTAACTACAGCTTTAAACTAAAAGCGGTGGGCAATAAAAAGGAAATCATCCTGGATAGCCGGGAAATGTCCATTCGGATCGACAAAGCTTTCTGGCAAACCACATTGGCTCTCTCCTTTTTTGCCTTACTGTTTCTTCTGTTCTGCTATTGGGTCTATGTTTACATCAGCGAACGGATTCATCAAAAACAATCGAAGGAAAAAATTCAGTTCTTTATCAATGCAGCCCATGATTTAAGAACACCACTCACGCTAATAAGTGCTCCATTGCAAGAAATTGGCAAGGAAGAAGATTTATCTGATCATGGAAAATACTTACTGGATATCGTAGTATCCAATACCAGGAAACTGAACAATTGGGTAACTCAACTGCTGGATTTCCAGAAATCATCCTTAAAAAAGGATCAGTTAATCGTATCTGAAAACAATTTTACGGAACTGGTCAGAGAGAAAATCATATTCTGGCAACCGGTAGCCAAGCAAAAGAACATTAGCCTGAAGCTGAATTCCACAACTCCAACCATCCTGGAATTCTTTAATCGAGGGAATATGGACAAGATTCTCGACAATCTCATTTCCAATGCCTTAAAATACACCTTACCTACAGGGAAAGTGGATATTACCATAGGACAGGATGAGAAGAATTGGTATTTTGAGGTTAAGGACAATGGAATTGGTATTTCCCGATCGGATCAAAAGAACCTATTCAAGAGATTTTTCAGAGCTGAAAATGCGGTGAATTCCAAGGAAACTGGCTCTGGGATTGGATTAATCCTAGTGAAAAACTATGTCCACTTACACCAAGGGGACATTAGCTTTAAGAGCATCCCTAATAAAGAAACTAGATTTAAGCTAACAATTCCCCGAGGTAACAAACATTTTAAGGATATAGAGATCCAGGAGAATAAAGAGGAAGCAACCACAAAGAGGGATCCCCTTGCTTCCTCCAACCAGTCTTCAACGAAAAAAAACAAACTATTAATTGTTGAGGACAATTCAGAATTAAGAGAATTCATGTATATCTCCCTGAACAAGGAGTACCATGTAAAAGAAGCAAGCAATGGTGTGGAGGCTCTGGAATGCCTCAGCAAATTCAATCCCGATCTTGTAATTTCAGACATAAATATGGCAGAGATGAATGGTTTGCAACTGTGTGAAAAACTGAAATCAGATTTTAAATTTTCCCATATCCCTGTTATTCTTCTGACCGAATTAAGCTCTAAAAGTAATGTTATTGCCGGATTGAACATGGGTGCCGACGATTACATCCCCAAGCCTTTCGACCTGGAAATTCTTAAGGCAAAAATTGAAAACATTATTTTCAACCGGAAGAATTTCAAAAGGAAATTTATTGAGGATAAGGATATTGTCTCAAGCAAGGAGGGATCCATAAATGAGAAGGATCAGGAATTCCTGGAACAGGTCCAAAAAATTATTGAACATCACATTATGGATGTAGATTTCTCAGTAACAACTCTGACACGGGAAATTGGAGTAAGCCGTACTGTTTTATATAATAAGTTTTCTACTTTTTTTGATTGTACTCCAAACGAATTCATGAAAATTGCCCGGTTAAAAAAAGCGGTTTCACTTCTGAAGGAAAAAAGACACAATATCAACGAAATAGCTGACCTGACAGGATTTTCTGATGCCAAATACTTTAGTGCCTGCTTTAAAAAATACTATGGTAAAACTCCTACCAAGTATTTTGAGGATGATTTGCCCAGTAATAGCTAAAAATTGATATTACTACTGTTAAAAAAAAACGTTTATTAAGGCAAGCTTTCTTAGGTTGAAAGCTGTTTTCTCCTTGGTCTTCGGTAAAAAGGGCGCCAGGGGTTTCCAAAAGCCGTCCGCCCTTTCCACTTTTTTTCAACTTATTAATCTTCCTGCGATTTACCCACTCCACGTCCGTCCCCCCTCTCTCCGCCTTCGCCCGACATAACATTAGCTGTGTCGTTTTTTTTGCTCTAAACTTTGTTATGCGAAGTCGGGTAAAATTTACTCTCGGGCTATGGCGGATACGATCCGCTGATAATATTCGAAACGAGAATTCAACAAATAGAGTTCTCGTTTTTTTATGCCTAAAAATCTATAATATAATATTCTCTCTAATCAACATACAGGTTCTGATATTAAAAGAAGAAAGCAAGTAGGAACGAAACATAGCCTTGTTCTCTAAAATGTCACACATAAATGATTAATAATCAAAATCATTTTCTCCTTAATTGATATCTAACATATAAAAATCACTTAAAAAAGGGGATGAAAAAAAACTCCTCTCAAACAATTTGTTTGAGAGGAGTTTAAATCTTACTTAACATAAGTGGAGCTGCAGGGGACTGAACACAACACCACTTCACTTAATTACCAGGCAATTGCAAACAAAAGGTATCCGAATAGGTGTCTAGCTTTTTTTTGAAAATTTGATCTAAACTAAGGCTTACATCTCTATTCCTTACTCGTTTTTTTGAATATTAGTCTTAATAGATATACTACTCTATAGTTTTATTAACTCTTTTTATGATTGAATAAATATCTGTAATCGATACTATTTTGAAGCGGGCTAAAACCACACGAACTAAAACTGTCATGGCTATTATTTTTACACATTGTTATACAGCGTTATTTCCAATCACCAATCAATATTTTCGTCAATAAATTGAATTAAACTATTACTCATTTTTTCTTGTTCTTCTATTGAGGGATGTCCTGGAGTTTCTTTAAAAGGAAAGAAATGGGTATATATATTTTTGTCATTTAAATTAGACACAGCACTCATTACATAATTTACCCATTTTGATCCCTCTTTGGTGGCATCCATATTTCCAAGCGCACATATAATTTTGGCTTTGGGATAATAGTTCCCTATTCCTGCAACAAATTGTTGATACGCGTTAATAATGTCATCATCATCGGGAGCTGTATTCCCAAAGTTATTTTTAAACTCTGTTCTTTCCGGCATATTTATAAGCCAAGAATCATTTTGCATTAGATTAATTACGACAATATCAGGGGTGTACAAAGAAAAATCCCATGTGCTGGTTGGGTCATCAGGTACTAGTCTGTTATACATTTCCGGCATTATCAAAGGGAACCAGCTAATTGTTATTCCAATGCCGCTTTTACAAATACATTGATATTCCGCATCATAGTGTCTGGCGGTAATTGCAGCATAACTTAAATAATTGTTGGTAAAAGTACTGTCTGGCCTATCTCTTCCCGAAGAATCTTCAACTGCGTAACCTGCTGTTATTGAATTTCCGTAAAACTCTATCTTTCTTTTTTTTGGAGTCGATTTGGATAATACCTTGGCCTTTCCACCTATCTTGAACCCCTCAAATATAGTATTTCCTCTATCCCATTCTGTTCTCTTAAAAATCACAACTGAATGTTCTCCTTCGGGTAGTTGTGAAGCCAATTGATAGTACTGTTTAATGGTGTCCAGTTTCAAAATAAAGGGAGTGCCATTGTCAATAACTACATTATAATAGTTATCCCCAGATTCATCCTTTAGCAATGCCTGAATTGATTCCCCCTCAAAATTTACTTTTATTGAAGTACCAGACCAATATAGTTCTGCACCATCAATTCTTGAAGTATCTATTCTCCCCCAATATTCAATTTCAGGACTCGAATAACTGAAGAATACTTCTTTTTTACTTTTACAGCCAATTAGAATGACTGACAAAATAACAATTAGCTTACTAATTTTTTTCATGCTTTAATTATTATGCTGTATAACTAGTTAGTAACAACAACATTGTCGTAATTCCTTTTCTATTTTTTGAAAAGCTGTTGTTAGCATTCCATATAGGCAAACTTACAACAGCTTAATATGATAAGCCCCATCCCAAAGGCAAGGCTAAAATTTAAACCATCAAATTTATGAAAATCAGAGAGTAAACAATATACACGACTATTGTAAATCCACAAACACATATAAAATAGAAATCTTCTACTTAGAAACCACCCCGTCTAGTTTTTATCGTTCCTCTTAAAACAATCCACTCTTTCTCCTCCTGTTCCCAGAGCGGAGTCGAAGGGTAGGAGGAGTGCCGAAGGGCGAGGTGGTTAAACAAAAATAAGGAGGGGAAACCGGTATTAAGCCCATAAAAAACCCCAAGTGAATTTTTCACCAAACTATAAAAGAAGGAATTTCTCTTTCCAGAATAGATCTATCTCCTTTGTTATGATGCCGGTAATAATTTCTTCCAGGTATCCTTTTTCCACTCCACAGGTTTTTCCATAGTCAGAATCCATTTATCAAAAGCAGCTTTCATACTTTTCACCTTAGCTGGAAAATCAGAAGCAAGGTTCTTAGATTCTCCTGGATCCTGTTTAATATTATATAATTCGTAATAGTTCCCTACAGGATAGTAATGCATCATATAATCCCCTTCCAAAACCGTTCCTGCCGGATCAGATACATATTCTTTATAGTCGCTTTTAGGAAATTGAGTCTGCACTTTACTCCCTTGCACATAGGCCGTATAATCATTCCAAAAACCAAGATTAATATCACTCCAGTGAAAAGCTTGTGTTCCAGCCCAAAACAATTGTCTACTATTTGAAGAACTTTTTTCACCTTTTAAAGTTGCCGTCAAGTCAATTCCATCAAGATTTGCTGCTAATTGGATGCCTGCTTCTGCCAGGGCTGTTGGTAGTAAATCCATTGCTGACACATTATCTCTAACCACCAATCCTTTTTTATATTTTGCCGGGTACCATGCAAACATAGGCACATGTACTCCTCCTTGAAACATCAGACCTTTATTTCCTTTAAAAGCACCGTTAAGAGGTAAAGGCGAATCGACCACTGCCCCATTATCACTCACAAAAAGAATAATGGTATTATCATCTATCTTCAGCTCTTTAAGCTTGTTTACAATCTGCCCTACTCCATCATCAACAGCAGCAAGTGTGGCGTAATAATTATCAACCTCAGGATTACCTGTATTAAAACGCTGATATTTTCTCGGTGCACGTTCCTCAAGTGGAATATGCGGTGCATTATATGAAAGATAAATGAAAAATGGATTTTCCTTATTTTTCTCAATATAATCTAAAGTCTCGTCTGTAAATTCTTCAGTAATATATCCCTGCGATTTGACATGATCGTAATCTCTAAACAAACTTGTAGCATTGTAATAGTTGCTACCATGATAGTTGAATCCATAATAATAATCGAATCCTTTGTTTAATGGATGCTGATCTTTAACACAACCATAAATACAATCGCGATGGTAGTCTCTGGTTTTCTCAACCAAAGAATCAATAGTTAACTCTCCCAAGTGCCATTTTCCTATCATAGCCGTTTTATAACCATTCTCCTGAAAAGTCTCTGACAGGAATTTCTCTTCCGGTTTTACGCCTGCTTCTGCATCGTAGTTGTTATAAATACCAAAGCGCTGTGTGTATCGTCCGGTAAGTAGAGCTGCGCGAGATGGTGCACAGGTTGTTGAAGCAACAAAAGCATTGGTAAATTTCACGCCTTCGTTAGCCAATTTAGCTGTATTGGGCATAGCTGTTTGGGCTGCCTTATAAGCCGCTTCAACCGAAGTTCTATACCTTTTAGTAACAGTTGTATTATTCAGTTGATCCTGTCCATACGAATCAGGATCAAAATTCAATTGACCATAGCCCTGATCATCGGTGATAACAACAATAACATTGGGCTTTTTTTCATGATTTATATTTGCTTCCTGATTGGGTGTTCCTGTTGAACAAGCTCCCAACATAACAGGCCAAATTGCATGGATGGATTTAGATATATTCACGTTATTCTGATTTTAGAATTAGTATTTATATGATAGACTCAAATATCTGCATAAGCGTACAGTAGAATGTCTATTATCATTCACATTTCGTCCAATATTATACAATTCAAAACATCAAGAAATCTAATCATTCCCAACAATTCTCAATATTTAATTTGGGATGGTTAAATACAAGGTTTTATACTTACTGACTTGTATTTCCCTTTTCTGATTTATAGTTTTAACATGAAACAAACTATCTATAATAATGCAATTCAAAAAAACTGGTCTCACTCGCAGTCTGGGCTTACTTACTTGTGCCGGAGCTCTACTTGCCTGTACTCAAAAAGAACACAAAACTGAATCTCCCAATATCATTCTATTTCTGGTTGATGACATGGGTTGGACGGATACTTCGGTTCCTTTTGGTAAAACGATAAGCGATAATAATCGTTATCAGAAAACACCAAATATGGAAAAACTGGCTCAGCAAGGCGTCAAATTTACGAATGCCTATTCTGCCAGCCCTGTTTGTTCACCTACACGATGTAGTATTCTTACGGGAAAAAATCCAGCTCGAAGCCAAATTACCAATTGGATTCCGGGACAAAGTAATGATGTGCCTGAATCGGAACAAAAACTGTTTATTCCCGATTGGAATGTAAATGGATTACAATCTAACAGCATTACTTTTCCCAAAATTTTACGCGAGCATGGCTATACCACAGCACATATTGGCAAGGCTCATTTTGGTTTGGAAGGTACTAGTGGCTCCGACCCTAAACAATTGGGGTTCGATTATAATATAGCTGGACATCATGCTGGACATCCTGAATCATACTACTACCCTTATGGAAAAGAAGGTAGCCATCACCGTGTTCCGGGATTGGAAGAATTTGAAAAAGACAGTCTATATCTTACCGATGCTCTTACGATAAAAGCAAATCAGCTATTGGAGCAATTTGCAAAGGAAAACAATCCCTTTTTCCTGAATTTTGCACACTATGCCGTTCATACTCCAATACAGGAACATAAACAATTGGTCAAGCAATTTATTCGAGAAGGTAAAACTGAATCTGAAGCTAAATATGCATCAATGGTAGCTAGTATGGATAATAGCCTGGGTTCTATCATGAATAAATTAAACGAGCTTAAGATAGCAGACAATACCATTATCATCTTCATGTCGGATAATGGTGGCCTGGTTACACATGCAGGAAAACCGACTACAAATGCTCCCCTTAGTGATGGTAAAGGAACCTGTCGTGAAGGTGGAATTCGAGTACCGATGATAATAAAATGGCCTGGAACTACAAAAGCTGCTTCCCAATGCGACGAACCCGTAATAAGCGATGACTTTTTCCCTACAATTCTTCAAATGGCAGGTATCGCACCTAAGCCACACCTTAAGAATATTGATGGGAAAGATCTTAATCCTCTACTTACTGGGGAAGGAAAATTCGAACGTCCGGAGGGCCTTTGCTTTCATTACCCACACTATTGGGCATGGAAAGGCTTACGTGATACCTACCCAAGCATTAGACCTTTTAGCTCTATACGAATGGGTAAATGGAAACTATGCTATGGCTATGAAGATGAGAAAGCAGAGCTCTTTAATTTGGATTTGGATATCTCGGAACAAAACAATTTACTGGAGCAAGAACCTGAAATTGCTGAACAATTGTGTTTACAGCTTCGCAGCTATTTACAAAGTGTGAAAGCGCAAACACCTGTGAGTCGCAAAACAGGGGAATCACTTCCTTATCCTCACTTATAGCATCAAAAAAAGAAGCATCTGTAGGATATCCAACAGATGCTTTATTTTTTCAAATTGTATTGACTTATTCTCTAATTACCAATTTTTTCGAAGTACTTTGCCCATTCATCTGTAATCTAACAATATACAGACCTGTTTTATTGGGAATATCCAAATAAAGTTCGGTAGAATCTTCGTAAGGAGATGAAACCACGATTCTACCCCTTAGGTCGTATACCTGAACTTTTGTATTTCGAGGAGGTAAACTTATCGATCGCAAAATAATCTTACCATTGCTGCCATATATAAAAACATCATTCTTATCATTTTCATCAGGTAACCCTGTTACTAAAGTGCTAAATGCATCAGTCGAATAAACATCTGAAATATTGCCTGCCAAATCTTTAGCAACAGCGTGTAACATGAAATAGTCTCCCCTTTTCAGATCATACAAATCTCCCTGCCATAATTCGTTTTCATTACAATCAGCCAGACCATTCCTCAGAGCTCCTGATCCACCTATAACATCCTCAACTTCAGGAATAAGGTCATCTGCTCCATTTAGATACCAATATAACGCCCCACTTTCATTACTCCCTATTTCTATTCTTGCAGAAGACTCTCTGATATCATCTACATTTATTTGATATATAATTGGAGGAATATTATCAGATACAGCATCTACTTTTTTCAATCTTAACTCCTGAGGCATACCATCTTTCAATTTGAATTGGATCTGTGTTTGCTCATTAGCTGTTGAAATTATTTCCCCTTCTGAATTCTGTCCACTTATTTCCCAATCCCCTTTTAATGTAAGGACGATTACTGATTTCTGGCTTGGCTTAGCAGAGGTATATGCTACTTCTGGAAAATGAAGATCGGGATCACAAAGACTTAAACTCAATTCTTTCTTATCGGCAGAAGCTTTTATCATCAACAGGCCAGGTGCTGATACTTGTTTAACAAACTCATCACTTAAGTTAGTGTTCTGTTCAAAGAAAACATAGCCTGTGGTATTGCTTTCACGATCCCAGACAATATGAGCCTCTTTATTCTGCTGCAAGACTTTATAAGGTGCAGTTTCCTGATTCTTCATTTGGTTAGAAAAATCCTGAATGGCCTGTGTTGTGGAATTTGGAAGGACCACATATTCATACGTTAGATTTGAGGGAGAAGTGCCATGATTAATCCAGGCTGTTGCAAAATCACCCTGAGTTTCAACTTTAGTTTTATTATGACGAGAATCTTGTGTAGTACGACTTAGATTCACATCTAGTCCTGCTTTTAACCAATAAGCATTACCAACAGGATCCACAATCCAATGGCTTTTATCTGAACTCAAAGTCTGCTCCAATGGAAAGTTAATAATTGCATTATTGCTATCCGCATAAATGGCATCGGATTGATTTTTCAAATTCACCTGAAAAAGTGTTGTTTCGGTATTGTATTGAGAATTTGAATTTGAAATATCTGATCCCAGGCAGACAATACGATTATCGAAACAGAATACCGATTTATTAGCCTGGTGATCACCAGTGAAGTTAGTTCTATTTTCCTCTCTCAATTTCATACCAAAAATTCCATTTTCTCCATTGAGATTGGAAGCTCCCGTAAACCCTTCTTCTGATTTCTCCATCAAAGTTCCACTATTAGGACTATCTAATAAATCTAATGGTAAATGAATGCTGGTAGCTCCTGGATATCGATTCCAATCCCAACCATTTTCTACAAATCCACTTTCAGCAGCATTTACCTTATTACCAGATCCTATCACCTGAACTGTTCCATAACTCTGATATCGACCATATCGATTGTCTTTGGTATAGATTTCAGATCCCCAAACGTGTTTATTGTACCCTTTAATACTCACCATCCACTTGTCTCGGCGATGAATACCCAAGGCGCCATAATTGTAAGTATAATTACCTTCAGGTGTATCTTCAGCTGTAATCCCCAAAGAAGTAAACTCCTGCTTAAATGTCGTATTGGATGATTCAAGACGCATATAGGAAGCAGCCATTTCGTTCCATATTTCTGCCTTAGTATGGGGATTACCCGACTTAGCCAGGTAAGCAAATGCATTTATGGTTCCACTATTAATGGAGCCTGCAAGAGGATGTCGGCCACAAATTCCAAATCCCCAATTCAAATGATTGGAGTAATTTCGCATGGTCAACAAGCCTTTTCCAAAATTGATTCTGGCTTCATCAGAAAGTGCAAAACAAGTTCCGTTTACAAATCTTAGAAAACTTCCAATTCCTGCATAGCCCCCTTTACTGTATGCAGGATACAATCCACCATGGTGAAAACCAGAACCATCTTCTTTGATTCCTCCCATGCTACCAGGCACTATTTTTAAGGAGATATCCATCCATCGTTTAATAGCCTTCATCTCCCTTGCTTTTTCAGATGTATCATCCATGCTCATTACAGCAATCATACGTGGAATCACAGTTGTGTTCCAACTATCCATTAAGCCCTGTAGCGTTCCTACTTCAGGTGCAATTCTGTATTCCTGTACTCCTGTCCAGTATTTAAGCATCGCTACAGCCTCATCTAACTTTCCATCTTCTTTCAAAACATCTTTCATTAGGAAAATTGCAGGAGGAAACTCCCTGAAATTATAACCGTAATGATGATTGGTTCCCATTCCACTTCCTACATTCAGTCCCTGATCAATGACATAATCCAATAGGTCATAGAACATTTGTTTAGCTTCAGAATCTTTATGATGATGCCATATTTGAGCAAGATCTTCTAAAACAGGTCCCACCTGATCCATTTTAACATCATTCAAACTGTTCTCATATTCATCATCACTCACGTATGGGCGACCAGTTATCTGCTCGTCAACTCGCTGAATTTTGAATGCATGGAATGCACTTTTAACCGAAGCTATTTTACTGCTACTTGGAGAACTTCCCTGATACGCACCTATCATATCAGCTTCTATAGAATTAAAAGCTTTCTGCTCATCAGTATTTACTTTTGCCTCCAAAACAATATCATGTTCGTAGGTATCAAACCAATGCCAAAGCGCAGCCCAATGATTATCATTCATATCAGGATTAATGAAAGGCAGTTGTTTGTCTGGTGTAACACGGTCGTGAATACGTTCAGATGGAAACATCATACGATCAAGAAAAAGACTTCCTGAAGCCACATCAGCAGGAGCTGTCACCTTCATATAATCCAGATCATTTCGAGATTTTGGACCACTCATATCCTCATCGAATCGTATCCAACAAGCCCTCCATCCTTTAAAGTTGATACCATATTCGAACTCATACTCCATTGTACTTCCCTTTCCAAACTGAAAAGTAATAGTTCTGTCTATCGGACTCTCATTATATATCCATAGCATTAAACCACCCTTATAAGTATTTAATGCGGTTTGCATATTAGGTGGATTCATTACGCTTAAACTACTCCCCTGAGTCCAGTCCCATCGAAGCGATTGCTTTCCCAGCTTATAATGATTTGCACTCATACTTAAACTACCACCATTATTCGCGCTCCAGCTATTAGGAACTTGTGTTTCAAGTCCAATATATTGTGCTTGAACTCCCGTGTTTAACAAACACAGTTTCAAGAAAAGAATAAGTAAAATTTGACGCATTTTCATTTGTTATTAGGGTAATAAAATTAAGAAGAAACTCCAGCAGATCTGGGTTTCCTTTTCGAATTTGTTTTATATTTTAATTCAATTGTAGTTTGGGTTATACTACTTATTTTATGTTAGTGATAATCTTTAAAAGCTCACAATCTCCTTTTGTTTCATCCTATTCATTAGAATAGCAGGCTTCTGTCATTATATAGGGAGCTATGGGTAATACAAATCAGTATTACAAATACGTCTCCTACAACTCATCTGTATGAAACAAAAGATTATGAGTTTCTCTTAATTTAAAGCGTCACATTTATCACCTTGTCACTGAACAGCATTAATAAAATGACTAGTAAAATAATATCACCTAATCGCTTTTGTATATTTTTCTTGATCATCTTTTCGTTAAGTATTAATTCCAATTACCACAGATTAAAGTCTGACTGGGATTCTTTGCAGTAGACTAGCCATTTTTCTTTAAAGATTTTCCATATAGTTAATCGCTATTTCTTCTTTTCGATACGATAAACCTTAAAATCGTCAATTGCCATATGATTTTCAATCGTTCGGATACCAAACCACCCTTGCGTATATGGCGATTCATCAATAAAATCATATACCAATTCTCCATCTCTGAAAAACTGCACTTGATTCCCCATGGCGACTAATTGAATTTTACAGGTCTTATTAGGGAAAATCAAATCCTTTTTATCTTCTAAATCATGTTCGGGAAGAAGAGGTTTATCCCCTTTACCATTGTATCGACGAAACCTGGTTTTAGTATTATTGTGCCCCCCCATACCGACATAATATAATTGTAAAGTATCGTAATCATGAAACATGCCTGATGCTTTTCTTGGTGAATTGAACAGATCATCAGTCTGGCGCGGATCACTCGCCATCCAAAAACAATTCAAATCACTCACCCTGTCATTGGGTCCATTATTGTCAATTACTGTGGCTAAATATTCAATCAGAATATTTCCTTCCAACTTATGCTTATACCAAATGGTAGCTCCCTTAGGAACATCAATTTCAAGATTCCCTTTATTTACACCTACCCTATTCCCTGATTCAGCTTGAAGTTCGGTAATCCAATCTTCTGAATTATTCAAACTAAAGTCATCCTGACAAAGCAATTCTTTCTTAATAAAATTAGCACTGATCGGTGTTTTTTGAGAACAAGCCTGCACTAAAACTACCATAGCGATAAGCGAAAAAAAGAGTTTCATTCTGTTTGTTTCTTAATTCATACTTGACGTTTCCAAGGGATACCCCCGAAAACGATTTCAATATACCCGAAAGAGGGAATCCCAACAAACTCTTTCTGTCCCAAAAAAGCATTTCGGTACCACCATACACAGAATCACACCCTTAATGCCTAACACACAACACCTTAATAAAACTTACAATATCGTACGAACAATTCTGCACATCTCTTCTGACAGATGCCAATATTCATTCTCAATGCACCATTATTACTGCAAAACATAGTATCACAGACATAACACGAAAAAAACAAGCCTCCTACTCTCGAGTTCTTCCTAAAAATCATACCAGAATTATCCGTACAAAATTCACCTATCAAATCCGCTCCCAATTCTTGTAAATAAAGAATTTGACACCATAAAACAAAAGACATAAACACCTGACATTCTGAACCATTAAACTTATCAACAAGAAAAAAGTCCCATAATTAAGTAAAGGCTAATACCCATGACTTGCAATTCTTAATTTTAAATACAGACAAAGCATAGAAACGACTATAAATCACATCAAAATATCTGATATGAACATGAAACAAAGCATTAAAATATGCAGCTTATTCGTTTGGAGCCTTCTGCTTTCGACAAGCGTCTTTTCACAGACTTCAAACTGCAGTAAACTCAATGAAATCAGAAAAAATCTTGAAGGAAAAAACCTTTCCACTCGCTGGGAAAAAATGGATACCAAGAAAGCGCTTTCTCTTCTTCAGGAAAATGGTAGCTTCTCAGACCAAAAGCCAGATAAAAAACAGATTACTGGTCGAATAATGCAGTGGGCAATTGATTACCATAAAGATGCCTATTCCAATAAAAAAGAACTGAGAATGGCTATTTACAAGGCCTTGCAATATTGGCTGGATAATAGGCCAGAATACCGTTTTCCGGCAATCCCATTCGAAACCCTTAGAGCTCTTGCAGCCATTGAGCTTGTCATTTATGATGATATGATGATCGATAAAAAAACGTCTGCCAGCAAAGCAAAACAAATCGATCAACTTATAAAGAGCATTACCGAATTTAGTTACTGGTGTTGGTATAATGGGAAAGATGCAAATGTATTCGACAAGCATAGCGGTCACAACCGTGGTGGGAATGTGGGTTATCGTCTGTGGGCCATGACAGCTATTGCTTCCTGTTCGGGAGATCCAAAAGAAATGGACTGGGTACATCAAATCGTTAAGGAACAATTTCCACGGGTACTAAATACAACAACTGATTTACCTACTGGATTCACCCCTGATGGCTCATGGATTCAACACAATGCTGGTGGTGCACAAAACTACTGGATTGGTTATGGGGTGCATTGGATCAATCATGTTTTAACTTATGCCAAAACCACCAAAACAAGCAAATGGAAACTCACTCAGAATGAATGGAATACTCTGGCTGACTATTATTTGGATGGTATACAATGGTACTACTACAAAAATCATGGTGCTTTGAATATTTCAGGTCGACATAATGCCCTTAAGCAAGTTCCAATTGACAAAGGATCTATCCGCAAAGATGTCTTGAGAATCTTAAAAGATGGTCATGTTAACACGACAAAAACAGAAGCACTTAAAGCTCTGCTTAAGAGACATCAAGACAAACAATTTGCACACATCGACTCCACTAAATATTTCTGGAATACCGATCTTTTAATTCACAGCACACCCAAAGCTTATTTTGCCATCAAAATGCTTTCGAATCGCACAACTGGTTGCGAAACATCTGAAAGTGAAAGAGCTCATGGTAAAAACAACTTTTTAAGTGGCGATGGGTCTACCATTATTTATGCTTCGGGAAAAGAATATGATAAGGCCAGAATAGGATGGAACTGGAGAGCATGGCCAGGCATTACCGCGATTCAAAAAACAGGTAAACTTCCGCTTAGCCCCTGGGGAAAAGAAAGCATCAGTCTAAATCAATTTGCAGGAGGATTATCTACAGGCGAGCAAGGCCTTGCAGCATTTCAATACGATAGAAAAAACAGTTATGTGAATTTGAAGGCAAACAAAGCCTATTTCACCTTCGACAATAAAATGCTCGCATTAGGGAATGGTATCAATAAAAATCAAACCGACACTTTCGATGTTTGGACAACAATAAATCAAACAGAAAGAAAAGGAGATATTTATTACCAGATCAATGGTAAAAAAGGAAAAATTAAAACGAATAAGTCTAAAAATCTAGAATTTAAAAAGATCAATCAGATTTCCTGGGTACATCACAATAATACAGGCTATATCATTTATCCAGATAATAAAGCAAGCAGCATAAAGCTTTTTGCTGAAGAAAGGACTGGTAATTGGTCCGATCTGGATGGGCGTTATGCCAACAAGAAAAACCAAATTGAAAGCACCTCAATTTTTCAAGTATCACTCTCACATGGAGCAAAACCCAATGATGCAGATTATGCATATATCGTCATTCCGGGTATCGATATCAAAACATTGCAAAATACCCTTAAGAAACTGCCAACTATCATTCAAAATAATGAAAAGGCGCAGGCCATTCAATATGATACCGATTCTTACATGATCGTTTTCTATGAGGCAGGAGAAGTTACACTGCAAAACACCTATAAGATTACTGTAGATAAACCTTCAATTCTTCATCTTAAGAAGGAAATGAATACATGGCAAATCCATATTTCAGATCCATTGCACAAACAAGAAAAAGCTGAAATTAAAATTAGTGAAAAAGATCGTAGTAGAACTTGTACAATCCGTTTCCCAGACGGAATCAACAAAGGGAAATCAATTAAATCAACATTAAAACTTTAAATAATTAGCATCAAAAAAATGAATCAAATCTTAAAATTAACGTTTGTATCAGCTTGTATGATCAGCTTATTTTCATGCAGTAGCCCCAAGACGAGTTCAAAAGGCATTATAGAGGAAAATATCGCCTTTGCGAGCCAACAAATTGGACTCGAAATTGATATGATGAATGCCAAAGGAGAAATTCTGAATCCCAGAACAATTCATAAAGATGGTAGTACAAGATATAACACACCTGAACTTTGGACCAGTGGTTTCTTCCCGGGTTCATTATGGTATCTCTATGAATTGACTGGTGATAAAAAATGGAAAACTGAAGCCGAAAAAGTAACCGAAACACTGGACACGGTACAATACTTAACCTGGCACCATGATGTGGGTTTTATGGTCTATTGCAGCTATGGTAACGGATACAAACTAACGAATAATCCAGTCTACAAAAAGGTTATTGTTCAGGCTGCAAAATCACTTAGTACTCGCTACCGTCCTAATATTGGTGCCATACAATCGTGGAATGTTCATCGTGGATGGCAAGCTAAACGTGGCTGGCAATGTCCGGTTATCATCGATAATATGATGAATCTGGAACTTCTGTTCGAAGCCAGTAAGCTGAGTGGAGATAAGAGTTTTAGAGATATAGCCATCAAACATGCCGAAACCACTTTGGATAATCATTTCCGTCCTGATCACTCTTGCTACCACGTTATCGACTATGATACAATTACCGGTCAGGTTCGAAATAAAGTGACGGCACAGGGCTATGCTGATGAATCAGCCTGGTCAAGAGGTCAGGGCTGGGCCATGTATGGTTATGCGCTTTGCTACCGTGAAACAAAAGATGCAAAATTCCTGAAAAAAGCCGAAGCCATTGCTGAGTATCTGTTTAATCATCCAAGAATGCCAGAAGATTTGGTTCCATACTGGGATTTCGATTGCAAGGATATTCCGAACTCGCCACGTGATGCTTCAGCAGCAGCTGTAATAGCATCGGCTTTATATGAAATGAGTACCTACTCTTCGGAGAAGGCTGAAAATTACAAAGAGCTTGCTGATAAAATAGTCGAAAATCTGGCATCCCCAGCTTACCGTGCAAAATTGGGCGAAAATAACAATTTCCTTTTAATGCACTCAGTGGGAAGTATACCACATGGAGCAGAAATTGATGTACCATTAAACTATGCCGACTACTACTTTTTAGAAGCGCTGGTGCGTAAAAGAGAATTGGAGCAGTAGATCTACAAACCTGACAGGTTTATTGCATGACGCAATAGACCTATCAGGTCATAAAAACTCCCAAAAATTGATTTTGGAACCCAAAAATTCACAAACTGCACTTTATTTGCTACAAGTTTATTTTCTTGCACAGAATAAAGTCCTATCATAAACCACATGAATAAAAACCGACTCATAAAAACCCTTGGCTTCCTGAAAAAAGGAATGCTTATCACGTGTATTTTAATCAGCACCAAACTTTCGGCTCAGGATCTTATCAATCCAGCCATTATTTCTTTCGAGGATTCGATAGCTCAACAATGGTCAACACCATCCCCATCGACTATAGCAGTAAGCTCTGCCCACTATAAACATGGTAAGCAAAGTTTACAATGGAACTATGGTAAAAATTCAGAGTTGGTCATCAACGAGAACATCAATTTCAAGCCCTTTGATCCAAATGCTAAAGATAAATCTATCCCAACTTTTTGTGTGTGGGTCTACAATGACACACCTAAAGATGAGAAAATCAAATTTCAATTCTTAACGGATAATCAAGTCAACTGTGAATTCGAATTTGGAATCAATTTCAAAGGGTGGCGAGCAGCATGGGTTGCTTTTGAGCGCGATATGAAGGGAACGCCAGAAGTCTCAATGAATAAAATGAAGATTCTAGCTCCTGCAACGAATTCGGGAACACTCTTCTTCGATCATATTATGCTATGTACACCGGCAGACAGCAGGTGGAATACACCAGACTACCAGGTTCCTTTCGTTAATGCCAAAACAAAAAACCACTGGCTGATTCTGTACAAATCGAGCTTAAATAAACCAAGCGAAAAACTGGAAGCTTTAACTCAAAAACAAATTAAAGGCATTCAGACCATCAATAAGAGATATAGCAAAGAGGTTATCAAGAAATTGAAGGTTGATGAGAATCTGCTTGCCAAATTAAAAAAGGCCTATAACCAGTATGAGATTAAACGTGAGGATGAACAGATCTCAGGAAAGGTAATGTGGTTTTGCCGCTTTTCAGAAATATATAAGCCTTACACCAATAAATTCAAGAACTATTTCGACAAAAAAGGCAAGGGATTGGCGGCCTACACAAAACTGATGTACGAAATTGCTTCAGCTTACAATCAAGCTGATAATGCTCATTACAAAATTGAATTAGAGGAACTATTTTTCAATATGTCCGATCATCTGATCGATCAGGGATGGGCCGAAGGGAGCGCAAGCGGTACTCTACACCACTTGGGTTACAGCATGAGAACCTATTACGCAGCTTACTTTCTAATGCGCGAGTCATTAATCCGCACACAACGTGTAGATCAAGCTCAAAAGGCCATGGAATGGTACTCAGGCGTAAAAGAAGTTTTTGCCCCTATTCACCAGAAAGGCATGAGTATAGATGCTTTTAACACCTCGGTTATGGGACGTTTGGCGAGTATTCTGATGTTAGAAGATTCACCTGAAAAAGTCAGATATTTAAATGCCTACGTCAAATGGCTTGACAATGGTTTAGCCTATGCTCCTGGAGTTAAAGACTGTTTCAAAGTAGATGGAAGTGTCTTTCATCATGCCAACAACTACCCTGCCTATGCCAATGGTGGCTACAACGGAGCAACTTTGATGGTTTATTTCTTCAATCAAACCCCCTTCAGGGTTTCAGAAGAAGGACATCATAACTTGAAACAATCCTTATTAAAAACCCGCCTTTTCTGTAATAAAGAAACCTGGCCGACCTCTATGTCTGGACGTCACCCTAATGGAAAGGGTAAACTATCTGCCAAACATTACCAGTTCATGGCACTATCGGGAACGCCTGATGGAAAAAATAAGATTGATGCTGAAATGGCAACAGCCTACCTAAGACTTATGGAAGGCAAAAAAACAACTGGAACAGTAAAGAAATTACAAAAACAAGGCTATAAAGCTGAAGCTGATCCCAATGGAAACTGGACCATGAATTATGCGGCTTTGGGCATTCACCGTAGAGATAACTGGTCAGCTACGGCACAAGGTCACAGTCGTTACCTTTGGGCTGCAGAACATTATATTGGAGCTAACTATTACGGCCGCTACATGAAACACGGACAGCTTCAAATCATTTCAGGAGGAGAAAAGCCAAGCGTGTTCACTTCAGGATTTAATGTAAACGGATGGGATTGGGGAAGATTTGCAGGAACCACTGCCATTCATCTTCCTATTGAACATCTTCGAGCCAACATTCTAAATGTGGATCTGGTAACAGGATACGAAGAAATGCTAATTTCGGATGAAGCTTTTGCAGGAGCCATATCCCTTGAAGGTAAAAATGGGGCTTGGGCCATGAAATTGCATGAACACGACAAATACAACGGTTCACATCGTGCAACCAAATCGGTTTTCTTTTTCAACAATAGAATTATTTGCATGGGTAGCAATATCGAAAATACAAATGCGGATTATGAAACTGAAACCACTTTGTTCCAAAACTATCTGAATTCGGAGTCAGAAAGCATAAGTTTCAACAAAGATGAAATCAGTCAATTCCCTTTCAATAAAGCAAGCCAAGGTAAAAAAGCGACTCTGCTTACCGACAATGTGGGTAACAGTTTTTACATACCTGCAGCTTACGCTGTTGAAGTAGGCAAACAATTGCAGCATTCAAAGGATCAAAAAAAGGAAACGCCTAACAAAGGAAATTTTGCTACGGCAGTCATAAAACACGGTAAAGCTCCAAAGGCAGCAAGCTACGAGTATGCTATTCTGGTTCAGAGTAGTCACAATGAACTGGTACAATTTGCGAAGCAAATGAGTAAAAAGAAGAAAGCAGCTTATACCGTTTTACAAAAGGACAGCAAGGCTCATATTGTAAGAGATCACGCCACTGCAACTACTGCTTTCGCTCTTTTCGAAGCCAATGATAACATTGAATTATCGGGATTAAAATCGGTTAGTGCCCCTTCACTAATCATGATAAAAGATAAAGGCAATTCAAAAGTAATGAGCCTTTGCGATCCAGACCTTCACCTTTACGAAGGAAAAGCAGACGTCGTGATGGAGAATGGTAAACGTAAAGAGCGTAGTGTGTATTCAAGAGACTGGACAGCTAACGAAAGTAAAGAATCAACTATTCTGGTAAGTTTAAAAGGAGAGTGGACCTTAGAATCCAATGACTATTGCAAGCTAATCAGCAGTAATGTAAATGAAACGATACTTAAATTCAGGTGTCAACATGGACTGACAAGAGAAGTGGAATTAATAGCAAAGTAATAATAACCTGTTATAGCTTGTCGGTTTTCTGTTCTGCGCAACAGACAACCGACAACTAACAATCCGATAAGTATCGGAAGACAACCGACTTGAAATGAATAAAAATATATCCCGAAGAAATTTCTTAAAAAGCTCAGCAGCTGTTACTGCTGGAATGACTTTGATTCCTCAGGGCTTTCTGACATCATGTATGAAGAATGGGAAACGTCCCAATCTCTTATATATTTTTCCAGACCAGTACCGTAAGCAGGCTATGGGTTTTATGAAACAAGATCCTGTAATAACACCAAATATCGATACCCTATCGAAAGAAGGTGTGGTATTTACCAATGCGGTAAGTAATCATCCGCTGTGTAGTCCTTACCGTGGTATGTTGCTTACAGGAAAATATCCCCTTTCCAACGGGGTACTTTCAAACTGCCACTCGGGACGAACCCAACATGGTAACTTCCTAAATCCGGATGATGTGTGTTTCTCTGATGTACTTTCGCAAAACAATTACAATGCGGGCTATGTTGGAAAATGGCATTTGGATGGACCGGAGCCTCCTGAAGATGGCAAGGGCAAAGTTTGGGATTCATATTGCAAACCTGGCAAGTATCGTCACGGTTTCGACTTTTGGTACTCATACGGAGCTGATGATAATCACCTGACCCCTCACTACTGGATTAACGAAGCGAAGGAAGATGAAGCTAAATACTTTGAGCAATGGTCACCTGAGCATGAGGCTGAAGTTGTACAAAAGTATTTGGAGAATGCAGGTGATAAATTCCGTGATGATGAAAAACCATTCGCTTTATTCTGGGGAATCAATCCGCCTCATCACCCTTTCAACCTGGTTCCTGAAAAATACAAAAAACGTTTTGAAGGCAAAACTGAGAAAGATGTCCTTAACCGACCCAATGTTCAATTTAGTAACAACACCGAAATGGGCAATCATGGTTTTGGCGACATGTGGGTAGACGATCGTATCGATCAATCGACCGATTACTTTGCCATGTGCGAAGGCGTTGATCTGCAAATTGGAAAAGCTTTACAGACTCTAAAAGAGCAAGGTCTTGACAAAAATACAATTGTGATTTTCACATCAGATCATGGTGAGATGTTAGGAAGTCAGGGTATGATGCATAAAAACGTATGGTTCAGTGAGGCTTTTGACATTCCCTTCATTATCCGTTGGCCTGAAAAAATCAAAGCAGGAACCGATGACCTTCTTTTAAGTGTACCTGATGTGATGCCAACCCTTTTGGGATTGATGGGATTAGATAAACAAATTCCTGAGGAAGTAGAAGGAAAAGATTACTCGGGTATATTCCGCAACGAGAAAGTAGATCGACCTGAAGCTGCTCTTTACTTTTTTGCAAAACCTGAAGACGATACTGAGAAGCGTCGCGGGGTTAAAACCCATACTCACACATACGTGATTGCATACGATAATAAGGGAGAAAAAATGCACTTCTTGTATGATGATCAAAATGATCCTTTTCAAACCAAAAATATTTATGGCGAAAATTCAGAATTGGAGCAAGACTTAACAGAAAAGCTTCGTGAGATTCTGATCAGAACGAATGATCCTTTCATTAGCTACTTGTAATTTAAAGTCGAATGGTCAAACAGTCGGAAAGTCTTAAAGGTTAGGAACAGCAGAGCTTCTTTTTGACCGTTTGACTGTTTGACCATTCGACCTTAAAGACTTTCAGTTATCTAAAATCGACCTTAAATATGGACAGAAGAAAATTCCTCAAAAACAGCAGTCTTACCCTAACAGGAATAGCAGCTTCAAACTTGCTACTGGGACAGGAAAGTATCTTTAGCCTAAAACCAGAATTAAAAGGCACACGCCCAAATATATTATTTATCATGACTGATCAGCAGTTTGCTGACGCCATGAGTAATACAGGCAATAAGGATATAAAAACACCAGCAATGGATTATATAGCCTCGAATGGAATGAGATTCGAAAAGGGCTATTGCCCTACTCCATTGTGTGTACCTTCAAGATCGTCAATGTTTACAGGAATGTATCCACACGAGATTAATGTACCCATTAATAATATGAAAGCCGAGTGGGATACCGAGCAATACCCTTATATGGGTAAGATTATGGCGAAGGCGGGTTATGATACCGGATACGTTGGAAAATGGCACTTACCTGCCATGCCTGAAGATATCGACACACATGGATTCGAATACATCAAATACGCCAAGGACAATAGAATTGATGCCCTTGTGGATGGTGCCTGTCGCGACTTTATGATGAAAGAGAGAGAGAAACCCTTTATGCTTGTAAGCTCTTTCGTGAATCCACATGATATTTGCCAATGGGCACGTGGTGACGAAATGCTGAACGATCATTTGGGCGATGCACCTGATTCTGAAGATTGTCCAGAATTGCCTGACAACTTTGAAATTCCTGATTTGGAACCGGATATCCTGCGTCTGATGCAAACCTATACCCCATCGACTTACCCAACTTCTGAATGGGATAAAGATAAGTGGCGACAGTACCGATGGGCTTATTTCCGACTGATTGAGATTGTAGATGCTCGCATTCAGAAAGTTTTGGATGCTTTGAAAGAATCGGGACAGGAAGAGAATACCATTATCATCTTCACATCGGATCATGGCGATGGACATGGAGCCCACAAATGGAATCAAAAGCAAGTTCTTTACGAAGAGTCAGCACGTGTTCCATTAATGGTGAGTTGGAAAGGTCATACAAAGGGAGGATCAGTTAATAATAAAGAAGTGGTTTCAACTGGAATTGACTTGATTCCAAGCATGTGCGATATTGCTGGCGTTGCAGCTCCAGCTTATATGAAAGGTTCATCCTTTATGGATTTGGCTTTGGGTAAAGAAGATAAGGACTGGAGAGATTATACGGTAATTGAAACAGAATTCTGCCAGTCAAAGAAGACCTTCGATATCAAAGGCAGATGTGTAAGAACAGAAGACTTTAAGTATATGGTATACGACAAAGGGGATTTGCACGAACAATTATTTGATATGGTCAATGATAAAGGTGAAATGCACAACCTCGCCTATAAATCGGGTTACCAGAAACAGCTAAGAAGACACCGAAAATATCTTAAAGAATGGATGAAGGAAACGAAAGATAATTTTCAACTTCCATTTTAAATAAATGAACTAAAAGGAGCTGATTAATCATATATCAACTCCTTTTTTTAGATCACCTATTAATGTAAAAGCATGAAAAAACATTTCCTTTTCATATATATCAGTCTAATAACATTTTCTGTATTTGCGCAAGAGTCATTAGAAACAGGTAAACAAAAACAATTGATTTACCAATGCGATTTCGATAATAAAGCCTCGCTGAAAGATTGGGTGATGGAAGGACCAGGCATTGCCAGGATTAATAAAGGGAGACTGGAACTCTATTCACACTACCATAAAAAGGTGAATAGAAAAATGAGAAAGGGCGAATTGGTATTTGAAGAAGGAACAGATAAATGGTATCAATTTTATGTGGATGGTTTAGCACAAAAAGCCGAACCCGAATTGTATCCCATCTATAAGAAAGGAAAAACCTTTAGAGGAGGGCATTTGGTTTACTGGAACAAAACCATAACACCAGAAAACTATGTTATCGAATTTGATTTTCAGAGTCCTATTCTCTATCCTTTGCACATGATCCTGTTTTCGGCAACTGGAAGTAAAGGTGAAAATGTATTCGATCCGTCATTAAAGCCTCGATGTGGAGTAGCAGCTCAATACACCAAAGGCGACATTTACAATTACCGCATTTCCTTTTTGGCACCCAAACGGGGAACGGCAAATTTACGAAAATGCCCGGGCCGTCGTTTAGTAACAAAAGGAGTAGACCATAGCATTAAGAACTTAACTGGCAAGCATCACATGAAAGTCATTAAGTGGCAGGATCAAATCGAATTTAGAATTGATAACAAATTGGTCTTTCAATATAAAGATACCGAAACAGATGCCCCACTGGGTGCAGGACAAACAGCTATACGCTTAATGGTTCCTGCCAAAGGCTTTTACGACAACTATCAAATCTTTGAATTGAAAGAATAGATCTCAACTACATTAACATTCATGCGAAGCATAAGTCCCAAGCTCACTATTGAGGACTTATGCTTTCTTTGTTTATAGGTAAACTGGGAAAGATTTCCATTACTTTGGGGGAAATTGTATGTGGTATCCTAATTCTTTAGATTAATCTTCCTGATTTATACGTTCGAGGTATTCACTTGGAGTTAAACCAGTGAACTTTTTAAAAATTCTATAAAATGAGGTTTTAGAATTAAAGCCACACTCCTCTGCTATTGCAATCAAAGTAAAACCTCTACTTCGCGGGTCTTTTAACTTCGCTTTGACATCTTCTACTCTAAATTCATTTACAAAATCGTTGAAGTTCATTTCTAAGCCTTCACGAAGGGTGTTGGATAAGTGTACTTCTGTCCAGCCAATCTGATTTGCCAATTGTCCTTTGGTTAGTCGCTTGTCTCTATAAAGATGATTCACCTTCATAAATTCATTCAGTTCTTTTGCGACTGGGCCCCATTCTTCCATTGTTTTATCGGAAGGCTTAACTACAGGCGCTTTCTTACTTACTTTTTTGCTCTTCTGCTGCTTTTTGATATTTTTCTCATCACTCGCTTTTCTTTTAAACCAGCTTAGCCATGCAATCAGCGTCAAAGCTAGTGTAATCAACAGTCCATAAAAAAGTTCGCTTTCCCGACTCCAATCCCGATTCACAACTATGTGTAATTGTGAGACTTTTTGATTCCACTTCATATGGTTATTTGAAACCTTAACTTCGAGAATATGATTACCCACGGGCAAGCCGGGTAATTCTATTTGATGATGAGAAAAGGGCAAAAGCTTCCAGATGGAATCTTGCGGTAAAACTCTATAAGAGTAGTTATTCTTATAGGTTTCGACGTAAGAGTCAGAAGCAAGTTCGACTATGACATGCTGATCCGAGTTTTTTATTCTGATCTTTTGACTTCCACCTACCAAATTTTGTTCATCACCACTAATGTTTAACATTCCCTTTGAAGATGATGCCTGAACAAATTGCAAATTGGGCGTGAAGGTATTCATTCTGAAATCCAGAGGATAAAAGACATTTAAACCATTATTCCCTCCAAAGAATAATTGTCCATCTGGATGATTACAAGCTACTTTGTATTCAAATATATTGCCTTGTAAACCATCCTCCTGATAGAAGTTGGCAAACTGCTGCTTATTTACATCAAAACAGGATAAGCCCTTATTGGTTCCCAACCACAATCGTCCCAAACTGTCTTCCTGAATACTCAGAATGACCTTACCTGGGAGTCCCTCATTTACACCAAAGACCTCGAAGGAATCATCTGACTTATTGTATCTATTTAAGCCATCACCTGTTCCTATCCACAAGTGATTTCTGGAATCCTCGAAAATTGCATAAACACTATTGTTGCTTAAATTTCCTGGTTGATGGACATATTTATAGCTAATAAACTGATTTTTTCCAGCTGGTAATCTGCATAAACCTTTCATATGACTGCCGACCCAAATATCACCATTGGAACTTTGCTTTATCACTTTCAGATTCGTACTGCTTAATCCACTAATGCTATCTTTATTGTAGGTTTGAGTTTCTCCGGTAATCGGGTGCCATTTCCAAAGCCCTTTGTCGATTTCTGCAAACCAATAATAGCCCTGATTGTCTTGCATGATTTCAAAAACACCCTTCTTGAATTGGATTTTTCCCTTTGCATCAAAATTCTGGAAACGATCTTTCTGCGGATTATAAACTAAGATCCCCCCATCGGTTCCAAAAAACAGTTCACCCTCCTTGTCAACATATGCTGTTCGAATCGCATTATGCTTCTTCCATCGTTTTGTTCCATATTCCATACGATAGGATAGAAACTTCTGAGTTTTCGGATCGAAACTATTAATTCCATCCTTAAGACTCCCAATCCATATTTTTCCAGAAGGATGAACAACAAGAGTTCTTAGGGTATTATCTACCAAAGAATTCGTATCATCGGGTATATTCTGATAAAGATCGAAATGCAACTGTTGAGGATGAAAATAATTGACACCCAGCATTGTGCCAACCCAAAAACTACCTGATTGATCAGCTAATAAAGACAAAATTGTATTGCTAGAAATACTTTCGGGACGCAAAGGATGATTTTGGTGATGATGAAATTCACCACTTGCTCTATCAAAGCGATCAAGTCCTTTTTTGCTTCCAATCCATAGTTGTCCATCCAAATCTTCAGTAATAGTAGTCACGCTGTTATCCAATATGGAATGTGGCTTTTTATCAGAATGGCGATAAATCGAAAAGCTTTCTTCATCAGGATTGTAACGACTTAAGCCGTTTGCCGTTGCCAACCACATAGTTCCTCTACTATCTTTATAAACAGATTCAACATAATTAGAACTGATTGAACTTATATTCTGCCCCTTTGATCGATTAAAAACACGTTTCTTCTTAAGGGCTATATCCAAAATTGTTAGTCCATTACCCGCCGTTGCAATCCATAGATTTTGCTGGGCATCAAAACAAAGGTCATTGATTACACGCTCCCCTTTTGAGTAATTTATTGATTTGCTACTAAAAGGAAAATGTTCGTATTGATTAAATTTTTTCTTTTCCTGATTATAAAGATACAAGCCATTTCTTGTCCCTACCCAAATTTCATTTTGATCAGATACAACAATCGAATTAACATATTGAGATTGAGAAGCTTTGGTTTCATATGGCAAAGAATAGTGGATCATTTTCCCAGTAAAAGCTTCCATTTGAATGATACCATTAGGCGTACCTAACCAGATATAACCCTCTAGATCTTCACAAATAGAATTAATTCTTTGATGCGCAATATTTTTATAGACTGCAGAAGGTAAAGAGAAAGAACGAATACTATAACCATCGTATCGATTAATCCCCTCTTTAGTTCCCATCCATACAAACCCATTAGAGTCTTGAAATAGAGCATACACCACATTAGAATTCAACCCATCGACAGTGTTCAGTTTCTGGAATCGTAGCGTTCCATTATTGGAAAAGCAAGATCCTGAAAAGGCAAAATATAATAAAGCAAGGATGATGTATTTAATGATCTTCATTCTAAAAAATCAACAGTTAATTTTCTTTATAAAAGCCCCAGACTGGCATATTCAAACATAAAACAGCTTAAAAATAACATTTCATTTCCGATAGATAAACAGTCAAGTCAATAATTTAAAACTTTACGAATCCCAATGTAAAAAAAAGCTCCTTAAAGTTTAATAAACCTTAAGGAGCCTCTATCTATTGAAAATGTTCCACACAAAAGCCAGACTCTTTTTTATTTAATCGCTTTACGTCTTAGTAAGGCCTCAAGGTAATAATAATCAGCATACACCAAAGCCACATCAATTTCATGACCTTGTGGTTTCGCTCCAGTACTGTGAAGTAAAAATGCATCATTGACACCTTTAGCAGAATAAGCAGGTGATGCCAGCGAGTTTAAAATACCATCAGCAGCAGCACAATATCGTTTTGCCAATTCTGGAGTTTTCACTAAGGCACTCAGTTCAACCAAACCAGCAGCAGCAATAGAAGCGGCTGAAGCGTCGCGAGGCTCATCTTTCTTACCTGTCAGGTTAAAATCCCAATATGGAATATAATCCTCTGGTAATCCGGCAATAAAACGTTCTGAAACCTTTTTTGCAAAATCCAAAAATTTAGGATCACCTGTTTCACGGTACACCATGGTATACCCATATACAGCCCAGGATTGTCCTCTTGCCCAAACACTCTCGTCAGCATAACCTTGAGACGTATTTTTATTTCGAACCGTACCCGTATTTTCATCGTATTCTACCACATGATAACAAGAATAATCATCTCTAAAGTGATGTTTCATCGTCGTTTCTGCATGCTTCACTGCGATGTCTCTGTAAACGGGATCGCCAGTTTCTTTTGATGCCCAGAACAAAAGTTCAAGGTTCAACATATTATCTATAATCGTGATATGTTGCTTCCACTGAGGATGTAGTTCATTCGACCAAGACTTTATGGTTCCCACTTTAGGATTATATCTTGATATTAATGACTTGGCAGACTGAATCAAAACATCACGATATTCTTTATTCCCAGTTAAACGATAGGCTTGTCCGTATGAACAATACATCATGAATCCTACATCGTGGTGCTCACGATTGAATTTATAGGGTTCAAGAGGCAAAGTTCTCTTTAAAGCTTCTTCTTTCCAATAGTCATCCTGAGTGGTTTCATACATCTGCCAAAGTATACCTGGATAAAAACCAACAGTCCAAACTAACACGTCGTTCTTTGGCATTTTCCAATGCTTATCGCCAGATTCGATTAGACGAGGATGCATAGTAAAATCGGTATTTAAAGCCACTGATTTTTTTAATTGATCCTCACAAAGGTTCAATTCATTATCAATATTAATTTGCAGCTTTTCTTGAAAAATTGCATTCTCTTTTTTTTCAAGAACGGATTGAGCAGCCTGAGACGATTTTACTGTATTTTGACAGGAGGATACAATAATCAGTAGCATTCCAACAACCAGTACGGCCAGGTATCTATTTAGAATTTGTAACATTCTTCTCATAATTTGACAATCGAAAGTCCATTCCCTACACAATTGCAGGGAATGAGCCTTGATTTATAAGGGTAAATTGATTTAGACCAAGGTCGACGTAAGGAATTAGTCCAAACTACCCCAAAGCTCTGATTGATCCAATAATTGATTAATGGTTACTTCTTTTAATGGTATTGGAAGTAAGTTGTGCTTTTCTTCAATATTGTTGCACTGGCGGTAGTACCATGAGGAAGTAGCTATACCATAATCTTCCATATCTTGTCTCAGAATTTCCATATTGGTCTGAAGTCTACCCCAACGAATCAAATCGTGCTTACGAATACCTTCAAAACAAAATTCACGCATTCTCTCATCCATCAATTCATTAAAGAAATCATCTTTTGAGGCTACTGATGAAGGATCAATATCACCCAATCCTGCACGGTTTCTCACCATATTCAAATACGTAATAGCTTCACCAGTTTTAGCTAATTCATTTAGGGCTTCAGCTTTCATCAACAGAATATCTGAGTAACGCAGGTAAGGGTAATTAATACCCGTAAAGTTTTTATCAATATCACCTGTTTCAAGAATCTTATAACCATAAGTACCATCGCCATTATCAACTCTGTCTACACGACGGAATTTACCAGGATACCAATTGGTTTTATTCGAATCTTTAAGAATTATAACCTTCCCTTTTTTATCCACTTTCCAATTGGCAATATTCCAATCGTAACGGTTATCTTGAGTCACATCGAATTTATTAATCATCGTAACTGTAGGGTAATGGAAAGCATAAGCGTAAGGGTTAAGATTACCACTTGCATCAGCTTTAGGAAGTTGAATTGCAACCCCATTTAAGTTACCAATACGACCATCTTCTCTAATTCCCTGAGGACGTAAATTCCCAAACTGAATTTCGAATATAACTTCAGTATCGTCGTTTCTATCTTCAATCTCGTTTAAAAACACTTGCTTATAACTCGGTAATAATTGATGATATCCAGTATTGATTACAGAATCACAATGATTAATTGCCAATTGATAAGCATCCTGATTCTGAAGTGGTTTCCCTGCCATTGTCATATAAACACGAGCCAACAAAGCATGAGCAGCTGTTCGTGAAGCATGGCCATACTGAGCTATACCACCTGTTGGATTAGGTAAATTTTTATATGCAATTTCTAACTCCTCAATAATAAATTCATAAACTTCTGATGCAGGCGTTTTTGCAATATTATTAGCAGCACTACCTTCAGTAATAGGCTTTTTACGCAAAGGTACATCACCCCATAATCGAACTAAATCGAAATAATAAAAAGCTCTCAAGAAATGTGCTTCTGCCAATAATTTTGCTTTAGTTCCTTCTTCAATTTCAGCATCTACTACTCTTGCTAAAAAATAATTAGCAGAATTAATTCCTTTATACAAAGTCATCCAGGCCTTCTCGATATTATAAGTACTTGAATTGTTCATATAAAGAGCAACAGACCAATTTGAGTTGGTTCTGTTATAAACAGCCTCATCAGTTCCATTCGTAAAATTCATAGACAAAAGGCTACCATATAAAGCATCACTGGCAATATCGCTGTAAACAGCAGCAAGTGCCAAGCGAGCTTCAGCTTCATTTTTATAAAACGTTTCGGGACTAATTGAAGAGTATGGCTCCTGATCTAATTCGTCGTGACATGATGTTAATCCTAAAAACAATATAGTTAGGCTAAGCATCCAGCTTATATTTATCTTCATTTTATTCTTTTTTAGGGAGTAAGGTTCAGGTTTGAACCTTACTCCTTGTTTTTTATACTATATCCAGATATACAAGTATCATTGATTAAAAACCTAACTCAACACCAAATGTTACAGTTGAGCTCATAGGGTAAGCTGAGTAATCCAAGCCTGGAGTTAAGGCTCCATATTTACCTACTGAAACTTCCGGATCAAATCCACTATAGTTCGTGAATGTTAGTAAGTTCTGACCAGACACATACATACGTGCCTTTTTAAACATGGTTTTCTTCAGTAAATTTTTACTAAAATTATAAGCAAGGCTTACCGTTTTTAATCTTAAAAATGAACCATCTTCTACAATTCTAGAAGAAACAAGGTTACCCGCAGCTGGACCTCCTAATACATTATTCTCTCCACGAATAATGTGAATATCATTTGTTGGGTTATTAGGTGTATAGCGATCAGCAACTGAAGCATAATAGTTATAGTTACTTCTCAACTCCGGATTTTCAAAATCGATACGGTTCGCATTTAAGACATCATTACCGTATGACCACTGAAAGAAGATAGATAAATCGAATCCTTTATAGCTAAAGTTATTTGTGATACCTCCAAAATGCTTTGGTAAAGGATTACCAATGACAGTACGATCCTTCTCGTTAACTGTTCCATCACCATTCAAATCCTTATGCTTGATTGAACCAGGAATCACCTGCTTGTTTCCATTATTAGGAATACCTGCTTTCAAAACATAACCAGTTCCATTCACATAGTCAAAATCCTCAACCTGATATAAACCATCTGAAACGACACCATAAATCTGTCCTACTGGCTGACCTACTCTTGTTAGGTACTCATGTTCGTTGTATTTGAAATAATAGTTCGCATTCCAAGGTAGATCCATCTGACCATCATTCAGGGCTACACATTTATTTCTGTTAAACGAGATGTTGAATGAAGTAGACCACTTGAAATTATCATTCTCGATATTACGAGATGTGAAACCAAATTCAAGTCCCTTATTCTCAACTTCACCAATATTTCTCCAGGCATTTTTAAATCCTGTACTTGGTGAAAGATCAGCTTTAATCAAAAGATCTTTTGTATTCTTCTTATACAGATCTAAGGTTAAACTCAAACGGTTATCGAAGAAAGCAGCGTCTAATCCTACATTATACTGAATAGTCGTTTCCCATCTTAGATCCTTATCAGCTACATTCTGATGCTCCACACCCTTCTGATAAACACCACCAAATTCGTAACCACTATATTCACCAACTCCCATTTGAGAAAAAGCACTATAATCGCCAACTTTATTATTTCCAGTCTCACCCCAACCAGCTCTTAACTTTAAGTTAGAGAAAACATTCATATCCTGAATAAATGGCTCTTCAATTAATCTCCATCCCATTGATATTGATGGGAAATAACCCCACTTATTATCACCAAGGAAACGAGAAGAACCATCAGCACGCATAGTTGCTGTAAATAAATACTTTTCTCTGAATGAATAATCTAAACGAGAAAAATAAGACGTCATTGTACTTTTCCCCTTATAAGATGTTGGTAGAAGAGGTGCTGTACCCAACTCCAATCCATCAACACCAAGAGATTCAATTGGCATTAAAGTATTAGCAGATACAAATGAATCATAAGTTCTTGAGGACATTTCATGACCAAGCAAAGCATCAAACTTATGCCCGCCAGAAAGACTTTTCTTATAATTCAAAACATTTGAAGAAGAAAGAATGTAATAACGACGATCTGTCAATCTTCCGTTTATTCCTTTAACACCATAAGTTCCCTCGTAAGTATCTTTCCCTTGGAATAATGACTCGCGGCGCTGATCTGTCACATATCCACCATTCATACGAAGACTTAATCCTTTAACAATCTTAATATCAGCCGTTAGATTTGCTCTGAATACATCCAATTCTTTAACTCGATCGGTATTCGAAAGGGTTTTCACTGGATTGAAACGAAGATTATTTCTATCATCCGGATCAATTCCACCTTCTAAACCATCATCATTGATAGGATCGACAGGACGGAAAGAGATCGCATCCTTTAGGATACTTACACGATTGTTTCCTGAAACCTGCTCACCTTCTTGTTTTATGTGAGAATAGTTCACATTAAAACCAAGCTTTATATTTTCATTTAATTTATGATTCAGTTTCAATCTTCCATTATATTTTTGATAGCCAGTATGAATCATTGTACCTTCCTGATTCAGGAAATCTAGAGAAGCATAATGAGTCGTCTTACCATTTCCACCACTCATATTCACATTGTGGTTTTGAATGATAGCTTCGCGGAAAATCTTATCCTGCCAATTAGTTGATTTAGCATCACGATACAATTCGGGATCAACCCAATGCTCGTTAAATGTTTCCAGGTATGAGCCACCTTGTCCATATGCAATTTCTTCCTGCATTTTAACAAAATCGTAAGCTCCCATGACATCTACACGATTAGGTACCCACTGCACTCCCAATGAACTTCTTATATTAATACGTGTAGGACCTACTTTACCACCCTTGGTATTAATGATCACAACACCATTTGCACCACGAGATCCGTAGATAGCCGTTGCCGAAGCATCCTTAAGGACATCAAAACTTTGGATATCGCTTGTATTAATAGTACCCGGATCAAAACTCTCCATAGGAATACCATCAATAACATATAAAGGTGAGTTGTCTCCTGTTACTGAATTACCACCACGAATTACAATTTGCATTCCGGAACCTGGTGTACCATCAGATGCCATTACCTGTACCCCAGCCATACGACCTGCTAATGCCTGGTCAAAATTCGCTACTGGTGATTTTGCCAATTCTTCTGCCTTAACAGAAACAATAGCTCCGGTAACATCCTTAATATTCTTTTTACCGTATCCAACAACCACAACTTGATCTAACTGTTGCATATCTTCTTCAAGCGTAATGTTTAGGTTGGTTTTACCAGCAACATTGATCTCTTGCGTTTTGAAACCAATAAAAGAAACAACAAGCTGAGCTTTTGCACCAACCTGCAAACTAAATTTTCCATCAATATCTGTAGACGTTCCGTTAGTTGTTCCTTTTTCAAGAATACTTACACCAGGTAAACTAATACCTGAAGCGTCATTTACAACACCGCTAATCTTTTTGCCTTGGGCAAAAATTAGGGTCGACGAAAACATAAACACAAGCAAAAGTATGCCGTGTGCTAATTTTCTAAGTTTATTTATATTTTTCATGTGTCTATAATTGGATTTTTTTTAGGTCACATGGAAGTCGCCAAATAGTCATTCCCTTAGCATTGGGAATTCCTGTTAATGGCTCGTTTCATGAAATTCTTTTCTATAGGTTTAGGTTCATCTTATTCAGACAACACTATTTTTTCACTGCAATAACTGATACTTTAGAGAGGAATGTTGTTCTTGTCAAATTCTTCAGGGATTTTCCTTTATGAATTGATCTAAATGCAACAACTACTTTTTGTCCCCGATATTTCTTAAGACTAATTTCACGTACCTGAGCCTGGTTTTGTTTATGGAAGCTTTCCAGCCACATTTCATCCCAATTGGCAGCTTCAACATCTCCTTTATAATCTACAGAAATCAGGATCTTAAAATCATTCCCCGCATCCGTACCATATTTCGAATAGCCTTCAATATTTAAAACAGCTTTCTTACAGGCATCCAGATCAATTTGCGTTGATACCAACCAATCGTCATTCTCCTGCTTATCCGGTACCATTACGAGGCCTCTCTTAACTTCACCATCAGTCCCGTTCACGCTCCAGTTCCCCCAGGCACAAGTCCATTTTTTATTGGCTGCTTGTACGGGTTCACCGATCAAACTAATTGCTGTAAAATTTCCTGTTTGATTTTCTCCTTCCAGAGGTTTTAAACTTTGCCATCCATCTTCGAAAAGAGTTGTTTTTCCTCCCTTTTTATCCTTAGTCGCATTTTCACTGGCCTTGCTGGTCAGTGCGCCAAAGCTTAGAAGTGATATCAGCATTGCTGCTGATATCATTCTACCTGTATGTTGAAACTTTAAATTCATACGCTCTATATTTTTACTTTTGAACGGCTTTCACCTCAAAGTGAAGAATAAAATGGGTTCTGCTCAATTTATCCAAAGTCAGTTCACCAGCTAATCGGCTTTCATGACGAAGTGCAATAGAAACATTCTTTCCATCGAACTGACTTAAATCGACCTCCCGGTCCTGAGAAGGAGAGGTTTCTGGTAATTGTTCATAGGAAACTTCTACCCAGTTTGCAGCGTCAACATCCCCAACATAGTCTTCAGAAACCAGTAATTTAAGCGTACTTTCATCCACACCATACTTGGAATAGCCTGCAAAATTCAATTTGGTTTTTACATGGTTAGTCAAATCTACCGATTCAGCAATTAACCAATCGTCATTTTCAGTCTTCTGAGGTATCATAACAGCACCTCTGGCACTAGTTCCACTATTATCCAATACAGTCCAGTTGCCCCATCCACGGTTCCATTTGTTGTTACTCGCCTGAATAGGATCTTCAATAGCACTGTACTCAATCATATTGCCCAAACGAGTCTCACCTGCTGCAGGCGTAAGCTCATCCCAGCCATCTTCAAAAACTGATTCTTCAACGGCTGCTTTTACTGTAACAGTAATCACATCGGTGAATGTTGCTTCTCCAGCAAGATTAGTAGCCTTCACTGTAAGTGGATAATCTCCTGTTGCCAATGTATTGCCTTCAGTTAATGAAACAACACCAGTAGCTGCATCAATGGCAAATTCGCCATAGTTATCAAGAAGTGAATATGAAGGGGTTGAACCCGATACTGTAGGAATATCAGTTGCGAAAGCAAAAGCTTGATTAAGCGTATAGCTTGCACTCGCATAAGTAAGATCGGTTGCTATAATAGCCTGAATAGCGATAATTTCAAATGAAAGCGCATCAACAAATTCAACACTACCGTGTTCGTTAGTCGCAACAACAGTTAAGTTATAAGTATCAATAGCCAGAGTATGCCCAACCGGAAGTGAAACCACACCTGTTGCCGGATCAATAGTGAAAGCATCAAAATTATTCTTCAAGGAATAAGCAACAGGCCCTGTTCCATTAATCGTTGGTTCTACTGATTGCTTAGCCTGTGTTTGTTGCACGCCTAAATATGTTTTAGTAGAATAAACAAGATCATATGGTAAGGTTTGAACATCTATTCTCACAACTTCTTCAAACGTTTGCTCGCCTGTCACATTACTTACTAATACAGATAACCTGTATTCTCCTGCGTCGAGTTGAGAATCTAGAGCTTGTGAAATCTCACCAGTTGTAGCATCAATAACGAAATCAGAACCTTCAGGCAAAGTAAAAGTAGCCGGCTTAGTTCCTTTAAATACTGGAAGTGTTGTTTTCTGTCCTTCTACTCCACGTATTAATATTTGTGTCAAAGGGTCGTATTTCAATCCTTCAATTGCTGATGGCAAAACAATCAGCTCAAATGCTTTTGGAAAAATAGTTTCGCCAGCAACATCAGTTACTTTTACATCGAGAGAATAGGTCCCTGCGATAAGTAGATTATCGGCTTTCAACTTAATGATACCAGTTGTATCCACAATTTGAAACTCGCCATCAATATAAACACCACCTTCTTCGGCAGTTCCTGCAGCAATTTCAAATTTAGCTTTGCTCGCTGAATAAACAACTGGCTTTGCTGATTCCATGGGTTTTCCTTCATACACTTCACTTACCGAAGCATAGCGAAGATCGCTGGGTGCCATCCCTTCTTTGTTTGTAGTCTCATCATCACAGGATAGGGTGAAAACAGAGAGGCATGCAAAGGCTAAAGCCATCCACTGGGTCTTAAAGCGCCATTTGCTTTTACAATCGTTTGAATGATTCATTAGATTAGGGTTTTAATCATATTAGTATTAGATTTTTTTAGATATCGAAGTCGTCTACGAAAACGACTGCGTAAATGTATCCAAGCCGTAAAATGTCGACATGATACTTTCATCCAAAAAACATCCATTATCATCCAAACGACACAATTCCAGCACCTAATAGCATATTTCCGTACAATTAGATCATATGACTGTACGAATTTGGGTGTAAAAATATTAAAGTCTTTATTCCATCAAAATTTTCATGTCAAACCCACTGATAATAAGTGATATTTGTATTGATTTTAAGGACTAAATCTGACATTAGAAGAGAGATGTTTCAGCCTTTTTTTAAGATCATTTTGAAACACAAACACCTTATGCCTGTAAATAATTATTTGTAGAAATTAGAAACAAAAAATGCTGGAAAAACTCCAGCATTTATATCTTATTTATCTTTCTCCTTTGGCATACTTTGAAGGTGAGATTTTAAAATGATCGCTAAAACATTTACTAAAATACCTCGGGGTTGTGAACCCAACAGAATAAGCAACATTTGAAACACTAATTCCTGGTTCTGTTCGAAGCATAAGCGCAGCTTTCTTCAGTCGACTGCTTAGAATAAACTCATTGGGTGTTTGTCCTGTGATTCCTTTTATTTTGGCATACAAATTAGTCCGTCCCAAGCACATTTCCTGTGCAAACGTATTAACATCAAAGGTAGAGTTATCAAGATGTTTTTCTACAACAGCCACTGCTTTTTCCAGAAGTTCTTCATCGAGTGAATTGGTTGTTATACTCTTAATTCCAAGGCCAGGATGTGTTTGAAACCTTTCCTGCATTTGTTTTCTTGACTTTACCAGATTGCGACACCTCGCCTGCAACAATTTAATATTAAATGGTTTTGTGATGTAATCATCAGCCCCTATTTCCAGTCCCTCAAGTTTATGCTCTATGGCCTCTTTGGCAGTTAATAGAATAATGGGGATATGACAAGTTGATAAATCTGACTTCAACCTTTGACACATATCAGTTCCCGGCATTACCGGCATCATGACATCACTAATAATCAAATCCGGCTGATGTTCCTGGGCTGCCTCTAATCCCATCTGTCCATTCTCTACTTCAATAATGTTATACTCATCCGAAAACGACGAACAAAGCATAGCTCTAACTTCTGCATTATCTTCCACAATAAGCAGGCTTGCCGATTTCTTTACAAATTCATCCGTATCCGGCACCTTCTTTTCTGAATCTACTATCTCCTCCATTAAAAAAGGTGACTGCAAACTACTTTCAAGTATTTGTTGTTTATCCCAAACCACTTGTTCTTCTTCAAAATGATCTTTACCCAGTGGTAAACTTACCTCAAAGCAAGCCCCTTCTCCAAGTTCACTTTCCACTCGAATACAACCGCCATGCATATCAACAATCCCCTTGCTTAAGGCTAATCCAATTCCAGAGCCCAACTGCTGTTGTTTGTGATCACTTATATTATCAACCTGATAAAAACGATCAAATATTTTCTCCAGATAAACTTTAGGCATTCCAGGTCCGGAATCAATTACTTTAATGGTTAGATCATTACTTTCCTGATTGATTAATATATAAACCGACCCTCCGTCAGGTGTAAATTTAAAGGCATTGGATAACAAATTAAAAAACACTTTTTCCATCTGTCTCGCATCGAACCAAAGTGGAATTTTGTTCTGATGGCAGACCAACTTATAATTAATTTGTCTTCTCTCAGCATGTTCTTTAAATGAATCGAAAATCAAATTTGAAAAATCAACAAAGTCATGTTCATTAACCTTCAATTTCATATGTCCCAGCTCTTGTTTTCTGAATTCCAGTAGCTCATCAATCAATTTTTTGAGTCGGAATGAATTTTTATAGGCCACCAACATTTTATTATAAACTTTAGGGGCAATACTTGTAGATTCATCAAGCAAACTCTCCAGTTGTCCTAAGATTAAAGTTAGTGGTGTACGGAACTCATGTGATATATTGGTGAAGAATTGCAATTTTGAACGATTCATCTCACGAATCTGCTCTTTATCGCTTTGTTCTTTTTTTAAATTTTCCTCCAGTAATGCCTTCGAAATCAACACCCGGTTGATATAAAACAAAATACCACTTACAATAGCTATATAAATCAGATAAGCCCACCAGGTATTGTAATAGGGTGGATCAATTATAATCTGCATACTAGTTTCAGCACCATCTTCTCCTTCTCGTAACTTTTCTTTTACTGTGAATGTGTATGTGCCTGGTTTCAGATTTGTGTAATTAACGCTTCTCCTATAGCCAGCATCCACCCAATTTGAATCAAATCCTTCAAGTTTATAAGCGTATCTGGTTTTATTTGTTTTCAAATAATTGAAGGATGTAAAATCGAAAGAGATGACACTATGCTTATGATTTAAACGAATCTGATCGGTATAAGGAAGCGTTTGGGTTAAAATATCAGTCTCATCATTTGGATGAACTTCCTTATTATTGACTCGTAAAGCAGTAAAATAAAGTGGGTGTACTGTTGTCTTATTTTGTAACTCTTTCTCATAAAAGGAAACCATACCATGAATACCACCTACATATACTTCTCCATCACTAGTGATATATAAACCTCTTTCATTAATTTCACTCAAAGGAAATCCATTCTGATAATCGTAGGCACGAAAACTTTCTTCTTCAACATCGAAACGACTAATTCCTTTACTGGTAGCAATCCAAAGAAAACCATATCTCGATTCTGCTATTCCATAAATAAAGTCAGATGGCAAATCGTACTCACTACTGGTATATGCGGTGAAGTTGTCGTTTCCCGGATGATAACGATTCAGACCTCCCCCTGAGGTTGCCACCCAAATTCTTCGCATATGATCCTGATAAATTTGATATACAAAATTGCTCCCAATGCTTTTTAAATCCTGAACATTATTCCTGAAGTTCTTTAACTCTCCAGACTTTAAGTCATATACACTTAAACCTTTGGTTTCTGATCCAATCCATAAACGCTGGTTCTTGTCAAGCAATAAAGCTAAAATTTTTTGGCCTATTCTTTTCCTGAGTTCACTATTCTCAAAAAATGGGGTAAATTCTTCTTTATTGGGATTGAATAAAACCACCCCATCATTGGTTCCCAGCAGTAAATTGTTTTCGAAAGGAATTATAGCGGAAATAATATTACTTGGAATTGAATGAACATCTTCTTCATTCTTCAAATACTTTTTAATTCGTCCGGTTTTGGTATCTAAAACATTCAACCCTCCCAAATGTGTTCCGATCCAAAGCCTGTCTTTATCGTCGAGATAAAGACTTTTAGCATTATTATGGGATAAACTATAAGCATTGTTGCCCTTAGTGATATACTTAAATTTCTTTTTCTTTCTATCAAAGAAATTAATCCCTCCTCCTTCAGTAGCTATCCAAAGATTCTTGTCATCATCTTCGAGCATTGAGCCTACAACTCTATAATTGATCGATTTGTTTTGATCAGAATCAGTAATATAATAGCGAAAGATATTTGTTTCAGGATTGTAAATGTTTACCCCTCCAAAATAACTCCCTATCCAAATACTTCCTTGCTGATCGCGAAATAAAGTGTAAATAGAATTGTGACTTAAGCCATACGGTTTCTTATCTGACTGATAATAATTAGTAAAAAGCTTCAATTCTGGTTCCAGAATACTCAAGCCTAAAAATGTGCCTATCCAAATTCGTCCCTGCTTATCTTCGGTAATATCCCGAACAACATTATGAGCCAGGCCTGAAGCATGATTATAATGGGCTACAATCTCATTTTTCTTAAGACAATACACACCATTTTCTGTTGTACCAACCCAGATAAGGCCATCCGAACTTTTGTGGATGCAAGAAACCTCTAAATCTAATATCGAATCCAACTGATTAGAGAGTGCGTCATAACGAAAAAGACCTCTGTCACTTGTCCCAATAAGGAGGTTCCCTTCTGAATCCTCAAAAATTTCATTCACCTTTATTCTATGAGGAAAAATTTGAGTTGCAGCTTTATACCTTCTACTCTCCTCATCTAAAAAAAAGAGTCCTAAATTTGTTCCCACCCAATTGTTCTTATCACTAATATAAAAACAGCTGACATTTTGATTGGGGAAATTAATCAGTTCTTCATTCTGTAGATTGATATTTGAAATACCTTCGGCAGTCAAAATCCATAATTTATTATTGGCATCAACTTTCAAATCCCGAATATTATTACCTAAAAGACTACTGGTATCCTGTCTATTATGGCGAAAAACATCAATTTCATAGCCGTTGTAGCGATTTAATCCATCGCGAGTACCAATCCACATGGTTCCCAGTTTGTCCTGTTCGAGTGCAGTCACTGAAATCTGAGACAATCCGTTTTTTAGATCCAAATGATCAAAATAAACATCCTGCCCCTTGGCAACTACTATCATCAAGATCAACAAAAGGGCAACAACAATTTTCTTCATCGGAGTAATATTTTAGAACAAACAATTATCTGGAAAAAAACAAGAGCCGCAAGATATCAGATACTCATACAAAATCAAACACCTTAGTCTCTAAAGCAAAGAGATTCATATAATAATAGGATTAAAACTAAATCATTAAGCAAAAAGCAGGCACAATTCTCACTCTGTTGAATGAGACTGTGCCTGCTACCAAACGTATTAACAATCCTAAAATCATTAATTCATATTTTCAAACTTACTAAAACAACTTTTTAAATTGATGCAGAAACTTTAGACGTCTTCAGTTCTACCACTTGCAAATCCTCATTCAATGGTTGCAATTTAGGTAGCATTAAATGAATAATCAAAAGGATAACAAGGTAGAGCATACCAGCCACCAGGAACATCCAGAAATAAAATGAGTTTCCTGTAGCATCTAAACCCTGCCCCAGAGCAAAATCAACTAACATCCCAGAAATAGCTCCAACCATTCCACCAATTCCAACTACAGAAGCAATTGCTTTTTTAGGCATCACATCAGAAACCAGTGTAAACAGATTTGCCGACCAAGCCTGGTGTCCACCAGAAGCCAAAGCGATCAAGCTAACGGCGATCCACACATTATCAGTCAAAGCTGCAAAAGAAACGGGAGCAATACAAAGCGCACAAATCAACAATGAAATTTTACGCGCTGAATTCAAAGTCCATCCTCTATTTATGAATATATTAGATAAATAACCTCCTCCGATACTACCGAAGTCTGCAACGATATAAATAACAACCAAAGCGCCCCCCAGTTCTTTAATACTATCTAAACCAAATTGCTGTTTGAAGAAAATACCAGACCAAAACATGAAAAAGAACCAAACCGCATCTGTAATTTTACCGATAGCAAAAGCCCAGGTTTGACGTAAAGGCAGTACACGAGACCACGATAATTTTTCCGTTTCTTTTTTAGCATCTGCTTCTGAAGGTTTGCAATCATGGAGAATGTAATCTAACTCTTCCTTAGAAACCTTAGGATGTTCTTCTGGTCGCTTATAAATCTTAAGCCATACAGCTACCCAAATAGCACTAAAAGTCGCTGTTACAAGGAAAGCAAATTGCCAATTATCTCCATTCGAAGCGACAACCAAAGGAATTATAGCAGGTGCAAGAACTGCTCCAACGTTTGATCCAGCATTAAAAATACCTGTTGCAAAAGCACGGTCTTTTTTAGGGAACCATTCGGCTACAGTTTTAACGGCTGCTGGAAAGTTTCCTGCCTCACCAATACCAAGTCCGAAACGAGCGCCAATAAAACCTATTAATGCAAAAGCAGGTTGAACTGTAGCGTGTAAAACGCCAAAAACACTCCAAATTGCTATGGATAAAGTATAACCGATTCGTGTTCCGTATCGATCAATCAAACCACCCATCGTTAGCATTCCAAGGGCATATGCTGCCTTAAAAGCCATGTTTATATAACCGTAATCGGCATTGGTCCAATCAAACCTTTCCATTAATGTTGGCCCCAATACACCCATAATACTACGATCCATATAGTTAATTGTCGTAGCAAAAAAGAGCATCGCTAATATTCTGTAGCGATATTTTCCTTGTGGTTTTTCCATAATTATTTTACTTATAAGTCCTTTAATATAGGAGTATTCTCCTTATGATCTTAATTTCTTTATAATATCTAAAGCCTTTTTGCATGAAACTTTAATTGCTGGATAATCAAAAGAACCATCCCCTTTTTTAACCATCAATTGTGAGCCCATTCCTACACAATGAACACCAGCATCAAACCAGGCCTTCAAATTCTCTTCATCAGGTTTCACACCACCAGTAGGCATAATGCTCGACCAGGGGAATGGGCCTTTTACAGCCTTAACAAATTCTGGTCCTCCCACCTGTGCTCCCGGGAAAATTTTCACCACCTCGGCTCCTAATTCTTCTGCATACGAAATTTCGGTAAGCGATCCACAACCAGGAGACCAAGCCACCTTTCGTCGATTGCAAACCTTTGCCATTTCAGCATTTAGGATAGGCGAAACTACAAAATTAGTTCCTAACTGAATGTATAATGATGTGGTTCCTGCATCAATAACGGATCCTACTCCCAACATCATATCAGGACATTCTTTTGCTGCCCACTTATTTAATTCATCGAAAATTTGATGAGCGTAATCACCTCTGTTAACAAACTCGAATAAACGAGCACCACCTTCGTAGCAGGCTTTTACAACCTCTTTACAAATCTCTATATCTTTGTGAAAAAAAACAGGAATCATACCTGTTTCCTTCATTTTCAAAGCAACTTCTATTCTCGAAAATCTAGCCATAATTCTATTTCAATAACGAATTGATAATTGTAGATTATTAATTACTTATCTCGCAACACGCCCTGAAGCATCACCATCCATTAATTTAGCGACTTCTTCTACTGTTACCTGATTGTAATCGCCATAAATCGTGTGCTTCAAACAGGAAGCCGCAACGGCAAAATTCAGAGCTTTTTGATCCCTTTCAGGCCAGGTTAATAAGCCATAAATTAATCCTCCCATAAACGAATCACCACCACCAACACGGTCAACAATATCAGTAATCTGATAGGTATTATTTGCCTTAAATAACTCCTTACCATCGTACAAAACACCTGACCATGTATTGTGATTGGCATTAATAGAACCTCTTAAGGTTGTAATCACTTTTTTACAACGAGGATACTGCTTCATGATTTGCTTTGAAACGGAAAGATAAGCATCGGCATCAACATGACCACCTGTCACATCAACTCCCTCTGGTTTAACTCCCAATACTTTTTCAGCATCTTCCTCATTACCAAGAATGACATCCGTTCCGGCTACTAATTCAGGCATAATCTCACCAGCTGTCTTCCCGTAATTCCATAGGTTCTTACGATAATTCAAGTCACAAGAAACTGTAATACCTCTTTCGTTTGCTGCCTTAATAGCTTCCAAACAAACATCAGCAGCGCCCTGAGATATAGCAGGTGTAATACCTGTCCAATGGAACCAGTTAACACCTTCGAAAACCTTATCCCAATCAATCATTCCCAATTCAATTTCTGAAATAGCAGAATGAGCACGGTCATATACCACTTTAGAACCTCGGCTAACGGCTCCTGTTTCCAAAAAGTAAATGCCTAAACGATCACCACCATATACTATATCATCGGTGTTTACGCCATATTTCTTAAGATCCATTTCGCAAGCACGAGCGATATCATTTTTTGGCAGTCGAGTTACAAAATTCGATTCAATTCCATAGTTTGCCAATGATACCGCAACATTTGCTTCACCACCACCAAAAGTGGCTTTAAATTCTGATGCTTGCGAAAATCTCTCATATCCTGGTGTTGCCAATCGCAACATGATTTCTCCAAAAGTAACTACCTTATTACCCATCACTTACCTTTCTTTATATTTATTGAAACAGTTCTTATTTTATAGTCACTCTAACAGGTGAACTCAACTCATCAGATTGTGATTTCATTAAGTTCTCAAAATTCGTTTGCTTGCTCCAGTCTTTATTTTCAACTTCCCATGCAGCAAAAAAGTAATGTCTTGCAGATTGATTGTTTTTAATTTTTTGTGTCACAAAATGAGTTTCACCTACCGGCATATTATAACGAGACCCTTTTGTTCTTTTTTCACTCAACAAAGGCGCATCACCAGTTCTTACTTTACTATCTGATGGAAGTAGAATACCCATTCCCAAATAGTCTTTATTCATCGATTGAACGTCGTGAGTGGCAACTGCAGCATATTCTTTATTCGCATCAAATTCAAATGGCTTATTATCTTTCAAATAACTGGTCACAATACCAATAGCCAATTCTGCTTCATTTTCTAAACCTGAAACTGTAACATCACTTTGGAACCAATATTTACCTGCCCAAACTGTAATTTTTTCCTGAGCCTTAAGCTTTTTAGCAGCGACATCCCAGCCATCAAAATTAAGTTCGAAAATTGAACGAACAGGACCTCGAGCCACTAATTGAAATTCAAATGACTCAACATTGCCAAGACGGTATAAGGAATCCTGGTGGAACAGAGCTAAACCTCCTGCCCCCAATGAAGGACCAACATGTAAAACATCCATTCCCCAATCAGATAAATGGTGATAACTTCCCACTTCCTTTGTTCCTACTTTATTCATCACCATCTCAGGCGACAGCTTTCCAAATAAATCTTTAGCATTTCGACAATCAAAATAATTACGGAATGCCATTATATCGTTTTCCCAACTCACACTCTCAGCCTGAAACATAACAGGCACACCCGTATACCCTTTAGGTGAAACGGCATGATCAGTACCTTTAAATCCTTCTTCTTTAGATCCGACACCAAGACGAACATTAGTTCGAACTATATAAGCAGGAAGTTCTTTGGGATCGACAAAATTCAATTTCACTTTCTTTAATTCATCTGCATCCATATCGCATACAAACACCAACTCATCCCACTGTCCATCTCGATCTAAATCATCAAGCTGACTTGGAATATCATTTCCTTCTTCATCAATAACAACAGGAATCTTATCACTTGGAATTTCTCCAAATGCTTTTGCAACTAGTTCTCTTTTTAAAACAACAGGGGCATCTTTCCGAGCTGACTTCATTTCATTCTTCAACTCCAAAGCTGGAACTGAACTGCATGCCTGTAGAAGAGTAACAAATACAGCTATAACTAAATAATATTGTTTCATGCTTTTACTTTTTTATAAATCAAGATAAAAAGTCATCTTATATTTTCAGGAGAATCAAGATTGCAAAATCATGAAATCCACTGTAGCTTAAAAAAAAAGGACAGTACTCAAGGCTATAAGCCTGTCCCTTTTTATCACTAACTACTACTATTCTTCGTTTGAAGGCTTACCGATGGTTGCTAAAATTCCACCATCTACATAAACCACATGTCCATTTACAAAATCAGATGCCTTTGAAGCAAGGAATACTGCAGTTCCCGCTAAATCTTCCGGATCTCCCCATCGAGCTGCCGGTGTTCTGTTAATAATAAATTCATTAAAAGGATGTCCGTCAACACGAATCGCTTCAGTCTGCGAAGTCGCAAAGTATCCTGGTCCGATACCATTGGTTTGAATTCCAAACTTAGCCCACTCGGTAGCCATATTCTTAGTCAACATTTTCAGACCACCTTTTGCTGATGCATAAGCACAAACATCATTACGGCCCAGTTCACTCATCATAGAACAAATATTAATGATTTTACCTTCGCGACGCTCGATCATTTTACGACCAACATATTTACCCATAATGAAAGGACCTACTAAGTCAATATCAATTACCTGACGGTAATCTTTAACTTCCATATCCTGCATAGGAACACGCTTGATGATACCCGCATTGTTCACCAAAATACCAATAGGACCAACTTCTTTCTCGATCTGCTCAACACCCGCAATCACACCATCTTCGTCAGTTACATCGAAAATATAACCTTTACAATCAATTCCTTTTTTTGCGTAATCTGCGATCCCTCTATCTAGATTTTCTTTCGAAATATCATTCACTACAATCTGTGCACCTGCTTCAGCCAATGCTGTTGCAATTGCCATTCCAATACCATGTGTTGCACCTGTTACTAAGGCAACTTTCCCGTCTAACTTAAACGAATCAAGAATCATATCTATATCTTTTAAAACTTACAATTTATTTATATCACAAAGCAATTGCTTAACGCAAGTCGTTGGTTTGGCAAATATCCATATCACCATAATCCAGGTTTTCACCACCCATACCCCAAATAAACGTATAGTTGCTTGTACCTGCTGCAGAATGAATCGACCATGTAGGTGAGAATACAGCCTCTTCATTGGCCATCCAAATATGACGAGTCTCTTTAGGATCGCCCATAAAATGACAGATAGCCTGTGTTTTTGGCACCTCGAAATAGAAATAGGCTTCCATTCTACGGCTATGTGTATGGGCTGGCATGGTATTCCATACGCTACCCGGATGCAATTCAGTCATACCCATTTGCAACTGATTAGTTTTAATTGTATCTGATACAATCAGCTTATTTAATGTTCTGCGGTTTGAGTTTTCAGCTTCTCCTAATTCAATAACAATAGCATCTTCACGACCTACTTTTTTACATGGGAACACCTCATGAGCAGGAGCTGAGTTTAAATAGAAATGTGCAGGAGAAACTGCATCTTCACTTGAGAATACAATTTCTTTATTTCCTTTACCTACATACAAAGCTTCTTTATATTCCAATACATAAATCTCACCATCAACACTTACAGAACCTTTTCCACCAACATTAACGATACCCAACTCTCTTCTTTCCAAGAAATATTCAGCTTTTAAAGGATCAATTGCTTCTAACTTCAGAGCTTCATTGGTTGGTACAACACCACCAACAATCAAACGATCGTACTGTGAGTAAGTCAAGTTTATATTTCCTTCTTCCATAAGGTTCTGAACCAAATACTCTTTTCTTAATCTTTCAGTATCGTAGTTCTTGGCATCTGCAGGGTGAGTTGCAAATCTCTCGTCATATCTTACGCTCATAGCTTTCTTTTTTTATATTTATAAACAGTCTGTTATTCTCTTCAATTCGATTTATTTCTCAAATGAATGTTACAAAGAAAGAAAATGCAATCGAATTGTGCAATCGATTGTCCAGTTTTTATTTCCATCATCCTATTTTCAAATATCCTGAAAATAACCAAAGCATCAACAAAACAAGGTTAAGCAGTAATATCAGGGACTTGCAATTTTATTTCAAAAAAAACAGATATGCGCAATCGATTACCTTTTTGTTGGGTTTTATTATTAAATATCAAAATTATTAGCATCTTTGTACTGGAAATTCACCCAAGAGTATATAATGAAGAAAGAGAGTAATATTACCATACATGACATTGCCAAAGCACTAGGTATTTCAGGATCTACAGTATCTCGCGCTTTAAACAACAATTCCCGAATTAGTGAAAAAACAAGGAGTGCTGTTCGTGATATGGCTCAGAAATTAGGCTATCAACCCAATGCACTAGCCTCAAATTTGCGCACAAGTTGCACAAAAACCATAGGTGTCATCATTCCTCGTATTAGTCGTTACTTCTTCTCATCTGCCATTACAGGTATCGAGGAATTTGCTCGTGAAAAGGGCTATAATGTGATCATCTGCCAGTCTAACGACCAGAAAGAACGGGAGTCAGATTGTGTACAAACGCTTTTTGCATCGCGAGTGGATGGTGTAATTTCTTCTATTGCTCTTAACACCAACAACTACGATCACTATAAAACTTTCACTAACAGGGATATTCCCTTGGTCTTTTTTGATAGAGTTTGTGATGAACTGGAAACCAGCAAGGTGGTAGTCGATGACTTTAAAGGTGGTTTCCTGGCTGCTGAACATCTAATATCAAAAGGGTGCAAACGTATTGCACACATTAGCGGCCCTCAACACTTAAACATCTATATCAATCGTCTTCAAGGCTATTTGAAAGCCATGAGAAAGCATCATATTGCTATCGATGAAGATCAAATCATAGAAAGCCCTCTTACCAGAGAAGATGGTATGGCATGTGCTAAAAGATTGCTTGAATCCTCTAATCCTCCTGATGCAATTTTCGCTGCCAATGATACAACAGCTTTAAGTATCATACTCTATGCTAAAGAAAAAGGCATCAGAATCCCAGAAGATTTAGCCATAGTCGGTTTCAGTAACGAACCCTTTTCGGAATATCTAAGCCCATCACTCACCACCATAGAGCAATCGGGTTTCGATGTGGGACTAAAAGCGACAGAGCTTCTTTTGGATATCATCCAAAACAAAACTGGCAATCGTCAGGAAACCATTGTTCTTCCAATAAAGCTAATTGAAAGAGAATCCAGTAATAAATAGCCAACAACAGACACTTGATTACCCTCAGAATTGCAATGTAAACTTGCAAAAGGGAATAGCCTCAAACACAAACATCTCACTTCAAGAGGATTAACAAGACATCACTCTTGACTGGGGGACCAGGGGTCGCAAGTTCAAATCTTGTCATCCCTACGAATTGTAAAGGGAAATTGAAGTTGCTACATTTATATGGACAGCAGGTTAAGACGTAGAGAATTAAAAAAAGATTCCACTCAAAAAAAAGATTGAGTGGAATCAGTATGTTTACTAAACATAAGTGAAGGTGCAGGGAGTCGACACGAGTCACTAATAAGCTCACAATCAAGTCTTGATGCTTCACAGGTAACCGTACAGGCATCTCTATTTGAATTGAGAACAAATTATTTTTTTTTCAATACATGAAAGAATGCAGCCCGAAGAATAAGATTTTAAGTTGTAATAATTCAATATATAATAGTAATCAACTTTTCTCATACTGTGATGTAATAGCATGAAATATGCTCTGAAATTTAGATTTTCTGATATATAAATGCAATATTTGCATTACAGTAACCCGTGTTACGGTAACTGCAGTTTCGATAAACACAAAAAGAGAACTATGAAATTTTATAATAGGGAAAAAGAGATTGCTTTACTCCAGAAGATTGAGAATAAATCTAGAAATACCGCACAAATGACCTTTATGCTTGGTCGCAGACGTATTGGTAAAACGAGTTTGCTTGTAAAAGCAACACAAGATTATACAACACTCTACTTTTTTGTATCAAAAAAAAGCGAACCTCTTCTGTGTAAAGAATTTATTGATGAAATAAGGAATAAGCTTGGAGTTGAGATTTTTGGAGAACTCAAATCTTTTAAAGATGTATTTGGCTATCTTATGGATTTATCTACTAAACAACACTTTACTCTCATTATAGATGAATTTCAAGAGTTTAGCTCTATCAATTCCTCCATATATAGCGAAATGCAGAATATTTGGGATTCGAAAAAAAATCAATCATCTATAAATTTATTACTCTGCGGTTCGGTATACTCTTTAATGTCTAAAATATTTGAGAACTCAAAAGAGCCACTTTTTGGTAGAGCTACATCTCGAATACATCTAAAAGCTTTTAATATAAATACGCTTAAAGAAATACTATCTGATTTTCATCCCGAATACACTAAGGAAGATCTACTTGCTTTTTATCTTGTGACAGGTGGAGTCGCCAAATATGTTGAAATATTAGTAGAGGAAGCTTGTTTTACAAGACATGATATTATCAGTTATGTATTTTCTGAAAATTCTCTCTTTATTGATGAAGGTAAAAATGTACTTATTGATGAGTTTGGTAAGGATTACGGTAATTATTTCTCCATCCTTTCATTGATAGCATCCTCTAAAACATCAAGGGTCGAAATAGAGTCTGTTCTTGAGATCAATATTGGTGGTTTTCTGAATAGATTGGAGAATGATTATGGTCTGATAGAAAAGGTAAAACCTATTTTCTCTAAACCCAATAGCAGATCAATTAAATATCAAATAAAAGACAATTTTTTAAACTTTTGGTTTAGGTTTATTTATAAGCATAGAAGTGCAGTTGAAATTGGCAATATTGAATATATAAAAAATATAGTTGAGAGAGATTATAATGTATATTCTGGGCGAATACTCGAGAAGTATTTTTCTGAGAAAATGATGCAAGAAGGAATATATTCTAATATTGGTACTTATTGGGAAAAGGGAAATAAAAATGAGATTGATATTGTTGCAGTTAACGATTACAAAAAACGTTTGGTTATTGCTGAAGTGAAGAGGAATAAGGCTAAAATAAAGATGAATATTTTACAAGAAAAGGCATCCTCCTTGATTAAAAATTTCAGCAAATATTCTATTGAATACATTCCCTTGTCTTTAGATGAAATGTAACTTTTAAACTAATATTGTCAGAGCTCCATTAATTCTTTTTTTTGGAGCTCTTTGTTTGGTTAATATTCCAGCATCTTGCAATTTCCTTCCTAATAAATCGTCTTGAGCAACTTTAAGTAAATCCTTTTCAAGTCCTAAAACAACTAACACCTGAAGGTAAGCTCCAATACTTGTACTTTCAGATCCTTTCTCGATTGAAAGCAATGTTGGTCTACTAATATTGGCTCTTTCAGAAACCTGTTCAGCACTTAATTTACGCCTTAAGCGAGCCAATCTAATATTTTCTCCAAGTTCACTTAAGATTCTCTTTATTTTTGGCAATAATACAATCTTACTTCTCCCCATAATGACAAATAGTTTTTACAAATATACATGCATTTGTACAAACTACTTCACCTTAAAACAAGATAGTATTTAACCAGTTTGCGTCCTTCTTCCTGTTAAACATCTCAAATTGTCCGATATATGGGAGACTTGTCAAGTTTTTTGATATTTTTTTTATGCCTTCGACAATTGCTTCAATAAAAAAAATTATCAAAACTCTGTACAAACTTGACTTATTGATAAACTTGCTAAGTTTTATAAGTGAACAAACACGTCTACACAAGCAAACGGAGGAAATACCTTTGTTTATCAGGGAGAAGGATTTCTCAACAAATAATAATTCAATAAAATTATCCTATGACACTCGTATTATTAAAAACTACAGAGAAGTACTTGTAAAGCTCTTTTGAAACCTGTTTAAACACCATCTGTTCTGCCGTATTTCACGGACAGATCTGTTGGTTGTAAGTGGCTTTGGAAACTTGGATGAGTTTCTCAATAAAATAAAAAAAGACTCGCCCAAGTTTCGATAGCTCTCCTCCTTCAATATAAAAAAAACAATCAGTGTGATAAATTTTACAGATAGCTTAACCCTTTAACCTACTCCATTTTGTCCGTTGGACAATCAAGCCTTTCATCCTGGGATGAAAGGTCCCTGCCGGAAGGCACAAGCGTTTTTGTGGAACAAAAACACATCTTGCATTCCCCTCTTTAAAGTTTGTACTTATAGCAAGCTGAGATTTCTATCCTCAAAAAAAAGTAGAATCGTTAAAAAGAGACCTAATCTTCTCTGGGCCTATGGGCAGCCTAATTTATTTATTGAGTTTATCCTTTAATTTATTCATTTCTTTAGATACTTTTTCTTCAACTACCTTGGCATAAATTTGAGTGGTTCGAATCGATTTATGTCCTAGCATAGCAGAAACTGTTTCTATTGAAATATCATTGCTCAAAGTAACAGTTGTCGCAAAAGTATGACGCGCGACATGTGTTGTTAAGTTCTTTTCAATTTCGCACAAATCTGCAATCTCCTTCAGGTAAGCATTATATTTCACATTGGATGGAATGGGGAAGAGTCTCCCTCGTATGATTGATTCGGGATGTCCTTTATATTTTTCAATTATCTCTTCAGCCTTTGGTAACAAAGGAACATTTGATTGAATATCATTTTTTGTTCTTGAAGTGATAATCCATGCACTTCCATCAAAATGAGTTTGAATATCATGAGGCTCTAGTTTTTCAATTTCGCTATATGGATATCCCGTATAGCATGAAAAGACAAAGAAATCCCTAATCATTTCAAGCCTCCTCATTTTAAATTCCTTTTTTTCCAATCGATCAAGTTCCTCTCTCGACAGATAAACCCTCTTAGTATCTTCAAGTTTTACACAGAATTGTACAAAAGGATCCTTGTTTAACCATTCACGTTTAACAGCAAGAGAAATGACTTTCTTTAAATTCTTAATATATTTTATAGACGTATTGTGATTGCATTTGCGGACAGTTTTTAGGTAGTGATCAAGATCCTCAATAAATTGATAATTTAATTCTTTTAAGAAAAAATCGTCTTTCCCATATTGAAATTTTACGAAATTCTTTACATGAGTCAGAGTCGTTTCAAATCTAGTATAAGTTGTTTCAGCATAGTCAATACCGATTCTTTCCTTAACCGTCTGATTGTGAATTTCAAATACTACAAATAATGATTTACTTTTCTTTTGCTTTCCTAAAAACCGATCTTTAATTAAGGCAGAAGTAACCCTTACATTTTCTTCAACCATTTTTTCATAAATTGAGTAAGCTTTACTCTTTTGATCTAATAAAAATCGATTTAAAGCCTTAATTTCTGGTTTGGTTCCTTTAACTTGGCCAGCCTCACTATTCCATTTTTCAGGAACTACAAAATATTTGGTTGAGATCTCAGCTCTTTTCCCATTAACAGTTACCCTTAAAAATATTGGAGCCTCCCCTTTCTTATTCAGTTTATCTTTACGGATATGTAATAAAACACCTAAACTAATAGCAATGCTCATAATCAACTGATATTAAAACTAATACATAATAGCTGGACACCAATTTTTCAAAATAGAAGTTGGTATCCGAATAGGTATCCAGAATTTTGATATCTTTTAGTACTATCTAAATATAAAGATAAAAAAAATCGCTCAAAGTCAAGACTTTAAGCGATTTTAGATTTCAATAGTTTCCATTAAGTGGAGCTGCAGGGGATCGAACCCTGGTCCAAACATGCGACCAATAAGCTTTCTACATGTTTAGTCCGTTCTTAATTTTCGAATTTAGTTTGGGAAAGGACACCCGAGACTAAACCTTATCTTTTTAATTTCACCAACTCCCCAAAGCTTGAAGCCAGCTAACCCTGAATTGATAGCATCCAAATACTTACCGGAACAAGGTGGAACCATAAGCGGGATGTCTCGTCTTCGCTCCTAGAGCGATGATGAAGCTTAATCTACTATAATTCGATTAGGCAGCAAGAGCGTAGTTATTTTCGCCAATTACAAAGTTTGTGACCTGATATTTACGAGCCAGATACACAATGCTCGACATGCTTACATACCGATTCTTCATGCTGTCAAAAGCCACGTCAGCCCCAGAATCTGTACAAAGCTAGGAAAATCAACTGGATTAAGCTTCATTTTTCTTCGAAAACTTATCATTTATCACTAAATTGGAAATACTTATAGTAAATCATCCTCTTAATATGGTTTTCTATTCCAACAACTTAAACCAACACTCTACTATAATGATTAGACCTACACGAATTGGGGTGCTTCGCGAAACCAAGAATCCACCCGACCGAAGAGTAGCCATCACACCACAACAAGGCCTGCATCTTCTAAAAACTTATCCCAACATCAGTATCTTTATTCAGCCCAGCGATATTCGTTGTTATTCAGATGCCGAGTACCGAAAAGCGGGTTTCTTTTTAACCGAAGATTTAAGAGAATGTGATATTTTAATTGGGGTAAAAGAGGTGGCTATCCCCACCCTCATCCCAAACAAGAAATACCTGTTCTTTTCTCACACGGCAAAAAAACAGGTCTCAAACAGAAAGTTGCTTCAGGAGATTCTAAATCGAAATATTACCCTGATTGATTACGAATACCTTTGTAATAAAAAAGGCAATAGAGTCGTTGCCTTTGGCTACTGGGCAGGTGTTGTGGGTGCCTATAAAGCTCTAAGAGCTCGAGGTGTTCGTACCGATTTTTTTGATCTCCCCCCTGCCAGTTCTTGTAAAGGGATGGAAGATATGTACGATCATTTAAAACAGGTGCAATTGCGGCCCATTAAAATATTGGTTAGCGGAGGAGGGCGCGTAGCTATGGGAGCTATGCAAACGATAGGGGTGTTGAATATTCGTGAGGTTACGCCAAGTGAGTTTCTTAACCAGGAATTTGATGAGCCCGTGGTTTGCCGATTGGACCCGGAGCACTATGTCGAGAGAATGGATGGAGAACCATTTGATTTACACCATTTTTTTGCTCATCCACAAATGTACCAATCCAGCTTTAAACCCTTTACTAAAGCTACAGACCTGTTTATTGCCTGCCATTATTGGGATCCACAATCTCCTAAATTTATGACTCCTGAAGATTATAAGGTAGAGGATTTCCGAATTTCTGTGATCGCAGATGTGAGTTGTGATTTGAATGGGCCGATTCCTTCTACCATAAGGGCTTCAACCATTGCCGATTCGTTTTATGGCTACGACCGCTTTACCCAAGAAGAGGCCATTCCTTTTGTAGATAAACGGAATGTGACAGTCATGGCTGTCGATAATTTGCCCGGAGAGCTGCCTCGCGAAGCTTCGGATGATTTTGGTCAGGCACTTATCGAGAATGTTTTTACTGCACTCCTGGGCAATGATGACGACAAAATTATCGAGGATGCCTGTATTACCAAAGATGGTAAACTAACACCCCCTTTTAGCTATCTGGAAAACTATGTATACGAAACAGAATGATAGAAAAAGCCCAATCCTTTACAGATTGGGCTTTCTTATATCTTTTCAGAAAATAAATTCCTTACAATTTTTTTAAGTCAGCAATGGTTTGTTCAGGATTAGCTGAATTGAATACAAAACTACCTGCAACTAAAGCTTCAGCTCCGGCATCAACCAGTTGCTTACCTGTTTCCTTGTTCACACCACCGTCAATTTCGATAATGACATCAGCTTTCTTATCTTCGATCAGGGCTTTTAATTTCACAATTTTAGAGTAAGTATTCTCAATAAAACTCTGTCCTCCAAAACCCGGATTTACACTCATCAGCAAAACCAGGTCAATATCCTGAATGATATCTTCCAAAACAGAAACAGGAGTGTGTGGATTAAGTGAAACACCAGCTTTCATCCCGTGAGAATGAATATTCTGTACGGTGCGATGTAAGTGAGAACAAGCCTCGTAGTGTACGGTTAATATATCGGCACCCGCTTTTTGGAACGCTTCGATGTAACGATCAGGATCAACGATCATAAGATGCACATCAAGAGGTTTAGTGGCAATTTTACTGATTTGCTCAACCACAGGAAGTCCATAGGAGATATTAGGCACAAAAACGCCGTCCATAATATCAAGATGAAACCAATCGGCTTCACTCTTGTTTACCATTTCGATATCGGCTTTCAGATTCATAAAATCTGCCGCTAGTAATGAGGGTGATATTAGTGTTTGCATGTATTTAAGGAGCTTTTATTTGTTATGATGCAAAGATAGAAGAAATCACACAATTTATCTTTCTAAATTACTTTTAAGATTCTGAATTTTATAAGCAACAGAAAAGCGTGTTGCACAGTTCTGATGCCACACGCTTTTTATTTTTTTCATCTCACCCCTCCTCTAAAATCTTGTCAAACTACCCCAAATAAGTTTTCAAAATCTTAGATCTAAAGGTTGATTTCATTTTTCTAATGGCCTTCTCCTTAATTTGACGCACCCTTTCACGGGTTAGGTCGAACTCTTTTCCTATCTCTTCCAGCGAACATGGAGGTGTGCTTTTTAAACCAAAATACATACGAATAATAGTGGCTTCTCTGTTCGACAGAGTTGAAAGTGAGCGTTCTATTTCTATAATTAAGGAATCTTTCAGAAGAGATTTGTCCGGACAGACCTCATCCGTACTCAATAAAATATCATACAGAGTGTTATCTTCTTCGGTATTAATAGGGGCATCCATCGAGACTTGTCTTCCGGAAGCTTTAATAGCTTCTTTCACATCTTTGGGACTCATATCCAACACATTGGCAATCTCATCAGCCGAAGGTTCGCGCTGATATTCTTGCTCTAGTATGGCTAGTGTTTTGCTGATTTTATTGATCGAGCCAATTTTATTGAGGGGTAATCTCACAATGCGAGACTGCTCGGCAAGAGCCTGTAAGAGGGATTGACGAATCCACCATACAGCATAAGATATGAACTTGAAACCACGGGTTTCATCGAAACGCTGGGCAGCCTTAATTAATCCTAAATTCCCTTCATTAATCAAATCAGATAAGCTTAATCCCTGGTTTTGGTATTGCTTCGATACGGAAACAACAAACCTTAAATTAGCCTTGATCAGACGATTTAATGCGTTTTTACACCCTTTCTTTATTTCACGGGCAAGGGCAACCTCTTCCTCAGCAGAAACAAGATCAACTTTTCCTATTTCTTGCAGGTAGCGATCCAAAGACGGGGTCTCTCTGTTGGTTACCTGTTTGGTAATTTTCAACTGTCTCATACTCGGTTTGGGGATTTAGGTTATCAAGTAAAAAAATAGCATATCATTCAAAAAAAATTTGGTTACGTATCTTAAAGAAATAGATTTTCTAGTGAAATTCAAAATCATAAACCTATAATTTTCATCATTTTAGCTTATTTAGAATTAACAAGGAAAAAAAAATTACTATAATTAAACTTATATCTCCACCCCCTTAAAAAACCCACGTAAACACCTCATTTGCAAACACATATAAACACATGCAAAATCGCAACACATCATAATTCAAGTAAGCCTTTGTATACTAACACTATGGAGACATCTAAATAATAGCAGGATGAGTTGCTTTTTTTTTTGTGGTTTCTAAGTTATTGTGTAATATTGCAAATAGAATTCCAATTGATCTTTACTATCTGAGATCAAATATCAAACCCCTAGAAGACAACATTTCTATCAAATAATAAAATCCAAAATATTTAATAATATTGTTTATGTACGACATTCTTGAATTAAACAAGAAGCTTGTGCCCGAATTGAAAGATATTGCAAAAGAACTTAATATTAAAAAAATTGAGTCCTTTAAGAAGCAAGATTTAATCTACAAAATTCTTGACCAACAAGCCATTGTAGCTTCAGAAATGAAAAGTTCTGATAAAAAAGCTATACGCAAACGCAGCAATAAAAAAGATGATGATCAGGCCACAAAAGAAGAGCCTAGAAAATCAATATTGCGCAAAAAAAGAAAACCAGCAGAGAAGCCTGCAACTGAAAAAGTAGCAGAAACGACTGAAACAAAAGAAGTTACGACTCCTGTTGCTGCGACTGAAAAGAAAGAAGTTAGAGAAGTCCGCAAACCAAATCCTCGCAGAAGACGCGAAGAAGCTCGTCCAGCGGATAAAGCACAGCGCGAAACTGAATCTCAAAAAGAAACTGTAGTTAAAGAGCAGGTGAAATCAGAACCTGTAGCTCAGGATACTAAAAAAGAAGAAGTCTCAGCTCCTCAGACTGAAGTTTCAACAGAGACAACTCCTCAGGAAAAAGCACCAAAAGAGAAATCAACCCAGGAAAAAGCTCCAAAAGAGAAATCGACTCAGGAAAAAACTCAACAAGAGAGAGCGCCTCAAGGTAAAAAACGATTTGAGCGTCGCGAGAAAGAAAGACCTTTCGAGTTTGATGGTATTATCAGCAACTCTGGTGTACTTGAAATCATGCAGGATGGTTATGGTTTCCTTCGTTCATCTGACTTCAATTACCTGAACTCTCCTGATGATATATACGTATCACAATCTCAAATTAAACTTTTTGGTTTGAAAACAGGTGATACTGTACAAGGAACTATCCGTCCTCCAAAAGAAGGCGAAAAATATTTCCCTCTAATTAAAGTAGAGAAAATCAATGGACGTTTACCTGAGGTTATTCGTGACCGTGTTCCATTCGACCACTTGACGCCTCTTTTCCCGGATGAGAAATTCAACCTGACAGGAAAAGGAAAAAGCAGTCTTTCAACTCGTGTAGTTGATATGTTTGCTCCTATTGGTAAAGGTCAGCGTGGTTTGATCGTAGCACAACCTAAAACGGGTAAAACTGTCCTATTAAAGGAGGTTGCAAACGCTATTTCTGCTAACAATCCTGAGGCTTATATGATCATCCTTTTGATCGATGAGCGTCCAGAGGAGGTTACTGATATGGCACGATCGGTAAATGCTGAGGTTATTTCTTCTACTTTCGATGAGCCTGCTGAACGTCACGTACGTGTTGCGAATATCGTTTTAGAGAAAGCGAAGCGTATGGTTGAGTGTGGTCACGATGTGGTGATTCTGCTTGATTCTATCACACGTTTGGCACGAGCTTACAATACTGTTTCTCCTGCATCAGGTAAAGTATTATCTGGTGGTGTTGACGCTAACGCTCTACACAAACCAAAACGTTTCTTTGGTGCTGCCCGTAATATCGAAGATGGTGGTTCACTGACTATCTTAGCAACAGCATTAACTGAAACCGGATCGAAGATGGATGAAGTGATCTTCGAAGAATTTAAGGGAACAGGTAATATGGAACTTCAGTTAGATCGTAAATTATCTAACAAGCGTATTTACCCTGCTGTGGATCTTACTGCATCGAGTACACGTCGTGAAGACCTATTACTTGACGAAGCTCATCTGAATCGTATTTGGGTATTAAGAAACTTCTTAACTGACATGAACTCTGTTGAGGCCATGCAGTTCATTAGTGACAGAATGCGTAAGACTCGTTCGAATGAAGAATTCTTAATTTCAATGAACGATAGATAATTATCTGGAAATTAAGATCCTTAAATAAATGACGGCATCACCTGACGCTAGCACTTAAAACAAAGGTTTCTTTGCTTTCATGATTAAACTATAAAGCGAAAAGCTTATTACATAAAAAGGGACAATGGTAAATTACTATTGTCCCTTTTTTATTTTTATCAAGTATAAATATCAAATCAAACCTATAATTGCAATCTTCAGATTACAATTACAGGTTTTTATTTTCTAGATTTGTAAGGGTAAATCTATAGCAAATGAATATTTTATTACAAACTCATAGCAGTTTGCTAAAAAACAAAAAAAGCACAATTAAACGTGAGCTGGGCAATGAGATTGACTGGACTCAGCGCTTGATTGCTATTAAGGGATCCAGAGGTGTAGGGAAAACCACTTTCCTTTTAGACTATATCAGAGAGAATAATCGTGAAAACGATAAGTCTTGCTTATACATTAACCTTAATAACTTATTTTTCACAGAACGCGGCCTGGTTTCATTTGTTGATGAATTCTATAAAAAAGGGGGGAAAACCTTATTGCTCGATCAAATTCATAAATACCCCAATTGGGCTCAGGATTTACGAATTTGCTATGACAGCTACCAGGACCTACAGATTATCTTCACAGCTTCGTCAATACTCAGAGTAAAAACCAACGAACATTTACAATGCTGTGTTAATATTTATTATTTGAACGGACTGTCGTTTCGAGAATTTTTAAATCATGAAACGGGTTGCGATTTCAAGCGATACAGTCTGGAAGATATTGTCGAGAATCACGAATCCATTGTTGAGAGCGTTTTATCCAAAGTTCGTCCCCTCGCCTTTTTTAACGATTATCTAAAGTATGGCTATTACCCATGCTATCTGGAGGAAAAAAGCTTCATTGATAATTTACTGAAAATTATTAACCTGATGTTGGAATTTGATATCACCTATCTGAATCAGATTGAACTCAAATATCTGACAAAACTAAAGAAGCTTCTCTATATCCTGGCTCGAAATGTGCCTTTTCAACCCAACGTAAGTAAACTTGCGAATGATGTTGAAACGTCACGAGCGACCATCATGAATTACTTAAGGTACCTGAAAAATGCCCGCCTGATTCATTTATTAAATACCTCAGAGGAGGATGACGAAAAGCTAAAGAAACCGAACAAAGTGTATTTGCACAATACAAATTTGCTTTACGCCATATCACCCGATAGCGTTTCAGACAACAGCTTACGTGAGACATTCTTTTACAATCAAGTGGGAGTTGGTAGTGTTTTAACCAGTACCGACAGAGGTCATTTTTTAGTTGATGAAAAATTCAACTTTGAGATTAAGGGGAGTTCCGAAACAATAGAACCAAAATACAGAACCGAGGATTATTTTGTTGCTGCCGATATGATTGAACGAGGCGAAGGCAACACAATCCCCTTATGGCTATTCGGATTCTTATATTAAGCGTAAAACTGACACTGTGAAGTGTCTTTAAAATTGATATTTATTAAAATAAATATATAAAATCTACCATAAATAAATTTTTTAATTGGAGGAGTAAAATGGCAAAAGAGAAAAAATTCATTACCTGTGACGGTAATGCCGCTGCTGCACATATTGCGTATATGTTTAGCGAGGTGTCGTGTATCTACCCTATCACACCTTCTTCGCCTATGGCGGAAAACGTTGACGAATGGGCTGCACAAGGACGTAAGAATCTATTTGGCGAAACAGTTCAGCTAGTAGAAATGCAATCGGAAGCTGGTGCTGCAGGTGCGGTTCACGGTGCATTACAAGCTGGTGCTTTAACCACTACTTATACAGCATCTCAGGGATTATTGTTGATGATTCCTAATATGTATAAGATTGCTGGTGAATTATTACCATGTGTATTCCATATTAGTGCTCGTGCTCTTGCTGCTCAGGCATTATCAATCTTCGGTGACCACTCAGACGTCTATTCAGCTCGTCAGACTGGATTCGCTATGTTGGCTTCAGGTTCAGTTCAAGAGGTTATGGACCTTTCTGCTGTATCTCACCTGACTGCTATTAAATCAAGAGTTCCTTTCATGAACTTCTTCGATGGTTTCCGTACTTCTCACGAAATTCAGAAGATCGAAGCAATCGACATGGAAGACATGAGAGGCTTAGTTGACCACGAAGCGCTACAGGCATTCCGTGATCGTGCTCTAAATCCTGAAACTCCGGTAACCAGAGGTACTGCTCAGAATCCTGACGTATACTTCCAGGCTCGTGAGGCTGCTAACCCATTCTACAATGCGGTTCCGGATATCGTTGCTGATTACATGAAGGAAATGACTAAGATTACTGGTCGTGAGTACAAGCCTTTCATGTATTATGGTGCTGAAGATGCTGAAAACATCATCATCGCAATGGGTTCTGTAAACGAAACCATTAAAGAAGCTGTTGATTACAAAAATGCAAGAGGCGAAAAAGTGGGTCTTATTTGTGTTCACTTGTATCGTCCATTCTCTGCGAAGCATTTCAAAGCAGTTATTCCTGCATCTGTTAAGCGTATTTGTGTTCTTGATCGTACTAAGGAAACTGGTGCTAACGGAGATCCAATGTATCTTGACGTAAGAGACGTATTCTATGGTGAGGAAAATGCTCCTCTTATCATTGGTGGTCGTTACGGTTTAGGTTCTAAAGATGTGACTCCATCTCAAATTATTGCAGTTTACAATAACCTTGCAATGAACGAGCCTAAGAATCAATTCACTTTAGGTATTGTTGACGATGTGACTTTCACTTCTCTTCCATTATTACCAGAAGTTAAGATGAACTCAGAATCACTTTACGAAGCGAAATTCTACGGTTTAGGTTCTGATGGTACTGTAGGTGCTAACAAGAACTCGATTAAAATTATTGGTGGTTCAACTGATAAGTATTGTCAAGCATACTTCGCTTACGATTCTAAAAAATCAGGTGGATTTACTGCTTCTCACCTACGTTTCGGTGATGAGCCAATCCGTTCTACATACTTAGTAACGACTCCTGACTTCGTTGCATGTCACGTTCCTGCTTACGTTTATTTATATGACGTATTGAAAGGTTTGAAAAAAGGTGGTTCATTCCTACTGAACTCTATTTATGATACTGAAGAGACTATCAAGCACCTTCCGGATCATATGAAGAAGTACTTGGCTGATAATGAGATTAAGTTCTACATCATCAACGGTACTAAATTAGGTGAAGAATTAGGTCTTGGTAACCGTACCAATGCGATTATGCAGGCTGCTTTCTTTAAGATCACCGGTGTAATTCCTTTCGAGCAAGCTGCTGAAGAAATGAAGAAAGCCATTGTTAAGTCATATGGTATCAAAGGTGAGAAAGTTGTTAACATGAACTTCGCTGCTGTTGATGCAGGTGGACAAAATGTTGTTGAGGTTAAAGTTTCAGCTGACTGGAAAAACTTAAGCGCTGAAGTTGCTGAAGCCGGAACGAACAATCGTCCTAAGTTTGTTGCTGAAGTTTGTGATCCTATGAATGCTCAGAAAGGTGATGATCTTCCTGTTTCTGCTTTCTCTGGTCGTGAAGATGGTACTTTCCCTAACGGAACAACTAAATTCGAAAAGCGTGGTATCGCTGTGAACGTTCCTGAGTGGAAAGATGAAACTTGTATTCAGTGTAACCAGTGTGCTTACGTTTGTCCTCACGCTGCTATTCGTCCATTCCTATTAACTGACGAAGAATTAGCTGCTGCTCCTGCTGGGACTGCTGTTAAGCCTGCTACAGGTAAGGATCTTAAAGGCCTTCACTTCCGTATTCAGGTTGCTATTGAAGACTGTACCGGTTGTGGTAACTGTGCTGATGTATGTCCTGCTCCTAAAGAGAAAGCTCTTGTTATGCAACATTTGGAAACTCAAACTGCTGAGAAAGAAAGATGGCATTATATGGACCAAACTGTTGGTTACAAGGAACTACTTCCTAAAAACAACGTGAAGAATTCACAATTTGCTCAGCCATTATTCGAGTTCTCCGGAGCTTGTGCGGGTTGTGGTGAAACACCATATATCAAATTAATCACTCAATTGTTTGGTGAGAGAATGATGGTATCTAACGCTACGGGTTGTTCTTCAATCTATGGTGGATCTGCTCCATCTACACCTTACTGTAAAAACGATAAGAGTGGTAAAGGTCCGGCTTGGGCTAACTCATTATTCGAGGACAATGCTGAATTCGGTTTCGGTATGAACGAAGGTGTTCGCAAGATGCGTAACCGTATCGCTTTGCGTATGGAAGCTGCTGTCGATGCTGTGAATGCTGAAACTAAAGCTGCATTTACTGAGTGGTTAGAAAATAAGGACAATGGTGAAGCTTCAATCGCTGCATCTGATAAAGTTCTTGTTGCTCTTGAAAACGAAACTCACGAAGTTGCTAAAGAAATCAAAGATCTTAAGAGCTACTTAATTAAGAAGTCTCAGTGGATTTTCGGTGGTGACGGATGGGCTTACGATATCGGATACGGTGGACTAGATCACGTTCTTGCTTCTGGTGAAGATGTAAATGTTTTGGTTATGGATACCGAGATTTACTCAAACACTGGTGGACAGGCTTCTAAAGCAACTCCAGTAGGTGCTGTAGCGAAGTTTGCTGCTGCTGGTAAAGTGGTCAGAAAGAAAGATCTTGGTATGATGGCTGCATCTTATGGCTACGTTTACGTTGCTCAGGTTGCAATGGGTGCAAACCACGCTCAATATATGAAAGCGGTTAAAGAGGCTGAGGCCTTCCCTGGACCATCATTGATCATTGCTTATTCACCATGTATTTCTCACGGTTTGAAAGCTTCTATGGGTAAATCTCAATTAGAAGAGAAGAAGGCTGTTGAAGCAGGATACTGGCACTTATTCCGTCACAATCCACTATTGGAAGCTGAAGGAAAGAACCCATTTGTACTTGACTCAAAAGAGCCACAGTGGGATAAGTTCCAGGACTTCTTGTTAGGTGAGGTACGTTATACTTCATTACAGAAATCATTCCCTGAAAGAGCTAAGGAATTATTCAAAGCTGCTGAAGAGAATGCATTGTGGAGATATAAGTCTTACAAGCGTCAAGCTGCCTTAGATTTTACTGAAGAGTAAATCAATTGCAATAAATATAGTAACGCCCAATTCGAAAGAATTGGGCGTTTTTTTTGTTTAGCACAGTGAGATTTCTTTTCAAATAGGAATACACTTTTTATTCCATCCATTCAATTTTTACGATATCCTTTGCATAGTCATCTTGCTGTACTAGATACTCAAGAGTTCTCCTGAAATTTTCCAGTTCCTTACTTTCTAGTTTTATTTTATCTGGATTAATACCTAATCCAGAATCCAGAATTAAAAGATTAATTGCAGGACGAATTGCATTTAAAGTAGTAGGCATGTCAACAATTGACAATTCACTATCAATTTTACTTTTGAAATATCGAATTGAAAATGGTCTTTTTTTATTTCCAATTTCATCCAATTCAAAATTTTGGCTTCTATAGTAAATTTGAGCTTTGGCACCAACATCACCACTTAGCTCCTTAGGTATAAGTATCCTTAGTTTTACGTTTTCATGAAAAGAGTTAGACTTACCTAAGTTACAGCCATCTTCTTCAAAAATTGACCTTGAGACATTTGCTATAAAAGAATTAAAATAACCTATCGCTAAGGAAGTTGAAGGTAACAACTGGATCTCACTTTTTTAAAATTGAATTTTTATGTCAGCCAAAATATCTTTCCCTAAAGTATTCCAATCATCATTAATAAAGTTTCTTTTGAATCTAGGAGTTGTATACCCACCTAGATCAGTTGGTAATTTACACCCCTCTTCCTGAACTAAGAATGTTCTATTATTACCCATAGCTCCAAGAAAAAGCCCATATTCAAAAAGAACATTATCTCTAGGAATATCTTCTATTTTATCCCTTATCAATGCAAGATCATCACCAGATGCAATAAATATTCCAAAATCATGTACTAAACTAGCCTTGGTTAAAGAATTAAGAAAAGTCTCATTATACTCAAACGTCTCTTTATTCCATATTGTACATTGAATTTTACCACCAGCATCCAAACTCTCTTTTACTTTATCAGCAAACTTAATCCCCTCTGATGAACCTCCAATAAACACACTTATAGCTCTATCCATAAATTTCAACTTTTTTTAAATCAACTAATACACTTCCGATCTCATCTAACACATATTTCATATTCGCTAATTTTTCCGGAGACCCACGAAAAATAGGTTCGCGGCCATCGACTGAAACCAAACTATTAGCATGAGCAGCATCATTACACAAACTATATAATTGATTGTATATAACCGGTACTAGACCATAAAAGGGAAGATGAGAATATTTTGACATGTCAATATCATAACAGATTGCATTTATATCGAAACTGGTTAATTTTATATCATGTTGCGATATTGCTTTTATGTTTTTAATAAAACGGATCATCTTCTTCAATCGACCATTAGTTGAAGAACTTCTGTCATTTATCCTTTTTACACTTAAAAATGGATAATCAGCATTTCCTTGACAATTATCATCTTTATTATAAACCTGTACGCCTCTATATTCTCCTTTATCATTAATAACTGAAGAGACATCATCATATCAATTTGCTACAACGATGTCAACCTCTCGGTTTAGGCTCAAATTTTTTATTTTTATCGCTTTAGGTTTTTTCACATCACAAACCGAATAAACACTTGATAGTTGTTTTTCACTATCTAACCTTAAATTCCTCAAATCCTCTAAAGAATTCCCTTTGTATGAAGAACAATTAACTTCACTCTCCAACTTGCTTATAGTTGATTGCCCATAATTTGATCTTCGTACAGAATTTTCTAATATTTGCTTAATATTTGATACATCATGACGATAAAATTTATCTGAAATGACGAGTAAGTCAATATCACTAACACCTTTAATATGTGTATTAGTCATGACAGATCCTTGATATTTATAAGTCTTATCATTCAACACTTTATTTAAGTGTTCCTTGACACGTTCTCCAGCATCTTTGCTCCTTTGAGTATATTCTGGCTCTACGCCTTTCATTGCAGTTCGTATAAATACAAGTGTATCATTATACGAAATTGTTCCTAACTCATCTCTAAAACGTTTTTCAAGAATAATATTTTCTGGATTTAATCTTCCTTTAATACTATCCGTTAGTTCCTTATAATTCCTTACCATTTATTTGGGTTTTAAATTAGTGAATACTGTAAATTAGAACTAGACACATATCGTTCCATTTATGATAAAATAAAAAGGGATTTTAAAAAAAAACTATTAACAAAAAGAAAATTAATAGCACAAACTATACAATAGATAGATTTTGCATATATATAGAAGAGAAAATATTACTAATGAGAAAAAAAGAAAGGAGACAGTTCATGTCATGAATTTCTTATAAGTTAAAGAACCCCAACGCCAACATGGCACATTCCTCCTCAAAATCAGATATTTTGTCATCTTAAAGAAAACAGTGAATTGCTTTTGATCTGACTATTTCAATGTAGACTCAAAAAATTAGTCGGACTTGAGTTTTGAGTCTTCCCAAAATAGCAGATCGCTTCGGACTTGAGCCTATTTGTACAAAAATGGGCTACTCCTCATCGGAGAAGCTCGTTTTTGTACAAATAGTGACTACTTCTCTTCGGAAACGAAGATTTGAACACAAAAATCATAAAGACCTCTTCTGCGAGGCATACAACAACAGGCAAACTGGCAGAAAACGCTTCGGAGTTCAATATTTTGTCCAAATAGGGCCTTCGTCTCTTCGGCCTTCACCCCAAGTGTCCTCACCGTTCAATTCTTCACGTTTTCGAAGGCTGCAAACGAACTACCCTCCCCTTCTCATCACCTTTACAAGAATTATTGAAAGAGAGAGCGCCTCAACCTCAGCAGAGAAGACCGACTTTAAGGAAAAACCTGAAAATCATCTTAATAAAATTTATTTTATTGTTCAACTTAAGTTTTCTAACTTATATATCGGTTTAGCCCCAATCATTCATTAATCTTTAAACAAAATGAGTAAAAACGTCTATTATTATTGCGATAGTAACGAGATCAACACATTGGCGACAAACATCGAGCACCAATTAAGCAAAGCTGATTGGACTGCCGATGCAATACTAAGCCACCTTATCGCAAAATTGAAGGAAGAAAACAAAGCATTAAGCGCATCGATTCAATTCGCGCGTGGAACTCAAAGCTCAAAAGCCCTGCAGGCTGAAGATGCAGTTGTTGACAAGCATTTTATTTGCTTAAAACAGTTTGTATCGGCAAATCTCTACCTCTCTGATGATAGTATCGCGAATAATGCATCGGCGGTGTGGAAAATTATTGACTCACATAATTTAAACCTTCACAAGCTGGGATACGAAAGACAATTGGCACTCACCCACGCTTTAATTCATAATCTTGAGGATGAAAAGGTGAAGCCTTTGGTTGAGAGCTTAATTGGCGTTAGCGATCGTGTGACAGATTTAAAAGCGTCTACAGCAAGTTTTGAATCGCGTTTCCGCAACATAAAGGAAGAGCTTGCCAATATAGAAGAAACCATTGCCCCATCGATCCAAAAGAATGAGGTTCGCAATCTAATCAACCAACACTTACTCCCCTATTTAAATAATGCGGTACAGGTGATGCCTGAAAAATATCAGGAAATCAACAGGGTGATTAGGGAACACATCGAAGGGATAAATACCAAAGCACGAGCCCGCAAAACCCGCAAGGCCAACGAAGAACCAAAGGCCAGTGCAGTTGAATAAATTAATTAAGGGCTAAACTATAAAGGGGAACAGATTAAAAATCTGTTCCCCTTTTTTGGTTTTCGAGGTATAAATTCAGATTTACAAGCAACATCCCCCTGAATCCAAGTTAAAAGGGGGACTTTTTAAACAAACACTTCTGGTTTACTATTCCCCGTTGACTTCATCGTTTACTTCGTAATTGAGAGGGGAAATTATGAACAAACATGAACCGGAACACGGATTAATGACATCCTCATCATGGCCGAAGCTTCAGATACTCATAATCTTACAGCACAAACATATTTATTTTGAAATATTTACCCGACAAAATAAGACAACAAAGTCCTTTAAATATGGAACACCATCACTTTTATACTGATTATCAGACAAATGGAGCTTGTTTAAAATGTTGAATATCTCAAGTGCATTTACTAATTTTAGTGGAATCTGAAATATTTTAATCCTAAATCATATGGCAAATTTAAATGTAGAATTCATGGGATTGAGTTTAAAAAATCCCATTATCGTAGGAGCTTGTACCCTTTCAGCCACAGTTGAAGGCGCACAAGAATTGGAACGCGCAGGTGCTGCAGCAATTGTTTACAAATCTCTCTTCGAGGAACAAATTCAAATGGAACGCGCACAACTAGAGGATGAAATAGATGAGTATACCGAGCGCAATGCAGAAATGATATCCATTTTTCCAGCTATAGAACATGCAGGTCCAACATCTCACATCCTGAAACTCGCTGAGGTGAAAAAGAACGTTTCTATCCCGGTAATAGCCAGTTTAAATTGTATTTACGATGTCACCTGGTTTGACTATGCCAAACAATTGGAAGATGCGGGTATCGATGCTTTGGAGTTAAATTTTTACTCTATGCCAAGTGATATGGATAAGACTGCGTCTCAGATTGAAGAAGAGAAAGTGAAAATCGTGGAGACTTTAAAAAAGAGGCTCAGCATTCCTTTTATTGTTAAACTGAGTCCTTACTATACCAATACCCTGAATTTTGTAAATCGTTTAGATCAAGCCGGAGCTTCTGCTTTTGCTATGTTTAATCGTTTGTTCCAACCGGAGATTGATATCAATTCAGAAAATCATATCACCCGTTTCAATTTGAGTAACAATGGTGATTTTAAGTTGGGCTTACGATATGTAGGCTTGTTATACAAGAAAATCTCAGGGGGCTTGTGTGGCACCAATGGTATTTACAACTACAAGGATGTGATTCAAATGCTCCTAAGCGGTGCCGATGTCGTTCAAATGGTAAGTGCCATCTATAAGAATGAACCGACATATATCACTCAGGTACTTTCAGAACTGGAAGAGTGGATGGATTTAAAAGGATACAAAACAATCAACGATTTTAAAGGAAAACTTTCGGATAGCGAATTAAAGGCCTCCGACGTTTACTATCGTTCTCAATATCTGGATTTTTTGTTAAAGCCAGAAGAAATAATCAATAAATATCCAATGCGATAATCGAATAATAAGATGGGATAAAAGCCGGTCGACTGATCGGCTTTTCTTTTGTGTTTTATGACGAAAAAAATAGAATTCAAACCCCTGCAAACGTTTGAAAAAGAAAAGTCTAAATCATTTGAAAAAAGACAGTTAGATTGTCACATCTTTGTTTCCTTTTTTGGAAAAAGAACACTACTTTTGTGTACAATTTTCTGAGACGACTACAGGTTAATCGTCATGAAAATTTAAGATTTTGAATATTATAAGTTAATATATAATTGTTATTGAATGCTTTAATTAGTTGCAGAAAATAACATTAAAACTAAAAAGCGATAATTATGAGTATTAAATGCGTTTATACTTTTGGTGATGGTAAGGCCGAAGGTAAAGCAGACATGAAGAATTTGCTTGGAGGTAAGGGTGCTAACCTTGCTGAGATGAACCTAATTGGTGTGCCAGTTCCTGCTGGTTTCACTATCACTACTGAAGTTTGTACTGATTACAACAAGCTTGGAAAAGATGCTGTTGTTTCAATGATTAAGGAGCAAGTTGAGGCTGCTGTAGCTGATACCGAAAAAGCTATGAACGAAAAGTTTGATGCTAAGGATGGATCTTTCCCATTATTATTATCAGTTCGTTCTGGTGCTCGTGCTTCTATGCCAGGTATGATGAACACTGTTCTTAACCTTGGTATGAATGATGAGACAGTAAAAATTATTGCTGAAAAATCAGGAAACGAGAAATTTGCTTACGATTCATATCGTCGTTTCATCCACATGTACGGTGACGTAGTAATGGGTGTTGAGGCTGAGAACGGTGAGCACAACCCATTTGAGGTTGTACTTGACGAATTGAAAGAAGCTAAAGGTTACAAGGTAGATACAGAACTTACTGTTGAAGATCTTAAAGCTCTTGTTGAAGGTTACAAAGCAGTTGTACGTAAGCACGCTGGTGTTGATTTCCCAACAAATCCTTGGGAGCAGCTTTGGGGTTCTGTATGTGCTGTATTCGATTCTTGGAATACTGAAAGAGCTATCCTTTACCGTAGAATGGAAAATATTCCTTCTGAGTGGGGTACTGCTGTAAACGTACAGGCTATGGTTTATGGTAACATGGGTGATACTTCTGCTACAGGAGTTTGTTTCTCTCGTGATGCTGCTACTGGTGAAGACCAATTCAACGGTGAGTATTTGATCAACGCACAAGGTGAAGATGTTGTTTCTGGTGTTCGTACGCCTCTTGAGATTACTACTATTGGTTCTAAGCGTTGGGCTGAGCGTAACGGTACTTCTGAAGAAGCTCGTCAAGCTGAATTCCTTTCAATGGAAGAAGCTATGCCTGAACTATACAAAGAGCTTGATACAATTCAGCAGAAGCTTGAAGATCACTACTCAGATATGCAAGACATGGAGTTCACCATTCAGGATGGTAAACTTTGGATGTTGCAAACTCGTTCTGGTAAGCGTACCGGTGCAGCTATGGTAAAAATGGCTGTTGATATGCTAGAGCAAGGTATGATTGATGAGAATACAGCTATTCTTCGTCAAGAGCCTAACAAATTGGATGAGCTACTTCACCCGGTATTCGAGCAATCTGCAATTGATGCTGCTACAGAACTTTCTAAAGGTCTTCCAGCTTCTCCAGGTGCTGCTACTGGTCAAATCGTATTTTCTGCTGAAGCTGCTGAAGAGTGGGCTGCTGCAGGTAAAAAAGTAATTCTTGTACGTCGCGAGACTTCTCCTGAAGACTTGAAAGGTATGTACGCTGCTGAAGGTATTCTTACTGAGCGTGGTGGTATGACTTCTCACGCTGCTGTAGTTGCTCGTGGTATGGGTAAATGTTGTATTTCTTCTGCTGCTGGTGTTCTGGTAACAGGAACTTCTATGACTATCAACGGTGTTGATTATAAAGAAGGTGATTTCATCTCATTGAACGGTACTACTGGTAAAGTTTACGAAGGTAAAGTTGCTACAATCACGCCTTCTTTAGATGGTGATTTCGGTAAGTTGATGGATCTTGCAGAGAACAACACTCGTATGTACGTTCGTACTAACGCTGATACGCCTGCTGATGCTCAAACTGCTCGTGATTTCGGTGCTAAAGGTATTGGTCTATGTCGTACAGAGCACATGTTCTTCGAAGGCGATAAGATCTGGAAAATGCGTGAAATGATTCTTGCAGAAGATCTTGAAGGACGTAAAGCTGCTTTAGCTAAATTACTTCCTGTTCAGAGAGAAGACTTCTCTGGAATTCTTGAAGCTATGGACGGTTTTGGTGTTACTATCCGTCTACTGGATCCACCATTGCACGAGTTTACTCCAAACGATGCTGATTCTCAAGCTGAAATGGCTGAAAAATTAGGTATTGATGTATCTATCGTAGCAGCTAAAGTTGAGTCTCTTCACGAGTTTAACCCAATGTTGGGTCACCGTGGTTGTCGTCTAGGTAATACTTACCCAGAGATTACAGAGATGCAAGCTCGCGCTATTATCGAAGCTGCTTGTGATCTTAAAGCTAAAGGAAAAGATCCTAAGCCAGAGATCATGGTTCCATTGATCGGAACGATCAAAGAATTTAAGATGCAGGAAGAGATTATCAGAGAAATTGCTGCTGCAGTATTCGCTGAAAAAGGTATCGAAGTTGATTTCTTAGTAGGTACTATGATTGAGATTCCTCGTGCTGCTCTTACAGCTGATCAAATTGCTGAGCATGCTGAGTTCTTCTCATTCGGAACAAATGACTTGACTCAAATGGGATTCGGTTATTCTCGTGACGATGCTGGTAAATTCTTACCTATCTATATTGAAAAAGGTATCCTTAAGCACGATCCTTTCCAAGTATTAGATCAAGAAGGTATCGGTCAATTGGTACGTATGGGTTGTGAAAAAGGAAAATCTGCTCGTCCTGATATCAAATTAGGTATCTGTGGTGAGCACGGTGGTGAGCCATCTTCAGTTGAGTTCTGTAACTCAGTTGGTATGGATTACGTTTCTTGTTCTCCTTTCCGTGTGCCTATTGCACGTTTAGCTGCTGCTCAAGCAAACTTGAAGCAAAAATAAGAGAATTACATTCTCAATATATAGAAAGGCTGTCCTCTGGGGCAGCCTTTCGTGTTTTATATCAATCACCAATTGAGTCATTGATTTGCGATAAAGATATCAAATTAGGTATCTGGGGTGAGCGAAATAAGTTTGGGGTGAGCCATCTTCTTTGAGTTCTGTAACTCTTTGGTATGGGATATCAAATCATGGGTTTCATGTTCTCCTTCCCTGTGCCTATTGCACGTTTATACCGATATGTGTTTTAATAATAAATCGTTTCACTTCGTTTACAATTCATTTTAAAACATCGATCGGCATTATCAATTTTTATTTGTCAAGAGATAAGCTGCTGCTCAAGCTAAATGAAGCAAAAATAAGAGAACCACATTCTCAATATATAAAAAGGCTGTCCTTAGGGGCAGCCTTTCGTATTTTATAGCAATCTCTAATTGAGTCATTGATTTGCAATAAAGATATCAAATTAGGTATCTGTGGTGAGCAAAATCACTTTGGGGTGAGCCATCTTCTTTGAGTTCTGTAACTCTTTGGTATGGGATATCAAATCATGGGTTTCATGTTCTCCTTTCCGTGTGCCTATCGCACGTTTATACCGATATGTGTTTTAATAATAAATCGTTTCACTTCGTTTTAAAACATCGATCGGCATTATCAATTTTTATTTGTCAAGAGATAAGCTGCTGCTCAAGCTAAATGAAGCAAAAATAAGAGAACCACATTCTCAATATATAGAAAGGCTGTCCGAAAATGAATACTTAAAATTACAGGCAGAGTATGCAGATAAATCGCATAAAACTCAAAGATTTAATAATTATACCTAAGCTCTTTGCGGAATTTGCGTTAGATGTTATTTTTAATCAGCTCCATCGGGTTACAAGCTTTGTCATTTAATTTCATACAAACAGTATTAGCCATGAAACAGGAGCATATTTAAAGACCCATAATCAAGTGCTCATACACCTTTCCCAAACCTGAAACACATAACATAAGCAAAACTAATGTTCTGATATATTTATATAGTTTAAGATAAAAATGTAATTTTATAGCTGAAGGACTGATTCAGTCTCTTGTATTAAAAACTAATATTTAAAATATAAGATCATGGCAAAATCTCAAGATTCAAAAAAGAACGTGAAAAAAGAGCCTCTAAAAACGGCTAAAGAAAAAAAGGCAGAGAAAAGGGAAAAGAAAGCTAAAAAAGATTAATCCTTTTCTTTAAGATGATCAAAGGCTATTGCCAGCAAAATATTATGGCAAAAAAATTAAAGGCTGTCCACATGGACAGCCTTCTTTCATCTCAATAAATTTGATAAGTTTGAAGTCGGAATTTAGTATCACGAACACTCTTCAGAATTTAAAAACATAAAATGGTAATAGATAAAATTGAGAACTTAAATATTTATGCAAGTTTAAGTGACAGACTGGCTAAAGGGATTGAATACATTAACAATTCAGATTTTTCTAAAATTGATTTGGGAACTTATAAAATTGAAGGTGATAATGTTTTTGCAATGGTTCAGGAATACGAAACAAGGAAGATTGAAGATTGCAAACTTGAGGGACACAGCAAATATATCGACATCCAATACCTTATTAAAGGAGAAGAACATATAGGACTTACATCCAAGAATAATCAAGAACTTGAAGTGAGAAATGACGAAGATGATTATGCTTTTTACAAGGGCGAATCGACTTTGTTTAAATTCGATCAATCAGTATTTGGCATATTTTTCCCGGATGATCTTCATATGCCCTGTGTAGGCTTAAATAAAATTTCGAAAGTTCGAAAAGTCGTTGTCAAGGTGAGAATATAATCTTCAGTTTATCTCCAGATTTTTTCTTGATTTTTGCAGTGTAATAACAAAACAAGTCTTCTAAGCAGTAAAACTGCAAAAAAAAATTAACAATGAAGTGGAACCTGAAATTTAGAAAGTGGCACAGAGATTTCTCCTATTTCTACGCGGGCTTATTAATGGCTTTTTCAATATCCGGCATAGCTTTAAACCACCGTCAATCATGGGATCCTCGCGATTACACCTATGAAACAGTTGAATTACAAATCGATCTTCCGGCAAACGAAGATGCAATTGATGATGCTTTCTTCGAGACTTGGTTAAAGCAAAATAACATCGACTTGGAATTCAGAGGTTCCAGCTGGCGTCGTGGAGGTTACAATCTCTATTTTGAGGATGCCTATGCCTACATCGATCCGCAAACGGGTAAAGGAGAATTAGAGATGTTTAATATTCGCCCTTTATTAGGTCAAATGGTTGACCTTCACAAATCTAACGACAACTTATGGCTATGGTATTCAGATGCTTTTGCAATTAGTGTTTTGATTATATGCCTAAGCGGATTAATAATCGCAAAAGGAAAGTTTGGTTTCAAACAACGAGGATGGAAATTGGCCCTGATCGGCATTCTTATTCCTTCCATCATGTGGTTCTTCATTTAGAGGAAGCTGCATCATAGTATAAGAAAATCCAGTATACAGGATATCTAGATCTGAATACTGGATTTTTTAATGCAGTCTATTTTTATATTTGATCTTTAAACCAAGCTCTTATAATCCGGGATTTCAGAAATAAACTTAAAGCTGTTTTGCTCATAATCGATATGACAACAAAAATGATCCAGTCCATTGGTCACGACCAGGTAGGGCACTCTCAACTTCATATTGTAGCGGGCAATTTGATTAAAGGTGTCTTGTGAGATTTTCACAGCAGGGGCCTTACACTCAACAATTATCAATGGAATTGCCTTATTATTATACAATACAATATCGCTCCGTTGAGGCATCCGGTTGACATCAACTTTTTTTTCAACAGCAATCAATCCCTTTGGGTAATTCTTCACTTCTGCCAGGTATGAAATAAAATTCTGTCTCACCCATTCTTCAGGTGTTAATACGACGAACTTCTTTCTTATACTATCAAAAATTAGCTTTCTTTGTCCTTCAAATTTTATATTAAAATTATAGCTGGGTAAATTTAGCTTCTCCATATTTTCGTTATATTGAAAAACAAAGATAAAAGATTTTATTAGCCTGTCGACCACAGACGAAAAGCAAATAATTAGCTTATGAAGACAAAAGAAGAAATAGTAAAAAACTGGCTGACCCGCTATACTGGCAGAGCTCTCAAAGATTTCGATCAGTTTATTCTTCTGACCAATTTCAGTGGCTACCTTGAAATCTTCGCCAATAAATATAATGCGACCATTGTGGGGGAAGACAAGGCCATGCCTAACGTTTCAGCTGATGGCATCACCATGATAAATTTCGGTATGGGAAGTCCAAATGCCGCAACTGTAATGGATTTACTCAGTGCCATAAAACCCAAAGGCGTCTTATTTTTGGGGAAATGTGGCGGTTTGAAGAAAAAAAATAAACTGGGTGACTTAATTCTTCCTATTGCTGCCATCAGAAGCGAGGGAACATCCAACGACTACCTGCCTCCTGAGATACCAGCTCTACCAGCATTTGGTTTGCAAAGAGCCGTATCGCAAGTTATCGCAGATAAAAATATTAAGTATTGGACTGGAACCGTTTTCACAACCAACAAGAGAGTCTGGGAATTCGACGAGCGTTTTAAAAAATACCTGGCCAAGACCCGGGCTATGGCCATCGATATGGAAACAGCAACCATTTTTACAGTTGGTTTTTTTAATGAAATTCCATCGGGCGCTGTCTTATTAGTTTCTGATCAACCCATGATATCGTCAGGTGTAAAAACGGATAGCAGCGATGCTATTGTCACCGACCGTTTTGTTGATCGACACATCCAAACAGGAATCGATGCCTTAAAAGAGGTGATGCATAATAAGGAATCAGTTAAGCATTTAAGGTTCTAAAACGAAACATATTCCTATTCAACCCAAAACTATTCAAAAGATCTACATGACATTCGAAGAAATATTCAGCAGTATAAAAAAACAGAAATATGCACCTATTTATTTTTTAATGGGTGAAGAGAGTTTTTATATCGATAAAATAACTGATTACATCTTAGAAAACGCACTGCCGGAAGCAGAACGTGATTTTAACCAAACGGTGTTTTACGGGAAAGATTCAGATATTGCAAATATAATTGATACGGCTCGACGTTTTCCAATGATGGCGACCCGCCAGCTTGTTGTGGTCAAAGAAGCACAACAGCTAAAAAATATCGAATTGCTGGATTCTTACATCAAAAATCCACTCAAGTCAACCATACTGGTCATTAATTACAAATACAAATCACTGGATAAGAGAAAGGCATTCACCAAAAATGTGGCTCAATTTGGCATCCTTTTCGAATCAAAAAAAATATATGAGAACCAGATTCCTGATTGGATTAAGAAATACACCAGCAGTCTAAAATTGAAGATTGATACGAAGGCCAGCATTTTACTATCCGAATTTCTGGGTAACGATTTGAGTAAAATATCGAATGAACTTGAAAAATTGAGCATCAACATTGCACAGGGAAATACAATTACAGCTGACGATATTGAGAAAAATATTGGTATTTCAAAGGACTTTAACAACTTCGAATTGCAGAATGCTCTGGGGAAAAGAGATGTTGTAAAGGCCAATCAGATCATCAATTATTTCTCGACTAATGAAAAAAACAATCCAATTTTTGTAACAATTGCATTGCTTCACTCCTATTTTTCGAAAATTTTAAAATACCATTTCCTGAAAAATAAGACCAATGATAAACTTGTAGCATCAGCACTTGGAGTAAACCCCTTTTTCGTAAAAGACTACAAATCAGCAGCAAGAATTTATAATCCAAAAAAATTGGTCTCTATCATCAATCTCCTTAGGGAATATGATTTAAAATCAAAAGGGATTGGAAATGTGAGTTCCAAAAATGGAGATCTATTAAAGGAACTAATATTCAAAACGCTACATTAGCAATTTCTCAACAAATCTGTTATCTTTAAAATTATATTTCGTTTACTCCAAATGAGTATACTTAAGGTGGGTAAAATTTATTGTTCATTTTATTAATCTATTAAAATCATCTATCCATCACTAAGGAATTAACATTTAACTATGAAATCAATTTTTACCCTTTCTTTATTTTTAAGTGTTCTTTTAAGTCCAAACATAAGTTTTGGCCAAAATGATGAGCCCCCCATAGCTAAAAATGATTCTGTTTCAATTAACAATAAAACTCTTATTGATGAGGTTAATTATATTGAAATCGTTTTTTTGGAAAATGATATTTACTCCCCTTCAACTTTAGATTTTTCACAGACCAAAATCCTTCGACAAAATGATCAGGCAGGAAAGGCTTATCTGATTGAGAACAATTCTTTAATGGTTTTTTATCCCTACGAAGATAGTTTTGGAACCGATACAATTTTCTACGAAATTTGTGATAATCAGAGCAGATGCAGCCAGGCATACATTCTGGTTGATGTAAAAGACCCCAATTATGTCGATCTACTTATCCCTTCAGCTTTTTCGCCTAACGGAGACAATATAAACGATAAATTTTTCATTAAAGGCATCGAAGAATATCCTGTAAACGAGTTTATTGTTTTCTCGCGATGGGGAACAAAAGTCTTCGACAAGAGTAACTACTCAAACGACGAAGCCTGGGATGGAAGTTACAGTAAAACAGGTGTAAAATTAGGCCCTGGTGATAAATTACCTCCCGGTACTTATTTCTACAAACTCATTATTAAGGATAAAAAATACCTTAAAAGTGGCTATATCGTCATAAAAAAATAGGTCAGTTTACAGTTTTTCAAAACCCCTTGTTTTGTATCCTCTTATAATCTGGTAAAGTCAATCATTTTTTTGCTTTTACTTTACTATGCACACAAGCTTACTACTGAATGGATAAGATTCTAAATATTTTCTATATATCCCTGTTAACTGGATTGCTTTGTCTGTCGTCAGGTGGCTCAAAACTAATGGCCCAGGAAAATATTTTATTTACCAACTACAAGCATAACAAGCTCTATTTTAATCCTGCTTACACGGGCACTAAGCCTTTTATGGAAGTTGCTTTGGGCTATCACAAACAATGGACAGGAATAGAAGGGGCACCTGAATCGGCCATCTTATCGACTCATGCTCCTATCAATAACAGCCATATCGGTCTTGGGGCAATGCTTTATAGCAACAAAATTGGGATATTAAATGACAATGCATTCTTCGTAAATTATGCCTACCACCTTGAACTGCCCAAAGAAGCTGTATTTTCATTTGGTCTTCAGGCTGGAATTGTCAGCAAGGAAGTTCGATGGTCTGAATTAAACACTTACGATCCTAATTTTTCAGGAGACGATCCAAGTATTCCTAATATGAACGTGAGCAGTTTAGCTCCAAATTTTGGATTAGGATTTTATTATCACACACCAAAATTCCATATCGGTTTTTCGGCTCCCCGAGTATTAACCAACTCATATCCCAATGAAGAGGGGATCGGAAAGAACATTGATTTTGCAGTTAAAGACATCTTTTTCTATCTGCACTCCGGAACTCAGTTTAAATTAAATCCGGATATTTATATAGCCCCATCAGTTCTTTTATTCTCATCTTACAACTCAGCAACCAATTATAACTTCAATCTGGAACTCACTCACAAAAGTGGTATTTCAGCAGGAACCAGTTATCGTTCAGAAAAATACTGGTCTATCATGATGGGTTATGAGTTTAACTCCAAAATGGGAATATCCTATTCTTACGAGAATAGCTTCGACAAATACAAAAAAGGTGACCACACCAGTCATGAGATCTTTTTAAATTATAAAATATCTTTAAAGAAAAGTAGTTACACATCGCCAAGATTCTTCTAAAGTTGTGTATTTTGCGTTTCATTCAATTTCAAGCAAGTCTCATTCAGGAGATTAGATTTCAAACCGTCAAATTCAATTGACCATATATTTAAGTTTATGCCTAGAAAATTGCTGATAACAATTTTTGTTTCCATCATATTTTGTTTGTTTCAACCCACTGCTTTTGCCCAAAACAAAGATTTAGAAAAAGGCAAGCGCTTTTTTGAAAAGAAAGCTTATGTTCAAGCCATCCCCTATTTCAAAACATACATCAGAAGCCATAATGACAGACCAGTAAAAAGGAATCTGTTACAGTGCTATCTTAAAAGTAATATGGATAATAAGGCCATTATACTTCTGAAGAACATGGTCAATGACACAGATGTTGAAGCTATTGATTTTTTAAATTATGCCGACTTGCTTAAGAAACAACACAAGTACGAAGAAGCTAAGCAATGGTATATAAAATACAGCGAACTCAAACCTGCTGATAAAAATGCACTTCAGCATATTCAATCTTGCAAACTCATTACTGAATTAACTGATGACAGCTTATTTATTGCTAAGGCAATAAACATCAACACGCCACAAACCGACTATGTCACATCCCTGTATAAGGATGGTTTAATCTTTGTTTCCGGTCGTCCAAACAAAATATCAAAACGCATTAATCGAAATAGTAGCGATCACTATTTCAATCTCTATTTCTCAAAAAATATTGATGGTAATTATTCTAAACCTGAATTGTTCTCAGACGATTTGAACACCAAATATCACGAAGGTTCAGCCTCCTTTTCTGCAAATGAACAGTTCATCTATTTTTCCAGAAATAAGGGAATTGTTGACCTAAATGGTGAAGCTCAACTCAACATTTACATGTCGCGATATCATAATGGCAAATGGGATAAGCCTGAATTATTTCAATATGCCAGTGAAGATTATTCCACAGGACACCCCTCAATATCAAAAGATGGTAAACTGCTCTTTTTTATATCCAATATGCCTGGCGGATATGGAGGCACAGACATTTATTATTGCCGAAAACAAGGCTTTACATGGGGACCACCTATCAATTTAGGTCCTAATATCAATACATCCAGCAACGAAATGTTCCCCTATATAAGCGATGATAATTATCTTTATTTCGCATCGAATGGCCACATTGGCTTTGGAGGTTTAGATATCTTTAAATCTACTTTTGAACAGAATCATTGGAGTTATCCTATGAATATTGGTTTTCCATTTAATTCTGCCAAAGATGACTTTGGCTATATCTACGATCACGAAAGAAATCTGGGCTATTTTTCATCAAACAGAAAGCGTAGCGATGATATTTTCGAGTTCAAAAAAAATACGGCAAAGCTAAAGTCTCTCAATGGAAAAATATCTGTTATGAGAGCTAACAATCCGATCGACAGTGTTGAAGTCATTCTTATGGACAAGAATATCATCGAAGCTAAAACCTACACTGATCATACCGGGAGTTTTGAATTCGGGATATTCAAGGATAAAAAATACAGTTTAATTGTTCAAAAGCCAGGTTTTAAAACCAAGCGTGTTTTATATTTTCCACAAAGCTCCAAAAGAAACAAGAATGTTAAAATCAAGATGGAAAAATCGCCCTGGGCTACCATCAAAGCCTTTATCAAGAATCAGTTTTCGTCAAAACCAATAAAGGGAGCAAAAGTTGAAGTTGTCAATAAGACTTACAAATTAAGAACCTATTGCACGACAGATGCCAATGGAAACTTCACCTTAAATGTTGATACGGGAAATTACTACGATATCATCGTCACCAAACCCGGATATTTTACTAAAATGATCACCAACTACATGTATGACGACATTCAAGCCATTGACCTGATTAAAACGAAGGGGAATCAGACTATTGAATTGTTTTCATCAACCTTTTCAGACGAAAGTTGGTTGCTGAGTGAACTTACCAAAGGTGAGCTGAATAATATCATTGAAATACTAAATCACAATCTTGATATTTTAATAGAAATCAGAGCGAGTACCACTGTTGATAAAGGAAGTAAAAATAATAAAGCCCTGTGTTTAAAGAGAGCAACTGAGGCTGCAAACTACGTTATTTCACAAGGGATTCCTGCTAACAGAATCAAAACAAAAGCTGTCGGTTTCAACACGAGAAGCTCTTCTATAGTAATCAAACTGGTTGAATCTTTTTAATTTCAATCCAGGCTCAATTTAAAATCATATCAAGTCAATCATATATGACCTATTTAATCATAGCTATTACCGCATTAATTTCGATATCGGCCTTTAACAAAACCGAATTGCTTTATCGCTACCAATTTAATGCCTATCAGATACTGAAACGCAAGCAATGGTATCGAATAGTGACACACGGTTTTCTTCATGCCAATTGGAATCATCTGATCGTCAACATGGTCGTTTTATTTTTCTTTGGTGAAGCTTTAGAAAGCTACTTTAACTACTATTTAGGATCCAGCACCATCTATTTTATAGCGCTCTACTTTGGCAGTATTGTTTTTTCGAGCCTTTACGATTTAAAGAAATTTGCAAACGACTATAATTACAATGCTTTGGGAGCCTCAGGGGCAACGTCAGCAATTGTATTTGCAACGATATTCTTTGCCCCCTGGCAAATGCTTTATTTCTTTTTCGTCATCCCAATTCCCGCTATTGTATTCGCTGTATTATATCTCTCATATTCCTATTATATGGATAAGAAACAAATGGATAATATTGGGCACAGCGCTCACTTTTATGGCGCCCTGTTTGGTTTTCTATTTCCTATTCTTGTAAAACCAGAATTATTCTCTTTATTTTTGCAAAAGCTATTCTAAATTCTCAGTTATGCAAAAAGCAATTTTTCTGGATCGCGACGGTGTTATCAATTCAGATATCGGTCATTACTACATCTATCGGGTTGAAGATTTCATTATCAATAAGGGAATTGTAAATTCACTTAAACGCTTTCAGGAAGCTGGTTATTTACTCTTCATTGTTAGCAACCAGGGAGGTGTCGCTAAAGGTATTTATTCCTGTGAGGATGTAAATAAAGTTCACACCTATCTCGAAGGTGTATTGAATGAGAATTCAATTTCAATACAGGAAATCTTTTATTGCCCCCATCACGAAAGTGTGGCAACTTGCGAATGCAGAAAGCCAAGTCCATACATGATAAATCAGGCTGTCAGTAAATATCAGATTGATACCCACACGTCCTATCTTATAGGAGACAGCAAACGTGATATCGAAGCGGCAGAAGCAGCTGGAGTTAAAGGAATAAAAATTGAAGCAAACGAAGACATTTCGACATATTGCGATAAGATACTAAAGGGAGAGATATAGTTATGAGCTCACATCAACTTTGTTACAACGGCACATTTCATTCAGACGATAAAGCTATTTTCACTGCTGGCAACAGAGCTTTTCGCTATGGTGATTCCTTGTTTGAAACCATTCACTGCAATGGCACTCAGATTCAATTTTTCGCTGAACACATGCAACGATTGATGCAAGGCATGAACCAGTTGAGCATGATTATTCCTATCAGTTTTACTGAAACAATTGCACAGAACATCAAGCTTTTAATCAACAAAAACAAATCGTTTTTAGGGACTCGCATTCGCCTCAGTGTTTTTCGTAATCCCGGAGGTTTATACACTCCAGATACGAATGCCATATCCTATCTGATTGAGAGTTTTAAACTGGATTCCCCTCAATATCAACTCAATAAAAAAGGCTTACAAATTGGCCTATTTGATGGCTACAAAAAAACGTCCAACTCAATGTCTGCCTACAAAACAGGAAATTCATTGCCTTTTATTTTAGCAGGCTTGCATAAAAAAGAAATGAGATGGGACGACTGCCTGTTGCTTAACGAAAGAAATAATCTGGTAGAAAGTGTCAGTTCAAATTTATTCCTTGTTAAGGATGGCATCTTGTTCACTCCATCACTCGAAAGTGGTGCTGTAAATGGCATTATGAGAGAGCAAATCATTCAGATTGCACTGGATTTGGGCATGACCGTTTACGATGATTGCATTATAAAACCAGAGCAGTTGAGAGATGCAGATGAAGTTTTTCTGAGTAATGCAATTACGGGAATTCGATGGGTTGTCGCCTATGAAGACCGACGATTCTTTAACCGTAGTGCTAAGGTTTTAATTGAAGAACTAAATAAAAGAGCCTTCGGAGAAACAAATTAGTGTCCTAATTCAGGTTTTGATCTTTTGGAAAATTAGCCCAGACATTATAGAAACCACCCTCCTGTCTTAAGGCTCTCTGCCATATATCAGTATTATCTGTTGACATCAGTTCCTCTTTATTAAGGGAACTGACCAGCCATGAATTGTGCTTAATTTCGTCTTCGAGTTGCCCTGGTCCCCACCCCGAGTAGCCCGCAAAAAACCGAACTTGATCAGGTCTTAGTTGTTTAGCTTTAATCAAATCTTTAAGCACAGCAAAATCTCCTCCCCAATACAAATCATCAAAAATTTGAAAGGAATTAGGAATCAGTTGGGGAACCGTATGTAAGTAATAAATCTGATTATTTTGAACAGGACCGCCCACGAAAACCTCGCTTTCGAATACCGTCAAATCGGTCAATACTTCATTAATATTAAGATGAATGGGCTTATTAAGAACAAAACCAACCGCACCTTCCTCTGAAAACTCAGTCAAAAGGATAACCGATCGTTTAAAATAACGACCTTCTAAAAAGGGTTCAGAAATTAATACTCTTCCCTTTTTAGGCTTGGTATCATTCGATTCAAATCGAAATAAGTCAAATGCTCCGTTCACAACTCATGCTTTATGAATTCTCAAAATACTCAAATTCACTTAGGATTCAAAAAAAGAACTCAAACTTAGCGTATAAAATTTCGAGGATCATAAATCCATGCTGATTATAATTTATATATTTAAAGAGTAAACCCAAATACCTAATCCCCTATGATCCCCTTTCTAAAAAAGACAGTTCTTCCCCTCATCATCCTAATTCTATCATGCAGTTTTAACAGCTTTGCTGACAAAACAGATAGCTTTACCGTTGAGTACCCTGGTATAATTGTCAGCAAGATAAGCTCTGATATTAAAATAAAACCCAGCGAAAATTTACTTCAACAAATCAAATCTGATTCAATTAAGCTTCGCATTAACGGCGTAGAAACAACCTATGAAATAGAAGAGCCATACATTAATTTAAAGTATCAATTCAATCAAAAAGAAAAGGTAGAGATCCAAATTGGAGAAAATACACAATCTCAACTAATCACACCCATTCCCTTGTGGCTTTCAATATTGCCTCCCCTCATTGCAATTCTGATGGCTCTCTTTTTTAAGGAGGTCTTCTCAGCCCTTTTTGTTGGCTTATTTACAGGAACCCTCATCATTTATTCATACAAGGGTACATCATTTTTCATAGCCTTTTTCAAAGCCATTTTTGCGATATCCGACACCTATGTCATCAACTCTGTGAATGATTCGGGGCATATATCCATTATCGTTTTCTCCATGCTTATTGGTTCCATGGTTACCCTTATTTCAAAAAATGGCGGCATGCAAGGCATCGTGAATATTCTATCGCGATACGCCAACACGGCCCGATCAGGACAACTTGTTACCTGGCTTCTGGGCGTGTTAATCTTTTTCGATGATTATGCCAATACCCTTGTGGTGGGAAACACCATGCGTCCCGTAACAGATAGACTTAAAATATCGAGAGAAAAACTGGCCTATGTCGTTGATTCAACAGCTGCACCTGTGGCTTCGGTAGCCATGATTACGACCTGGATTGGGATAGAACTAAGCTACATTCAATCGGCAACCGTTCAGATTAATGTGACCGAAAGTCCCTACAGCATCTTTTTGAATTCACTTCCCAGCAGATTTTATCCATTTTTCACCCTGGCTTTTATGCTCTTCCTCATTTATAAGGGACGTGAATTCGGTCCCATGCTCAAGGCTGAAAAATTGGCAAGACAAAATCAAATCAAGAAACAAGACACAAATATTGAAAAACCCAATAGCGATAATGAATTGGAAATGGCGGCAGATATCACACCCCGATGGTACAATGCAGGTATACCCATTCTGATTGTCATATTAGGAACGCTTGCCGGCTTATTATACACCGGATGGGATGCCAGTATGTGGGCAGATACCTCATTGGGGTTTGGCAAAAAACTGGCGAATGTGATTGGTGCCTCCGATTCTTATCAAGCTCTGCTTTGGTCATCCTTATCTGCTGTTTTAGCTGCAGTCGCATTAAGCATCGGTCAAAAGATTCTGAGCTTGCAGGAAACTACCGAGAGTTTGCTTGTGGGATTTAAAACCATGCTCACAGCCATTTTAATACTTGTTCTGGCATGGGCTTTAGCCGATATCACCAAAGATTTGCACACAGCTGATTTTATTTCGAATGTACTCATATCGGTTAATATTGCGCCTCAACTCTTACCAGCGCTAACCTTTATTCTTTCTGCATTAATTGCATTCTCTACGGGTTCATCCTGGGGAACTATGGCCATACTTTACCCTTTAATTTTACCGGCATCCTGGTATTTAAGTCATAGTGTTGGCATGGACGACGAAACCTCAATGAATATTTTCTATATTGTTGTTTCGGCCATACTTGCAGGATCTGTTTTAGGTGACCACTGTTCACCAATTTCAGATACGACTATTCTGAGCTCTTTAGCCAGCTCGTGTAACCACATCGAACACGTTAGAACCCAATTACCCTATGCCCTTTCTGTTGGTGCGGTATCCATCTTTATCGGACTAATTCCGGCAGCCTATGGGGTATCCTATTGGATTATTTTCCCTACAGGCATCCTCTGTCTATACCTAATTGTTCATTTCTTTGGTAAAAAAATTGAAGAGTAATTCAAGAATGTAAAGGCATAAAATAATTTAACGTCTACGACGTATGATTAAAACGCACAATATAATTGTGCTACAATAATAATTGCCCTACAGGCAATACCTAGCTAACAATTCAAATCATAATAAAAACCTCGTAGAGGTAAAATTATTGTAGACCAATGGTACATTGGGCAAACATTCCTCGTAGAGGATAAACAAACATTATTTGTTTAAAAATCAGTATTATCGTAAATTGATTTTTTAATAATAAAAATGCATAAAATGAAGCCAGGTGTTTTCACACAAATGTATGTTCAAATTGTATTTGCCGTAAAATACAGAAAAGCATCTCTTCATTCATCAATTCAAAAACAGGTATATAAATATATCAGTGGTATATTAACCGAGCAAGGTCACAAATCAATAATCGTAAATGGTATTGATGATCACATACATATATTCTTCGGATTAAATCCTTGCAAAAGTATTTCAGACATTGTTCATGATATAAAACGGAACTCATCACTATTTATAAATACTAATAAACTCTGTCCTTCAAAATTTTCATGGCAAGATGGTTATGGAAGTTTTACATACAGCCGTTCACACATTGAAAACGTCTACAACTATATCTTAAATCAACACGATCATCATAAGAAAGAGTCATTCAAGACAGAGTATCTTAAATATCTCGATAAATTCAAAATCGATTATAAAGAACAATATCTATTCGACTTTTGGGATAAAGGTTAATAAAAAAACGATCGAAGCATAAGCTCCGATCGTTTTTTATATCTAACAATTATTTTAATTCCTAGTCTTCTAAGAAGTTTGGATACATATAATCTGTAGCTGGTACAAAAGTTTCCTTAATTGTACGTGGAGAAACCCAACGCAATAGGTTAATCATAGAACCTGCTTTATCATTGGTTCCAGAACCTCTACCACCACCGAATGGCTGCTGTCCAACAACGGCGCCAGTTGGCTTGTCGTTGATATAGAAGTTACCTGCAGTATGAGTTAATCGCTTCACTAATTTTTCGATTTCATAACGACAATCAGCGAAGATCGCACCTGTAAGTGCATACATTGAACCTTTATCAAGGATATCTAATGTCTCGTCTACTTTGTTATCATCATATACATATATAGTCAAGATAGGGCCGAATAGCTCTTCTTCCATAGTAATATAGTCATGCTTTAAGGCACGAATAATAGTTGGAGCAACGAAATAACCTACAGACTTGTCGTAAGTACACCTGCTACAATCTCAGCATCTGGTGATGCCTTAGCCTCATCTATTGATTGAGCCAACTTGTCGAAAGAAGTTTCGTCAATTACAGCATTTACAAAATTAGTGAAGTCTTCAGTTCCACCCATTTTGATATTACTTAAATCTTCCTTAACATATGCCATTACTTCGTCATACTTGCTTGCAGGAATGAAAGCACGTGAAGCAGCAGAACATTTCTGTCCTTGGTATTCGAAAGCACCACGAGTAATACCCGTAGCAACATCTTTACAGTTTCCTGTTGGGTGCATAAAGATGTAGTCTTTACCACCAGTTTCACCTACGATACGTGGGTAAGACTTGAACATATGAATGTTCTCACCAATATTCTTCCAGATATCCTGGAATACACCTGTTGATCCAGTAAAGTGAATACCTGCGAAATCAGGAGAAGAGAATAATACTTCAGAAGCAGCAGGACCTGATACATATACCAAGTTGATAACACCAGCAGGAACACCAGCTTTCTGGAAAATTTCCATAAGAACCTGAGCTGAATAAACAGCAGTCTTAGAAGGCTTCCAAACAATACAGTTACCCATCATAGCAGGAGCTGTTGGTAGGTTACCTGCAATTGCAGTAAAGTTGAAAGGAGTTAATGCGAATACAAATCCTTCTAATGGACGTTGCTCAACACGGTTCCAAATTCCTTTTGAAGATACAGGCTGTTGCTTGTAAATATCAGTCATATATTGTACGTTGAAACGCAAGAAGTCAGCAATCTCACAAGCAGAATCAATCTCAGCTTGGAATGCATTTTTCGACTGGCCCAACATAGTTGCAGCATTTATTTTCTGACGGTATGGTCCAGAAATCAATTCAGCAGCTTTCAAGAAAATTGAAGCACGATGCTCCCATCCTAGAGCTTCCCAAGCTGGTTTAGCAGCCAAAGCAGCATCAATTGCCATTTGGATATGCTTTTTCTCACCTAGGTGATAATGACCCAGTACATGCTGATGGTCATGAGGAGGAGTCATGGTAAATAATTTACCAGTACGAACCTCTTCGCCACCGATGTACATAGGTACGTCGATTTCTTCAGAACGCATTTTCTTAATAGTAGCCTGTAATTCTGCTCTTTCAGGAGAACCTGGAGCATATGAAAAAATTGGCTCGTTAGTTACGGCTGGAATGTTGTATATACCTTTTGGCATGATAGTGTTGTTTTAGTGTTATTTTCTATTTTTCTTTCACTCTGAACAAATGTAAAAAATTTGATATGCGATTTTCATGAGTTATGTCATGATTGATCCTAAAGCATAGATGTATTTCACACCTAATTTCAGTTCAATACAAAAACAGCATTTCTACTTAATAATTAAAAAGTCTAGGAAGGCTTTTCGATTTCGGATTAGAAGTTAATTTATTTTTACGAATTGATAAAATATTTTTTTCAGGTATCAAAACAGAAATAATTTCAAATTCCATTCGGTTATAGTATTCCACCTCGATGAACTCTATCAGGCTATAGAAAAGATTGAACAAGTTTGAACACCTGTAGCTTTGAGAAGAAAAAAGTTTTCATTTAATTTGATTATTATTTAAAATCAATCTACTTAAACAACAATATGGAAGACATCAAATCACCTTGTATACAAATATGTCGCGCTGACTCTAATGGCGTATGTTTTGGTTGCAGAAGAACAAATGAAGAAATTGGCGATTGGTCATTATATACCAATGAGCAAAAACAAGAAGTTTTAGTAAAAGCTAGCAATAGAAGAAATGCACCGGATACCCAAACAGGGGGATTTTTCAGATAGAATATATTAGCTATCCTCAATACTTATTAGATACACTAAAGGCTACCCGATAAACGAGTAGCCTTTTATATTTCTCTAATTCTGATCTGTTCAGAACCGAATTAGTTTTCTAAAGTCGTCAACTCATGGTAACGGGTTGATTGCATTCCTAAAGTTTCGAGCAATGCTTGATCTTCGTTTATTTCAACATTACCAACAGTTAGAAGCTTATCTCCAAAGAAAATGGAATTAGCCCCTGCCAGAAAACAAAGCGCTTGCCCCTCTTTGCTGTAATGCGTACGACCGGCAGCAAAAGCAACAACCGTTTTTGGCATCAGGATACGAGCAGTCGCTACGGCACGAACCATTTCGAAAATATCAATCACGTCTTTGCCATAAAAAGGCGTTCCCTCTACTGGCACAAGTGAATTCAAAGGGACATTGTAAGGGTGTACCTCTTGATTAGAAAGGGTACGTAGCATCTCAATACGGTCTTCGTCATCCTCTCCCATTCCAAGAATCCCCCCCGAGCAATAGGAAATACCGGCTTCCTGTAAATTAGCCAGTGTTTCAAGTCGTTCAGCATAAGTTCGGGTTGTTGTAATAGTAGGATAATGTCGCTCCGAGGTATCCAGATTGTGATTCACTGCTGTGATACCCAAGTCAGCAAGCTTCTTTGCTTTTTCCTTATTGATCATACCCATGGTACAACACACTTCCAAACCAAGCTTTTTAACTTCGGTAATCATTTCAGCCATTTCGTTGAAACGATCGTCACGATTGCCATCACGACCTGCCGAACTTAAACACACACGCTTCACACCATTAGCTTTGGCAACTTTAGCATCTTCAATGACTTGTTCTAAACTCAGCTTTTCAGGTTTCACATGAGTATTATATCGGGCTGATTGTGCACAATACTTACAATCCTGAGAACAGGCTCCTGTACGAACCGAAATCAAGGTGTTCATATTCATCTTGGATGAATCATGGTATTTGCGATGGATGTTAGCGGCACGATTGACCAAATCTAACAAGGGAAGGTTATAAATTTCTTTGACCTCTTCGTGGGTCCAGTTGTTTCTAATATCAGTCATGATTCAATTCTTTTTTCGGTTAATAATAAATTTGTGGTAGGATTATCGGACGAAGAAAAGAATTGAACAGATTGTCTCTGATACTTCTTTCGTTCACCAATCGATTGGCTTTCCAAATTGCAGATCATATTCTGCAATAAGAACAAAGCTTCACCATCTGGATCATCTTCATCACATGTATCTCCACCTTTCTGAGGCTCGTACATAAAACCCGAAACACCAGCTTCTTTAACTGGGGTCATCATATTGTAGCTTGCAGATATGCAGGCGATTTTAATCTCCTGATTCATACTTGCAAAAGCGGCATACGATTTCCTGCTCCAGTGTCTAAAAACCTGTAGTTTCTGATTTTGACCTCTTTGTAGGTTGTCAGTAAACATGGTTAAAAATTAAGATTTAGATATAAATTTTATGATTCAAACTTGATTCAAAATACATGAAAATCAAACTCATCATCATCAATTGATGCTCTTCTGAGCCAGCCAAAGGTATTATTTTTTGATTTGTTTTCCCAACTCTCCATATGAGATAGGTTGTAAAGCAGAGATCATTATAGACTCAGTCCTCGAATTGTTATATTTTGAACACATATATTACTATTTTTGCCAACTGAACACATAAGCCTTGCGACAAATACCGTCCTTAGCTTAATATATATCTGAAGTCCATGAAACGAGCAATAAATTAAGCTTCCTATACAAAAGAGGATAATTATTAGCGACTTCCATGTGACAACTAAAAATCAATTTATAACACATGAAAAAGTTAAAGTCGATCATGTTTGTTGGTACCGGTTCCGATGTGGGAAAAAGCATTGTGAATACAGGTTTTTGTCGCATTTTCAAACAAGATGGTTATAGCCCTGCACCTTTTAAAGCCCAAAATATGTCTTTAAATAGTTTTGCTACGCCTGAAGGTTTCGAAATAGGACGTGCTCAGGCTGTACAGGCTGAGGCTTGCAAGCTCCCTTGCCATACCGATATGAATCCGATTCTACTTAAACCAACTAATGACAAGAGCTCACAGGTCGTTCTTAATGGCAAACCTGTTGGGACACAGTCGGCTACTGAATATTTCATGGGCAACAATAAGGCTGCTCTTTTTAGCGAAGCTATCAGTGCCTTTAATCGTCTCGAAAAACAATACAATCCAATTGTATTAGAAGGGGCTGGCAGTATCTCTGAATTGAATCTAAAATCGAGAGACATCACCAACATGCGCATGGCTGTCGAAACAGATGCCGTAACCTATTTAGTTTCGGATATCGACAGAGGAGGAGTCTTTGCAAGTGTATTTGGCAGCATTCACCTTCTGGATGATGTGGAAAGAAAACAAATAAAAGGCATTCTCATCAACAAATTCAGGGGCGATATTAAGCTTTTTGAGGAAGGCCGTACCATACTTGAAGATTTAACTGGCGTACCCGTAATTGGTGTGCTGCCTTACTTTAGAGATATTCATATTGAAGAAGAAGACTCAGTGAGCCTTGAACAGAAATTCAAGGAATCTCTTTCCAATAAAATCAACATCGCAGTGATACGTCTGCCACGCATGGCGAATTTTACCGATTTTAGTGTTTTGGAATACGACCCTCGCGTTCATCTATATTATACCGATCGACCATCAGAGATCGAAAAGGCGGATATCATCCTTATTCCCGGTAGTAAAAATACCATTTCAGACCTTGCCCATCTCAGAAAAATTGGCATTGCCAGCTCTATCGTAAGAGCACAGAAAGATGGAAAGAAAGTCATTGGTATCTGTGGCGGTTATCAGATGATGGGTGAAAGCATTAGCGATCCTCAGAGAATTGAGGGCGACTTGCCACTTATTTCAGGATTGGGGTTACTTCCTATCAACACTATTATTGAAGATGAAAAGGTGACCGAGCAATGCGAGTTTAAATTTAAAAACTACCCGGACCTTTGTTCAGGCTACGAGATTCATATGGGACAAACCACATTGAACCATCCTGAGAATCATCTGAACAAATTAAGCACTGGGAAAGAAGACGGTTATCTCTTAAACGAGAGTTGTTGGGGCTCCTACATCCATGGTATTCTCGATAATTCAGTTGTTATTAAGGATTTGCTGAAAGGTTTCGATACTGCAGATATCAACTTCGATTACAATCAGTTTAAAGAAGAGCAATACGATAAATTAGCCGATGCTATCCGTGAGAATGTCAACATGGATTTGGTTTATCAGCACTTGAACGAATAAAAGCGATCAACGAACACATATTCACCTTCACGGGAATATCTGAATAGATTATCCCTGCAAGAAGACAAGCATATACATCATCATCAATTAAAATGCACACTCATTCCAATCGATACATTATTACAGGAGGACCTGGTTCTGGCAAGTCGAGTCTTTTAGCTGCTCTTATTGGTCAGTCATATCAAGGTTTCGAGGAAATCTCAAGAGTCATTATTCGTGAACAACATGACATTGGTGGTGATAAGGTACCCTGGCAGAATCTCGCTGCCTTTGCCGAATTGTGTTACGAGCGAATGAGTGCTCAATTGGAAGAATGCGAGACTGATTGCACCTGTTTTTACGACCGTGGACTGCCGGATATCATAGCCTATGTCAGACGAGGAGGCTTAAATGTTCCTGCTAAATATTTTGAGAAGGCCAAAGCCTACAACAGAACCGTTTTTTTAGCTCCACCATGGCGAGAGATCTTTATTAACGACAGCGAGCGTCCGGAATCATTCGAAGATGCGATAGAGATATATAATTTCCTGAAATCGACTTATACCGAGTTGGGATTCACAATTGTCGAATTACCAAAAGTATCCGTTCAGGAAAGAGTCGCTTTTATCGAAAAACTGCTGATGTGAGGATGTGAGGATGTGAGGATGTGAGGATGTGAGGATGTGAGGATGTGAGGATGAAAAATAAAAAA